>JAABUY010000165.1_pt1 | contig 137901 bp, 141 predicted proteins | sample 5560271 | NCBI WGS metagenome assembly JAABUY01 (sample SAMN10711886, study PRJNA513374) | rock metagenome | isolation source: Antarctica rocks | place: Antarctica: Victoria Land, University Valley
TTGCATTTTTATATATAAATGTAATTAATAAATAACTTTACATCAATGAAAGCTTTCTCAGAAGTTATCTGCTTGTCATTAATTAAGAAATCAGTTGCTATTTAATTATAAAGATAGATATCTGTCTATGCTGTCTGCACTCAGAATTTTATTGACAGTTGTATTTCTTTAATCATGGTGTGCACTGAGTTCTCAGTAATTCAGATGATTTTTTTGACAATGTCATTCTGAATTGACATGTAAAACACTGTGTATTGCAATGTAATGTTAAGAGACTTACATCAGTCATTTAAAATGAACTTTAACTTCATTCTGTTGTCACTTTATACAACAAGAATCTTTACATCAATCTGAAGTTCAGTCTTTAGCTGTCATTCTTGCAGTGTCTGTGAGATCTCATCATGTTGCTTTGGCAGTATTGTTTACATCTTTTAAGAATGATTATCTACTATCTTCAGAAAGTACTGATATTCATTAAATGACAAAAGTAATAAGCTGTATATATCAATGAAGACAAGAGCACATAATCTATTGAAAGAAAGTAGATACTCATGCTATACTATGCTGTTTAGTGAAACTTCTAAATTATGTTGTCTATGAGCATATCTTGATTAAGAGAGTTACAGAAGAAGTAAAAAGAATGTTGACTGCAGTTAATGTAAATAGAGTCTTCATTTAATCTTTGATGCTAGTTCTACTTCACTTTATAGAAGCAGCTAGAACATCACTTCTCAACAAATATCTATCTATAAAGTCTCACATTAATGCTGTCTTCTTTCTCATTTTCAGCAAACTTAACAGCATAACTCTTAATGATTTACTTAAGATCTGATGCTTAAAGCAGATACTGCTTTGTGATTTTCTCATTATAATTTATGAATATTCTTACTTATTCTTAATTCATAAACTTATTCTGTCTGCTCTCAGACAGAAACTTTAAGTCAATATAGAAGTAATATTTGCATTTTTATATATATACATAATTAATAAATGATTTCATCTCAATGAACACTTTCTCTGAAGTGACTTGTTTGTCATTGATTAAGAAATCAGTTACTGTATAATTATAAAGATAAACATCAGTTTATATAATCTTTATTTAAAACTTTATTGAGAGTTCAGTCTTCTTAATCATTGTATACACTGAGTTCTCAGTGATTTTAATTGCTCTTTTAATTACATCATTTTAAATCAACATATAGAGCATTATATACTGTAATATAATGCTGAAAGATATACATTACTTATTAAGAATAAATCTTAACTCTATTGCATTGTTGCTTTGTACAACAAGAATCTTTACATCAAACTGAAATTTAATCTTCAGTCATTATTTTTATAGTTTCTGCAGAACATTGTCTCATCACTTTAATGATATTGTTTATATTTTCTGTAAGTGATTATCTACAATTTTCAGAAAGTATTGATACTTAATGAATGACAAAGACAGAGATTTATATATGTTGATGAAAATTAAAATAAGAATGTTAACTTTTTTTTTATTTATATTGTGTTCTTACTGATTCATAAACTTAGTCAGAGCACAGATCTTATATATATTAATATTGTTCTTAATAATAAGAATTGACTTGCTCAAAGTAATGATCTTGTAAAGATCATAAAGCTTAGCTGTACTGAGATGAATAAACTGATAATGTTAAAGTTTATATGTCTTGATTTTGTCATTATATAACATAACTGTATCATCATTCATTTACATATTTTTACTGAATGTATCTGTAATAAATCTGAGAATCTAAATTTATAAATTCTTACATACTTCTAAAAAAGCAATCTCTGACTTACTTTGTATATGCATAACAGAGAATAGAACAAATTCATTAAAACTATTTAAGATATACTTAATTATATAGACTCTTTCTTTCTTAAATGCTTTTAACATGAGCTTTTCACTCTTATTTTACATATAAAGATTCTTATAATCAAAATATTTAAGCAGTTTCTTCTTACACATTTTCTTTTCTGACAGAAGATTGACTTCAAGCTTTAAAACATAAAGTGTTGAACTTAAAAGAACTGAATTCTCATTCTTATTCTGTATAATAATTATATTATAGTAGTTAATATACAATCTTTTCTCTCTGACTTTGATGATACATCATTACATGCACATCAGAGAGTCACTGAAAAGCTGAAGTTTATTAATTATATAAAATGAAACATCAGAGTCTGCAACTCAGTCTGATTAAGAAATCTTATTGATAATGTTTTTAAAGATAGCAGCAATCTTCTTATCAGACTTATTTACAGCTTCAGATTTCTATATGCTGAATTTCTTTTTAAAAACAATCTCTACAACATAGATCTGATTTCTTCTTTTATTTCTGTATAAGTTGACTGCAGTCAACTTAACTTACTTCTTAACTGTCTTGATTAATTTTGCTGACTGTATAATCTTGTGAATCACAGAGATATATTTACAGTTCTGTTTGCAGTAAATATTATTATAAAGATAGCAGATTAAAATTCTGTATAATGATGAGTAATTACTGTTTAAATTTAAGCATCTTCTATAATCATACTATAAGATTTAACATTCTTAATGACTCTTGTTCTGTCTTTACTGCTCAGTTCATAAAGCATTATCAGATATTTTCAGTTAAATCTTCTTTTTCTGAAATTTCTACAGACTCATCTTAATGTTAAATGTATTCTAAGCATCAATGATGTTATAAATAACAATATACTCTGTTAACAGTACTTAAAGCAGTATTTAAAATCACTGTTTAGATATAACAAAAATTTTAAGTCTTAACTGTATTGTAGCAATCTTTCTGCTGAGATTGTTAAGTTAAGTTTATATCTCATTAATAATTATGTTTAATGACATCTTATATTCAACAAACTTCATCAAATATTGTCTCTCAGTTGTCTGCAGTTTCTTTTTATACTTTAAGAAGAAAACATTTTAAGCTTTTTTCACTGTGATTTTATTCATAAAATAGTTCTCATTATTAACATTAATGCAGACTGTAATTCAGAACAGAGCTCTGCTGTTGATTTGCTGATTTTTAAAATTGAGATTGCTTAATAAAAAGAAAGAAAAAACATTATTGATGAATATATTGTCTGTAAAGACTTAAATAAAAATCTTTATTATATGTTAGAGATTCTTATCAGTTAATTATCTCTTTATATAAACAAATTATTTCTCACAGTTCTCTCAAATGAGAACAGAAATTGAGTATTACTTTATAAAGAATGATGATTTGTGCTCTTGATTCATAGTGATGATTGACATACAGTATAAGAATTGAAGATAAAAGAATGTGTTGTAAAGATAAATGTAATAACAGAAAAGATATATATATGTATTGTCTGCTTACAACAATGTAAAGAATGCTTATTTATTAATGTTTAACTTGTATTAAGCTGTCAAATTGTTGTGCTTATTATGTTTATCTTGTTTTGCTTCAATAAGCAGCATATTAAGAGCTGTATATTTGTTTTGCTTCAATAAGCAGCATATTAAGAGCTGTCTACTTGTTTTGCTCTGATAAGCAGCATATTAAAAGCTATGTGCACTAGATCAGTCTGCACTTTCTTTAAGAAGTCTTTTATTAATTTAAGCTCATAATTTATTGAAAAAATAATGAGTACTTGTGCTATCTGTTTATTTAGTAAATTTAATGCATTGATATTGACTGCAGTCAACTTAAATGTAATTAAATAGATAACAGAAGCTCTGCTATTTAAGATAAAAGAAGACTCTGTTAGTCTTTTACACTAAGATTAAAGAAGTTAAGAAAGCAGATAGAGCACTGTACTTCTTAACATTGTGTATAACTATTTAAATAAGTATTAATTTAAATGTAAGTGCATTCTTAAGCTGTTGAAAGACACTGTTACATAATGTGTTTCAGATAATGAGTCAATTCTTCTTTATACATAACTCAATATTGTTCTTCTTAAATAAATTTAATAGTGATGCTGCAATCTATGCAAATTCTTATATAAATCATTAATAGTATGAAGTCAGTTCAAGAAACTGCTGTACATAATGTGCTGTCTTTGAGGCAGATCAATTCTTAATGACTGATATCTTGATAAAGATTAACTGTAGTATGTCTTATCTCATAATATGTTTACAAAACTTAAGAATTTTTATCTCAACAGTGCACTTGCTAGACTTAGCATATAGCTTATGTTTCTTTAAGATATTGAAAATGATCTATAAGTGTTTTTGATGATTCAAAATTGAGTCAGAAAAGATCAGTATGTTGTTGAGATATATTAGATAGAATTTGTCAAGTAAGTTTCATAATATAGAGTTCATCATTAATTGAAATGTCACTAAGACATTGTATAACTCAAAGAGCATAGCTGTAAACTTATATTTGTTGTAATGAATGTTGAAGACAGTCTTTTTTATATCATTTTTAATTACACAAACTTGATAATAATCTAAAGTAAGATCAAGCTTAATTAAATATTAAGCTTTGTTGATCTGATCTAGACATTTCTGAATTCAGAAAAATGAATATTCATTTTTAACAATAATGTTATTTAATGCTCTGTAATCAATGCACATTTATCATGTACTTTTCTTCTTTTTAACAAACAGAATCAAAAAGTCTTATGAACTTATAAATTTATAAATTAAATCTTTATTCAGTAACTTTGTTATCTGTTTAGTCTGTTTGTTCAGCTGTAGCTGTAATAGAGAGTAAGCATTTATGTTGATAGACTTAATGTTGCTGATGTTAATGCTATGTTTAAACATTTATTTAGATGATAGTTTGTCTAATAAAGTCAATTTAAATACAGATTGAAACTCTTTAATAACAGCTCATAATCATTTATCTATAATAGCTAACAATTCAGCTTCTGACTTCTTTAAGTTCTGTTGAATTACTAATAAGTATCTGACAATTCTGTAATTTTAAAGTGTCTTCATAATTATACACTCTTTAATCACATTTAATGTTGACTCATTTACAACTCATTGCTGCTTTTTCAGAAACAGATAATGATGTTTTTGTTGTCAATTTCAAATTATTATACAGCTCATAGCTTAATTAATTTGAGAATTAGTGACTTTCAATTAAATTAATTTCAGAATGAGATCATGTTCTTAAAGATTCACAATTTATACTTTTAATTATTGTTAAAAGCTATTTATCTTGAAATAAAAGATCAGCTTTACAGTTAATTAAATGATTTATTTGTTCAGCAAGAATATCTTAAGTGATTTAATTTTATATTGACTATTAATTAACATTTAATTGACAACTGTTAAGAAGATATATATTTAATTTACATCTAAATCAATTAATACTTTCACATTTATCTTATTCAGTCTGTCTTGAATGTAATCTGTAAAGATATATGCATTTAAATTGAGAACATTGATTTAATTAAAGATTATATAATTTATTTATGAACACTTCTATATCTGTGAACAACTTTAGTTTTTTAAATTATTCAAATCAACTTTAACAATCTTTAACTTCTTCTTATTTTTATTCTTTTTCTTATTCTTATTCTTATTCTTATCTTTACTCTTATCTTTATTCTTATCAGTGTTCTTGTTGTCTCAGCAGTCTTTAACTATATATAAGAACTTTTTATAATAAAAGTACACTTTATTCTTCTTATATTAAGTTCAATAAGCTTCTGTATTTAACTTGTTTAATTTAAATGTAATTGATCTTTCATGACTTTGAGATTGATCTTAAGAATTATTTAATGAGTTATTACAGTTCAAATTTAAGCTACTAAAGATGTTAAGATAATTCTCATTATGTGTTTCTTAAAGATTTTATTTAATTTAATTAGCTTATTAAATTAGCTCATTAAAAGTAGTTACTTCAGTTCTTAAATACTTTCAAAGTTTAAATCAAATCTTTTACTTTAAATTTTAGATGAACTGTCATTTCTGTTTATATTTAACTGATATAGACTGAAGAAGTTGTATAATCTTTGTAAACTTTACTTTATATTGTTAAATTGATTTTGTTTATTTCAGAGTCTCATAACAGTGATATTGATGTTTTATTTCATTAATGTTTTTAAAGATCAGTAGAAATGCTAAAAAGAAGCTATTTATATTTTAAAATTTAATATTTAACAGATTTTCTTTAACTTGAAGTTGTTCTTCTTTTTAGAGTCATCATACTTTAATAGTATCTTTTAAATAATTAATTATAATAATAATTTTCACTTCATTGTTCAGAAATTAATTCATCAACATTTCATAAAATTGAAAATAAGCTTTCATTTTAAGAGTTTACATCTCTGCAGTATTCACTTTTTAACTATTCTTATAGATAGATGATGTCTTCATCTTCAGAGAATTCTTAAACATTGCTGTAGAAAAAGATACTATTACATTAAATATTTCTTGAGTTTCTGAAGTTGCACTAAATAAAGATGTGACTTTAGACATAAAGCTAAAAATTAATTAATTAATATAAATATTTTTTAATTAAGTCTAAAGAAATGCAATTTAACTTATCATTATCTTATAATTAACTTAAAAAGCTGTTTCTGACACTTCTGACTGACTGATGATAGTGAGTTTGTTTATCATTATAGAAATAGAGTTGAGCTTCATACTGAGAGATTGTAAATAATTAAAGATGTTAATTAATAAATTAATTTTGATTCAGTTTGAATTGCTGTCAAACATGTCATGATATAAGAAAGATAGAACTTTCATTTCTTTATTCTGTAGTCTTAACACTGAAGTAGTGATGAGCACTGAAGAGAAAGTGAACACATAGTTTATGCATTACTGCATCAGAACTTTCATAATTAAAACATAAATTAAATCAGTTCAGACTGAAGCTTGAGCTTTAGAGCTGCTTAAAAGTGTGTTTTAAATCTTTGATGCTATTAGATGTGAATTGATCTGTAGAAAGTTGTTTCTATTTGTTTACACTATGTAGAGTATATATAGGAAATGATGACTAAGACATAAATAGGGGTGCTTAGTAAGAGATGAGTAAGCAATGATATCACACCGCGTCACGTTCGAACTTTGACTTACCAACGCGACTGGCGACTGGCAACAGTTGCTCCACAAATGACTTGAATAGACTCACTGAAGACGCTATCTTGAACACTAAAATTCAAAAAGGGGGTGTTCCTACAATATGGCTCGTGTGGTATATACAGGAGTCAATGGTCAAAGTGAAGTGCGAGGCAGCCTCTTCGAGAGCCAAAAATTCTGGTTCTCGCAAAAGGTACCGCAAAGGAAGTGGTTCAGAGAGCAAGTCGAGGTCAGTACTGGCAAGCTCAACATAGCTCCGAACTACGCTATTATGTAACTGACTTTTGTCTTGCCAAAGAGTAATGGAGGTGTTGTAGTTCCGTTGGACAAGCAGGCGGACATCAAGCTTGTTGATCACACAAGAAAGGATCTCCCTCCTGACACGTAATGCAGCCCCTCATTCTTAAAATCTGTGTATTCTTATCAGTTTTACAGGTACTCATACAGATACGTTGAAGTTTCTATTCGCAACGGCCAACTAGAAGATTTGAAAGACCATGTCGCCGGTCCGCCCGCGGGCACGGTACGAAGCGTCGGATCCACTACAGTACCGGCCAAAGTCACCCGAACCAACTATACTAGGGAAGACGATCAGGCACTCTGGGATTGGATAACTACTTACGAGAGAAAAGGAGGATATATATGTGGCAATGAGATCTACAAACGGCTAGAAGAAGTGGTAAGAAAACGAAGCTCGACATTTGCGGACTGGACTCTGATTGAGAAGATAGAACCCTCGACATCCATGGCAATCTTGGCGTGACCGATGGGTAAAGACACTCAGCTCAAGACTGCGACCGGCACAAAGACCAGAAGATGTATCTCTCACACCGACGTCGGATACGGAGCGTGGAATGAAGGACGGACGAGCTCGCATACAAGCTGTTGTGACTAGCAAGAACAAGAAGCATAAGGTTGAGTTTACGGAGGCTGATGGTTTGGTTCTCCTTAAGCACGCAGAGGATATACTAAATGTCAAACCTGAACGATCCCAAGATGCTTGGGAAGCTTGGGCAAAAGCGGTTGGTCTATCTTGACTCTGGTGGCCGTTTCATACAGCTGTATTGGCAGGACTAACACGTTTAGAACCCGGAGCACACTGCAGGAGAATGGCAGGACTTCTTCGAGAAAAGAATTCGGCATCACTATGAAAGGAAGGTCAAGAAATCTCGGGAACGGCTGGTCAATGGGGTAGAGCAAAGCCCAGTCTCAGATCCCAAATCAAATCTGACCCCGAGAAAGTCACGGGCGCAGGCATCTTTGATGGGTTCGCGTCTTCACTCTAGAACGAAGAAAGCAATCAGCCCTGATTTCGAGCCACAATCCCCTAGCCTATCGTCCATGCTGCCGGTTCAATTGAAGACTTTGGAAGATGATGGCGAACCTGAAGACCTTCGGTCCACATCTTCTAAATATGACAGGAAGGACTCCGCAAATAGGGCCATATCACCAAAAAGAAAACGAGACAGCTTCGAAGAAGTAGCGAGTAGCTCCCCATTGAGGCCCGACACATTAACAATCAATAAGCGCCCACGCCACAAGAAGACAGGCGAGCTTATCACGGAAATACCATCAACTCCCGAGCGAGGATCAACACCAATTTTAATCTCCTCACCTCACAATCTGAACGGAGTGATAAATCTCGAAGACGAGGACGAATGCCTCGGCTTGCCAGCGTCTCAATCTCTCTCTGAGCCCGATCGTTCCGTACAGACAGTCAAAAGTCGTCCAGAACCCCCTTCAACTTTCGACTACGACCTCCCTTCTCCCGAAGGTGGCTGGGACAATGATTGCGACATTCCTGCAGCACCATCACCCGAACTCTTTTCAACGAAGCAACAACAGGCTCGAACCGAAGACACTCAACACCTCCTCACAGCCCAGACGCAGATCCCCGACTTCTCCGTCGCCGAACCAGACGGCGGTTGGGACTCACTGCTTCCATCCTCTCCCTCGCCCACCTCCCCGTCGCAACGCCACCCAGCCCTCGCCACCGCAACTTCCCCTGCAGCCACCGTCCAAACCACAGACAATCTGACAAAGTCGGACTCCGACCCAACCGAACTCCGCGCTTGGATCCAGATGCATTTCCAACGGAACATCCCCTCAAACCTCGTCACACAGGCCCTCAAATCAACAACTATGGACCCTATCCTGGCAAAGGATGTTCTGGACCATCTTGTCCAGGGCAGAGGTATTCCGAGCGATGTGGCCGGTATATGGACGGAACAAGACGACAAGGATCTGAGAGGCAACGATGGGAGGAGGATCAAGCGACTCACGGAAAAGCACGGGGCCCAGGCGTTTGAAGAGAGGTGGGAGTTCTTGGAAGAGTGGGATGGGGTTTGATGCTTCATACGTCTTTCACATCACCATCGCTCTTTCGAGGTATTCTCAATCCAACCTCATCATACGCACTTTCAGACATTTCATTCTTAGCACCGCCCTCCCAACCGATCAACCAGCTGTGTGGATGATGCCTGACACGGATGGCGGTCTGAAAGCGATTGGCGGTGATAAGATCCAAAATTGTCGGGATGGACATGGCTCGTGGCTTCAATCGGAAGATGATAAGGGACTTTTGGGGAATCTGGGAGGGTGCTGAGTTCCAGGTTTAGGTTGGGTCTGAAAGGTGATACAGAAGAGAGGGGTCTTGAGGACTTGGCAAGTTCGTCGGATAGTCAAGAGCTACTGGACGCCTCTGTGGCCGACTACCGCTCTGGACTCTCTTGTTATCTGGGGTGGTTCTTGGTTGACACCTGGGTAGGTTGGCGAGCGAGCAGATGGACACGTTAGGGATTGGGTTTTCTGTGTGTTTCCTCTTGAGACCATAAGGTGCCTGCAGTAACGGGGACGTGGACAGACATAACTTTCTAAAAATCTTCACCCTCCCTCTCCATTCTCCGCTGAGCTACTTGAACCTAACCCCAGACGGCTTCCAACCCCTTCAAAACCCCCTCGACTTGCAGACCAATCCGTACAAACCTTTCGCTCAGCCGCTTCTCAGTACCGCCTACCCTCAACCTCACAGGCCCTGAACTCGTCTGTTCTTTCCGCCCTCATCACAGACTTCCAACCCGCCTCGGTAACCTTACCCGTACACATACTCGAACTCCGTCACTCGCACATTCACCGCCTCTCGCGCTCCGTCGCCATCTCTATCCCGTTCCTCCCGATCCCTACCTCTCTTCCCCTGTTCTTTCGAGCTCGCGCTCTGCTTCTTCTTACCGTGGAGTTCCCAGACTCGGCTGGGATTTTCAAGTTTGGTCCTGTGGGTTTCGCTTCTGCGGATTGTGTTTTAGGGGCAGTGGAATGGATGTGTTCGGTGGTGGGAGGAGGTGGGTATGGCGGATTTGAGTCCCGTGGGGTGGGTAGATTGGAGTTGAGTTGGAGGGAGGAGGGAAGGGTGGGGGATACATGATGGAATTGGGATTGTAACCTGGGGTTGGGCAGAGTTGGAGGAATGGATGGAAGAGCTGGTGCTTTTGGTACTTGGGAGCGGAGATGGTGTTGGGGAGGGCAGGGGTGGAGATGGCGATGTTTGGTATAGAGCTAAAGGCTGCTGTACCACATGTTACAGTTAATGTCCATGTGTTGAAACCCGTGCTGAAATAAATCGGCCCTTGGTTAATTGTTCTGCTTATTAGTTCAGAAGTGCCCTGAGCCATCCTACTGTGAACAGTATGAGCAACTAGAACGGTGGTTTGATGGGTTTAGGCACAAAGAGCTCTTTTGGTGACTTAGCCTTTGCGGATGACAGAGCCTTTTCATGCCGTGACAAGCTTGTTGAAGGACAGATGGACACTTTCATGTACTCTGTGAGCTGGATCGGAGAAACAATAGTCAAACATGTAAGTAGCTTCTGACAACATTCTTTTGTGGTGGTCTTACGGTGCAAAAATATCCGCGGTTGCGGTTGCGGCTTAGGTGGCCTCTAAGCTTCAAACTAAGCCTAATCAGGCTACTTTGTACTAAATATGAATCTGAGGACACCTTGTTCGCTTCCAGTGCTCGAATAGAAATAAAATCCACTGGAGCTTCGTAGGATATTCTCTTCATTCTTCATTACTTCTTTTACGAGAACTTCTGCATCTTGCCTCCGACTTCTGGAAACACACTCGAAGACTGACCACGAAGTCTCATTCTTACGTCTCGAGAGCTGCAGGATTTTCCTTCAATAGTCGTTTCTCACATCCACCAGCATCATGGCTCGACGATCAGGAGGGGGAACGTCCCCCTTCGCCTGGTCGACCGTCTTCTATCTTCTCCTTGTGTTCATCGCTCCGTTGGCTTTTCTAGGTACAGCGAGCGCACAGGATGACCAAGCGCCATTACAAGAACCTATGGGAAATGGTGGGCCCCTTAATGCCAGTCTTCGCAGGTGATCGAGCTGACGGACTGTCTAGTTATTGGTATTGATCTTGGAACAACTTACTCGTATGCTTGTCCTTTGCGGTCGACCTGTCCGATCTGACGTACTGACTGTCTGTCTCTAGCTGCGTCGGTGTGATGCAGAACGGAAAGGTTGAGATACTCGTCAACGACCAGGGAAATCGGATAACGCCGTCATACGTGGCATTCACGGATGAGGAAAGATTAGTTGGAGATGCGGCGAAGAACCAGTACGCCGCAAATCCAATGAGGACAGTTTTCGACATCAAGTAAGTCCAGTTCAGCCGCTACAGCCCGTTCCATAGGTGCATAGCTGACCCAATATCTGCAGACGTCTTATTGGACGCAAGTTCTCGGATAAGGATGTCCAAGCCGATATCAAGCATTTTCCCTTCAAGGTCGCGAATAAAGAGGGAAAACCCTCGGTCAGTGTTGATGTTTCGGGAAGCGAAAAGACCTTTACTCCTGAAGAACTGTCCGCCATGGTCCTTGGAAAGATGAAGGAGATCGCGGAAAGCTACCTGGGGAGCAAAGTCACACACGCGGTAGTTACCGTCCCGGCTTACTTCAACGACAACCAAAGACAGGCGACCAAGGACGCTGGTACGATCGCTGGATTAAACGTCTTACGTGTCGTCAATGAGCCCACAGCCGCTGCACTCGCATACGGCTTGGACAAGAATGGTGGTGAACGTCAAATCATAGTCTACGACCTTGGTGGTGGTACCTTTGATGTCTCCCTCCTATCAATCGACGACGGTGTCTTCGAGGTTTTGGCAACTGCCGGTGACACGCACTTGGGAGGAGAAGACTTCGACCAGCGGGTCATTACTTATCTCGCCAAGCAATATAACAAGAAGAACAATGTCGACATCACCAAGGATCTGAAGACAATGGGTAAATTGAAGCGTGAAGTCGAAAAGGCTAAGCGTACTCTGTCCTCGCAAATGTCAACCCGCATCGAGATTGAAGCTTTCCACGAGGGCAAAGACTTCTCCGAAACTTTGACCCGAGCCAAGTTTGAGGAGATCAACATAGACCTCTTCAAGAAGACTCTCAAGCCGGTTGAACAGGTCCTGAAGGATGCTAAAGTCAAGAAGAGTGAAATCGATGATATCGTTCTTGTTGGCGGTTCTACTCGTATTCCAAAGGTTCAATCTCTCCTCGAAGATTTCTTTGGTGGCAAGAAAGCCAGCAAAGGAATCAACCCAGATGAAGCAGTTGCCTATGGCGCGGCCGTACAAGGTGGTGTCTTATCTGGTCAGGAAGCGGCTAGTGGTGTTGTTCTTATGGATGTCAACCCATTGACGCTCGGTATCGAAACGACTGGTGGGGTCATGACGAAATTGATCCCAAGAAACACTGTCATTCCTACACGCAAGAGTCAGATCTTCTCGACCGCAGCCGATAACCAGCCTGTGGTTTTGATCCAAGTTTGTAAGTTTTGCCAATGTTTGGTGCAGTAGTAGCATACGCTAACTTCGCCACAGTCGAGGGTGAACGCGCAATGACAAAGGACAACAACCTCCTCGGCAAGTTCGAGCTGACCGGTATCCCTCCGGCACCTCGTGGAGTCCCGCAAATCGAGGTCTCCTTCGAACTCGATGCAAACGGAATTTTGAAGGTTACCGCTGGTGACAAGGGCACCGGCAAAGCCGAGACCATCACCATCACAAATGACAAGGGCCGCCTGTCACAGGAGGAGATTGACCGCATGATAGCCGAGGCCGAGAAATACCAAGAAGAGGACAAGGCCACGGCCGAGAAGATTGCGGCCCGGAACGCACTGGAGAACTACGCTTTCAGCTTGAAGAACCAGGTCAACGACGATGATGGACTTGGAGGCAAGATCGACGAGGAAGACAAGGAAACAGTAAGTCGACATTACAACCGCATTGGTGCTGTAGGTGACACTAACTCCGTCCGTATCAGCTCCTCGAAGCCGTCAAAGAAGCCACCGAGTGGCTCGACGAGAACGCCGCCACAGCCACAAGCGAAGACTTCGAAGAGCAGAAGGAAAAACTCTCCAACGTCGCTTACCCCATCACCAGCAAGCTGTACAGCGGCGCGGGAGGCATGCCGGAGGAAGATGAGGAGCCGAGTGGGCATGATGAGCTATAGACGACTGATCGACCGATCCTTTTTAGACTGTGTTTTCTGTACTTTACGCATGGGCTACTTTGCCGGCCGTGTAGATTATTCATGGGATTTGCAACATTAGCGCATTGATTTACCTTTTTCCCCCATGCTGCCACTCTTTGCGTGGCGTCGTTACTGATATAATGTAGCGAGAAGCTCACAGCATACGCTTGACTATGTGAACGATCATGTCTCGAAGCACCAGCACAGCGACCCGGTTGAGGAAATACAGGCTCAGAAACGCGACACCAACCGTTGCGCGTCGACGAGGCTCACGGGAGGTGCGTGTGGTAAATCTCTCCAACCGCTCACATCGCCAAGTACCAGCACGGGAATATCCATCGACTCCCCCCAAGTCGAGTACCACTCGCTCACAAGCAGAGGCAGAACAATCAGCTCTGACCGCACGGCAACCTTTCCCTCCCTACCTCTCCCGCCTCTTTCCCGCTCTTCCGTCCTCCCTTTCTTTTCCTCGCCTTCCCTTCCCCTGCCCATCCATCCATCCCTCCCACACACCCGCCGCTCACCCTAACTACCATCTAAGCTAAAACCACCCCCCCGCTGGCCCCGTCACGACCAGAAGTCGTCATAAGTCCCACTCGCTCTCTTCGACGGCCATCGCAGTGCAGTGTCTCTCGGATTCGCAGGCGGCTTTAAATCCGCGACTCCTGATTCTTGTGCATTCATTCACTGCACAACGATAACAAGCACTGTCCCAGCGTGCGAACGGCCGTCTCCGCCTGGGTCTGGATCTGCGTCCCTGTCGTGGTGCCGTTGCTATACGAGATACGTACGGATCGAGGCCACGGTTGGGTGCGGTCAGGCACCCGTTTCTGAGCCTGCGTCTGCGCTGAGGGGCGTGGAGGTTGGAGGTTGAAGGAGGGGGGTGTCTTGAGGGAAAGGGACTGGGGAGGGAGGGATCGATGAAGGTCGGAGTGAGTGTGCCGAAGGAGTGGCGACGTGGGGATCGGGAAGTGGAGGAGGAGGAGGTTGAGAGAGGGGGTTGTTGGTGGGGGAGAGGAAGGTGGGGATGGAGACGCTTGGTGTTGGGTTTGCGGGGGCTGAGGACGGGGTCGAAGGGTGTGGATGGGAGGAAGTCGAGGTCGTGCACGGGTAATGGCTGTGGAGGGGGTAGTGGGAACTTTCCTGCAATTTGTGAGATTCAGTCACTTAGGTGGTGAGATTGTGGGAATGTTCGTTGCTAATATAGGATATTAGTATAGTACATGCTTCGCCTGTGGGAAGCAACGCCAATGACAGAGATTGTGGGTATCGTGGTACCCTCGACCGTGTCTTATGCGATGCACTTGAGTTCCAGTAGCTGTCTTACACTTCCTTCCTGTGAGTATGTCAACTATGAATCATATCTAGATCTCCGTAGCGTAGGAGACTTACCAAGTCAACCCCGACCTCCCGTTCCTAGGTTCATGCACAGCATTACGATCGGCAAAGGGGTCGTTCTCGTCCTCTTCGTCACCCTCGTCGTCGTCCTCGCTCTCACTTTCGTCACTATCCGCCAATCTCTCCTTACCGTGTGACAACGACGTCGGTATACTCATGCCTGGTCTCGCCGGATTCGCAGGCGATGTACCGTGCTCGAGACTGAGACCAGCAAACGCCTCCACCGTATCTCTTTCCCTTGCCGCTTTCGCCGCAGACGTACGATCACCGTTCCACTCGTCATCATCGCTATCACTATCATCCTCCACGCTCTTATCGAGCACCTCGAAAGCCATCAACGCATTGACGAGCTCTTCGTTAGCGTGAATGAGACTACCGAGCCACTGCTCGCTTTCGACGAATTGTATATAGCGTAATATTTGCCGCCGGAGCATCTTGCACGTTTCGAACCGCTGCATCGTTTCAACGTCTTCGCTGACTCGCCTGTCCTCGCGGTTGATGAGCTTCAGCGCGTTCATGAGGTTTGTGCTCGCGACTGAGGAAGAGGCGAGTGTTTGGAGAAGCTGTGGCTTTTCTTTTTCAAGATTGAAGGGCTTGGTCTTGGACTTTTTGTGCCGCGAGAATTTTGATTTCGACGCGTTGGTAAGGCTTGCTTGAGAAGAGAGCGTGGTCGGCCTTGAAGTCGAAGAGGAAGCACTCATTGTCGTTGTCAAAGCTTTTGGCGGACCGCCGCCTCCTGAGACGGTGACGCTGTGGCTGAAAGCGTTCACATCCGGGTCAACCTCGGTCTCTCGTACCGCCTTAGATTGCTGCTGCAGTACTGGCTTCTTGCGCTGCGGTAATTCACTGTAGAGAGCAGCGATGCGCTCCATGCCAGGGGTGTTTTTGTATGATACTGCCCACTGACCGAAGAGCTGCTTGCATTTCGCCTTCACTTCGGCGTCAGACACAGGGTCGGTGGCAACGAAACGCAGACGTTCAAGAAGCGGCTCATCCGCGAAAGTGCCTTGGAATCGTGAACCTGCGTTCTGGATAAGGCCGTCAAGGATTGTCAGGGCGCGAAGCTGCCGGTGGACACTGCCGTACTTTCTATGCAAAGAAGTCAGCCAGGCGGCCTGAAAGCGAAGGGCAAGGGCTACTTTACAGTTTCTTGCGGATCGCTCTGGCTGCTTCGGTGGGGCCGCTTGTTTGAAGCCTGACTACCTCGACCAAGTCGACAATGCCCGACAAGTCATCGGCTTCATATTGCTCGCTCGTCAACCGCTCAATCTGAACGGTGATGGCCGAATACGGTTTCTTCTGACGAGACGTAAGCGCAATGAAGACATTATCATCTTAATTCATCTTGAAGGAGGCAAAGTAGTAGGTAGCAATCGACTGCGTGTCTTCGGTCTAAGCTCCAAGCATACCACAGATTTTGTGTTGTGGGAGAGGAAGTATAACAGAACCGTGGGGGCATGTAGTAATGTGAATGAATTATGAACGAACAACAGACTTCTGGACCGTGACAGAATGCACTGGCCCTTCTCAGATGGGCGCTCGAAAAAACAACTGCTTACCGGCCCCGAAAACATCCTGCTCCTCAGTCTCTGTTGTCTTTGAAGAGCAACCACTGGCCTTTAAGCCCCGCAATAATTCGAAAGCGGTCCAAATTGTCCAGCGGCACGTTAAGCTCTGCTGTTGTCGTGACTTCGATGTTACTTTTCAGAGAGATTGGCCTGAGAAATGATGTTGATTGTAATGTTCAAGCAAAGAGACTGTTTACGTTGTACGATGTCAACATCACTAAAGTACTCGGAGTCGCGACGCACGAGGATCGAAAGCGGATACGCTCTAGTAACTATGGAGTCCCGACGGGCTCGGCTGCAACCCACGGTTGTGAAGCTGGTCGCAACAACAGACACACGATAATCTAATGTTTCGAGGATGCATTAGGTGTCTGTGGTGAGGGGAGTTTATCTGTAACGTTATCTACCTGAATTCCCCGACTTGGCACATGCTTGATACCATGACTCGCATCCGGAACACTCGGCGCCGATCCCCGGGTACCCTAATTGGGTTAACGAAACTCAAACTCAACGTTATCAGAGTTACGGGGGGCGATGCTAGAAGATTGTGAAGAGAAAAGGGAGGAGGGGAAAGAGTTGTCTTGAGTTGGGAGTCGGTGGAGGGGGCTGTCAAGAATTCCCAGTTGTCTGTGTAGTTGAGATTAGGGTTTGGAATGCGAAACTATGGATAGGAAACGAAGTGCTGTGGACGATGAGCAGGAGCCGCCAGTACAGCGAAGGCGGACCACAAACAGCAGCCAGCTCATTACTAAGTCCTGAAAGGCCATGGTTGGTAATTGGTGACAGGAGGGCTGACGGGTTCGACAGGAACTTTGGGGAAGAGGCGTCAAGGATCATATACGGCTTTACTCCTATCAATGGACCTTCTCTTGGCAGTCCCACTATGACAGGTTTGCCATCAGCAGACGATATGGCCGATCTCAGCTTTACGCCGCCAAAATCTCGAAAATCGAGTCTGCCTGTACGTACTCCTATTCGACTGCAGGTAGAAGGGCCCAGTCAGCTCTGGACGCCTCCACCAACGAAGAGGAATGAGAGCTCCAGAGCTGTACGTAGCAACCCAATCGCCGAGAGTGACTCTCCACGGCCGAAGAGACCCAGACGTAAGGTGTTGGAGGCTACCGAAACCAGCACGCAGGATTGGATGATGGTCAGCAAGCAAGCTCAATCCGAAGCAGCAGACGAGAAGCTCGATTCAGAGCGCGACTTCATGGTCTCGCGGTCAGCTCGGAACAAGCTGGATTCGTTCCGGTACCAATCCAAATGCTCTGATCACTATCAGTCTACTTCATTGCCAGATGTGCCCCCCTATCAATCACTGGAATCGTACCATCCTGTAAATCAACCTATGGAATCGATGTCAACGACGGATCCTGTGAGTGACTTAGGCATTGGATTGACCGGTATTTCTGGTAGGGCCAACGGTTTCGAAGCTCCGGATGAGCATTGTATGCATTCGCCTGCGCGAACGGTTGCCTTGGAGAAGTCATTTGTTTCAAGCGCTAAAACCGGAAGTCCTGATGTTGTCAATGGGACTAAGCTGTTCACGGGGCGACAGTGGGTGAGAAGTGATATCGGGTCAGGGTCTAAGGATGGTCCTTCTTCAGTAGGTCCGAGCGATGCCCAGGGACAAGATACTGCTTCAAACGAAGATTCAGCAAGCAATCCAGCACCCCTTGGCCGCTCTGAAAACTGTGTAGCCAAAGACTCAGATAATGGCCAGCTGGGGTGCATTGAGATCAGGGAAGATGTCGAGCAGACCATTCACCAGCATCTCTTGACTCTCGGTGCAGGAGATGGAATGGATCCTTTCGAGGACACAGCCAGTTTCCAGGGTTATAATCACGTGGCACATACCTCACCAACATTGGACGATCCGGAGGATGAGTTTCTACTGGATGATAACGACATTGATGACGTGATAGAAATGTCAGGTGGGCAAGGGCTATTCGAACCTTCGTCAAGCCTGCATCTTTCTTCCAGCCAAGGTTTGCAGGTTGACAACAAAAGCTTTCCCAAACGAACGGATGGATTCAAAGCTACCTCAGCAGGCAAGGATATCTTTATCCTGAATGATGGAGTCTATGCACGGATTGAGGCAACGACAACGATGGGTGCTCTTAATTCAGATCTCTGCACTAGCCAATCCTTGCGGCATGCTCGTGCCAATATCGGCAGGAAGTTGACGGCTACTAATACTGCAGAAACAAAGCTAGGTGCCTCAAACGACGAAGAAGTCTTTGATCTTGATGAAGAGGACGAGGCAGAGCTCGCCGATGCCACAGCTGCGATTTCTCAAGACTGCGGAGAGACTTTGTGGCACTTTTCAACAGCACCACCAGTCACCCAGGAGGCAACCCCCACTTATGCTCCAGAAACCGCTCTGGCCACCTCTATAGTTCCCACTCCATCGTCCCCTGCGCAGCCTCCTCCCCGCTCTACCTCAGACCGCCGTCTCGAACCGTTCGTCCGGCCTCCCTTCCCCAAACAAGTGCGAGATCGCTCTCCAATAGTCGACGTCAGCTCCAGCGGCGTTCTACGAACCTGCTTCCGGATCGGCGAAGCGCTCAACGCAGCCTCCCTAGCCTTCCGCACGGGGACCGACGTCATCATTGAAATCTTCGCCCGCGTAAGCGCTTCCACCAGGGAGCAGGCAGGTTACAAGCAGCACATCGACTTCGTGGACCTCTTCCATAGCGAGCGGCCGCCCTTTTTGAGCGGCACTTATGAGCTGTGGAGGGACGGAGGTCGATGGGAAGAAGATAGCAGGCGGTTTCTGGACGAAGGTGGGAGGGGCAAGATGTGTAGGGCTGTGGGGAGATTGAAGCGGGATCAAGATACGAAGATGTGGAAGATGGCGGTCTTGAATATCTGGGAGGCTGGCTGGGATGATGTGGCGTGGGCGAAGGGGATCGTGTGTGCGTAGGTCGGTTTGGTTCTTGAGAGCCTATGGGCTAAAGTGTCGGTCAAGGTAGAGAGGAGGTTTGGAAGAGGTGACTGACAGATTTTTGCTATACATCTTCACTGCAGGCTTCGATAGGAGCTTGACTAACAGCCAGATGCTTACCATTATTTGATTGATTACTTTCGCAGTATAGAGAGGCTTACAGGGCCAGCTGGAAGCAATTTAGCATGTTAGCGGAGAACTAGGTAGCGGAGTTTGCGAGCTGCAGTTGGCAGGATACTCTAGCACAGCATGGCTCGTTTGAGGTTACCGCGATAGTAGTTAGCAGAATCACAATGCTTTACAAAGGCCCTTGAATCTCTCTGACTGAGCGATTTGAGACTATTGAAAATGTTATACAGATAACAGAAGCCGCCATATCCCTGAGCGCTTTTCGCTAGCCTGAAACTACAGATTTCGAATGTTGACGGAAGGCAAGTGAATGGCACGCAAGAAGATAAGAGCTTATAAAATTGGTCGAAGCGGCAGATGTGGCAATCTGATACTAAATGCCAGTTGGAATAAGAGATGTATCCGCAAAGGACTTTCTGAGCAGTTGGAAAGGGTATGGCAAGACGTGCGGAATGGAGCAGCAATGGGTTGACAAGGTAGGGTTGTTGAACATTTATTGCCCATTCGAACGCCGTTCGTGGTTTTTGAATATCCTGGGAGATGGAGTCAGTACAAGCTCGCCGCTAAGCAGTAGGGGGATGATTTATACAGATGTGATTCGTAGAACTCCAACATCTATGAACCACGTCAGTCTCCTTTCCTTCTAACACGACTTGGTGGCAAGTTGACCTACCGTCTGGGGGCACTTTTCATAGCACACCTTAATCGGATGCTTACTCTTCTTGCCGTCGTTCCACATCAGGTACCCATGCAATGCCCCGTCATCGTCCTGTTCCATCGTGTCGACCGCTTGCACCTTGCCATCCCACGAGCCTTTCGGGGGTTTCCAGTCGCTTGGTTTGTCGCCTGACGGTGTGTTTGCCGGTGAATTTGCTTTGGTGGCGGACTGGCTCAGTCGGCCTTTCTTTGCCGGCTTCTTGGCTGTGTCTGGCGTATTGCCGTTGCCCTCACTCGGTCTGCCGCGTTTCTTGGTAGGTTTGTCTGAAATGGTGGGTTTGCCTCCGATGGAGTCACAATATTCTTGGAAGATGTTGTGGGCGCTCCTAAGAAGACGCGTGAGAGATATGTCGAGAGCAGTGCTTTAGTCTTCTCTGGAAAAAGTTACTACTTACGTGAGGTTTTCCTCCGGTTCCCATGTGTTGTCCTCTTTCCGGTTGTAGCCCATCCATTTGACTTCGTACTTCATTACACCCTAATCCAACGTTTATCAGCTCTCAATCCCATCCGAGTTTGTAGTACCTGCCCAGGTTGGGAGCTCACGTCTATGATCTGGTGATCTGTTATCTTCTCCACCACATATCTATAAACTATCTTTCAGTCTGATTTATCGCGCGAGTGACCGGTGTAACTTTACACTTCCTCGTCCTCGGTTCCCTCATCAGCTTCGTCATTGCTTTCCGCATCGTCCTCGTCTTTGACGTTCTTCTTGATGTGGTGGGGGATCGCTTCTACTACCGACTCATCGTCAGAAGCCTCAATCGCTGCTACAATTTGATAAACTGTCAGCCATACATTGTTTCAAAGCCAAAGTCAACCGTAGTGAATCCTCGTTGGACATTACTCACGAGGCATCTTGTTGCAATAATCGTGTTGCGACTGTAGCTGTAGGATTGGTGTCAACACGAGAGAGGTAATGGCTCTGTAAATAGCTGAATCTGAATTGGCGACAAGTTTTCAAGAGGTTTGAGTCTGTAAAAGGTCTGATATCGTGCGGAAAGGATGGATGCGGTAAGTTACTCTGTAACTTAGGATGAAGCTCGAGGTCGAATCCAATCGCGAGAGTCGCGTGGAGTGAAGCTAGTCCTGAAGTGGAAAAGAGCTGCCGCCGATACACGTCCTCCAAGAGGTTTAGCAAAAAGAGCCTCAGCAAATATATCAAAGACGTGCTCGAATCTATGCTTGAGTGAAACACACCTCAATTTTGCTATCAGTATCATCGTATTGAACTCACGGTACTCGGTGGAGAAGGAGATTTCTGATCAGTTGCAACATGGCAATGCGTAAGTTCACCTCCAGAACGATCCTAGGAGTCCCGCTATGGACGTAATGCTGATGGACTTTTAGAACTGGATATGTCACAGGGTAATCGGAATCTGATTGCTTAATCAGTCTTATCGACGGACCTAGAAACTGACCATAGTCTCTATAGCGGCGGTGATGAAAGATGAACAGGGACGGCCTTTCATAGTGGTTAGAGAGTAAGTGGGTTTGTCAGGAATACCAGGCATTCCAAGTCTACGATACAATTGAGCGTACTGACATCATTTAGTCAAGGGAAGAAGAAACGACAGCATGGCAACGATGCAGTCAAGTCTCATATTGTTGCGGCGAGGACAGTCGCAAATATCGTCAGAACATCATTAGTAAGACGATGTGGAATCACTTGCTATAATGGCGGTAAAGGGGTCTAACAACTCCTCAGGGACCTCGAGGCTTAGATAAGATCTTGATATCCCCGGACGGAGATATTACAGTGACGAATGACGGAGCAACGATACTGTCGCAGGTAGTTGGACACCTTTAGAAACCCTCGAATGAAGCTTGCTGCTAATGGTACCCAGATGGAGATCTCAAACCACGTTGCAAAGCTTCTGGTTGAGCTCTCAAAATCTCAAGATGACGAAATAGGAGATGGCACAACTGGTGTAGTGGTGCTAGCTGGAGCACTCTTGGAACAAGCCGCAGATCTGATCGACAAGGGCATACATCCCATCCGGATAGCAGACGGGTACGACCAAGCTTGCGAAGTAGCAGTCGCGGAACTCGACCGAATTAGTGATAAGATTGACTTTACAAAAGACCATCGAGAGAATCTGTTCAAGGTGGCTAAGACGAGTCTTGGTAGTAAAATGTGAGGGAGGATATCAAGTGCACCCGAATACACCTATGCTAATTCAGTTGAGGGCACAGCGTTTCCAAGGCACACGACCAGTTCGCGCAGATAGCTGTGGATGCAGTTTTGTCCGTTGCTGACCTGGATCGACGAGATGTGGACTTTGAGCTCATCAAAGTCGATGGAAAAGTCGGAGGTTCCTTGGAGGACACACTGCTTGTCAAAGGCGTGGTAGTCGACAAGGATTTCTCGCACCCACAGATGCCTAGCGAAGTGCGAGATGCCAAGCTGGCGATACTGACCTGCGCCTTCGAACCTCCAAAGCCAAAGACGAAGCACAAGCTAGATATCACGACAGTTGAAGAGTTCAAGAAACTCCAGAACTACGAGAAAAATAAGTTCGCCGAGATGATTGAACAAATCAAAGCCACGGGCGCAAACCTTGTTATCTGCCAGTGGGGTTTCGACGACGAAGCCAACCATTTGCTACTTCAGAATAAGTTGCCTGCTGTTCGATGGGTCGGTGGTCCCGAGATTGAGCTTATCGCGATCGCCACGAACGGCAGAATAGTGCCCAGATTTGAAGACCTGAGCGCCGCGAAGTTGGGGAAAGCAGGCATTGTGCGCGAGATGAGCTTTGGCACTACGAGAGAAAAGATGCTTGTGATTGAAGAATGTGCAAATACGAGGGCTGTGACGGTGTTTGTTAGAGGGAGTAACAAGATGGTACACTACTTTCCATTGTCATCAGATGCTTTTAAGTATCACTACTTGAAGCTTTGCCCGCAACTGGGACCATCGGTACAAACTTACACCATAGGTCTTGGTCTGACGATGTTCACTTAGATCATTGACGAAGCCAGACGCTCATTACATGACGCTCTCTGTGTCGTACGAAACCTGGTCAAGGACAACCGCATTGTGTATGGAGGAGGCGCTGCCGAGATCGCGTGCTCATTAGCTGTTGAGGAAGCAGCTGTCAAGGTATTTTGTGATTCTCTAATGCCGAAGGGCGTAGACTCGGAGACTACAATGCCAATTGCTGACTACCCTGATGTAGAGCCCTGGCTTAGAGCAATACGCCATGCGAGCATTTGCTGATGCATTGGACTCTATTCCAATGGCTCTGGCCGAGAATTCTGGGCTGAGCCCTATCGAAACCTTGGCCTCGATCAAGTCTCGGCAAGTCAAAGAGAAGAATACTAGACTGGGAGTTGACTGTATGCAGACTGGCAGCAACGGTTAGTGGAAACGACCACCCCATTTCCCTCTCACTACATGAAGCCCAAGTCATGGATCAGGAAGTTAGAAAAAGCTGTTCCTGGCCACGACCGGCCGCCCTGAAGTCAGAGAAGGTTTCATCACTGATTATCAACATAGACATGCGTGAACACTTCGTGATCGATCCTCTGATTGGCAAGCGCCAGCAACTGCTTCTTGCTACACAGTTATGTCGAATGGTCCTCAAAGTAAGTCTTCCCCTTGTTACCTCTTCACGGATAGAGAACCTAATCTACGAGCCTTTACAGGTCAACAACGTTATCATCGCTGGCAGTGATGAGAATGAGTTCTGAGGTTCTGAATCACGTCTTGTACATGGAACGCTCTTGTCGGGGCACGGAGTATACCAAAAGTCATGCCATAGACGTCTGTTAGCATAGCCAGCTCGATGTTGCGTGATATTGGTCATAGATGGATCCGACGACAGAGTTTCGTACTCTGCGCAAGCTAGAGCGTTGCATATTGTAATTTCTGATAGACAGCGATTAGGGCTACCGTCCACTGCCGTCACCCCTCCCTATTCTACAAACCCTACGCTTGGCGAACCCTAAATGTCTTACGCCCATCAAAATGTTCCCACACCTCCAAATGGCGACTACAGTATATCAGTAACAAGATCCAAGAACCGGGCTTACAGTACACCTTCCTCATCCTCTGGGCTAGCAATTCATGGTTAGTTCTATGAAGCCACTACCACGACCACTACCACTAGTAACTCATGATCGAACCAAGTGGCACGCTAATAATATGAAAAGGGCTATCCTTTTGTCCTGTAGCCGACGTCAGCATCCAGCAGCTGGGTTCATGGTCAATATCAGTTCGGCCTGAGACTTGGGATTACGGTGCTGCTTCCGACGCCAGCAAGGTCTCGGAACCGCTTCCGTACTTCCAAAATAAACACCTTCTTCTGTGATCTTAGCCCGGCAGTAGTAAGAGGAGGCCTGAGCAGCTGTCTTGGGAGATCCCGAAAGTCAGGGTGTTGGTGTTCCCGGGTACCGCGAGACCGGCTCCCCACGCACAGGCTGCCTAGAATCAACTTAAGACTGGGTGTAGTGTAGGAGCCTCCCCTGATGATCTTTGGTCGTTTGTGAGGAAGTAGTCCAGATTAGGAAGACGGTCATGTCGATAACGGTACCACTGACGGCCGGAGGGAACCCAGGGGAGCCGGGAAGCCACCGTTGTGGAACTTAATAAAATCCTGGGAAAGTGCGAAAGGTTCAAATCTCCACCATCACAGAGAGTAATCTTAATCCAGAGACGGGCCTTACGGGAACGCAACGCCTCAAGATAACTGAGACGGCCTGGCAATCTTGGGGAGGTGAAACTGATACCGGATTACGTATGGTTTCTGCTGGGGCAAAGGATACCGTTGATATCAATACACGCGTGCTGGGGATGGTGCCTGAGAAACATAAAGCCGACCGACGGCGGAGTACGGTAAATGATAGGACTGCGGAGATGCGGATATTGGAGGGAATCGGCCTGAATCGGCCTCATTAGGTCCTCGTATCATGAGCTATCGCAAGCAGTACACCGTACCTTACATCGACGAAACATGCAACTAGATCTTTGGATGATCACATCGCCAATGGCAACGCCAGACGTTCGAAGGACTCCATACGGTACAGTACCTACCTTAGTATAGTACCTATAGTAGGTCGATGAAGTACCATAGTACTCATCCAAGCCAAAGCGGGCCACCGGTCTGGGGAAGCACATATCTGGGGAGAATTGTGGCTTCATGAAAGCCGCCGTCCCGCTGTCGCATCAGCATCGTCGCATATGTGCATTCTCAAGAGCCGACATCAAGTGGTATGCCATATTGTCCCCCGTCCTTACCTGTAATTAGATATCTCCCCGGTCGCGACGAGACGTCGCAGATAAGGGTCGGCCCTTTCGTTCAAGTCTTAGTGGCTCATTCGGTCCACGAATAGCTGGACCTAAGCCACGCTACTTCTAAGTTCGGTATGCTTGGGCACATTCTGAAAGGCTTCAAGAAGAGCTCATTGTTGTCTCGAGTAAAGCAGCAGTTTCCCGATCAGAGGAACAACTTCAATATCTGTAGTAACGTGTGAGCCGAGACAGCAGGGCCGTGGCAATTCCAGTCGCTTTTCTTTGTTCCTAGAATACCTCAGGATTCTGAATCCTTCTCCATTAATATTTCGGCTCTACGTATGGTTGTCACGGGATCATTCAGGTCTGCGTATCGTGGCGCTGGATAGCAAGATGCTGGCACTAAGCCGCGTGCCTGCCGCTCCACCAGATCCGGGGTTTCGCACAAGCGACCCATACAGGCGTCTGTTATCAGTCGGAGGATGACGCGAGTGAGGTCATACCCTTCGTACGCGGTAACGCGATCGTCATCGCGGAAACGGCTCAGCTTACGTTAGCCGGGGGCTATTCGACGCTCATTTATTACGAAGTTATTACCGCAACGAATGATCAGCCGGCCTCTCAGTTGCCGAAGTCTCTCTCGGACCGATAAGATCGGAGCATAGTTTGGTGTTTAACTTATATGATTTTCGTCATGTCCGCCCGGACTGCCTTACCACTTTGTATCAGGTATCATGTGCAGTTCAGGAAACCTCGTCTACCTCGTGTGTAGGATCCGGTCGGAAGATTTTCCCACGTGGGACAGGAAGGTCGCTGACAGGAGTGGGCGTACAGTATACGGATACCACGAGTTGGTCAATCCATTCGTGCGTTTCTAACGACCCCTACCCTAGGGACCATCCAGGCTGTGGCGCTCAGGAAGTGACTTATTTAAGCTGTACATAGGGGCGACCCCCCCAATCGTCAGCCAGCAAGGCTGAAGCGGCAGAAGGGATCATACGGACACAATCCTGGAATCTGGGGCAGATGACCTCCCCCTTAGGCGACACAGGGGCACTGTCAACTGTGGTCCCAAACGTGACAGCTTCGTTGTTATTACCAAATGGAACTCCGAGGGAGCGTAAAAAAGGGTGACACTCCTGCAGGAGTTCTCCTGCACGTCGCATCCTCTCCTTGCTCTATCTCAAGGCTGGTCTTGATCGAGACTTCAGCTCTTACAGTACTTCGTATGCAGCAGGTCAGAGGGACGGCGGGGAGTCCGTTGCTGAGGCTTACTTGACCGTAGGTTACGGATCTGATCATCTGAGCAGTCAAGCGAGCGATATGCATACTAAGTTAATGCAGTCGCCGCGGGAGAACTCCAAGATCTGTCAGCACGTATGTAACGGAGTACATGTAACAAGATCAACATCAACATCGATCATGAGCACGACGATGATAGGGCTCAGAGAGCCACTACTGCGCTGACTACGCCTCTATCCAAACATCAAAGAATATAGTACGGGCGGATGACTTACTTCACTGTGAGACGGCCCCAGACGGCTCCAACATGGCTCGTTATTCTGTGATACACGGCGCATAAGCAATGCCTCAGAGTATGACCTCCATCACGACATTAATGCGGTGAGGCCAAGTCGCGACGATTGGCTCCGAATACTTGGCGGTGGATACACCGACACATGTACAAACACATTTCACACTGCCGAGTTACATGTTCTCGAAGACGAGATTCCTCATCTTCGGTATCTTGACGCTGTCGATACTCATACACCGACTCTCTCTTATGGCAGCATCGTGTTGCGACGTGATGGAGAGAGTCTTCGAAATAAGCATATGAGTATGAGGTATCTGTACCTCGAGTACGAAGTAGGACCTACAAATACCTCAACTTACAAAGGATGTTCTCGAATTCGGCGAAGGCTGATTTGTTTTTCCGTCCATCGCATGCGGTGCCAACCCGGCCTCCGCAATAGGAAGGCGGTCAAGGGAATGGCGTCGGCGATTGCGGATGGCGTCGTTGTGGCTGTCCACCCACATCTCCTGGATGTCACTGTCACTGTCACTGTCACTGTCACTGTATGTCACGGTCTGTCACTCTGCCATTGTCTGGGGATGTCTGGGGATGTCACTCGTCCCCCCAACCCCCGTGTTCGAGGCGACAGCCGGGGGTGGCTTTACAAAAATGGGTGGGTGTGATGATGGGGGTCATCCATAATATTATTAACTTAACTTATCATTGGGGGTGGATGGTGGTGGTGGTGAGTTGTTGGGAATACCGGGAAGCGAGTGGGATGTGGGATGTGCTGGCGCCTAAAATCGCGGGCGGCAGATGCAGGGTAGATTCCCCGGACGTCCCCCCTGACCCCCTGCCCTTGCACCCTGCCCTTGCCCTTGTCGCATGTGTCGTTGCCATGCTTTTCTTTGGCCTCCAGCTGTCCAGTGGTCAGGTCGCAGACCTTTTGGGAATTCTGTCGGGCAGTGATATGCACGCCTTTTTGCTCTGCCTTGGCTTACGAAGTACGGAGTACAGTACAGTACCTTAGAACTCTCTGGCTGGCTGTTTCTGTTAACAAGGAGACCGCCGCCCGGATGCAGATAAGTTTAGATACGTGTACTAAATTCCCGATCTTGTCCTTCCTCACGCCTGCTAGCGTCATCACGACCTGAATCTCTTCAGGTTGTCAACTTTGCAGTGTACCTTACCAGGTAATAATTCTTTTGTTCTCTTTGCTTTCCTTTTTCTTACTGTTATTACCTTATGGATTTGTTCTCTTTCCTAAAGATCCCTCTAAGAACACCATGAAATGAATCGCTGCGATCTCGATGTCCGAGGCTCAACATCTTCCTTACCTTTACAAAATTTACCTTCTTCGATTTATACATTAATACTTGATCTTCAACGCGTGTGAAATGGTCCGTAAACTCTAGTCGCTACTTGCTTTTCGTTCCACTTCCCCTTCCCCGGTAGCGTCGTCACTAGAAGCCATCCATTTCCTCTCATCCATCCTTTAACCCTGACCCTCGATCATGGTGTTTGGGATAAGGTACCTTAGTTCAGGCAGTCAAAGTAGCATGAATTCCAAACAACGGTACTTTGTACTAAAGTAACTTAAGTAGTACAACCGTCTCCCCGGTCCCACGATCACAACTCGCGTCAGTACCTAAGCACAAATCGAGGCCTTCCATCGGCCTTCTACACCATCAGGACACCATCAGTCGTCCGATCTGAAGCATACCTCAATGAATAATAATAATACACACACCATCCTTGATATCCTTCCCATACGACAGGAGGGGGTTATAGCCAGTCTGGCGGGAGGCGCTTTCCCTCCATCCCTTCCTCCTACAGTAGTTAATAGTTAATTATCCTTGATATTGGTGATCGTGCCCTGGCCCTCTATCGAAATGCCCACGTTTTATCATCATCCCAGTCCCCACCCTCTCTCTCTTTGTTTGAACATCTCTACTTCGTACTTCGTATCTCTCACCCTTCATCGCGCACACACCTCTCGTGCTTTGACGTTGCTTTGACACGACGGGAACACCAACAACCAAACGACTCGCCTCACGGAGTCGCAGAAGAGAATAAGGTCAATCCTTCTCGAAAGGCAGGACTGTACTGTACTTGGATGAAGTACCCGTCCTCATCATACCTACGAAGAGTCCCGTCGTATCTGACCTGGCTGTGTTACCCACCTTCATCATCGCGATAATAATCCATTGCTCCATTGGGCATTCACTCTTGATCAAATCAATCCATCAATAAATCATTCAGTCAAATACCGGACTTGCCATCTTCCGTACCACCTTTTCGGTTTCCGGAATTACATGAGCACAGCACAGCACTCCACTCTTCTTTACCGTACTTGACCTCACATTATTATTATTACCTCACCTTAGACTTTCCGTGCAGCCAGATGAGGATCGGATACTTTCACCCACTGCACTGATACGGCAAGGGCAACGGCAACGGCAACGGCAACGGTAAATACTAATAACCTTGACCTTTCTATGATCACATTCCCATTCACACTCACGCTCCACGCTCACACTGACGCTCCACGCTTTAGGTGCCTCCATTACCGTTGTGGACCACCCCTCCCGAACGAAGGGAACAGAGAAAAGCAAAAAGGGCATTTTTACGGCTTTACTTTTCTTTTCTTTTTTCTATCAACCTCGGGATTTCCGGGTGGCAGGGAGACAGAGTGGCGCTTTTCGACCTTGGCGCAACGCAACACAACGCAACGCAACACAGCTGGAACAACAGCGCAACGCTGCGCTACCTAATACACTACTAGACCTTACCTAAGGTACCTTACAAAGTACCTGACCTTACTTCACACGACTAGATCCACCACTACTTGACCTTATTCATCGCCTTACATCAGAATTATCAATTCCTCCCCCCCACTCTCAACTCAAATCAGTCGTCAACTCAACTCAACCCACACAACAAAGAAATAACCCCCATTTCTTTTTCTCCCTTCCTCAATCTCGACATCTATCTCGACCTTCATCTCGACTTTCAAACACCTGGGAGTACGCAATTCTCCGAATTGTCACTGCCCACTGAATATCGGTCTCGGCAAGCATGCCGTCGCGATTAGCAGCACCGGTCTTAACGGTGGATGCCGCCAAAATGCACAAGGTCGACACCAGGAATGTGGAGAACCTTTTCGGCATGTGGACAGGTGAGACTTCAATCCTTGCCTTACCTCCAACCCCTCCTGCAGCCGACAATCCCTGACTTCTCCCTTGCAGTCTTTTCCAAATGCGCAGAGTCCATGGAAGAAGGTCGGAGGCTGGAGAATCTGAGCTGGAGGTTATGGAATCGTGAGACTTTTTGCTGCGAAGCGCAACCTCAACTCGCCACCACACCCGCCATCGACGTCGCCACCTCAAGACCGAAGTCGCGCGAGATCCCGGAGTTATCGGCCAGTGTGGACTCGGTGGCGTCGGAGGTGGACGAGCAGATCGAACGGCATGCGAAGCCGCAAACGGCACCTCTGAACATTCGAAGACCGCGATCGCGAGGCGACGACTCGACGCTGAGTCGGAGCAGAGGGACGGAGAAGCACATCACGTCGCTGGGTCTGGAGAAGATGGTCCTCAACATCAAGGAGAAGAAAGATCTGGAGCCATTGTCACCCTCGATCGCAGATACGATGCCATCGGTGCCATCGATCGCACCAACAACACTACGCCATCAATCTCCGGCTTTGGCCGCGCCTCGACAGTCCTCTGACAGTTCCGGCTCCACCGCTCCGGCCAGCAGTCCGGAAAGCAACCGCTCCGCCACCCAGACGGTCGGATCCGACACGAGCGCCGAGCTCATCACCTCCCACAGCGTCATCCGCGGTTTCTCGCCGGGGCGCTCGTCCTCGTATCGTTCCCATACCCACCTCGCTCCGACGCCGGTACCTGGAGAGTCTGCCGCGCATGCCAAGGCTGATCAGTCGAAGAAGAAGGGTGGGATGTTCTTGTTGGGGGGATCATCCGGTGATGACGAGAGCTCTTTCGAAGACCGGATCTCGCACCGAGCGTCCCGCAGCTCGTTGTCGGACGGCCTGAAACGGAAACAGACGTCTTTCAAGGACGAGGTGGAGGCGAGGACAATCGACGAGGTTGTTGTGGGTGACGATGCAGTATTCGAGAGTGACGACGAGGACGTTTCGGAAAGCGCCATCGACGACGATGATGATGATGACTCGTCCGATTGGGAGGACTCGGCCACCGAGAGCGGACGGTCGAGCATTGAAGAAAAGCAGCTCTTCCAACGTGTCGATTCGCGGCCGAACTTGACATCGCGGCGCTCGTTGCTCACCAATCAGATACACCAGTCACAACGCGCCGCCGCCCTCGCCAACATGGCATCTCGATCTACTCCAGCCATGCACCGCTCGCGGACGTCGTCACCCAACGGTCCTTCCGTCGCCGCATCGCCAGACGACGAGCCCACTCTGACCATGCGCGGGCCCAATATCACGCGATCCAAACCCATCATTTTCACCACCTCCAACGCACACCCATCCGCCCTTTCTCCTCGCACGACGCGTCGCAACATGCTGGCGACCGAACTGACTGAATCGTTACGTAAACACCTCGTGTGGGAGCGTCAACAGAAGAGCTCCACCGCCAACGCCTTCAAGCGCAGACACACAGCACAGGACGTGGCGAACCTGCAGGAGTTTCCGGGTCAGAAAGCTGCTCAATCTTCCAAGGACGGATCGAAGAATAATTCGTGGAACCACTACTTCGATCACGGTCTACAAGAATATCACCAAACGGGGTGGTAAGTGCGACGTTATCGACGTCATCCGCACTATCACGTATCATCTACATTTCCAACCCACCAAACCATCGCACGCGCATCAGCACAATTCTCGAACATCGTGAGCTTGTCGGGCCATCAGCCCAGGCGCGGAGCGGAGCGGCTTTTTTGCTATTCACCATAGCGCGGCGATACCGGTAATCATGGGGGTCATATTTTTCCTTTTCTCTGGGGCGGCGGGTAAATGGCGCATACTGGTCTGGGGCACAGAAGGTGGCATCGCACGTTCTAGCACGTTATTTCTCAATGTTTGATACCAATGCTTCCGTCATCCATCACGGTCGCATAGCATTCTTCCTCTTACACCCAAAACGCGGCGGACCTACGGACGACGGCATTCGCGTCCCGGGGCATCTGTGCTCTACTTCTGTGGGACAACCTGCTCTCCAGAGTTTTGTGTCTCCTCTTCGCTGTACAATAGTCTACAAAAATCAAAATCAAAAGCTTGAAGCTATCCAGCCACCATTCTGTCCCTCGCCACACACGTTTCGTGTCTGGTGGAGCCCATGTACATCACTCGGCCCCCTCGGACAGCGTTGTGTTGGTTGATGGAAGGGGGGTGAATTTTCTGGTTCCCGATCCGGGCCAATTATCTCGGGCATCGACCTCGGCCCATCCTTCTCACTTGTATTTGTAAACGTTTTCGGCCGCGCTCCACTTTGCTCGCTCGGAGTTATGGCCGGATGCGGGTGGAGGGAGCAAGGGGCAAGGGGAAGGAGTGGGGTCATGATGGATTGTGATTTTTATGAACTAATGTGGACCGTCCCAGATAGTAGTAAGGACAAAAGAGCGTGTAGATTAGAAATACGTTGATGGTGATTGATGGTCTGTCTGGGTATGTGTAGGCCGGCGCCACTTTGATCCAGAGCGTGCCGAGGTGTAACTTGACTTGGCGTTAGTGGTTTACTTTGAGGTAAGCATGAGGTGGCTCGGTGGAAGAAGTCGGTGGCTTCCAAGGTTCTTTCGAATGGATTAGGTAATGCAACTTTGGCGGATTGGAAGCCCTGAACACATGCTTTAAGGTAGGGTGAGGATACTCATGGACAGAGGGATGCTTTCAGGGCGATAAAACGCATTGATGCAGAGCGCTACAATGTCAGACCTTGGTGTGACCGGGCGACCGCGGGGACACAGAGAGGGAGATTTGTGGGTACGGCTCTACTGACGCGTGGTCGAGGTTGATGTTGACTATGACTATTCCGCGGATTTGTTATTGTTCTTTTGATCATTCATGAATTTCACAGAAGTCTCTGGATTCTTCGCTTTACTACTGGGTACTTACCAGCTACAAGTACACGTTTTTCCCCCTAACCAGCAAGGGGGGCGGGAAGGGGATACGAGTGATTGTTTGGGGGAGAGAGAGAGAGGAAAAGAGAGAGAGAGAGAGAGAGAGAGAGAGAGAGAAAAGAGAGGGGCGCGAGAGATGCCTAAGGTACATAACGGGTTTGGGGATTCCCCAGGGCTTGCTTTCATAGGCTTGCGCCGCGCGCCGTGCCCTGGGTTGGTTTGGATCAATCATTACAGTAACGTCGTCGCCGTCCTTATAGCTTCAGTCACGTAACTCAAGTTGCCTTTCGAATCAACCTTGTGTCATTTTCTTTCTTTTCTTCTCTTCTCGAGCAAGTGGGGATTGGGGAGGGGGGAAGGATGTCACGGCCGGGGCGGAGTTAGTCAGCCAGCCAGGGGGTGGGCCGTGCCGTGGCCGTATCTGCCTTGTGTAACGGGCCGAAGCGGTGGGTGTCGTGCCTTCGTGCTGACATCAGCTTACCTTCCCTTGACGTTACAATTGCCTTACCATGCGGCGTGGTGGTGAGCAAAGGAGTGTGGGGGTGGGGGTGAGACTGGGGTTGAGATTTGGGGTGGGGATGTGGGTCGATGTAGATGTACGGAGGTGGTACAGTAAGCGCGGGTGAGATCCGGGGGGAAATCGGGAGACGGAACACGAAGAAATGGAAGACAGGGGAATGAACGGAGATGGAGGGATTGAGGCCTGAGTCAGCCTTTCATGGCGTGAATGCTGACAGGCAGGCATGGATACGGTATCTGAGAATCTGATGAGGAGGAGGGTTTGTTGAGCATGGTGTTGAGAATTGAAGACTCCTTTCTGTACCTACGCTGGGATTGTGACTGCACCTGCTACCTGCAAATTCCGATATATTTCCGAACGTGCAGCGGTGATGACGACAAAATTCTCCCTAATTGGGACGATCACTGTTCCCTTGTAAGTTACCGTGATAACTGCATTGAAGATCTATCCTATCTGATCCGCTGACAGTATTGACAAAGCCAGCTGCATCAGCCTCATTATTGCTCTGCTTGTACTTCACAGTTCTAATTCACCTACACAAAAGTATTGTATCGTAAACTCACCTTCTGGTGCCACAGCCAACAAAAGCAATACAGTAATTAACTCTGCACCAGCACGGAGAACCCATCCCCAACAACCCGACCAGCATCACCATCACACACACACACAACGACAACAACCGCAACCACCATGGACAGACCCAACCCACCACCACCACCACACCCATCCACCCCCGGCACCAACGGGCCTTCCCAAGGCAAAGGTAAAGTAGCAACCCACCCATCACCCCCTCCCTCACCAGCGCACTACATCCCAATTAAGCGAAAAAGCAAAAAGAATGACCGATGCGCTGGCACTTCACGTCACGAAATCCCCCCGAATCAATGCAAATACCTTAGGTACCTAGAAGAGGTCACACGCTCACATGACCGCTGTCGATCTTAGGTGCAGGTGCCGAGAGCGATGCGCTGGCGGCTCCGTCTCCGGCTCCGCAGCAGGCGACAACGCCAACAATAACTGCAACGCACGCGCTCACGGGGACAACGCCACTGCCACTAGGGGAGCGGGACGGGAAGGTCAAGGGGAAAGGGATGCTGTGTCGGTTTTATGGGGCGAGGAGTGGTGAGTGAGTTGTTTTCCTTGGTTTCGTTTTTGATGGGTTGCCGGTTGCGGGATGCGGGAGCACGTGGCTGTTGCGTTTTCGTTTCGGGGGTTCTGACTTTATTGGGAGTGCTCGAGTGGGTGGTGGGTGGTGGGTGCGTGGGGGTTGGGTATGTTTACGTTGCAGGACTGTTGTCGTTGGCGTGGGGGATTTTGGGTGGTCAGAAGCAAAAGCGTGGAGATGATCGCCCTCCTTTCTCCGACCCTGTTGTTGCTTACGTTTGGCGCGTTCGTCGAGCTGATTGGGGATGGATGGTGTTCGCGCGTCGCTAGGCTGTCGCGCCGGAGATGCTTGTCCTTTTCTCCACGACCGGTCCAGACTGTCGGGGGTCGTGGCACGGGAAGACGCAGGGTCTGTATCTCAGTCGTCCGGTGCCGCGGGCTCGTTGTCAGGGGTCAGTTCACGGCACCGCACCCTTGCACAGCTTGAAGCTTCCCCTGGAGGACGGGACCCGGTTCCCGAAGGTGGCCGAAGATATAAAGCCGGCCCGGTTGATCGGTCGAAAGTGGTGCCCAAGCCCGTACCGAGAGCGCAGGTGGATGATCCGAGGGAGTTTCAGCTCCAGCAGCTTCGGAGGAGATTTTCTCCCGCCGAGAGGGCCGAGGAGGATGGGACGGTACTCATCTTCAGCATGGTCCCGTCGGACCCAGATTTTCCCTTTGAGATGGTGGGGTTGGAGAGCGAGTTGAAGGTGCCCCTGACGTATCCCACGAGCGGGAGACCGTCTCTTCATGTTACGAACAAGGAGATGGGAAGAGGGTATCAGATCAATGTCGAGAAAGGATTTGATGTCCTGGTTGCGGATTCACCACGGGCTACTCTGTTGGGGCTGATGAATGCGCTGGACAAGCGTTTGGAGGCTTTGCTTAGTGAACAGAAAGCGGAGACGATCAAATTGCTTCCGAATGCTGGGCCTCGACTGCCGCAGCAGAAAGTTGATGTAGGGCTAAAGACCCCTCAGCAGCCAACAGTATCTACTTCAAATACCCCAGCTCCGCCGACTTATTCGGTAGAACAGAAGTCTCAGGCATACGCTAAACGGGAAGCGGAAGTAAGACAGCTGGAAGCTCGGCTGGGGAGACTTGCACTGTTTTCCAAGTCTTCCGATGGCATTGTATACACCATTCCGATAGAAGCACGGAAAAGAGTTGACCTTCCGGTACCACTGCAGCATGTCAGCACAGTCAAGCTTTTCGTACCTCTACTTTACAATCTTCAGCCGTGCAGAATCGAGTTGCAGGGAGTCAGCAAGGATGCTGCGACTACTACTGAAAAGGCCTTTGAGCAAAGAGCCGGGGCAAATCCTGAAATGAGTTTGATGGCACATATAAACTACTTGTCCCAGAACATGCATGTCCTAGCCACCACGCCTCTGCCGGAAAAGGAGAAGGAGCCAAGCGCTGTCACATCGACGCAGACTGCAGATACGCTTAGTTACCCGTCTTTAGAGGATGCGTTCAGGATGCAAACAATAGGGGACCGCAGTCACATCCAAGTCATTCCTCGTCCTCCAGAGTGGGATGTGAGGAACGGCGAAGATGACGGACCACAGAGCGACGACGACTATGATTCGTACGACACCGGAGACGAGTCCCTCGACGACGACGCCGAAGGACTTGAGCCAGGGAGCGAGGGTCCAGCCGAGGGTCCAGAACGTGGCATACTCCTCTCCTTCCCGTTCCTGGAACTTTACGGTATCGAGCTCCTCGAACTGGTCTCGTTGTGCATCACAGTCAAATGTGACCGGTGCAAGGATAGAATGGATGTCAACAATCTCCGGAACAACGCACACGCAGAAGCGTCTGGTCTGCGATCCGAGTCATGCAAGAAGTGCGCCAACGCGATGAGCATAGGTATGGTCGTCTTTGCTCTGGTGATGGAAAGGAGAGCGGTGTTGATGATATGCAGGCTACAGGAGGGATCTGATGCATGCCAACTCCGTGCGTGCGGGATACTTGGATCTCGATGGTTGCACCGTCGTCGATCTTCTTCCTAGGTACACTCTGAACCATACGCCATGTGGATTATGGCTTGACTGACGACGTCTACAGTAATTTTATCCCGACCTGCTCCGAATGCTCGACCGCTTATCCTATACCTGGCGTCGTCTCTGTCAGAGGCGAATCGACGCTGGCGCACTGTAGGGAATGTCATCGTAAGATGTGTATGTTCTCCAATTTACGTTTACAAGGAGTACTCTGACTGTGAGCGCTATAACAGCCTTCAAGATCCCCGAAGTCAAGTTCCTACTCGTGAGCTCCGCCGCCGGTAAGTCATGCCGGATTCAACTTTTCTACTCTCCACTTCTTCGGAGTCTGTACAATTTACCTGGTACTCGCGCAAACCGTTCCGTACCTTATATACCTGGTGTGACCCTGCGTGTCCAGAATTCGCTGACCTCCATGACTACAGTACGAGCCGACCGAGCTCCGCCCCGAAAAAGAGTAAGCCTTTCTTCCCTACACCACTGTCAAAAAGCACACCACGCTGACATCCTATCCAGCCAAAGGAGAAATTAGGCATCGTCGCCGGCCAAGAGCTACCCCGTCGCGGCCGCTGCTCACACTACAGCAAGAGCTACCGCTGGTTCAGGCAAGTCATCAAAAGCCAACAAAGCGACACTCCACAGCTAACCGATCCATCCAGATTCAGCTGCTGCTCGAAAGTCTTCCCCTGCGACAAGTACCTGCCCCGCCCTTCCATCCTCCAAGACACTCATATCACTGACATCCCCTACCCCCCACACAGATGCCACGACGCCGACTCCGACCATCCGAACGAACACGCCAACAGAATGATCTGGTAAGCCCCCTTCCCTTTCCCCTCTCTTCAACACCCAAAGCTCGTCCGGGTCCATCCACCCCCTCCGTCCACATGGATTACCAAACTAAACGAAACTCCAAAACTGACGCGAGGTACGCAAACCACAGCGGCTTCTGCAGCCGCGAGCAAAATTACCGGCCCGAAGACTGCGCCATCTGTCACTCGGCCCTGACGGGGAAGGCGGGCTCCGGGTTTTGGGAGGGGGGGAAGGGCACGAGGGATAAGGTGCGGATGTCGAGGAAAGGTGAGGGTCTCTGGCTCTCGTTTTCTTTTTTGCTTTTGTTGTGGCGGTGGGTGTGATGTGTGAAGATATATGGATGGTTGGATGCATAGATGGACGACTGACGACTTAGTCACAGATCCGAGGAAATACAAACGGAGGCCTGCTGCGCGGCCGAAGACTTAGCTTGCGTTGAGAATGGGCTCTGTGGCTTGTTCTCCCTGCGCGTCTTTTCCTCGACGCCCCTTTAGCCGTTCGTTAGCTACGATGGGATGGGATAGGATGGGATGGGTGCAGAGCGGGATGGCATCGACGTCGCTGCAGTATTGGCTCTCAAGGCAAAGGCAAGACTTCCCATCTCTCGACTGTATCTCCACCTAAGCCTCCCCCTTCACTCCACCTTACCCGAGGGGCACAGCCTCTCCACTCCATGAGGTCCTTTGGATTCGGACACGGACATCGAGCATGCACCGGGAGGCACATTGCTCGGGACGCTCTCTGCCCTCGCATTCGCTGTTGTTTCAAATTTGGTATGCGAATGTCAAGGATGAAGATTGAATGGTTGGGGACGACGTGGGCTTCGCTTCCGGTTTTGCTTCCAAGCCTGTTGGGTTTCCGGTCGGATTTGAGATACGGAGTGCTTAGGCTGAAGCGGTTATCGAAAGAGAATAGGAAGAGGAAGGATGCTGTGGATCGTGTTGCCTTTGTTGATGACCTTCCAGAAGTAGCTAGTTGAGAAGACAGGGCGTAAGCTAAAGAGGAGGTTGGGGCTAAGGAGGCTGAGGGGTGCAACGTGGAACGTAGTTTACGCTCTGATCAATTCTTGATTGGAAAGCTTTACAATATCATCTTGATTACTCATCTTCATCAGTTGGACGGCCGACTGAGTCTGATACGTACGTTTTCGAATATAGAAATCACTACGTCGCCCATGTACACGCCAGGCCGAAAAGCTCATCTCAACCTAGCCCAAAGCCTACAGTACTTGGCCGTCATGCCCATCACTCCAGCAACCCCGCCGCGACCGTCTCGCCGTTCGCCCTCAACACGACTCTACCCGGCGGCTCGAGCGGAACAGCCGCATCCATCTCGATCACTATCCTTGCCACGCTCCCAGGCTGGACGAGTCTCGGCTTCTTCTTGAGCACAGCACCACTGCCCTTATCCAGCGTAGCGAGCAGCCGCGTGATCCGTCCCGGCGCATGTAATCTCCCTCGATGCACATCAATCTGCATCGGCGTGATATGGTCGAACGCCAACACTTTAGTCGTAAACGAGGTGATGTTGCGGATCGGCGCCCTATGGTCGCAGAGGACATCGCCCGTCTTGATGTGGACTGGATCGATATCCGTGAGATGGAGCGTCACGTTCTGCCCGGCAACGGCCCAGTTGCTGGGCTCTTGGTCGACGTCGATGCCCTTGACGTACGCCTTCTCGCCGCTGGGCATGGCGATGAGTTGGTCCCCGACTTGCAGGCTGCCGGAGTCGATGCGGCCGGAGATTGAGAGCGGGTTTTGTGCGCCGCCGCGGAAGATGTCGCTGATGGTTAGCCGGAGTGGCTTTTCCGTTGCGCGGGAGAATGGCTCGGAGCTCTCTAGTTGCTCGACTAGGGTTGGGCCTTTGTACCAAGATGGATCGTTCCCGGCGGCACGCTTTACGAGGTTGTCCCCTGTGAGGCCGGAGCAAGGAACGAAGGAGATGTTCTTCGCTTGGAAGCCAGCCATGGTGAGAAAAGCGAGGGTTTGCTGTTGTATCTCGTCGAAGCGTGCTTTGCTCCACTGGACGGTGTCCATTTTGTTAACAACCACGATAATGCGTTGTATCCCCATACTGCGCACCAGGAGTGCGTGTTCCTTTGTCTGGCCCTTCAAGCCAGACTCAAAGCTACCTGTGCTGGCATCAACAACGAGTACTGCGAAGTCTGCCTGACTTGCACCAGCGATCATGTTGGGGATGAAATCTCGGTGCCCGGGCGCGTCAAGGATCGTGAAGCTAGTTCGTTCGGTTTCGAATTTATTCGTTGCAATATCTATAGTCACTCCCCGATTCCGTTCCTCCGTCCCTTGATCTAGTACCCAGGCCAGTGCGAACGAGGATTTGCCGATTTTCTCGGCTTCTTTGCGATATTTATCGATCGTTCGCTGGTCAACAGCATTGAGATCGTAGAGCAGCCGGCCCATAAGAGTACTTTTGCCGGCGTCAACGTGACCTAGAAGGCCGTCAGTGCTGTCTCACAGAAACCAGTTCTTGGACAGACCGATGACCACAAAATTAGCGGCTTTCTTTCGTTTCGATTTTGCGTATTCGGCAACCACATCAAGATTCTTGCTTTTTAGCCGTGGCTGCTCCTCCAAAACCAACCCATCCAGGCTGTTCGTGACGTGGTCGGCGCTTCTGTTTCCGTTTGCTTGCTTTTTGACGCTTTTGCTGCCTTTCGGACCTGGAAAATGTTACTTAGACCTTGTTGGCAATTTTCCAACATATGTCCCACCTTTGGCTTGGGCATTGGTGACTATATCGTCCGGACTTGGCCCTGTGAATGCTCTTGACTTAGTAAAATCCGGGTCTGTGATATAAGGCAACTTGAAATCAGTGTGCAGCACTGCCAAGAACGGCTCCTTGGCTTGATCCCCGAGAACGGTCCTTGCGAACATTGATGGGCTCGCCTTTAAAGTGGTAGTATCCTGCATCTGTTGAATTACTGGCTCTTTTTCCTTTGGAGGCTCTTGCGGTAGATCAGATGGACGAGTAGGGCTCTTCTTTCGACGCAATGGATACCTGCGTATCTGACCGGGAGTATTCTCATCGTTAACTTTACTATTTCCGCTCATAGAATCAGAGGCTGCGGTTGCAGTTGTATCAATTTTCGCTTCGGCCTTTTTGCTTGTACCGAGCTTATCAAGAAGTGCGACTGAACTGCTCTGCCGCGTGGATTGACCTTCGCTAGGCTTATCGGCTTCCTTCTTTCTCCTCGCTGCAGCTAGAGCTGCTAGCTTCGAGACCTTACCTTCGGTCGTGCTCGACGAGCCCCCAAGCAAACGAAGCCGAGGATACAAAGGCTCGATCAAAATCTGTCCACGACGGTGTATTGGGACATTGAGCCACGGTGAATCCTTGAAGAATTCCGTGACCGAGAAAGCACCAGAACAGGGCGCGGATGGACATGGCAGAGGATAGCAAGCTCTTGGTTCTGAACAAAATACTATATCAGCCTGGTCACTCGACCAGGGGAGATCGAAGATGACAGAAGGACACGCACCATTGGATGACCCATAATCGAAACAGTGATTGTAACTCAAGTGGTTGGAAACTGATGACTTGTGGAAAAACAGAACGGACGTACTAACCGTTTGGCTTTTGTTCTGACTTCGTAGATGCGTGATTTGTCGGCTTCTTTACCTTTCCCGGCTGTGGGGCAGTGCGTTGGTCGTCAAAGACCGTCAACTTGGTCTGATGGGTCTCAGAATGCAGGGGCTTACTCAGTATCCAGGTGACTGTCTTTGCAATGTCGTAGTAGTAGTGCCATAGTGAGTCTTGGATTTCCTTATCCGTGACTATTATATCTGGTCCCAGGGCATCACGAACTTTGAGAGTGCCATCTCGCAGCTGCTCTACATGTGGCGAAAGTTCTTAGCATAAAAACGCAATGCTAGAGAAGACGAGTACTTGGATGGATTGCAGCTCCATGACCTACCCTTGTCCTCTGCACTGAGCTCTATGAGAAACCGAACATTAGCTTCATTGTTTATTCGTGAGGCCTTCACTCGGCTCAAGAAAGTTACGGAGCATGTGATCCTCACCGTCTTCGCCATCACCGCCCGCGCTGTTATTATGTGCGTAATCGTTCCCACCGTCGAAATCATCCAACTCATCCTCAAGGTCCATCGTTTTGACCAACTTATGCCGGGACATCTTTGTGCTCTGTACAAAATCCTCTTCTGATATGAAAGGTTACACTTTACATGAGAACAAAATGTTCGTTTCTGCCGTTGCAATTCAATGTTATCAATGAGAAGTGTTGGTCATTGTCAACCAAATGGGTACTACCTTAATCAAGTATAGCGGCATGACCCGCCTGTGGCTGGTTAGCTTCAGCCCTACGGCGTGGGGCTTCTCAACCCTTCAAGAAACCTTCTGGGGTAAAATCGTAACAGCGTCAATTCTATAACTTCATTGAATTGGGACGCTTTGCCATGTCCCCAAGAACTAAACAATGCCACTCTTTCCTTCGAAGCTTCATCTCTACCACACCGCCCTCTCCGGATGCAGCGCCCGCATCCGCATCGCCGCCCACCTTAAGCGGATCCCTCTAATCTACCATGATCTCAACCTCCGCAGCAATGAACATCAGACCGAAGAGTATCTCAGTCTCAATCCCAACGGCAGCGTTCCAACCCTCATCGTGGAATACCCGAATGACCAAAAGTTCAGCATAACGCAGTCGCTTCCCATACTGGAGTACTTTGAAGACGTCTCGGTGGATGGCGTACGTCTGCTGCCACCGGTGACAGACATGCGTGCGAGAGTCAAAGTCAGGGAGCTGGCAGCGCTCGTGGCATGTGATATTCATCCGCCACAGAACCTGCGGATCAGAGCCCATATCAAAGTGGCCGGGGGTGATCCCGTCAGGTTCGCATCCGACATTATTACGCGTGGCTTGTCTGCCTACGAGAAGATTGTTAAGGAGTCTGCTGGTAAGTACTCGGTAGGAGACGATGTATCGCTTGCCGATGTATGTCTCATTCCAATGCTGGAGGGCGCCAGTCGCGTGGGCGTTGATGTGGGGCAGTGGGATGTTGTGGGTAGAATTGCGAAACAGTGTTCAAAGTTGGCAGCTTTTCGAGAGGGAGGAACTCGGGCATGAAACGACACACCTTGGGCTAGGTTAAATTGGAATATATCTTTAAAATCCGCTAGACACAGTGCAACGTAGATTCACTCCAACCCATCTAGGCGATTGATAAGCAATAACGGCCACTCCCGACTTATCTGAGACATGAGCTCCTAACGCCTTGAGCAAAGCTCACCCCTAGAGCTCGATCAAGCTTTCCTCTACCACTTTCGGCTGGGGCCGATGATGTGGCGCCGCAGGGAACGACTCCTGCGTGTATGTACCAAAAGTTGGATAAGCCACGTCCGTTTGTAGAGGATGCTGGGATTGCTGTGGCATCGGAGGTTGCTGCTGTTCCCAGGAACGGTCCCGATGTACGAATTGACCGGGTTGTTGTTGTGGAGGGGCAGGTTGCGCTTGTGGTGGAACTTGACGGTACTGTTGTGGCGAAGGTGGCTGAGAATTGTATTGTTGATCATTCATTGTGTTGTGGGGTTGTCGTGTTGCGGGTATTTGCTCCTGCTTCCCATAGTAAAAGGTGCTGGTAGGGTCTGCCGAAGGAGAGCCCAGTGGTACTTGAGAAGACGTGTACGTGGTTTGAGGTTCTAAAGGGACATGAGATGGTGGCTGTTGCCTACTATAAGTTTGAGTCGGTGGCTCCGACGGGTACGACATAATCTGCATCTGCAGGGGTGATTGTGGATAGGCCTGAAAACTTGAGGAACGCTGTGGAGGGTAGCCATTATGCTGTGGTCGTTGATCGGGCATGTGACTGGCATCGTAAACACCAGGACTCGCAGCTGGTTTCCTCTCGTAGGTGTGATATGGAGACTGAGGTTGAGGTATGTGATTATACCCAGGTTCGATTCGAGCATAGGGCTCTGATGGCGGCATTGCATTGCCTGTATAGAAGCTCTCGGCTCCACCTTGACCATAATGGGAGTCTAGGGGAATGGTAGGATAGATGTTGGACGATGACCGATGCGGACGCTGAGCCACGCCGTAGTTGCTTATAGAATGCTGGCTGTACGTACTGGACAGCCTTTCTTCTAGCATGCGGTCATAATAGCGCACAACTGTAGCCAACTTGGCATGTAGATCCAGCAAAGTATCTGAAAATGTTAGAACATATGGCGGCTAATTCTAAGGATAACCCACCATGTTTGCTCATTGTCTCCCCGTAGGTTCTGGCCAGCTTGGGTCGAAGAGCCCCTATACTCTCGTAGAGCTCCTGTATTTGAGGTTCTCGTAAAATGGTACCAGGAGGCTGGTGCTGTAATCGGTCGACTAGAGTAGAGAATAGGTTGATATTTTCCGCTTCGACTGGGGTAAGTTCGTAACTAGCCTTGGGCATCACAAAAGATGAGGGCCCAGACGTGTTAGAAAGACCGGCAGTTTGCTGTTTCAGACTCGCAGCATGCCGTTTCTTTTGTTCATGCATATCCTGAAGGGACGCTGCTATGGCAGCTTTTAGTTCTGGATCCTCCTCCTCTTCTGGCGGTTTCGGTCCTTTCGAGGTATCATTCGACACTGAGTGATTACGTTGTGCCTGTAATTGCGCTTGCGGCACGTACCCTGCTCCACTGTGACCTTTCACTTCTTCTAGACTCATCTCCAGCGCTCGCTTCAGATCCTCGTCGAAACCGTCTTCAACTCGAGCATCGCGTGGCTGCAGAGACGCTCGGTGACTTGAGGTAGAATGAAGGTTGAACGAAGAGCGTTCGGCCGGAATAGAAACAGTACGTGTCTTCTCCATCAGCTTTGCGTAACAACCATCGTCAACCCGTACCGGTTGAATTATGCCCAGGTGCGGTAATGGTATAGATTTGCCAGAGCACTGGGCGTCGAAAACATTACCGCAGTTTCGACAATGGTGTTTTCGATTGGTGAAGCTGAATGGTGTCCGACAACGCATACACACGTCCGAATCCGTCCATTCCGGTGGCTAAGGGGTTAGTTCCATGTCAGTACAGGCTAGCCAGTATCACAGACAATAGAAGCTTACAGCGCTGCTATCAAGCATGCTACTTGATATCTCGACTTTTGGCGGAAAGTGGAAGCCTTCACGTTGTAGACTCCTGTACGTCTCTCCAACGTAAGACAAATCTCCACGTCCCTCCGTAGCACTCGCCCAAGCCTGCACAAGCTCCAGAATCTTCTGTTTGACATCGTAATTTGCCGCGGCACCTCCGTATGCTTTCAACAGCGAGACAAGGTTATCCATGAATTCCCTCGAAGCAATCTCAGCAAGGAAGTGTGCACCGCCATTCTTGACACAAGTATCCGTGAGCTACAAGCAGGGTAAGCATCCTATTCGCTGAGAAGCGGCGACCTCGGTAATCTACCTTCAAAGCTGCAAGCTGAACGTTCGGATTCTTGTGACCTATTCGCCGTTTCAGTGATCTCATAGCCTCTTTCGGCTGAACGCTCTTCGACCGGATGACGTCTGAAATCTCCAAGCTCAGCGCTATATCTTCTCTACCACCTGAAGTCAGTCCCCTCACACTCTGATAGCTAAGCCCAGCCGTAGAGTAGAAGCTTCGAGACTTACAAGCTGGAAGAAGTTGCCCGCTCAATCTGCTCATCCAGAGCAGAGTTCGAAGCAAACCATCCGGCCATGATGTAGCCCTCGTCTCGTCACGGCGTCCAGCTCAAGGATATTCACGAGGCTCTGCTGAGTCCAGTAGTCGTGAGAATGTAAGGTCGTTGAATGAAGCAACGTTTGTTGGACAGTGTTGCCTAAGGTATAGCTAAGGTAGTTAGACCTGTGCGGCTCAAGCACAGCGTTGACATGACGCAAGCTAAGGCGAGCTAGCTCCAGCGCTCATAGTTCATCAGCCACACGTGGCGCGGCTTTCGCCATCGTCGTCCTGATCGTCGAAACTCGAAAGAGATCTTTCTGCCGTAAGCAGTACATTCATTGCCGTCAGGTTATTCATAATCTCCTTATTTGAGCTTTATGGTCAGGGGCCGCGCAACCTCCACATCTACTTTTCAGTCGGCCAACATCCGGGTACGCTCCGCTCAACACAGAGCTCCACGTCTTGGGCGCCAATCGGACAACTGTCAACCTTGACCTATACCTGAAGCAATATGATATGACACTACGCCTGGTCAATTTCTATAGACAGCTCTCGTAATGAGCACAGTCAAGTCCATCTACCCTCCCATGAACGGGTTTCCACATGGCTCCAGTCAAAGTAGTATCGAGACTGCGAATAGAAATAGCTGGGCTAGCAGCAATAGCAGCAGCGCGACAGGGAGTAGCAACGGGAAGTCTGCTGGCAGGTTTATTCATATCAAAGACCTGGCGGCTAGGGCAGGCACCCACGTTGACAAACACGCGCCGGTATGTCCAGCCATAATTTGAAGGAGGGACATTGAGTCATTCTTAGGGGCAGAGCTGATTTCTTGTCTGTCAATCATAGATCAATACCCTTCTGCAAAGAGCGCAACAATCTGCGAAGCAGGCCGAGACTGACGTGAGCTTCAAACGGCCGGACCTGGCCTATATCGAATATTTGATCAGCTCGGATATCATAATCAACCTCATTCCTCGACACAAGGACTATCCCTCACTGAACGGCGATCGTGGAGATTTGCACCGTTTATACAAGGCGCTATTGAAAGTAGGTATCTGGGCTCTTGATACATAGATCGTGCGAAGGCAGTCATTCTGTGAGCTGACTAGCTGTAGAACAATGCAGCACAGCATGAAATGTTCAAGGAGGTCCGGAACATCATCATCACGGACAATATGCAAAGCGGGATTCAACCTACCAGCCAACATTCGCAGCGCTGGTCGCCGCCGCCGGAGATACCAGCAGACAAGCGCCCACAGTCTGTGGAGCTCTCTAACGGTAAGAATGAAATCACAGCCATGCCAGATGTACAGGGGTATAATGGTGGCCTGAGATCTTTCACACCACCATTGGCTGATAGTACATCTGGGCGTCCAGATCCATCCCAGAAATCAATGCTTCCAAGAGCAGCAAGAGCCAAACCTCCCGTGCAGCCCAAACCTGAGGGTCTACATGGTAAAGTTGTTGTCGAGAGTGGAATTTCTAGGAATGAGAATCACGATTCAGCTCAAAGAGATGTGCTCTCCGTGCGTTTTGCAAATTTGAGAATGCCGAGACACCCAGACGAACTTAGCTCTCAGGAGCCTCGAGACACAAGAGTGACTTATCTTGACCCTTCTGTTTCTAGCAACCGCACTTCTCTTCCATCGACCAGTGCCAGATTAGGCTCTTCTACGGCAGCGTTGATACCAACAGCATATCAAGATACCACCAAACCGTCGGGCCCTCGCCACATGCCACCCACATTTACTCAACCACCACCTCATCCTCCCAAACTTCCCTTGACACCATTATCCGCTGTTCCCTTGCCGAGAGCACCGAGTCCTACATATAGTCCGGCAAGAAACCTGCAAAATCCAGCAATCATTCATCCACCACGCAGCACCCCGAGAAGTATGATGGGAACAGGTGGAAGATCCAATCTACAAGCAACCTCGAACATGTCGTCAAATGCCTCTGGAAGCAACGGAGAACCAGACTCCTATTTTCCAAGGGGGGCCACTGGAACCACTGCGATAACACCAGCACAATTCAGCTCCGCGGACTTGCCGAGTGAGACGGCTATTACTGCGGAAAAACTATATGAGTACCTCAGGACATATGATATTCTGCTCATCGACGTGAGGACTCGTGAGGAGTTCGACCAGGGACACATATTCGCGACTTCAATCATGTGCATCGAGCCCCTTGGTCTGAGGCCAGGGGTTTCAGCGGAGGAGCTAGAAGAGAGACTGATCATCTCACCAGAATCAGAGCAGATCTTGTTTGACCGAAGAAATGAGTTTGATCTGGTTGTCTATCATGATCAGAACACGCAGTCAAGCCAGTTCCTGCTCGGATCACCCTCGGGGAACAGTGCCCCAGCGCTTCGGGCGCTCCATGATACTATTTATGAGTTCAACTACTACAAGGAGTTAAGGCGGGCCCCAGCGTTACTTATTGGTGGGCTGGATGCGTGGACAGACCTGGTAGGATACCAGGCGCTGCAGCAATCGAAGACAGCTGCTCTTATGGGGGTCACGCGTGTGGGTCGTTTCAGGAGAGGGGCAGGTCGGCCGATCAGTCGAGTCCCCTTAGCCAGCGCGAACTCCAGCCTGGAAGTGCGGAAGAGGAGACTACGAGAGTATGATCCACTCAACGCCGAGGAAGCCAAGGCGTGGCTTGAAACAGCAAGAAAGGAAGGCGTTGAGGCGCCAGACTTTCAACAAACTGCAAGCGACAGTGAAGAAAACGGAGAACAACACACAATCGGTTTACCTATGTCACCCCTAGTCCATAGTTACGAGGACTTCCTACGCAAGTTCCCGGAACCATCAGCTATACAGCAGTCAATGGTAATCCCTAGACCGCCTCCTTCATTTTCACACCATCCTGAACCTCGCATCCCCGCTGCACCCTCCCGTCCACCTCCAGCTCTTCCTCGGCCCAGCTACAGCGGCGTATCGGAACGGGCAACGTCACAGCAAACGCAGTCATCACGTCATTCATCTGTTCCGCCGCCTCTATATATATCGAACGCACTCGCCCCACATATGAAGTTACCTCGGACGGGTCTCATCAATTTCAGCGTTACCTGCTACATGAACGCTACGATACAATGTCTTCTCGCCACGATCCCTCTATCCCAATTCTTCCTCGATAATCGATGGAGAGGATTCCTCCAGAAGAACTGGAAAGGTTCCAACGGCATAATGCCTGAGATATACGCGAATCTCATACGTAGTATGTGGAAGAACGATGTCCAAGCTATTCGGCCTAGCTCACTGCGGAATTTTTGCGCCCGCCTAAATAAAGAATGGGGGGTGGACAGGCAACAGGACGCAAAAGAGTTCTTTGACTTCCTCGTAGACTGCCTCCACGAAGATCTAAACGTCAACTGGGAGCGTACCCCTCTCCGGCCACTCACCGTTGAAGAGGAACTGCGAAGGGAGCGCACACAGGTACATATGGTATCCAGGACCGAATGGGAGCGCTACTGCCACCGCGAATCGTCTTTTGTCTCAAACCTCTTCGCCGGCCAGCATGCCAGTCGCCTGCGCTGCACGACATGCCGCAACACCTCAACCACGTACGAAGCCTTCTACTCCATCAGCGTCGAAATCCCGCGCTCCGGCAAAGGCGACATCCATGACTGCCTGCGAAGCTACTGCCAAGAAGAGATGCTCAGCGGCGACGAAGTCTGGAAGTGTTCGCAGTGCAAGTGCGAGCGCGAAGCTACCAAGCAGATCACCATCACCCGCGCCCCGCAATTCCTCGTCATTCACTTCAAGCGGTTTTCGGCCTCCAAGACCGAATCGGCGCGCAAAGTTCACACCCCAATCGACTTCCCGCTGCACGGCCTCAACATGGGGCCCTACATGATCCCGCCGCCCTCCCCCGAAGTAGCGCGGCAGGTCTCCAAGCTCGCCGGCGGCGATGGCGTAGTCGACCCGGCCATCACGCCGCCGTACCAGTACGACGCTTACGGCGTCATGCGCCATCTCGGCAAGTCCGGCAGCGGCGGCCATTACATCTCGCTCGTGAAGGATAGCGCCAGAGGGTGCTGGCGGAAGTTCGACGACGAGCGAGCGACGGATTTCGATCCGCACAAGCTGAAGCCGGATCAGAGGCTGCAGAACGACCAGGCGTATTTGGTGTTCTATGCACGGTCTGCGGCGCGATGAGGTGAGGTGAGATGAGGGCCTTCTCTGGAGTTTGGAAGTTTGGGGCATTTGGAGCGAGGATAGCGTGCATCCATTGATGGTTGGCATAAGAGAGCCACGACGGAGTCGTTTCACCTTCAGGAGCTGTCGATGGGAAGTTCTTAACCATCTGCATAATGAGCGCTTGCATTTACAGCGTCATGTCGCTTGGTTTCAGTCGCGTTGGACTACGGTAGTATACCTATGGTATCACGAAGCGACAATGATGAGAATCGAGATGATATAATGCCCTGCTCAAGTGGTCCATTCCCACTTTATCTGTCTTGATCGCCTTTCTAGCACGCTAAGAGCCTCGTGTATCACAATTAAACCCATTCCTGTCCACCCTGAGCTCCCTCACCGTCCCCGTCCCCCACCAATATCCTGCCCCAACTACACGTATCCACAACCGTCAGCCTCTCTTGCCCCTCCAAACGCACTTTCGACCACCCTCTCGAGCTAAAACCCCCACACCACCAGGGAAACAGTATGTAAGGAGACCACAAAAACTCACCCGATACCCCCCAATTTTCTCCCACTCGACCCGCTGCCTCGTAACGGGCAGCTGTCTCCGCAGCCCCTTAAACGCCCCCTCGCTCAGATTCCCAAACGCTCGATTCAGTTCCTCCTGATACTTCCTCTCCGCGCCCGCGATGGCTCGCATGATTTCCGGACCCGACGACGACGGCGAGGAAGCGAGAGACAGGGAGACCGCCTTGTTGGTAATCAGACGAACGTTGCCGTCTTCATAGTAGTGCACGTCGACGTTGATCGTGCCGGTTAGCGCGCGCGCGGTCGGGTCGAGGGTGTAGGTTGAGCGCCAGCGGCCGTTCCTGCGTGCTGTCAGAGGCGTGTTCATCGAAGTGGGCGGTGACCCACAGGCATGGGTGTGCGTGTGCGAAAGGGCGTTCCGGAACGGGGGGGCAGGGGGAAGAAAGAGTACCAGAAGTTGTTGGGGCTGTATTTATTCGCAACGAGAAGGATAGCGATGGCGGAGTCGGCGTGCGTGGCGTAGACGCCGTGAGCGGAGGAGGGGTAGTGTTCGCGGGCGTGGAGGGCGAGGGATTTCTGGAGGGATTGGCTGCGTTTCGGTCGTTATTCCTCGTTTCGAGATAGACTCCGTCTTGGGTATGGTAGGACGGGGGGCACGTACATGAGGCCCGAGTGCCGCGATTCCAACGCCTGGCTCCGGACGGCAGACGCTTTCTGTCGTCCTGTCAGTTCCGCCTCAGCATACATCACTGTCCATCCGTCGTTCCGTCCTCCAGCAGAAGGTGAGACGTACTTGTGTTACGTGGTCGAATGCAAATGAGCTTTGGCTTTCCGCATCGTAGTATCTGCCGTCGCCGAGAGCGTTGTGCGAGCTGATGAGGACCTGCTTCGTGTCTGCTTTCAGCGTTCTTCCTTCGTATAAGCCCGAACAGCTTGGCTGTAAGGTCTGTCATACCTCTTGGCTCCCGCCTGGTAGCTTGACCGTTGCTAATTGCTCCTCGTTGTATTTCTGGAAAGCGGGGCTGACGGATTGGAGGATGTTGGGTGTGCCAGCGGTGAGAGATTTGATGTCTGCGGGACGGAAATAAGCGGGCCGAGGGTCTGAATAACGGTTCGATGGTGGTGGAGGGGGTTACCTGCTACAACTTCTGATAACTGTACTCAGGTTTAGCATTTGGCTTGGAACGAGAGTACAATTAGACGGACCTCTCCTGGTGGAGCTTCCTCCACGAATGATGAGACTGCTGTTATGGCGGCTGACGACATCTTGCACTTTATCCGGACCTTTTGCTAGTTGTTGTAGGTCCAGGTTGGTGTTGTTGACTTTAGCCGCGTTTCAGGCGCGTTAAGCGCACTTCATGAGGTCAAGCACAGAGAAAAGCCACATGCTCTAGTGTATTACAGAGACTGGAGCCATAAATGTATTATACTGCAGTGCCTGTAACGCCTAAGAATGACAATAACGCCCACTCCACCGATATGCACAAGGACCCGAGACCATCCTCAAATATAAGAAAAGATTGCCAATCGCCGTTCTGCTAAGGAACGGCTAAGAGAAAACCCTCAACTCCTCCATCATTCAATACTCATATTCATCAGTCCATCATTCGTATCACTCATTCCTTGAAAGCCCACCCTCTTCGGTGGGCCATGACCACTGCTGCTGCTCACGCTCCCGTTGCTATTCGCTCTTTCGCTAGCAGCGGATCCTGATGGTACCTCGCGGCTTGTCTTTGGAGGTAATCCCCACCAACCACCGTCCTTAAGCGCCGGAGATTGAGGTAGGACGGGGCTACTCTGGAGACTTAACCCCGGCGAGACTGCGCGGCGCTTGAAGGAGTAGGCGTCCAGGTCATCGTCCCGCCGTCTCTTGCCCACCTTCCAGGATATTTCTGCCGGTGATGGCATCGAGGGCGGTTGAGGAGTCTGCGAACGGGACCTTGAGCTGTACTGAGACTTTTGCAGATCGACGCGAGGGCCAATAGGTGTATCCATACTCATATCCTCACTGAATCCAGAAGAGCTACCTCTTGGGAAGAGCGGCGGAGGTGGAGTTCGGACCCTGTCATCAAAAGTGTTCCAGAACTCTATGCCACCTGAGTTCTTGATAGCTTGCCGTGTGAAGTTCTCTGGAGGGTGCCTCTCAGAAGACGCAGTAAGAGTATCGCGGCCTCTATTGGTTTGTTCCGGCACATCTTCAAGCGACTCCGGTAAGCCTGGTACTGCAGATAGCAGACCTGGCGAAGTATCTGTAGGCAGCTGTATGGGCTGATGACCTGCCTCTAGATCATTGTCACTTTCCCGAACTTGACGGATGACCTCAGCTTCACGTCGGACTTCTGTGTCGATAGGCGCTCCCTCTTCCATCAGAGCTGCGCGTATCCTCGCAAAGTTCTTCGTCTTAGGCTGTACAGGGTCAGAAACAAGGCTAGCTCACCTCTCACGAAGGGAGCGTACCAATAAATTCCCCCGTCGTGTGACAGCCCTCCTGATGACTCCTCGCTTCTCATCCATGCTTGGCGTTGCAGGTGTGACTGGATTTTCATGTGGGCTGACCTTGGACTCTCCATCTTCGCAGCTGTCCCCGCCATCAGAAAGGTGCAGCTCTTTTGTACCAAGACTTAGACTCTCCCGTCTAGACCCTATGGTAGTCTTTGTACCCTCTTTGCTGAGTGACCCTCCACCCATACTACTCTCAATGGTCTTCAATAGAGGTGGCGATGCCGGGCCGGAGCTTTGTATGGAGCTATGTGCACTCATACTACTTGAACTGTTCTTGCTGCGTCCGTTTCGCAAGCGTGCGCGGCGTTGAAAGCTCATCAAACTTGCTGCAGCAGGTGAATGATATCCCATCCACTCCGTTCCAGGACTAGATATGTTTGGTGGGGCAAAAGGGTTTGTCAGAGAGTTTCCAAGCTTGTATACCTGGGGCGTGGTGACTATCGTGTCTTCGCCATCAACCTGGTCCATCAAGTCATCCTCATCAGAACTGGTACTTCCAGAGTCGGAGTCCAGCATGTTGAGACTACCAATTGAACCAGACACTGCTACCTTGTCCGTGTTTGCCATTGTCGACCAGAGTGAATTAGAGATGCTAACGGGTGACTCCAGCAGACTTGATGGATTAGAAAGGCCCTTCCGTGGTGGAATCATCATGCCCTTTCCACCAATGGTTGGCGAAGAATCGGGGGATGATTGCTCAGCCAACGTCGAGTGATGTAGATTCGTACAAGCTCTAGAGAAATCGAGACCTCGTGACCTCCGTGGCAGAACAGAAGTTGGAGAGCTGTATGTACTGGAAGAATCGAGTTTCGGAGAGAGAGGAACACGATTAAGAAAGGTTGCGGAACTTGAATCGTGCGGCATCCGCAAACTCAGTCCCCGAACCAGGGATTTGGGTCTCTGAGGTGTTACAGGTGTTGGAAGAATCGCTAAGTCATCCCTTGAAGTTATGGGGGGCTCCCGAAAAGCGGGCGACGGTGAAAGCGTTGGTTTTATCCCATCCGACATCGACCGTTTCTTTGACGACGATCGGGAGTGCCGATCCCCAATTCCGACCGAATCAAGCCCTACCATCCTGTTACGGTTCGTCTGCAATTGCGAATGCTCTTCTTGAGACCCATTATGACTCCGCAATTCAATTCCAAGGGCTAACACTTCTGGAGGCGGCGGGGCAGTCGAGGGCCGAGAGACCGCCGTCGGCGAGATCGACCGTTGTAAATCCATATTCTAGAAGAAATTGAACACTCACTCAGTTTGAAATATCGATGCTGATTTGATAGGAACATGGTTGAACTCCAGCAAGTGCGGAGGAGCTGCTGTTCCGTCACTTGGCGATCGGGACACAGGTCGGATGGTCTCACTAAAACCTCGGATGGTCTTACGCTAATTCTTTAAAATAGAGTTTTCCGAGGAGCTAACAAGCGAGATACTGAACTTGAGATTGTGTAATTCATTAGTAATTCATTACAAATCTATTAAGAATCTATTTGTAACTGGTTAGTGGTTAGGGATTAGTGTTTGAGAATTAGGTGATTAGAATTAGGGAGTTTGAGTTAGCAATATGAAATATATTATGCATGCATTTCAGATACATTAGGGTTAGGGCTAATATATTGTGAATTGATTAGTAATATATTCAAAGAAATTGAACCTTGATTGGTCTTGAGGTGTTTCAGAAGGTCGGATGGTCTCCTGATAAACCCTGTCAAGACCATCCGACATTTTAGTGAGACCATCCGACATGCGTGGTCCTTGGCGATCGGGAGGTCACTCAAGCTTGCGGAGAGTTAGCTTAAGCGATACCCGCCGAGCCTCAATCTTGAATGGCGCCTATGACTAATCTAGGTAATACACGAACGTACTACCTAGGTAGGTAACCTATGGAACATATCTCCAACCCATCTTCAAAATTATAATTCAAAGGAGAATCACCGTGCACTTCCAAAAGACTATTGCGCCTGCGTCAGCATCATACTTAGGTTGTAGATATTGGGCATGTAGGTTGGGCTGATACGACGGCAGAGCTGTAGGTATCAGCATGTCTCTCCTCTGCTAAAAGCCTGTTGCCCTAGCTCAACATCCCAAAAGCATGAAAACTCCTGCTACGGAAGACAACTATTGAAAAAAGGGAAAACAGATTGTAGAACACTCCCTCGAGGCGCTAAAGATCTGCATCATCGACGAGGGCGGATAGCCTCCACAACCACTGAGACACCTCGTCTCGGGTTTTGGATTCGTCTTCTTTGGCAAGCCGAGCGTCAACGTGCTCAGTCCTCTGTCTCTAATCGTCGTTTCGCTGGCCTCCTGCTCACTTCGTTTGGTCGTTCAGTCAGACCAGCGTTTTCCTCCCGGAAAAACCCTCCGTTGCCGCCTCGCAAACATCCCATGTTCTCCTGACATCAGGCTCGACCGTGCCTCGGTCAAGTAACCATGATCGCCAATCTTTAATTTTGAAAGGGCTTGCGGAAAACCTTTGCCATCTCTCATATCGCGCGGATGGCGGATATGATATTGCTAATACATTGTGTCTGCCAACTCAAGAGGTGTCTGCCCTGTCGCGCTCTCTCTAGTATAGCAGAGTGCAGATCCGTGCGAGCGTGGTCTCGACGCGGTGTATTGCCACACTGGCACTGCCATGTGTGGTGGCAACTGCCTCGATCGTCCAACATCTCTAAGTTCCGTGCCCTTGTTGCAATCTAGCATTACCTTCAGGGCGTCACGGTTGCCCTCCGTATCGCCGTATCGCCGTATCGCTCCTGGGAACTTGTCCATTAAAGGAGTCTAGCCAACAAGCAAGCGGAGTTGAGCCCCTGTTGACGTTATAGAGCGTTTGGTTAAAAAACTCTGAAGAACGGGCTTGTCTAGCAGAGCAAGTAACCTCCTAACATTTCTTTCTTTGTATTTGGTGTTTCCTGTGCCAGCAAAAATAAAAGATGCACGACATCAAGGCCCTCGTTGCCTCTTTCCCCGGGCTGGCTCCGGCAACAATAAGAAGCTGGGCCGTCGGGATCTGATTCAAAGAGAATGCAAGCAAAAGTGGCGTGCATCCACCCTGTCAAGCAGACTACCGAGAAGCAGAAGCCAACCTTTCAAGGTAATATTCTCGGAGGGCCCCCTGTGAGGCGCTGTGGTTCTGTGACATGGGCAAGATAGCAATCACAACCGAGCTTCTGATGGCCACCACTTTGGACCGATCCATGGCGACGAGCAGAGACGCCGAGAAAATGTCAAAATTCCTTCTGTAACCTTAGAGTCTACCACTGCGGCAGCACGGTTTGTCTTGCATTCGGACGGCACCAGAGGCATGATGTACCTCCCGTTCCCTGCATCGTCTTCGATGCTACGGCTCGAACACGGAGATTGCTTCGTGGCCTGAAAAGACCGGGAGATTATTAATGAAATGGTCCCGGAGTGCGGTATGACTGGGTTGTTGGGTGGATACCTTGCGGAGGGCATCCTCAACTGCTTGAAAAGTGCTAAAAGGTCTGAGACAGGAGTAAAGAGTGCTCGTTGAAGTATGGAATAAGTTTCTATGACTCAAGAAGCTTGGGTAGTTCAATTGGATTGCTTGGGACGTTCAATATTGCCATGATGAGAATGAGGCAGGATGAGAGCGACGGCTACAAAAGTAAATTGTGCAAGATCAAATCGGATGATGATTTGACTGGCGTTCTCATCTATACAATATATGAATATTCGAAACTGAGAACTGGGGAACGGCGAGGGTTTGATATAAGAAATAGGAGTGAAAACGGCTGGACTCTTGGAGACCGAACAGAGAGCGCATATTAGAGCTCCGTTGACCGGTACGAGGCGCGTGCCTTGCGTGACATGGAGAGGTCTTGACATCGCCTTCTTCCACAGGTAACAGTGCGGTTCTTAGGAGGATCCCGCATAACGCCTGCATTATACCGCTGCAGCCTAACATACAAGACGATTGGTGAGACGGAGTCTCGATCCATGAACAAAGTTGACTTGATTCCTGGAGTTGAAATTCATCTAGGTACAGTACGGTACGCCTTCGGCGAAGCTGACTAATCCCGAGCGCACTGATCGGAAGCCATCCAACCCGGGTTAACTTAGCGCTACTCTTCGGCCTTTCCACGAAATCACCGCTCACCACCGAAGAAAACCAACGAATAACTCACTCACTCCACACAATCTCACCACAACACGCGCAAACCAATCACCTCCCTATCCCCTCCAGCAAAGATGTCCTCCACAGAACTCACATACTCCGACGTCTCCGAGCACAAATCCAAAAAGGCACGCCTCACCCGCCCCCGTCCCTCACTTCCGCGCAAGTAAAAACCGGACCAACTGACAATTCCCGCTTCCCCCTTCGCACAGGATCTCTACCTAGTCATCCACGACAAAGTCTACAATGCCAGCACCTTCGTCGACGAGCATCCGTACGTGCCCCCGCACCCAGCAATCCCAATCCCGCCACTCTCTCCGTTGCCCAGACCCTAACCCCCCAACCTCCGTCCGGACGCTTCCTCTCCCCCAACCCAACCCAACCCAACGCTAGCCCCACTCCAACCCCCAACCACAACCCTCCGCCACCAGACGGCACTAACGCCCCCACCCAACAGCGGCGGCGAAGAAGTCCTCCTCGACGTCGGCGGCCAAGACGCCACCGAAGCCTTCGAAGACGTCGGCCACAGCGACGAAGCGCGCGAGATCCTCGACGGCCTGCTGATTGGCAAACTGAAGCGCGGCGTACGTCCCCTTCCCTTCCCTCCCCGTTCCTTCTCTTGTCCTCCTCTTCTTTCCTTCCCATCCCTCCCTCTTCCCCCCCGTCCTCCCCACCCCTCCCCTTCTATCCCCCGCCTTTCTAACCCCAGACCCAAAAAAACAGGAAAACGACCCCATCCCAAAAGTCTCCGGCGGCAGCGGCTCGAGCGCGACGACGAGCGCCACAGGCAACGCCGCGGGTTTGGGTGTCGGGCTGTATGCGCTGATCTTGCTCGGGGGGGTGCTGGCGTTTGGGGCGTATAAGTATTTGCAGGCGAATTCGGGGGAGAAATAGAGGGTGGGGAGAGATGGGCCGGGGGGGGTTTGGTGGCGGGCTGGGTGGCGAAGGGGAGCCGGGGGGAGGGATTATAGACGTAGACGTGGTGTGATGGGCGAGGGGAATGGAGTTGGTGTATGGGAGAGGAGGGGGAGATGGGGTGAGGCTGTTGCGGGATGGGCGTGATGGGAGGGGCGAATCGCTCGCCCGGCTTGCTGTGCTCCTCTTTTCCGTCTGTTTGTCGTTGTTTGGGAACAGTCTGTGACGTGTCGTTGTTGGAGGTCGGTGGCATTTACGCTAGACGTGGCGAGGGAGTCGCATACCTTGTGTGTTCCTCTCTTCAGTCATTTTATATGACGTTGTAGATTTCAACTCAGATCAGAGGAATATGTCATCATCGACACCTCACAGCCCTCGCTCATGATTCACCAACGGTACACGTTTCCTTCTGGATATCATTCTTGCTACACACCAGTCTGGATCTGCACAAAGAATGTAACGAGCGCACCGCGACGCCACGCATGAATATAAAAGCACGACCTGGACTGAGACAGCTCCATCCATCCCAGTTCCCCGCCACCCCCCCACCTATCTATAAAAATCACTCGGATTCGCCCCCGGCCCCCGCCCTGTCCCGCCCCCAGCGCCAGCCGCATACTGCTGCTGCTGCTGCAGCCTCGGCGCGTGATAAGCCTGATAGCCCCCGACCGGCGGCGCCCCCACCCCCGCACCACCACCCGGCGGGCCCGAATTGAGGACGGGATAAGGATTCTGCAAGTTGGGACTGGGCGCCTGCGGCGGCTGATGGGCGGGCGGGAGATCGTGCCCTTGGCCGGAACCGAGCGGTGGCTGCTGGCCTTGGTAGAGCGGCTGGGGATCCGGGCCGGGTGGGTAGTTGGAGGGCGGGGGATAGTCGTGAGTATGTTGGGGTTGGGCTGATTGCGGGGGGTAGGGTTGCGGGGGACGGGGGGCATGGGTGTCGACGGGGGAGTCGTAGGCGGAGGTGCCGAGTTCTTGGGGGTTGTCGTAGGTGGATTGCGGGCGGTGTTGGGCGGGTGGGGCGGCGTAGGGGTCGAAGGCGGAGGCGGGGGGGGCGGGTTTGGTGCCGGAGGGGGTGCGACTTCGTGGGTCGGGTTGTTGGGGTGGGACTTGGCCGACGACGTAGAATGGGGCGGGACCGTTTTGGGGTGGGTTTTGAGGTTGGGGAGTGCGGGATGCTTTGATGGGTTAGAGATGTCCGTTTGGAGTCGACTTGAGAGCAGAGACTTACCGTGTGCGCCAGTTGTGTAGTACTTGGAAGGCTCTTGCTGAGGAGCCCCTTGCGGAGGATAACCCCCACCGCCGCCATAGCCGTATGGGACCTGGCCTGCTCGGGCGTATGGCGATGGCGTAGGTTGTGACATGGAGGCCTCCAGCAGCGATTCGTAGTCTCGTCGAGCCTTGATGAACTTTTCGTTCAGCTGCGTGAAGTCATCTGAAGGTACGGTCAATGTTTGATTTTCATTCTAGGATGTCTGGGTAGACTTACCCTTCTTCTGCGAGTATTTCCCAATCAGCTCAATAAGCTTTGGCCGTATCGCTAGCGTCGAGTAATAGAGTGTTGTGATCTCCTCGTTTTCCCGGACGTTCAGTTCCGAACTGCCGGTGCTAAGGAGCGTCAACAACTTCTCCACATTTTTGATCTCGCCGAACACCTCTGCCTCCATTTGCGCCTCTCTCTGGAGCTCTTCCTGCGTCGGATCCGATAGCTTCTCTACGTAATTTAGCGGGAAGATGCCTGTTTGGCCTCGCAGCGAGCCTTTCCACCAATCTTTGTACACAGATTCCAACACCGCAATCACATCGCCTTTACGGAATTGCAATTCGCCGGGTTCGGAGGGCTGAAAGTCGAAAAGCGCGCGCACACGTGACACCGTAGCTGCGGTCGTACCAGAGGGAAGAGTTTGTGTTGGTGCCGCCTGTTGTTGGGAAGCGTTCGCTCCCTGCGCAGAATGCCCCTGACCGGATTTCTGGCTTGACGATGATCCAGCAGATGCCTTGTCCTTGATCGACAACGCCAATGCCATTTGTAACTCCTCCTCCTCTTTCCTTCGATCCACGTCCGTGATCTGCCGCTTTGTAGGCTTGGACGGGGCCTGGAGGGTGGGATCTATGAGACGTGTTAGCTTCTCCATTCTGACAGACATTGCCGCAGCCTCCGTACTTTGACTTTTGAGCTTCATGTACGCTTGCTCTATTATCCCAAGGTCCGGATCTTTGGCGAACATTTCGGTCCAGTCTTCCATGCGCTCCAATATCTTCGCCTTCACTTGTGGGTGCGTACTCTATGGTTGATCAGCCATGACCCAACACTGGTCAACACAAAATTTGAGAACTACACACCCTTTCGTTCGCCAATCTCAGCAGGGAGTCAGTAAAGCTCCTTGATGCCAGCTCCCTGTGCATTTTCGGTCCGCAGTTCTGTGAAAGCGCATTTGCCAGCTAGTTGCACTGTTCAGTGCTATGAGCTACCCGTTGAGCAGCATGTGACCAACTTCCAGAGTATAGAGCTGCACATTCGCATTACGATGTGCAAGCCGTTTGATCATTGACGCAACGACATCTTTGGCACTGTATTGGGCAGGCTGTCAGCTGCATTGTATGGCGGCAAGGAAGGTAAGTGTACCCTGTGTCCGCTCCGGACACTCTGTCGCATACGTCCTATGGGTGCTTTAGCGAAAAGATTCGTAGACTGAAGCCTTGACTTGGATACCAGTATGTATTCCCAGTTCTCCGAGGTGAGATTCTCGTCAGTCGCTTTTGCTATTCATGGGTCAACGTGTGATCTCTCAGTTCTGCCTCTATTTGATGGGTGCTCACCGACGACGTCGTCGAAAGCATTCTGCTGAGCGCGAAACATTTGTATCGTATAGGTGCTGTGGAACTCCAGTGAAGAGATCTAGGTGGGCGGATTGATTAGTTGTGAGTATGCATTTATGAAGCTGTCGCTCACTCTACGGAGTACCCTATTCGTATGCTGCCTTAGCTAGCCGCGAAATGCGTAATCTGTGGCGTCATCTTACGCGACCGTGGCTGGTGTAGTGTTTTAGGTATCTTGTAGAACCACCACTCTACTGATCATGTTTATTCGAATATCAAAAGATTTTAGGGTAGATTCGATCTTGGTCACTCTCTAAGAGCTTAAGACCACTTCTAGACCAAAGGAACAACACGGACGTGGCCGAAATGAATCGCCAAGCGCCCCCTCTGAAGCCGCATCCATAGGGTCACGCCGTTATAGCCCTCATCCCCGACAGCGCCAGATACCTACACCGTCGCCAAAGTTGTATAAGAAATAGACACCAAGAGATCGTTATCCGAGACTATGCTTCAAACTCGTGATCGGATCCGTCAAGGTGACTCTCGATCCGCGACTGCCACTCTTTTATGAAGAGGGCATAATGATATTGAGCCGGCTGGTGAAACAGATATATAAGAATGGCGATGCATACCTGATGGTCCCTTCGAATCGCGCTCGTCATGCCTCATGAAACGTCCATCGAGACAGCTTCCATTTCCAACTCCAGAGAACAAGGGCAAACTGCAGTCTATGGCCTCAGCGAGGTAGATCAACTACCTTTCTGGGCGCGTTCGGCCGCACGACTCGCCCGCGCCGATATCACCAACGGGCCCAAGGTACTCAAAGGCTCTGCACATTGCATGAATGTATGCTATCAAGTTGTCAGCCCCAGATATCCGAAACATATCTCGTCAGACTATGTGAAGGGTGACATACACTCAGAAGATCATGTGCGGAAGCCCTCTTCTCCGGTTCGACCTTAAGCGCGAGGTTCAAGAAGTCTCTAAACACCGGGCTTAACCTGTGTTCTTCCTTGATCTGCGGCGTGCCGTTCGTCGTGATCAGATAGAGTGCTCGAAATGGGGACTCGGTCAGGTAAGGAGGTTCGCCTTCGATCATTTCTATAGCCATGATACCCAAGCTCCAGATATCAACCTTGCGCCCGTACTCTTTCCGCATGACCACCTCAGGCGCCATCCAGTAAGGGGTCCCAACCATCGTGGTGCGCTTGTTCTGGGCTTCGTTGATCTGGGCACAGAAACCGAAGTCGGCTATGAAAAGGTCAACTCGGTCACTTCCAGCAGGAGTGGCGGCGCATACTCAATTTGATGTTGCCCTCCATCGACAGGAGGATGTTGTCCGATTTGATATCGCGGTGAATCACACCCTTGGAGTGCAGATGTTGCAACCCGTTCAGTGTCTGCATAGGTTAGCCGGGAATCTAAATCGTTGGGTATGATAACTGACCTCCTTGCAGACCGCTGCGATTTGACCTTCTGTCATGATGTTGAATGTCACAACGTCTGTCAGGCTACCCCCTTCCATGTACTCCATCACGACCCACAGTTCCCCGCTCCTTAGATAACTGTCTATGAAGTTCACGATGTTCCTGTGCTTGCTGTCCTTCATGACCAAGATTTCATTGATGATGAGGTCCTTTTTGGGTTGTTGCTCGAGGTTCATCTGCTTGATGGCAACGCATCGGTTCGATCCAACCTCGTAGGCCATAAATACACCCCCAGATGCTCCTTGTCCGATTTTGCTATGGCTTTTGTAGAGCTGCATCGGGTCTCCAGGAGAGCATATGGCGGTGAGTCGAGCCACGATATCGATCGAATTGCTCTGGCGGACTCTGTGCCTTGGTCTTGGTGCTTGGTTGAGCCGCGCTGCCTGGGGTGGGTGCGGTATGTTCTGCGGGTCTTCCTGCTGAATGAACTGCTGTTGCGGGATTGGCGGTGTAGGATTCTGCGGTTGTTGACGTTGACTTTTGCTCCGGCCTGGCTGTTTGCTCATACTCACCTGCTGGGCTGTTGCTATTATGGGTTGCTCTTGATGCTGCTGATACTGTATCGGCGAGTCAATCGCACCAGGAGGTGGACTTCGCGCCAATACTGCTCCGTTCGTTCTGGAGTCCGACCTTCTGTGCTGGGGCACCGGTGGCGAGCCGGCTCGAGGAACAGGGGGATAAACGTAAGGACGCGCGGGTAAGTCGTGACTTGGTCGACCTTGGCCAATTGGAAGCTCTTTGCCGGCGTGGGGTGCATGCGGCGCGGTACGAGCAGGTACGAGGTTTCCGGCTGTGGTGTTGCCAGGAGGCCTCGGAGCGGGACGACCGGGCACCAGGTTGGCACCGCCGCCGGTCTGTAGGTTTCGGGGTATTGGAGGCGGCGCTCGAGGATTTTCGAAACTACCTTCGTGATTCTGTGGGAAGCGTGGCGAGGCTGGCGGACTCAGAACGGACGCGTATCCTCCTGGAGTTGCTCCGCCGGGCACAGTCAATCCTACTGGACTAAGTCCGGTAGGTTGCGCGTCTTTAGGTCTCGCGTGATCGAATTTATGCAATACCTCCTCTTCTGCCGTCCCCTCGTTGTTTTTTTCCAGAAACGTCATGATGTCCACGATTGTTTGGTGATTTTGCTGCTGTTCACTCGGCGAGATTCCGTTCTCTTGGAGCATACGTTGCCATTCTTTGGGTAGGCCCTGATGACCGTTAGTTTCCCTCATAGAAGTAGCCTCGCGTGCACATTGGACGAAAGGTGACCATGGTGCGACAAGGGCACGGGCGTGCAATCGCGTAGCTTAAGAGAGGTAGCAGTGCGATCATCACGATTTGAGCAGACCTACCGTAAATTGACCAGTCTCGGTGTCGACTCCAACGTGCATCACATGCACCGGGTTCTCGGGGGCTGATATCTTGACGTTCCGGGGTGAGCCAAGCATATTATTCACAAAGCTTGTAAATCCGCTCTTCTTCCTAAGCGCGGCGGAGCTCCTTCGACTGTTGCCATCATCCGAGTATCTCTTCGGGCTCATCATTCCAGTATCCGCACGCGATGGTGATTGTATCTCCATGGTCAGGTCGCCCATCGAAAAGCTCGCGGATTGTCTGAGGCCGGCGCTTATCAAACGCGGGTCGGGACTGGTGTGCGACAGCGGTGGCGGGCCTGGGCGACGGAGTGAATTCTGATAACCAGAGGCCATTGTCGGGTCGGCGGTGTTCAGGATCGCAGGCGCATCAAACGGCGCTCCAAGCAGTTCGGAGGAGCTCTTCTCCGTCACCGACTGTCGCGCCGGACCTTGGGCGATGGGATACGCCGCCGTTTGTGCGGCCAACTGAGGAGAAGTCATAGCCGGCGAAGGCCCAGGAGTCTGGCGGTCAAGGGACGAGTTGGAAGAGTTGTAGGCACTTGACTTGCTGTGGTGGTGGTCGCGAGTAGTTCTCACGGCGTAGGAACGCGGGGAATAGCCAGGTGCAGACGGATGGCGCTGGGGAGAGGCCGGACTGTGATCGTAGCCCATCGGTCGAGCGACAGATGAATTAAAGGTCGCCGCTGCCGGGTTCGTTGGAGGGTCCTTGTGGAGTCTTGTGCTTCTCCTAGATCTCTGTTTCAAAGCGTTGGCGCTTGGGTCCTCCTCCATGTTTCTGCTGTTCGGCTTTCCGCCCGCTAAGGCAGATGGACAGGCGCGGCGAATCAGAAGGATACCTGCACTTCCAAAGCAAACAGAGTTTGCTTGACTGGATTAATACTGGATGCACCCGGAGCAATATCTTTCCCTCTGCAGCAACAAGGGCAGCGATAGGATGGAATGCAAGAGGTATAAGATATATATGGCGGGATGCTGAGAGGCTAAAGTCAGGTACGAGAGGTATGAGCTATCGTCTCGTATACGGAGCGTAGATAAGTTACCAAGTGCAAACGGTACGGTAAAATTAGCTTGTAGTAAGTATGTACCTTACCATAGGAAACAACATCGAAGTAACTTTGATGTGCACGTACAGTACCTTGGGGTACTTTGTACTCTTATAAATTACTTAGCAGAAGTCTGTAATCATACTGTAATAATTCAATACTGTCAAATACTGATACACAGGTCCTCAATGTCCAGATCGCTTTATCGCTTTATCGCTTTATCGCTTCCCGCACCACTGCTAACCCTTCGCTTCTGGGTGTGGTCCTTCTTACCATTGAGGTCTGTATATAAAGGTAGGTTACACATAACCCTACAAACATCGAAAATGATGATCAAACATCCTTATATTAAGAAAAGGTCGCACGGCGTACTCCAAGGCTGATGTGCATAAGGTAAGCGATACGTACAATAACATCTCTTGAGTACCTTACTGTAGGTAGCTGCAGGAAAGCAATGGAAATTCAGGGCTGGGGCTTATTTCTTGCATGTCTGTTTCTCATCCAGAGAGAGTCCCGCAAAGCAGACACCTTCATCTCGGCAGTGCCAACGTTAATATCATCAATAGCCTCTCGAAACATTTCTACATACTGTACAAAGTAAGTAACCCAATCATTTAATTCTCTTCGAGCATCTGCTCAACCGCTGAGAATCTTACAGGTATCCCTACGAGTGAGCTGTGGTGCATTCTCATCTTCCACTCATCCTCAGAGCTATGAGTATACCTCCGTACAAGTATCGTTGAGCTGAGTGTCATTGCTTCCCGTACTACGAAGTAAGGTAAGGTAGACGGCAGTCACACCGCCAAGGCAAGCTGCAGGTGCCCTTCAGGTAAAATGAGCCACGAAATGTAATTTCCGTCGAATGTCATTGCGCAGTGTATATCTGTTTTGCATAACCGCCCATTCCCTTGTGGCAGTTCAGGGCACTCATGCAAGAGCAAGAGAGCCTCGGTATGTTTTCCTGCGTACGAAGTATCAACATCTCCTTTGTATTTCCTTCGCCAGGAAGGCTTCAGTAACAGTGGCCGGTTGACTTATTGCGCTGAGGTAGACGTTGAAGGGAATTCTATATCGCGCTATATACAAAGTAGATGTGTCAGAATATTCATGCCCGGAATATCAGAGGAATCAGAACCCAACAGAGATCTCAGAAGAATGCAAGTTTGCTAGGGCAAATATCTCCGAAGCATTAAGCTGAGGATGCTCGTTGACATCGACGAGCAGTGGACGGCAAACTTGAGTATCTTGTGCCAGCAACGGTATGGATGTTGGAGGATCAAATGGGAAACATATTGGAGCTGGTGGAGATGGAGAGGGAGAAGAATGAGACGAGTGGGCAGACGTCGAGAGTACTAGAAATTCCCGCGCAAAGCAACGGCCGGCGCTTCGTTCGGAACCTAGAGGTCATCCCGTCGCCTTTTCCGGCCAGTTGTTACCCGGAAAGGCCTTTGATGCTGTCCACGACCACATTGTTGAAAGACCCCAAAAGATCGCACTTCCCCTTGCCTTTGCGCCCACTTGATTCCTCAATACACAATACGCACCTATCATGGTCAAAGGGTACCCTTGTGGAGGCAAGCACGGTGCTGAGACTCGGTGAAGTTAGGTAGATGAGCAGTAGCTATTAGCCTCGAGCTCATAGTGCAGGTGACTCAAAAAACACCAATGACCATTATCACTTCCATCCGGACTCAGATGCTCACCACTTTTTCCAGGTCGAACTCCGCTGCCTGAGAGAAGTAATATCCCCTTTGGTTTGTAAGGACCCTTTTCTTCGTTACAGCATCCTCGAAATCACAGTTGTAATGGGTATGCCCGAATACCCAGAGCCGTACGGCCAAGTTTGACCAGCACTCTTCCATTGACAGGTCGGTCGAGAATCCAGAAGAAATTGGGCTTTTGGCATGCGCCGGGTCCGTGACGGCCTCCGCCGTGCTCGGGCTATGATGAGTGAAAATCACAATCTTGCGAGAAGGTTCTCGGCTTGAGATCTCCGCCACCTGTGCATTGAGCCAAGCCAAGTCTGCCTGATGCGCCTCGCAGTGGTCTTCGACCGTCCAATCCTGGATATGGTAGAAGTCATTGAGGCCAAAGCTGACGTGGTCGTGTTGAGAGGGAGAGACTTTGGAGTGCAAGGTGCAGCCCAGAACGGTCACGTCGGAGGAAACATCATAACGCGTCTGATCCAAAAACACAAAACGGCCTATCCGGCTGCCGCCTTCCGTCTGCAACGATCTGCGCCGAGCTACCGTCTCCGAGAAATCTCGAAGCCTCTCTTTCACTTTCGACCAGCTGGTGTGGTAAGGTTCGTGGTTACCGAGAAGAAAGAAGACGGTGTCGAAGTGGACGAGCTGCGCATCCAGAAATTGAAAGAATCCCTCGTCTCTGGCGTTGCCAATGTCGCCGAGAAGAGCCAGATAGGGAGCTTTCGGCGGGACCGGAAAAGCATCGTACGCAGATGGTGATTCTAAGTGTAGGTCAGACATAATCTGGAATCGAGCCATGCCTACATATGACGACCGAGATCATTGGTCACAGAATGTTTCAAAGTGGTGCATCAAAGTGTATTGTAGGATTCTTATACAGTACTCAATGTTGAAAGGCCTAGGTGATTCCAAACACCTTTGGTGTACCGTAGAAAAAAAGATTATGTTAGCCTTGATTAGTCACTTAGGCCTAGGGCATGTGACTATGGGGTAGAACGTTCTGGTACAGTATATCACTGAGGTGCTCTTGGGCAGAGTAAACTTCTATTGCCTGAATTACTACACTGATAGCATCAAATCTCATTGATTTTCATGCCCTTTAAATAGTTGGAACTACTGAGTATTTCAAGTTCACAGTTCTTCAGAATGACAAGTAAGGTACCAGGTAACTTTGACAAGATGTTCTCGAAGGATCGGCCTCGCTTGGAGGATGTCTGATGTTCGCCCAGTGAGATCACTCCCTCGATTTTCCCTTGTCGTTCTGAGGACATCAGCTCCTCAAACTCATGGACCATCACTGTTCTTCAACGCCGAGCCACGTTGTATTCCAGCCCCAACATAAACACACCATGCGTTAGATTATACCGTACCCTCTATTGTTATACTCAGAATATCAACGTCAATTAGGATTTCCCCAGCTTCTCACATTTCCATTCCCTTATTCTTAAAAAGTAGCTTAGAAGATCTTCCTACGAGCTTATCTCAGGTAATGAACTCGCATGTGGGAATTCGAACACGCAATTGGCTCCATAGCTAATGTCTACTATCCTAGGCTCCGTTGGTACAAGTCCCACATCCACTTTCTGCACCAGATTCGGCGTGCTACTCGAGCAGCGGAATCTTACAACTGCTCCTGGTCCTTTGAGACTGTACAATTCGAAACAAGCTCATCAATCGTTACGATCTCGGTCTTAGCGAGTGCCGGGATGGGTTCTGAGGGGCCCCTCAATGGAGGGACGTCGTCGATGCAGCAGGAGGCATCGCCCGCAGAACAGCTCCTGAAGAAGCATGCTGCGGATGAAAGCCATCGAGCAACAATAGAGGATGTTGTCGACGAGGAGGACATTGCGCATCCACCACCATCGGCGCTCATGCAAGACTCAGCTAATGGTCCACCTTCGGACTCGGTACTTCAGCCGAAGTCAGAGTCACTGTCAGCTAAAGCAGCTGGGAAGCAGAGGGCGAAGGAAGAGCCTGTCAGTGAAACAGGCAATGCCGAATCCGCCGGTGTCATGATTGATACAAAGTCCGATGAGGCATTCCCTTCGTTGGGCGCGGGATCCAAACCTCGGACGGCGGCTACGGTCTCTTCGGCGTGGGGTGCTAAGAAACCTGCCTCTGTAGCAAAAGCGGCGGCGAATGGACTCAAGAAGCATGGCCCTGAACTTTCGACGTCAAGCACCACCTCCTCGCGGGCGTCAACGCCGGCATCGGGTGTCCTTACTCCCAGCTCTGTGACGGCCTCCGCGACACCCCAGTCCTACCCATCTCGAGGGCCGACTCCACAGATACTATCAATACCGGGCAGACACACTGAGCGCATTCAGTTCGCGCCGTCCCAGCTTCTGCCTCGGCAACAGTTGAAGAAGCCCGTAGTGGATGTTCTTCGCGACATCAACAAGAGATCCAAAGCCACGGTTGAGATGAGGCCTGGTCCCGGTGGTGTGATCAGTTTCGAAGGCCGGGGACCTACAGATGCCGTTCGGCAAGCGTTGAAAGATGTCGCGAAAGAGTTGGGATCCAAGGTAAGTGATCATACAATCCTCGCGCCCAAATCTGTGCTTACTTTCCAAAGCAAGTCGTCAAGGTCCCAATACCTGCATCTATTCGGCCACATATCATTGGAAAACAAGGAGCAGTGGTGCAAAGCATATCACAGCGGACCGGTGCGAGGATACAACTGCCACGGGCGGACGAATCCTCCATGCATGTGGAAGATGACGACGGCGCCACCATCGATGTAACTATTGAAGGTGATGCGGTTGCTGCAGAAATGGCAAGGCGTGAGATTGAAGCGATCATCAACGATCGTACCTCGACAGTGAACATGAAATTAAGAGACATCCCGGCCGAGTTTTACCCGTTCATTGCTGGCCCTCACAACTCTCGTGTCAGTGCACTTCAGGAAGGAAGGGACTTACAGATTCGAGTTCCCCAGTACCACACATGGTCAGATCAACCGCCTCCACAAGTTCCCTCGTCGGATCAGCGGCCTTCCTTTACTCCTCAAAAAGGTGACAATATCCAGATTTCTGGCGACCGGTTGGCGGCGCAGGATGCGAGAGCAGAAATCGAGCGGCAAATCCAAGAGCTACGGCAGCGCATTACTCTATCCCAGATTCCCGTACCGCGTGGACAACATCAATTCATCGTGGGCGACCGTGGCAACTCACTGCATGACTTTTTGGAAGAGACCGGCTGCGCTATCATCCTACCTCCGGAATCGGATGATTCCGAAATGGTCACAATCACTGGACCTCTAGAGAACCTTGAGATGGGCGTGAACAAAATCATTGACATGGCTTCCAGTATGCAGAGCTCGAACGTGGATATTTCAAGGCAGCATATGAACGCCCCGATGGGCGCCCAGGCCCATGCACGTGCTCTGACCAAGTACTTACTCGAACGGCAGGCTGTGCAGCAGCTAGAACGTTTACATGACGCCCATATTGTTATTCCCTCATCGGAGGATGCGCCAATGACTTGGGAGCTATATTCACGGGATGGTAAGAGTTTGTTTCGCGCACGCTCGGACATTATGAATATCGTCAACGCTCATCCCCCTACAAGGTTGACCCAAATGGATGTCGATCCATTCTTCCACCAACACATCCGGGAACAGAGTGCGCAGCAAGTTTCAAATGACTACGGCGTCCACCTTATCATTCCCGATGAGGTGGAACAGACCCCGCAACTGCTTCTTGTCTACGAAGGCCCAGGTGATGCTGAACGAGATTATGAGTTACCTAAGCAGCGACCATCAGAAGCTGAAGTTGCTCAGTTCGAGAGGGGCCTAAGGGAAGCTCAAAAATACATTCTAGACCTGATAAGCGGGCGACAAGAGATTATTGCTAAAGGTATCACGGTGCCTAAGAAGTGAGACAAATTTTTCCGTCATTTTGCTTTGGTCTGGACTTTGACTGATGCAAGATAGGTTCCATGAGAAAGTCCGCAAGTTCGTCATGCGCGAGCAGCAGAGTTTGAACCCAGATGAAATCCCCGTACGCGTTTCAATTGGTGAGCCGAGCGGCCGTAGAGGCAAAATGGCGCCTCGTCAGAACCCAGTCGCTGCCGCAGGTCTAGAAGATGAGGTGTCAGTTCGTGGGCCAGCCGAAAGCGTAGAAGACTTGGCAAGCAAGATACTTGCGTTTGTCGAGCAAGAAAAACAAGACGAAATAGAACGAGGTTACACAATCACCTTCAACTATCCGCAGAAATTCGCAAATTACCTTATCGGTAAGAAGGGCGAGAACATCAAGAAATACCGGGAAGAATTTGATGTGGAAATCCAAGTCGATGATGGCAAGGTAGAAGTCAAAGGGCCCAAGGCTAAAGCGGAAGCTGCTAAAGCTCGTATCATCGCTCTGGGTAAGAAACTGGAAGACGAGGCTACTCATGTGCTCAAGATAAAGCCTCAGTATCATCGCGACATGATAGGTCCCAAAGGCGGTCAAGTAAACCGACTACAAGAACGCTACAATGTCCGGGTACAGTTTCCCAGGTCGGCTCCTGCAGCTTTCGCCAATGACGATCAGTCCATTGGAGATACGGCAAGCGAAGTTGGTGGAGCCAGGAACGGCCGCTCAAACCAGGCACCCGATGAGGTCATTGTACGGGGCCCAAGAAAGGGTGCTGATGAAGCTAGGGATGAGTTGTTGAGCTTGCTGCAGTGGACTATCGATAATTCGCACACAGCCTCCGTCTCCGTTGCGCAACACCAGATCCCGTCCTTGATCGGTCAAGGTGGTCGTGAGATGGAGAATATGAGGATGACCACAGGCGCTACCATCGATGTACCGGGTGTCAGGGACGCTGTAGATCCTTCCGGCAGGGCAGAGATTAGACTCAAGGGAACAAAAAAGCAGGTTGAAGATGCAAAAAAGCTGCTTGAGCAAAGGGCTAAGGTCTTTGACGAAAATATCACAAAATCGATCGAAGTGGACAAAAAGTACCACAAGGCTCTAATTGGCAGTGGAGGTAAGTCTTACTCGGTTTGGATCTGGGAACACGCTAACGTTTGATAGGAGCGAACATTCGCAACATCGTTATCCAAGCTGGAGGCCCTGATGATCGACGAGAATTGGCTCGCTTGGTACGCTTCCCGCGGCAGGAATCAGATGAAAACACCGTTCGTGTGGAGGGCAACAAGGCCATTGTCGACAAGATTGTTGCTTCCATCGAAAAATTCGTCAGCGAACGGGAAAATCAAACGGTTGAAGTTGTGGAAATAGCCCCCGAGAAGCATCGACTCCTGATTGGACATGGGGGTGAAACGCGAAGAAAACTCGAGTCTCAGTTCAAGGTCAGCATCGATATACCGAGACAATCAACACAAGGCCACGCTCGCGCCAACGTCAAGATTGCCGGAAAACCTACCGATGTGGAGAAGGCGAAGGATCATGTGTTGACATTGGTCAAGGGACAAGAAGGCGAGACCGTACAAGTCCCAAGGCGAGTACACCATCGTATATCTGACAATGGCCAATTCTTCCGTCGCCTTCGCAACGATCACAACGTCACTATCGACCACAGTGGTCAACAGCCGCCACCACGACATGCACCCGTCCAAGCCAGATCGCGGATGAACGGTGCCGCTTTGCCGCTGATTACCGATGCTCCAAATTCAACCGATCACTTTTCGTGGGAGCTCCTCGACCACAACGACGACAATGACGAAGACGGTGAGATCCCTTGGGTCCTACGTGGACAAGCAGAGGATGTTGCCAGGGCGCGGGCTATGCTACAGAAAGCGCTGGAGCAAGCTCAGCAGCAGTCCTCGACCGGCTACCTCATCCTTCCTGATCCTCGCACCTACAGATTTGTGGTCGGCCCCGGCGGATCCCAGATCAACTCGCTGAGAAAGCAAACGGGATGCAAGATCAACGTCCCCAAGGACCAGGCCAAGGGCGAGGCCATTGAGATTGAGGGGCAGAGAGAAGGTGTGGAGAAGGCAAAGGATTTGATTCTGGAACTGTTGGCGAACGGTGGCAACGGAGGCAGTAGTGGAAGAAGAGGATAGTGGTTCTGGCCTATGGAGGTGGTTATTTAGGAGGTTGCAAGGTTGAGGTGTAGATGGTAAGATTTAAGGTGCCTGCGATGAGGAGATTCACCTAGCTATCTATGAATAGCTAAAAAAAAATTCGCTTGGAAAAGAAAAGCCTGTACATTTACTCCCAATACTACCTTATCTGCCTACTCCTTTGGCATCCAGTCTATTGCTTGAACTCTGTAAGAAAAGAAACTGCCATACCTACCTTACCGGAAGTTACTGGTTCCAGGAAACGCTATAATAACGATGTCAGTGGCGGCAGCGAGTCTATGTATGTTTTCAAATCAGATTAAGTGCTGAGCATCATTTTCAGCATGATGTTAGTCTATGTTTTTAAGGTAGAAACACATCTTGAGTCGCTGCTGCCATTGATATCGTTATTATAGCGTTTTCTGGAACCAGCGGCTTCCCCTAAGGTAATCAATACGTTACTAACCTTAACAGTACAAGAGTTCCCTTTCTAGGTTAGTCAACTCGGGGGAAGAACAAGCATTGCCGAGACCTCACCCCCGCAATTTTCCCGGCTCCAGCCTCGGCGCGGACTCTACCAGCCGCGAAGGTGGGCCGTCAGTGGAGTAGTGGAGTAGGTGGTTATTATTGATCATTGTCAGTTGTTGTAGCTGCATCGTCTCATACCGGCACTTCCACTGTTTGTCAGAGGTTCGACTAACAAATTACTGTCACAATGGTTTCAGCAGTCCGAGTCGTCCCCACCGCGGCCAAACGTGCCCTTAACCTTCTCCGAACGGTCCAGTTCACACATCCGCCCAGTTGTCCCTGCCATTCGAGTCCCGGTGTTCACCAGCATACATCTTCGGTCATCAACCTTGCGAAGCGGTCACTGGCGACACCAGTTGACTCCTCGAGGCAAAAGGAATATGCATTTGAGATGGCGGCCTCGAGCATCCGGTTTGGACCCGGGTGTACGAAGGAAGTCGGCATGGATTTCAAGAACATGGGCGCGAAGAGGGTGTGTGTGGTGACGGATGTCAACGTCGCGAAGCTGGATGCCATGAAGCAGGTTACAGAGGCACTGAGCAGGGAGGGGATTGAGTTCACGGTTTTCGACCAAACCAAGGTGGAGCCGAAAGACAGCTCGTAAGTCCTCGCATCCGCTGTAGGACAGTGAGATAATGGGGCGGTCTGATCGGATTGCAGCATCAAAGAAGCGATCGCCTTCGCGAAGCCCTACCAGCCCGATGCGTTCCTCGCAGTCGGTGGTGGCAGCGTTATCGATACCGCCAAGCTCATGAACCTCTACGTCTGTTTCCCCGAAGCCGACTTCCTCGACTTCGTCAACGCTCCTTTGGGGCGCGGATTACCCATCACCAAGCCGCTCAAGCCTCTCATCGCCGTTCCCACCACAGCCGGCACCGGATCGGAGACGACTGGCACGGCGATTTTCGATCTTGTGTCCAAGAGAGCAAAGACAGGCATCGCCCATCGTGCGCTGAAACCCACATTAGGCATATGCGACCCGTTCAACACGAGAACCATGCCGTCAGCCGTCCACGCTTCATCCGGTCTCGACGTCCTCTGCCACTCTCTCGAATCGTGGACTGCTATTCCCTACCATGAGCGGGTGCCTCGCCCCACGAACCCTATCAACCGGCCGGCGTATCAAGGCGCGAATCCAATATCCGACATATTCTCCCTCCAGGCACTCCGCAGCACAGTCGAGTACTTGCCTCGCGCAGTGCGAGACCCCGAAGATCACGAGGCACAGAGCCAGATGCTGCTCGCCGCCACACTCGCAGGCGTGGGCTTCGGTAACGCGGGGGTGCATCTATGTCACGGCATGAGCTACCCGATCTCGGGCCAGAATCCAGGATACAAGCATGCCGGCTACGTGACGGACAAGCCCATCATCCCCCACGGCGTGTCGGTCGCTGTCACTGCGCCGAGTGTCTTCAGGTTCACGGCGGCGTCGAATCCTGACCGGCATCTTGCGGCAGCGGAAGCCTTCGGAGTGGATATCTCCAATGTCAAGCGGGAATCGGCTGGCGAAGTCCTGGGAGAAGCGTTGTCGAAATTCTTGAACACACTGGGGGATCAACCGAGGGGCCTCAAAGCGATGGGGTTCAAAACTGAGCATTTGGATGGATTGGTCGAGGGGACGCTGCCTCAGCGGAGAGTCTTGATGCTGGCACCGAATTTGAGTGAGGAGGTGAATGAGGAAAAGGAGCAGCTGAGGAAGCTGTTTGAGGATTCGATGGAATATTAAATTGGGATGTATGGATGAGGGTCATGACCGACTGTTTTGTGCATAACTAGGTGATGTATCAATTTCAGCTTCAACTCTCTGTGAGCACCACAGGGCTTGTTCTCAAGTTGGCTCTGATTGTTCGAATAACGTTATAACCTCCAATTGATTCTCCCTCTCCAGCACTACTGTGGGGGATCAGATGAGGACTAACCAGTCACAGTGGGTGAATTTCGTGGGGTGCATTGCGCATGGTATTTTTAAGGAGGTATGTAAGTTTCACGGACCCCGCACTATTAAGATTCGCTTTTGATAGCTTCACGTTTGGCTGACTTAGGAACGGTAGGAACAGCTTAGTTTTACAGCCGGTATCGGATCATAAGGTAGCTTTGGCCGCCTATATACTTCTGTATAATTCCTAAAGTAAAGTACTCTTCGTTTCCTCTTAGCTTTACGACTCGTTATGGCGACCAGTGACGGCATCGATACTAGCAAGAGCCAACGCTCGAGCCGGCCGAGAGTGCTGGTACCAGAGAAGCTTTCGCCAGACGGTCTTGCCCTGTTGCGTAAGACGCTCGAAGTCGACGAGCGTAAAGGTCTTTCGCCCGAAGAGCTTGCGGCAGCCATACCAGAATACGATGCTCTGATTGTACGCTCTGAGACGAAAGTCACCGCCTCATTACTTGCGGAGGGGAAGAAGTTGAAAGTCGTTGCGAGGGCAGGCGTTGGGGTTGACAATGTCGGTGAGACTGTTCGTCATAAATTGGTTTGGAGGGCACTGAGATGAAAGGTGCACAGACGTTGATGCGGCTACGAAACATGGAATCATTGTCGTCAACAGCCCTGCTGGCAACATTGGGGCTGCGGCAGAACACACCATTGCACTCCTGTTGGCTGTTGCCCGAAACATACCAGATGGATGCTCAAATCTGAAAGCTGGGAGGTGGGAGAGAAGTCGACTGGTTGGTGTTGAAGTAAAATCCCGAACTCTTGGAATCATAGGGCTTGGTAAAGGTGCACACCACCCGTGCCCGTCAAGTCTAGGCCAGGAAGTTAATGGTGCCACCTTCAGTTGGGTTGACGGTCGCCCGCTTGGCCAATGGACTTGGCATGCATGTTCAGGCCCTCGACCCCTACGCTTCCCCTTCTCTGGCCGCTGCCGCCTCCGTGACTCTGGTCCACTCGCTCCCAGCCCTGCTCGCCGTCGCCGACTTCCTCACCATCCACACGCCTCTCATCGCCAGCACCAAGGGCATGATCAGCGGCCCAGAACTGGCCTCCATGAAGAAAGGTGCACGAATCCTCAACGTCGCCCGTGGCGGCATGATCGACGAATCCGCCTTGTACGACGCACTCGAAAGCGGGCACATCGCCGGCGCCGGCATCGACGTCTTCACCACCGAGCCCCCAACACCCGACTCCCCAGCCGCGAAACTAATCTCCCACCCCAAAGTCGTCGCCACCCCGCACCTCGGCGCCTCGACCGTCGAAGCGCAAGAGAACGTCAGCATCGACGTCTGCGAACAAGTCCTCTCCATCCTGCGCGGCGAGCTCCCGCGCAGCGCCGTCAACGCGCCCCTCATCCTGCCCGAAGAGTACAAAAAGCTGCAACCGTTCGTCAAGCTCGTCGAGAAGATGGGCTCCCTCTACACGCAGCACTACTCGCGCTCGCGCCAGCCCGAGCTGCGCACCACCTTCGACCTCATCTACGAGGGCGAGATCGCCTCCCTGACCAACACCAAACCCCTCTACGCCGCCCTCGTCAAGGGCCTCACCGCCCCGATCTCCGCCCCCGCCCACCCAGTCAATATCGTCAATGCCGCCCTCATCGCCCGCGAGCGCGGCCTCGTCATCAACGAACGCCTCTCCCGTGACCCTTCCGACGAACACACCTACTCCTCGCTCGTCACGCTCCGTACCCGTCCGCGCCGTGACGCTTCTCGCCCTTCGTCCGCCACTCGTGCCTCCGCCGCCGTCGGGGACCGTATTCAGTCGCAATCGCAATCTCAGGCCCAGCATGGCGCCGACGGGAAAGAAGGCGGAGAGCAGGAGCAGACCATTTCGGGCTTCTGCACGCCCACGTCCATCCATATCTCGCGCCTCGACCGCTTCGCCACGTCTTTTGTGCCCGAGGGCACCTTGCTCATTTGCCATAATTACGATTCGCCAGGGAAGATTGGGCGCGTCGGGAGTGTATTGGGGAAGAGTGGCGTGAATATCAACTTTATGAACGTTGCGCCCGTCAGTCGTGCCCGGGACGACGGTGATGGTGGAGTGGGTGAGGGGAGGGTCGGCGTTGAGGGTCGTGGGGGAGCGGATGGGGAGGGAGAGGGGAAGGGTGGTGAGAGTGAGAGTCAAAATGAAGCGTTGATGATTTTGGGGGTGGATCGGGAGGTGGGGGATAGTGTTGTCAGGGAGCTGGTGGCTGAGAGGGGGATCTTGGAGGTTAGTGTTGTTACGCTGTAGGGCATTTTCGTCTCTTGGTTTTTTTTTGAGGGCTCGATTGGTAGTCCATACAGCGTCTAGAAAGGGGATTTTTGGTATCAGAGAGGACGGAAGGAGGAGAGGAGTGGGGATTCAACATCGGTAACCTTCTCGAGTTGGAGCGGGTGGAGTAGGTACTGTTGTTCCACTCCAACACGGTGCATGTTGTCGCTCCGAAGAGCACGAGCGTCGCAGACTAGGTTGAAGAGAAATGGAGAGATATATCTAGACAAGCAGGCGCACTCTCCTGGCACAAGTGACCGTGTTCCACCTACGTCCCGAGATCTAGGCAATCCTCCAACCGGCCGTGTCGAACCACTTACCTATCTATATCCCCCACACCCCTCATTGTCCGCCGCAGTCCTGCCCTACCAATTACTCGTCCTCTTTATCTTCTCATTCTGGATGACCTCGATCCAGTATCCGTCCGGATCGAGGATGAAAGCCACATTCTTCATTCGCCCGTCCGTCAGGCGCTTCTTCCAGCCCACCTTTTCGTCGTCGAAGCGCTTGCAGGCGGCATCGAGGTCGTCGACCGAGACGCCTAGAGACTACCGTCAGCTTCTCTATCCTTTGATTTTCGGCGACGGATTGTAGGTTCGAGAGGGTAGAAGGGGGGGGTAACAGATGTGTCCGAAACCCTGCGGTTCCGCGTTCCCGTCGTGGTACTTGAAGGCCTCGTCTTTCTCTACGGGACATTTGTCAGCAGCTAATATCGGACATGGTAAACGACGATGGGGAAAGCGGTGGTGTACCAGTGCCATAATTCCAGGTCAGTTCGAGCAGGCCCTCTCTGTCCGCGACGGGATTGACGCCATTGGCCGACTCCTCCGGCACGCCTCTGAGGCCCGGGTAGCCGAGAAAGTACAAGTTGAAGCCGTTGTCGGCGTTCTCGACCCTGCGCATGAGCGCCATGCCCATGACGTCGCGGTAGAAGCGCAACGACCTCTCGGCCGACTTCACCCGCAGCATCGTGTGGTTCTGCACATGCCGTACTTGGTCATCAGCCCGGCCCTTTTGCTTGCAGTAGTCGCGACGCGGACGCGGGAGCGGGGGCGGGGACGGGGACGTACGAAGCGATAACTCTCCACGTTCGTCTCCTTGATGCCCTCCGTCTTGGCCACGGGATTCTGGCCGATGATCTCGACCCAGTAGCCGTCTGGGTCGAGGGCGAAGGCGATGCTGCGCATGCGGCCGTCGCTCAGCTTCTTCTGGAACTTGTAGCCGGCGTCTTCGAGGCGCTGGCAGGCGGCCTGGATGCTGTCGACGCTGACGCAGATGTGGCCGAAGCCTTTGCCCGGGTCGGTGTTGCCGTTGGCGACTTTGAAGTGCGGGTCGGTCTCGGTGCCGTAGTTGTGGGTCAGCTCGAGGATGCCTTCGCGGTCGGTCCAGTGGTGGTCGGGGGAGGCGGATTGCGGCGAGTCGTAGGCGAGGAAGTAGAGGTCGAATTTGTTGTCGGGGAAGGAGAGCTTGTTGACTTGTTTGAGGCCGAGGAATTCGTAGTATTTGACTGGTGGGAGGGTTTAGTCGCTGCGAGGGATGGGAGGGGGGGAGGGCGGAGGGGGGGACCTGATGCTTTGGGGTCTTTGACGCGGAGCATCGTGTCTGAGGTATGTTTAGTTCGAGCTTAATGTTGGATAGAGGGAGGTGAGGGTTACGGTTGAACTTGTACTTGGACGGATCGGTAGACATGGTTGCGTATGGTCTGCTGGCTGTGTCCTGTTTAGCAGATGCTGTTGTTGCCGTCGATCTGGTGACTTACGATACTGGACAATGTTTGATTTGAGCTTCGAGATGATGGATGTACGACTAAAAGATCTGAAGGTAAACATGCAGTGCTGAGCTGAATGGGGCGATGTTATAGTGGTGGGGCAGAAGTCTACCTGTACCCAGTTCTCGATGAGGGGCACCCCCTGGTGGCACAAAACACCACTCAAAAGCTTGGACCTACTAATGCTACACAGAACGTTTACGTTTAGATATCTGTAGTAATGTTTGGTGTCTATCCTTACAATCTGGGTAACTGTATTCCCATCAATGCATTCAATTGCTGGATGCAAGGCATTGATCTTCGATTTTTGTTGACCACATTATCGCGGCCTCGGTCGGACCAAGATGCCCCACCTCCCTAGGGCAAACTCTAACCCCGGCCGATCCGAAGCTTAGGTAAGCGAGCTAGCCCAGGATGATAGAACTAGGCCTAAATTGCCGATATCTTGTCAACTCAACTAAACTGCCCTCGACCAGCAGGACGGATAGGTATATACGGCAGGCTTTGCTTCGACTTCGATTGAGCCAGCAATGCACACATCTCCTGGTCACGCATGTTCAAACAATCATATAAGTCCTGCTCAGACACTCCAATTGAGTGAATAGATGCGCAAAGATCTCTTACAACAGTGATTAAACGACAACATGCTCAGCGCACGCAGCCTCTCGTCCCTCCTCACTCTCAACACCTCACAATATGTGCAGACACTGCTGTAAGCAACGCCCCTCTCGTTCCGCGTCAATGCCTTATATGCTTCCCTGCAGGTGTCTAACTCCGTGCAACCCACAGCATCTTCACCCCATCAGGTGCTATACTAGCCTACTCCGACCCTTCGACCATCAAGAAACTCCGCATCACCGCCGCCATAGCTGCAAGCGCCTACACCTCCTACAACGACGCGGCCATCAAAGGCGTCATCGCAGCTGCACAGCGGCATCCGCCAACACCTCGCAATGGGTCCCGCGATACGGTCGAGAACATTGTGATTGAGCTCGAGAACGCGAACATGATCGTTTCTCTCATCAAGCCGAAGATGCTGCTAGCTGTTATTGGGCCTGTGGACCATCCCCCCATGACCAATGGTATTAGCGCGGGAGACGAGGCGCCAACGTCGGATGCATCTTCGCCGGTTTTGAGCAATGCATCTTCGCCTTCGTCTGCATCAGAAGCGGCGCCTGCGGTCCAGGAGCCGCATCATGTACCAGACATCTTACCGCTGCGGATCTTGCACTTGAAGAGTGAGGGAATGACGGAGTTTTTACGAGATGAGTTGAGGGATTTCTCGATGCCTGAGGATGCCTAAGACATAATGGCAACCTTTCCATACCACAGTAACGATGGAATGTAAAGATTGCAACGTCCAGTGGCGTTACCGATAATGCTCGACCCCCCAGTGACCGGCATGGATGAGATTACAATGGAGCCTTTGGAGAGTCGTCAGATGACTTGTAACGCCGTTCATATGCAGCAAATGACAGCTTTTTGAGACACTGATAGTCACACGATTTTATGTTTGTTAATCCGCAGCACGGGTGGCTCTTTGCCAAATGACGACAAATGCAGCTCCTGCACATACCACTGCGCCAAGCGCAATATATAAATTCGTCCGATCCGGAACCTCCTCTTGTTTCGGAAACGCTGTACTTGGGTATGTTGCTGCTTCGGCGATGTGCACGAAGAGTTCAGAGACCGACTGCCAAGTCACCGAGACATGTAAAGGTGGTGACATCTTCAGAGACAACGTGTACTCGTCCGGTTGCAGCTCTGAGCGTTGGGTAGCCTTGTCGTTGTCTGCTTTCAGCGCTACATATACCGCCGGCAGGTCATCGAGATTGGGATACCTCTGACGGAGTTCGACGATGTGTGAGAAGCTGTCGGGGTCGGAAGAGTCGTAGGTGTAGCAGATGATATCGCATGCGTCAAGCTTGGATTGGTTGTCGAGGATGGCAGGCTCGAGTTCGCCGAGCTCTTCGAGGATGAGGTAGCATTGTTTACCTCCAGGAAGCTCGACACTATTGACCGCTGTGCGTGGTTTGATGGTCGGGTGGTATGTAGAGTTGAACGGTCGGGCGAGGAAGGCATCCAGCAAAGAAGATTTACCACTGCTAGAAGAACCGAGGATATAGCAGAGCACAACGTTCCGCTCTACCCTTCCCGGGCGTTTTCGACGTTTGCGTGCCTTGGTGATTTTGAGCGCGGCTGTTGTGCCGCCTCGGTCAGGCGATTCAAAGCCGAGGTATGCCAGGTATGAGAGAGTGGTTTTCGGTTCGGTGAAGGTGGTCATACTCCACTGCGCGAGCCAACCTTGGAGGGTGATGTGTCCGGCTTCATTGCGGACGGTGGAAGAGGGGAAGGATGCATCGAACCAGGACGAAGGGAGCCTGGGAGCGGGAGCGAACAGGGCGGCAAGTTCAGAGTCATTGAGCCCGCCATCGTTGTCCTTATCGAACAGTAAGAACAGGTCTACAAAGAAACGGTAGCCGGATGGGGAGAGTTCGGCCGAGCAGTAAGGGGGTACGTCGAATTTGGGATGTAGGAAAGACTCCTGCAAGCTCAGACTGTCTGTGTATTGGAATTTCCGGAGTATAGTCCAGATAGTCTCATGACGACCTTTTTCAGCAAACATCCTATTCAACAAGATGAATCCTCGCTGATCGATTCCTTTTACCGAAACGGATTCTGGGGAGTATTTCCGTATCGCTTGCTTGATATTATCGAGGTCCTCGTCTTCTAAGGCCTTGTCGAAGCACTTTGACTGAAAATCGTGAATCTCCTTGTCGTTCAAATAGCCATCTTGATCACGATCGCATAGATAGAACACTCTCTGTAAAGCCGAAACTGCAGCCGGCTTCAAGTTCGACTCCTTTGAGTCGAAAAGAGGCGCAATAGGGTGCGTAACCGCTTTCTGACAAAGAAAGAACACCTCATTGATATTCCGGTGCTCTCTCGCACTGGTCCGAATGCACGAGTCAATCTCCTTGAACTCGGCCATGACCGGCAACATCTCATCCTCAACGACCTGCGCCGTCGTCATGCCGTTGGCCGCCAGATCCGATTTGTTGGCGCACAGAACGACCGGCACGTTGACGCCCAACGACCGGAAATATGGCATCCAGAAGAGGGCCACGCGCTCATAGCTGTAGTGATCCGAGTAGACCAGCAGTATCACGTTCGACTTCCGAATCTCTTTCCGCAGGTTGTCGCGCTCTTGCGGGAGCGCTGAACTGTCGACGATCGTTGTCGTCACGTTCTCGGGCGTCCCGATGCTGGGAGGGATGGTGACTTGAGGGAGGACGGATTGGATCTTCGCCGTGACGAAGACGTCTTTCACGAGGGAGGTGATGATGGAGCTTTTGCCCACTTCGGGATCTCCGCAGACGCAGATGCGGACTGGGTGGTTGATGGTTAGTGTTCGCGTAGGCTAGGTAGGGCTTGGTTGGGGAAAACGTACCTGTGGCCATGCCTGACACGTCAATTCAAGTCCTCGGGATCTTCTTCGCATGAATCCATGAGGCGGTACGCTTGTTGTGGAAAGACGAACAGCACTAATGGGCTGTTTGAGTGGTCAACTGTTCGGTCGAGATGTTTCGTCTAGAACTCGAGCTTCGTCGGAACGGAAAAACTTGAAACCCTTCTGTCAGCCTTGCCGAGCGCAAGCAAGGGTCCACTTCGGCACCAGCTTCCCCGAATTGGTTTAACTCCACCATCAGACGCTTTCTCAACATTCATATTGTATCTAGTTCACACATACATAGCCGCATCGTGTTCAAGCAAGTTGTCAAACCATTACCTCGATATTAATGCGTCGTGTGTTTGCTAGTAATTCTACCATCATCTCTCCATTCAAGCCAGTCCACTATCTATCTTCGTTGCGACGCCGTGGCCAGATGTGCAAGCCTTAGATTTGGCTTTCGGACAGTTTTCTTGACACCAGAGCGCTCAAACTATTACCCTCCAATTGCAGAGCATATATAACAGTGTGTCTGTCCTGCGGAACTAGCTTGCGCTTCCATGTTGGGAGCTCGTCAACCCTTATCGACGAAGCCAATCTGACCGCAACAGCGGCTGATAAGAACGATGTACAGCGTTCTCCCGCCGCCGTCGCGGTTTCCAACGCAGAATGCCTACGGCGCTGCCCTCCCCAGCAGCATGCCGGCGCCTATGATTGAGACGAGTAATGTTCTCAGTCACCCTGTCGGAGCTGAATACCAGTTGCTTGTGGGCGAAGGCATGTATTTCCCGGCGACTCCATTTTCTTCCTTCCCATTTATTTACATCATCTGCAATAGGTACATATGTCCTCCGGGACGATTTGCACCTAGCGACGCCTCCACCTCACCCTTCCGAAGCCCCTATTACGAGTACAAATCCGTTAGCGACTACACCGGCTCCCGCAACAGCAGGGGTCAAGCTGTCGTTGGCTGCCCTCGGTCCGCGAAAGTCAGTGCCGCAGCTGTACAAACTTAACACTTCCACGAGCATTCGGTCGAACTGGAAGACGTATAGCATCAAGGAGAGTGAAAAAGAGACACGGACCTCGGGGGATAATGGCAGTGATGTGGACCGGCAGCACTTCACGAACGGAAACGCACATAGCAGGACCCCGGCCTTTGGCGAAGGGAACCCCCTGTTGATGGCTGCAAACCACAAGGACAACCTGAAACGGCGAAAACCGAAGAACAATATCGTGAAGAGCAACTCTTCGTTCATCTCACGGGTGATTGCTCATGATGCTCTGACAAAGAGACTGCAGGAGCGCGGATCTGAGGGAATCTTCGCTTTTACAAATATCAATCGTGCTTTTCAATGGCTGGACCTTACATCGGCCCTGAAGGTATTTTTCCAAGGCGCTTTGGTTTCTGTGTCTAAATGCTGTGTAGGCCGAACACATGACGAAGATCCTTTTCACCAAGGCTCATATATTATGCCACGATGTGAACGCCTTGACGAAGAGCTCAAGTCATATAGACGTAATCATGGGCTCTTCATCTGCAGATATCCTTTGGTATGAGCCGATCTCACAGAAATATGCTCGTATCAACAAGCATGTGAGTTCTCCAAAGAATCATGATAAATTTCGAGATCGCTGAGAATACGTTTTGACTATGATTAGGGCATTATCAATGCTTCTCCAATCTCAGAGATCCGATGGATACCTGGTTCTGAGAACTTGTTCCTTGCTGCCCACATGGACGGGTCACTCATTGTGTATGATAAGGACAAGGAAGAAGCCGCTTTCATGCCAGAAGAGATCGGAGTCTTAATCAACGAGAAGAACGGCGGGTTCAGCGGAACCTCTGCACTGCATGTGAAAAAGTCGGTTAATTCAAAGAATCAGAAGACGAACCCGGTCGCTTATTGGAAGTCATCAAATTCTAAGATTAATGCTTTGGCTTTCTCGCCAGACAGCAGACATCTCGCTGTTGTGTGTGAGGATGGTACTCTACGTATCATTGACTACCTCAACGAACAGTAGGGACAGACTCCTCCCCTGCAGAACGTACAGATGATGGTACTGACTAGCCTAAGATTGACAGACATATATTCTAGCTACTACGGTGGCTTCATCTGCGTATGCTGGTCACCAGATGGAAAATACGTCCTGACGGGGGGTCAAGACGACTTGGTATCAATCTGGTCGTTGGCAGAGCGTCAGATCATAGCGAGATGTCCAGGTCATCACTCATGGGTTACTTCCGTTGCTTTCGATCCATGGAGATGTGATGAGCGAAATTACCGCTTTGGATCGGTTGGCGAGGATTGCAGACTGCTGCTTTGGGACTTCAACGTCGGCATGCTGCATAGACCTAAGGCGGTATGTCATCCTTCTTCAAAGTCTTCCACGCGGTCTATGCAGAGAAGAAAGCTGATCTGGAGGTCTCTGATTGTAGGCCTCGGTCCGCCAACGAGGCAGCATCTCTTCCCACCTGCCCATAACGCGGCACCGAACAGAGAGTCAAAGCCAGGTCAACAATCGATTACGGTCGAACTCGAACCTCACCGCGCAAAGCGTTGAGGGAGAGGATGGCATCGACCACCCCGTCGAGTCTCGTGTCCGCACTGCTGAACTACCTCCTGTCATGGTACGTCCTACCTCGAATCCTGACGTACCGACATCACAAGTCCTCCAGCTAACAAGATCTGTCTGACACAAACAGTCGAAAGTCGTAGATGCCGACCCTCTTAGCTGGCTTGGATTCGAAGAGGATTGTATTATCACATCTTGTATTGAAGGTCAGTTTGCACCCGTCTTACCTGTTCCAAGTTTTTTCCTTGGCGAGATTAGGCCGGCGGTCGCTAACAATGCTTGCTCTCGAATACAGGCCATATTCGCACTTGGGATCGACCGAAAGAGGGAGTCAATGGGAGTCAGATCACTTTGTCAGGCACGGGTGGGATTACTTGATTGGATCTAGTGGATTTGGATGTAAAGATTTGGTAGTCAGACCTTGAACACAACCTATTCTGAAAAACCGTGATTAGTCCAATTATCACCATTGTCTATCAGGAAGCCGAGTCGAGTCTTTGTGAGGCAAACGTCTCACTGTTTAGCAGCCCTGGAAAGCCGTCAAATCCGACAGCAAAAGTCCTTATCGAGCCCCTGAGGCTACTGTAGAGTCATCGACGGGAACGAACAAACTGCGCCAAGCGATGATAGCAAGGAAAATGCACTGTACTGCGTAGGAAGATCGGGTTGTATCTGTTGCGTTCCCGGATGGTCGGTAAAGTCTAACCAAATTCAAGAAAAGGAAAAGGAAAGGAAGCATCGGCGGTTCTTCGGTGCGTCCGCTTCGACCCTTGCTGGCCGGTTTTCGGCTTGAACCGAGGCGCCGCCGTCAAGTAGAATGGGTGATCATCGAAAGGCTAAATCCATTTATATCCCATGGCTCCTCGTGGGCGTATCCGGGCGGCTTCTCGATGCGCATGTAAATGCACATGTACCTAATGCACATGCAAACTCATGCAGGCGTACGGTAGAGGTAGGCTGTGATACCACTCATAAAGTTGCTTCAAAGGTGCCCTTCGGAACGGTCTGCTGGATGTAGTTGGCCTGTTGTGATCAGATCTGTAGCGATTGGCAAGGATAAAAGTGAAGAACTTGTTACATATCCGCAGGACGTAACGCTCTGATACTGACCAGATGCAACCATCTAAACAAATTGGACCCTTGACCATATCCAAGCTCTGTGAATCCGATGGTTCCTGAGCTGAATCAATAATGACAATCTTTTCATCCAATAGTGGATCTCTTTGTTTGCGCACAACAATGCTGACCGGGATCAACCTTATCGCTTTGGCGCGTCACTGCTGCGAAACTACCTCAGAGAGTATAAAGAGAAAGCGCTTGCGAAACCACGAAGTCTTTTGAAATTCGCCACCTCTTCTAAGTTGTGACTCAAATATAGGTTGCAGCTTCGCCGCAGCTGTTACTTCGACTTCCGACTTGGTTGAATCAACATGGCGCTGGCTTTCCTGACCGGAAGCGGCAGCGCCAGCAACGCGAAGCTCTTCGACATCAGGTATACCACAATCTCGTGACTCAAATTCAACTGCGAGTCGAGCGACTGACTGCTTACCCAATGATCGTTATAGATTAGATCAGAACATCATCGTCCTTCGAGGCACCGAGCAAGAAGCCTCGAGTGTGTTGCTCAGAGGTACCCTTGTTCTTTGCCTCTCCGAGCCACTCCGGGTTGGGGGTATACACATGCGGTTGACGGGCGAGTCGAGGATCAGGTGCGATCTCCCATCGTCACATCGTAGGTGGTCAATACTGAACATACCAAAGCTGGTCGACAAATGGAAGTGGAACCCGGGGAGTGAAGCAAGTGGAAGAAATCTTTCGACAATGCTGGGCCTTTGTCAACCCCGCGAAGGGTAAAACGGAGACGCTGGTGGCAGGCAACTACGAGTTCCCCTTCGAGGTCATCATCCCTGGGGATACGCCGGAAAGTGTCGAGGGGTTGCCGGAGTCCTGGGTGATCTATCGGATGAAAGCCACAATCGACAGGGGCAGGCTACAGCAGAACATTCATGCCCGGAAACATGTTAGAATAATACGGACGCTGGACCCCGCTGCGTTAGAATTGGCACACTCCATGGTGAGAGCCCACCACAGCGTAATTTCGAAAGGGAAGGGCTAATGGCACGTCTAGTCTGTTGAGAATACCTGGCCTGAGAAAGTGCGATACGACATCAACATCCCTTGCAAGGCAGTGATCTTTGGGACCTCCATCAACGTCAACTTCGAGTTGGTACCACTACTGAAGGGTTTGAAGATTGGCAAGATTTCAACAGACATGTTCGAATTGCAGGATTTTGAATTAGATCAGATCTCCCAAATAAACAAATATCACAGGGGACAACGGCTGGTGGTGGGAGATGAGTGGGAAATGCCAGATGAATGGCCGGCTGAGGAGATTGATGGTATGGAGGGTTATCGCTTCGTCAGGAGTCTTAAGATACCGATGAACCTCCGAGAATGCATTCAAGATGTCGAAGCCAAAGGCATACGAATCAAGCACAAACTCACATTTGTTGTCCGGCTCATCAACCCCGATAGCCACGTGTCCGAGGTAAGTCAAGCTATCCCGACAAACCGTGATATAGCTGACCGCCCAAGCTCCGTGCAACCCTCCCAGTCATGATCTTCATCTCTCCGAACCTGCCCCTGAACGAGCAAAACCAGGTCATGAACCCAAACGACCTAAGCGTGCAGGTCATCCGCAACCTGGAGCAGCACGCCCCACCCATGTACGGCGAGCACCAATTCGACCAGCTATACAGCAACGTCGACCCAAGCGGCTTCGTGACCCCCGCCGGCGGTGCCAGCGGCATCAACACGCCCTTCAACCTGCACAGCCGCAACGCCTCCACGGAAGACATCTCCTCCCTCAGCACCGCCGCCGAAGCCGAATTCTCCGCCAACGTGCTCCAGAACCGCCTCTACAACTTCCAAGACCGCGGCTCGAGCCGCCACGCGCGCGACCGAAGCGCCACCGTCGTCCCGGCACCGGTCACCCACGCGGGCGAAGCCGCGGACGAAGAGTCGTCGGCGGCGGACCGCCACAACTCCCTCCCGCACCCGGACTCCACCCTCGCCAGCAGCTCCGTCGGCAGCACCACCCGCCAGAGTCCCAGTGACCTGCTCTCGCGACGCACCTCCGACGACGACGACGACGCTACGCCGCTGGCCCAGCGGACACTCCGGCCCGAAGCCCAGCACATTGAGATTAACGATATGAACGACATCTTTAGACTCCCCAGCTACGGACGGGCCGTGCGCACGCCCGTCAGGACGCCCGCCAACGAGGGCCCGCCGACGTATCAGGCGGTTATCAGCGGCCCCCCGGCTCCACCGCCCCTGCAACCCGCGGCTCCGCTGCAGGCTCATACGGCCGCGAGGTCGTCGTATGTCCGGGAGGCGAGGGCTTCGACGCAGGCGCGGGGCACCACTGCTTCCAGTCGTTAGGCCCGACGGAGGGGGGAAATAATCCGGGATAGGCTTGCGGGTCATGGCGTGTGGTCTTCGTCTTCGTACCTCAATGTATTTGAGAAGGATACCCTGCATTATCAGAGGTGGAGGAAGGAGCTTCATTTGCGACGGCGTCATCGGGGGGGGTTGAAGGGAGGGGGGCTTCTACGGTCGGTATAGGTGGGGGCAAAGGCAGGCACCGGCGGCGCTTCTCGGATTGGTACCTAGCTATGGCACTACGTGGGTACTCGTGCAAAAGAGAACCTACTAATCGTAAAATATAATCTCGATATCAATTATTCAACTTATTGAGGGGGTTTCAGGAGGTTGCACTGCCGAATAGGCTCCATTCCCAATGCTGATATAATCAGTAGCTTCTCCTGAATGTCACGCGATGCTGTACGTGAGAGTCCACAGAATGGCAATAGCGTCAGTAAAGAAGGGGCATTAAAGCTCCCGAATCGACGGCTGCTGAGAACGTAGTGAATCCATCATTCAAATGAACATGGCAGGAAGAGCAGAGAAACCCGCGGTGAGGTGGTCCCAGCATCCGGAGGCGCTGCTTCATCCGCTGCCCTTGCCAATCTCGACATCACTCCCTCCTCTCGTCGTCCTCTTGCTATAGCCCCGCGCTCATCGTCCCATGCTTTAACCCATCGTTCCAGCTCTTGACCTAAACTCTTCGATATAAGATTCTGAGAATACTACCACTCCTCAATGATGGCCTCGTCTAGTCAGCTCCATGGTACGCGTCTCGTTCAAACGATAATCAAGAGTTGACCCAGGACCCTTTGGTACTCGAGATCGTGCCCTCGAGATCATTTTGATATACGGTCTTCTGAAGTCCTTCCGCCACTCACTGTAGGACTTTCTTTCCTTCCCTTCAGACGACAGTGCAGGTTGCGCAGGTGGCAAAAGCGGTAGAGAGAGGCAGACGAAGGTATTGGAGCACACGATGGTTTCAACCACCAACCGGCTGGGGCAAGACCTACGGCCCCACGACCCCCGGCGGCCTCACATAGCATATCTGCCACCCGCCGCTCTCAGCCAGTATGCTGTACGCCCAGGGCGCCAGGCCGTCCACAGGCACCCTCATGAACCCCACGTCGAACGACCGCTTGCCTTCAATCTCCGGCTCATCTTCCGGCTGATCCACCTCCTCTAGACCTGGCGCTTCCTCCCAGTCGAGGTCAACGACATTCACATATCCGACGTTCCCCAGATCCGGATCCGGCGGTTGCGGGGCATCGAGCACAACCGACTTGAGCGCCGCGGCGTCCACGTGGAGGCAGTACTGATAGCGCGTCGCGAAGCCGCGGCTCGCGTTCGCTTCGCGCCGCACGGCATCCGCCACCCACGCCCCGAATCTCCGGCGCACGAGGTCGGTGCCGGCGCCGTCGAGGGAGGAAGGGTCCTCCTGCACGCTCCACTCCAGACTGTGCAGCAGCTTGGGCGTGCCGTAGTACTCGAGGCTCGCGCGTGTGCGCGCGTTGACGATGGCCATGAAGCGGCGCCAGGCGGCGTCGTCGGCGTATGTGCAGCGGAAGATGGCGAAGCCCCATTTCTCGTGTCCGGCGTCCTGGAGCTGGTGCTGGAGGATGAGGCCTTCGTTCATTCGGTCATCCATGTCCAGGTACTGTAGTCGGGCCGCGGAGGAGAATGTCGCCGTGCTGGTGCGGATTCGTGGCTTTATTGCGGCATAGCGAGAGGTGGCGAGCCGGAATCCAGCAGCGAAGCCGAGGGACGGTGGGAAAGCAAGCCGACTGGAACCTGCTAACATTGAACGAGTGGAAAGAAGGCAAAGGAAAGAAAGCTTCTCCGGTAAGTGGTCAGATAAGCATGGGCGTGAACGAGGAGAGTTTTTTAAAGCAAACAGCCCCCCGTAATTGGCCGTAGCCTTCACCGCTCTTATGTGATTGGCTTCATTCTTGGAGAATGACCACGTAGTTATCTTAGCAGTTTGCGAAAGCCCTGCTAATTGGTTACGATGAAATCAAGCTGTGGCAGCATGGAAGAGGTGTGGTTCATAGCATGTTTTTGGGTGTAAATAGAGCTGTGTGGATAACTGTACAAGAGGGAGGTAGGTATACATAGATCCATATGCACCCCGAACTTAGAATTGGATTTTGATGGGGAAGACTGAGGAGGGTATTCTGGTGTAGATTGGAGAAGGGAGAAGGTACTGGGGCTCTGGAAGATGCTGTCTCAAGGATGACGGAGCAGTTGAAGGTCAACGCTTTGCCAAGCCACTAGCCGCTTTCGACAATATTCCACCCATAACCCTAACACAGGTCTGAATCTACCAGGTAGAAAGAAAGAGAGAAGGATAAGGTAAGCTACCTTATATCACTCAAAAGTGCGTAGCCTTACTCACGAAGCAACTCCGAATGTCTTTGTCCTTGCCTTTGTGTCCCCACGTTTCACGGAATATGCCTTACCTAACCATGGTCCATCACATCAAATCAAACCTGAATCCATTAGATTAGCTGAGCTCACTCAATAATGCTCTCTCAGTCAACGGTAGCATGCTATCAATACCTAATATCAACACGTGTAGGTGACCCCCGACCCCTTTTGCATCTACGTTCCCCTTCCGGCATAACATAGACCAAGCATTGCGAGATCACAAAGACAAAAGAAAGGTTGACAGAACTATCATAAGCCCAGACATCACCACCAGACCTCTGAAGCCCACTTCCTCTGCTCCAAACGGATTGTGAATCCCGGGCCGATTGGCAGCCCTAGCCGACCCACTCTTCCCTCCCACACTCTTCGTAGGAGCTGCACCCCCGGTAGTCGACCTCGTTGCCGGGCCGAAGGTCTTCGCGTGACTATCAAAACTAATACATCCTGTCGGCAACGCAAAGGCCGTCTGAAGCAGGGTAGCACTACTGGCATCCTGCAGTTTGTACTGAGAAGCCTTGGCGTTAGGGTTGATGATCGCCTCCGCGAAAAGCCCGATCCCGAAAGCCACGGACGCGTCGACATGGGTAAGGGTGTCGAAGACATCGTCTAGGGCTTTATTGGCGGTGGTGGAGTGGGTTGCGTTTTCGCAGTGAGAATTGACGTGGCTGACTGCGGCGAATGTGGTTGAGACGGTGGGGAGGTTGAGGAATATCCCAGCGCTTAGTGCCGCGTCTCCGTCGAAGAAGGATATGCCGAGGAGTAGTTGGGGGTTGAAGCCTCCGACGGTGATTAGTTCGAGGTTTGCCGAGGCTTGGAAGGGGAGGCTTGTGAATTTCGTTTGGTCACTGCGAAAGAGGATCAGTCAAGTGAAGAATCTTGGAGATGGCGGAAAGATCTTACAATCCGTGTTGTGAAGAGTTTGTTATGTTACCCACGTCAAGAATGATTTGTGAACCATCAGGTACCTATGACTCACAGTCAACCTCTGGTCTATCAAGATATAGAGCAAGACTTACAAACACATCAAAGCCAGTCGTAAAGTCCAGCTCTGCAGTGAGCTTGAATCCCACCATTAGGTTCGGCACAAGCTGAGGTCCTACAGCGCCGATACCGGGTATCTAGTTTTGGTGTCAGAGTCCAGGAGGGGCCTTATATTGCGACTTATAAGACGAACCTCGAATGGTAGGAAATCGATCGGTGGTAGGGGCGCAGTAAAATTGATCAGCTTTTCGGTTGCTTTGACAGTGGTGTCAAGCTCGATGTGGGCTCCAAAGGCGTTGGCTTGAAGCTCCACATACCCATGATTGATGAAACCTACAGACCCCATGTCTGAGCTTCCGTTGAAGCCTCCCATGGTGAAGGATCCGGCCACAATCTCGATGCTCCCTTGAATGGTGCAATTTTTGCATTTGATGGTGAAGCCTGAGGGTCTGATCAACTGTATCAGTATCTTCTTTGAAAAAGATCCTGCAAGTAGAACTTACAACATCGGACCAGTGAGCGAGAGTTGTCCCAGGGATGTGTCAGGTGGCAGGATGGCTGTGTTGAGCCACTGGTGGTTGATGTTACCGGAGACATTGAAGTTGGTAGGTGTTGATGTTGGTGCTGCAGGGAAAGTCACAGCAGTTGGTATAATTGTGGCTGAACTAGCTGTGCCAGATGATGCTGCTGCTTGTTCCCGCCGTCGAATTCGATTGTGCCGTCGGACCTCAAAATAGACGTTACTTTCTCCAAAATCTACAGTCATGGTGTCGAATGTGCTTTTCCAGGGAATCCGAGAGACAGAAAGAGTGACGAGATGTTTCTCTAGGTCCAGTGAAGATGCCGAAACCCTGGATGCATTAGAGACAGTCCGATAACCTTCTGGTCTACTTACAAGTGTGGATTTCGCTCTCCATCTTCATTGCAACCAACATGTGAGGTGATGAGGAGAAAGCCATTGGCTCTTTTGAACTCCTCGTGAGCGTGCTCCGAGGCCTCTGCGCGGTTGAAGTATAGATATACTTTGGAATCAGAGCAATCGATCCGTTCGGTATGGTGTTCAATGTCCTCGAGTAATAAAGCGGGCATTTTGAACTTCATGCTCACTTGGGCAGCAAAGTTGGAAGTGGACGTCCGAGTATTAGATTGACCGTGAAGGACCTCATTCAAGCTAGAGACAGGGTCGCGAGTGTGCACATCATCGACGTAGTTCAAATAGTGGTCATAACGCAGGCAGCCCCTCAATCCTCGAGTCCTTGGTTCGTGAACCCTCGTCGCTGCCAACAATTGACGTCTAGGCAGCATCACATCGTCGAGGGCTACGTCACGCACGGCAAGCTTATCGACGTTCGAGTTGCCATTGACAAGGATAATAGTGAGAAATAGCAACGGAAGTGACAAAACGAAGATCATGTTGCGCGTGAAGAGAAATCGCCAGAGCTCTCGACGCAGGACAGCAGCAAGCTTGAAGAGCGTTCAGATACCCACAAATATGTAATTGAGAACACATTTCCTCTCTAGCCAGCCTCGCCAAACCGCGCCGCCTGAGCCATCGGATGACCGCCATTCGATGTTGCATTGCAGCTAATATGTTCCAACATCTCTCTTTCGCATAGCTGCTAGACTATCTTCGTCGCAGCTCCGGGTGGCGTTCGGGGATCGAGACCTTCTCTGAAGCAAACAGCCACGGCTTCGTGCATGTCCCGTGTTAGCAACCACCATCTCGGGACACATACAGAGCAAGATCGGTGCTGCTTGTGAGTGCCATCCTTGTACGGTACCACCAATAGCCACATGCTCCCTGTGGTGCCTCCTGCAGGTGAAGGCGGCAAGACAAGGCTGAAGCCTGAGTTATGTTGCTCAGGGCAGAAATCTCTCAACACGAAACTGCTCTCAATTGTTTCAGTTTAATCATACTACTCATCGGCTTGGAAGGCTCAAAGTCGTAGCATAGCGATCGCCAGATTCACTGATCAAAAAATTGACTTATTTCAAAGGACGCTATGCCATGGCTGAGGCTCGACCGCGATCATTGACATGGGACGCCTGGGGCCATCCGCGAAGACATGATCGAATACGTTGCCCTTCCATTTGGGCTGTGCATTTGTAGACATGGGTACCTCATGGAATCAACCCCTTAGTGTTGCTCGTGCGAGGCGGAAGGCCGGTCCGCAGTGAACGAGCGCCAGGTCAGGCTCCCGCATGCTGCACTCCGCATCGCCCCCGCCACGGAGGTCAGGGTTGACTCGGGATGCTTGCTTAGCACTTTCTTTTTCTCACCTTATACAGTAGCTCAGCGCGTATCGTCGTGACTAATACTGATCACGTGTGGGGCCGGGACTGCAAACTCCTTAGCTGTGACTTAAGGTATACATTCATCATCAACATCGGCAGCATCGACCTGCTCTCTCCTGAATCATGATGGAGCAGCTGGCCCAGGCTAATGCTTGATCCCGAATGCCTGACGACCATCCATCTTTTGAATATTGACTGAAACCTGACAATGTTAGGCCGGACAAGTGACGCCTACACACAAGGATACAACAGGAATCTCTCGGTCAGCGTGAGCTCATTGCATCCTATATCATAATATAGAGAAGGAAGATAGATGGTCAACTTGAGGTAAGGAGGTAGAGAAGAAGATGGATAGCGGTTCAAGATACTTTCTTTTTTGCCTACCTACTCAAGGGAAGTTAGATCCAAGCAAAGTATTGTACGAAGTACTTCATAGTATTGGCATCAAAGCAGAGTCCAACTTCATAAATGATCTTGATGTTAGCAATAGTACTCTCAACTGTGCTCTGTATTTGTATCATGTCGATACTAAAACAATGTTGCCTTACTCTGCTTATAAATTACCCAGATTCTCGTAACATACGAATACAGTACCTCGCACAGATACAAATAATACCTTCTGTCAAACAAGCCACAAAAGGTCAACCATCATTCTCTCTGCCCTAGTTCAGCCGTCACTGTATAATCACACTGCAAACGTCAAACACTGTTCGGTCAGTCTTTTCTAGCGCAGGACGGAAATGTTTTCCATTTGCTCCCTTCATTCTGTGCATTCCTCTACTTGAAGACTATACGTTGGCATTATACATTTGGTGAACAGTGCATTCTCCCCTGGACTTTGCCCCATCAAAATGGCACCATGCTCATGGTGACTGACGTCAGATCAGACTTAGTATCAGGACATGTCTCATCACCATGAGAAAGCCAACATGCCAGGCAGCCAGGCGCTGCCGCACAGGCAGGCTTCAGGTGCCATGTCGGACGACGAAGCGGTGCCGGACTTTGACCTGAGCAATGTATGTCTGCGACGGAGATGTCTCTCGAGAAAGACAAATCGCTCACGGCGAATGGATGTAGACCTCGGGCCTTCTCCTTGAACGCCTACAAGCGTGGAAGCATGCTTGCGGATATCTCGAGAACTATATTTCCGCTACTGAGAAGATGCACAAGGCGCATGCAAAGGAGTACGAGAAGATATTGAAAGTCTGTCTTCCTATGTGTGGGTAGGTGAGCATGTGGAGTTTCTAACGAGTTGATCTAGACTGTCAACGAGCCTTTGAAGGAGGGGCATCACTTTGATCAGAGCTTGGGAGGAGTTGCAGGGCTGTTTGAGAACATTCGCTCTAATACACAAGTACGTAATTTTCACTGTCAATCTGTGCGTCGCTAAGAAGCCGGATATAGGGCATTGTGAACTCGCACCTTGAAACGGAGAAGAATCTGAAGGGGTCCGTTCTGCCTATCCTCGGACGACTACACGCCGAGATCAAGAACAAATCAAAGGAGCTCTCCAGCGGTGCGGACCAAGGCGCTAAAGATGTAGACAAAGCACGCAATAACACACAAAAGTATATTGAGCTTCTCGGCCAGCATACGGCTGCATTCGACGCTTCGGGTGGTAAAATCGATGCTCGCAATGACCCCTACATTCTTCAGCGCGCCTTAAATCACCATTTGCACAGACAGGTTCTAGAGGAAAACAACAATCGACAGGACCTGATTGCGGTGGAACAATCCTTTCAGCAGTTTGAAGGGCATGTTATCCAAACCATGCAACAAGCTATGGGCTCGTTTCTTCAATATGTCGGAGGTCAAGCCGAGCGGCAGAAGGCCATGTATAGCGACATGGTCGGCACAACCCAGCGGATCCCATTGGACTTCGAATGGCGCCGTTTTGTGAAACGCAATGGACAGCTTTTGATCGATCCCGAATCTCCCCCAAGGAATGTGGACAATATCTCGTTCCCTAACCAGGACCACCGTGCCACAAAAGGCCTAATGGAAGGCTTGCTCGAACGCAAGAGCGGTGCCATCGGCGCAATCAAAGGTTACAGCACAGGCTACTATGCCGTCACACCAAGCAAGTATCTACACGAGTTCAAGAGCGAGGACGACTTCCGCAAGGAACCAACGCCAGAACTCTCGCTCTACCTTCCGGATTGCTCTGTTGGGGCTGTGAACGCCGACAGATTCAACATCAAGGGCAAGGATGTCTCGAAGGGCAAGGTCGGTGCCGCATTTACGATAAGCCATGACTACACCTTCAAAGCGCACTCCACCGCCGAGGCCGAAAAGTGGTGGAATGCCATCCAGACTGCGGCTGGCGCTGGAGCCATGACGGGAGAGATGCCGGGCGAGAGTGTACCCAGCAGCCCGATCGACGCAACTACCGGCTCTGCGACGCAACCACCGAGCTACCGATCGAGACGCGGCACAGAATCGGTGCCGACCGAAGAACTGTCGAATCAACAGGGCGCTTATCCACAAAGCGCCGGTGGGGCTGGAATGCAACAACATTATATAAGTCCTACCGGCGAAGGTGGTGTTGGGCCAGGAAGGTCTAGTCATGAACCACCTATCGGTGTTGACGCGAGGGACTACGTTGAGCCACAGGTTGTCGCCGCTCCGAGTATGGGTGCCAATCCAACGACGGAGGCCCAAGTCCCTCATTCGGGGGTCGAGCGGGTACCGGGACATTACACGTCGGAGTATTGAACTGTGACAGATCGTACCTTGTGCTTTTCATTTGAGCGTTTAGCACTGATTGCCACGATTTTTCAGCTTTGCCATATCCACTATAGCGTTCAAAAGCTCCTGAATAGACCTGGACCAATCTAAGGATTTCACCCATAGCTATAGTCTTCTCCAATGTAGCCGGCCTGACCGGTCAACAAATAGACACAGATAGTATCCACGACAATGACTCCGGTCATTGTCGTATGTCCACTAAGCATCGGATATTGAGTTTATGCAATTGTATGTCAACTGAAATGTCCTGCATAACTTTCCGCGGCGAAGCTTTGCAGTGGGACGTCACTTAACAGAGCCCCATCAAGAGCAATGGCGCACACCACAGCGCAGAACTGAGCACCTGGAAAGGACTCCACATCTCTGACCGCCTTTTGTTGTTCGAGATGGGGGAGCAGCATTGAGCTGTATGCGCTGGTGCTAGCCATAATGCCGAGCTATGAAAAGGCAGGCCTGCTCGCTGACGATGTGGTTCGCCTTGACGGCTCTCTCGTACCACTCCAATAGCCATCAACGGCCTCTGATGCTATGCTCGAGAAGCGCCGTGTCTGGTGAGACGACTTGGACTCCGGATGACTCCCAGAGTCACAGTAAGCTGAGCTGACTCCATGCATCGGATGACCGTCGTTCCTTCTCCTCCTGGGTCCCTTCTGCGAGGTCCTGCTTGCCCCAGATTTATATCGCGGAGTAAAGGCTGCAACTCCGAGTCTCTTTTTCATTTCTTTGCCTGTCTTTTGACTTCAACCTTTTCTTTGACTATGTTGTCGCGATTCTGGCAAAGCATTTCCTACCTTTTACATCCTCACTGCCATCAAGACGCAGCTCACTGGATCGACCTACTATATTACTGACTCAGTCCCTCGATCGAACACACGTTGTCCTTTCTTCATATAGCCTTCAAGCAGACCTATTGCTGTGACAAGCCATCTGTGAGGTGTAGAGTGTGCGTGTGCATCACCACAACACTTGCGTTCATTGGCGAGAAGAAGCCCTAGAACCCTCACTTTTACCAAACACGGCTTGGAACACACCTGGTTCTACTTATCTTGCCTAACACAACCGCGCTTACGATACTTAGGCGAATTATTCACTGACGCACAATGGCTTGTTGCCTTCGCACATAAATCTCAACTTCAATACACCACTTTCATTCTCGTCCGACAACCGTTCGACAACCTTCCTAAACCAACTACGACAACGACATCATGATCACCCGACGTCTCCTCTCCAGGGTCCCCACCGCGGCGCGTGTATCTCGTTCCATCGCAACCTCTATGACGCGCCCAGCACCGGAAACCGTTGCTGAGAAAGAGGTACCTGTTGTGACGTACACCGCCGGTGATGAGCACAACACAGCTGCCAAAGATGGACATCAGACTGTTCTCACTGTCGATGCATCCAAGTCGAAAGATGCTGCACTGCCGATTGCAGATGTCGCGAAGCAAGCTTTTGCGCTGAAGAGAGGTGTTATGGGTTGTTTAACACCTACTTTAAAGAAATTCACGCTCCATGGCAAGGTGGCCGTCATTACCGGGTATGTGCAACGTTCATGTCTGTCTAGATTGTAACAACCAGAGTTGCCATACCTTCAAGCGCTTTTATACATGTTGATCTTTGTGTTTACACACCCTCGTTGCCTCATGCTGGACTGTTGTCAGCACTACCGAGTGTGCGATCTCTATGCAATCTCAATACCTATTCACTCTATAAACAATACAAACGTCTAATGATGCTCACAGTGGCGCTCGCGGCTTGGGCTACAACATGGCGCAAGCGCTGTGTGAGGTCGGGGTCAAAGCGATTGCGATCATGGATGTGCAGCAGGAACTGGGGGACCAAGCGGCCGCCGAGCTTCATGATAGCACTGGTATTCCCGTCCAATTTTACAAGGTCGACGTCCGCGACCAGAGCGCCATCCAAGAGGTTGTGGCCAACGTGATGGACACCTTTGGCTCGGTGGATATCTTGATCAACTCTGCTGGGATTGCCGAGTAGGCCCCATGCAGATTCACCCAATCCAAGCGCACCAAAGCTAACATATTCACTCAGTTCCAACATCAAGGCCGAGGATTACGACTCTGAAAAGTTCCGCCGCCTCATCGACATCAACGTCACCGGCTCCTTCCTCGTGGCCCAAGCATGCGGCCGCGCCATGATTGCGGCCGGCAACGGCGGCTCGATCATCTTCATCGCATCGATGTCTGGCTCCATCGTCAACTACCCCCAGGAGCAGAGCTGTTACAACGCGTCTAAAGCGGCCGTCATCCAGCTGGGGAAATCTCTCGCTGCGGAATGGGCCCAACACAATATCCGGGTCAACTGTATCTCTCCGGGATATATGGATACGGCGCTGAATCGCGTCCCGGCCCTTGACGCGCAGAAGAAAATCTGGACGTCCATGACGCCGCAGAATCGACTCGGCAATGTCGACGAGCTGAATAACCTGGCCATCTATCTCGCTGCGGACGCTTCGTCTTTTATGACGGGCAGCAACTGTGTTATCGACGTAGGTCTCCTTCCTCTTCCTTCTGGGAATCCTGCTGATACATGCATATAGGGTGGGTACTCGGTCTATTAGATCTTCGACGCCAGACATTTGTTCTTCCACACCGAGCAGAGAGCACTATGCGTCTCTCTAGGGGCCCAAATCGTGACCAACCCGGCGCAGAGCCTTGTGGCGTTTAGCTTTCGTGCTTCTACATTCTGGAGCCGGGTGAGCTCACAGCTCTCCAACGGCTAGTAGCCGTCTGAGCAGCGCTTCCCGTACCCCTTTCCCACAAGAATGAAAAGCAACAAAATTCACTTCGCTCTCCTATTGCGCTCCGCACGAGTCGTCGTCGATCAGTGACAGTGACCAATGCTTCTAAAGAAAGAGTGCTTGAAATGCACCACGCCGCTAATCCCGCTGTAGACTCCCGGAAGTTCAAATCTCCTCTGAGGATTAAAAGGCCCCCTCCACTCCTCGCCCCGTCCAAGAAGTAAACCCCCTCCTCGGCTCCAGTCTGACGGAACTCCTCCCAGCCTCCCCCTCCCCCTACCTGCCCACACACCGAACGAGCACCCCGTCTCAACCCGCATAGCTCACTTCCCTTCCCCTCCCACGTGGACTTCTTTCCCCCATCCTAACCCCCACCACCACCGTCTCTGTTCTGCACAGGCAGAGACTCTTAAAGTGGCAGTAGCAGTACGGGCAACTGGCGGAGCCTACCTTTGAGAAGAATCGATCGCTCCCCACGCTTAAAGACAGATCCACCCCATCCGTCCCCCAGCGCTCTGATCTGATCAACAGCGGAGCCCACCCGCGTCGACAAATGAAGCTTCAGCACGAAAAAGGGAGACGTCCATCCTCTCTGTGCGGACAGTCACAGCGACAGGCACAGGCACAGGCACCAGCCGAAGTGGAAATTGGTGAGGAGAGGAGAGGAGAGGTGAGGTGAAGAAAGTGAGGGAGGAGAGGATAGATGAGGTGAAGGGTGGTCAGGTGGTCAGGGCTATTGTGTTGTGGGGAAGCGTGTTTCCACTTGCTTGTTCGAGGGCTAGAATGTGCGGTGAAGGGGGCCTTGAGCTAGAGGGTGGGTTTTGCGGTTTAGGTGTTCTTGGCAGTAGCCCTATCGGTACTGTACGTACTTTACCTTACCTTACCGAGGAAGAAAGTCTCCTGACTCCGGTTCGATCGTCTCCGACGAGTATGATTACACAGCCGCTGCCCGTGCTAAGGCGCAAGGACATAGTTCTTCATTTGAAAAAGGCCGGTCTTGATTCACTCCGATGTGAAGAGCTTGGGCGCACCGTTGGCTTTACGTAGGGTAGGTATCTTGTGTCTTGGGACTGTGTCTATGAGCCTCCCGTGGGACTACTCGAAACTGCACTGACACGTACGGCGGGAGCCAAAGGACAGGCCATCACGTCGACTACCGTCCACCACAATCCCCAATATTCGGCAGCCCGATATCCATCTGCTCCGTCATGATGGCCGCCTCGCCCCCCATCTCCGTCCCCATCCCCATCCCCATCCCCCCACCACCGTCACCATTAACCCCAATCACCCCATTCCCATTAACGCCCCTCAACCCCTTAGTCGCCTTATCCACCGCGACCGACATCTCGCTCCCCCCCTGCCCGCGCACCTGATCCAAATGCTCCAGATACCCCTCCGCGACGGGGGTGACGTACTTTCCGCAAAACATGCCGACTTCGAAGCGCTGGTTGGCGCGCGGCGAGAGCTCGGCGCAGGCGGCTTCGAGGTCGGGCAGGGATTGGTAGATGACGTCGTCGGCATTGATGTGGGCGGCGATGGATTGGCGGGAGCGTTCGTGCGCGATCAGCTCGCGCGAGGAGGCGAGGTCGATGCCGTAGATGTGTGGGTGTCTGGCGAGGGATCAGTGGTGTTTTTGTGGGACAGGAGGTGGGATGGGATTCGGATGGAGGGCTTACGTGATGGAGGGGGAGCAGCTGGCGAAGTAGACTTTCTTGGCGCCGGCTTCGCGGGCCATGCTGCAGATTTCGAGACTGTGTGGGGGGGGATTTAGTGATGGGTTTGAGTCAGGCCTGAGGGTGGGTGTTACCTTGTTGTGCCTCTTACTATACTTTTCGAGTGTTAGCTTTCTTTTATTCAGGGCTTTCGAAACATGCGTTACCTACCTGTCATCGATGAGAAGGACGTTTCGGTCCTTGAACTCAGATCGCATGGCGTTGAGTTTGGAGCGGACGCCCTTGCGGCGTTTTTCTTGACCGGGCATGATGAAGGTCCTGAAGATGTAGCGGTTCTTCACAAAGGCTTGGCAGTATGGTCGGTCGAGCTGCTGGGCTACGGATAGTGCTGAGATGGTGCTTGTTTCGGGGATTGGAACGACTGATATGGTTGGTAAGCTCAATTTCAAGATGTTAAGTGGAACGATCCGGTGCTAGCAAGACTGACCAATATCAATGCTGTCCACGATATCTTGCCCTAATGTGCTCCGGATGGTTTCTGCCAATTTGAGCCCCATTCGTTGTCGACTTTGATACACGGATATTCCGTCGATGACAGAGTCCGGTCTGTTCTGTCAGTAAAAGCTATATTGCTGTGCGATTGTACACACCTGCTGAAATAACAATACTCAAAAATATCCGGAGCATACGCAAGTGCTGCATGAACTTGACGGAAGACGGGTTCCTTTCCCTTTGGAATAATGACTGCTTCGCCAGGCTTGACATCTATGATGTTTGTAAAGCCGAGCTGATCCAAAGCGACCGACTCCGAAGCCATCATGTAGTCCATGCCGTGACCGTCTCTGTTCGGTCGAGAGCCAAGTACCAAAGGTCGAATTCCAAATGGATCCCTGGCACCAATGACGGCAAACCCGGCCACCATGCCGCAGATGGCAAAGCCACCTACGGTCCGTTGGTACATTCTTTCTAGGCCTAGAAACAGGTCTTCTTCGTCTACACGCCGTTTGTTAGTCTGGATGAGTTCTGATGCGAAGACGTTAAGCATCAGTTCCGAGTCGCTGTCCGTGTTGATATGCCTGTGAGCCTCGAAGTCCAAGTATTCCCTTAACTTTTGGGTATCAAGAAGGTTGCTGTAGTTGTTAGCTCGAAATTTTACACTTACACGCTTTAGAAGAGCAATCAAACCTACCCGTTGTGAGAAAAGAGCAAGCCGTAAGGACTAGAACTTGTCAGTGGACAATTCATACAATCAACCCGAGCCAGAAGAGCAAATGTCTTACGAGCTCACGTAGAATGGCTGACTTTCGGCATTGGAAGACGTGCCCGACGTTGGATACCGGAGGTGGCCGAGACCCATGAATCCTGGCAAGTCGGGAATCTTCCTCCCGTCTTGGAAGACCTTGGATGCCATGCCATTGCCTGAGAGCGGATTAGTTGATGGACTTCTTAACGCTCGATGGCGATCCCAAACTTACCCTTGCAAGAATACACACGCCCAGTACGATGGGACGTTGCAATTCCGCAAGCATCTGTTTTCAAAGTCAGATTATATATAAAAATGGCAATTGAGAGATTCAAAAAGAAACATACCTTGACCGCGATGTTGCAGAATGTACAAAGCATCATGAAGCTCCACGGCGGCCGAGTTGCAATTTGTATTGCCGTAGATCAACGCCAGAACTCCACACATCTTGACTTTTTCCTATCCGTTTCCCTAGAGATTGATGATGAACATTTCTTGAAGCCGAGATGTTACTCAATTGAGTAAGGAAAGAGATCGAGCTTAAGGTAAGGAAAGGTTAAGATTAATAATATCTAGAATTTTATGTCCAACGGTTCCGAGGATGGATCTTCGCGGCAGTTTTTTCGCCGCTCGCGCATAACTTTATATTGAGGTATTTGTAACGTTTGCCACGAAGTACCTAAGGTACCTTACCGTATGTACGAATTACTTTGTCTAACGGTGGCTTAACCTGTGGCTGTGGCTGTGGCTGTGGCTGGGGGATTACTCATCTTATGTCCTTGGCATGTGCCGAAGCCGTGGACAACGGTGCTGAATGCCTCATGCATAAGTGTACCAAGTTAGAATTGTGCTGTAGTGCACCGTTTCGGCTACCCAGTCAACATCGCCGCCTTGGTGCAGGTGCTAATCACTCTAGGCTCACCCACTGCGCAGGCTGCTCGCCCTGTGCACAGTAACGTTAACGCTCCTTCTCATTCTCTCAGGAGCGAATTATCGAGTCTCTGGTGCATGTATCTGCCTTGTCCTACCCATCTCGTCAGCTTTAGACGACGATGCTCAGGTGGCCGATTTTGGCTCCCCTTCCAAGGAGACCTAAATCCGGCCTCTCCTCAAACCAACAGCAACCTACTCGTGGACGCCTTGAAAGCTGACGGATTGGTACCTTCGCCATTGTTGACCATCGAAGTGAGATCCTCTATCGTTGAGAGGTGCTCTGCCGCCTCGCCTCACTAGACAATAATACCTCCCCTTCTCCCGTAATATTCTACTTCACTCCCCAGATTACCTGACCGTGCTCTTTAACCCTAGAGTTCTATTGTTGTCCAGTAGAGCCTGGCCCTGCTCGCACTACCATGGTTTTCGATTTTGGGGGATAGAAAGCTATTTGGGGGAGGGCAGAAGCTTTTTCGGCGAGCAAGAGAAGATAAGGGAAAAGGACAACAAACAGAGACAGACCAATTCATGCACTTGGCAGAAAACAAAACTGACATGATCCGATGTCTCAACTTTGTCCTACTCCAGCGATTGTATGTCTGCACATGGTCTGTTTGCATATCGTCTGTTTGCATATCGTCTGGCCGCCCATTGCGGCTGGCCTCCCGCCTCAGCTGGTCTGTTGCTTCGTCTATCTCAACGCATCGTCTGGCCGAACTGGTCCTCTAGCCATTCAATCAACCTGTCCTGAATTCTTCCTCTGCCCGCATGCATCAACCCTTCAGCAGTATGAGATTGTTAGAGCTGGATGTGTGTGAAGTTTCCTACCTTATAGTTCATTCTTCAGGGTTATCTATACCGCTTTCTCTTACTCCATTGGCTCTTTATCAGCCTGAGATACGTCCCAAGTGCAATCATATCTGGTACCTTAGGCATTCTTAGGATTGTATTGAATGTCAAAATAGTGCTACTCCAACTTGATCCAACTTGGATTTGGCTTTGCTTCCACCCAGGCGTCTTCATGGATGACCCCTATCCCCACCCGGCTTGCGGTATCTCCGATTCGCTGAATCAGCATTACATTGATATAGCACCATTCTCTTCCCTGAAACACAGCCTCGTCAAAGAATGTTCGATCTGCAAGCCTGTTTGACCGTGAAAGCAGCATGAACTCAAATGTGCGTCTGCTCTTGAGCGTTTCAGTCTTCCAACGCTTCTCAATCAAAATCGATCCAGCAGAGTTTCCAGCTTGATCGAAAATCATCACGTTCTCATAGGAATCGAAAGCAGTTCCTCCCTGATCCTCGAGGTCAAACGATTCTCCAGTGAGCTTGAATGAAGCAACACTCGTCCAACATGCTAAGAAGTGTGAATCTGTCCAAGGTCCATCTGATGTGAGTAAATGCTCTTGCGGTTTGATGGACCTGAGTAATTGATCAGGAGGCTCTCCTGGCTGCACATCCTTGTTGCTTGGGCTTAGCCTAGGGTGAACGGAAGGATCATAAGTTCCGGGGGCATCGATTTTCACTGCAACTCCAGTATGATCATCAAAGATGAACCAATTGACTTCTGGGCGAATGAAACCCACGAAGATGTGATCGTACGTGGCTGCTGTTGCCCATCCAGCCCATGACCAGCTAGGGTATGGCATTCTTGTACAATTGCCTTCCCGAATCGTCCTTCGTGTATGCTGCCCTGTTTCCAGCCAGAGGAGGCCTTCGTGGAGATATGCTTCCGGAAGGCCAGCCCAAAAATTCGTGTTTAAGATGCGTTTTAGGAGGGACAAAATTCCTTGGAATGCGAAAACAATGTCTCCAGGATACGAAATATCTCGCCCAGAGTATTGGTCGAACAATCTCATATAAATATCCATACCCTCGATGGCATTTGATGGTGGGCTGCGGGGTACCCACGTAGTGGCAGCATGCTGCTTTTGAAGTTGTGGTGCGTCTATGCCGCATGTGTTTCGGAGGGATGTGTCCGCATATATGAAAGCTGTCGGAAGACATCCTTCTCCGAGAGCATCCTCACAGAAAACTGCACACGAGCACTGAAAGTAAAGCTGCAGCTCGGTGAAAAAGAGCTTACGCCTAGAGAGTCTGTGTTCCTGAAATGTCCAAGCGCGCTGATTCCATCGACTATACATCACAGCCAAATCAAGATTCACGAATGTCGTCGTGAGGGTGAGATCCTTGATTTCTTCGATGGTCTGTGTGCAAATTCTAGACCCCGGGCGGTAGCCAGGGAGACCATTATGAACCTCAACTGGAGGGTTAGGAGAAGCACAAATTATCGTCAAAACTGCTCCACCATAGACTCGATCCATTTGACGTATTTGGATATTCTTCTGGGAGTCATCGTCTTGAATTATGCATAACGCATCAATCCATAGGTACTGTTCCCCCAACTCATACACGAAATTGATGGCGTCTTGGATAACTGAAGAAAGGTTTTTCGTTTGTTTCGCGAGTGATCCTGTTTGAAACAAATCGATTACGGCTGATCGGGTTGTTAAAAAGTGTCCAGCCATGTCCTTGGGCCAGCAGTAGCTCAAGGCCACATATCTCTTTCCTTGAGGCATACGATAGAGGCACATCTGATGAACATCCAGCACCAGAAGATCATCTGGGGAGGGGTCCGGGCAGGCATCTCCCAGATCAAGTGCCGGAACTTCGCATTTTTGACCATGTTGGGATTCACAAAGGTTAAGCCAGCTCCGAGCTAAGCTCACATCGACCCTACTCGAATCCATAACTCGACCATGGAAAAGACTAGGCTGCCCCATCTTAGCGGCAGATGTACCTGAGAGTTGAATATCGCCAGCATGATCCAAAAATGGAATTATCGGGTCTTGCGGGGACCGTAGTCCAATCCCGATTCTGTATGCCTTTGATGAAGTTTGTGACTTGATCTGTGACGCCTCGATTCCGTCGATTCCGGGAATAGTTCCATCGTTACTGGCACAAAGGTAGCTATAGATGTAGCACCCCTTGCCAAAACCATCCTCATAGCTCTTTTCTAGAAATTCTTCGGGCGACGACCATTCAAATCGCGACCACTTCTTGCAAAGCGAGCTTACGACTAGTCGGCAGAAGCAGCAGATATCTCTTTTGTCGTAGATCTCCGTCAAACTGCCAAGACAAACCGCGTCTTCACTAGGCCCGACGAGGTACGAGTCGGTGTGATGAAGATCCACTTCCTTTTGAAAATATTTGGCGAATTCTATACCTGCACATAGGATACAAAGCATTTGTTGGTGATGCGGTGCAAGTAATTGGGCGGCCGGCTTGATATTGCGGCCAGTCGAGCAGCCCGGCCGAACGATGTGGGTGGAGACACGATATCTAGTAGCACTACTGCTCTGCGAGGGTCCAGATCTGGGACACAGCGGCGAGAGAGTTGAGCCCAGGCGCCAAATCTCTCAGTGAAGAGGTTGGACCAGCTAACCAATGCAGCCGTCGACAGTGGTTAAGATTGGACTAAGAACACCACCAGAAATTGCGTTTGAGAATAAACTATGCTGCTGTAACTTACTGATTCCTTAAGGGATTTGACATCTCAAGGCTGGACCGGAGACGGAGCCGAAACTCCGCTAGCAATTGCAGCGGAGGTGGGGGCCAAAACTGGGCCCTTTAGAAGCTGACAAGTGGAGGCCGGAAATGGCCTCTTCATACGAGCACGCTCAGCCTCAGTTCGGGCGTCCTCACCATCAGATTAAAGCACCAGCTCAGGTTGGCAACCATAACTGAAGATGGGGAAAAAATATTTCGTGTCTGACTATACAAGTAGAGAGCAATTTAACCTTCGAGTGGCTTGGGAACTTGTGTAAGATAAAGGCCTTTATTCAAGGGTCTGCGGAGTCTTTGGACTTGGATACAACATGAAATGGCACTTGAAACAATAGGGTGGGTTTTCTCATGAATTACTGCTGGAGAACCTTCGTGGGACGAACCGTTTCTACGACCCTGAATCAACTTGATGCAAGTCAGAGAACCGGGGTTTTTGAGATATTGAGGTTGAAGATGGAAGCATATGTACATGGAAGTCTCGCAAGTGCTGGGAAGAATGTGACGAATTTTTGAAAAAGGCATGGGGGAATCTGAAGGCTACTTTTGCCTGACAGCACGCTCATCCTGTCTGATGCCGTGGACAACAACGGCGTGCCGGATGTCTCGTGAATAAGTATACCCACCGAGCACGAAGCCGATCTATGCGTTTCAGTCTCCATTCATTCTATAGGACTGTCGTCGTAATCAGTATATAGGCAATGTTGTGGAAAAATACTTGTGGACATCAACATGTTATCCCTTCGGGTGCATGCGGTATCGGACCATATATGTAGATAGGATGACTGCCTCCTCTACAACTCAACACGTGAAACTCATGCCATGTCATTCAAACCCGGTGGACAAAAAGGAGACCGCTAGATATACAGATAGATGAAAGGAGCCGCTTCTTCGTACCTTCCCGGTCGCCGTAATGAAAGTGTAAGGGAGACGGAAAGGATAGAAATACATCTGCGTACAAGGATTCGTGATGGGAAGGATCGAGACCAACTACCGACCATTCGCTATGCCATAAACGCTTGAACGAGGACCGCATCGACCGGCATGTGGGGATAAGATGCAACACAGATGCGTTCTAGAACGCGGTCACGGAGACAAACTCCACCACCAACCTGCCACAACTCCACCGACCTCCAATTAGCCCCAGAAACGCCACCGACAGTAATTGGCCACCGCTGTCACCACATATCGTTGTCGCCTTCTTGCTCCCTGGACTCTTCAAACTGAAACTGCTGATGTATGTACTGCTTACTCGGCATTCCCGGCGGCGGCTGCTGCTGCTGCTGCTGTTGTTGGGATCGGTAATGGCCTCCTGATGTGTTCGCAGTGTAAGGGTGTCCAGCGTAGACGTTGCCGTTGACGCTCCCTTGGCCGTGTTCGCCCGTCCGTTTGAGACCGTGTTGACCGGCTCGAGATTGTAGTGATTGTCGATCATCGTGCTCGGGCCCTTGCTCGTGGTCGTACATCTCGGAGTCCTCTATGTAGCTGACACCTTCGACGTGCGCTGGCTGCTGTGGTAGTTGTTGTGATTGTTGTTGTTTGTCCCGATGCAGTTGCTGCTGATCATCACATGGGATTAGTTCTATAAGTTACCCATAATAACAACCGGATGGCTGATCTCTTACATCTTGGTACTTCTGATATTGGGAATACTCTTCTGGCTGGTCAGGCTTTCGTTGCTGCGGCTGCTGCGGTGTTTGTGGTTGGACTTGTTGCTGGGCCTGTTGCCTTTGCTGCTGCTTCTGTGCTGCACTTTGAGGGATCTGCATCTGAGGGTGCATCTGCTGAACTTTCGCTAAATACGAGTACATGAAATTGCTGAGCAAAACCTGTGAATATAGGGCACGCCTGGGGTTTGCAAGTTTGATGTGCGCCATCCGGTATATCGCACGTTCTTCGAGGAGCGTGAAGCGCGTCCAGTTGTAGTCGACGTCAGGTTTGAGGAGGTGGTGAGGTGGATCGGGTGATAGGGCCCGAGATGATATCTTCTTTCCCACCGATTCGCGGTCGGTCTTCTTCTTTCCGCCTCCAAAGAAGGAAGAAAACAGGCTAGAATCCTTCTCCTTCTTTGCATCACCGCCTGATGTCTTTCGGCTACTCTCCTTCTTTCGCTCTTCTTCAAGTTTGACATCGCCTCGGTCCAGCACCAAGCTTTCCCTTCCGCGTCCACCTTCCATTGTAGTCTGTAGCAGATCGAGTCGGGTATTGTCATGTGATTTATCCAACGGCTTGGCAAGCTTCGACTTCCCCTTCTTTGCTGCGTCTTCCTCTTTTCTTTTTTCTTTCTCCCTCTCCTCGCTTCCCAGTAGTGAACCCCAACTCCATTTTCTCGGCCCTTCGCTCACCTCCTTCTCTTTCCTGTCCTTGCTTTTCTTAATGTCCGGCTTCTTGTCTTCCGTCAAAGTAGGTATAAATGAAAGACTATCTGTCCTCGTGCTGTTGCCAGGTAATGGCGACGGATGAGATGCCATGTCATTGAGTGTCTGGTGGTTGTTATTGCTTTGGTTCTGTCGGGCCAATACAGGTCTCTTTGGACCTTGATTTGGTGGAGGCCCATGTGGTAGGGGCCCCTGCGGCGGTAGAGAAGGCAGCGCCTCGTGTGATGAGATTCGTTCCGGGATGTTCGCTTGCTGCGGCACTGACGGATTGGGCCTGGCCTCTTCTGGAAGTGGAGGCGTCTCAACGATTTGTGGAATAGGATGACCAAACACGTGGGCAGGGAGGCTAGACCGACCGTTTGTAGCGAAAGATGAAACGAAATGCTTTGGTGCTGGAGGCGTATAGGCTCTGTCTTTGGGCTCGGAGGGCGACTGACTGCTCACATTGTGAACAAGTGTAGCTGCTTGAGAACCGACGAAGCCTGGAGCCCCTGACCGCGCCGTTCTCGAAGGACGCGAAAAGTTCTCTGCAGGCTTCTCAACAGTCGATATCGGCTCCGTTTGCACCCTGGAGAGCTTGAAATTGCCTTCAGGCCCCGTGATAGGTGAAGAAACTGGTGAATCTTCTGCATCGGTTTCGGCTGCTTTCGCCGCCCTCCGTGAGAGTGGAACTCGCTCTCCCTTTCGGAGACTCCCTCGCCTGTATGTGGTCCTGGTCGATCTCCGCAAGGAATGACCGGGTGGTGCTGCAGGCAGAATAGGCATATCTTCGCTGGCCGGGACCTCTCCCCCTGTTGCATGCTGCTCCGTATCCAAGCTCAATCTCTGTATCACCTTTGCAGGATCGTTCACTAGGACTTCCAACTCTTGCAGGTTGGAAACCGAAGTGTCCGGTTGATTGGCGGACGAGGACCTCTTGCGCTCTAATCTCTCCGCACCATCTGTATAACCCTCTGCACCTCGACCGCCAGAATTGTCGATCTGCCTTGAGAGCATCGACTTCTTCCGGCGCAAGCCACCACCAGAACCGTGCCTATGTGGACCATCGGCAGATAAGGAACTGTCTCCAGATCTTCGCTTCATCGAGTTCACCCTACTATCCAAAAACGACTTGAACTCCTTTGGTGCCAACTCCGGGTGTATCCTCGCCGGTACCCAGAAAAGCCTCGAAGTGTCGTCTTCGTCGTCGGAGGAGGTCGGTGCGACCGTTGGCATGCCAAAACTCCCACTAAAGGCAGGAAGGTCCGGATCGCCTGCCGCATTCACATCCATCGACATCCGGCGCAGAGCTTGCAGGTTGCTCAACTCTTGAGCGACCGCGGCGGGGTCCGACTCATAATCGACGTTATTCAGAGGAAATTGTGAATTGGCGGTGTCGGATGGTGCCGGCTGGCGCATCGCGAGGTTGGGGGACAAAGGTCCGTCCTCCCTTCCAAACGAGTTATTCCTGGCCACGGTCATCCTCTCTTGCCCGTTGTTATACGACGACGACGAAGCCGTTTCGGACATGGTGAGTGATGAGCAATTTCGAGATCTGGAAGTCTGGACAGAATCTATGTAGCTGCGGCGATTCTGACTTTGTTCAAAAGTATCGTTCAGCGGTGAGCTGGCGAAGCTCAGTGGCCTTGATTCCCGTTTTCCATAAGTATTATCACCGTACATGTCCCCGATAGCTTCCGTAACATGGTGATTGTCGTCGCTGATGGAGATCTGCGGCACGTGCCCACGCTTGACCTGATAGCTTCCTCCACCATAATCATGAGTCCTCGTGGATGTCTGTGTGCTCGAAGAGTCAGTAAGGTGTCATGATTTCATCCGTACAACTGTGATGTAGATGGTAGAGCATGCGCAGCCGCCAAGCCGCACTCCCCCCACTCCGAGGTGCGATGGAGATGACGGGTGGCTTCTGGAGTCCGCGACATGCGCTCCTAAGTCTCTTCGGCGATGGATGAAACAGTGCGGAGATTTCTCATCAATGACGAAGCACGAACCTGCATGAGAAGGGATGAACGTCCAAGAAGGTGGAGTTTCCCTTAATGGCGGGACAATAGAAACGTTCCCAGCTCCGCACACCGGTGACGCCACACAGCAGGCTGTTGATGGCAGTCGGTAGGGTATCATTGAAGCATCAGAAATCATAAGAGAATACTAGTCTAACTGAAAGATAGCTGAGTGCATGGTATGGCGAGAAGAATAGAAGGTGACATTTACATGGGAACTGTTTCAAGATCCAGGTGTCGTCTCAACCCAATCGTGCAGGCTACCTTAGGTTACAGTACAGGTACAAGAACAAGCTTTACCGCCGCAAAATAAAGCACTAAGGTAAGTACTTGTACTGTACCTTACCTAAGGTATTCTAGGTCTATCTACAAATTATATCCAACATCTCAAAAGACTGATTGTATGTGATTCTTTGTCTTTTGAGAGAAGCTGCTTCACGTAAACCACAGCGCTTGTTCACTGGCACGGAACTGGTACGGTTCGTGACCCACGTGACTATCAAGTCACAGCATTGCTTGGTGGCGCTTAACGGGCCTTAGGTAAGCCACAGGGCACTACAGCCCGGCTTTGCATAACTGGATCTTCTCGATTACCGTAACTTACCGCATATTTCATCTCAAGAACTAAGATACGGTAGGTACACACAGAGTAGTACCGGGAGTATACTGCCTCACCTCAAGTCTAGATTCGCAACAACTGGGTATTCTTTCACTCCATCCCTGCATCTATAGCGGGTCCTGAATCTTTCAGATCCTTCGGGAAACAGCAAACACAATGTCGCGACGTGTGCCTAATCCTGCGGCCGACCGTGCAGCACAGAACCAGCAGACAATCAAGAGCTTACTGAAGCTTGAAGGCAACAAGAGCTGTGCAGACTGCAAGCGGAATAAGCGTACGTAACTTCTATGAGTAGAAGTTAGACAATGGGGATAGCAGCAGATGAGTGCTGAACATCTTGTGGGATTGACCAGACCCGAGATGGGCAAGCTGGAACTTGGGGATATTTATTTGCATCCGGTATACAAGTCTTAGGTACCTATCGACGAGCGGTGTTGACAGATATAGATGTTCTGGCATACATCGAGGTATGGGCACCCACATCAGCCGTGTCAAATCCGTCGACCTCGATGCTTGGACAGACGAGCAGTTACAAAGCGTGCTCCGCTGGGGAAACTCAAGGGCGAACAAGTGAGAACAGCCAACACTTCAAAAGCAAGATATGCTTATGCATTCGTAGGTATTGGGAGGCCCAACTGGCACCTGGACATGTTCCGTCTGAAGCGTATGCCACCATTTGAGGAGTGGAGCTCAAGCGGCTGGCTAAAACTGGACCCAGAAAAATCGAGAATTTCATACGGACAAAATACGAGTCGAAGAGATGGGTTATGGCTGGGGCCATACCAGATCCCGCCACTCTCGACACAGAAGGCGATGATGACGTGGTATATATGAACGGAGAACCGATTCTTGGAGGTAATGCTAACGAAGAGTGGCTGCAGCCCCTGAATGTGGTGCAGCAGAAGGCGAAATTGGAACGAGCTTCCTCACAACATGCTTCGCCATCACCAAGCCAGCCAACTCTTCCGCCCAGACGAACAATACAACCTGTCGATCTTTTCAACGATGACACAATGTCACCCTCAGTACGGCCTAGCACAACTGACTCGTCAGCCGCAAAAGGCCCGCCTATACCTCCACGATCATTAGCTGCTCCGCCGAAAGAGACGAAACCTGCCGATTCTTTACTTGGCTTGGATTTCCTCGGGAGTCCACCAGCCGCATCCCAGGGAAGGGCCTCCACTACCGCTTCAAATCCTCTTGGCACAACAGGTCCATCCAGACCCGATCTTAAGCAGTCCATCCTCTCTCTCTACGCGTCGAACCCTCGTCCACAGCCGCAACCGCAACCACAACATGGTCGTCAGGGATCTTTTGGCGCCATGCAACCTCCATCACAACAAGCGCCTCAGCAGTCTTCGTTTGGTGGTATGAATGACGCATTCAGCAGTCTGAACTTTACTTCTCCTACCTCTCAACCAGCGCAGCAACCTCAGTTACCACCACGACAACAGCCTAAACCTTCCGCCTTCGCTGATCTTAGTAGCTTTACTTCACAACGTTCGACGCCTGCACCTCCCAAAGTCACAGCTCCGTCGCATATCAGCGGTGGTGGTGGTGGATTCTTCGACACGCCTCCAAAGCCAGTAGCTCAATCTAAGCCACCAGCACCACAGGCACAGCGGACTCTAAGCTCTTCGAGTGGTTTCGGCGCCTTCAGCTCCGCATCCGACACCAGGTCTCTGGGAACGAAATCAACCGCCACCTCAGGCTTGAACGACCTGTTCGATTTCTCAGAAACGACTGCCGCACCACCTACCAGTAACATCAGCCCACCCCCATCCAACATAAACTCGGCATTCAACCTCTCCGCACCAATACCTCCTCCGCCAGCGTCGATATCCTCCAACGTGGCCCAGAGCAATACGTCGGGGTTCTCAACCTTCTCCACCGCTGACCCATGGGCCTCCAATGACGCATGGGCTACGCCCGAACCAGCTCCTTCCCCTCCTAAAGCAATAACTATGGGATCCTCGCCCTCGAAGTCGGCGGTCAAGTCGGAAACCGGCTGGGCCAGCGCCATGTCCGCGAACATTAGTCTAGGCGGCAGCGGTGGGTTCGGAACGACGAGCGCGCCAAAAATCAGCGCCGACGAAGATTTCGGCGGTTGGAACAGTGCTGCGCCGGTCACGCCGGCGGCAAATCCGTCGTCGCAGGTCAAGAAGCCGGCTGGCGGCTTTGGCGGCAGCGATGATCTGTTTTCCAACGTTTGGGAGTAGCGTGTCGGAGCATAACAAGCAAATCATTTTTGTCGCCGGTGGATAGGGTGTGATGATTGGCTGAACGGGGTAGAGAACGCGGGCTTCGTGCGGTTGCGGATGAGAGCGATGACATTGGTCAGATATGATGACTAGCGGAAGACGCTACATGGCAGGCGTACTCGTGCGAGTAGAATTCTAGAAAGGCTGACACGAGCCCACCTCGACCGGAATAAGACCCAAATTTCCAAACTCCAGCCGCTATGTAGACCGAGCCAACAACGCCGATGGAATGACAGCCCTTCTCCTCCACGAAGCGCCCACACGCCCGTATTCTCATCCTCGTACACGTACACGTCGACATACGTCCCCCCACCTCATCACACGCACTCTCCAATCTCCATCCACCCCCCCCCTCCCACCTCCGCTAATCCCCTCCCCCCTCTTCATCCATCCCATCCCCTCCCCTCCCCTCCCATCCAAACCCATCAAAAACCACAGCCCCCCGAAAACCCAACTCAAAAGAAAAACCCCAGTCCCCACCACAGCAAACAAACTACAACCACGATTCCGCCCGCCAGCTTCACAATCGCCACTTTGTTCCCCTGCCGCGCCATGCGGCCCAGCCGCGTCGCGCTCCCGCGCACCGACGTCGCCATCGTCGAGAAGGTTTCGCTCTGTGGGCATGGGGCGCGTCAGTTGCGCGTGCGGTGCGAATGCAGGGGAAGGAGTGGGGCCGGGTGTTTAGGAGGCAAAGGGCTCGAGGGGTGGGAAGGGGTAAAAAGGGTGGGGGAGAGGGCGAGGAGACGGACATTGGAGTCGATGAGGCGCTGGTCCTGGGCCTGGTCGTAAATGTCGACGGTCACGGCGCGGAGGGCGGAGATTTTGGTGGAGAGGGTTGAGAGGTGGTCGTTGTTTTGTCTGTGGTTTTGGTCGTTGGCTTTCTTCTTCTCTTCTCTGGCGCGAGGGGGTGGAGGGGGTGGAGGGGTGTGAGAGGGGTTGTGGGGGTGGATGGGGGAGGAGGGGAGGGCGGGGCGTGATGGGGGGGGAGACGGACCTTTCGCGCTCATAGGCTTCGGACATGGTTGGGTGCTTGTGTTGGTTTGGTGGGTTGGTTTGGTGGGTTGATTGGTAGTTAGGCGCGTCCGGGTTCGGTGGCTTGGTCGTAGAGGGTGAGGTAGTTGCGGGTGGTTTCGTTTCGAGTGGTTTGGATGCGGGTTTGAATGAGAGCATGGCGTATCTGGTCTGCTCCGTACCTTAACGTATTTTAGGGCTAAGCGAGATGCGTGGCGGATTTAGCGTCCAACCCTCCGGAGTTATTTTGTAGGCTATCAGATCGAGATTAGATTCGCTATAGAACAGACGAGATATTTTCAGACTCGCAAGACAACAGGCATGGATCTATACCAGTTCTACGATCATTCCTGTGTTGAGATTTCGAGGGTCATGTCAGTTTACTCTAAAGTTTGTACTGATTACATTGAGGGAGAGTTCTCGGTATTTGCCGGTCTCGATACAGTACGTGTGGAGAAAAGTGAGTGAAGTCTCTCCATGCAGAACTGCGGACCAACGACAAGCAACTATTAGAATGAGACCACCAATGCCGCGATCTGTATGAGGTTAACCGGGCATGAGCTATAAAACATAGCCGCCTTGATGCCTGGTACTGATTATGGTGTAAATTGACAGTATGCCAGCGTGGGCGGTTGATAATAATTAATGTGTTTGATCATACCTAAGGTACTTTGCACCGTTTTGGCTCCAATTCTGAAAGTTGGCCAGAACCTTCAGTACTCAAGTGCGGTTGTGATGTGAGAGATCATCTCAAAGAAGTCAATTAATGGCCTGGCTAAGGTATTATTAATATTGTACTTAGCAGTGAGCCAGTTCCAACCAACGTTCCTAAAGGCAGCTAACTCAACATAGAAGGAGGTTCAAGGTACCTACCTACGGTACTGTACGGTACCTTACCTAGTACTGTATCTGCCGGTGCACACAAGATCTACATTTTAGCTTGGACACCAAGGCGGGCACAGCACCCCTACCTATAGTTTACCATGGTTGACCCCATGAAATCGGTTGAAGAGGGGTGGTTCCTAGATGACTTGTTAGCAGGATGGCGGTGTCAGACTATCCAAAAGATGAACGCGCTTCTTCATGCAAGCTCATAAGCTTGCAAGCTTCAGCAAACCAACAGACGGAATCCCCAGGAAAGGCTTCCCGCTCGGATCCTCAAATTCCATCTTCTACCTTACCTGTCCATCAGCAATAATAACAGCTCCTACGACAATGTCAGGCCATCAGCAGCAGCAGCCACGTGGGGTCCATCTGGTTGGCAGTATTCCCCTCCCCTCAACCGAACAGGTCTTTCGTGAAGCCTGCAAGACTCTTCCTGGACGCCTTCGCCGACTCCCTGACGGCGAGACTGGCCACCGCCAAGCCTTCACCACCTTCCAACGAGACGCTTTTGCCCCCAATCCTGGTGTTCTCCGATCGTTCGGCCCTCAGGATGGCAGCCACGAGGAAGCCAAACCCGCGGCGGGCGACATCCAGGTACTTTCGACAAAGTACGACGAGTATGCACTGTCGTCGTACACCAAGTTCTGCCAATTACGTACCGAGGGTATCATCCCGAAAGGAACACGCTTCCAGGTCTCGCTGGCCACTCCGATCAACACCATCTGCCCCTTCGTTGATCCGAGCTACCAGGCAGCCGCCGAGCCGGTCTACGAAAAGGCGTTGCTGAGGGCCTTGCGGCGGATTCAAGACGAGATTCCAGCCGAGGATCTGGCGATTCAATGGGATGTGGCGGTGGAGTTTGCGATGCTGGAGAAAGTCGGCTTCTCATTCATCTTCAAACCGTGGTTCTCTCCGGTGAAAGAGGGCATCATGGAACGCATCGTCCGCTTATCCGCCGCGGTAGATGACAAAGTCGAGTTGGGATACCACCTCTGCTACGGGGACAGAGAACACCAGCATTTCGTGCAGCCCAAGGATGTAGGGCTTCTGGTCGAGATGGCGAACTTGATTGTCGAGCAAGTGCAGCACCCTGTCAGCTGGATCCACATGCCCGTGCCGAAGGACAGAGACGACGCCGCGTATTTTGCACCGCTCAAAACACTCCGGCTTCAGGGGAACACCGAGCTCTATCTCGGAGTGGTACACTATAAGGATGAAGAAGGGACTCGGCGCAGGATCAAAGCTGCAAACGAGGTGGTGAAGGAGTTTGGAGTGGCTACAGAGTGCGGGATGGGACGAACTCCGCCTGAAGAGCTTGGCGATATCTTGGCCATCTGCGCGGCCGTGACAGCGCCCTACTCGTGAGCATGATTGATCTTTTGCATGGCTTGCATCCGTTCAGGTGGATACGAGTTCTAGACGAGCTTGCCAACGTTTCCCAAATATGATATGATAGTATTGCTCCATATGAGTAATGTTTCATTAGGAGATCAACCTTGTTGCTTCAGTTCTCTTCTTCCATACCTAAGGTACCTTATTCCAGAGACAGAGGAATGACTAAGTTACCCAAGCGGCCACGAGCTACCTTACCTTACTGTAACTAAGGTAACACCGAGATGAAGTCCCGAGCGTGGTAGGCGAAGGTATGGGTTGCCGGGAGGTCGGAAAAGCGGAGACCGGAAAAGGTAAAACCCTTTACTCTTTCTGACCAAGGTAAGTTAACTTACGCTTCGTACAGTAAGGCACGAGCAATCAAGTTACAATGGAAAGTACGAGGTTAACTTAAGGTACTGCACTTGATGCCTGTCGAGCACATCCTCTACTTCAACCACACCGTCTTCAACGGGCCTGACGATCTTCTTCAAGTCAAGTTAACTCAAAAGCCGGAAGCACTGACTACTCGTGCTTGTGCTTGTGCTTTTACTTCGTACAGTACTCGTACCCTGCTACTGATCAACGGTCCGCAACCCGAAAGCCGTGAGAAGCGTTGGCTATATTTTGCTGCTGGCAGAGGAAGTCGGGATCTCCTTGATCAATGGTCACGATGATACAATAACTTCCATGCATCAGGATCCTTCATCGGCCAACCCCCTAGCGCAGCAGACACGAAAGATCAAATTGCCGCTGCTCCTCGAAAAGTCAGAGCTCAGCATCCATCACTTTCATTAACATTTCTTCGTCATCTTTACTTGTCCTGTCTGCAAAGATGGGCATGCCTACTCTCGCTCAGATTCAGTATATGGAAGCACATATCACTGATGACAAGAGACCCAATCTGATTGCCGCATTCACCGTTTCTATCGCTCTAGCTTACATTGCCGTGATCTTGAGGTTCGTTGCCCGACGGCGGAGAGGGGTGCAATTGCTGGCAGATGACTGGCTGATCTTCGTGGCGTTGGTGAGTTGTCCTGGTGATATCACTGCAATCGAATGGGCTTCGTTGAGACTCAGAAAGGCTGATGAGGTCTGAGTGAACAGATACTTGTCACCGGCCTCGTAACAGCTAGCTTGTGTATGGTACGCTATGGCTTGGGACGACATGTGATCCTGGTGACAAATCCGGCAGCTCTCACGAAGGTAAGTCATGGTTGGACGGTCATACATGATAAGGTCTGACCGATCTTCTTCTATCACAGGCAGTCATCGCGGCGGAGGTCCTTTATTGCTGCAGTATCGTGCCCGTCAAACTCTCCATTCTTTACCTCTATCGTCGGATCTTTCCCTCGAAAAACTTACACATCGCCACCATTGTTGTCGGTGCCACTGTCGTGGCTTATTCCTTCACCCAGGCCGTGGCCATGATCCTTCAGTGCATACCGCTTTCGTCTCTTTGGACGGGTGCCCCAGGGCGATGTATCGACATTGATACTTTATTCACCGTAATGGCGTGAGGCTTCCTGTTCAGATGATCCCCGTGAACAGTGTTGACTCCAGAGATAGCGTTCTCAATGTCCTTACAGACTTTATAATGTTGGCCATGCCGGTGCCATTCCTGTGGCGATTAAATGTCTCGCAGACTCGCAAAGTCCAGGTTTTTGGTATATTTGCGCTCGGTGGCTGGTACGTCTTGTGCTCGATTAAATCTCCAGATCATCATCATCCATAACATGCTAATCAACCGATGCCTACAGTGTCTGCGTTTTCGCCATCATCAGATCAGCTTATGTTGGCACCGCCTCGCCCACTGATCCGAGCTGTACGTCCTCGCTCAGAGCAGGTTGTATAGAGTAAGCCGCAGGCTGCGAGCTGACCACCTTACAGGGAACGATATCAACGGCGCCACTTGGTCCGTCATCGAAGTCTGCGTCGGCGTTGTCAGCGCCTGCTTGCCCACCCTGCGCCCGTTATTCCACAGGGGTGGCCAAGATACCCGGTCGGCCCCGAGCAAGGGTGCCAGCGACTACGACGGATTTTCCTTGCCATTGTCCAACAAACCTATGCAGGGCTGGACGACTGTGAGCTCGGACACCATGGGAGCTCATGACGACACGAGACCGTTTGCACGGCTGGATGAATCGTCAAATATTGCAGGCGGCAGGCAATCTGCGAAGTCATTCTCACAGCCGAGCAAGCAAGGTATCGCGGTGACGACTGAACTTCATCAGGAGTATCATACCGAGCGCTGATGAGAGCCTTGGTGGGGATTCGTTCCTAGATCGTGATAGAGTGGCTGGCGTTTTGAAACATCGAACCAAAAGTCGATGGGCTTACAAGAGTTGTACCATATCAGATTCGTTGTTTTTACTCCTGGAGCTCAGATTGACGGCGTGGTGATGCTGGCTAAATTGCGAGTTGAGAGCGTTGACGACGTCTATACACAGGCGCTGAGTATATATCATGCGGCCATGGCAGCCGAGTGGGTGCTATGGCGATGGCAAGGCCGTTACACTTGATCGTATAGCGAGTACGCGGGGATTGAAGTTGTCTGTACCTAGATGGTGAAAGCTACGCTTCTAGATATCGAGGTGCAACCTTGGACCCAACTCGGTGAGTGGGTTGGTTTATAATGAATACAAAAGGGTAGCCGGCTGGCCGGCTTGAAGGGCACGACCACTACATCCAGAACTCTGAAATCAAGACGTATATGAGAGATATACTATCTTTATGGATCTTGATATACCACATGAGAACGCCATAAGCTGGACAACCGCGCCGCCCTCATCCTCAAGTGGCCACGTCAATCATCAACACACCGAGTTGGACCCCACCATGGTCCGTGTCTGCACTGGGCAAAGGGGGTCTCCCTTAGTAGGAAAGGTTACATCCGGTAAGGTAGGTCTGAGACCTACCCGATGCGGCGTGAAGGTGCACACAACACCTTTATATGCACTTCTTCACGGCAGTCGGGCTCCATTCCTTATCTGCCAGAACAACGACGCGGGACGGACTGTCGGAACTTTGGAGGCGAGTGCTTCGTTCATGGGATGATGGACAGCAAGGCCTTGTATATCTTGGTGACGGAAACGTTTGGGGATCCGCGCTGCGATGAGATAGGCAGGACATGTTTCCAACCGAGTTGTTCCATCGTAATAGGCGTCTCTCGAGTCAATCGATTTCGTACTCCTTGCCTTACAGTATGTAGTCGCTGCAAGATGTAGGGCTTGCAGATAAGTTATCAGAAGCTGTGTTTTTGGCTTTAGAGAGGATTACGCGTTTTAAGACGGCGCAGGGTATCTTAACAGGGTTACGTGTGATGCTTAGCTAAGCAGTTGGTCGTCATAGGTATGGTATCACCGACCTTCTGTCTTCTACGCCGCCATACTTCGTACATTCAATTCATATTGTCTTTCCAAGCGTCCTTCCCCGGAATAGAAAACTTTTCTATACCGGTCGACTCCGGCTTGTGCAAACGTTTCATCCGTCCGACCGTTCATCCCCCCACGAATAGCTTCAAAATGGTGTTCGGAATAAATAATCCTCTGCCGTCCACTATGGGAAGTACGCAGCTGCCCTCCACATACATGCTAGAAGGAATTTAGCTAACTTCCCGCAGACGAGTGCAAGAAGGCTGGCAAAGTACTCGCATCGTTCGTTGATCCGCGGCAAGCTTTTGGGCCTGATAAGATAATACCTCCGGAGATCTTGGCAAACGCAAAGGTAAAACAGATCATGGGGGTTATACAAAGTATGCGTATGCTTATAGGATCGGTAGGGCCTGGCCATCCTTACGGTCTTCAAATTCGGGTTCATAGGCTCAGCACGAGGGGGATCCGGAGTGGTGGTTGCGCGACTGGGAGATGGGACATGGTCTGCTCCGTCTGCAATCGCAACAGCCGGGGGCGGATTCGGTGGCCAGATCGGGGTCGAGTTGACGGACTTCGTCTTCATCCTCAACGACGCCGCCGCAGTGCGCTCCTTCTCGCAAGTCGGCTCTCTCACCTTCGGCGGCAACGTTTCCATCGCCGCTGGCCCCGTCGGCCGAAACGCCGAAGCGGCAGGTGCGGCCAGTCTGAAGGGCGTGGCCGCAGTTTTCTCCTACTCGAAAACAAAAGGCCTCTTTGCCGGCGTGAGTCTGGAGGGGAGCGCGATCATCGAGCGGAGGGACGCCAACGAGAAGCTCTACAACAGCCGGATCACCGCTGCTCAGATCCTCGAGGGTGGAGTGAGACCACCGCCCGCCGCCGAGCCCCTGATGCGCGTGCTGAATTCCAGAGTGTTTGCCGGAGTCCACTCGCACGGTGGGGAGACCATGTACAACGACATACCCGTCTACGACGACCGTCACGACGACGTGGTGTGGGACGGCCGGAGAGATGGGGCTGCCTCCAACACCAACGAGAACTATTCGTACAGCGACCAGCCCAAACGGTCGAGCACGTGGGCCGACAACGTCTACGACCGCCAACCCGGCAGCGGCGGCGTCGACCGGTCCTTCAGCACGCGTGCCAACCCCGACGCCACGTTTGACACCATAGACGGACGCGATCGCAAACCGAGCAGACCCACGGCGCCGAAACCGAGTTGGCTCAAGAACAACGCGGCGGCGGCGGCGGCGGGGCAGGATCAGGCTATTGCTCTGTTCACCTTCGCGGCCGACGAGCCCGGGGATTTGGGATTCAAGAAGGGCGACGTCATTACCATCACGAAGAAAACAGAGAACGCGGCGGATTGGTGGACGGGGAGGATTGGAGAGAGGACGGGTATCTTTCCGAGGTATGTCGCGTTAAGATTATGGTTTTTCCCATTGGGCTGGGACATGACTGACGCCACTATAGCAACTACGTAAAATCTGTGGAATGAGAAGTTATAGCGTGGTGGACTCTTGAGTGCTGCAGTGCTGGTCTGATTATATGAGTTGATGCCGACATGGGAAGCGTCGGAGTCCCGGAGGCGTTCTGAAATATTCTGTTCGTCCTCTGACTGTTTTCCACATCTCACCCGTTTCTACCAAGTACAAATGTGCCTTCTCACACGATATGCACTGGCATCGCCCGACTCAGCTTCATTCGGCTTGCCAACAACAGCGACGTAAACTATACATCTTGCCAAAATCGTGCATCGCACGTTCACCGCCTCCGCCACACCCACCCCCCCGCGCCCCGCGCTATCTACGTCCTCAAACCCTCCCCTGGCCCCTCCTCCCCAAACCTCAAACTAACACTATTAACACAATGCCTCTCATCCGTCGGCGTCGGATACCCCTCGCCCTTAAAAACATGCCCCAAATGGCCTCCACAGTTACTGCACACAATCTCCGTCCGCTGCATCCCAAACGCCCCGTCCACGTGCCGCGTCACCGCCCCCGGGATGCTGTCGAAATACGCCGGCCACCCGCAGCCGGACTTGAACTTGTGCGACGCCTTGTAGAGCGGTGCGGCGCAGCCCGCGCACGTGTAGACGCCCGAGGAGGGGGTGTGTTTGTCGTAGCTGCCGGTGAAGGACGGCTCGGTGCCTTTTTGGCGGAGGATGCGGAATTGTTCTGTTGTGGAGCGCGGGCGGGTTAGTGGGAGGGGGTTGGGAAGGCGGGGAGGGGGTATGGGGGTGCGGTACCTTTACTCAACACAGCGCGCCACTCGTCGTCGCTCTTCTGGATTGGGTACGACATGTTTTTGTCCGAGCTCGAGCTGAAGAGGGAGCCGAGGAAGGGGATGGTGGGCATGGATTTCAAGAGGGTGGCGCGCGCGAAAGGCTGGAGGGCTCGTGCGCGTTGCGACGGAGCGGGGAGGGTGTAGTTGGATAGAGCGTGGAGTGTACGGAGGATGTTTGGGAAGGACGGGATGCGCATGTAGGTTGGTGGTTGGTGGCGGGGGGTTTTATATGTGAGAGGAGGTGGTTGGGTCGAGGGATTGTTGGAAGGGTAGGGTAAGATGAGTTATCAGTATATCGATGACGTCGGGCATTTGGAATCGCCACACGCAGAAGCACATTACATAAGCGGTAGCGCAATGGGGCTGTGGACGGTATTTGCAATGTTCGGCTTGATTACGGATCAACAGCAACGTTTGTCAAGCGCAATGATTGAGCATTGAGTATATCTTTATATTACGGAAAAGTCTTTGGAGCCCACCCCGCAAGCTCTCTCAAGAGCCCAATGCATATCCAATGCGTAACGCTGGAAGGCCTGTCTGTACTCGTACAGCCTTCCCATGCTGAAATACCAGAGTACATATACCAATCCCTAGACTCGGGTATAACCATATCAACTTCAAATCCGAATTGTAGATGCCCAATCAAAGTCTCCTAGCAACCCCTCGTACGACCAACACCCCCTCGCCAATCTCGACTTTCCATCCTTCTCGTACAAGCATCTTGCCCACAGCTGGCCCCAGCTTGCCTCTACCGCCCTCACTGTGTTTGCCCATGCCGGTGACGATTCTGAACCCTCCTTTTGGAGCCGAGCCCGGTTCTGTATCCTTCAGTGCAGCCCACCATGCCGTGACCCTCTCCCTAGCGATGCGTACGGCATCCTTGACACCAACGCCATGCAAGTCTAAATCGAGTCGGGTAGACTGTGAAGTCACAAGGGCATCGGCAGCCGCGGCAGAGTACTTCTTTGCGATAGCGTCGTGATCTCGGCCGATGGAACTGTAGTAACCCGCCGCAGCGCCCATTAGCGGGTCGGATTTGCTCTTACGATAGGCAGCTGAAGCTTGGTTGAATGCAGTCTGACGTGCCAGTGTGTTGGTAGCTGCGAGCGCTGTAGCAGTAGAGAGGTCGAGGCGGAGGTTCTTAGCTGCAGAGCGCTTTACTGGTGAAGACAGGCCTGTCTCGTTCAAATCAATGGTAGAGTACTTCGTGATGATTTCGATACCGCCGAGCTGTTTGCTGCGGAACGGTTTCGCGGTCAGAATTGTGGCCAGTTCGTGCGCGGAGGACGTCGAAGGATAGGTAAGACGAATCAGTGCAGTGAGATGAAACATTGAGATAGTAGGAAAATCTCCACCAAGTTCAGAGGCATGTGTTTGAACTGTCAGCTCGTCCAGTGCGGTAGTGGAAACCTCGCTGCTTGCCATTTCGAGTAAAGCTCCGACTGTAGCTGGCATTGATGCACCATGTGCATGATAATGTGAGGAGACGGTCTGCATCGGTAGCCCAGTCCTCTGACAGATGAACTCAACGTCTCTTCTGGCGGCCTCCCACGTACTGATTCCTTCTTCAGTATTGACATCTGTGAGCTGTGCAGGCGTCGAACTTGCCCTCCTCCCATTTCTCAGCTGCTTCTTCTTCTTGCCTTTGCCTTGTCGACCTCTTCTGCCTACGGAATCCTCCACGAAACCGTCAACACCTTTCAGGAGAACCCCGACCTCACCCTGCTCTTCCTCAAAGAAAACCCGACTCAACAGCTCCTCCACTGCTCGCCCTAGATTCTCGCCAGACTTCTTCAACGTGTAGCTGATCCTGAACTTCTTGACGCTTGGGAACATCTCGTGTAACACCCTTTCTTTACTCTCCACATCCAGCTCTTCTAAGCCCATATCGTAATGAGTAGACGGAAATCTTTCCTCGTCTTCTATTTCCGCGCCCGAGTAGCCAGGGTCAAGTGCTAGCAACGATAGCGAATGCGACGTGCTCGTAAGATCGGTGTCGTCCGATCTAGAAGCCACTTCCCCGTTCCAAGACTGCGCGCGCTCTGATGTCGCCTGCGTGCCTGTGCTTGTATCATCTTGAACGCCGCTGCTGGCGGAAGGATCAAATCCAGTAGCCTCTTCTATTGCGGCGTGGGCCTGTAGTGCATCCAGTGTCGCACGTGCATCCTGGATCCCGCGGCCTGTAGAAAGATCGTAGTCGGACAATATCGCAAAGCAGAGCGCCGAATCAATAGGAGGACAATACTCTCTCTAGTCGAAGATGGTGCGATCAGCTTGCCGCTCTTGGAGGTTGAATGGCATGGGACGTACCTGTAGCTGGGCGATAGTGTCATCCATTTTTGGAATCTTGCTGTATTCGTGTGCCGGTTGCGCTTCTTAGATTTATCATGCTCAAACTTAACATACAATCCATTGAGTAGTTGCGATTTCGAGTGTGGTGTTTCGATAGACTCAAATGTCAAGGGTAGTTGTGCGCTGGAGAATGTTGGTTGGGATTGTTCTGATGTGTTTACCTGATCCATGACTCGACGACTTTTCCAGCTACGCTTCTTTGAGTCAAGCTCGATTAAGGTCACAACTGAAGGTCGAGTATCATAAAGTCACTCAAAATATAAAACTGATATGCTTCATCGAGCTTTATGTCTTCGCTATGGGTACGTATAGAGCATACATTCATCCTGCCTGTTTTGAGAATCACCGACACGCCTTAGATGTCCGCAATCCATGCGGGAGCGATCAGAGCAAATGTAGTATCGAGTGGACTCGTAGCAAGTTATGCTAAGGATCGATCAAGATTAGCACAAGTAAAGAAGGCATACTCTAGATGCAAGCTCGTAGAATGCAAAAACACCCCATGTCATAACCCAAGATCTCAGGCCGGCAGCTGTGCCGTAACTCCAGTCGAACATGGTAGAGGGAGTTCAGCGTGCGTCAAGTCATCAGTAGATTTCGATATCGTACGGGGAGGTCAAATCTCAACCAGCTCAGGACAGGTGGAATGCACCCTGGCCTTCCCTGATGGCTGTGCTCAGCCGCTCGCGCATCACATCGAGGTCGGTATAGTCCGGAAGCTTCAGATAGTTGACGCACGTCATAACACTGGGCAAGTAGTCGTCCGATGCATACGGCGGCTCGCTAGGTTTGCAAACGACTGTGAACATCGGTGTGAGGCTTTTGAAGCCTGTCAAGAATTGTTAGCTTACCACAGTCACCGATCAGAGAGCTTCGAGAAAGCAACTCACCTCCGATTGGTAGTTTCGGACTCCCAGTTACAAATTGGAGGAAGTCACGTCTCTGCGGGAGAGAAAGCTCGCTCATCGTTTGTAGTAGGTTACGAACGCTCTTGCTGTCCATGTTGAAACCGTGATCGGCCTTGATAGAATCCATAAGAGCTAAGGTATGGGTTAGCGGTGTGTGTTACAGTCAAGTAGACGGCGTAATACATACTTTCGATGGTCCAATCCTCGTCAACTCGTCCGAACAGCATGACAAGCTCGTTCGGTGTAAACGCTTTCAAAGCGGAATAAGGAAAGACTTGGGAGAAGCCGACTCTGAATGCATCTACCTGCCTCTGCACCCCGCTACCAAGGGTAAGGTCAATCACTTTGTCAAGATATTGACCCACATTGTCCATAGTGACAGGAATGTTGGAGCCATTGGGCACAAGCTCGATCGCGGGATATCCTGGAAGGGTGAAGTCGAGGCCCAGGTCGTCGATACGGACCCCTTGTATCTCAATATCATGACCGGCATGCACCTTCTGAACTGCAGTCAATCGGCCATTCTCGTTGATTCTCTTCTTGGCCTGTGCAAACTGTCTGACCAGCCTCAACGATTTAGCAAGGGCACTGTCCACAGTCTTGATAGCGCCCAACGATGGCACGACCGTCGTCGGACCATCCCCAATTCGGAAGAACGTAGGGTTGAACGAGACGTCGATAATGCGGGAGTCTAGCATGGATCGGGCAACAAACTTTCCCAACATCTTGAACAGGTGAAGTACTTTCCTGCCATTCTCGTGATTTGCTTGCTCTGCACTCATCGGAGCTGGGAACAATCCTAATTTGCCAAATGCATACTCATCATCGTCGTTGAATTCGTTCTCCCGCCAAAGTTTGAGTTTCTTCTTAGAGAACTCCTTAGACACCGTAGAATAGAATTCCAAAGTGGGTCCCAAGCCAGTTCCGACTTCTTCAAAATATTCCACCTCGAGGACACTGGGCGAAGCGCCATAAAGTTCCATGACCTTGACGCCGGATTCTAGGATTCTCGTACGTGAGATGCGTACCTTTTGACGTTGCAGTCTTCCTAGGAAGGGTCGGTCATCGCGATGGCGATGCCGAGAATCCTCGGTCGATTGAGCGTTCTGCCATCTACTCATGGATCGAGAGTATCCGAAAGATGTTGATTGCAGAAAGAGATGACGTGTTTCGAAGGGAAAGAGGAAGGGATAAAGGCGGGCTAGATCCTCGCTCCATGTTGGCAAGCAGTTGCTCGCGACAATCAACGGCTCTTCCAGTTGCCTATTCAACTTGGCCGTAAGTTTTGTGTTCACGAATTGAGACAAAGGCTCCGCATTAAGCTTGATAGTATCCTTTTTCTCTCCCATGACATCGTCAAGATTGGCGTTTAGCTCATGAAGCATATTGAGAAGACGGAGAATTGCTGAGGTTGTCGGATTCTTGTCCAGAGATACAGGCATTCCCGATAAAGTCGTTTGTGTAGAAATCTCAGGTGGCGGTGACAGGGTGGAAGGTTCAGCAGGTGGTGGCCCAGGCACACGCTTGAACTTTATGGTATGGATTGCAGACCACAGGTTCCTACCAATTGGTTCTTCAGGTTGAAATTGGTTGTGATGAACAACCCGGTAGATTGTGGTTTCGTTAGCGATGGGTCGGTCTCCAATGCTAAACTCAATGTGCCAATCTTGTGGAACTGCCTGAATGGCTGCAGCATACGACATTGGACGGTTGGCAAGTGCCGTTGCGATGCCTGCTGCTGATGAACCGGTATTTTGTACGGACGGTGGTATTCTAGGGACAGACGTTGAAGATTGAGAAGGTGTAGCAACTCGGGTCCCGTCTTCTTTACGAGCTGTCACTTTCCCGGTAGATGCCACCTCCATGTTGACGGCCGTGGGATCCGGGATTGGTTCTTCCCCCATAGCATCGTCTAGTTCATCAACGATTGCATCCAGGGCGCTGCTGTCACCTAGATCGTCGTCATCTGTAAGTTCCCTCTCATCCGGACACTCCAATGGGTGTCGTAGCTCCTCATCGTCCTGGGGTGGGGGCGGAGGTGCTTGAGATTGAAGCTGTTGTCTACGGCTCGATCTTCGTGCTGTCCCAGCTTTGTCTTTCGTGTTACTCGAGCCTGGCTGCTGGGGCGAGGTCGTCGCAGCGGCCTTGGTTTTGGACGATTTGCGAGAGGTACGGCCAGTAGTACCAGCAGCAACCGGATGTGTGGGAAGAGAAGGCGGGTCTCCGGTACCTAACAAACCACGCTCAACCAATTTCTGATGAGGGCTAGGCAAACCGGCTGCGGCGGCGAAGGCGGCAAGGGCGTGTGAGACACCTTCACGATGTCTCGGACCCCGTGGCCGCTCCGCGAGACTGATCCTTGGCCGGAGATAATCATCTAGAGCTTTGAACGTTGCAATGGCGTGGATCGAGACCATGATATTACGGTATGGTTTGGGGATCTCCGATTCTTCGTCAACAACGAGCTTTAGACGGAGCTGCTTCGCCAGCATTGAAGCGGCACTGCTTCTATTACTGTCAAATGCATTGTGATGGACGGTAATGACTTCGAAGTGTTCGGCTCGGCTTAGCAGGTCTTGGAGTTTGTGCACTAAGACGCTGAATGGTGTGACTGGCGCGAGGTCTCCGGATGATTTCGGTTGACTGAATATCGACGTGCCCATGAACGCCTCCAAGAAAGCGGTTTGCGCCTCTTTGCTCACTTGTTCTAGGGGCATACCAGTTAGTGATATCATCTTAAGTTTACCCGGAATTAGCTTACCGTCGGGGTTGTTGAAAACATCCAGTAAAACTCGCACTATTTCCGAATTAAGAAGCTCAAAGCTTGTGATACTCTCTAAAGCATCTCCTTCAAAATACTTCGCCAGGCGATTGAAAAGGTGGACTCCTCTGCTGCTCTCGTCTTTCCGATAGCAATCCTCAATATCCTTCGCTAGATTTCGGAGCTCATCAAGTGTTTTCGAAGCTTTCTCATGCATCCCTTGACCGACAGCTCGATGATATGTCTCGAGGAATTTCTTCGCGCGTACAGTGATATGATCACGCACATTTGGCGCCACCGGAGGGACAGGATAATTTCTCTCCGATGAGGAAGAAGAGCTAGGTGAAGCGGAGATATCATCAAGGATCTCATCATGGTCGTCGTCGTGATCTTCACCGTCTTCATTTTCTTCCTCAGATGCATCATCCTCGTCGTGCTTCTCACTCAGGCTTCCCTTTTGGTCGTGAACCTTGATTTTATTTACGGATATTGTGTTCGACAAAGGAGTGTCGTCGATGCTAGGCTCGATCTTGATTGCTTTACTCGTCTCTCCGGACTTCTGTGGCTGTTGGCTTGCTAGGTTGGTGATTTCGGCGATAACACCTTCTCGATAGAATTGATACTCATAGATCGCTCCAAGTCTCTGAAGCAATAGCTCGGCAGCCTGCAAAGCAAAGGTCACTAGTGTGGGATGGTCTTGCTGAGACAGAATGGACGCCAGATATGAAGCGTAGGGGACCGTGCGCAGCGCCTCTTCAAGGATGCTAGTGTCCAGATTAGAGAGCATCTTCAGCTGAGCAGTCAGTACTTTCTGCCGGACATTGAGGTTAACAGTACTCGAGTAAGCGTCGGTTAGAGTTGGGAGGAGAATTATCGCAAAGCGCTTCAGCTCGTCTCGACACCCTTTGAGAAGCTCAATCCTCTTCTCATTCGGTGAATTCTTAGCTTTTGAAGGTGGGAGGGTGACCAAGTCATCGCCAGGATAGCCAGTCTCGAAGATATCATCCAAATACGACATTCCATCACCTGCAATCCCCGGAAGTAGCTCGCAGATTACGTTTAGCGTCTCGTAAACCTGTTCCCTTGGGCGGTGAATGAGAGCCTGCATGATAATCACAGTGTCGATCTTGGAGGCCACGTCGTCGGTCCCGCTCGGCGGTGAAACTCCCGTTAAGATCTGGTATAGCGTATCGACAACTTTCATCTTGAACAACTCGGCCGACAAGCGAGGGCTTGCCCGCGCAGTAATTGCTAGGAGGCGGAGAAATTGGGTATGGATACTTGGACCGATAAGGTTCGTAGTACCTGGAAGTAGAAGACGCAGGATTGCTTTGAGCATGTCAGGACTGACCAGCTCTTCAAGCTTGTCTTGCTGATACTTGAAGCTTTCGACCACTCTTGAAACACACAAACACCCCTGCTCGACAACCTTTTGATCGCTGCTGGTCAAGACGTTGAGTAGAATTGGCATGACGTCTCTAATCACAGGGAAGGAGTCCTCGGGGATGTTGCGACAGCAGTTGGCCGCGGTAGTGACCGCTGTCCTCTGGGTACTAGTGGCAAAGAAGTCCAAGTAGGTCAAGCAAGCAGTGAGACCCCCTTCGCGGACAATAGATGCTGGGAATTCAACGGATATCTTTTCCAGGGTCTATTACAATCAGGTCAGAGTATGTAGCTCGTCAAGATCAGACAGACTTACACTCAGCGCTTGTTCAGCAAGGTCAATGAATTGAATCTCCAAGAGCTTCTGACATAATATCGGGACGGCACCACCATAGACCACATTAGCCGTCGACGCCGGTAAGGCTTCCATCAAATTAGCTATGCAGCGACAGGCAAGAAGCATCATTTCTGGATTCTCCTCTCCCAGCTGGCTTGGTTGCATCAACGTAACGAGCTCTTTCACAAACTGATCTGGTGAGAAGTGTCCGGAAAGATTATCTTCAGTCGACACAAGCAGAATCTCGGAGAGCTCTTGCAGCGCGATAAGCTGCACGGACGGGTCATCTTTCTGTCTCAGGTTGTTCAAAATGTCGCGAAGACGGGTAGAAACACCGGACATCATGCCGCTCAAAGCTCGGAGAGTGCTCGAGAGGCCTGCTGGAGGTCCACCTAGTCCACCAAGGAAACCGCCTCTGAAAGGATCGTCGTCGTCTTCGTCGTCGTCGTCGTCAAGATCCCGTGACTGTCCATCACCTTCACTGTCACCGCTCTGGCCTCCATCAACCCGACCTTTCCGCTCAACCGTTGCCCGCCTCGCTTGGTTGTCTTCGACGTCCTTCATGCTAACATCTTCGTCCAGTTTCGTAGAGCCTTTCTTTGATCGTCTAGTTGAGGCCGCGGGGGTTGATGCAGATGGATCTGACACCAAGTTAGCGCAGTCGAGGCCTCAGAAACCTACGCGATATTGTGAAACTGACCACTTCGCTTGGTTCGACTCGATTTCCGTTTGGAGTTGCCAGTAGATGCAGTCGAAGGGTTGGGTGTCTCGTTCGGTGGGTTGGTAGGTTGTCTGACGCTAGTTCAGCATGCACGATTGGATAGAGAGAGAAAGGTATCAGGTGGTTCATACTCCTGGTTTGACATGGCAGTTGACGTCTTCCCTTTCTTTCGCCGGGAAGAGGCGGCTGGCTGTGGAGCCGGCTCTGGGTTGGAGACCTTCTGACGTTTGGCACGTCGGGGTGGTGATACTAGTACAGGTTCTGGAGTGTTATCTGGACTCGGCTCACGAGCGGTTGTGGTCTTGCGTTTTCGAGAGGGTTGTGTAGGCGGCGGAGCGGTGGTCGTCGTGGTCGAGGGTTGACCGGCCGGCGTTGTCGAATCTGCTGCGCGTCTCGCTGAAGAGCGAGTCACTCTGGAAGACATGAGAAACTATTTCTTCACTGAATCGCCCAAAGCGTCCATCAAAAACAGCTTGACGTGAGTGCAAATGTGGCTGGATGGTGGAGCAAGGTGTAGGTCTGACGAAGGTTCTGTTGCTCAGATAGGCACGGATGTATGCGTTACAGAATAAGACGATGGTAGCTACCTTGATGAGAGTGTAGGAGAGAGAGTTGAAGTAGAGGCGGGAGGTGTAAGGAGGAGTGGATGGAAAGGTTCGGCCGTGGAATGGGAAGGAGCTCTTCGCTTGGATCGTTGAGTGGCAGATCTCTCCATAAGTTAACCCGCCATAGGCGAGATGAAGGTCCGCAAAGCTGAGAGTCGACTGCGGGATCTAGGTGTTATGATGATAATGAAGTGTTGAGGTGATGTGATTGAAGAGTATTTTCTATGTTCAAGTGTTGAAGTGTTGTTGGTCCCTCGACATCGGGTCTGATGGACTGATTTGGGAGACCCTTCAGGGCAACTTAACATATTCAGTTCGGGTACTTCCGTGGTGATGATCACGCCGGGGCTGATTGCACTAGGCACTTTATAGAAGTGCTATGACCGTCGACAACTCATTTGAATTGAATATTATTATCATTTACCTTCACTTCAGTATTAAATTGATATCAAGTACTCCAGATTCCATCCACAGGTGTATCTTAACTTATTAACTAACACATATGCCTTCCAAGCAATCTTCACATGCGCAGCGCACCTCGCTACATGGGTAGAGGTTCCTGTTCAACTGCCTACATTCTCATCGTCCGGTTCATTCTGCTCTCTCGTGGGTCGAACAGCTAACCTGAACAATCATACAACTATACCTCTACATACAAGACTTTTAAATCCAACAGCCCGTAAATTCATGACCTTCCCTCATATCGTAGCGGCGGAGATGCTTTACCTTATGTAAGCCGCCCCCCCACCAACTATGTAATGGAAGGTCTGAGGTACAAACACCACATCCAAAACAATGACTCAGTGCGGATTAGACATATCATCAGCTCTCCCCTCCTGAACCCCATCACTCAGTATCAGTATCACCTCAGAAACAACGAACGAGCCGTTTGGCCTAGTGGGCAACTGCTTTCCCCCCGCTTCAATAGCCGACGCATTGCTGCTACCGACTCTTCTCCCTGCGTCCTTGCGGCGGACACCTGGAATTAGTTACCGATTGTCCTTGGCACTCTGGTGCCTGGTCAGTCCAAGTAACCAAGATATTTTGATTCAAAGGCGCTGCTTCCGACGGTCTGTGTTGCAGTGCTTTAAAACGCCCGGGTCGTCGAAGATGCAAAGGCCCCAATCCATGGACCTTGAGACCAGCACACCGGAAGCCGTCCCTGAATCGCAAACAAATGGTCAAATCGATACATCAGCTGCGAGCGACATGAGCAGTTACACATTTCCTCAACATCGGCTGAAGAGGTTGATGAGCGACTCCTCGAAAACGCCATTATTACTGGTGGCATGTGGCTCATTTTCACCCATCACCTACCTGCACCTGCGTATGTTCGAGATGGCCGCCGACTACGTCAGATTCAATACCGAGTTCGAGATCATCGGAGGGTACCTGTCACCGGTCTCAGATGCATATAAGAAGGCCGGATTAGCCAGTGCGGAGCATCGGTGAGCTAACCAGTTCCGTTTCCACCGGTAGTGCTACAATGTTGACTCTCCCTCTTAGAGTCCGCATGTGCGAGATCGCCGTGGAGCAGACATCAACTTGGCTCATGGTAGATCCTTGGGAAGCAGTTCAGAAAGAGTACCAACCAACAGCCGTCGTTCTTGACCACTTCGAGGAAGAGTTAAACGTCGTCCGTGGAGGCGTTGAGCCCCTCAATGGCGAGCGAAAGCCGGTGCGCATAGCACTGCTGGCAGGAGCGGACCTCATTCAGACCATGTCAACACCTGGCGTCTGGAGCGACAAAGATCTCGACCACATATTAGGACGATATGGTACATTCATCGTTGAGAGGTCCGGTACCGACATCGACGACGCTTTGGCAACTCTGGAACCGTGGAAAGAGAATATAGAGGTCATTCAGCAACTGATTCAGAACGATGTCAGCAGCACCAAGATCCGGTTGTTTCTCAAGCGAGATATGAGCGTGCAATACCTCGTTCCGGCGCCAGTTATAGAGTATATCCACCAGCACGGCCTTTACGAAGACGATGGAGTAGCATCTAGCGTCCACGAACGCGAAAAGGAGAACAAGGGCAAAACTGCGACGAAGAGCTCGGCAGCCGAGAACTCTGAAAGCTAGAGCTCTGGGGAATCGTGATCGGCATGTTTCAACGGCGTTTTTGAAGGGACCATGACGTTGGTTCATGCCATTGGTATACGGGATTGCGTGTAGCGCTGCAATGTCAGGTTAGGCCGCAAAGGGCCAACTGCAGCACGCTCCATCTTGGATGTACTCTCTGCATGATTTTGGCCTACTTTCATAGATCCCTCCGCTTTCTAGAGGTGCGGTTTAGAGATACGAGGTTCAAACCTGGCTTTCCATTCGACTTTGAGGTTCTTGTACCGGAGTTCGTTCGTCCACCGTTATAGCATCACTTGATATCCTACAGAGGATGGCAGGGATTTACTGGCCCACGCCGACCATCATCTGAAAATAGATTATCGTCCTTCGATCTAGTCCTTGACTGCAGTTGAATTACACGAGAGTGTCATTGGCACTGCGTTCACTCAGAAGCCCAGTTTATCAACCCTAGGTAGCTTAGCGGGAATTAGTTCTTAAAAGCTCAGGAAACCATGAACACTGAAATGTAGTGTAATGGTTCCGAATTGCGAAATGTGCATGGTCATTCTGTCTGATGAGCTGAAAAAGTTTTTGCTATTGAATGATTGAGGGGAGAATCGAGCGCGGCTTGGTAGCTGAAATGTTCATGTGTTGTCCCCTTCCACAGGGTTAGCGTAGTCTTGTAGCTTGTCTTTTGACGCGCCTCGGATCATAGATTTTACGCTCCGACATCCAGCCTCGGCTAACTACCAATGATGGCATCCAATGGGATAACACAACCAGAAAGGCGGTACTTACCGTCTACCTTTGATAGCTTGAGTGGAGCTCCATCTTCACAATCATCGCAAGCTGTCCCTCCACTTCCCACCCTCCTTGTCACCTCACCATGGGGTTATGTGCATGAGATTCTCCGACCCGCTCGCCGCACAGCGGCTAGGTTGAGCCCTGCAACGATCCGTCGTTTGCAGGCGGCAAGATATGCAGAGAGCCCTCAGGCAGCTGCATCTTCTCTTCTGAACGAACAAGAAGAGCACCTAGCTGAGGTACAAAAGCTCCATTCCCACTCGTGAATCTGGCTTTCACTTAAACGTCGCTTACAACCAAAAGGCGCCCGGAGCAGCAACGTTCGGAGCTTCTCTGAACCGAAGCGCCTTCACCCACTCGCCGTTCCGGTCAATTGAGGCGATGGACGAGTTCGCGCAGACTAGAGCGCCAGACGACCTCTTCGATGACGATTTCACGCCGCTCTCGGGTTCAACTCCACAACCAGCTCCACAGACCAGTCATCATGCGAGGGGCGACTACCAGCGCGGTCGAGGCGAGAGAGGTGGCAGAGGTAGAGGACGTGGGAGAGCTGAAGTCTCAGCTGAAGCGACGAGAGAAGGTCAAGAGCCGAATGAGTCTATAGAAGCGGTGAAAGAAAGCGTAAGAGAGCCAGCTGTCAGGGGAGACCGGAGTGGCACTGGAGGTCTGAAGAAGGTAGCATCTATTCTCACCTTATTTCACCTATTATTGTACTGACGAACAAATTTCAAACAGCCTAAGCTCAGCGAGGATGAACTCTCAGCACGCATGGAAGCTGTCAAGCTCAACAACGTCAAACGCGAAGCCGCCCACGCCCGTGCGGAAGCAGACGAAGCCTCTTTCCAGCAGCGCGAACAAGTAGCCCACTATAAACGTCTCGAGGAGCGCCAAAATCGTCGTGTCATGGACGGGGAGCGTGAGCGCAATCGGTTGAGAAAGCTGAAAGCCGTGGGAGGTCGGGAGTGGGACGCTGAGAAGAACGAAGATGACTTTGTGGAGCCGAGGGGACAGTCCAGCCAGTACAGGAGAGGAGCGCATGGTGGAGTGGCGTTCAATGGTGAGTCTGGTGGACGGCGAGATGATGATGCGGGGAGGCCGTATGCGAATCCCGACTTCGATAGGCGTGGAGGTGACTATGTGCCGAAGGGACCACGAGGCGGAGGGGGTAGAGGACGTGGGAGAGGAAGAGGTAGAGGCGGTTTCAACGGTCAAACCTCGAGAGATGACAACTCCGCGTCTCACCCGCCTGTAGGTGAGACCGAATTCCCAGCGCTACCGAGTGGAGGGAAAGGCGAGAAAGAGGCCAAAGGCGAGAAGGATGGTGTCGGCAGCAGCAGTTGGGCTACTCCTCAGGCTACAGACTCATTCCAATCTCCCGTTGGCGAAAAACTGTCCTGGGCAGATCAGCTCGAGTCGACGGTGCCGACGCCTCCTGGAGGGTGGTAGTCTCATTTTGAGTTCAGTACAAGCAAAGGATCTGTGGCGGCGGCTTGCAGTCTGAATAGTTGTAATATTTGCAACTTCACCCTAACGAGTAGTAGGATAGTGTATCACGAAGATAGAATAGCAAGCAGTTTGCTACCATAAAGACCTTTATCACCCCGGACGCCGTGCTACCAACCCAACCGCAAAGAAACCGACGCGACCAAATCTACCACCTCCCACCATACCCCCCTCTCCCTCTAAACCCGCCCCTAAACCCTCCACCCCCCCGGAACCCTCCTCTCCCACCAAATCCCCCCCTCCCACCCCACCCACCACCATCATCCCCATACCCGCCCTCCCCCCTCGGCCCCAACGGACTCCCCTCCCCACCCTCCTGCCTCACCGGCGGCGGCCTGCCCTTCAAATCCTTCTGCAAGGCCTCCCACGTCTTCCGCATCTGCGCATAGCCCAAATGCATCTTCCCGTAAAAATGGTCCGCCAATCGCCGATCGTTATCCAACCGACTGAGATAGGCGCCACAGACGTCGCAGACCTGGAGCTTCTGGTGGCCCGAGGGACCCGACGTGTCGGAGAGCGACTTCAGTTCGCGCTCTTTCTCCTCCTTGGCCTGCTTGGCGGTGCGCACTTTGAAGAATTCTGTCAGCGCGCTCGATACGCTGCCTTCTTCGCCGAGGATGGAAACTTCGAGGAGGCCGCTGTTGACGGTGCGGGAGAGGTCGGAGATTTGTTTGAGCTGTGGGGAGGGGTCAGAGTGGGCTTGTGGGCGAGGGGGAGAAGGAGGATGACGCGGCGGGGTTGTAGGGCGTCGCGGCTGCTCGGCGGGGCTCACTCACTAGGGCGTTGGTCTGCCTGATCTCGTCGGGCGTCTTCTCCAGCCGCCTCTGGGCCGAGTCGATCCTCCGGTTGCATTCGTCAATGTACTTTTGCATGTCCCGCGCGTAGTCGTACTCGAACCCGTACTTGCTCTTGTCCGGCGCGCTCTCGTACTCCGTTTTCAGCGGCTCGCTGTGCACCTTGGGGCAGGGGCCGAGATCTTGCTTGGTGTTTGTGAAGAGGTCGTGAGGGCAGGTGCCGACGAGGAAGGAGCGGCAGACTTTGGGGTCCGTGATGGAGAGTTGGGCGTGTCGCGAGGAAGCTCCGGCGCCCATGAGCTGCTCTGGTGGGAGGTGAAGGAGTTAGTATAGGCCGGAGAGCAGATGAGAGGGGGAGATGCCGCCCATGAGCTGCTCTACGGGCAAGGTCCATGGGGGTTAGCTATAACTTTGGGGGGGGGGGGGGGGTAATGAAGCTTGTATAATTACCAAGCAGCTTCCTCTGTTCTGCAGCCATGACCTTGGAGCTTGAGTGAGATCACCGTGTTTGCTGAGAGACCCTGGACAGAGGTATAGTGGTAGCGCTGGAGCTCGAATTGTTGTTCAACATGCGCACGGAGGATAAGTTTGCGGCGCGCCTACAGTGCCGGTGGTAATTCTGGGCCACGCAGAACGCTCACGAAAAAAGAAAAAGACCACTTTTTTTTGAAAGCTCAAAATCCTTAAAACACATAAATACTGTAATTACTCCACAATCACAGTGTATACAGACATTCTGAATATGCAGAATAATAAATTATATAAATCTCTAATATTTGTGAAAGTTCTGAGTCAATTAATACATAAATGATGTTATTATTACAGTATTTACTGAGTTTTTCAAGTTTTGTTGCTGTTTCATCATCAAAACACACTTTTTTAATAACTACACATACAATTGCTTAATGATACATCTAAAAATTACAGATTTAATAGATTTATATATAATTCATCATTCT
>JAABUY010000167.1_pt1 | contig 136569 bp, 131 predicted proteins | sample 5560271 | NCBI WGS metagenome assembly JAABUY01 (sample SAMN10711886, study PRJNA513374) | rock metagenome | isolation source: Antarctica rocks | place: Antarctica: Victoria Land, University Valley
TCTGTAATCGCTTCGACTGTTTCAGCAGTCAATGCCAACCAAAACCAACCAAGCGTCGACCGACTTCCCCCAAGATACTTTGGGATCTAGTCATTGAACACCAATGCAGCAGAGGGGTTCAGCCATGTCTGGCTTCAAAAGCGCGCCGGTCTCCGGTGGTCCTCCACGACAGAATGTCCTCGCCCCTTTACGTGCTGCCCAGATAGTCTCGTCCACGCCGCTGTTGCCAGCCGGTATGTTTACATGGGACTTTTACACCTAAAGGGGCCAACAAAGCTAACCATCTCTAGAGATCATCTCCACAATTCTCGACTACCTCCCAGTCTCTGACCTCCTCCGCTTCGCTCGGACGTCAAAACGGATGCGGGAAATGGTCTATGATGATACAAGATGGGCTCGGCGCCTGCAACTTATGGGTTGCTGGAATGAGGCAGAGGCGAGGAAGAGGCTTGACGAAGTCAGGCGTAAGAGGTGGGAAGATCAAAAGGCACGGAACGCGGAGGAGGCCAAGCGGGTTGGGATCGGCGTGAATGGGGTTAATGGCACACACACGGGCTCGGAGGAGCCTGGAAGGACGAGTGTGACCCTATTCGATGCTGTCTGGGATAACGAGGAGCACGAAGCGCCAGTGGTCTCGAAATCCACCTCAGTAAAGAGTGTTGCAGATGGCTCTAGGCCTAATGCGGCCTATCAGCGGCCAGTAGACCCTGCAGCATTGCTTGAGGTCCTTTCCAATGTACGGTCAATACGGGGACATGCTAGAGAAGAATATGGCAAGGTCTATGGAGCCCTGGCGCCGTTCTACTTCGACATTGCACGATCATCTAGTCACACGGACCCAATCCTTTTCCGAAGCTACAGGGATCCCGAACATCAAGCACAGATGCTGGCGCAACTCAAAGTCTTCGCCAAAAGCGACACGTCCCAAGGTTGGCAACACAGAGAGGCAAAGATTGATGCCCTGATCGGCGTGTTCGAGGACGCGGTACTGAGGGAGTTCGAGTATGGCTGCCAGGCTGGTGATGTTGAAGGCAAGATGCGAAAATATGCACATGTGCTGGTGACGTTGAATGGCGGTCAAGCATGCATTGATCATTTCGTTCGGCAAAACAGGGTCTTCCTCGAGAAAGAAAAGCTGGGGAATCCTATGGACTGCCTGGACGAGGCGCCTGCGGGCGACATATCATTACAAGCGTCGCATGCTTTTCTGGGGGAGTTGTCTTCTGCTTTCAACGAACAAATATCTTTGATTGACCGAGTCTTTCCTCCTACGGCAAGCGTGCTGCTCCCCTTTCTGGACCGAGTAGGCGAGGTCATTTCCGATTACGTGACCCTTCTTTTCGATGAAGCCCACCGGAGAAGCATGGAGTCCTACCTCAAGGCAGTCTCGGGTATTTACGAACAAAGTCTTCGATTCGCGAGATCCCTTCAGCCGACCTCGACATCGAGCGACGAGTTCTATGAAGCTATCGATAGAGTCATTACTAAGATCTTTGAACCGCATATTGATTTGTACTTGGCGGGGGAGCTCGACTTCTTCAACCATAGGTCCGACGCAGAAGTATCTGAGTGGGAGAGGAAATTGACAGAGCAAGATGCTTCGAGAGAGACTTTATTCATGTCCAACGTCAATCGGCAGGCAGACAAACGTGACTTTCTAACATCCTTCAAGAGAGTTGTCATGATGCCAGTCAATGTCTTGCCTACCTTCCCGATCTATTCCCCATTCGGATCCAACAAACCGGCCACCGCCAAAGCACTGGTGAACGGAAGTCCGCTTGACCCGTCACATCTAGCCCTATCCGAAACGCCAAGTGGATCTTCTACGCCTCGACCGATCAACGGCTTGATTCGTAACCCAAGCCGTTCGACCACGCCATTGCCGGAGGCTCCGACAACTGAGCTGGCCGCCAAAGCTGCGATCATGAACTCTAGGCTCGAGGGCATCCGCTCACTGTTCAGTATCGAGGTAGCCTTGAACCTCGTCCATGCAGCCAAAGCGAGCCTTGAAAGAGCAGCTCGATTCGTGAAGATGGGAGATACAATTGGCAACAGAGCGAGGGAACAGTGCGAAAGCATCTTCGTCAATCTCCTGGAAGCGCTCGGTCGAAAGCACATAAAAGCCGGCTTCGACACAGCGCTAGACCATCTGTCAAAGTACAACCCCCGCGAAGTCAGCGAGCACAACCCGACCGGCGTCGCGCCACTGATCATATTCCTCGAGCTCGTCAACGTCGGCGACCTCATCCAGCAAATGGTCGACGTCTTCTACGAGCAAGAGCTCGTCGCCACCAAGCTGACGGACCGCAACGACTTCCTCGACCCGGCCGTCAAAGAAAAGAAGCGCTTCGAACAGATGCTCGACGAGCGCGTCGCCGCGGGGCTGAACAAGGGCATCGACGTCCTGATGGACGAAGTCGAATACATCTGCGCCACCACCCAAGCGCCAACGGACTTCAACCCCGGCGCGTCCGACGACGCCCACAATCGCGTCGTCGACGTCGGGCCCAGCAAGACCGCCCGCCAGGTCGTCGGCGTCGTCTCCTCGCACACCAGGATGCTCGTCGGCAGCACGGAGAAGAACATGCTCGACGTCTTCAATCAGGAGGTCGGCCTCCGCCTCTTCGCCACGCTTTGCAAACACCTCAAGCGGCAGCGCGTTAGCGTCGACGGCTCTATCACCCTGATCAGGTAGGTACCTCATCCGCCTTCTATTCTTCTTCCTATCTTCGGAAACTCCCCTTTCCCTCTTTCCCTTCCGAACCACCCCCACTCGCCCCCAAACCAAAACCACCACTAACGTCTCCGCAGCGACATGAACCACTACCTCACCTACATCCAAACGCTCAAGAACCCGGACCTGCTCACCTACTTCGTCGCCCTGTGCGAGCTGTCGCAAATCTACCTCGTCGACCCTGCGCACGCAAAGGAGCTGGCCGCCATCATCGCCGACGGCGACAGGTTCCATGGCATCTTCGGCGCCGAGGAAGTATACGAGTTTGCGGAACGGCGCGCCGATTGGTACCAGGTGAGGCGGAGCGTCGAGAGGGCCATGTATGGGATTGGGTGTGGGGTTATGTGAGGTGTTTTAGGGGGGATGGATGGAATGGGGAGGATACGGTAGGGATGGGTGGTTTGTGCGAGTGTATGGGGTGGGGGCACTGGCGTTGTTCGGAGTTGGTGTTTGCGGTTGGAGTGGCGCGCCGGTTCTTGTTGTTGAATATGTGGCTAGATGTTGGTTCTATCGTTATGGGGACTTTGCCTACGCAAGCAGGATACACATGTCAGTTCTGGGACGGATTCTACCGGGGTATATATGGCTTTTGCATACCTACCTTATATATGAAGGCGTACACTTTCTCTGAAACGATCGACATGCCGTCCTGTTCCGCGACACGCATGGGGACATTGTTTTGACGCCCGTTCAATCTGAAATAGCCATTGTAACATTCCTTGAAATTCTATTCTATACCATTTTTCGCCCACTCTCCCTTTTCCCGCGCGAGCACTCTCGATTAGGGAACACGCCGTTGCGAGAAGGATATAACAAACCGAGAGAAGCGGAATTGGGTATCCATACAGTTATACATACATGTTTCCCTTCTCCCTCTAGACTATCGCCAGTGCCGGCCCCCATGGCTTTGGGTAGAAGCTATACGAATTAGGAAAGGTTGGTAGTGAGCGAGAGGCTATAGGAGTACGGCCGAATGTATGCGTTTGGATCTGAATGCCTCGGCTTCGAAGATATAGCGGAGCAAGCCACAGTAAGGGGGGAGTTTATCGAAGACGTATGTGACTCCTGTGACTGGCGTGACGGCCGTTTCGTTATATAGTGCATTCTCATCGTAAAACCTCACATCCGTTCCTAGCATTCGTCCCGACACCCTGCTGTGGTTCGCACCGAAGCCTAGTCGTCATTTTCATATTCCTCCCGATTACTCAACGCCTTGGGTCCGTCTTTTCTGATAGGAATCTTGATCCCTTGGGTAGCGAAACATTTGCTCAGACTCGTGCTTTCGATGACGCCTGGGAATTTCTTCGCCGAGAAGACCTGGAAGATATCGCTGAAAGTAGAGGCAAGCACTGGAGCGGAGCCTGTGTTCAGTGACGTGCCGTTGTTGTTGCCGACGTTGACGAAGTTCATCTTAAGTCTGTAGGAAAATCATATTAGTACTGGACGTCAATGATCGAGAGAGATGGAGTTACCTGAAATTTCCTTCTGTCCTAACGGAAAGGTCCTGCAAGATAAACCATACGCCGATCTTATTATCTGGATCCGTGAGTCTGAATGCGCTTGCACTAAGGCTCCCTATCAGATTTCTGGTGAACATCCCACTGGGTGCTGGCTGCTGCGGGTGCGGGACTTGTGGTGAAGGCAATGGAGGTGGATGTTGATAGTATCCTGTAGGTGTCATCGGCAGGCCAGTGGGTGAGGTATAGTATCCATGTTGTGGTGGTGGGGGAGGAGCGGGTTGGTATGGGTTATGGGGGTTCGGTATCGGTTGACCGTAAGGATGTTGATATGTTTGTTGCGGCTGCGGATAGGGAACGTATGTAGAGGGGGTTTGGGGCGGAGGAGGGTATGAGGATGAAGTCGCTGCTGATATCGATGGAGATGTGGCCGAATGTCGAACCAGGTTCACTTCCCGCGTCCCTTCTGCTGACCAAAGATCAACAGTCAGAACGAAGAACGCGGTATCGATTTCGCTGCAAAGAGGTATATTGTCAGCCTGTCTGAACCACCCTGACCAGCACACGTTCAATAACCGGGCAAAGTGAATACGCATACTTGATATCTATTTCCTTCTGGGTTGTAGCGTCCCGAACAATGAGCCGGACGCAAGGAGGCGGTGTAATGGGTCGTCTGTCCTGCACAATTTCCGTTTCCATATCAATGGCCGGTCTTGCGTGGCCGGGCTCCACATTCTCATACCTTGTCTCCAAATCCACACATTCGTGCGCGTACGGGCTGCTGGACCACGTCGAGACTGAAATACGCACAGAGTCAGCGCTGGCAGGTTCATCAATCGTAGCCCAAACAATCTCACCTATACATCCTCCCATTATCGACGGTACTCGTCGAAGGTGGGGCTTGCGGAGATCGAGGTAGATTCGGTAGCATTGCGCCGGTGGAAGATGAAGTTTGGTATGATGGGTTTCTTTGGGACATGCGGTCCATGGCCAGTGGTGGTGGGATAGGTTGGGGTCTCTCTTGCCGGGCCACGTACATAACGTGGTAGCAGGTCACCGCCGAGGTGACGCCTGCCTTGTGGGCAATGCGCTTTCTTTAAAGGGAGCAGTCGTGGGTGATTCGAGCTTTGTGATTGCGAGGAGCAGGACACTTCCTTGGTAATTGCACGGTCCAAATCTAAAGCCTGATCTGGTCCCGGAAAGTTAAGATGGCGGGGTGGGGGGATATTTAGATCCTGCTGCTGGAATATCAATGCTTTACTTTGCACCCAGGAGTGATAATTTCACGGGATAGATGGCTTGGTGATCGGCGTGGATTGATGCCCCACAGAGGTGATGTACAAAGGACGAAGGAAGTTCAAGGTGCAGAGATCTAGGTAGGTAGACAACCTTCTGTGATACTCAGATAGCGCAGCCTATATCTGGCATGAATACTGACAAGGTGTGAAGCTTTTCTTCTGCATAGGAACAATCTCCGAATGTTCCCAATCGATGGAAATGACAGCTCCTCGCCGGGTGAGGCTGCTGCAGAACCAACCTACCTTGCCTGCCTAGACTAAGGTGTCATCGAAAGGCTGCTCGTCTGGCTTACCTAAGCGGACAGAATATCAGAGGGATTTCATTACTTCGTTCGACCTGACTGATCGTTGATAGCATGTCCTTTCTCACTCATCGTCTCTTTGTCTCAACAAGCTGCAGGGATCTCCGCTGTCGCCCTCTGCTTTCGACTCGCCTTGACTGGTCAAAGGGGTGAGCTTGACCTACAGGATGCGTTAGTTTCCTTTAGCCCTGCATGAAGTAACCATCCATAAGGGCCCCATCTTACCTGTACGTCTGTACCCACGGGCCGATGCCTGAGCTTGCATCCTGACCCTGGACCGTCAAAGACAGCTGGAACCAACACGTTGTCGGCTGTGCTTGCCGGCTCCATAGAAGCCCAAAGACCAAGCTATCGGAGACAGTTATGACTCGCACGAGAAGGAACTCAATTGGGCCTCGGATATTGCAAGACTCTCATTGCTGGCAGCCTTGAAGATCGTCAGGACGCTGGGTAGCCGTACAGCGGGGAGCCGAGTGCCACTCTGCTGAAACTCGCTTCGCACAGTCAGTCCTTTGCGTGCGTCCCGAGTTACCATCATCTCTTCTCTTTTCTTCCGTTACATCGAAGCATCGTGTGTTGTGTCCGTGGACCTTGACTGCAGCTGCTGCATGCCAAGTGCGATATCCGTTCTGGCGCTCCAGCAGATGACGATGGCGATGCAGGCCATGATGTTGACCACACACATGGCCTGCAGTCGGATGATTGTTTCAAGATCACCAAGCAAATTGTATTTGACCTTCCGATCCAGTCCTTGATGCACCAGCTCATTACTCCTGAACCTTGCCAAATTTGACATGACGTGCACATTTCCATATCTGCAACTATTAAAGGCTTGCTACAGGTCCATCGGACGTTTTCCTTCTTCAACTTTGCAATCCTTGTGCAAGGCTTGCTCATAGTTTGACGTCCTGCTCTGCATTGATACCCAGAGCTCCATATATTCCTACGATCATTGTTTCCCCCACGTCGTAACCTCATCCATGCGCACATTAGGTATCTTCGCTGTGTTCTTGTCCCCCTTCTTACTGCTAGGTGCAATAAGCTCCGACATTCGGTTGGGCGGACAAACAGCGAGGGAGCAGGCAGCACGAACAGTGGGTCATTTCATTCTTGGCTAGCAATCAAGGCAGAGAATCGTCATTCCACATCTGACATGTCACCAAATCCAAGGTACTCGACTGCGTTGGTCGCCTACCGCCACTCTTCTCACGAGTCGGCGTCCGCAACTATCCTATCGGCCACGACGAACCTTACCTTCGCTGGGGTGATCTGAGGAGGTACTGCGCTGGGTGGCGCCGCGACCAATCCGATCCGAGTCCTGGTGGTGCTGGCTGTCGATGCGTCATACCCGGGCATCCTTGGGATAGGATTGTGCCTACAGGACAAGCACCGGACTGCCACGGTGGCAACCAACATCTGCCTGGGTATGATTGGGCTGCATTCGATACCGCACCTGCAACCGAAATCTGCAGACGCACCTGCACCTGCGAGGAGGAGCCGCAGGTCGTTCCGGATATACCCCAAAACCACCCAGAACCACCGGGCCTTGTCGGGCCCCATGTCTTTCCCGTCCCCTTCGATACGCACCGCACTAACCGCGGACTCTAAGCTTCGAATACGACGGCAGCCACTGTGTGGCTGACAGCCGCCTCGGAAGGTAAGGTAGTTTAAGGCTCTGATGGCGGTCGGGCTAGATGGGCGGTGTGGCTGTCTGGATCCCCCAAAGCCATATTGATCCTTCCACTTTAGTAAGCCCTTTAGGCAGTCATTGCAACTCGTCTTCTCGAGGCATTCATGCATATACTAGAAAGAGGTCACCACAGCATCTGAATATAGCCTAACATATGCTTCTTTACATACCACAATCTCATCGACTTTTCATGGAGAAGATGATGTAACAGACCTAACGAGCATAAAGGTGTAAACATGCACCCGAATTCCCCGACTCTCACAAAGCGTGTCCTTCGGATATATGCACCTTTTTCTAAACCTAAGGCACTCTCTTGTACACTGACTCAGGGAGATAGCGGAGAAGCTGGACGTAGGTAGGTATGGAATGACGATTGGAATCAATGCTCATGCCTGATTTGAACACTGACATTCACTCATCCCTGGAAATTCACTGATCTTTCCCAGGAAAACCTGCCAACCAAGGCATAGCATATATATCTCTATAACACGCTTTTCCTTTGTGAAACATCTGTGCTGACAAGCTACTGGGAAAGCTTATTAGCTTGTCAGCACAGATGTTTCGCGGAGGATTAGGTCTTCGTTCGAGTCCCGGGCTCGAACGCGGCTGAACCTTTTGCACTTTTTCATTTTGGAAGAATATTTTTCTGTATGCACACGAGTACATTTACATCCTTGATGTCGTCCTTTTGTCTCGTCGTCTCATAGATATTTTGATCACATTGTACATCGGCCGCGTCCGAACATAGTATTACAGGACGAAGCAAGGAGGTGAGTGAATCCCATTCTTCAATGTGTCCACGGAATAGAGATGTGACATATACCACTCTAACCAACCACTTCCTTCGCATCACCTAGCTGGTGCTGGTACTCATATTTACCCTCCACACTCGGAAATCAGCAGCAGTTAGAGCGCAGGACAGGTCGAGTGACTGAACCCGGTCGAGTGCGCGGCTGAATTTTGGCTTCACTAGGATTTGTAATTTTCACATACTTCAGCGAATAAGAGAAGGAAGTTTCTGTACATCGGATAGATAGAGTTGCCTTCTCAACCATCATGTTGCACCGAAGGCCTGCTGAGATGAAAGCATAAGCTGAGCATTTGAGAGTGAGATTCACTCACTCTGAACCCGCGCGCCAAAAGCGTATATATATTTCTATAGCAAGCTTATTATTGCCTCAACTCGACAGCCCGACACAGGAGCTTCGCAAGAAGTGTAACGTTATTCGCCGACCGAGTTAGGGCGTAGGATTAGGTCGCGCGTTCGAGTCCGCTCAATGCCAGCCTGGCTGAACCTTTATAAAATGGCTTTTTTTTTTTTTTTTTTTTAAACCGGCTAAGAAACATTCTTCCTTCTCTCTTGAGATTCATACCCTTTGTCAGGCCTCTGATCGTATTTAACACTTGTCGACACACGCCCGACAGTCAACTTGCAGACGCTGAGATTCACTCAACTTGCTGGCCCAAGCTGCAGAGCAAAGGATTATATATCTGTCTCTACGCTGCCATCGCGCAATAGGTGTAGCCCGGTAGACCGTCGCCCTTGTCCATCTTCCCATCTACCAGTGAAGCGCAGGATTGAATTTGTATCGGAATCCTCTCGAGAGCACGGCTGAACTATCTGCCCCTTTTCCAACCATATCGAGGCTGAGGATCGTTACGTTGCACGTCCAATATCACATGAAAGAAGGACTGCAGATTATTAGCTACTTATTTTGTAAAGCCTGTTATACAACCACTTCAGGACGACGCAAATGACAAGTAAAGCCAAAACAACCGCGCCGAAGCGACTCAACTGAAGTCTGAAACTTTCTCCAGGTGTCCGTAAACAAGCAGGAGCTTTCAAGCAGGCAGCATTGCGCCATATCGCCACAGCCGTCCACGACTAGTCCTTGATCATGTATGTAAAATCAGCCGTACTGTCACCATACGACGTCACGTCCTCCTGGTCCTCAACCACCTCTTCACTGACATAGCTCTGCTCTTCAGCAGCCGCATGTGCCATGCCATCTACTCCATTGGATGAAAGTTCGGTCATATCACGTGTTCTAGTCGTCTCACTATGCCCTTCGTTTCCCTCCAACGCGTCTTCATCATCGGTCCCAGCCTCGGCAGCGGCAACTTCAGCATCAACAGCACTCATCCGCAGCACAAACTCGTCCTGCAACTTCTTCAGCCAGCTTCTCAGAACCTTCCCCTCCATCGTTCCGTCCCTCGCCTGGAACAGTTGCTCTCTTAGATTCAAGACCAGCTTCCTTCGTCGCGCCAACGCAATCGCTATCGAGCTTTGCTTTCGCCTTTCCATCTGTTGCCGTAACTTACGCGAAACCTCCGTCGCCACCTCGATGACCTGCGGCGGTAGGTCAACCACTTTCGCCATGGTGAGGCCATAATTTTCTTCTTGTACGCAGCCGTCAGCTATGGTGTATAGCATTGTGATCGTATCTGCATCGGTCATCTCGACGGCCAAATGGAGGTTGACAACACCGTTCCGCTCAGCCATGATTTTCGCCAGATCCCGGAAGTGCGTGGCAAACCACACTAGCGCGCGACTCTCCACGAGGGCTTCGGCAACTGCAATTGCTATAGCCAGCCCATCCCGAGTGCTGGTGCCGCGGCCAAGTTCGTCAACAATGACCATACTCCGCTTGTCGACGTTGCGGAGGATGAAGGCGGTCTCGCGCATTTCGGCCGCAAATGTCGAGACGTTGGCCTCGACGCTATCGTCCATGGATACTCGCGCAAAGAGTTGATGGGTAACAGGAAAAGAGGCATATTGAGCTGGGACGAAGCTGCCTATCTGTGCCATGACCGTCATCAACGCGAGGGATCGAATGTAAGTACTCTTCCCACTCATATTGCAACCTGTGATTATCTGGAAGCGTGATTGCTGGGCTGCGTAAGCGTCGTTCGGCACGAAAGTTCCTGAATGAATCTTCTCTCGGATCGGGTGTCGTCCGGCTTTGATAGCCAATGTATCAGTGAGCTCCGGCCGGGCGTAATCCTGGGTTGTAACGAGTTGGGCAAACGACGCAAGCATGTCCAACATGGCAATGCTTTCGCAGACCTGGAACAGTATGGCCATTTCTCCTCTAACCTCGTCGATAAGTTCTTGGATGCTCCGGTCGCTCATGTTTACCACTTCATGATGGGAGTCAATGATCTTCTGGTTCAATTTCACCAGGTCCATGGTCTGGCATTCAACGAAGTTTCTTCTCCGATAAACGTTGATGAAGATCTCGGGCAGTAGACGTTCCTCAAGCTCCAAGACTGGAATGCGTATATAGTAGCCACGTGCACTATCGTACTTGATCTCGAGGGCAATCTCGTGCGCCTCTGTACAGCGCGTTAAATCGAGACCAGATCGACTGGGATTTCAGCTTACTCCCAAGCTCAGTCACCAGCTCATACGCATCCGCATTAGCTTCTTTATAAGTTTGCCTCGCTACATCCAGCAGCCCGTTGACTCCGGACTTCGAACAATGACTTAGTATAGTGCTAAGGAATGAATCGTGGGACACGGTGGCTTACCTTGACAGCGTAAGTCCGCTGGTTCCGGAGATCAAGTGGCTGGCTTTGGTAAGTAACATCTTCATTGACAGTATTTCGAATAAGTTCTTGGACATGCTCGATGCGGTCCGGATCACACCACTATAGGGTCAATGACGGTATTTAGAGTAAGTAAGGTTGGAAGCCATACATCACGGACGGTATGGAGCAACACCGATTTGGCACCGGTTAGCGCTTCGTAGATAGGTCTGATTGCGTTGACATATTGCTTGACCTGGATGACATTGTTTATCGATTGCTCGGAATACTGCATGGTAGGCTTCAATGGTATGATGATAAGCTAGGTTCATTAGCTACTTCGGCTTGTACGAAAGTGATCCGTTCACAAACAGAAGTGAGAATCCTGTCCACATCAAGGAATGCTTTCAGAGCTGAAGTACTAATCAGCACATTCCTTTGACCCTAAAGATTAGCCGAGTTGACATGACACCTTGACGAGCTGCGAGAAACATCTCCTCTTTAGTAGTCAGCTCCTCCACCGCGTCGTAACGTTTCTTGATGACTTCGACCTCCGTAGATGGCTGCAACAAACTACTCCTCAGCAAGCGCGCTCCCATAGGGGTGAGCGTCTCATTTAGCAGTCCGAATAAGCAGGCCTTCGACTTAGCATCCTGTAAGTTCTGGATCAGCTCGAGAGACTGAATAGTAGACAAGTCTATCATCATAGAACCTTCGGACGGCTCGTATTTGATGCGAAGGGAATGAAATGGAAACGAGATTGAAAGACCAAGCTCGATATACTTCAGAGCCTGCACGAGATCAGCTTAGGTGCAAACAGACTTTGACAGCACCTACAGCCGCGAAGCAGCAGGCGGCAAAGTAGTTTCCGTCAATGGAAACCTTGATAGCTTCAGCGTCCTCCTTGAATGCTAGTTGCTGGATATACTCGTGTCCGGTGGTCTCTGCCCAGTACTTTCTATCAATGACGCTTAGAACGAGATCTGGCATGTTCTCCTCGATGATGGAGTACAGTTTGGATTTCGGATTAGCTGCGGTAGACATGAACAAGAGTTCGGTTGGCGCAAAAACACCAAGTTTCTGTACAGTCCTAACATAGGTCTGGCTGTCACAGATTTGGCAGAGAACCGCTTCTGTGGTAGACAGATTGATAAAGGCCAAACCGACAGTGGGTGATATGCCACGGGACTCGCTAATGGCACAAATGATCTGCTGCTGGTCAATGCCTCCCGTGCTACTGGCTGCCGTCCTGGGTCTCCCGGTCCTGGATAGTCCTCGGCTTGGATGCCATATTTGGGCTACCTCGGTGGACGGATACGTTGTTGAAGCCGACGTCGATGCCGACGTGTAGGAGGAGGATGGTCTGTTGGGCGCCATCATTAGCAGCCTGCAGGATTAGTTCTAATCCTTGACTAGTAGCAATAGTGGTATGGGACGCTTGATCACTCTTGATCGCTCTTGATCCGATCCTTTGAGAGGGGTGAGGCTGATTATCAAAGTGCAAGCCACTACGAATCTAGTCTGGTCAGGTAAAGATAGGCGAGCGGGTAGGGCTGCGGGCATCAGCACGGACCACCTTCTCTTAAAGCCGAAATCGATGCAAGCCCTTACGCAAGCACAGTTAACGAGCCCTCAGCTTTTCGAACCTCGTCAGCTGCTTCAGGTGTTGAGACATACAAAGCATAGTCATGGCCACTGTATTACCTCCACCAAGCAAGCGTGTAAAGACTGCGGCAGCGGAAAGATCCCGAGAACAGCAGGAATTAGACGGTATCCCAGCTGACCTTGGGAGCGTAAGGGTGCAATTCTTCGACCAAACTACAGGAAAACCTACCGGCGCCCCCGTATCGATTCCTGTAGCAGATGCGACTGTCAAGAATCTTGAATTATTACTCAACACTCTCCAAGGCAATGTGCGACTGTTCCTCAACTCCAGGTTTCAATATATACTAAACCAAGGCGATAGGATCCATCAGAACGCATACCCTATCGCTTCACCTACCGCTCCGACCTTGACCCTACAGCAGCCAATAGTACAGATATAGCAATCGATATATCAAGCGACCTTTACCAATCCATCTTGCGACCCGGCTTGAAGACGACAGAAGATTCCCTAAACCTACAATACACACCACAAGCCGTGTTCAAAGTTCGCGCCGTATCAAGATGCTCCTCCTCAATAGCTGGTCACGGGGAGGCGATACTAGCCACGACGTTCTCCCCTTCCTCTTCGTCAGCAATGGTGAGCGGCAGTGGGGACTCTACAGCAAGGATATGGGACTGTGACACGGGAACACCAGTACACACACTGAAAGGCCATACAAGCTGGGTACTGGTCGTGGGTTGGTCGCCTGACGATTCTACGATAGCTACCGGTAGTATGGATAATACGGTGCGATTATGGGACTCGCAAACAGGGCAGCCGATGGGCGGGCCCTTGAAAGGGCATACGAAATGGGTCAGCAGTCTGGCGTGGGAGCCATACCATCTTCAAGAACCCGGCAAACCTCGAATAGCGTCAGCCTCAAAGGATGCAACAGTCCGGATATGGGACGTCATATCACGCCGTATCGAAATGGTCTTAAGCGGCCATAAGGGCTCCGTCTCCTGCGTGAGGTGGGGCGGTACTGGTCTTGTCTACACCTCTTCGCACGACAAGACCGTCAAAGTCTGGAATGCCTCGAACGGCACCCTCGCCCATACCCTCTCCTCCCACGCACACTGGGTCAATCACCTTGCCCTATCCACCGACTTTGTCCTCCGCACCGCCTACCACGACCACACCGGCGACATCCCTCTTACTGATACCGAGAAACGGAAAAAGGCGAAAGAACGCTTCGAGAAAGCAGCAACAATCAACAACACCATCGTCGAACGACTGGTAACAGCTAGCGACGACTTCACCATGTACCTCTGGGAACCGTCATCTTCAACAAAGCCCGTGGCAAGACTCCTAGGCCACCAAAAGCAAGTGAACCATGTCACATTCTCGCCAGATGGCCTTTTCATTGCCAGTGCCGGCTTCGACAACCATGTAAAGCTCTGGAATGCCAGGGACGGCAAGTCTGTGAACCCCTTCCCCAACTCCCTGTTTCAATCCTTTATCCCTAAAGATACCCGATCTGGCATCAACCAGTTAAACCATGTCACAGATTCATATCCACTCTCCGAGCACACGTCGCGCCCGTCTACCAGACCTGCTTCTCTCCAGACTCACGCCTCCTCGTCAGCGCGTCCAAAGACACGACGCTCAAAGTATGGGAAGTGCGAACATGTAAATTGGCAATGGATTTACCAGGTCATAAAGACGAGGTATATGCCGTGGATTGGAGTCCGGATGGGCAGAAGGTCGGGAGTGGGGGCCGAGATCGGGCGGTCAGGATATGGAGACATTAGAGGCAACTATAATCATAGAGATTGCTCAGAACTGCTTATTTGTACCTTTTGAGCATGCAGTTGGCTGTGACGCAAGAGCTGGTCTTGATGGACAAATCGGAGTCCGTCCTCTGAAACGAACTTCAAGCGCTACATTTGTCGATCACGTCTTATTGCATTTGTAACCATGAACGGAGCCGTAAAAGTGGTTTACTTCATACCTAAAGCTATGTCCAACCGCAACCAAGGACACTCCATCTAAAAGAATCATAGCACATCGCATCGTGACTGCCGATTCCCGGCAACGAAGACTCCGCACACATCCACAAACACATGTACCCGACACGCCCAAAGCAGGGGAGTCCCGCCCCCCATCCAATCCGCCACCCCTCATCAGAGAACCTCACACTCCAACCCGGCCACACCCAAGAGCGCCGAGCTGCCATCGTCCAGCGACTCGCCCTGCAAGTAATCCGGCACCCAATCCGCCGACGCCTCCGACCAGCGCGCCGACTCCCGCGGGATCGATATGGCAAACGACCCACCAGCCTGCGCGAACTCGCTCTCCTTGTCGTGACCGTCATCGGCATCAACCGCAGCATCCGCATCTCTCATCTCGACATCGCTCCCCTCGCGCCTAGTCCCCTCCTGTACAAACCCAAGCCCAGCCCCCAACCGGCCAGCAGCACCGACCGGAAACTCACCCGACGCCGCGCCATCGAACGACTCGAAGTACTCCTCTCCGCCAGACAAAGGCGACGCGTCGGCCATGATCGTATCGCCATCCAGATCCGTCGCGGCGTCGACGCTTCCGTCCTGACCGATCCAGATCGTCTTCACGCGCTTGTGCGAGCCGTCCTCGATTTCCCAGACGACTGCTTCGCCGATGGCGGAGAAGGCCCAGATCGTGAAGGCGGGGCTGCTGTCGATGGCGAGGTCGGAGAGGGCGTGGACGCGGCCGATGGCGGTGCCGTGGATACGGACGGGCCAGAGGGTGCCTGCGTCAGGTGCTTCGTCGTTACGAGAGGAGTTGTTGTGGTAGTGGTGCCAGCTGTCGTCGTCTGGTGCTAGGTCGCTAGGGTCTGCGATTTGCGAGTCCCGGAAGATGTCGGGTGGGATGCTGAACAGGAAGACGCGGTCTCCATAGCCGGCCACGATCCGGACCCCGTAACGGAGCTCCGCGCCGGCAGCGTACACGCTCGGCACGCAGCCCTCGGGCCCGACCAGCATGATCTTCCGCAGAAGTTTCGTCGGCCCGCCGAGCGGTGCGTCGGTGCCCAGACACAGCATGCTGGACGCGGGGTCGGTGAAGAGGATATGGTTCCCGTCGCTCAACGGCACGGCACGGTAATGGTCGCAATGGGACACGGCCTGCGTGCCAAAACCCTGATCCATGAACCGCAACGGACCGAACATCATATGGGCCATCGTCTGCGCGGGGTAAAAGTGGTGCTGGATGGCGGGCTTCTCGTTTGGGTGTGCGGCGGAGGAGATGAGGCGGAGCTTCTTGGCCGAGTCGACGCCTTTGCGCGGCGGGAGGAAGTAGAGGAAGTCGGAGGGTGCGGTCAGCGGGAACCAGCGATTCAGGTCTTGCCCCGTCAGCGCGTCCACCCAGTGCAGTTCGATGCCGGCGGAGCAGCCGAAGGCGACGCAGCGCCGCTGCGGGCAGATGGCTACGCTGCGTGGTGGATCGTCGTCGGAGCAGAGGTTCTTGTAGATGCTCCGCGGGCCTTGTTCGAGTCCGACTCCGGGCTCGCGGGCGAAAGCTCCTGGGACAGCACTCCTGAACCTGCCGGGCGCGGAGCACTGCGAAGCATTGCTGGGCCCTGCATCGAAATAACCAGGGCCTCCAAAAGCCGGGTCGGTGATTTCGCGTTCGCCAGAAGAGGCGGAGCTCCTGACGAACGCTCGATTCAGAGGCGAGCCCAGCGAGCTAGGACTGACGCTGACGTGGAACCCACTGGAGTTGTGGTGCATCCTCCGCGGGGTTGATCCTGAAAATTGATATTGCAATTTCTCGTCAAGATCGCAAACTAGGCCCATCCTGCCATCCAGCAACGCGGCAACTGCAAACCTCTGCGAGGATGTATCCATGCTGGTGGCTAACACCCGACGAGGACAGATGATGCTAGTGATGGATGTTAGGCCGACAGAGGAGACCCCATTGTCAGATGTTCTTTCGTCGCTGCTTAGCCTGTAGATGAAGATCATACAACCTTCAGCGACCACGAGGTACTTGCCGCAAACGCTTGCCGTGAAGTTCACAGCCGCACCCTGCTCGCTGTCCCTGGCGCTCCCAGAACCCAACGACGAGAAATCGACTCTAGCGGTCACCGCAAGACCAGTGAGACTTTTTTCTTTGCTCGAGAACATGTCCAAACGAGGATCAGAGCCCATTCCTGCATAGCTGTCGTACTGAAGCAGCGAGGAATCAGGGTTGTCCGACCAGGCGTGGCAATCGACCGAAGAAATCGTGCTCCTCAACCCGTTTCCCGTCCAATTCGGCCCTAGAGCGCATTCCCTCGCCAGCAACTTACTCAATGCCCACTCCCGGCTCATTGCCCCACCATCCGCGTTCGAAGGATCCTGGACCGGCGCGTCCACGACGACATTTCCCGATCCACCTCGCTTCAACATACAAGTCAAAAGCTGCGTCTCCAAGCTCGCAAACATCCAAGCGCGGCACGTATGTCTCGCAGCATCAAAATCCGCAGGCCGAAGATAGCCATAAATCAGCTGCACAATCTCCAACGGAACGAAGCGCACCGCCGGTAGCTTCGGCGGCGAGACGTAGCTTATAGCGGCAGACCACTCGCGACAAGAAAGGCGCACAGACAGGTAGTCGGCATGGCTAATGTATCCGCGCAGGCAGTGAAAGAACTCCAGAGGCATTTCCGGCGCGAGTCGCGGGAGCCCGACCAGCCGGGCGAGAGTGTCGCGGTGGCCCGCAAAGCCGTGGATGGTATGGCCGAAGACGGCCACCGAGGCGCTCCGGTAGTCGCGGCTTTCGGGGTAGGCGTCCAGCAGTGTGCCCCGGCGATCAGAGTCCAGCTCTGCCGTGAAGTCTCGGCTGGCGATCCGTTCCTGGATCAGGGTCGTGTCGAACTCGAGGGATGTGGGACCGGCTCTCCGTCGGACGGTCTCGCGGGAGACGAGGCCGTGGTGGAGAGTCGATATGTCGAGGGGCCTGCCCCTTACTGGACTCCGCGACCCACTTGACGAGGTGGATGGAGAAGAGGTCGAAGTCGAAGTCGTTCCGGTCGAAGGACCGTCGGAGTTGTCGGGGTGCTCGGAAGACTTTGAGGATACGTCGCTCACGTTCCATTGGAAGAGACTCGAGCGCTCGGGAGACGAGACGGTCGTGTGGGATGGCTCCATGGCAGAACCTGTCATAGTCACACCACGTATCTCCCGGTGTTCCGTGGTAATATGCGTAGTCGAACTCGTGGTCTCGCTCGACCCTGCACGGTGGAGCTGTTGAAGACTTAAGGCTCGGTATGTAGCTGAACGAGAATACCTATAATCAGTGGGTCGAGCCGGCGAGCCAAGAGTCATAAGATGGACAGAGTCGCTTTCAAATACCGAGACAATCGGAGGAGCCGCCGGTAACGAGCTCGTGGAGCTAGGAGCTGGATAAGGGTCGGCGACTCCTCTTGACAGGAGGATTTGTGAAGACGTCGTTACTGTGGGGTCCCGGACCTGCTACTCGAGAAGTCTGGACGCGTGTGTAGACTATGGTGCGGTCAGCCAGCGACTGCTATCCACCAGTGTATCTCATGCTGTGGTTCTCTGCTGTATGCGTTTGCAAATGGATAGAAAGAATGTCTTGGTAGCAATAGGTGTTAGTGAGCGTGGAGCTGCAAAGAAGTTGGATGGGAAAGACAAAACAAAGATGCTGCGAAGTCGTTTACATCGTTGTACCACTAGGCTAGCCTTATATCAAGGGCTCCTTCTGCATAAAGAAAGGGTACCTGCCACCAGAAAGGTAAGCTTAATGAGATATGGGGAAAGCACGACAGACACCGCGCCTCTAGCGGTTATGCGCTCCCAAAACCCAACACATCCGTCCACGACACCACAATCGCAATGCCACCCCGCCTTATATCATACAATTTCGTCACCGTCGTCCGACAGGACATGGTTATTCGTATTTGTTCGCTTTTTAGCAATCCAGACGTCCTCAAGCCTATATTGAGTTAGCAAGGTCAAGGTTGGGAGGAGCGATGGGCACCTCACGGGATGATAAGGTTAGGGTTAATGAACCTCATTCCCGTCTCTTCCGCTTCGTCTACTGTACGCCCATGGTCGGTCTCGCTGTCGTATCTCGATTCCCCACGATCTGCCCCATCGAAACGGTCGTTGCGCACGATGCTCCGCAAGGCGATGAATTTCATAAGCGGCTCGTAGGATTTGCGGTAGAAGTAGCTGAACCAGATTGTCCCCATAAGTAGAGGAATGATCAGAATCGAACGCTTGATTGCTGATTTGAGCGCCAGATCACCCGCGATGGCGATCTGAAACACTACCAAGCCCAAGATGACGCGGTTGCAAATGATCGGCCATGCTTTGCCTGTGGAGTGTTGACGATGATCCATGGCGTAAAGAAGCTGATACTTGTAGATAAAGCTGCCGAGGACGAAATAGACCAGCCCAAAGAAGAGGACGAGCCATGAGCCAGGTAGGACGCTGTATACCGTACATATGATGAATATTAGGATAGTCTGTGGCAAGTAAAAGCCGTAATTGAAGACGGGCGGTTGATCCAGATCGGCATAATCTGAGTTTCAGTGTTGTTAGCAACCACATCCGCCACTTACTCAGGGCTTCCTAACCTCGGGGTGTTTTAGCACCAACCAAGTAGATCGGGTACAATGCTACACTACCAAACTCGAGGAGCCTGAAAGGGAAGAGGCCCAGTCCTTGCAGAACGATTAGGTTGACGTAAAACGGCGCAAGTCTCTCTAAAGAGCTTGCTAACGCGTAGGCAAGCTGCGTGGTAGAAAGCTCCTTGAAGACCTCCCGAAAGTTGTCATAGAAGCCATAGAACTTTGAAAAAGTTCCGAAGATGGTGAGCACACCGAAGAGGTTGAAGAAGGTAAAGAAAAAGTTCTTCGAGATAAGCGAAAGCTCCACCTCGCCTTGGGAGATCATGCCTTGCCAACTCGCAAGCCCTATCAAACGTAAGGCGCTACTACAGGCTTCGAAGTTGGGAGACTTACACTGATATAGGTAGGGCACAGCAACGCTGAGGAGCGAGACCAACAGAGTAGGCAAGCCTGTCTGAACTAGCGTTCTGCTTATTGGGCTTCCTTCGAGGGCATCAGCCAGCTCTGGCGCCACCTTTCGAATGGAATCTAAGCTGAGTAATCCGGCAAGCGGAACTAGTAGAGCAGACCAAAACAGACTGAGCACTACAATGACCACGGTGATCGACCAGGCGCGTATCATCCTATTTCTGCGCGATAGGTAGGTATTTTGCCAGACAATATCGGAGGGAGCCGGTGCGAGATTTGCAAGTAACTGCATTGGCGAAGGGTCCAGTATTGCTTGTACCGCCATTTGCTGCATCATGTCAGTGACGGTAAGCACAACAAAAGAGAGTAAGATGCTTACACAAGACGCCGTTGTGTCCATCGTGACAAACGCCAGTGGTGTGGGTTGAAATTCCTTTTTCCTCACCATCTTGATTTGGTCGTCGAGCTTACGAAGCTTCTCTTCATAATAGTCAATGGCATCAATTTTCCTACTCTCTAGGTTCAGGAAACCGTACCAGATCCGAGTCGTTGGGCGGGCCTGAGAGTATGGCATCACAAGATCTTGCTCAGTGTCACCATCCTCCAGTAGTCTACCGTGCTCGTCTTCGTCCTCGTTCTCTCTATCTGTAGTGTGTATGCGTGGGGCAGATTGCGCGGTTGACAATGATCCTCGTCGCCGTCTTTCACGCCGATGGCCAAGGTGCTCTGTCCAAGCTTCTTCAAGCTTTCTCAGAACACTCGTTCGTCTCCCGATCAGGCCGTCCAACTCTTCCCAGTCCCTACAAACCATAACGCTTTCAACATTCCCGATGCCAAGATCTTCCAGGAAACCCTTGATCTTCTCTTCTGACCTCAAATCGGGAGGAATTCCAGATAGACGGAAGGTCCGATCCGTGATTGTAGACTGGCTCCCTAGAAGGTCCTGCCGAATACGGATAATCTTTGTCGTCTCGGTGATGAGCAGGTAGATCGCATACGCCGAGAAAAGGTATACAAAGACAACGTATACCCACAAGAAGCTCGTTTGGGGCACCTCCATATCGTCTCCATCACCGCCAAGTATTCGATATCCTTGATTGAGTACCCGCGTTTGTGGCGTGAAAACGTATGATTGCATGTTGTCGGTTCCATTGCCTTTGCGATGCCAGACATACTCTCCTGTATAGTGAACTTGGATGGGAAGGATAACAACGAGGGAGAAGAAGAGCGTGAGCATCAGGAACTTGATCGCCATCTTGAAGAACGACAAGAACTATGGCAACTATAAGCATCTGCCAACAATACCCTGCGGTGATCGGCGGCATACCACGAAGGCATCAAGACCAGCTGCTGCAAGCACCTCCTCCTCTGTTATCTTATAGAGAGCCGGGATCCATCCAAAGAACGATTGTGGCAGTTCGGGTAACTGCGAAGCGGCATCCCTTTGCCGTTTCCGCGCAGCATATAAACTCCTCCATCTCGGTCTCAGGAACTGGGATACAGTTTCGTTAATAAGGTGACAAGACATCCAGGACGGATACTTACACAAAACGTGAGAAACGCTATGAGACCCAGTGCTATCGATATTATTGATTGGGTAACTAGGTCTCGTTGGTCTCGAGTCTGGTCGTCCCATTTGTACTTATCCTTATCCTCGAGGATATCAAGATATCCCATCGTGAAGAAGACACAAGCTACAGCAGAGAGCGTCCCCAGAGGAGCGCCGAACCAAAACAGACTTGGATGAGCTTTGAACAGTTGCAGCGCAGGTTTCTGCCAACCTGACACAACTAAGATGCCCTGTACGGATGACGCAACGACAATTGCGCTAAATGTTGGTTACCATACGAGTTATCTCGTCAACCGTAGTTGAACCTCAGCCTTATACCTTAGCCAGTCCCCCCAGCCTGGCGAACGCCCACACTAAGGTGTTCCAAGATTTGGTACGACACTGACGTTCCCGCCCAATGAAAGATGGCTTGCGCTCAGCAGCCAGTACTGCATATAGAGGTGCGGGTGAAAGAGCAGGAGAGCAATGCAATTCTTCGATTAGATTTAGTACGCATTGATTCAGCTCAACAATCTCTCTTCTCATGTACTGAATTTTCCATATTCAGGTCTCTGAAGATGTCACAAAGTGGTTGCCGAAGAGATATTTGTATATGAGCATCAAGCAAGAGATCTCTGACTTCGGTGCTTATATAACTCATAGAATTTCTTACACTTTGTTGACTTCTTAGCAGAGGGACTGGGTGTCGCACATTTGGTTGAATCGATCAAAACTGTCGACGTGACAGGGTTGTTGACTAACGAATCGAGCTATAAGGTGGCTGACGTCAAGTTGAACGTCCAGGCTTACCGCTTGTATGGGAGAGAGACATCGAAGGGAACCGGCAACTCAAGCGATGTTGAAGGCCAACAGGAGAACTGTGAAGATGAACCGACGCTCTCTCAAGCTACAACCATTACCTTGCCGAGCAAGGACCTGGATGGATTATGGGACTCGTATGCCTTCGCTTGCAAGCAGCTCGAACGAAACTGACCCTCTGTCTAGTTTAATCTTTGACCGATCCATCCCAGCCCATCTTCTACACTTTGTGACACGGATGAGTGAGACTCTTCGTTCACATTCGTCTAGAAATCCATCCGTTGACGTTGCCCAGTGCAGCTCTCAACCAAAGGACTTGACTTTCGTACTATCACTTGGAACCGCTTGATGCTGCTGTATGGTCCTGCCGGGACTGGAAAGACCAGCTTATGGTGAGCTATCGTTTTCGACCTGCTGATTCTGGAATGGAGACTCAGATTTCACAGTCGTGCCTTGGCACAACAGCTATCTATACGGCTTGGTAAACAATACTCGCAAAGCAAGCTGGTAGAGGTCAACTCCCACTCGCTCTTCAGCAAATACTTCAGTGAAAGCGGAAAGCTGGTTGGAAAGCTCTTCGATGATATCGAATCCATGCTCGACGAAGCTGAGGACGTCTTCGTTTGTGTACTCATAGACGAAGTGGAAAGTCTCACCAGTGCCCGAGAGCAGGCTGCGCGTGGTGTTGAACCAAACGATGCCATGAGAGTGTGTTTTCTTCCCAGCTGAGCAGTCGTCAATGTATACTCTAACGTTGTAGATCAGGCTGTCAATGCCCTCCTAACGGCATTGGATCGCCTTCGAACCCGTACCAACGTTCTGGTCCTGTGTACGAGCAATCTGATAATGGCCATCGTGAGTCAGCAAACCTGCACTAGCACGGCAGAACTCATTCATGGTAGGATTCAGCGTTCCTAGATCGGGTCGATGTCAAGCAATATGTACCAACTCCGAGTGCCAAGGCTAGCTACGAAATCTTACGAACGTGTTATCTCGAACTCATTAAGTGTCGCGTTATTACACCTCTAGAGGCACCTGAAGAGAATAGCAGCTTCCCAGATGGCAACAAGCATAGTCAGTGGCAAAATGTTGAAACAGTGGCTCTACCACCGTACTCGGAGATGCTCCTCTCATACTGGATGAAGCCGAGCTCAGCCCCAAAAAGGCTTTGGGACATTGCAGTGAAGTCTGCAGTAAGTTTCCGCCCCAAATCATGATCGCTTGATAACCGACTGACTAAGTGCCGCACCTCAAGGGTTTGAGTGGCCGTACCCTACGCCGTCTGCCTGCTCTTGCTCTTGCCCTCTACACTGAGAACGACCCAGGCTCCATGGACGAAGCGCTGGATGCTCTGTCCCGAGCTGTAGACGATGAGTTTGCAGTGAAAGAGGTATGCGAGACTCTGATCTAAAAAACTGCCTCCTTCAGCGTTGCATAGCGTGGTGCTGTATGGTGCACTTAGCGCTTCAATAGCTTCTTAGATACCCCCTAGCGAGCGTTGCTTGGGTCCAAATTGTGTGCTATATGGACGGTCTTACCCCGGCGTATCCGCCGTGAATCTCAGCTTTCTCGTCTCAGGGCTTTCAAGAAACTGCCGTGAAATTAGAGATAAGCACGGTCTTCGGAGACTGTGTCGACGAAGCACTCCTCCTTTGAGGGGCATGTGACTACCAAAAGAGGACCGAATTGTACAGTGTTCCATGACGGCTTTTATTCTCAGCACTGGATCAGTGATAGGATGTTGATTAAGAAATTTATGGTGATGTCAACGCAACAGGGGAGACAACTTTCACTGAGAGCAGGTTGGATACAGATCCGCAGAGGCGCATACTGCTCAGCGCTATCGGTGTTTCTTGACTTGAGTAATGGATCTGCGCGCGATGCCCGAGGTTTGGTAAACTCAGGAGGGAAGCAGAGAAGGATCGACCCTCGACTTGTGTCGCAAAAACAGCAAGAGTGTATCGATCTGACACGCTTATCTTAGGCTATTGAATTCATTCTCGGTCCCTGCATGGACCCTCAATATACTGAAGGATTTTTTATTCTACTACGAGTACTCTCGTCGCTTTGATCATGTACCTCCTAAAACCAACCCCAAAACCCCTCTCAACCCATCACCAACAAATCTCTTGATCGCAACCATCACCACCGCCTTCCACACGGCCATTCCCCGCCCTAACTCGACCCGCAACCCACGCGTCCACCTCCAACCATCGACTATCTTCTCACCCACCGCCATCCACGCCCCGCCCAAACCACCAGCATCACCCCCAGCGCATCACTCTACCGCATACGAATACATCGTGCTCGACTACAACGCCAGCCTCCGGACCGACATCGAATGGTCCTTCAACCGCTCGACCCGGGCCGTCTCCCCGATCCCCGATCCCCGACCCCCAAGACCCAGATCCGGCCCCCTACGCTATCCTCGCTGTTCTGCCGCATTTTCTGGCCCTCGCGTTCAATCGGCTGATTGAGAGGGGTTTGCCGATGGGGAGTTCGGCGATCATTCGAGGGAGTGAGGAGGAGGAGAGGTTGAAGTCGATGCCGATCGTGCTGGAGGAGGTGCCGCGGTGGGTGGAGGGTGTGCCTGGGCTTGAGGAGGCGCTTGTTGTTCCGGGTGGGGATAGGAGCGTGCGGGAGGGGGGGTATAGAAGTCCGCGGTTTCTTGGGATGAATGTTGTTGTGTCTCGGTCCCATGTGCTTTTTGTTTAGAGGGTAATGGAGGCTTGGAGGGTGGGGGGGTCTGTGGGGTGTTCCGGGCACTTGTTCTACTTGTCGGGGCATGGTGTTCACTTCCAGCAGTGGCTTTACGCTGGATGTGCGTTATATCGCTCGACGATCTCCGGATAAAGCCATCAGCCGGCGCCTCTCATCGGTCTGGGACCATGGTGTTGATCGTTCATGCTCTTCATCTACGATTCTTTCTACTCCTGACTTGATATTCTGGAGGACAGTATACCAGAGCCTTCTATTCCTGACGTAACGACCTCGTCGGAGCTCAATTTTGCTATCTTTCCGGCCACTCAGCTTGCTTTGCACACCAGAGACACACTGCGTCTTACAAGTCAACAGTCACTGGTCGTCTGCGTTCATCATCCCTGAGGCCTCCAATCATTGAAGCATTCACCAGGATGGTCTTGGCCTCAATCGGCGGTGTAAACCAAGCGACAAAGGACTGGTACACCACTAGTCCCAGATTCCAAACACCCCCGCCTGCAATGACCGTCTCCTCATACGCTCTCTGCAGTCCATCAAACTGGATCCACTCTCGCCCATGGCCTGCATGAACGTGGCCGAAGACATGCAACCTTGGCTTCGTGCGCCACAGTTCCTCAAGAAGGAAGCTGCACCCCAGACGAGCCAAGTCAAGGTGTGCCTTTGGCGGCGCGTGAGTGATCAAGATGTCCGTGTCCAGCGGAACTCTCCCACGCCATACGTCTTGCGTGCGCGGGTATTGAAACGCCCAGAACCCGTGCTGAGGCGATAGAGGGCTACCGTAGACTTTGAGTTCCCGGCCGCCGCTACAACCTAGCGTGACGGACTCGTTGTTCAGGTATATAATATCGCCCCATCTGATCGCGGACGCGTCTGCATTCGGATGTCCCATGTCCAAGAGTGAATCATGATTCCCAGCCACAACGATCTTCTTCCGATGAGGAAGTGAGTTGAGCCAGTCGAGAGCTGTCTGTAGTTCTTTCAAGGTTCCGCTCTGGGTTAAGTCGCCTGCCTGGATAAGGATTTCGCCGGCGGGAATTTCGGGCTGGCTGTTGTGGGTGTCTGAGATGCAGACTACTCTGACAGGCGAGATTGGTTGGAAGGGAATGACTTGATGTCAGGCGTAGAGCTTGCTGGCGAGGAAGACGCAAGGTTGCGCGAGGAATAGCTGCCCGGCGCTTGGACGAGGACGATCGAGGAGGGCATTGAGACCGGTGTTTCTTTCGAACATTTGAAGTTTAGTCATCGATTGCTCTTACCTGCGCTTGCGTGAAGTTCAGATAGTGATGGAGAAGGAGAAATTGCAAGCTGGAATATCCAAGTTTGAAACATCTTCTTCACGCGATTCACTAAGTGGAAGAAGCCCTGGTGCCTCTAAATACAACGAAAAGAAAGTTTGGGTACCAGTCTCGACAATGAAGCCCACTTTGACTGACGCGCAGGAAGCTTGAAATTAGTAGAAAGTGTTCGTGAAACAGACATTGGGTTGTTCGTGTTGAGTCGTCAGTCAGCAATCGAGGTCAAGGATAACACAACGTGTCGGCGGTTGCGTAAAAGGGCACCTATCGCATGCCGTAAGGTAGGCGTCACATCGCACCACGGCACCATATTTGGCCGCTCCGTAGCGCGGCATCTGCACCGTGTTGACCAGCGGTAGGGCTGGAGGTCCAAAATTGGTAGCTCCTATCAGATACCCAACTCTGTACGTCTTCCAAATTAGAACTGTCCTTACGATAAGATGGTGAGTACGCTCTACTGAAGTCGGGTCGCACCCTATTCACGCTCATAAGGCCGCGTTCAATCCGACCCAGATTTTCGGCGACGACGTGACGGAAGAGAAAGGTGAAAACGCGCGACTCTCAGCTTTTGTTGGTGCGATTGCGGTGGGAGATTTAGTCAAAAGCACCTTGGGACCCAAGGGTATGGACAAGATATTACAGTCGGCGTAGGTGATGATGGCAAGGCTACTGCAACGAAGCTCACCTGTTATAGATCAACCGGCGAGATTATGGTCACAAACGACGGAGCCACCATCCTCAAAGCCATAGCACTCGACAATGCCGCAGCGAAGGTCCTTGTCAACATTTCAAAGGTACAAGATGATGAGGTAGGGGACGGAACAACGTCGGTTACAGTCCTGGCCGCTGAGCTACTCCGCGAAGCCGAGAAGCTGGTGGAGAAGAAGATACACCCGCAGACTATCATAGAAGGCTACCGCATAGCAAGTCAAGCTGCGCTCTCAGCTCTCGAGAAGTCGGCGGTGGATCACAGCAAGGATAAGAAGGCTTTCAGACAGGACCTCCTTGCGATCGCGCGGACAACCCTGAGCTCGAAGGTTTTGAGTCAGGATCGAAATCATTTCTCGGAGCTGGCGTGCGATGCCGTCCTACGGATGCAAGGATCGACAGACTTGAGCCATATACAGATCTTAAAAAAGGCGGGTGGAAAGCTCAGTGACTCTTATCTAGACGAGGGTTTCATTTTGGACAAGAGCATTGGAGTAAATCAGCCAAAGAGACTCGAGAATGCTAAGATCCTCGTGGCGAATACATCTATGGATACGGATAAGGTCAAGATCTTCGGAGCTAGAGTCAAGGTCGAATCGACTGGCAAGTTGGCGGAGCTGGAGAAGGCGGAGAGGGAAAAGATGAAAGCGAAAGTGGAGAAGATCAAGGCTCATGGTATAAATTGCTTCGTCAATCGCCAACTGATTTACAACTGGCCCGAACAGCTGTTTTCCGACGCCGGTATAGTTTCAATCGAGCACGCCGATTTCGACGGTATTGAACGTTTAGCGCTGGTGACAGGCGGCGAAATTGCCTCCACGTTTGATCATCCTGAGAGCGTCAAACTCGGCCACTGTGATCTTATCGAGGAAGTCATCATCGGCGAGGACACACTGATCAAGTTCTCCAGGGTCGCGGCCGGTCAAGCATGCACGATTGTCTTACGAGGCGCTACCGAGCAGCTCCTGGACGAAGCCGAGCGTTCCTTACACGACGCCCTCGCAGTCTTGTCGCAGACTGTACGGGAACCGAAGACGACGCTGGGTGGAGGTTGCGCGGAGATGGTGATGGCGAAGGCAGTCGACCAAGCCGCGCAACGCGTCGCGGGCAAGAAAGCCATCGCGGTGGATTCATTCGCCAAGGCACTGCGACAATTACCCACCATCCTTGCGGACAATGCCGGGCTGGATTCTAGTGATCTCGTGACGAGGTTGAGATCGGCGATATACAACGGCATGATGAACTCGGGGCTCGATCTTTTGAGTCCTGGGGGCGGAATCGCAGACATGAGAGATTTGGGGGTGATTGAAAGCTACAAGTTGAAACGGGCGGTGGTGTCGTCGGCGTCAGAAGCGGCAGAGGTGAGTTGTGGAATTCTGCCTTATATGTCGTGTTCGCAATTCTGGGGGTTTCAACTGACGTTCCCGGTAGCTACTCTTGAGGGTCGATTCGATAATAAGGAGCGCGCCCAGAAAAAGGGAGAGGATGTAGTGCTCATGCTCAGCTGTGTCACTTGTGTGGGGATCAAAGTGGGGTCTAAATATGATATGCCGGTTCCCAGACGCTGCAACTCGGCACTGCTCATGTAGTTCGTCCCATAGATAGCAAAAGCTACTGTTAGAGCGAGCTGTGCCACGCATTTCTTGCCAGGATTGATGCGAGGGTAAAATGTAGCTAGAGAGCTCTACCTGTCAATAATCGTGTGACAGTATGCACTCATATATGAAACACTTTTCAATTTCTCTGATACTCCACTTCTCCTGCGCAAGGCATCTTCTTCGAGTTGAATATCGCTATCACTTGTAGTTGTACAAAGTTGTCTCCAAACATTTGGGCGTCATCGCCATGGTATGTTATTTATATAGGTAAGGTGATAGCGGATGACCAAACCTAATCAAGCCTAGTAAATTCTAGACAGTACTGTACCTTACAGTAGCAACCTCATCGGTGATTGCTGCGCCTGCGTTGGATATTTGATCAGGACTCTAAGTGCTCGAACCGCTCCTGTACCGCAACACTGCATTTCCCTTGTAAACCTTGTACTAACTCAATCTATTTGTTGGTACGACTTTCCCCGAACTCTCTCTTCCCATGTGTGCGCCGCATCCATAGCTGTTTCAGAGGCTCGCTTCCCCGACTGCGCCATTCTTCATTCTCAGCTCCTGCAAGTGCTGACGGGAACCTACATAATCCTTGAGGAACCCTCGATATCATCTTCGACAACCCATTCTCTCATGTTCCCTCTCACCAACGAGTCAAGAGCCCGGGAAAGATCTCTCGCTTCGCAATAGCCGCCTGCCGAAGGCCGTGGGGGCAGCATTGTAGTCCATCAGCATGCCACGTCGCCCGCCCGACGTAAAACAGCTTGCTCTACCAACCGTTCTCCTTTTCCTCCTTTTCCTCCCTGTTATCGCCGTATCTCAACACAAGGAGCAGCGACATGATGGCCGATCGCTGTACGAGGCCCCCTTGTCGGACAAGTCCATATCATCCGAGCCATCGAGATTACAGGAGCGACAGCTGGAAACCACCATCTACAAGCATCTGAAAGACACGGACGTTAGTTCCAACAGTCCAAGCGCCATCGCAACTTTGGCTCCGGCGGGTCACCTTGACCATGTCGTCCGAGCACCACCTGCGAGATTCACCGGCAAATCTGCCGGCCTCTCTTCGCTGCTTAATGCGCGATCTCTGCAGGATTGGGAAGTTGAAGATTTTGTGCTGCTAGCGACTGTGGACGGAACGATCCACGCCCGAGATAGGAAGACGGGAACGGCGAGATGGGCCTTGGAGGTGGATAGGCCAATGGTGGAGACGACCTATCACCGCCAAAACAAATCAAAGAATGGAGACCACAGGCCGGAAGATGACTTCTTGTGGATCGTGGAGCCGAGTAGAGATGGGAATCTCTATGTCTACAACCCCGGACCGAAACCGGCCTTGCAGAAACTTGGCCTGACGGTGAAGAGGTTGGTCGAGGAGCTATCGCCATATGCTGGAGAGAACCCTGCGGTGGTTTACACAGCTGAAAAGAGGAACACGCTGTATACGGTAGACGCTGCGAGCGGTACGATCCTCAAGATGTTCAGCTCGACTGGTTCCTCGATCAACGATGAGCAGAGTTGCCGTCGCATGAGCAATTTCGAGACTCTGGACGAGGAAGAGTGTGGATCGAGCGGTACTTTGACATTAGGTCGGACCGAATACACCGTTGGCATTCAAAGTAGGGATAGTGGAGACCAGATATGTACACTGACATACTCGGAGTGGGGTCCGAACAACCGCGATAGCGATCTGCTAAGTCAATACTTTAATACCATGGACCACAAGTATGTTTACAGTCGGCATGACGGGAGCATTTTCGGCTTCGATCACGCACAAACCGACAATCGACGGAAGCTGTATACTCAAAGATTTCCTTCGCCTGTTGCACGAGTGTTCGACGTTGCCAGACCCATGGATGTTGACACTCGAGATACACCGCTTGTCATATTACCACAACCCATCTCCCCGCAAGATAGGGAAGATCTTTATAACGGGGTGAATGACCGGAGTAATCGTATCTTTGTCAATCATACGGATGCTGGTGGTTGGTATGCCATGTCTGAGGCTACGTATCCATTGGTCACGGGCGGTGCACCCACCGCACAGTGCTATGATCGAGACTGGGCTGAGATGACCTCGGCTTGGGATACCACTGGCTCCACGAAAGAACGGAAAGCTCTAGTCGGGGTCCATGCTTTAGCCGGGTACGATTCGTTACGCGATCGATTTGCGACTATATCTGCGCCTGAAGTTCAGCCCGCAGATGCGATCCAGCCGAACGTGATATACGACATACCCCAAATAACGGCAGTCCCAGCTCTTGGTGGCAGTCGTCTTATCGGTACGGCCACGGAGAACGCAAAGGACATCTTCATCTTGATTATGTGCGCCTTTACTGGCCTATTTTTCTTTCTCAATAGGAGATACGCAGGACGCATCCTTCGCAAGAATCTTGACTTGAAGTACATCTTCCCTGCCCTGGAGCAGCCTCTGACGTCGACGCCATCAACACCAGTAGTGGCTCAAGGGCAATTGCCCCTAGAACTACTCGAAGGCTCTGACAGGGAGAATCTTCGTGTAACACATCCCGAAGCTGTTTCAAGGTCCAGAAGCCAGTCAATTACCTCCGTGGAGCAGCCGTGGTTAACTGCTAAAGAAGCTGAACTTGACGCTGTCAGCGAATCCAACACTATTGAACGGAAGGACAGCAATCCCCTCGACTTTGATGGTACACCCCGAGTCCGGATTGAGGAACCGTCATTGAACGATGACGAAGGTCCGGCCGGCTCTCCGGACGCCGAAAAGAAGAAGAAAAAGGCCAGCCGGGGTCGTAGAGGCGGCAAAAACCATTCGAAAGCGTCCAAGAAGGGAGGAGGCCGGAGGATTGAGGTGAAAAGCAGCACCGACCAAACTGTTGAAGAAGCCATGCACATTGGACGTGACCCGTCAGTAGAGCCGGACGTGATCAGGGTCAATGGATCATTCACAAGTGATGTCGCTGACGTTTCTGGGCCAATCATTCAGATTGGACAGCTCAGGGTTTTCACGGATACTGTGCTTGGCTTTGGTAGTCACGGCACGATTGTGTACAAAGGATCATTTGACGGTAGAGATGTTGCTGTGAAAAGAATGCTTTTAGAATTCTTTGACATTGCGTCTCACGAGGTTGGCCTGCTACAAGAAAGCGACGACCACGCCAACGTCATCCGATACTTTGACAGAGAGCAAGCCGGCGAGTTCCTTTACATAGCATTGGAACTGTGTCCGGCATCACTTCAGGATGTGATCGAAAAGCCAAATAACCATCCCGAATTGATTGGAGTCTCTGGTCTCGACCTCCCAGACGTACTGAAGCAGATCACTGCCGGTGTAAGATATCTTCATTCTCTCAAGATCGTTCACCGAGACCTCAAACCGCAAAATATCCTCGTTGCTGCTCCGAAGAAGTTGCGAGCACACCCGAACGCAGTGTTACCCCCAAGGCTGCTAATCTCCGATTTTGGACTTTGTAAGAAACTCGAAGGCGATCAGAGTTCCTTCCGAGCAACGACGGCGCATGCTGCAGGAACCTCTGGCTGGAGGGCTCCCGAATTACTTGTTGACGACGACGCAAACACCCATCAACCATCGGCCGTGGATACCACTCTCAGTGGAGATACGTCCGAACCCGCTGTCGTTGATCCGCAAACCAACAGAAGAGCAACAAGAGCAATCGACATCTTCTCTTTGGGATGTGTGTTCTACTACGTCCTCACACGCGGCAACCACCCCTTCGACAAGGACGGCAGATACATGCGTGAAGCCAACATCGTCAAGGGCTTGTACAACCTGGATGATCTGCAACGACTAGGCGATTACGCATACGAGGCAGATGACCTCATCCGCCAGATGCTCGCTCAAGACCCCCGTGACCGGTAAGCACAACACCCCCATCCACCCCTCCCAACAAGGGCCAACACTAACAAACCCCCCAGCCCCGACGCCGCAACGGTGCTCACCCACCCATTCTTCTGGTCCGCCGAAGACCGCCTCGAATTCCTCTGCCACGTCTCGGACCACTTCGAATGGGAGCCGCGCGAGCCGCCCTCGGCCAGCCTGCAGATCCTCGAGTCCATCGCGCACAACGTCCTCGGTCCCGACATGGACTTTCTCAAATACCTGCCCAAAGACTTCAAAGACACGCTCGGCAAGCAGCGCAAATATACCGGCTCGAAAATGCTGGATTTACTGCGCGCGTTGAGGAATAAGAAGAATCACTATCAGGATATGCCGGAGGCGGTCAAGGAGCATGTGGGGTCGCTGCCGGTGGGGTATTTGCAGTTTTGGACGGTGCGCTTTCCGTGTTTGCTGATGCGGTGTCATGATGTTGTTGTGCATTGTGGGTTGAGTCGCGCGGATCGGTTTAGAAGGCTTTTTACGCCGAGTTTGTAGGGTTAAGGGGTCTAATGTATCACGTCGGCGTTCGAGTGGCTTGGGGGTTCTCCAGGTTTTTTTGGGTGGTTCGGGAACAATACGGGAAGTGATGGACTAGGGTCGAGATGGGAGTGTTTCTTGGCTTAGGGTCCACATCGTTAGGTTATCTCATCATTCATTCTCAAAATCCGCACATCCCGCACACACTCCGTCCGCAATAGCAGATGGGAAAGGCGGCTCAGTGAGTGTGATATCATCTGAGCACAGAGGTGAAACAGACTCCATAGCTACTATCTCTTGGCCGTCACATCGACCACCCAAAGATCATCATCCAAATGAACGACCTAGAAATTCCACGTGGTCCCAACACAAGCAGTGATTGGACTGTTCTGCAACCGTCAGTCCACCCCACACAGATCTGATCCACGGCCACAGCAGTCGACAAAGAGATTGATATATAGCGCCAGGGTGAGCACATAACGGATGGAAAGCAACGTGAGGGCAAAGTCATCAGAAAACAGAATGGCAAGCGATATGTCGAGATCATTCTTCAGTCAAGGCAGTAGGGACTTGCATCATGGACAGCTGTATTAACCAGCTGCTGTAGCTGTTCTTGTGACGCGTTGGCCGCCGCTGAGACTGGCTTCTTGTGTTCATGGTGATGAGCCCTTCTTGTGGGCAACGTACGTCGTCTGCGTCCATGGTGATTTTGCTGGGTCTGGCTGGAAGTAGCCCCAACCCTCCCGCTCGGAATGGGCGAGTCTTGGGGGGCTTCTGGAAATAAGGGGTCCTTAGTCTCCCGCTGCGTTCAAGGCTTGTGTGTGTTCATGCCACAGTGTCGCGCTGAGAGAACGATGCACGAGGAGGGCGTGGAATAGGTACGTGATGTAATTTGATTGGTCGGCATATGGGTTCGAGACCAAAGAGCTAGAAAACATCGCGCTCATTCGCTTCGCCTGCAGTCACAGTAGGAGGCCGGTCTACTTTGGCCGTCACTGACTTCTCGATCTTCTCGACAATAGTCCCGCAGTGAAGCCGCGTCTGTTTTATCAAGGTCTCTCAGAGCCTTTAAAATCGAGGCTGTCCATATGGCTGGCTCGGTGTCAGATGTCATGTTGTGCCATACAAGTGAGAACAATAGATGTTGTGTGTTTCGCAGGGCTCTGAAACAGGCGCTTGTGTGGTGTGACTGAGAAGCTGATGTTTGCAATGGCTTGAGGGGCGAGGCGATAGTTGTCGGCACTTAGCTTGTATCAAGTAAGTACTGGACAGATTCGACAGCGTCGAGTTGGATGACAGTGGTTAGGATAAGTGGCTAGACTGGTTGTGCATCTGGATGGGCAATGATAGACCGTTATTTGTGGACTCATGACAGTCTGACATATGTGCTTGGATGCTGGTGCCAACGGCGCACTGTTAGGGAATGCGCAAGGTCTTGACGATTTGTCGAAAGTCTAGCTTCTATGTGGCGTCGGGTGTTTTTTGTATCTCCTTGTCAAACTTGTCTTTCCCTTCACTCTTGAGGCACCCCCTTCTGTTGTTCAACTTTGACATCACTGCATGAACATCTCTGTTGAGCAACTTGGAGCACTCCTAGTATATCTCAGCAACCCCTGTTTCTCAACAACTCCATTGCTTGTGTTTCTTTTCTGTTGACTTTGTTATCCCCCGGTTCAGCTTCTTAAGAACCAGGAGAAGAAGTGCTTGTTGGCAGCCTGAAGACACTCTGCTGACTTGTTGGTAACTTGATTTGGATCGTCGAGGACATCTGCCGTCATGAACGGAAGTGAGGAAATAGAGCTAGATGTAGAAGCAGAAGTAAAAGGCAGAGCTGTCGCCGCCTTTGTCTCTCATTTGGCTGCTCATTTGGCGTGTTTTTCCTTCGGTTCCAAGGTGTTTGAAAGGATTGTTGACATTAGCATCAAGAGTTTTCGCAGTATTCAGGAAAGTCAAGAAAGAAGCATGGTCTTGTGGATGGCCCAGTAGGGATAAGCATTAGGCCTAGAGCTTCTGTGAAGAGGTGAAAGAGATCCGTTGGTGCTACCATTTTTTGACAGCAAGGTGTGAATGCTTAGTGAACGCCTTCAATGCAGCTAAGAAATGCTAACCAGAACAGGTTGAAAGTGACTGCCTCATGTTGATTGCCCCGAGTCATTCCGGACACATTACGGTAGAGACAGTTGTACCCGGCGACCCTCGGCCAACTCCGCTAACTTACCTAAGGTAGATGCTCAAGACCGTCATACAGAGTCTGTTGAAAACTTGGAAGTCAGCTAAAGTGGTAAGCATTTATGGAAACACGAACCTTGATCTGATCAATCACTCTCAGAATATCGGCCAATGTGAGACTAAATTGAGGATCAATAAGGGCGTGAATCTGGGAATTAAGCGCTTCTCCCAGACTTGGGTTGATCTCTTTGAGAACGCGCTGCAGATGTTTCAACAGTCATGACTTCTTGCTGATCCCATACGCTGCAAGATAGAAGTTTAACAAAGGTAACTTGACAATCCTATTGCCAAGCTGGTAAGTAAAGTCTCCAGATCGACATCATCAATTCTGCTCACACTCTCTTGAACAGTCAGGTTGCAGTGCCTGCTTACTCATGTTAACTGTTCTTAGGAAGAGAATGCAAAACCTGAAGCATCCCCTAATGACTGTGAAGTCAAGCACTTCGAAGCTGCAGTTGTGAGACAGACAGTAGTGATCAACTTGCTCATGATACCATTAACTGCCTTGTCGCTCACAACAAAGGATGCTTCTTCTTGGAGAGCTCAGACGCTCCATTCTTGCCATTTACTTCCCACCTGGTACTATTGTAGTATTGTGGTAGGGTTGAAGACCAACTTGGGCGATCTGAACGCAGAGCCAATCAGCTTCAAGTACACCATTAGCAGTCAACTTGGACAAATTCATTCCGGGGCACTGTGTCGTGAGTTATGAGGTTTGTTAGGATTAGGTGGTTAGGGGTAGCTTGGGGTTAACGGTATACCGCCTCGAATGCAACAAGGGCGTTGGTTACCTCCTTTTCGAACAGACAATTGGGTTCGACGATCCACTTCTTGAATTCCTTCTCATTGACCCGGTACCCAATGATTCGTGCAATCATGGGTGAATAGGTTGAACTTCGGAAGGCAGCAAGCAGGAACGGGAGCAGAATGTCATTGTATCCACACTGCAAGTTGCTGAAACTCTGGCAGACGAAAAGTGGAGCACCACACCAGTAATGGCAACTTGCCTCCCAGTGTAACCTTTGTTGGAATGCGATCACCGCCCCAAGATTGATGTTGGTCGCATGACAGCTTGCAATCAAATGTTGAGTCTGAGTATCTGGTAAAACCAGCCAACACACCGAACCACGGCTGACCCGAAGAGTAATGACATCTAGAATGCATTACACACGTCGTGTGCGAGCGCCATTTCTAATAATTTGGAGAAATATTCAGGAAGGATGGAGGTGGGCTGACCCATAAAAGTCTTTTACCTGGAGGTAGAACGCGGCGAGGACCTCATAAAGTCAGCATATATCGCCAGACAAGGGGAAAAGATGATTCGGATTGGGTCGCAGGGCTTGTTTCGCTCGGCGCAATACTCGCAGTTGATGTTCGGCTTTACGCCGCAGACCTGCTCAAGCGAACTGAATAATGACAGTTGTAGAGATGATAATGTGCTGTAGACATTGACACTTGAGTGAGTTGATGATCAAGCTAGATGATATTCACAGCAAAGAAGGGAAAATATTGAGTTGCAAAGTCGTATTGCAGAGAACGCAATCCCTCATTGGGCTGGAAGGGGACAACCATAATGATTTTGTGAAGTACTGGATGTCAAGGAGTGTCGGGAACCGCTGCATGGGAAAAAGAGGATTGAGAGAGCAATATTTGCAAACCCTCCCAAAGCGAGATAGACTTGGCAAAAAAGCGTTTTCAAAACTCTGCAGTTCTTCGAATCGATTGTCGCAGCAGAGCAGGAGGGCGAGGCCTCCGACATCATACCATTGATTGTCGAGAAACATGCCGGACAACAAGATGCACGAGTGATAGGAGAACGCCTTGATGGCTTTGTTGCGGGGGCTCCTTTGACGTTCTTGATGCACTGACACTTATCGAGAACCAAATGTTTGATGGGTAGATTTAGGGTGCGGTAGAGGTCAGAGAAGAGAGCGGATGTGTATAGGAAGATAAAGCTGAAAAATCCCTTTCTCTTTCTTGGGTTTCTTTCCGGTGGATACTACAACGGCTTGTGTGAACTTCAATAAGAGTAACCTTATGAGCAAAAGGTGTCATTGGAGATTGACAGGACCTGGCGCCGAGTCGCCTCTCTAGTTGATAGTTGCCAACTCCTCCTGGACCGGATGACCGGTCTGCTCTCGAAAGGCTTTGAGGTCTCCGTGGATACAAGCTTCGCCGCCAAATTGTACGTGTATAAGGCTGTCTATTGAAATAGCCCCAAAGTGGATCAAATTAATATCCATAGCCCGGGATGGTTGTGGGAGGTCTTCTTTCCACACATCTCCTTGTCACCTTGCACGTAGACTAGGACTCTCTCACGGTCTTTGGGCATACTGTCAATTGTGCGACGAAGTGTTCTTGGTCTAAGTCCTCAGTTTTGTACTGGCCATAGATCTCTTGAGATGGTCCCCAACGTGGATTTGGTTCGCTACAGACATGGGGACAAGATCTGCCACTCTCAACATCCACCCGCCAAGGCTCTGTTCAATCAGGCGAACTCTCTGATCGGCGCCAATACTCAGCCGTTCTTCGACTTGCTGGTGGAAGTCATGTAGAAATTGAGCCGTTTCCAGTTCCACTGTCAATTGTGTACCTATACGCTGCAAACAACGTAGGCAAGAATCCGCTTCAGGGCCAATGGGGTGTCGGAACTGCGTGTGACTCTCGAAAAGGTGTCGGCAAGAGGAAATAACGACGCAGCTGGAGCGGTTGGACCTGGAAGATCTTTCATTATTTCTGTTGTTTCTCTTTCTTCCTGTTTAGTCTCCAATTTATTGAGATATACTCCATGTATGTGGTTAATAACGGCATCGACACCGGCGAGACTGCAAATTTGGGATTGAAGACAAGAGGTCGATGTTCATGTATGTGAGATTGTGTAGTGCACTATGCAAGACAGTGAGAAGTGTGTTCTTCGCTACTAGTATTCTCTCTGATCATTTTATTTATCCTTTTGTCTCACCTACATCATGTTCTTATCTTCCACACTAGTCGCTTTAATAGGATCGGCAATGCTGGGGCTTTTGGTAGGGCTGGTCTGATGAGCCGATATGACGGCAACAATGCTGGTTCTGCTGGTTCTGCATAGAGAGGTGAAGCTGACTGAGCTGGTCGATGTGGTTCGTGTAGGAGCTTTGGGATGACCGGCATTGTCAACCTGTTTGAGCGATGAAAAGCAAATAGACGACTCGTTCCGAGTGCAGGTAAGCTCAGCTCAGTCTGTCTAACAATCTGAAGTATTGATCACTTCTCCTTATAATCTCTGTACTCTATTATTGTGTTCTTCCCTGAGTTTCAGCAGATCTGCTACATTGATGACCGTAGTCTCTGGTTTCTCCAGTCAGTAGATGAGGTCACCAAAACTCTTGGGGTGTGAAGGATCATCGAGTATCTGGTTTTCTCGACGCAACTGTTTGTTCTCATCGCCGAGATCACAAGTTTTTGGACAGGCTGTCTCACAGTCAGCCGCAAGCCTCATCGTGCTTGCGACGAACCTTCTGTATTTGAACCAGAGAACAACAATCTCTTCAGTGATGGCATTGAGCCATCGATAGCCCACACATAGTTGGAGTACTACCACCCAATACACCTCCGCTTAGTGCTTCTCTGCCATGCTCACAGCTGCCTTGTCTTGAAAACAAAATTCCCTTCTTCAATGAGATATGTGTTCTGTTGGTCTTAAGTCTGTACTCTTCGTTGAGACTTCTTGGGACGATCCCGACTACGGGCGAATCACTCTTCCCGTCATCCCAGATATGATTCTCCTCAATATATTCTCACAATTCACTTGCACTCAGCGTTCCCTCGTAGGGTGTTTAGACCTTTTTCTCAAGCAGTCCTGTAGGTTCTCTAGCGCACGTTATCAGACACCATAACTGTATGACGATGTCAATGAATTCGAGTAATTCAGTCTAAGTGTCCCGCAAGACTATTAAATGCTTATGGGGAAAGGGATGTAGAAGTAGAACTCAAATGTTGGTCAAGTAAACCAGGCTGTTGAGCGGTCTGATTCCCAAGTCGTGAAATACCACTGTGTTAATTAGAGGCATCCTTTGCCTCATTCTCCATGTCGAACATTGCTGGATTAAATGGAGGGTCCTCGTCGTCGTAGCGTTCTTCCACCTTAATATAGCGTCTCCTTACTATCATAGTAACGTCCCCTACTGGCGCGTAAGGGAGAGACCTAATGACGCTAGCGGACCAGCGAATTGGCAGTGGTAGGGTGATAGGGATATGCTTTGACGCCCTGTACAGGTTTGTAGGGAGGGCGTTTTTCAAAAATGTCAATTCCGTTAGCTTCAAAGCGGCCCGACGAATGTTTCCATTCCAGGTCTCTTTTCGTTCCCGCATATTTTTACCGCAGGGAGTAAGAAACTCTTCAAAATAGAAAACCAATTCGTTACGGATATTACGAGTCTCCGCAAAGCCATCTCCCCTGTCGTCTTCGTGGACATTCGTCTCCGGGTCGAGGAATACCGACAAGGTATCTCCAGCTTTGACTTGACAATGGCTGATAATGGAGACAGATAGTAAAGGACAAAGGATTGAGCTAGGGGGCGATCCAGTAGAGTAATGAGCGAAGTGAAGTTCTCAGGGAACTCGCAACGAAGAAGCAGCTAATGAATGCAGAAGTGAAGCAGAAATGGTGCTGGTCTCAACTTCGGCGAGAGCTCGCTGTACTGCAATCAGGAGAGTGATGTTAAACTGCAAGAGTTTGCGTACAACCAGCCTCTGGTGTGTAGTATGACTGGAGTGAGCAACTACACAGTTGGCACAGGCGCCATCAAACTCTCCATTCAAAGCAAGACGGTTCTGGCAAAGCTGCAACTGATCAATACCAGTATAGTCTGGATAGTGTAAGCTGCAGCTGCTGGACATGTGGCAGCAAGGGTTGCCATGGAAAGCAGACCCCTTAGCCGCAAATTGACATGGAACTCTATCGGAACGTCGACATTGTCAAGTGTGTGTAGCAGGCAGATTACATACCCGGCCGCGCCTCTTCCAAAGAAGATAAGCTGATCTAGATCCAGCGGTCAAGAAGCAGCGCAAATGCCTCATACAAGAATGATATGGCTGACCATTCAACTAGGTCGATCACGCTGGCGTGCCGAAGGCGCAAGAGGCGGAGTTTGCTTGCGATCCACCGGTTTCTCCACGGTCTAATGTCAGTCACTGTCACTTCATTGATTCGACTCAAACATACCTGACTTTTTAAAGATTGCTCTCGGAAGCTTTCGAATCGCCGGAACCACAGCGTATTTCGATATTGGGTGCCTGGTCGTCCCTTGGTGAACTGCAGCTGCTTCGAGAAATTCTTGGAGGTAACTCCGTCTGCAGTGGCATGCTCGATTATGGCTTGGATGCTTGCTTTCCCGGCGTTGGAGAAGGGGTTGGCGGGAGCGGGCTCGAACTCGAGGTCTGATGAATTGAAAATTTCCTCGTCCATGTCTGAGTGATTGGAGTGAGATTCGACGACTTCGTTTGTGAGGAATATGAAAAGTATCGTCTGAAGAGAGACAACAGGTCTGGACGGTCACTGAAGGCTAGATCGTGAAAAATGACAGTGTCGTTCGTGAAGAGAAGTATGAAAAGTATCTTCCGAAGACAGACGACAGTCACCGGACGGTCACTGAAGGCTAGATCATGATGAGGTCATGACTGGACCTCTTACCCCATCAGGAGGTCGCGCAAATTATATTATCCCTTAGGTACAAGCCCTTAGGTATAAGCCACGTTGCCAACGGTGTTTCACAATCTTAGCACCTCGCAGGTCATCATTTGGATCCCAAGGGCTTGGTGTATGGTCGAGCTTGTCGCTATAACTCTGATCAACGCAGTATTGATGGCCCCTCTGTCATGTAGTCAACGTCTCCAATTATTCACGGAGCACCACTGGTCTGACTACATAAGTTTCAGAGTGTGAAGAACCTTGACCACCTCCTCCAGCTTCCTTCCCACGTCAGCGTACTTTGCTTCGCGAGCGGCGTCAAGATAGCGGGCGATCTGCTCGACGTACATTCTGGCCGAATCGGTGTCGGCCCGCTGAGCAAAGTCTCCCTAGCTTCTTCAACAAGGTCGGCGAGTGAACGACCACCAAGGGGGTCGCGGGACGACACAGGGTTCAACCGCCGTTGCAACACAAGCGGGTGGTCGTCCTCGAGACTGTCAAGGTATGTCTGACAATCGCCAGTGATAAGCTGGGGCTCGGGGGGGCGCCCCATTCATCATGTTGTTTGCAGCAACATAGTCAACCTCGTCAGCCCGGCATTGACACCAGAACCGTATGATTTGCTTTTATAGCCTGTAACTCAGCTGCCCGTAAAGAACTTGTCGCCCGCGTAGGTCAGCTGGAGGCCGTCAAAGCTATGTAACAATCTTAGACAGATCTTCATCGATGGCCTTGATTCAATCTTCCGTTGATTTACCATCTTTTGGTGATATCAATATAGAGTTGATCTGGTTGGAGAAGTGACCAGCACCTGAGGATATGCCAAAGCGTATTTGATCAAATGACTTGAAGATTACCATATAAGATCTCGCCTCAAGAAGGCTCAGGAGATAGGGGAGAAGCTCATCCGTGAAGTGATTGTGAAAACGACACAAAAGTAGACACCAAGTCAGCCGCCTTGACCTGTAACTTTCTCAAGAAATCCTGACATCCTTATATTGAAGTGAGTCTGGTCGAAGCATCCCGGCAGCGGCACCGGACACTTCATCGGCGACCCAAGCTTTCACGCGTCCCTTCTTCTCCGCATACGCGACTCGCTGCCTGGCTCTTGGATCACTGGCATCAAGGCCTTTGGCAACACGCATTGCCGTAATCTCTTCCTTGGTGAACTTTCTCTTCTTCGCCATTGGTCGATCCGAGCTTGAAGACCGAATGGGTCTTGGAAATCCTCCTGGACGCGGCCGGACCAAATATCTGCCGTCATCGATCCGACGTACCCGGCTGTAACTCCGAGGTCATGGGATTGCTTGGACTGGCCCAACGTTGCTGTGACGGCCTCAGTCACAAGCCCCGTAATCTTGCTCTGCAGGTTCGCAGTGTCGCGAGCACTTCCCCGCCTAGCATCGTGTGATGCTAGGACCGCCGAAGAATGATCTCGGCCGGCCGGAAGCGGGACGTCTCCTTATTTGTTAGCTGGGGCGGGGGCAGTGACACGTCGGTGACGGGGTGTCGTCGAGTCGGCGGACGAAGAAAAGCCAACCGAATCCCCACTCCTCCTAGCGACTACTCTGAAGAAGAATTCTGACGAATTCGATCGGGTCACGGTGTATCTTCGAGTTGTGATTGAGTCAAGCATCTGATCAAGAATGGCTTCCTCCATCTCTTTTGTCATGATCGCATCATCTTGACCTCTTATTGCGCGCTGAAGATTTGTTGCACCGTCAAAATCAACATCATTGATGTTGTTGTCCTGCTCTGATGTCGCCTTGACTCCTGCATCCTGGCCACTAATCGTAATGGTGTGACTTGGTGTCTGCTCCGAGAGGACACAATCAAGAGTTGAGCCTGAGAGCCCAACCATTCTCCTGGCTGGTTTTTTCAAAGACTCCGTTGCATCTCTCACTTGTGGAACGGAGGATAAAAACAGAGAAATAAATGACGATAGGTAAGTTTCTTCTGAGTGAGACAAGAACACGGATTGAAAGCCAGCCAGTGATTATAGCCTAAAGTATGCCGCTGAACCCCTCCCCGGAGGAGAAGAACCCGTCAAGGTTCAAGGATGCCGCTGGGCGTGAATTCAGCTTTCCTTTCATCTCAAGCAGAATGAAAGGAAAGTAAAACACACGCCACGTTATCTGTTTCCTCCCCGTCAGCTTTTTCTCAACCGTTGCCCCGTAGGCTAGTCTTAAACCCATGCTACAACATGGACTGACTGAAAGATGCTACGTAATAGCACATAAATAAAACTTTCATCGAAAAGCTTCAATCAATCTGGCCAGAAGCGTAGAGGTGCTTGCCACGGGTAGGTGTCGTAAGGGTTCCGCTATCGGCGGAAAGTATTCCCCACTTTTCTTGCGGGTTATCAGAACCAAGAGTGATGATGAATCTATCATCCCCTCAGGCAGCCCTGTCTTCATGTCGTGGGCTGGCATCAAGTAATGCATGGAGATTGCTGTCTCAGTCTCATAAGTGACAATTGGGATTGAGGATGTAGAGCATCGAAACATGATGAGTTCATTCATGTAATGATAGTCATGCAAGCAAAAGCAAGTATAAGAATATATGTAGAAGGGTAGTTGCCCGAACTTAGGAAGTGGGCGAGGTCAAGAAAAAGACCAGGTGCGTGATGTGTAGAGGAGAGAGTGGTTTGAGGGGGGTGGGAGAGGTTATAAGGTGCCTGGGTGGCCCAGTGAATATCCTGAGTATTGGTAACAAGAACAATAGGAGGCGCTGACCCTTGTGTGAATGGAAAGAAAGAAGGTTTCCACGTGTGCTGAGCTCCGATCATGCGCCGGATGTGATGACCAATTGCTATGGCCCTATTAGGAATGCAAGCATAGCATGTCACCAAGACTTCGCAGCACAGCTATGTGGGGACGACACTGTGAGATGGCAGTAAGAGATGAAGCATAAGACACCGAGAGAAGTTGGGCAAATCGTATATTTCAGGTAGCAATTAAGACCGCATAGATTGGCCACTATATTCGACGCTATCGATACTGAACAATCGCCGTCCGAGCAGCATATTGTAGATCGTCTCAGTCGTCATCGAAACTCCCGCCGTTGGGGTACTGGCCCAATAGAAAATCGTCAGGAGTAACACCACGATTGCTGCGAACTGCACAAGGAACCTAGTCAGTCCATAACTTCGACGGTCGCGGAGATGACTGCATACCCCACTCTGTCTCCACACGGAAGAAGATCCAGATCCACCGACGAAAAACCTCCAACAGCTCCATAAGAAATATGCCGCCTTCAAGGTCATTAAAGTGATCCAGATGAGGGGATAGTTTGAAACTCCAGGTGCACCGAAGCAGGAGATCGATAACGATGGCTCCATAATACATTTCTTTGGCATGAATATGGGTGCGTCGCCGTAGTCCCCACTGGTGCTCCGGATTGTTGCGTTCTTGTGAGCTGGAGAAGAGGCTAAGGTCCCAGTCCTTGGCGACATCCCAGTAAAATGAGTAGAAGGAATTGACGAAGACTAAGAAGAGCCTTTGTATGACAGTCAGTGAGTTGAAAAGGAGAGGGAAGGAAAGTAAACAAACCACAATCGGAACAGACCAGTCTCACTCATGCCCATCTTCGAGCCATCGTAACCTCTTTGCAGAGCGCTCAGTATGATGACTGGGAATGCGCTGGCGTATTTCAGAGCATTGGCTAGATGCTGTCCTCCCCAACCTGCAGGACCAAATCCTCCTTCTTTTCGATTACTCCTGCGAACCCTCAAAAACTCGATTAGGCACTGTCTCAGCCTGATCAAGCTCGGAATGCTAATTATCAAGGGCACGACGTATTGACCGCCACATCCTCGATCCGGCCTTGCAGTTGATGACCGTCCAGGTGAAACGAACATGCAGAGCGACACAAAAAGATCCCCGAGCACCTTTGCGTAAGATGTCAACACATCCGCAAGTAGTATGTCGCCGAACTTCCCATCCTGCGCTCCTGCAATGCCGCCGACACTCACCCGCTTCAAAACATTGAGGAACCGATAACGCCCCGCTCGAGAGAGCCGTTTTAGGGGAAGGATGAAGAACAGAACAAGTAAAAAGAGGTAAGATTGCGGCAGAATTTCCCAGACGCGAACCAGCGAACTCTGCCCACGGGTGATTGTCCAGAAGATGACGAGGGAGAGAATTAGAGGGATGGTGAAGAGTGTCGCGAGCCGGTAGGTCGACAGGTGAAGAGGCGGAAGGACTGAAGAAGAACGGGTCGGATATCTTATAAGCGTTGGTAAATCCTGTTAGCTCGTCAGTTGAAGGGTGTTAAATTGCGACTGTGCCAGGCTGAAAACTGACGATCTTTAGGATAGAGAGGTAGTGAAGATTGAGGCCCCAAGCCCAAATACCTGCGAGACAGTCAATAACATGTTCCCTGTCCATTGGCGCCTGGATGAGCATTGTACCAAGGACAAGTATGAAAGCAACTCTGTAGGGTAATGGCAAGTAGAGACTGAAAGTGTCCAACTCTGGCTCAACAGCAGGGTCGCCATCCATTGTCGTTCATCCCTCAGCTATCGCTCATCACCGCGGACCCTGACTATGACCGTCGTACAGATTTAGATTGACGATTCCAGTATTGTGCGATGAAAAGAGCGACCAGGGTGAATGAAGGACAGAAGCACGGGTGGAGGTTTCAATTCCAGAGTCTGGGCCGGAGTTAGGGTACAGTGGTCTAAGGTATGAGGTCGTGTGCATCACTGTCAACCGAGCCGTAGGGCTGATAGGGCGGCGATGTGAGCCGAGCTAAGCCTCGGCAGTTTAACAACAACATACAACCTGAACCCAGGAGCTCAAAGCCACAAGGATCACACTACCTTTCTCAATCAAGCGGTGGGAGAAGAGTCAGAAGCCAAAAATCATGGTTAATCCATCTGACCAAGTTCACGATATCGCTCACCACACTACTCCCAGTCTACCCACCCAAAACAGCTACCAATACCCCTTCGCCGCAGCCCCCGACATCATCCGATCCAACCAAAAAGACACCTACTTCCAAAGCCTCCTCTTCGAACAACTCTCCACCATCCTCCGCAACCTCTACGGCGCCCGCTTCGTCCACACCCACACCACCGAAGCCCGGACCATCACCGAGCTCCTCTACCTCAGCCTAACCACCCTCATCGGCAACCGCACCCTCGGCGAAGAATACTGCGACATCGTCCCCATCGAAGCCGACACCCGCCGCCTCCCCTCGCCCTACCGCCGCGCCGGCTACATCCTCGCCAGCGTCCTGCTACCTTACAGCCTCGCCCGCCTCCTCCCCGCCCTCCGGCACCGCCTCCGTCGAAAACTTGAATCTAACCGCCGCCGCAGCCACAAAGCCGCCACCCTCTCCTCCCGCCTACAGACCTACCTCCTTACCCACCTCGACGCCCTCACGAGCCCCTCTCCAATCTACGCCGCCAGCCTGGCAACCTTCTACTTCTCCGGCGCCTACTACCACCTCAGCAAGCGCCTCCTCGGCCTCCGCTACATCTTCACGCGGCGCATCCGCCCCTCCGAGCAGCGCGTCGGGTACGAGGTCCTCGGCGTGCTGCTAGTCCTACAGGTCGCCGTGCAAGCCTGGCTGCACCTCCACCACACACTACGCAGCAGCAGCGGCCCGTCGCCGTCGCCGCCCGTGCCCGCCAACGCGGCCAGCGCCGCCGGGGGCAGCGCGGTCCTCGACGGCGGGGTGGAGATTGCCCTCAACCCGGACGCGTACGCGTCGGAGAACGTGCTGCTCTTCGAGTCGACGACGGCTGCGCGCCATCCGAGCGCCGCGAGCGTCGAGAAGGCTACCCATACGCCTGTGCTGGAGCGGCCGCGGTATGGGCTCGCGGATGCGGAGACGTTGCGGTGGATTCGGGGCCGGCAGCAGCGGAAGTGTACGCTGTGCTTGGAGGAGATGCGGGATCCGAGTGTGACGACGTGCGGGCATGTGTTTTGTTGGACGTGCATTGGGGATTGGATCAGGGAGAAGCCGGAGTGTCCGCTTTGTAGGCAGGTCGTGCTTGGACAGCATGTGCTGCCGCTGAGGGGGTGATGGGCGGGAGGGGGGAATACCGTTGCGCGGGAGGGTGCTTGAGTATTAGGTGGGCATAGCAACAGGTGGCGTTGTCACAACTTTACGGACATTTCGAGTACTCTTGAACGTCACACTGTGGTCAATTCACGGGTCGCTAATTTTACTCGGCCCTTTCATAGAGCTAAAGGCTATCCCAAAACCCTCAGAGCAGCGAAACATGCCTCGTCAAACCGCCGCCTGTCGCCTCGACAGGGACACGATTATCAATTGCCATTTTTCAACATTGACCGGCTCTCAGCCTTGACCTCCTCAACTCGCGCTTCAGCTTCGACATACTTGGCCGCAAAACCGTCACCAGCAACGACGCAAACAATTTTGCAAGCACTTTACCAGAAATCATACGATCGAACATCACAATCAACGTCTCAAGCCTCGCAAACTCCAGCAATTCTTCAGGCCCGCAAACGTAAACAGTGACCTCATGTGGGTAAACTCCCGCTCGCCCATCATGCGTCAGTCCATGCCCACGATACTGAGGCACTCCAGATTCTCGGGGGACTGCAGAAGACGGAAGGTCGCTGGAGCCGTGTTTGGGTGGTAAGTGAATCAGATTTTGTGCATATGGCGGCGACGGTTTGGGCTGACTGATGGTAGAAAGTCGTGGAGATCGGATTTGAGGCTCCAGTTGGAAAGACAATACTGACTTGCATGATTCTACTCAAGCGCCAGTCTTAACAGTTAAAGGAACAATCCATATTGCGGTTCTGCTCAATCCATTAGTCATTGATCATAGTTCAAGCACAGGCCACAAGAAGGGACTTACGGCGGGCGTAAATTCGGAGGCCCAGACACCAGTGCTACAACGAGGGGTACCCTTATCCGTCGAAGTCGTCCAGCTCTGCGCGCCAATTGCAAACTGGACGTAATCTCGAGGGTTGCCCCGAGCTTCGGGAGTGATGACGAGGCCATTGGGCAGCTTGGAGTTGAATGTGAGCGAGTCCTTGTCGCCCGCGTGGACCGAAGCGCCGTGCTTGCCGTCGGCTGCGAAGCCGAGTGTGCCGATGACTGCTCCGGCGCCATCCTTCATCGTGGCTTGCTCGATCTGGTAGTACCAGGTGCGCCTTGTGCCTGGCCCGTCGACGCCACTCCACTGTTCGTCTTCTTGAAGGTGGAAGGAGCAGACACCTGGTGTGTAACCTTGATCCATTGTCCGATGATGTTATACTTGACTTTATCCACTTGGTAGGACCCGCCGTGCTTCCAGTCCAGCGGGTTCTTATTGTCGTTTCCATCGCAGTTTTAAGGTCACATCGGCCAGTCAGCCAGAGTAAAAATGGTCAGAGTTGGCAGACTCACCGTTTATGATGCTTGTCATGTAACGCTTGCAGTTGGCCTCCATATTAGTTTTTATATCCAAGCCTGACGGCCAGTCCATTGAGAGAGTGACCTCGTAGCGCGAACCTAGGTTGTATTTGCGGACCGTGGATGCAGCATTCTTGTCCTGCACCCCCTGTTTGGCGGTATCAGCACAAAATTTGCCAATCTTATCGTTCATGTCATCACGACCAAGGAACTTGTTAACGCCTGTGCCCGTACACTTGCGCCCCTGAGATGGAGCTGATCTTGGTGTGGTAGCTGGCGAGCTTGCCCCTTTTGTACCGAAGCGGAGCACATTATCAATGACAGCATCTGCCATGGGCGCGTATCCGGAGCCCTTAGGATGCATCATACGGGCCCAGGTGATAGGGAGCACTTGGTACTTGGGGTTGTCTTGCCCTAGCTTTCTCAGGGCAGCAGTCATGGAATCCACACTGTTGTAAGCAGGGTTGATCATGGAGAGATTTCCATTGACGGCCTTGATTTGGTCTTCCGTCGATTTACCATCTTTTGGTGGAATCAATATAGAGTTAGCCTGGTCGAAAAAGTTACCAGCACCCAAGCCTGTGGCCGAAGAGGGATTCTGGAAAGGGCTGTTATAGTGAATGAACCATGTCCTTGAGCCAGTCGGGCTCTCGTGGTAGCCGGGGTCTTTCTCGACCTCGCAGAATCGGTGTCCATCGAACTTCTGCTGGAATCCGTCGACGTAGAATACACCACCATTCACTCTGTCGCTCAAAGTCTCCGCTGTTGCCTTGAGAACGGCATTAAGTCTGTATCTGTTAGCTAACTCTATATGTATTAATAAATTCTATATATTATATGTAAAAAAAGCAGTCCTGACGTCTCCCTCAGTGAATTCCGTTGCGCCAAGGCCCTAATGCATGAAATCACGCTTTCTTTCCGACGTGTCAACACCCTGTAGGTACCCAGGCCGTCAGTTAGGTACAAAGTACTTCGTACCTCCCTGGTACCTTACCGTAGGTACAACTATATATAACAACATTATTATCAATGTCTCCTGCTCTCTCGTCTCCTCTGTGCCTCCTCCTCTATTCTGTGCCTCCCCCTCTCCTGTGCCTCCCCCTCTTCTGTGCCTCCCAGTTCCATTTCGTATTCGATGATTGTATTAATATCGTAAATCTGAGAGCCCACATTTCTGAATCATTCTGGTCCCCTTCTTCTTCGAACAAACATCTCACACGATGCAGCCGATCACTCTTCTCCTCTGCATCGCGTCGCTCTTCCTCCCTCAAGCAGTCTCAGCAGCAAGGCCGTCATCCAGAGAACTGACCCAGCAAATTGCAACAATGCATCCGTCATTGACCTCCAACCCCCTCAAGGTCCCAGGCGAATCCCCAGCATATTACTGCTCTGACCCTTCCGATGACATCTTCAAAATCTGAAGTTTTGATTTCATACCCACCAACGTACGGATGTATGTTTCACACCAGGGGACCCAATTCGAGCTTCACTGACACCCATGCCTGTATAGTGGCTTTTACCTCAATGTCCGTTTCATCGGCGTCTTCACCTCCGGCACCGGCGACTCCCCATGGCTCAACATCACCGGGACTATCAAGGGGCGGGAAGAGCTGTCACCTTTATACAACTCGCTGCTGTGTGACATCGACGTGTTCCAACATATTCCCGTGGCTAGCGACGGTCCTGATGACCCGCCACGCTTGCACCGTGCCTGTCCGCCTAGTATTCAAAAAGGATATGCAGTCGTGAAGTCACCGGCGATGCCGTTGTCGCCCCAGGAAGTACCCGAAGGCCTATGGGAGGTCAGAGCGGAGGCGACCACAAAAGATGGTAGGAGAATTTTTTGCGTGGAGGGGAGCTTCAATGTCACGACTTAGAAGGGGCTTCTCCTCATAACGCTCAACATCTGGTGAAAATCCCACGCAGAGGAGGGAGGTTGCGTGGTGGGTATTGAGGGTGCTCTCGTTGCTCGACGGAGTGGCGGAGGAGAGGCTGTGATTTGGATAGGGGACAGGCGTAGGAGGCGTAACGGCTGAATTGAGTGACGGTCGGAGACTCGGAGGTGTATTTCGGCTGGTAGACGCATAACTGCTGGCGAGTTGGAGATCGAGTGTTGGAGAGGTGGTTGAGGCCGTTCCCATCTGACATGGCCATTTTAAAGAAAGGATAACAGTCTCGTTCGCCGTCCTCTCAACGTCCCGGTAGTAAATAGGCAGAGGACAATCAACAGCTTGCTCCAAGATTCGTACACCGCAGTAAAAATTCTTCAGGCAATCGCAGCACCTACACTGTAGCCGTCAACACTGGCACTCCACCACGCGACAACCGCGCCGTCGCCCAAAGAGCCCTCCCAAAAAACCCAGATTTTGTCACTCGGTCCTGTTAAATCAATCCTCTCGACCGTGTAGACAGACATCGCATCAGTTGTGTGTCACGCAATCGCAGTACCTACAGTGTAGCCGTCACCACACTCCGCTGCCGATGCCATCAACTCGAAGTCCCATCAGACAACGCAACGCGACGCCCCCGCTCCCACTCCATAACCCATGAATTTATCCTCTCAACCAAGTAGTCAGCCATCACATAAGTCGTATAAAACCAGAAAAGCGCGGCCAGGATCACGGTCCCTCTAAAGAGAGAAACCCTCTTCGATGGCTGACAAATACAAAAGTGGTCAAAATTTTATTTATGGAGTATATATATTCAATTAACTTGTTATTTTCATGCCTTCGGGCTCTTGGTCAATTAAGTAACGATAGTGATCTCAATCCTATCCCGAACCGGACCACTCTGCACGTAAAGTCCCTACTTCCTCCACCAAGCCTTACCCTCACCCACCCTAATCCGCCAAAAAGGCCTCTCTCCGCCCTTCTCTCCCTCCTCCCATCCCCAAGAACCCACCCCCAACCGACACAAGCGGACACATGCGCACAAGACGCCTGCATGTGCGGCCGACGCTCGCTTCAGATGTCACCAGGCACGAACATACTCAGATCAGAGCGACATCAACGAGTACCATCTCGAAACGGGTTCCTACTTCGCCACTCGGCGATCTCTACGGAATAGCAAAAGTAACTGTCTCCGTACGTAGGGAAGCTACACCCTCCAAGACAAGTGCAGAACGCTTTGCATACCGGACTCCCGAGATCACGAGCGCCATACGATAGGCTGCGCTCCGATGCGCTACGATGCGCCACGCCAGCGACCCACGCACATGACGCACGAAGCGAGCGAGCGAGAGAGAGATAGAGTGCTACCTTCCTCCCACCCCCCCTACCCAAACCGATACAACATCTGCTTCTTCCCCTTATTCCCCTTCCTCCTCCCACCCCCACCTCCACCCTCTCCCACTCCCCCACCGCTCCCCTCCGCAACCGCATCGCTATCGTTTTCGCCCTGATTCGCGCCGGAGCCCGATGAGGAACCATTAGCCGCCCACGGGTTCGCGGCCGGGGTGCCGCCATTCTGGTCCCAGCGGACAGCGCCGCGCGCGTAGCCGAACATGGTGGTGTTCGGCTTCGGCGCTGCGGGCAGGGCGGGGAAAGCGTCTGCGTTGGCGGCGTGGGCGGGTCTAGGGAGGAGGGGTGGTTTGGACGTCGAGGGGGCGGGCGAAGGGCGCGAGGAGGAGGTGAGCCAAGGGGTAGGGCCTACGCGGCCGGGACCAGCGCGGTTGGCTGATGCCGATGCGGCGGATGCCATGGGCGGGAAGGGGTTAGCGGCGGCGGCGTGGCCCCAGCTGCCGTGGCGGCTGACGGCGGAGCGGGAGGACTGCTGCGTCGAGCTCTTGAGCTTGAGGACGCGCCGGCCGCCGCCGCTGCTGACGACGGACGCGGAGGAGCCCGGTAGGATGCCGGTGGGGCCGGGGAGGGTGGGGTAGTCTTCGTTGACGGCGCGCCAGTCGTTCCAGGCTTTGAGGAGGTCGGAGCGCTTGGGGTCGCTTTCGTAGATGTCGGCGAGCTCTTTGATGAGTTTGCCGAGGTCGGCGGAGGGGACGTCGAAGAGGGAGAAGAAGGCGTCGATGAGGTGGGAGGCGGAGATGGTGGAAGTTCGGTAGGCGGAGACTTTGTCGCGGAATTGAGTGATTTTGAGCGCGTCATTGCGCAGCATGTTTGATGCTCTTTCGACCACGGTGTTGTGGCGGAGTCGTCGGGCTTGCTCGTGGGGAGGCACGGCGTGTGTTGGGATTGGAGAGGATGGCCGGTTTGCTGGATAGGTGGGGGTAGTCCCCAGGTTGAGAGAATCTATTGGTGGGAATGAGGCGTTGGTGCTGGTGTGCTGTCGTGGTGCTGTGATTGTTGTTGGCTCTGCGCTCGTCGCATTAGGTCGTGGTGCTGGGCTGATGGAAGTCAGTTGGCCACCGAATGTTCGTGTCGAGACTGATTGAGCGCTTTGGATTGCCATCTGTCTCTGATACGCAAGCTCATCTCTACGTAGAGGCTGTGCGGTAGAGTGTGGGATCGCTTCGACGTTCGGGTCTCTGCCTCTTCCCCGACCATGGCCGTCTCGTCTGGTCCGACTATCTTGTTGATGCGGTGTACGATAATCGAATGCAGAGATATCCACTCTACGAGCGTCCCTCCGAGCATCCTTGGACAATCCATTCGGGTGTGTTTCCAACTGATGTGCTTTGAGGTCCATCTCCGACTCGAATACTACAAACTTCTTCTCCAAGCATTCCTGGTCTAGACAAATAAAGTGATCTTTTCGAAAGTGTTCGGCCAGTGAGTTGTAGTCGACAAAGTACTGTTGCTGCCGTCCATGATTTCGTCGGTCGCAGATGTGGCATCTCTCATGTTTGTCCCTGCAATGTGTATATAGCTCATCGTCGCCGTAGAAACGTCGTCGACAGAAGCCGCACTCGGGATGACCCTTAAATCCGCTTTGATCGACGGCACCAGGATTGTCGTCACCAAATTTCTCGTGCTTGCGAAGTTCGCTGATTGTAAAGAGCTCATGCTCATGAGTGAAGACTTTCTTATTCCGTGTACAAAGATCACACATGATCTTGTGATGCACGCTCTTGACATGGCGATGCAAATCTGGCCAGCCAAGACAGGCAATGTCACAATCTTGATCTGGGCAGTTGTACCGAAGCAAGAGAACAGTGTCCTCGAAGATATCGTTGTTTTCATATTTGATCCCCAGTGTGTCTTCTTGCTTTACAAAATCGGTAGCATCGAATTCCTCGTATCGTTTCGAGGGGTTGTCGGTAAATATAACAAACTCCGACTCTGCCTAGCCCGCACATCGTCATCAGTATATAATCCTGGCAAGAGATCGTGATATGCCACTTACTCGACAATGCGCACAAGCCTTCGTCTTGTACAATGCCCTCAGCCTCAAAGCACAAATATGACAAGTCCGGTGATTGCAGGGCGCAACCGAATTGTGCACCACTGGGGAAGCACAAATGAAGCACACCTCAGCTTCGACGTCAGCGTCGCTTTCCTCGACCGCTTCTCCGCCTTCTACATTTTTGGCATCCGTGGTCGGGCGAGCACCAAAGCTGCCACCTTCACCTAAACCTGAAAGAGGCGATATGGACATTGTCGTGTCTTTTGTCGCATTCGATATCGGTTGCCTGCTGCGTGTATCTTCGCCCGGCCTACCGCCTCGGAATCCTCCTCGCCCGCCTCTTCGTCCCCGGCGAGAACTGTCGGTTGCAGGTCGTTGGGGGTACGCAAACCTTCCATCTCTTCGACCGCCTCCCCCACCACCAACGTGTTGTCCCTGGCTTGCGGGAGTTGCGGAGGTGGTCGACGGTGCTGCGCTCTCCGCCACCGAAGTCATGGCTCAAGCGCGTATTACTCGATAATTGTAGTTCGTAAGATCTAAGAGAATCCTAGGACAAGAATCTAAAGACGGACTTGTTGATTGAATGTGCGGTCAAAGGCTGTTGAATGAATTACCCTATCGCTGGTGGGGGTGCAACCGGGTAACCTTAACTAGCAATGGCGCTAATCCGATTACAGAGCGTAGGGCTGAACATTCAGACTAAATCATCACAAGAGTAGCTAAGAGTAAGAGGTAGAGGGGAGGGGACCTCAGAGTTCAATTGCCTGATTGCCTTGTTGATAACAAACATGAAAATACTAGCAAACCGGCGTACTAAGAACGAGGAATGTGAGCACTTGCGACACGCAAATGAGAGGGAGGGATGATGTCATTGTAAATCTGACTAAGCTCGCTTATTCCACGCTACTAACGACAGTACCTTACGAAGGCTGTTTACTAAATTCTGGGGCACCCCAAGAACATATTATGCTACTCCTATAGTGTCGCCTAGATTGGTGGGGTGCCCCAGAATTTAATAAACAGCCTTCGTACATAGTAGATCTCCAGTCATTGGGGAGACCGTCAAAGGATATTGTGATCTGTAAGTAATGTCACTTGCAATATCTCAAACCGCCCCGTGCAAAACAACACCGAAGCTTTCCGCTAACTACAAGAGTAATCCAAGTCGCTCGCGTGAACCAACCCCACAGATCGCCGGTCCCAAAATGTATATGAGTAAGATCAAAAAGTGGGTGAGCGTGAAGACATGATCGTGACTGAACCCAGCCAGGCGCCACTTCGGCATTCGACGGCCTTCCATGAATACATGGGCCTGTGATCCAACAAAGATCACTCGTCCGGGTTGTAGAGATTCTGGCTAAGAATCTTGTTCATGGTGAACATATGGATTTTGTCCTGTTTGAACACTGCCCTCATGGCCTCGTCGCATCTGATCTGTCGTTTGTCGTTGGGGTCCTGGAGGTCTTTGGCCCGGATGTAGGCCCATATCTTTTTGACCGTCTGAGGGCGGGACAACTAGTGCGATTAGTAGCTATCACCCCAAGTTCAAAGATGCGGCTTACTGTGGTCTCGCCATCCAGGAGCGCAGACAGGGGAGCCGATAGCGCCATCGGTTTCTATCCATTTTCAGGGAAGGCGCTCCATATTGCGGTCTTCGACTTACATGGAACCCCCCACTCCGATTCACTTCCTTGTCTTCGACGTCAGACCCCGAGCCTTCAACACCGCTGTCGTCTTCAGACCTGATCTTCTTGGCCGTCTTCTTCTTGACCGGGCTCTTCTTCTTCTTGACGATGGCGCTTTTCCTATTACTACCACCTCTGGTAGGTCTCGCCCGGCTGTTCTCTTCGGCTTGTAGTCTGGCTGCGAACAATGCATCCTCATCTAACGGCTCGGCTTTCCGCTTCTTCTTCGGCGGTGCGTCAACCACGTCTGACAGTGCTTCCTCGTCTTTCTCTTCTCTGTCATGATGGACCTTGGGTGGTGGTGAAGAGGGCTGCTGTACAGACTCTGTACCTTCTTCCTTGACAGTCACGGTATGACCGTTAGTCGCCGGCTTGGGCAGCGTGACCTCTGTCACTTTCGGCGATTGGGTCTTCTCGGCATGAAACTTGTCGAAGCGGGTCATGATAAGCTCTTTGATGGCGGCCTGATCATAACATAAGTATTGTTCGGACATGGACTTGGACGTGACTTGGCCCACCTTTTGCGGGGTGATATCATATTCGACGGCCTGCTGGAGCCCTTTCCTGATGCGCTTCTCGGATATTGTGTTCAGGTCACTGGCGGCAAGGATGGAGTCGATTATGGTGGCATAAGCCGCTTCGACCTCAGGCGGTACTAGTGCAGAAGTCAGTCAACAACCGTGTTGATCTGTTATGCGCCAGGAGGCCATACAAGCCATATTTAGATAATGGATCGGCGTGTCAATGACAATTGAATTGTCAACCAACGGCTCATCCAGACTTCAATGCCCTCTCGAAGTGTATGTGGTGACGGTAGTGAAGGTGGTTCGGTGAGGTTTGATGGTCCGACAAAAGCGAGCCCTCGAGACTGACAGGCGCTTGTGTAGGCTCGATAGATCACATTGGGCTTGTCCAATGTATCCGCAGATGGGTTTGAGATAATAGAACTAGCACAGTGAGGGTCGTGACAGTCAAGTAGATGATAACGGTGAGATTGTGGTTTTCGTAAAGCTCTATCACTGATATGTTACAATTTTCTCATAAGGTATTTGTATGTTGATGTGGAGAGGTCCAGGTCCAGATCGGCAATAACTTACTTACCTACCTTACCTTACCTAGATAACAATCGGGACTAACCTTAATGGTCCGTTCTCGCTTACCTTAGTCACGGTTCCTCCCACAGCCTTGATTGCTGACTAAACTACAGTAAGCGAGACTGCCCTGCCGAGCACAAAACTTACAACGTCGAAATTGTTGACCCTCGTGCAGACAGAATTGATACATGTACAGCACCTAAATTTATACTGGCACCAGTCAATCCTTCGTGTCTCTGCACACCAACCAGATCTACCGCAGGACATTGACAACCCGGCAATATGGCACCAAGCTTTGATACTCTTCGGGACGAGGACTCGTACGACGAGGAGGACGAGGAAATTGACTTTTCTGGTTCGTGCAGGCCGTCGCGCGTAGGAGATATGGATACTGACATGTATCCTATAGATCTCAGGGAACAATATGAAGTCCGCTTGGAGGAAGGCTTGGACGCGTTCGTGGTTATCGATGGTCTCCCTATAGTGCCCCAGGACAGCAAACAGAAGCTGGTCAAATTCCTACTGCGCAAGCTCAACACCGTGGGGAAGACGAAGGAGGAGTCCATATTCATGCCTTTAAACGACCAGAAGATGTCCGAAGGGTGAAGAATGGAACAATCATGTTACGAAATTTCGGCTAAATCCCAGTCTAGGTTCGCTTTCGTGGAGTATCAAACTCCGGAGCAAGCGATTGCTGCTACCAAAGCCTTACATGGCACCGCGCTCGACAAGAAGCACACACTTGCCGTCAACAAGCTGACCGACATCGATCGATATGGGCGTGAAGGTCGTATTGATGACGAGTATCAGCCACCTTACATCGAGCCCTTTGGTGAAAAAGAACATCTTCGGTGGTGGTTGGGTGATCCAAGTGGACGAGATCAACTTGTGATGTACCGAGGAGAAAGCGTGGGTGTGTTCTGGAACAAGAAGAGAGATCCCCCGGAGAATATTGTCGATCGCCAACACTGGACCGAGTCATTTGTGCAATGGTCGCCTTTGGGTACATATCTTACATCAATGCACGCGCAGGGTGTACAGCTCTGGGGAGGTCCGTCATGGCAGCGACAGAAACGTTTTGCTCATCCCTTCGTCAATATGGCTGATTTCTCTCCCGGCGAAAAGTACCTGACGACATGGTCTTTTAAACCGATACAAGTTGAAGAGGGTCATCCTATATTTACAGTGGAGGAAGATGGGAAGAATTATATCATCTGGGATGTCGCCACCGGCAAAGTTCTACGCTCCTTCCAAACACATGATATTCCGGGTCCAACTGTGGACGAAACTGGCCAACCGGTCAAGAAGAAGATTGCATGGCCAGCATTCAAGTGGTCTGCGGATGACAAATATGTTGCTCGGATGTTGGAAGGCCAGTCCATCTCTGTTTACGAATTGCCCAGAATGAACTTGCTGGACAAGACATCAATCAAGATTGAAGGTGTCAAGGACTTTGAGTGGGCTCCTGCAAGTCCCCAACGAGATGGGATCAAGACGTATGAGCAGCTTTTCTGCTACTGGACTCCCGAGATTGGCAGCAATCCGGCAAAAGTGGGACTTATGAGCATTCCGTCAAAGGAAGTTGTCCGCACAAGAAATCTGTTCAACGTCTCGGATGCCAAGTTACATTGGCAATCGCAAGCCGCATACGTCTGTGTGAAGGTTGATAGGCACTCCAAATCAAAGAAATCACTCGCCACAAACCTCGAGATCTTCCGAGTACGGGAAAAAGGCGTTCCGGTTGAGGTTGTTGACTCGATCAAAGACACTGTCATCAATTTCGCTTGGGAGCCCAAAGGTGACCGATTCGTACTAATCACAACCGGAGAAGTTCTCGTCGCAACCGCCGTACCACCAAAGACATCGGTTTCGTTCTTCTGCCCCGAGAAAATCAAGGCGGTAGGCGTCGGAAACTTCAAACACATACGGACAGTCGACAAGAAGAACAGCAACGCCATCTATTGGTCGCCAAAAGGACGCTTTGTCATCGTTGCCACGGTTCATTCGCAGCAAAGTTTCGACCTTGACTTTTGGGATCTTGACTTTGAAGGCGAAAAGCTGGAAAGCGATAAAGATCTGACCGCCAATCTACAGCTCATGAATACAGCAGACCATTACGGAGTCACGGACATTGACTGGGACCCCACCGGTCGGTACGTGGCGACAAGCGCTAGCATGTGGAAGCACTCGGTAGTGGACGTATATTCTTACATGTATCATACTAGCTAATTCTGAGTACAGATGGAAAACGGCTATCACCTCTACGACTTCAAAGGCGAATTACTACGCGAAGAGCATATTGAGAAGTTCAAACAGCTCCTATGGCGCCCTCGCCCCCTAACGCTCCTCTCCAAAGAAGAGCAAAAACAGATCCGAAAGAATCTTCGCGAGTACAGCAAAGACTTTGACGAGGAAGACAAATATGCCGTCGACATCGCCAACTCGGCCATCGTCGAGCAACGCAACCGATTGCTGAACGAGTGGCTGGCTTGGAGGGAGAGGGAACAGGAGGATCTCCGGGACGAGCGGAAGGAGCTTGGCCTGCCAGAGGATCCGGAGGAGGCTGAGGCGGAGAAGCAGGCGGATGGTGAACAAGACGCGGTGGTCGAGGAGATTGTGGAGGAGATTGTGGAAGAGACGGAGGAGATAGTGTCATGATCTGGACCGTAAAGGATGGTGAGGGATTGCATGGTGTATGGGACGAGTTTCAAAGGACTGGCCTTGATCAGCCCGATAGACGACGCTGTTCGGCCAAGGGTTTCACGTAGAAGCGCGAAAGTGCCAGTAGGGTATGCTTTCGCAGCAGTACTCGAGCAAAGCTTAGAGAAAAGAATGAAGCTCTTGTACGGCGTAATAGCGTCTTTCGCGCATTTGGTGCAACTCTCGTACACCTCATTGGCCTCGCTTCCGCAAATCTAATCACCATAGCATCACCATCACCATCATTCCTGCATTCCCCAGTCTGCGAAGCCCTTGACCAAGCCGACCTTTCAATCCTGTGAACTAATTGTGTATCCTCATGAAAAATATGACCGGGGGCCTTCTTCATATCCATTGATAGTCAACCATCCACAGAGCCCAATATAATCATAGGAGTTCTCCCGCCGCTAAGTGATGACCACAAGCTTCATTCTCCTTTAATCTCACTTACTCTAACGTTATCATCCAAACATACCCTCACTCATACAAATAGTTAAGTGAAAGTTGAGAGTCGTTATGAGACGCTGAGCTGGTCACTCTTCTACCAGTCAGGTCCGCAATGTGCTGGACCCATGCGCGCCTTTGAGGAGCCTTGAGGTTTCTGTTACGTTATGGTTATGGCTATGCCGTGCGGGTGTCACCGCCATTAATGAGAATGGTCGTTGAAGTGACGCCATCTCCTCTCTGTGAACCATACTTCAATCACACCGCCATCCATCTTTCTGTTCCCTGTGATTTAAGAAATCCAAGGTCCTGATCTATTTCTCTCTCGCGTCTGAACCGCTTCCTCAGAGCAGACTTCTCATTTGGTCCGTCTTAAGCAAGCAGTTCAGTACGAAATCGTACTCTTTTTTCTCATCTACTTCTTCGCCCTATAATCTATCACTCGACGTCGACCTGTTACATCCGACCTCTCTCAGCGGATACCTACGGTGATCGATCTCAGGGTTCAAACCAAGCGCCCTACCTAGCTGCCGCACCCACGCTACGAAAAATTCAATCCGACTCTAGCAGTAGCACCCAAGGCCAAACTCAAAACCTCACCATACCGCACCTTCACCATCCACTCCGCTCCAAACAACCCCAGACATCACTCGAAACCCCAACCTCACATCACAAACCCCCATCACCACCCACCGCTCCATCGCCACCAACACCACCACCACCACCCAACAACATGACAGCCAACACCCACGCACCCTCAGACTCAACGCGCATCTCCTACGGCCGCGGCGGCGCCGGTACCTACCTTCCCACTCTCTTCCCTCCCTCTTTCACCCTCCTTCTCCCCTCCCCCCAGACCTGCCCCCTCCAGCAACAGATAAACTGACTCTTCCCCCCGCGTTGGGAAAAAAAAGGCAACATCTCCAAAAAAGCCGTCGACAACCCCACCGACCTCATCACCCCGACCATCAAATCCCCCACCTACACCACCGGCCGCGGCGGCACCGGCAACATGGCCAAGAACGACCCGGCCAACCCGGCCATCGCGCGCCAGCGCCAGGACTTGGCTTCTTTGCCGAGGCGCATGAGTGAGGGCGAGAGTCACTTTGGGAGAGGTACGTCTCCTTTCCCTCGCTTGCCTTCCCTTCCCTGCGGCCAGCATTCCTCTTTCTTGTTTCTCGTCGCGAGGGACAAAGTGGAGCGAGGGAGAGAGGTTCGTGCGGAGTCGAGGCGTGGCTGACGATTACGATTACAGGCGGCGCGGCGAACACGATCCGGCCGTCGGCGGAGGAGGTGGCGCGCGCGAGGGAGGAGAACGCGCGTATTGAGATGGCGGCGAGGGAGGCGGAGTTGAACGGGAAGGGGAAGGGGAAAGTGGGTGGTGGTGGGGAGAGGGAGGCGCGGGGGCTGGCGGATGTGGGGAAGGAGTTTTTGGTGAAGGGCGTTGGGAGGTGAGATGAGGGTGTGTTTCGGTAGAGGGAGAGAGTGTGTGTGGGGAAGGGAGGCGGGGTGGTTTGGATGGGGACTAATAAAAGCGATGGGGAGTTGGGCGGGCTGTTTGGATGGTTCTGGGGGGTTTTTCGGGTTTGGGTGAGCGATAGGGGAGTTGCTTGATAATATTGATATTAGTTCAGTGAATATTTTTTATACTGGTAGCTTGCCATTCTCCATGCATGACTGGCTCCCACCCCAAACTCTAAGTACGACTCTGGTTGCGATGCGGAAGTATGACACCAGGTGAGGAACCTCAGTAATACTCGCTCAGTAAGATTAGTTAGGTCTGTTATCTCGGTACAGCACGCTCGCTAAATCAAAAACCAAAATCAAAATTCAAAAGAAGGAAAGACAGAGAATCGAACCAGCGACCAAAAGCATCAAAAAATTTTGAGCTTCTCTTTGATTGAGCGTGTCATCCTTAGTGCAGGGGCCATGCTAATCTTCTCTGTATCGTTTCAAATGACCAAGTGCCCGAAGGCAGGATTATAGCAAGGTAAGTTAATATATATACTCCACAAATAAAAGTTCTCAACATCTTTTTCTGGGCGCAACCTGGTTTCTACGAACTGATGCGATGGGCTGGCTACATGGGTTTAAGAGGAATTGATTTATTTTTTCTGGAGTGGGTTCAAATTGACCAAGTGCCCGAAGCGAAGGCAGAATCATAGCAGCATAATTCAATGAATATACCTACAAAAAAGATTTTCACCACTTCTGTTTTTTACTTGGTGGGATGTTTCCTCTTCTTGGAGCGACTATCTTCTGTGATGCTGGCCAGCAGTTGGTTTCTATGATTTTATTTTATGTGATGGTTGCTTACATGGCTGGCAGGATTGAGATGATGGGATTGATGTGCCTGCTACCTTGTGACATGTGCACATGTGCCCGCTTGCGTCAGGGGTGGGGCTTTGGGGATGACGGGAGGAGGGCTTGCGTGCGGGAAGGGATAGATTCCATCAACCAGGGGCAAGGGGGGCCCCCATCGCAGTGAACATTCGTCGCGTGCGCCGTTGCCGTTGCTCCTCCCCATACTGCCTCATCTTTTCGCCCCACACCATGCACGTCTGGACCTGATTGACGATTGGCAAGGGCTGCTGTCGTGGCACGTCATTGAGCGCTGCGCGAACTGGTGCGGTGCTCAAGCCAGGAGGGCTAGGCTTGGTGAAGGAGTAGGGACTGACTTTGGGTGCGAGAGTGGTATGGTTCGGGGTATGATGGAGATCATGTACGGGTCAATTGGACTGAACTGGACTGGTGCTTACGGGAAGGCATTCATTTATTTGTAGGTAGGTATGTATGTATATACATACGACATCCTCCTTGCCCTCCTCCTTTTTGGGACAATTCACTCAGTACTTGGGTCCAGCAATTTTCTTTGAATTCTGTAGACGTTCGATGGTCATGTCTAAAAACCACACCAACTAAAATCTAAAACTAAACGCGTGACATAAGAAAAGTACACTCAACAACCTCACCACCAAAACCAAAACTCCGATACTGTATCCAACAAATTACTCGTCTCGAGTAATTCTGTTTCTGTGTCTGTTTCATACTCCACCCGGTCCCCTTGACCGGATACTGTCATAATAATCCACCCCCTAATCACCACGTCGCAGTAACCCGACTCCCCCTCCGGCCCTGCCCCATCATCTTCCTCGCCAACCCAACCCCCTTCCCCAGAAAAGTATTAGCGCGCCTTGTCACGGGTGTAGTCGGCGCCTGATCGCCTAAAGCGGCAGTTGGCGAGCTGCGTCCGCTCGATTCCCGCGAGGACTGCTCGGCCAAGAGCGCTAGTTGCTCGGCCATGATGGGCCGGTTGATCAGATCCTCGACGCGGACCTTGTGGCCGTCCTCCTCGAGCAGGTTGGCGACGTGGGCGAAGCCCATGATGTCGCCGCCGAGGGTGAAGAAGGACTGATCGAGCTGAAGATTGACGGGGCTGCCGTTCTGGTCGGGGAGGACCTGTTGCCAGGCGCGGGTGAGGGTGTCTGTCAGGACGCCCAGCTCCGTCTTGCTTACTGCGTTGAGCTGGAGAGGTAAGGAGGGGTTGGTGGCGCGCTCGGCGTAGTCGCTCAGTGTCTGAGACTGGAGGCTTGAGAGCGCGGATGGCGACGGGAGCGGCGTGGTTGGGTTTGCGGAGAAGGTTGCGACGGTGCTGCAGAGCAGGTCGAGGACTTTCTCGGCAAAGGCCGTCGTGATCGTGGCGTCTGTGCAGAAGGTGAGGCTGATTTCGATCGTGCCGCCGGGCAGTGGGGTCGACAGGACGGTGAAGTCGGCAAAGTCTTCTTGTGTGCCGACGGCTCCGACCTTGTAGACGTTCTGGCCCAACTGTAACTGAGTGTCCTGGGCGATGTTCTGATGTTGCACGACGGTGGAGAAGTTGGTCCAGTCGGGCCAGTCGGTGCATTGCTTGATAATCTCCCGGAAGCCCAGCGACTCGAACGGCATGGCGGCGACTTGTTGGTCTTGAACGTAGTGAAGAAGATCGATGACCTTCCAACCGGACTGGAAGTTAATCCGCACCGGAACGATATTGAGGCACGGTCCGACGATACTCTCTACTCCCGGAACGGCCGCATTTCGACCACTGATGACGTGTCCGAAGACGATGTCAGACTGGGCCGATAGCTGTGCCAGGACCAGAGACCAGGCCGCTTTGATGAGCGTTGCAGGCGTTATGTTCACAGACGACTGCAACACCACAGGAACGACCTGCTTCAGAGTGGTGGTAGTGCCAGTTGATAACTTATACTTTGGCCCGTCGCGACTAATAATGTTGGTCATGGACGAGCTTTCGAGGAAATCCTTCCAGTAGTCGAAATGACTGTAACCGATCGTCTTTGCCGAGTCCCGTAAGTAGTCGGAGAAAGGCGGCGCCGAGGGGATGGGTAGACCTTGATATCCCGCTTGCAGTGCCGCAAATATCCTGGGTAGACATACTCCGTCGTATTGAGCGTGCAGAATACGCATAAACATACGATGCCTGTCGCTGTTCTTTTCCTTGGCGATGGTAAATTGAAAGTACGACTCTCCCAACGGGGGTCCATGCTCTCGATCCTTTTGCTGAAGCCCGGCGGTGAAAGCATCCAGATCTTGGTCTGTCTCGCATACGAGAAATTCAGGCTCCAGTTTCCGGAGCACGACCTGTAAGAACCGATCCTTGTAGGGGACGAATACGGTGCGGAGGATATCAAAGGCTTGAGCGAGTCGGAAGACACTCCTCTTCAGTTGCCTCAAGTCCAGTGGGCCTCTGCCGTCGAGGTAGAAGTAATTGAGCATCCATCTGGATTCGAGAAGCGAGCCTGTGATGGCCAAAGCCTGGAAATCAGTGACCGGAAAGACGTCGACAATGCCACCCCTGAAAACATGAACCCTAGGGCAGATGCTAGCCTGGAGGAACGCATCGATGTTAGGGTCGTCGAGAAGCGAGAAGCGTTGATACAACTCCGTCTTTGGAGCCTCATGTAACGGGGCGCGGGGTTTTTTGAGGTCATCAACCTCGTCACTGTTTGTCTGAGGCACAACAGCATCGTCGGTCATCCGAACCACTCCAGCCATGTCTGCAAACGTTGGGTGCCGGAAAATATCGGCCACAGTCATAGACAAACCTTCTTCGCGTGCGGTGCCGACCATTTGCATGGCGATGATTGAGTCTCCACCGAGCTCGAAGAAGCTATGATCGCTTTGTATGGCTTCTTCCGGCATCTCCAGCATCACACTCCAAATGGATAGCAATTTCTGCTCGATCAGGCTGTCATTCGGTGCTGGCCTGTTGATATCCTCTGCCACACTATGGACTGAATCGTCATCTCTCACCGTAGCGCAACGCGAGTCATCCCGAGCGTCGCTCTCGGCGGTTCTGCGGTTAACGACGCCCATGACTTGGTTACGGTCGTAGTTGTAGTTGAGTAAGTCGCCGCGCTCAATCATCTGGTCGATGATCTCGGTCACGCATTCGCGGACAATCATCCGCAACATCGCGGGCGACCCCCACATAGGATTAGGCTGCTCGTCAACTGGAATCGGTTCTCGTCCGTCGCCGATATCCAGGTCTGCAACGGTTTGGTGTGATTGGCGGACAATGCTAGTCAACACCTGAGTGAAAGTGCCGGCTATTTTTGCGGCTTGAGCGTCCGATACGGCGTCCGTCCAGTACCTGAGTAGGACGCCCTCGTCGTTCCGGGCCGTTCTGATATTGAGCGTTACTACATACTCGCTGGGGTCTTCCGCGTCTGTCGTTTCAAAGGCGATGGTAACATCTTCAGGATTGTCCGAAGGTGACTCGCCTTGAATCGAAACCGCGGTGTTGAACAATGCCTTGCCCGACAAGCCAATGTCGTGCTGGACTTGGGCTAGAGAACAATGCTGATACGGCAGACTTTCGACAAAGTCATTTTGCACCGTTTGGAAGACGTCCTCGAGAGATGATTCTTGTGCGAACTTGATCCGGCATACCAGCATATTGATGAACGCCCCGACGGCATCTTGAATTCCAATGATGGGAGCATCTCGTCCAGATGTGAGGTATCCGAAACAAACGTCATCTGAACCAGTATAACTCCGGAGAACCAATCCCCAAGCCGTCTGCATGACATTGGAAAGAGTCACTTTCATTTGCCTACACAAGTCTTGCAATTCGGAGTATCGATCGAAATTCACCTCAACGGATCCTAGACGCTTCTTCTTTCTTGAGTCGTTATTGAGCCTCGGGAACTGGCAGGGCTGGACCCCGTTCAGGTACGTCTTCCAGAACTTGATGTCTTTACTTGGTGGCTGACTCTTAATGTACGCGACGTAGTCGCTGTAGAGAGGGCCTGAACCGTCAGGAAGCCGACCTTCGTATGCTGCGGTCAAATTGTCCATGAGCACACCCGTCGAGCCGCCATCTATGACGGCATGGTTGATTTCCATCTTGACAAAAACCCTGCCGGTCAACGTCTCGCACACTGTTAGCTGATGGGGAAGTCGAGGTTTCTTCTTATAATTCGTTTCCGTGAGATGTATTGCACTCAATCTTTCCTGTACCTCCGAATCATGACACCGTATTCGAATCACTCCGCTGTCTGCGTCTTTCACAACTATTTGGTCGAAAATCCCGCCCCGACAAACGCTGTCCACGAAGACAGTCCTTAGAGCAGCGTGTCGATCAACCACCTTTTGCCATGCTCTTGCTAGTTGCTCTGCATTCACCCGCACTCCACGTTGCATAGGCTTGACCTCGAATGTGGTTTTGCAAAGATAGTGCTCCGCATCCTTGAGTTGACTGAGTAACAGGCCTTCTTGCATTGGCGCGCAAGGATAGACATCTTCCACCTCATCGGGATGCGAAATACCAGCTGCCGGAAATGTCTTACTTAACAGCTTCCGCAGTCCGTCATATGACAATGGTAGGAGGGGATAGTCACTGAGCGTAGGCTCCGTCTGAATGGATGTTAGGTGCGTGACAGTTTCTACCAGCGTTCGCTGGAACTCCCCAATCCAGCGACGGATGCCTTCTTGATGACGCATGCGCCGGTTGTACATGAACGAGAACTGCATCTTGTCTTCCACGACAACTGCCGAGATTTCAAAGAGTGCGAACCGCGGCGCGTTTGGACCCACGTCAGCGATCAGCCTGGCCTCCTCTGCGTCCTTTGTAAACTCCATCTTTTGAAGTAGCGATTTGTCATTCTCCAGTTGTTGCATTCGGCCGAGATAATTGAAGACTATCTCCATTGGCATGTTGCCTTCGAAACTGCGTTGTCCTTCAGCAGTCAGGAGGGACTGAGCAAAATATGACCGTCCGTTGTCTGTCACCCGGCGTCTAGTATCTTTCACCTGTCGAACCGTCTCCACAACATCGTCTTTTGCCATACCTATTGCTACATGCACCGGGCATATGGATGTGAACCAACCCACCGTCCTAGACGGGTCAATAGCGGTATCCCAGGGCTCCCGTCCGTGGCCTTCGTTGAAAATGGTAGGAGTCGCTCGGTCAACAAACACGCGACTAAACGAATGCGCTAACGCTGAGAGGAAGAGATCCACCGGTTCCGTTCGGAGTGCTTTGTGACAGTTACCGAGCGCCGACTCCGTGATCGCCTGATTGACGATGAAGGTATCGCACTCCACATCATTGTATGTGTTCGATCGACCTACCATGCCCCAGTAGCCCAATTCAGTCGGCGCCACCTCGAACGGCAAAACGCTACCACTGCTGGCACTGCGTTGCCGGCTGTTGTCCGCTTGCATGGTACACCACGTCTGGAAAGACAATGGCTTCTCTAGCGTTAGTGCCGTTGAGTCTAGGAGCTCCTCAAGATCTTGTAGAATGATACGCCATGACACCATATCGATGACCAGATGATGAGCAACTAAGAACAGCATCTGGACATCTCCTTTGATATTGAACAGGTCCACGGCGAAGAGCGGGCCCTCCTGAATGTTCAAACTTGTCTGGCTATCCGCAACAATTGGCACAATCTCGCTCACAGCGCTCACATCATAAACTCGGTAGCGGTAAGAGGACGCGATCTCTCGAGTGATGCGCTGCTGCCAGATGCCGGATTGATTTTGGCTGAAACGAGCTCGAAGCATTGAGTGCTGACCGACAATAACTTCGATTGCACGATTAAGGTCCTGCGCCTGCGTTTGTCGAGTAAGTCGTAGTGAGAAGCTCTGGTTGAACTGGCTGCCCTGTTGCTGCGCGCTGGCACACTGGAAGTACAGTTGCTGTATCGGCGATAGATCAAACAGCTCGTCGATCTTTTCTTCTTGATGCAAGGACTGGACCGCAGAACCGGCACACAAGGCGAGCTGAGTGATGGATTTGCAGCGAAGGACCTGGTGCATGGAAAGATTGATCTTCTCCTTGCGGCACAGAGCCATGACTTGCATTGCTGTGATTGAATCTCCACCTAGACTGAGGAACGACTGGTTAAGCTTGACCGATTCGAGCGGCAGGTTCAGTGCGCGGGACCAAATCTGCTGTAGTAGTCTGCCGGCCACCGTAGCTGGTACAGCGTCGTCGTCGTTGTCGACATCACTATCCATAACCCGCTTATAAGTCTCCTCATCCATGGTCTCAATCCAACCCGCAACTCGCTTCCTGTCCAATTTGCCTGACGCTAGCATGGGAATCGTCTCTACTATGACCCAGTTCACCGGCACCATGTATGGAGGTAGCTGCGATGACAGACGGTCCCTTGCCTCGGCCATTTGTGCGGATGCCTTCTCCATCTGTGGCCCTTTCGGTACAAGCTCACAGGCGTTCGCTGCGAGCGATTTAGGTGCAGATACCACGTCCTTCAGTGATATGACCGCCACTAGCCGTTTCTTGCAGGGGCCTGACTTGGGCATAACCACAAGTGCATGCCGGATGCACGGATCTGTTTCAAGCTGGTGTTCAATCTCGCCTAGCTCTATGCGCTGGCCGTGGAATTTGACCTGATTGTCTTTTCGGCCTATGAATATGATGGACCCATCCGGACTGTACTTCACCAGATCGCCAGTCTTGTACATCCGTCTCGGCGTCGAGGTTCCATCTGTAAAGGATGCTACCCACGTGGGGTTTTCGATAAATGCTTGCGCCGTTTTGTGCTCGTCGTTAAGATACTCTCGAGCGAGAATGGGCCCCTCCAGGAGAAGCTCACCCACAGCGCCCACAGGGGCGAGACGATTGTGATTGAGTGGATCTACGATCCAGGTATATCCACCTCCAAGAGCTCGGCCGATCTTAGACTGCTCGCTATCCTCGGCAAGCAACCTGCACGTTACGGCCAGAACCGTAGTCTCTGTGGGACCATATCCATTGTGCAAGCTCACATTATCTGTCCATTTCCTGATCGTCTCAGCCGATACTGCTTCTCCACCTACAACCAGCACCTCCAGACTTGGAACAGATGATACGTCAATGATGTTTGCGACGGATGGTGTGAGGAAGCTCCAAGTGGCGTTCAATTGATTGAGAGCCTCTCCAACGTCTTTGAGCCGTCCCTCGTTACTTGGAACACAGACACACCCACCGCACGTAAATGCGGTCAAGACTTCCAATACACTAGCGTCGAAGGTGTAAGATGAGAATTGGAAGACTCGAGACGTCGGCTTCATGTGTAACGTCTCACTCATCACCAACGAGCTCGTGCACAGCGCTCTATGTTCCAAGACGACACCTTTAGGCTGGCCGGTACTTCCGGATGTGAAAATCACATAGGCAGCATTCCTGCTCGTCACACGCGGAGAGAGCCGGGCAGCATCGACAGGGGTAGGAAGTTGAGTGATTGTCTTTCCATCAATGGAGACCATCTTATCGACTATCCCGGTATAGCGGCTGCAGTATTGAGGTGAGCAGAGAAGTAGTTTTGCCTTAGTCTCCCGCAAAATCTGACTGTGTCGTGAGATAGGGTGCGCCGGGTCCACAGGGACGAAAGCTCCACCGGCAAGAAGGACCCCTAGTATTGCCACGATAGCCCATGCTGACTTGTCCAAGCATACTGGCACTAGGACTTCAGGTCCCACACCGAGCTTCATCAGGTGGTGAGCCAACCGTGTTGCTTGCTCTTTGACTTCGCGGTAGGTGAATTTGCCGTCCCATGCGCACACCGCTGGTGCTTCAGGTTGGGAGCGAACCTTCTGCTCGAAAAGATCCCCAAAGAACTTGTCGACTAGAGCTAACTTGTTGCCGTTCCACCGCCGAACCATGTCCTGATCCTGCGGGCTCGAGATTTCCATTTCCCCAAGCTTTCGATTGACGCCTTTCGGCGGGCTGTTCAGCTGTTTGAGAACCGAGCTGAATTGACACAGGAGTCTTTGGACTTGCCAGCCAGAGATGACGTTCTCATCATGGTAGGCATTGATCTCCACTTTGTTGGCACCTGCTTTGCATTCGAGAACGAGCGGGTATGTGAAGAAATTTGTCGCCGCCCCACTGCTCTGCAGGTGAAATAGCCCATCTTCAGAATCGTCTTCCGCAGTTTGGATCACGAGCAGATTCTGGAAGTCGCAAGCAACCGAGGTATCCGAGTTGAGCCGCTTGATATGTTGCAAGCCTGCGTGCTGGTATGGTATGGTCTCAACGGCCATTTGATGGACACTTTGTAAGAAATGCATAATCGTTGATCCGCGATTTATCTTTATTCTTGTAGGTACGGTGGTTAAAGTGGGGCCCATCATATCCATTATACCCGGCACAGGGACGTCTCGACCCATCAAGCTCTCGCCGAAGACAACGTCATCTGATCCGGAGTATGCTGCTACTACCATAGACCAGGCAGCCCGGATGATTGTGGACATAGTGACGTTCGTGTTGGCCGCGGTTCCAGAGAGCTGCGCGGTGTGAGTTTGTATTTGACTGTTACGAGGCTGGTCCCATCCAGAATGCAGTTGTTGTGGGAACGCGAGAGGCGAGGCTTCTAGAAGCCTTGCCTTCCAAAAATCATCTGAAGAATTGGCGTCCGTTTCAGAAAGGTACTTGATGAACGTGGCATATGGGGTCGTCGATAGAGTCGACAGGCCATTGAGATAGACGTTCTCTACTCTCTTGAGAAGCATTGACATGCTCCACCCATCATAGAGTGCATGATGGATAGACCAAACGAAGTAACGATCATTCACGTCTCCTCCGTCGATGATTGTATATCGAGTAAGGGGCCCACCATTATGTGCGGGTAATTCCATCGCCTCTTCTGATATTGCCTCTAAACTCTTTGCTTTGTGCCAGACGATCGGTTGGGCTGGCAGTACCACCTGAAGAAAGGCAGATGATTTCATGTGAACAATTCTCGTCCGCAGAATGTCCACCTCCTCCACCGTAGTTTGCCAAACGGCTTTGAACTGACGTATGTCAACGCTGGCAGGAAGGCGGAACACGTTCTGGGCCACGTATGCCCCTGGCTGCTTGATAGAAAGCGTGATGAGACCTTCCTGGAGTGACGTGCAAGGATAGGCATCCCGCACGAGCTCTTTGCCAACTTTGCATTGATCTGCCAGCTCATTAAGCACGTCCTCATTTCGCCGCCCGGCCTTTAGCAGACTGAAAGGCTTCAGCTTCGATTGACTACCTTCCTTCAAGTCACCACAAGCGCCGGCCATCTCTGACAATTTCGGCTTTCGAAAAACCTCAACAACCGTCAAGGAGATGCGCTCTGACCGAGCAGCACTAACAAGTCGCATTGCTGCAATGGAGTCGCCACCAAGTCTGAAGAAACTGTCGTCTGCACCGATAACGTCCAACGTAAGATGTAAAACTGTTCCCCACAGTCTCTGTAATTTCTTTTCCATTTCTGTTGCCGGAGCTCGCTTTTTCGTTGAGCTCGCGAGTCTATAAGGTGCTGTCGCTTCTCTTGGTAATGTCTGAACCATATTCCGAAGTCTTTGGCGGTCCAGCTTGCCGGAGCTGGTCCAGGGCATCTTACTCACTGGAACGTAGAAAGAGGGAATCATGTATGTGGGTAAAGCCTGTGCCAAAGAAGCTTCCATGGCTGTTGCGACGGACCGCGCCCCATCCGACATGGGTAGCAATAACTCGTCGGCGGGGGTCTGATCGCTATTCGACAACATCGAATTGGTGCTGTCCTCGACATCCGCTTGGAAGTGGAAGAAAACAGCAAGGGCCTTGGTGGCAATGCGGCCCATCGGTGTGATCAACTCAACCGCGGTCTGAGACTCAGGCAGAGTGAGCTTCACGTGGTGTTCAATTTCACCGAGCTCGATACGCTGGCCGTTTAGCTTGATCTGAGTGTCCTTGCGTGACACAAATTTGAGGGTTCCGTCTGAATTGTACCTGACAAGGTCACCTGTTTTGTACATGCGCTCCGTCTGCTCGCTGGCATCTCCGAAAAGATTCTTGAACCACTTTGGATTGCTAATGAACGCGTCGGCAGTTTTCCGCTCATTGTTGAGGTATCCGCGGGCAACGATGGGTCCCTCCACTAATAGCTCGCCAATGCTACCGACGGGCATAAGTTGGTTGTGGTCATGGGGATCCACGATCCAGCACCGGCTGCCCACTGCGCGCCCGATATTGGTAGGATCATCATTTTTCTGGGTGCCGTCTTCGTCCACCTTCACACTTGTTGAGGCGATAACGGAGCACTCACTGGGCCCGTAAGCGTTGACTAGACACAATCTTCCATTCCATTTCGCAATGTGCCCGGCTGACATCGCCTCACCTCCAGTCACTAGTACTTTCAGACCCGGAACACTCTCAGGTTTTATAGTACTCGCAACCGAAGGAGTCAACAACGTCCAGTTGACTTGCAAGTCATTAATAGCGCCTGGGAGACTGTTCATCCGTTGTTGATCGCTTGGTACGCAGACACATCCACCCACAATCAAAGTCGTCAGGATCTCCATGATGCTAGCGTCAAAGGTGTAAGACGCAAATTGAAGCACACGGGACGTTGAGCGCATGCGTATCGCTTGACTGTGTTCCGTTGCGCCAGTGCAGAATGCCGCGTGCTCCACTACTGTCCCTTTAGGGACGCCCGTCGTGCCAGATGTGAAAATAACATATGCTGCGTCTCTGGGTGTTGCGACGGGCCTCAGCAGCGTATTGGAGTCACTCGACAGTTGACTGATCGTCTTCTTGTCCACAACAAAAGTCCTTTTCACAGCTCCCGAGGCTTTCTCTTGATACTGCGGTGAACAGAGCACGAGCTTGGCCTTAACGTCGTCGATAAGTCCTTTCAACCGACTTGCAGGATGCGTTGGGTCAAGGGGAACGAATGCTCCGCCGGCTTTCAATACGCCGAGCATTGCCACTATTGCCCAAGCCGACTTCTCGAAGCATAGTGGCACACATGTTTCTGGCCCGACCCCAAATCCTTGGAGGCAGACCGCTAGACGCGTCGCAAGATCATCAAGCTCTCTATATGTGAGGTTGGCATCCCATCCACACACCGCCGGTGTTGATAATGGTCGCGACAGAGCTTGCCTCTCGATGATTTCGTGTACACATTTGTCCACCTTCTCGTTCAACTTAGCGTTCCAGCTCAGCACCTGCTGGCGACTGTGTTCACCGAAGAAGTCAAGCTCCGCAATGGTTTCGTTGTCGCTCTCGTAGCGAATGATGTTGCTCAGTATGTGATCAAAAGTACTCGCTACGTTTTCCGCCTGCTCTTCTGTCAGACTATCTGTCCAATAGCTCAGGCTCACCGCCACAGCCGAATCCGAAGCCTCGGCATTGAGCGTGATGCTGTATTCACTAGGATCGTGTGCATCAAGGACGTCGAACTGGACCGCGTTTTTTGCCGAGTCGTCAGAGCCGGGACGCCTCTGGAACGAGAAGGCCGTGTTGAAAAGAGATATTCCCGAAAGATGTAGTTCATGCTGCACATCGGCTAGCGAGCAATGCTGGTGGGTCATGCTGTTGACATAATCCGTCTGGACCTGCTTCAGAGCTTGGCTTATCTGAAGACTTTGGGTCAAGTTCATCCGGCAAATTAGCATGTTAATGAACACCCCAACAGCATCTTGAATACCAGGGACTGGCACATCTCGCCCCGAGGCCAGGTAGCCAAAGCACACCTCGTCGGAGCCGGTATAGCAACGTAAGACTAACGCCCAGACAAGCTGTAGAGCATTAGAGAGCGTTAAACCATTCTTGGTACAGAAGGTTTGTATTTCAGATCCTAGTGTTAGGTCCAGGTCGAGGGAATGTAACTCCTTGAAATCTGCCTGGTCATGAGTGAGAGATGGGAAATGGCAAGGCTCAATATCCGCAAGATATGCTTTCCAATAGTTGAGGTCCGCCTCCTGAGACTTCGATTGAACATAGGCAACGTAATCGCTATAAAGCGGCCCAGCCTCCTCCTTTACTGATCTTCCCTCATAGGCTTGAGCTAGATCACGGAGCAAAATCGGCATTGATGTACCGTCCGAGATCGCATGACTTATCTCAAGCTTACAAAACACCCGACCCATGGTCGTCTTGCACAACGTGAGTTGATGAGGCGGTTGGACCTCGCGGCAGTTGATGGGCTGCTGTTGGATCAGGACAGCTAGCGCATCTGCGTCGTCGCATTCTAGCCATGCTGTTCGTGCCGTCATATTCTTGATCACGGCTTGATCCATCAGGCCGTCTTGGCATATGCTGTCAATGAATATTGTCCTGAGCATCGGGTGCCTCTGAACAACTGCCTGCCAGGCCTCCGCCAAGCGCCTGGTTTCAACCGTATTTGTTGTTGCTGTCGAACGAACCTCAAAGAGAAGCTGATAAGCGTAGTACCCTGGATTTTTGAGCTGGCTTAAAAGTAGGCCCTGCTGCATGGCAGAGCACGGATATGCATCCTCTATCTCATCAAGCGAGGAGACTCCAATTTGGGGTAACCTCTCAGCCAACTTGGCCACACCGTTGTATGTCAGGGGCAGAAGCGGAAAGTCGCTCAGCGTGCGTTCGCTTCTTAGTTGCACTAATTGCGCAGCTGCCACCTTCAAGGACGTATGACACTCGGTAACCCAATTTTTGATGCTGGCCTGACGCTTCATATGACGGTTGTAACTGAAGGAGAACTTGATGCTGCCCTGTGTTACTGCCGCCGAGATTTCGAATAGCGCAAAACGCGGCGTGTCTCGGCCTATATCACATGCGTTTGCGGACTGCTCAGAAAGGTCGTTCACCGGTTGCAGCAATGCATCTTTCCGTTCGAGCTGCTGATACTGCCCAAGATAGTTGAAGGTCATTTCCATTGGCCAGTGCCCCGCAAACCGTTCCTTACCCTCTGTGGTCAGTAGACGGTAGGCAAAATATGGCCTGCCTTTTCCTGGCATGCGACGACGGAGATCCTTGATCCAACGGATAGTGTTTAGAAGACCGTCATCTCCTTCAATTGTGGTCGGTAAGTATACTGGAGATAATGTTGTGAACCAGCCCACAGTACGTGACAAGTCAAGCTTGGAATCCCATGGTTCACGCCCATGGCCTTCATTGTAAACCGCCGGCGCCACAGCACGGTCAGAGAACACCTGGCGGAACGACTGGATCACTGTTGCCAAGAATACGTCGATGGGTTCCGTGCCAAGAGCTTCATGACAGGCTCCAAGCAAAAGTACCGAGGTTTCTGCATCTAGTTCAAACTCGTCGTTCACGATATCGCCATATACGTTCGGCTGGCTTGACATTCCCCAGTAGGCCATATCGGCGACTGGCACCTCTTGAACCTCCAGAACGCTCTTTCCGATCTGTTGCTGAGTTTGTTCGGCCTGTAGACGAGACCACGTCTGGAATGGCAATGAGCCATGACTGTTCGATTTCCCTCCTGAGACCAGAATATTCTCTAGGTCCTGCAAGATGATGCGCCATGACACGACATCAATCACAAGGTGATGGGCAACCAACGACACCAGTTGACGATCGTCTCCCTCGACTTTGAACAAGTCAACCGCGAACAGCGGGCCATTTTCGATATCAAGAGACGTCTGGCTCTCCTCCACAGAAGACTGGATGAGATGATCTGTTGCACTACTGGTATTGTGCACACGGAATTGGTAGGAGCCTGGAATGTCTCGACCGATTCGCTGCCGCCAGATTCCCTCTTTGTCTCTGCTGAAGCGTGCTCGAAGCATAGAATGTGAGGTAGCAATAGCTTCAAGCGCCTGCGCTATGTCATCCGAAGAAAACTTACGTGTCAAGCGAAGCAAGACACTCTGGTTGAAATGAGTCCAGTTATCTCCCACACACTCAAAGTAGAGTTGCTGTATTGGCGAAAGATCGAACGCTCGCTCCGTCTCTTCGTCTTGATATGACACTTCTTCTGGTAAGGTCACCAGAGAGGCAAGCTGCACAATAGATTTGCTCCGAATGATATCTTGTACAGTTACCCCAAGATTTTCTTCCCGGCACCGTGAACTAACCTGCATGGCAGATATGGAGTCACCACCAAGGTGCAAGAATGACTGGTTGAGTCCAACCTGATCCGACGACAGGTTGAGTACATGGCTAAAGATCGATTGCAGCTGCCGCTCGACTCCGGTCCCCGGCGTGTTGTTTTTGTTTTCTCCCACTCCTGTGTCGGAGATTTGACGATAAATATCGTCACTCATATCCTCGAGGTATGTCATGACTTGCTTGCGATCCAGCTTACCGGAAGGCAACAACGGGAGCTCTTGCAAGACTACCCATTTGGACGGGATCATGTATGCCGGAAGACGATCGCAGAGCCGCTCGCGAATACCAGGCAGGTGAAATGCTGCTGCTTCCTGAGGAACGACGTGGAGATGGCCCGGCGTGGCATTTGCCGTTGCCAGCTCTTGTAAGGAAAGAGCTGCCACTAATCGCTTTTTACAGCAGCCTGAAGCAGGAATCGTCACCAAAACATGCTGAACCACAGGGTCCGTCTTCAAGTGATGTTCCACTTCACCTAGTTCAAGTCGCTGTCCATGCAGCTTGACCTGGGTGTCCTTCCGCCCGAGGAAAATCATCGTCCCGTCAGAGGCGTATTTTACCAAATCACCTGTTTTATACATTCGTCGTTTCGGTGTATTTCCAGGACAATTATGATCTCTCGCCCATTTGAGATCCTGAATGAACGCCTCCGCCGTCTTCTGGTCATTATTCAGGTAGCCCCGTGCCAGGACTGGGCCTTCTATGAGCAGTTCACCCGTAGAACCTAGTGGGGCTAGCCTGTTGTGATTGTGCCTGTCAGCGATCCAGCAACGCCCTCCAACTGCCTGTCCCAAATTCGCAGGGTCAGTGGCGAGTGACATGTGTGAGTTGACCAACGTAGCTACTGCACACTCGCTGGGACCATAACCATTGATCAGGTTAGCCTTCCCGGACCATGTAAGGATGTGGCTTTGAGACATAGCCTCACCACCAAGAACGAGTGTTTCCAGTCCAGGGATCGCTGAGGGTTGGATGAGCTGGACAAATGATGGTGTCAATATAGCCCAATTCACCTTCATCTCATTAATGACGCTCGTAACGTTGTTCAATCGCATCTCATCGCTCGGGATACACACGCAGCCACCAACTGTCAACATTGTAAGGATTTCAATGAGACTCGCATCAAAAGTGTACGAGGCGAATTGCAGGGCGCGTGACGTCGATTTGATTCTCATAGCAGGTCCATAAGCGGCAGAACTTGTGCAGAAGGCCGCATGTTCTACTATAGTTCCCTTGGGCTTGCCTGTGGTGCCGGAGGTGAAGATGACATAGGCGGCGTTGTTGTTCGCAGGAGACGGCAGTACATTGCGGCGGATAGGAAGCTGATCTATTGTGTGACGATCGACAACGACTGCCTGAGCCACTATAGTCTCGCAAAGCTTCTGATACTGACCAGAGCAGAGCATGACCTTAGCTTTCAAATCACTAACGATGCCTTGGAGGCGAGCGGCTGGGTGAGCGGGATCCAAAGGAACAAAGGCACCTCCTGCCTTTAATATCGCCAGCATGGCGACAATTGTCCATGCTGATTTTTCGAAGCAAAACGGTACCATAACTTCTGGCCCGACGCCTAAATGAACAAGGTGATGCGCCAGGGAGGTTGCCAGCCGATCAAGCTCACGATACGTAAAAGTCGCGTCCCATGAGCAAATGGCCTCCGTCGTCTCCGGTCGCAGTAACACCTGTTCTTCTATGATCTTGTGGATACACTTCTTCACAACATCCAGCGGCTTGCTATTCCATTCCCAGATTGTCTCTTTGTCCTGTACGCTTAACATTTCCATGTCCCCTAACTTCTCATTACTCCTTTCTTTAGCGGTCAGACGTTTAAGGATGGTCTCGAGCTGATAGAGTAATCGCTGCACCTGCCAAAGAGGTATAACTTCCTGATCAAAGTGAGCTTCTATATCAATTCTAGTATCACCTACCTTGCAAGAAATTGTTAGGGGGTAGGTATGAAAGTTAGTTCCAACTGTGCCGCTGCTAAGGAGAGTGCAGAGATCGCCGGCGAGCTCTTCATTGTCATGGTCAATCGCTAAAAGATTCTGGAAGTCACAGGCAGCTCCTGTGTCTGAGCTGAGCCGCTTGATGTGCTGGAGACCAATATACTGATATGGCATGGCCTGCGCGGAGCGTTCCTGAACGTCTTTCAGAAACCTGCTGACGCTCGATTCACGGTCAACACAGATCCTTGTAGGTATAGTCGCAAGTGTAGGACCTATTATGTCAGCAATATCTAGCACAGGCGCATCACGACCGGTCAGTGTCTCGCCAAACACGACGTCGTCTGAGCCGGAATACGTTGCGACCACTAAGGCCCATGCAGCACGTATGGTCGACGGCATTGTAACCTCAGTTCCAGCCTCTCGAGATATATGTGCAACATGTGTGAGCGTGCTGGTTGCACGGACTTCGTATGCGGGGTGAGGGAGGTGAGGAAATTGTTTCGATGTGGTTTCAGATAATCTTGACCGCCAGAAGTTCTCCGAGTCGGTTGGATTGATCTCAGACACATACCTGATGAAGTTACGGAACGAGGCGCCGGTAACAGGGTACGCGGACTGCGAGTGGTAATAACAAGCTTCCACCCTTTCCAATATAAGTGGAATACTCCAACCATCGTACAAGGCATGATGAGCTGTCCAGATGAAGTGAGGATCAGGTGAGTTCTCTCCAACAATGGTATATCGAGTGAGCATGCCGCCATTATGAGCAGGCAGTTGCCGGTTCTCTCCTGAGATTTCTTGAAGATCGACCGCATTGTGCCACACAATCGGCTCTTGCATAACGACTTGAAGGAAGCCTAAGGACTTGGTGTACACGATCCGAGTCCGCAGGATGACTTCCACCTCTACAACTCTATCCCATGCCGATCGAAACTTATCCATATCTATGCCAGGCTGGAGTCGGTATATATTCTGTGCCACATAAGCTCCGGGCTGTTTGCTGGAGAGTGCAATGAGGCCTTTCTGAATCGCGGTACATGGATATATATCCTGCACAGAACGTCTCTCGACATGGCACTCAGACACTACCTCTTCTATCAAGTGACTAAGGGATTCGGTGCTTGGAAGCATCGCGAATGGTTTCAGCTCTGGCTGTACCGCGTTTGACTGACCGGCATCGGACATGGCCAGAGCGTCCCTTGACATTTCCGACAGTTTTGGTTTCTGGAAGATGTTTGCCACTGTGAGAAGGATGCCCTTTGAACGAGCAGCAGCAACGAGTCGCATAGCTCCGACTGAATCTCCGCCCAATCGGAAGAAGCTGTCGTCGGCTCCGATGGAGTCAGCATCAACATTCAATATAGAATGCCAAAGCTCTTGCAAAGTTTTCTCCATCTCGGTTGATGGTGCCCTTCCGCTCTTGCCTGCAAGCCTGTACGTTGCGGCTTGCTCGTCTGATAGCGACTGACATATAATTCGCAGCTTCCGCCGGTCAAGTTTTCCAGAAGACGTCATCGGCATCGCTTCAACAGGAATATACACCGATGGGACCATATAAGACGGAAGTGCGTTTGTTAGGGCGACCTCCAATGCTTTCGCAGTGGATCGAATGGCGTCAGACATGGGTGATACCATTTCACCCTCGGTGGCATGCGCGCCGTCAGCCGACGGAAGGTACAGAAAGGCTGCGAGCGCTTTCATAGTTTTCTTGTTGCCTATTGTTATCAATTCCACAGCAGACTGGGCCTCGCTTGGAAGGTTGAGCCGTAGTTGATATTCAATTTCTCCAAGCTCAATTCGTTGCCCATTAAGCTTGACCTGTGTGTCTTTGCGCCCTATGAAGGTTAATGTTCCATCAGAGTTGTATCGCACTAGATCACCCGTCTTGTACATTCGTCGCGTTCGTTGGCCGGTGGTCTGAGGCTCAACAGCCCACGCAGGGTTCTCAATGAATGACTTGGATGTCTTCTCTGCATCGTTAAGATAGCCTCGTGCCAGTATAGGACCCTCTATCAGCAGCTCTCCAATGCACCCGACTGGCATGAGAAAGTCATAGTTCCAGGGATCCACCACCCACGACACGCTGCCGATAGCACGCCCGATGTTGGTCGGTTCGCCGGATATTCCGACTTGTCCATTCCAAGTGCAGTTGATTGAGCATTCAGAAGGGCCATAGCAGCTGTAGAGTGAGACTGCCTTCCCCCACACCTCGGTGGCGCCCTTTGTGACCGGTTCGCCGCCTAGCCCGAGAGTCTTGACCTTCGGGACTTCGGACGGCTGAAGGAAGCTGGCCACTGTAGGAGTCAAGTCCATGAGATTGACTTCAAGCTTGTTAACAATGTCCGCCAGGTTGTTCATCCGATCGTGATCCGACGGCACACAGACGCAGCCTCCGCGCATGAGCGTTGTGAATATTTCTGCCAGACTATTGTCGAAGGTATAAGCGGCAAATTGCAGAACCCTAGAGTCTGGACCAAAAGGTATAACCGAGCCATGGGCGTTAGCGCTAGTGGTAATTGCACGGTGCTCTAGAACGACGCCCTTGGGCTGCCCGGTGCTACCGGATGTGTAAATGACGAAACATGGGTTGATGGGCTGCACAGTGGTGCACACTGCTCCTTTGCAAACAGGAAGCCGGTCCAGAAGCGAGAGATCAACAGCAACAACACATGGAACAATGTCTTCGAAGATGTTGGCGCGTTTGGGCGACGCAACGACGATTTGTGCTTGAGTGTCGCGCACGCGCGTCTCGAGCGCCTTCTTTGGGTGCGTGGCATCCAGAGGCACGCAGGCGCCACCCGCTTTCAGAACACCGAGCATCGCCACAATTGTGAATGCCGATTTGTCAAAACAGGTCGGCACAAAGGTCTCGGGACCAACTCCGAACGCCACGAGGTGATGAGCAAGTCGTCCTGCCAGCTCGTCCAGTTCAGCATAAGTGAAACTCGCATCCCAGGCGCAGATTGCTGCCGCGTTTGGTCGAAGTTGGGTTTGCTGTCCAATCACATTGTGCACACAATCATTGATGAATTCAGGCATCTTGCTGTTCCAGCTCTGTATTTGCTGTCGGTCACGATCGCTGAGATGATCAAGCTGTCCGACCGTCTGCCCTGAGTGGTAGGTGAGATTTTTCAGCGATTGGACAAAAGTGCTGGCAACATTGGCGGCTTGCCCATCTGACAGGAAGTCGGTCCAGTAATCCAAGTCAACAACCGCGCCTTCGTCTGAAACTTCTACGTTAACCGAGACATCGTACTCGGTAGGATCATAAGCCGGAGAGCTTTCAGAAAAGCGAATCGATGGCTGTTCCGTCTTTCGTGCCGTTGGAAGTTTCCGATATGAGAGAGCTGTGTTGAAGAGTGCCGTTCCGGCGAGACGCAACGCATGTTGGACGTCTCCTAGTGAGGAGTGCCGGTACGGCGAGCTTTCCAAGTAATCTCTTTGGACCTGTTGGAGGATTTCTTGTAGACGGGTGGTGCCCGCCATGTTGACCCGGCAAACAAGCGTATTGATAACTGGCCCAATCACGTCCTGGATTCCTTCGACAGGAGCATCTCTTCCGGAAGTCAGATAACCAAAGCATGTCTCTTCTGAGCCAGTGTAACACCGCAGTGTCAGGGCCCATGCTGTATGAAGCAGGTTCGCAAATGTAACCCCGTTAGCCTCGCAAGTGTTTTGCAGCTCCAGATAGTCCTCGAAGTCCACTCGTAATGAGCGAAGCTGCCTCTCTGCAGAGACTGCCGAGATGCCATCATTGAGGGGAGGAAAGTAGCATGGTTCCAAATCTTTTAGGTACGACTTCCAATACTCGATGCCCGCATCAAATGGTTGGCTTTGGAGATAAGCAATGTAGTCACTGTACAGTGGCCCTGACCCTTCACGGAGTTGACCATTATATGCTATCAGTAGGTCTCGGAAGAGTACCGACATCGAAGTGCCGTCCATGATAGCATGGCTGATTTCTAGCTGGCAGACTACGTCCCCCACAGTAGTCTGGCAAATGGTGAAGCGGTGTGGTGGCCGTCGGCGATCGTCGTAGCTCTCCAATTGTTGGTCACCCAGGATGCTCAACGCTTCATTCTTGTCTTCACATGCAATACGCACAAAGTCCGCAGTTACGTTCTTAAGGACGATTTGATCGTAAAGGCCATCGGAACTACTCAGACTCTCGATGAATATGGTCCGAAGCGCTGCGTGCCGATTCACGACTCTCTGCCATGCGTCCGACAGTCGCCGGGTGTCCACTAAGCCATCCTTTTCCGGGATCACATCATAGAGCACTCGTACTGTATATTGTGCCGAATTTTTGGTCTGACTGAGCAGGAGGCCTTGCTGCATTGGCGAGCATGGATATATGTCTTCCACAGCGTCCATGCCGGACACTCCAATCTGGGGCAGTCTTTCTGACATCATTGTTCTGAGCCGATCATATGTCAACGAGAGCAGTGGGAAATCGCTCAACGTGGGTTCGGGCGCCATGCTTGTCAGATTCTGAGCCATCGTACGTAGTGTTTGCTGGCAGGTGGAGATCCACCGCCGAATCGTGTCCTGGTGCCTCATGTAACGATTGAAAGTGAAAGAGAAGCGAACTTTGCCCTGAACCACCACGGCCGAAATTTCGAAGAGACCAAAGCGCGGAGTGTCTTTGCCGACGTCGGCCGTGCCTCCAGCACCCCGAGCCTCCCCTGCCATATCCTCTACAGGGGCGAGCAAAGCGCCCTCGCGCTCCAGCTGCTGGTATTGACCAAGATAATTAAATGTCACCTCCAGTGGCCAGTGCTGGCTAAATCTCTCCTTTCCATTGCTAGTCAAAAGACGGCTCGCAAAATATGGTCTTCCATTATCTGGAACTCGCCGGCGGAGGTCCTTAATAAGCCGTACAGTCTCGACAAAGTCACCCAAAGTCGAGGGGGGCACATGCACTGGGTACATGATTGTGAACCATCCTACAGTCCGGGATAGGTCAATTGCTGGGTCCCACGGCTCTCGTCCGTGACCTTCGTTATACACTGCTGGCACGGCTCTGTCCGGAAAGGCTTGGCCGAATGAGCTTATGAGAGCAGAGAGTAATATGTCCACAGTTTCAGTTCGGAGCGCATCGTGGCATCGCATTAACAACAACGATGTTGTAGTGGAATCCAGCTCAAACCCGTCACATGCAACGTCGCCGTAGGTGTTTGGCTGATCCGCCATCCCCCAGTAGGCAAAGTCTCCAGCAGGAACACTGTCAATCGGTAAGACCTTGCTAAGAGAAAGCTGATGGCAGTGCTTCTCTTGCAACCGGCACCAGGTTTGAAATGGCAATGGCTTTGTTTCAGTCAGTGCAGCCATTGGATCCTTGAGCAGCTCCTCAAGATCCTCAAGGATGACACGCCAAGAGACAAGGTCAATGACTAAGTGATGGCCAACCATGAAAAGAAGTTGATCACTCGCATTGACGTTGAAGAGGTCCGCCGCAAACAATGGACCAGTTGTGGCATCAAGACAGGTCTGGCTATCTGCTATCGCCGGTGTAGCCTCGTCCTGTTCGTCAATCTCATGAGTGCGGAAGCGATATGACGAGGGAATGTCTTGCGTGACGCGCTGCTGCCACGTCTTGTCGGTGGCGGTTTGAGTGAACCTCGCCCGCAACATGGAATGACGGGTTATGATTGTCTCAATCGCTCTACGAAGATCTTCCTCCTGCAATTTGCTGGTGATACGGAGAAAGAAGCTTTGGTTGAAGTGGCTGTGGCCCTGGTTTGGTAGTTGGAAATACAAGTGTTGAATGGGTGAGAGATTAAAGGCCTGCTCTACGACCTCATCCTGGTATGAACGATGCTCGATTGCCTTTGTGCGGCACGCCAAATCGGTAATGGATTTGCTGCGGAGGATTTCCTGCACTGTAAGGCTGAGACCTTGTTTCTGGCACTGGCCCATAACTTGCATCGCCGAGATTGAGTCTCCACCCAAGCTTAAGAAGGAACGATGCAACCCGATTTGATCCAGGGGTAGATTGAGTACGTAGCTCCAGGCAAGTCTCACTTTGCTCTCAACCTCCGTCGCGTCCCTCACCGAGCCCTCTTGAGACTCAGCACTAGACGTTGTCTGATGGTAGAGATCTTCGCTCATACCCTCAACCCACTTTGTGACCCTTTTTCTGTCTAGCTTGCCGGACGTCAAAAGGGGAATTGATCCGACTACAATCCAGATCGACGGCACCATGTAAGCGGGTAGTTGACCAAACAAGTGTTCACGAGCCGCGGCTACAAGCGACTCTGCAGTTGCCTTCACTGGGCCCTCGATGACTTCGAGCTCGTTTCCTTCTACAACAAGGTCTCGCCCAGCCGTGTCTAATAACGACAACACTGAAATAAGGCGCTTTCTGCAGTGACCCGACTTCGGCAGCAGCACCAGCCCATGCTTGACCCTCGGATCTGCATTGAGATGGTGCTCGATTTCACCCAATTCAATCCGTTGGCCGTTAAATTTGACCTGTGTGTCCTTCCGTCCGACAAAGCTCAGCGTGCCGTCAAGATTATATCGCACCAAATCACCAGTCTTATACATATATCGCCTTCGTCCGCCAGGATTCTGGTTCAGGGCCCATGCCGGATACGGTATGAAAGTTTGGGATGTCTTGTCCTCGTCGTTGAGATAGCCTCGTGCAAGGGTTGGGCCCTCGATTAGAAGCTCTCCCACGCAACTCACCGGTACTAACCGGCTGTCGTTGAATGGATCCACAATCCAGCTGTGCACCCCGACTGCCCGGCCTATATTCGTTGGCGCTGTCTCTCGGGTTACGCGGGAATTGACGACTGCTGCGACAGCGCACTCGCTTGGACCGTAACCGTTGACGAGACTGATCATAGACCATTTGTTGATGTGACTCTGCGACATCGCCTCTCCTGCCAAGACCAAGGTATTCAATCCTGGGACACTGGAGGGCTCCATCAAGCTAACAAAAGAAGGTGTGAGAACTGCCCAGTTGACACGCATTTCATGGATAGCCGCAGGGATGTTGTTCAGGCGTGCATCTTCACTGGGTATACAGACACATCCGCCGACCATCAATGTGGTGAGAATCTCAACAAGGCTAGCATCGAAAGTGTGGGCCGCGAACTGCAAGACGCGCGATCCTGCGTTCATCAGCATAGCCGGTGCATGGGCCTTCGCACTGGAACAAAAGGCTCCGTGCTCAATCACAGTGCCCTTGGGTTCCCCGGTGGTTCCTGAGGTGAAGATCACATAAGCTGCATGATTGCTGGTCGCGCGAGGCGAGTGGCCCTCCCGGTCGAGACTCAGCCGATCCATCAGCTCACGATCAACCGACAATATCTTGTCTGCAACGGTCACAAGCGGCCGGGCATGCTGACGTGAACATAGTAGGATCTCCGCTCCAACGTTGTGAGCCAGAGCGCACAGGCGAGGCAAGGGGTGTGAGGGGTCCAGTGGGACAAATGCGCCTCCTGCCTTCATCACACCTAACATCGCCACGATTGTCCATAGCGACTTGTCAAAGCATAGAGGCACGATCGCCTCTGGACCGACACCCAGTTCGACCAAGTATTGGCCCAATTGCGTACTGTGTTGGTCGAGCTCGCTGTAGGTGAGATTGCCATCCCAGGCGCATACCGCTTCAGCATCGGGCCGCGACAACACCTGGTCCCGGATAACATCGTGTATACACCTGGCCACTTCCTCCAGTGGCGTCGCGTTCCAGTTCCAGACCTGCTTCTTGTTGCGCTCACTAAAATAGCTCAAGTTCGTGATCGTGGTATCACTAAGAAGGACGACCTCGTCCAGCACCTTGCTGAACGTACTCGCCACATTCAAAGCTTGCTCCGTCGATGAATCGGAGCCCACCCACTCGAGAAAAAAGCTGAGGTCGCCCTCCACGTCTTTGACGTGAAGACGAATGTCGCACTGTAACGCATATTAGAAACTGGACGCGGGAACATGAAGCTCCACCAGAAGGAGGATGACACAAACTTACTTCTTCAAAGCTGGCCAAACTAATTGGTTGTGTAGAAATTACTTCCTCGTCAGACGAGGGAAGATTTGAATAGTGACGAAGCAAGACGGCCGTATTAAAGAACCGCCGCTCCGACGAGTGTAGACCTCTCGAGACCTCCGCCGGCATCTCATGCTGATACGGAGCTGCCCGGGCGAAATCATCTTGAGCCTTCTTAACAAGGTCAAGTAGAGAAGCCGAGTCCTCCAACCTCATCCGGGCAATAGGTAGCCCAACAGGCGTCTCCGTCCCCTGGCACGTCCCGTCGACCGACATATTCCGCTTGGTCTCGCGATAGCCGAAGGAGACATCTTCCAGGCCCGTGTAACACCGAAGAAGCAAAGCCCACGCGGTACGCAGGACACTGGAAAGGATTTCTCCATCTTCTCCTGCGAGCTTCTGCAGTTCTTGGATTTGATCCGGCTGGACCCTGACCGACAGAGGCCGTTTCGGACCATCGATGTCGACATCAAAGGGAGGGAACCGGCAAGGTTCCGCGTCAGCCAGATACGCAGCCCAATAGTTTAGAGAATCGCCTGGTTGAACTTCGAAGCTTCCTGCCATTGTAGATGTTGTGATAGTAGAAGTGATATAGGTGATGAACTTCTTCAACAGCATAGATCTGGAGGTTTGTGAGAGTTAGCTTTCGTCTTGCATCTACCACGCATGACTTACCAGGAAGCACGTATATGTTCCTCTGGAGCTATCTGGTTCTCGTGTGGGGCAGTCCAACTCTCTGTAATCTGGGCTTCGCGACCCCATCCCGACCAGCTGATTGAAAAGAGATGCTCCCCCCCCCACCATCCTGTTCTCGCCACCGCCTTCTTCCGCTTCCATCCAACACTTCTCCCTCCAGCGCCTTTCGCCTCGGAAACGCCGGGGACAAGCCGTTGACGGCATGGCACATGGAAAATAAGCCAGCGTCGCAGCTGTGCAAGCGTGTCGTGGGCCACCAACACCGGCAGGCGTCAAAACGACAAGGGATGTTTCGGAAATTTCGTGCCCTTAGCCCTGAATTCTATTCTGTATCCGCTCCGCTTAGCTAAGCTCTCTGTTCTCTGGCAGAAAAGAGCGACGGCAACGGCAACAGCCGGCGGCTTGTGCCATGGAAGGGACGTCCAGAGAACGACCGGTCCTCCGTACATCTTCCAGACATGCAAAGTTGACTTTGCGAAGGTGGCAAGCTAGGGTTCGGTCCCTTCACCTAATCTGGAATGAGGCCCAAGTCCGTGGAAGGCTATGGCCGGCGCATGAACCCGGGCCTTTCGGCGCGAGATAGCCGATTTCAATTTGTGGCAATGATGCCGTGGAGCGAACATCAATACGCTTGAGCCAACGAGCCATCACGAACCCTGTGCGATGCAACGAGGACAGAAGTGGTGCAAGTCGGCTATTGTAACCAGATGAGGCTGGCGTTCCCCATCCCCTGCCTTGCTTTGACTGATTGACTGGGACCGAGTTATTTTGAGCTCCTCTACCTGGGAAAACTTGCAGCTTGCAGATTACAGCTTGCAGCTTGCAGCTTGCAGGTGTGGTGGCGTCAGTCATGGCGGGATTGAATATCTTACAGAGTACAAAGTATGCACTGTGGAGATGGACTGGAGAGGTAAGGTACAGTAGGTAAGGTAGGTACAGTAGTTCGTATTGGGGCGGGATTGTTGACTCGTGTTGTTGTAAGGTTAGGTACGGCCGGTAGTTTAGGTACAGTAGGTAGGTTAGGTACCGTAGGTACCGTAACCGTACCTTGGGTAAGTTTCATGCGGCAGCCAGTCCGTATAACGTTAGGTCTAAGTAAGGGCACAAGTCTAAGGTATTAGTCAGAAGCTACTACGGAGCCCATTTTCGCTCCCATGCAAGCCACAAGGTAGCCTAAGAATAAGGGGCCGCCCCTAAAGTATGCTTATACCTTATCTAAGATATGTACCTTCCTGTAGGGTCAGCGTAGCATACTTTAAGCATAAGCGGCTCGGCTCACCACAAACACAACGCTTCACAAGCGCCCAAATTAATACGCAAGACAAACGGGACAAGTGATATAACGACTGTCTAATTCAAAATGACGATCTTTCATATTCTAAATACTCTGTCCAAAGGTAAGGTAGCTACGGTATACCCAGGTACCTTAGGTATCTTACTGTGCAGTATTTCTTCGCGGATTGCAAGGTGAGGTCCTGTTTGAATACGAGTACGGTAGGAGGTGCTGTAATACGGTATGGTGGGAAGTTGTTGAAATTAAGTTTAGCAGTGATGCAATCGTGCGCTAAAGTGGCTAAACCTTAATCCCAACGGCTCATCCCGGTTGAGCTGTCAAACCGAAATGGGGAAGCTTCCTTAGCTGCAGCCCCAAAACCAACCTCATTCATGCTCATCCCTCATGTCTCATGCCTCATGCGCCATTCGCATATGGCATCGGAGCTATGCACGCTACAACGCACAGCAATTTCAACTTCCACCAGGTGCCTAGACTTAGGTACACTTCCAGGCTGATCTGCATGACCACACACTGTTCGAAGTGGCCGATCAAGACACATGAGCTTGAGAAGGCGAAATCCGAGCAGAGATGAGGAAAAAGAGCCGGAGAGACGCAAATCTCTGCTGCATCTGAATATGTGCCCAGCGGCCTAGGTTCATGTGGGCTGACTGCTGAGTCTTCAAGGATACCAGAATTAGACCTCACTTGACTTGGGTCTAGTCCAGCTAGCCAGCCAGGTACAGAATCTCTTTGCCGTCTGATTAGGGTCAGTCGGCTACCTTTACGACTAGGTTTGCGCCACGGTCTGACCAACCTTCATCCTCACTGTTGGCACCACAGGTAACTATGTGTTGGGGCTTCTTTTCTCGCCAATTTCTCTTTTCTTCAGCTGTCATTCCCACTTCCATGTGCAAGTAGTTTCGGGTCAAAACAGCTGTTCCTTTCGTACGAGTAACGACTGTGCTATTCGTATTTACCTATTTTACTGTGGCGTTGTGGCAAGACCTAGCTGACCTTTTGGTGGGACCCATTTAGACGCTTTGCTCGTATGAGGACTTCGTAACAACAGACTAGAAACCAGGGCGTCGAACCACCATCCTTGAGTCGGTTCGCGCGTATGACGGACACTGCGGGAGCCACCACGGCCTGGTGCCACGCGCTCGGGCACGGGTTCACCCGTCAATCGCGTCCTCGACTTATCCAACTAGTACACGATCCAACCACACAACCTGTGTACACGTCGAACTCACTACTAATGTTGACATTAGTCTTCAAGGATTCGGCAACCGACAGTAACTTTACCGCCAGAAGTCCCTCGCTGTACGATGGATGCAACGGAAGACCCAAGACGCATGAGAGATCAGTGCATACCGGCTGTCATGTAAGTGGAGAAATATATTAGACTTTCGCAAGAGAAGGGGGACGTGGCCTCCTGCACCTGAAAGCCTGTTTTTGCCGTTCCTCGGTGCCCAGTCGCATAGCCCGACCTTCTTAGCCCTACCCCAGGACCCCATTCATATCCCCAAAACCTGTCCGCCCCTCCGTCTCTCCCCCACCTACTATTATCCCAATTGTATTTGCGCGACATTTCATCCCATCAATCAGTTATGTCATAGTTTCACGGCGTGCGCATATGGAGTGACATTCAAATACGCCTCCATCTCGATTCGGCAGTCATTATTTCTGAGCTTCCGCGACAACGGATGTTGCCGATTCCATGCCCTAACTAGCCTACCCAGTCTTGCCGGCCGAAAACTTCAAATCTGGCCGAAATCTGGCTGGGCAAGAAATCACCCACATAACTTTCGGCACCATGCTCTCCCGCTGAGTTGCAGCTTTTTGGCCTTCAGATTTGCAGCCTGTCCGATACTGTTGAGCTGACGATACGACGCAAAGGAAAGGAGAACTGGCGACGATGACCGCATCGTCGACTCTGTCCTGTACGAACGTTGACGATACCTTTGGTCCGTATGCGGGCGACTGTCGCGGTGGTTTTGACTTCACCCTGCTGTTTGAGCAAACCATTCTGTCAATCGCGCCACTCGCATTGCTACTCATCGTCGCACCTTTACGTATCTGGTATCTGTCCAGAAAGCAGACGAAGGTGGTTCACAGCAAATGGTTACCTTCGAAGCTGGTATGTGTCCGTTTCAGTCCACCTCCCTCGTTTGTACAGCGGACGCAGCTTCTGGACGACGGCTATAGCTGGTCTGACCTCTCGCACAGATCTCGATAGCGGCCTTTGGAGCCCTACAACTTGCACTCGTGATTCTCTGGGCGAGGTTACCGGCAATCAATACTCGAGCATCAGTCCCTGCAGCTGCTCTCGCGCTCGTCGGCTCGCTCGTATGCTGCCTGCTGTCCTATGTGGAACACGTCCGTTCCGTGCGACCGTCTTTCCTCCTGAACGGATACTTCCTCTTCTCCCTTCTATTTGACATTGCATGCGCGAGGACCCTATGGCTGCGGCCCTACAATCGTACGGTTGCGATCGTCTTCACGGCCTCCGTTGCACTCAAGTTGGTGATTCTCTTGCTTGAGGCGATAGAGAAGCGTCGGATCCTGCGGCCTCCATACGAGACCTATCCCCCTGAAGCCGTCAGCGGGATCTACAACAGAAGCTTCTTTTGGTGGTTGAACTCACTTTTTCGTAGAGGTTTCTCCAAGGCCCTTTTCGTACCCGACCTATTTACGCTCGACAAGCACTTGGTTTCGCAATACTTGGAAAATCTGCTGCAATCTGCCTGGAACAAAGGTCTACATCTCCTTTAAACTCATCTTCAAACGTCTCTTGTCGACAGGGTCCTAACGGAAAGCATTGTTTATAGTAACCGGTAAAAGCCCGCACGAGCTATTCTTCCTGGCTCTGAACACTTTGAAATGGCCTCTGCTGTCTGCTGTTTTCCCTCGATTGTGCCTCATCGCCTTCACCTTCTGCCAGCCGTTGCTGATCAACCGTGCGATCAACCTGTCTCAACAGCCCGTAACGGAGCAAACGACCAACGTAGGATACGGCTTGATTGGGGCGTACATACTGGTGTATGTTGGCATAGGGGTTGGTACTCGCAATCCTCGCAAACGCAATCTCTAACAGACTGGCGTAAGGTCTCCATGGGTCAATACCAACACTTGACGTACCGAGCGATTACCATGGTCAGAGGAGGATTGATATCAATGTTGTACGGCAAGATGACGGACTTGAGCATCACGGCTGCGGATCCCGGTTCAGCCTTGACTCTAATGAGCGCGGACATAGAAAGAATTACTACCGGTTGGCAGTCTATTCATGAGGTCTGGGCGAACATAATCGAAATTGGGTTGGCAATCTATCTTCTCGAGAGACAGCTCGGCGTCGCATGTGCCGTTCCTGTTGGCGTAGCGCTCCGTAAGTTCCGGTGACTACTTACTTGACTGGAGTCTTTGGTGCTGACATGTGTTGCGCGTCGTCCAGTCTCGACCGTAGGATCCTTGGCCGCGACGGGCCTCGTAATGTCACGTCAAGCGATGTGGCTCGAGGCTATCGAGAAGCGCATCACTGCCACTACGGCGATGCTTGGTGCCATGAAGGGGGTGAAGATATCTGGCCTGACCGACACATTACTCAGAAATTTGCAAAAACTGAGAGTGGACGAGTTACGCATCTCGAAGAAGTTCCGGAAGCTACTGATTTGGAACTTGGCTTTCAGTAAGGAGCTTCGGTCACTATCGCGCACATGGATTGGATGCAGCTGACCATCCTGATAGCCTACGTCACCCCAGTCATTGCTCCAATCTTAACATTCGCCGTGTTCTCAGTTCTTGCACGAAACAGTGGCGGTCGGACAACCCTGGATACGGCAAGGGTGTTCACTTCGCTCTCGCTCTTTACTCTCCTCACGGAGCCTCTCGGGAATCTAATCATGGCACTGGCCACAATGATGGGCGCTGTCGGTAGCTTTGATCGGATTCAAGCGTTCTTGAACATGGATGTCCGTGTGGACAGCAGAACATTCCCTACCGATTTCTCACTCAATGGCAGCTCCCAAAGTTTTGAGAAAGGGAGCAGTACGGAAAAAGGGAGCAGTACACAAGGTAGCGATATCGAAGTGAGGAAGTTAGGTTTGACAGGCAGAGGCGAGAAGGACTACTATCCCATCTCTGACGCTGACGCAATAGTCGTCGAGAACGGGAGCTTTGGCTGGGATCAAGAGAAGGAGCCATTACTGCAGTCCATTAATTTGACCGTTCCCCGAGAGAAGTTAACTATGCTGGTGGGGCCGGTCGGGTGCGGAAAATCTACCCTGCTGAAGGCTGTTCTGGGCGAAGTCCCCTCGATGAAGGGGACCGTCCAGGTGTCGGCTCCAAGAATAGCGTACTGCGATCAGACCCCATGGCACATGAACGGCACCGTTCAAGGGAGCATTATTGCTGTTACCGAATTCGATGCGCAATGGTATACAACGGTGATTCATGCATGCGCCTTGGATGAAGATTTGCGCCAGTTACCTCGAGGCGATCAGACTGTCATAGGAAGCAGTGGTATTGCCCTCAGTGGTGGACAGAGTCAACGTATCGTGAGTTGATGGTCATCACCAGTCAGCGAGGTCTTCTTCCACGTTGCTGAGAGCTCGTACTAGGCGCTAGCGAGGGCGGTCTACGCCCGAAATGATATTGTCATCTTCGATGATGTCCTCAGCGGACTTGACCTAGATACCGAGAACCGCGTCTTCCATAACCTTCTCGGGCGCGAAGGGCTGTTGCGCAAACATCATGCGACTGTGCTAATTGCTTCTTCGTCTGGTGAGTCGCCCGCTCGCTTTGAGAGGTTTTACTTTCCTCGCCCTTGTTCCTACTTCTCAGCGTCTAGATGCTGACCGGTTGCACAGCAAAGCGTCTTCCTTTTGCAGATTACATCGTCGCTCTTGACGGCAATGGCAGAATCTCCGAACATGGGAGTTTCACAGAGCTAAATGCGACAGGCGGCTACGTTTCTAGCTTCACTTTGCCCCCGCCTGAATGGGACTACAGACCTGAGCAGAACGACCTCAGCGCAGGAACACCTGTCTCACACTACGTTTACTGCGCTCCGGTCCCTGACGCCACGGCACAAGCTGCTGAAGCTGATTCCAGCAGACGCACGGGCGATGTCTCCATCTATTTGTATTACGTCAGCTCCGTGGGATGGATACCTACCATCATTTTCATTGTGACCATCACGTCGTTTGTATTCTGCATTACATTTCCAAGTAAGAACTTCCGCCTCTTCATCAAGTCTGAATTCATCGCTGAATCCCGCCGTCAGATATCTGGGTGAAATGGTGGGCCACAGCAAATGTCGAAGCGCCGAATCAAAACCTAGGCTACTACCTCGGGATCTATGTTCTGCTAGGTGGACTTGCGCTCATCTCCCTTATCATCAGCTGCTGGTCAGTCCGAAAGTCGCTCAACACGCGGGCGTGGTGGCTCAAACTGACCTGATAATACCAGGCAATTGATCATTACAATGGTGCCTAAGACTGGCGAGAATTTTCACTGGATACTGTTGAAGACAGTATTGGGGTGAGTTACCCTCCCTTGAGTCCCTTTGACAAATGGAATCTGACGCTTGGTAACCACAGCGCTCCGATGTCCTTCTTCTCCACGACCGACACAGGCGTCACCGTGAATAGGTTTAGTCAAGATCTGCAACTCATTGACATGGAGCTTCCTATCGCTGCTCTGAACACGTTCGCAAGTATGGCCTCAACCCTCTCCCAAGCTGACCTTATAAATCCAATACTAATTGCCTCCAACCTCAGCTTTCATCATGGTCATCGCGCAAGTGGCTCTAATAAGCGTGGCCTCTGTCTACGCTGCGATCGCCGTCCCAGCCTGCATCATTGCTCTCTACTTCATCCAAAGATTCTATCTACGCACCTCCCGCCAAATTCGTTTCTTAGACCTCGAGGCCAAGTCCCCGCTCTACTCCAAGTTTGTGGAGTGTGTAAGCGGACTCGCCACGATCCGCGCATTCGGATGGCAGCGCGCACTACAGCAGAAGAACCGCGAGCTTCTAGACTTGTCACAACGACCGTTCTATCTCCTCTTCGCCGTCCAGCGCTGGCTTACACTCGTGCTGGACCTGGTCGTTGCCGCTATCGCAACGCTGCTGATTGTCCTCGTCGTCAAGTTACGGGGAACGATGAGCGGTGGGTATGTTGGCGTTGCGCTGCTGAATGTCATCTTGTTCAGTCAGACCATCAAGTTGTTGGTGACCTTTTGGACGACGTTGGAGACGCATATCGGGGCGGTTGCCAGGATCAAGATATTTGGGGCCGAAACAGTGCAAGAGGACCTGCCGGAGGAGAAGGTGACTCCTCCGCCTTCGTGGCCGTCGAAGGGTGCCATCGACTTCAGATCAGTATCGGCGGGTTATAAGTAAGTACGACGGTTTTTCAGCATCACTCCCTCACTGACGCTCGTGCCTTTAGAGTTTCCGAGCCGGTGCTAAAGGAAGTGTCGCTCTCGATCGAAGCCGGTCAGAAGATTGGCATCTGCGGACGGACAGGAAGGTAAGTCGCACCTCACGCTCACATCGTCGAGCCTGCAGCCCACTAACCATGCCCCGTCCTTCTAGCGGCAAGAGCTCCTTAGTCCTATCCATCTTCCGGATGGTCGAGCTCAGCGGCGGCACCATCACCATCGACGGCATCGACATCTCCACCATCCCACGGCAGGAGATCCGCTCCCGCATCATCGGCGTGCCCCAAGACTCCTACCTCCTCCCCGGCACGGTGCGCCTCAACGCCGACCCCCAACATTCTGTCTCCGACAAAGCCATCATCGACGCCCTCAAGAGCGTCCAGCTCTGGCACGTCATCGCCGAAAAAGGCGGCCTCGACGCCGACATGGATAAACTCTTCTTGTCGCACGGCCAACGACAACTTCTCTGTCTCGTTCGAGCTATGCTTCGTTCCAGCTCCATCCTCATCCTCGACGAGGCGACTAGCAGGTTAGTAGTAACCTTTCCCGTTTGTTGTCATATCTCCCCTGCAACCGAGGTCGTGGGTGTGAACAACGGGCTAATTCCTCAACTTGTAGTGTCGACGGCAAGACCGACGCCCTGATGCAGCGCGTCATCCGCGAGAAATTCTCCAAGCACACCGTCATCGCCGTCGCGCACAAGCTCGACACCGTCCTCGACTTCGACAAGGTCGCTGTCCTGGACGGTGGTCGGCTCGTCGAGTTTGACAATCCCTACGAGCTGCTGGCGAGGCCGTCGGCGTTTGCCAAGCTGTATAACAGCTCGAAGCAGGAAATGTCCGACGACGATCTTGTTGATGACGTGGAGGTGGAGGTCGAGGCCGACGGTGAACGTGAAGGTGAAGGTGGATCAGCGGGAGTATAGCGTTGTGGATGGAATATATCATGGTCCGGAGGAGGGTCAAGCGGTCGGGGTTTCGTTCGTTTGACGCTGATGGCTTGATGCCTGCCTGCCTGGACTTTATACGCCAGATATGGAATACAGGTACACGCATTCCCTTGTATATGTTTGATGTTTGATGGTTGGGAAGTATATCAAATCGGATGCAGCGTTTTCTATTTGGTTATATGAGTTTATACGATGAGTGGTTGTTACGCGTAGGGTTAAGCACAGTATAGTCATAGCTTCTGTCCACGTCTTCTGGGGGCCCTGTCGGGATCACACGAATGCCTTCTGTCCGTGAAAGAAGTTCTGTGAAGACCAGTTCCATCGGTAAGCAAATACCGCATCCTGGCCGGTCGGTTCGAGGCAGGGTGTTTCGGTACGGTATGGAGCCTCAGCTACCTCCCTCCTAGTCCTACAGTGACTTCCCTCTGCACAAGCAAACGAAACCCGCCTACTTCGAGTCACCAACAACTTCTCGTGACCGTACCATCCTCAACGACCTTCCCTCTGCGTGCACCAGTCAGTGACTGCGGCAGGACCAAACCCAACCTCTACAGTCACGCCCAGTCTCGTCATCACAACAAGCGCAAATTCGATCTCGCCGATTCGACAGGCAGATCTCGGGCAGCAAAGGGACCTCCGCCGATAGACGTCCAGTACGAACACAGCGTCGAAGACAGCTTCCTTCGGCTAGCTGCCAACAGCATGCGTGGTTCGAGAACGGTACGCTTCGTGTGTTGTCTCGTCTCGTCTCGTCTCGGCGATCGTAGACGGCAGATGGCAGATGGCAGATGGGCAGACAGGCGAAGTTTCCACGACCGAGCGCATAGCTACAGTAAGTGGGTGGCGCAGTCGCCGAATCCCCTGATGCTCAAGGAGCAGGTCGTGGTTCCGCTTCGTGTCGTTGCGTTGCGAGTTGTCGCCGACTGGTTTAATATATCTTGAATACCCTAGTGTGGTGGGTTAACGGAAGGAATGGTATACATCGTCTTCTAAGGTATGCTGCACAGGAACCCCTTCCTTACCCTACCTAGGCGGCAGGACACACACACAGGCAGCAGCAGGGCTCCCCGACGCCATGACACGAGTGCCTCCGCCGGCGGTGGGGTTAGATGAGGGTACGAAAAGCTATTGGACAGCGGTGGAGAAATTATTGGCCGCGGATTGAAAGCGTCGATTGTAAACTGAACACTCTAGGAATTCCCAATTTCGACTGACATGACGTGGGAAAGTCGTATACTGTCTGTAGGAGATAACCGTGCCTTTGTCTAACGCCCGCCGCCGCCTCTACCCCCTCCACATTCAGTGGATATATTGTTCTTCCAGGCGATGTTTGAGCACATACGACCACGAACGGGATAAGGAATACTGGGCATTCCGTGCGCTCTGCCATACATGCAGAAGCCTTCGATCGGCGGAGGTTAGTAGTTGGGTTTTGGTGACGGCTGGCGAAGACCCGCTGTTGTATGTTTTTGTTTTTGCTTTTGCTTTTTACCCCTTTTTTGGGTTTGTGAAAGATTGTGGGTTGAGCATGCTGGGCGTGGAAGCTGGGGGTCTATGGGGGTTAACTTGGGAGGAAAAGAGAGAAAGAGAGAGAGAAGGGAAACAAGTAGTGGCCGCGCTCATGAGAGGACACTGAGGGTTGGATTCTTTGGTGGGTGAGGTAGGGCTAAGTGTTGATACTTACCTTACGGAGAGAAGAACTGGTGGGAGTGCGAGAGTTGCCGATTTGGAAACGGAAAAGGAGTGCGGTAGGGGATCGATTGGACTGGTTTTGGTTCGATGGAATGGAGGTTGGGATGATGGTGAATCTACATATGTATATGAAAGGTACATGTTACCGTGATCGAGCTGTCTGTTTTGTAGAGCAGAGCAGAGCTTGTAGTCACAGTTGACTGTTACTAACAAGGCTCCCAATTGTTTCATCTCGAGCAGAACAATTGAATCAAGCTGGCCACTCTTTCCAAAGACCCGGGCCCTAACATAAGGTATGCGACGAGATTGCAAGAGGGTCAGATTGCTCGCCGCTGCCGTCTCCAGTATGTGCGCTTTGCTCGGCGGACATATCAGTAGACATCATGTGGGGAGACATCACTTGGAGGAAAGTTGGGCTTCTGCGGTGTTGGTTGATGGGATGAGTGTTGGTGTTGATGCTGACGGAGAAATTGGGGCGACGTAGGGTCCGAGGCAGCCCCAACGGTACGTAGCGATGGACAAGGCTGCATGGCCAGGGACTGTAACCTCATGAAGATATCAAGAAGTAACTACCTATCAACGCTCCCTTGCGGAATTGCAGTAGGTGATGCCGCCAACGACGCTGAAAGCCGCACGCCGCCGAGCCGACGAGAGCTACAGTAAGCGGGCTAAGCGGGACATCTTTCTCCTCCAAGGCAGGACAATTCGAAACTTCATGCACCTCATGCGCAATTAAACTTACCTTACCGGATGCGAAAACGCCCAAGCCGATGACGAAGAAAAGAATCACAGATGCGTGACATTCGGAGGAGAGGAAAAATGAGCCATCCGTCCGAGCCCCACCGTCTCCCGCTCTCCTCCTCCCCTCCTTCCCTTTATAACCCCGTTCCCCCTTCCCCCACACTTTTTCCTCCCAGTCCATCCCCCAACCTGGACCTTGCCTCCCACACCCACACCCACACCCATACCGCCACCAACACCCACACCCACACCCACACCAACACACCCAACCATGCCACCCCTAACCCCCCACTGGCCACAACCCTCCCACCCGACCCTCATCGCCGTCACCCAATCCCCCAACCCGAGCACCTACACCTCCGGCGCCACGTCCCTCGTCTCCCTCCCCGCGGGCTCCCTCTTCACGCCCATCACAACCGCCACTTCCGCAACCCGCGCCACCTACTCGACCGTGCAAATCGGCGCCGACAAACACATCGAGCTGAACAGCGACCTACTCTACTGCAACCACTCGTGCGCGCCGAGCCTGGAATTCGACATGGGCAAGTTCGAGGTGCGGGTGGCGCGCGACCGCGATTTGAAGGAGGGGGATGCCTTGACGTTTTTCTACCCGAGTACGGAGTGGGATATGGCGCAGCCGTTTCGGTGCGAGTGTGCGGCGGGGGAGGGGAGGTGTTTGGGGTGGATTAAGGGGGCGGCGTGGTTGGAGGGGGGGGTGTTGGGGGGGTATTGGTTGAATGAGCATGTTAGGGCGGGGTTGGAGGGGAGGGAGGCGGAGGAGAGGAAGACAGGGGGGAGGAAGTAAGGGGGGAGGTGGGAGGGGGGAGGGGGAGTTTGTAGATATGTTGTGGGGGGGAAGGGGACCGGTATCTGTGTTTGTTGATACGGTGCTGATTTGGATGTTGTTGGGCTGTCGCATCTACCCAGGTACAATCGAACCCTGGACGAAGGGTCTTGTCCTTCGCTGCAACTTGTCTGTGGGTCTCGTATCCGATACTTCCGCTTGGCTGGCGGATGATTCGCATCGTTGGGACGGCATATGTAGATTCGAGGAGCTGCAACGGGTCTACAGGTTCTAGATAGGGAGATCCAAGTACTCGGTAGGCAATGGTTGAATTGGTGTGGGACTTGGTTGCCATATCTATAGGGGTCTCGTATGAAATATCTGACGAATGACGCAGTCGACTACGTAAGTCGGAGCTGTCGTTATGAAGGCATACAGGGAGTGGGTGTCTTCATACCCACTGAAGGTGTCACTACCTTAGCATACGCTGGTGGTGTTGACGTGACGAGCACACCATGGGACGACAGCAGCAGCGAAGACGGTTCGATTGCCTCCAGCTCGGCACCAGAAAATGCACAACGGCCGGGAGCATTGAACGACACTCTCACAAGACTATCCACAAAGGCTCCACATCAACCGTTGGCTATCCTCTTCCTATACTGCCCCCTATAGTGTTGAACAAGCAATGAAGCCCTATACACCATAATGGTTCCGGTGAAGCCAATCCAAAACAGTCAGAAACAATGCTCGAACCACCATCCTCTATCTGCAAGTGGCAGCAAGTCGCATAATCTATATCCAGGTCGAAGAGAACGATCCAATGACCGCGGTAGAAGGCTCGAACGCCATACCCAAGATACGATCCAAGCGATCAAGTTTGTACAGAGAATCAGCTGCGTCGAACTTCCAACTCCTGGTCTCGCCGTCGGCTCTAATGTCTTCGATCCGTACTCGGCGCCGTGGGTGCCGGCGCGTTTCCAAAGAGATCTTCCAAGTACGCACTGGGCGTTCTGCCCTGCGGTGGCACCGATAGATTCAGCGTGCTCGTGGAAGGATGTGCCGACAGTCCTGCAACCGAAGACCGGCCATAGCCAACATCGGCACCTCTGCTCGGTGGGAGAGCAGGGGAACCAGGCGGGCTGGGTCCTAGCGATCTCGCGCGCGAGTACCCGTGTGATTGAGGACCAAGATTCGAGAGGGAGATCGGTCCACTCCCGACACGGGTCATCCCAGACCCACCTCCCGGAGCGGAGCTACCAGCCGCGTAATAGCCAGCGGGCAGATACGACGACCCTCGGTTTCCTGGCGTATGCATCCCACCACCTGCTGTAGGGGAGAAAAATAGGTTGGAGTTATGTGGTTTGCGGAGGTTAGGCCGTCCGCTTGCACCCAGTTGCTCGAGTGATAGAGTCGATCCAGGACCTTGCGAATAGAACCCGACCCCCGGGCCGCGTAGCATTGACTTTGTATCCCCGTAGTGGTGTTGCATTGCTGCACGCTTGACCGAGCGGTGGAGGGACCAAGCCACAAGACCCCGCCAGGCCAGGACTGCGAGCCCAAAGAAAGCCAGAGCGGAACCTACGGCGATGAAGATGGTACCTTCTGGGAGGTTGGACTTTCGCATAAACGGCGCGTTTTGAGTCGGTGGAACCGTAGGCGCCGGGTAGTTGTAGGCTCCGGAGAGAGTTGGCAGCCCAGTCGGCAATCCCGGGGCGTCTGCCAAAGCCGAGGGAGTACTGGAAGTTATCTTAGGCGGTGGTGTGACCATCGAAGAAGCTGACTGCTTGGAACTGCTGGGGGCGGCGCTCGAAGAGCTGGTGCTGGCAGCTGCACTGGAGGCGGATGATTGGTCGGATTGAGACGAGGGGGCCGCAGCTGAACTCGCATCCGAAGCAGAAGAACTAGCTGATGTTGCGGTGGGACTCAATGCTGTGGGTATAGCATTGTTGGTCGAGCCAGTAAGCTGCGGGAGGTTTCCCTGCGCTACAGCCGTTGAGAGTAGGATGCTTGTTATGAATAGGTAAAGCATCATCAGCGAGAATGGCGACGAGCGCCGCGAGGACGGCATCTTGGCTGCCGTCCTGCAGTATGAGCACCGAGTTTTATGATGGCGTTACCGATCCTAGAGGCGATCCGGCAATATGGCGATGTTCCAGAGGAGAAGCCTCCACTCTACCACGAACCAACGCGTCTTCGCAGGATGGACAGATCGATCGGGACGGAGAGCTGATGCTTTCCCAAGTCTTGTCGACGAGAGGGCCCCCTTACCAGGCTCTCCTTTGCAACGGCCAGGCTCTGCTGGTCAAGGAGCGAAGGTAGAAATAGTTGGTGATTATTCGGCGAATGATAGTAAGCGCTATAAAGAATGTGATGTATAGACGAATTGATACAGAGTAACGTTACTTTGAATGTTCATGCAGAGACAAGGCTTTGGATCTCCCAGTCTTTCGTTCCTGGTCTAACAGGGACTGGGGATGACGCTTGTGATTGGCCACCTCTAAAAATAGACTTCTGTAGCGAGTCTTTTCACGTGATTGGCAAGCATATACTCTGAAAACCGAAAGACTAGACCAACACTGTCTCAAAATATCTGTTTCGCATTGCGGCTTCAGATAACGGCGATCTCGCGCCCTCAAGATGGGGGTTGCCAAGAGGACAAGGAAGTTCGCCACGGTATGTGAATGCGCCTGTCAATAACAGCAGCGAAGCTAATGCCAAGGAATAGGTCAAGAGAATCATTGGCCAACGTGATAGTCGACTGTAGGAAGCTATCCGTATCGCACACTTCGGAGTCAAAGATAACTAACTCCCATGCTAGGAAGAAGAACCAAGACAAAGGCGAGCTAGAAGGAAAACGAAAAGCCAAAGGCGACGATGTTGTCCGAGAAATGTACGACTAAGCCCAAGCACCACCCAGTCCTCCGCTGATAGCACCCCATCACAGCCCCCAGGTCTCCTCCTCCCTATTCTTCCAATACAACACCGCCCTCGTCCCACCCTACTCCATCCTGATCGACACCAACTTCCTCTCCCACACCGTCCAGCACAAGCTCGAGCTGCTCCCCACCATGATGGACTGCCTCTACGCCAAATGCATCCCCATCATCACCGACTGCGTCATGGCGGAGCTGGAGAAGCTGGGGCAGAAATACCGCATTGCGCTACGGATTGCGAGGGATGAGCGCTGGGAGCGACTGAAGTGTGACCATAAAGGTGTATATGCGGACGATTGCATTGTGGATCGGGTTATGAAGCATAAGGTGTATATTGTTGCGACTAACGATCGGGATCTGAAGAGGCGGATTAGGAAGATTCCGGGGGTGCCGATTATGAGTGTCGCGAGAGGGAAATACGTTATCGAGAGGTTACCGGACGCACCTGAGAAGTGAGGAGTAGGGCCAAGAGCTTGCTGGAAGTCTGCGATTCTCTTTTGCACCCCTGCACGTGCATTCTATCAGAGCTCTCGAGGCTGGCGCGAGAGCAGTACCCGAACGGCTAGACAAGCTTGACCCGCTGTGTCGCCACGGCATCTTTCGGTTCCTGAACACGGCGCTTCGGCCAGAAGCAGGGGTTGGTCAACAAGAGGTGGATCTCAATTCTGTGCTTTCGACTGCAGCCTTCGAAGATGAAACGTGACCGCTCTTGAGCTGCATCAACCTTGACCCGTATATGTCCTTTTACATGATCGGGGATTTAGCGCAGTCAGCCTGCTTGGCGCTGGTCCGCAACATGGGTGTGATCAACGGGACCATACGATGAAATCTTGTTGATATGGCTGCAGTCCTTGGGGACGTTCTGAACGGGGCTACGTGGCATAGTGCCCTGTACTCTCTGGTCCGAGCTGTGGTACGGGTAACGTGATAATTGATCATTGCCCGGCTGTACTCCATAAGACTGTTACATAGATAAATACAATGAACCAAATCTCCTATTGCTGCTGCTTCTTCTGTGCCGACGGACCCATCTCCCTATCAAACGCAGCGTACGACACCTGCAGACCGGCCAGGCCCGAAATGGCAACGTAGAGGATTGAGAGGAGGAGAAAGCCCACCAAGAGACCCATGAAAATGCCTGCATCAATCGTTAGCGAGACTCAAGCAGCATACCATGGCCGAGGACACTCACCGGGTGTAAAGAACTGATACGTCTCGAACAGAGGACCATTCGGTAGCGTGCTGTTACCGGTCGAAATGTGCTCGTGGGTCGAGAAGTCTCGTTTCAGGTTCATGTGGGCGGACGATGGGAAATGGTCGTCCATCTCATAGACCCGAGACTCGGAGACGAGCGAATGCTGTTCGGTTGTGATGGGCGAGGTGGTGTAGATGACTGTGTACTTTGGTGAAGGGAGGAGGTCGATGATGGAAGCGAGGAACGCATCTAACAGTGTTAGGTACGGACGTGATAGGGAAAACTTGGGGGGTTTGAGGTACCGTGTTCCGCGAGCTTAGCGGCTCTGCTGACGGCTGGCAGTGGGGGGAAGTCAACCCTGATGACTCGAGGTTTCATATCGTCGATTACGGAGAAGGAGCCGGCTGCCAATAAAGACACATTAGTATTACACAAAGTGCTGTGGCATACGCCCTCTGGACGCAGTAGTATTGAGTGTAAGACCTACTAGAGGCATCCACCGTCATCAGTCCTGCTTGGCATTTCTCCTCTAGTGACGACTGTATAAGATCCGTATCGACCACTCCCAGTACGTCTGCGACACCGACGCTCGACCTGACATTCTCGTCAAGTCCACTGATGCGCTTCCGTAAGTGTGGTGCCGAGCGGGCAGCGGAGAAGTCTGCTGCGTTCGCCCTTGGCTGAGATACTATCACATATGTATCTGAAGGACATTTATCGAGGTTTGCGGAGAGTATCTTTGCCAAGGATGCTGCGGAGACGATCTGGGGAGAGGATATAAGCAATCTGTTCCAGGTTAGCAGCGGACGATATTGATTCTAACAGCTAGCAACAACGTACTCTGAAGATGAGAAGAAGAAGAATGGAGAGGTGTCTTGGAACGCATCTACTAGAGCCACGCTCAAGGCGATAGCCCCTATCTTGCAGAAGTGCATGGTGGAGTGAAGCTGTTTCAAGAAGTTAACGGTGATGATGCGGGAGGTAGACATCGTGATGCGCCTCCAGGCCAGGGCAAGTCTAGGCGAGTTCGCGAAGAACTGCCGTATGTAGCAATCTACAATTCGCACTCTACAGTGATTTAAGTCTGCGATCCTACAAACAGTTGTCATGGCTCCACCAACAAAGAAAAGAAAGAAGTCGGCGACCGCAGTCCAGGAGATCACATTTGACTCAAGCGCGAGAGAAGATTATCTCACCGGCTTTCACAAGAGAAAGGTTCAGCGCATCAAGCATGCGCAGGAGGAAGCTGCCAAGAAGGACCGGGAGGAGAGGGTCCGGGAGCGGAAGAGGGTAAGTCGAGGTTCCTCGACAGTCGCAAGATATACTACTGATCCGCAAACATGGCAGATGCGAGACGAGCGCAAGGCAGACCTGGAAAAGCATGTTGAGACGGTGAATGCAATGCTACGAGAGGCACACGGCACGGCATCTGAGTTACAGGAAGGGCAAAGCGGCAGTGAGATGGAGGAATGGGAGAGGGTGGCCGATCCTCCGGATGTAGATCATGAGGCGGAATACATTGACGAGGACCGATTTACCACTGTGACCGTCGAGGCTATCAATGTGTCGAAGGAGGGCATACATAAAGTCATGGATACGGAGGAGATGGACATTACGGGCCAGAAGGGTGCGGACCAGAAACCGGGGGCGGACGGTGGCGGTGATGAAGGAGCCGATACGGCGCGGAAGGGGAAGCGGCGATGGACCAAGGAGAATCCTGACGGGCACCTCAAGAAGAAAAAGAAGAAGTTCAGGTATGAGAGCAAAGCAGAGAGAAAAGTCACCAGGTATAAAGAAAGATCAGGAAACAAGTCCAAGGCTCGGGCGAGGAAGGAGTAGGATGTTCAGTCATTTGATGATACAGCTTTGATAGAGATACCCCGTCGAGTAGAATTGGAACGTGTTGATCTTGGCTCAACCGGATGCTATGTGATCATACCGTCGTAGACTATTTAGCTTGAGCTACCTGATGATCAGATGATATAACCCCTCTGTACATCGCTGCCTTTTGATGTGGCTTCCGCTTGTACACTAAAGAATCGCTCGTAAAGAGTTCCGAACACCCGAACCGAATCATCACTTGAGCTTGGACTAGACGTTGCCAATATCCGAGATAAGCTCCTCCATCTGTTTCTGCACGTCGGCATACTTCTTAGACATCTCCTCGTACTTGGCTTCCCATTGATCGCGAGCTCCCTCAAGAGCTTGAACCTTACGCTGATAGAGGTCGGCTTTGACGTCCGTTTGGCGGAGTCTAGAAAAGAAGTAAAGATTAGCTTAGTGAACACAATCAAGCATAGTAACGTAGCAGTAGAGGTTGGAGCATACTTGTCATTCGTTTCTCTCAAGTTCTTGTCTGCTTCTTCCGCTTCCTCCTCCAGGAGTTGCAGTCTCCGCTGCAGTGTCTCGTTCTGTGTGCTGTGTTTGCCATTGTCCTCCGCTAAATCCTTCCAGTGCTTGACACTCGCATCAAGCTTCTCAACCTCGGTCTCGAGCAGCTGGTTTTTGTGCGACAGAGACGTGATCTCCTGTTCCTTTGATAGGTTCTCCTGCTCGAGTGCCTTCACCTTCCCTTTGTACTCTTCGGCTTTACTCTGCGCGTCGTCAGCCTCCAACCGGAGGGAGGCCAGTTTCTAGCAGGTACAGCGTTAGCTTAACTCGTCCAATAACTACGAAGTCAGTGAAAGCCAAGATCATTGTTCTCGTCTGCATGGTGACAGTTGTTTAGATGATCACTTGCTTCCGCGGGAGGTCATCCTCAGCGATAAGCGGTGCCTCCAAACATACCTCTTTGACCCGCTCCATATCTGCTTGAACTTCCTAGTAGAGGAGTGCTAATGAACAAGAGCAAGACAGCTTTGAAGTAGATTGCTATCTCATGTAAGAAAAACGTGCTGGCTACTTGTTCACTGAAGTGTGTTAATAAGTGGCTTTGTGCTTTCGGCTTGCTCCTAACTTAAAGATACGAGACGTACTGAGCGGACCCCTGTCCGCGGCGGTTTCCGAGACAACTCGGAAGTGTCAACAAGAAGCCATTACGAACATTGACACTTGAAAACCGCTACCACGTCCCATTAGCAGTTGCAGTCAATGCTTTACATCGTGGAGTTATCCAATAACAGCTACGATGTTTGCAATATGCGATCAGGAGAACTTGGCTCATGGCCATCAAACCACAGCTGCATCAAAGCCGCTTAATCAAAGCACAAGGCAACTTGCACCTAAAACACCCGGCAACAAAGTACCAAAGACTCCTTTCAAGCTACCTCTAAACGATGAGAATGGGCCGGCTGGTTTTGGTGGTGGGAAGACTGGGCTGCGGCTGAAGGATGTGGGTAACGATAATCTGATCGCGGGAGGGAAGAAGGGTGCTACACTGGACAGGAACGCCTTTGTGACTCCGATGGGTGCGATACGCCGTCAAGGATGCTTTGAATGTTGTTACTGAACTGTATTGCTAGGCCCTCGGAATCGTGCACCTCTTGGGCTGAAGACGACGAATGCCAGAGCCAAAGCTTTTCAGACTCCCGCCGCTCCAGGAACGGACAATCCACTTGAGAAGACTACTCAGAAGAGCGGGACAGCTCGAAAACCAAAGTCTCGTGTGAACCATGTTGAGATGTCGAAGGTGGAGGTACTGGGTGAGACGGAGGATGCTGAAGAGAGGGAGATTGAGTATATGCCTCCGAAGCCAGAAGGTGAACCTTTGTGATTGTACACGCATTCTGCCATCTGCTAATATCCACAAGCTCTGCCTGACTATCCCGAGGATTGGCCCCACGATGTGGACTATTCACGCTTCAAGGGCCGCGGACTGACCCGTGGCTGGTATCAACACTACTGTAATCCCATCGGTGATGATGGACTGACCCTTCAAGGAAGACGGTGGAAAGAGCAGGGGGACAAGATCGACAATTATTACGACGAGTTAATCCAGAGTGAAGTCGACAACATGCAATTGCTCGGCATCAACGTCCCCGAGTTTCCTGGTGAGGAAACCATCGAAGATACCATCCGAAAGGAAAAGATGGAACATGAACGCAAGCAAATAGCGATAGGAGTTTCGAGCAAAGCTTCCATCGCTCCTCGAAAGCCGCTTGGTACCCAAGGGCCGACTACCATCAACTCGAAGAAAGCCGCTGCAGCGCTGTCTCAACCGAAGCATGCATCCGCGCCACCAACACAGCAGGCGGTTACCAGCACAACGAAATCTAAAGTGCCATCTTCCATCCTCACTGTGAAGAAGAAGACTCTGCAGCCCACCAATCCCTCCACAATGCGACATACAGCTGCCGTGGCCGCCTCGAAGACGACCATGGGATACTCCAAGGGTCGTGCTACTTCGACTACCATGAAGCAGAGCGTCTTACCCAAAAGGGCAGTTACCGCCAGTGCACCTGCCGAGGTTCCTGATACGACCTTGGCCCCAGCGGTGTATATCCAACGATACGGCGTACCGCCGACGGGCAGTGAGATGTGGATTCGATGCTTCAACTATGGTTTCTTTGATAAACATGACGATGGCCTCGAGGATGGTCTTCAGGGGACAACGCCAGCCAATCTCTTCGAGGAGGATGAGGCGGAGGCGGACTTTCAGTTGGTCTGTTAAGGCGCAGACAGAAGGCTTTATCCTGGGAACAAGGTGGAAGTTAGGCATTGAGAGTCAGCGCATGTCCGGTTCAAGCAGAACTTCTCGGGTGTTGTCGTGTGATTATTGAGCCAGCACAAGTTGCAGATCTGTTTTCTTCGGAGTCGAAAGTAGCGCATAAGTTGTTATTGATGGATGCAGTCTCAGCACACTAGCAGCTCATACCGACTGGAGCAAGCAGAGCTTTAGGCTTCCAACTGTGATTCGTTAGACTTAGTAGCTACCCACAGGCTCATATGGCAGTCAACATCAAAACCTGTATAACAAGTAATGGCAACCCTTAAAAGAGCAATATGAATTACACTATCCCTCCCAATCCAAATCCTCTCCCAAATTAACACTCGCCCAAACAATCACACCCCAAATCCCCAACCAGACATTTCCGCCAAACCACTCAAGCAACAGCCTCCCTATCCGGCCTCAACGCCTTCGCCTTCGCCCTCACATCAGCCCCAAAATCGACCGCCCGCTCGCCACAGATCTGCTCCGCCGTGCGGCCGGACGTATCAGAAACGATCATATTCGTCAACGCGCACCGGCCGACGGCGTCTTCGTATGCCTCGGCGGCAGCCAGGTCGCCGGCGTCGAGCGCGCCGATGTCGATGTTGTTGAGGTTGAAGCGGGTGCGCTGGACGAAGTCCCAGGTGTACCAGAGGCATTTGGGCGTCGCGGGCGGGTTGGCGTGGTTCATGGCTGGGTGGGACTCGAGGGCGCTGTGCGGGGGGAGTTGAGTGGTTGGTTGGGTGGGGGTTGGGGGTTTTAGGGGGGAAGAGGGATGGAAGGAAGGGGGGAAAGGGAGGGAAGGGAGGGAAGGGAGGGAAGGGGGGCGTACGCGATGAGGGATTCGAGTTTGGTGTTGAAGAGGGTGACGTGGTCGGCGGTGGTGGATGGGGGGGAGGGGGTTGCTGAGGGCATTTTTTTTGATGGGTTGGTATGGTGGTCTGGACTGGTGACGGGTTGGTAAGGTGGTCTGGATTGGTGTTGGGTTTCGTAGTCGCGTTATGTCCTAGACAAGGTAGGACTTGTGATGAGGATGGAGGAGAGGCAGGAGCTTCCCGAGATGTGAAGGAAGCTTTCAAGTTATACCCTCAATCACGTTTTGTGCCCCTGGAGGAACATACCAGAAACGACCTGATCGTCGATGCATGCTGTAACTTATGCCCAATCCAGGAAAGGTCGACGCGTAGACGAATCGTAGTTGTTTACCATTAGTGGCTTTGCTAAAGGTGCTAGCACAACCCTTCGGTACCGCCCTAACTTTAATCCGTCATCCCTGCATGTTGTGGCTTGCAGTTTCTCCAGGTACGAAAGAACTTGGTACGACACAAAACAAAACGGCTTTTTTCTTTCTCCAATCAAATGTTTCTCAGCTCACTGTTCTAGAACGTATAACATTGAAACAAAAGCTCGCATTGGTGGCAATTGCCAGGCATCGCTAGACAATTGAGTTGAACATGTCGAACCCACGCTCGGAGTCGTCCGAGGACTTTGAGTTCATTGACACTCCCGCTGCGCCCAGCCCAGAACCTCCCATTGAAGAATGCGGCGTGCGCGTTACTGCTGTAGGTTCCCTTTAGCCTACCATTCTACAGCCACTCTCAATACTTCAAGCTCTGATCTGGGCCGTCGAAAGTGTACTAATAACCCTTGCAGTATCCAGCTATCAAAAATGCTCCCCTTCCCGCCGACGCTGCCGGCAATGAAAGCTTCTCGAACCGCCTTCTCTTCTCCCTCCTCGCTTTGGTCCCATTGTACTTCTCATGGAAAGTCGGCGGTGGTTGGAAGACCTGGGTTTTCTTCGCCCTCATCACTTCAATTCCCATACTAGCAGCTTTCTGGACCGTCGCGTCCTCTATCTCACCTCGGAAGAATGAGAAAGCGATATATCCTGGTCGTCCTGTTGAGGACTACCTACACTTCGTTAACGAGAAGGACAGAATCAAATACCACGGCAAAAGCAAGATCCCAATGGAAACCTTTCACGAGATGTATTTCGATGGTGCTGTAGACTTCAAGGGTGATGCTTTGGAGATTATGGAGTACAGGCATGACTGGGCCAGCTTCAGATTTACCTGGAGCTTATACCGCTTCTTCTTGACCGGCATGATGCCGGAAATGCTTATGCATACCCGCTCTCAAGGTCAGCATGTCTTGTTCCCATCCATAGGTCTTTGCTAACGTCATGCCAGATGAGGAGCAAGTCCGCGACCACTATGACCGTGGGGACGATTTCTATGGATGGTTCCTAGGCCCTCGCATGATCTACACGTCTGGAATAATATCGGATGTCCTCAGAGAGGAATCCCTCGAGCAACTGCAAGACAACAAGCTGGCCATTGTCTGTGAGAAGATTGGCCTAAAGGAAGGTGAAAGCCTCCTCGATATCGGCTGCGGATGGGGCACGCTCGCCAAGTTCGCCAGCGTCCACTATAAGGCCCATGCTACGGGCGTGACTTTGGGACGAAATCAGACGGCTTGGGGAAATAGTGGGTTGAGGAAAGCCGGTATTTCCGAAGACCAGAGTAAAATCCTGTGCATGGATTATCGCGATATCCCCGTGCGCCAAGGCGGCTACGACAAGATCACTTGCCTCGAGATGGCTGAACACGTTGGCGTACGACATTTCTCCAGCTTCTTGAAACAAGTATACGACATGCTCGACGATGACGGCATGTTCTTTCTGCAAATCGCCGGATTGCGCAAATCGTGGCAGTATGAGGACCTCATCTGGGGTCTCTTCATGAACAAATACGTTTTCCCCGGCGCCGACGCCTCTACGCCGCTAGGCTGGTTCGTCGATCAGCTTGAGGGTGCCGGGTTCGAGATCAAGGGGGTCGATACCATTGGCGTGCACTACTCGGCCACGTTGTGGAGGTGGTATAGGAACTGGATAGCGAACAGAGAGAAGGTGGAGGCCAAGTATGGCAACAGATGGTTCCGCGTACGTCGACCTAACTCCCAGGAGTGGACGCATAACTAACAGTGTGACAGATCTGGGAGTATTTCCTTGCGTATTCCACTATCATCTCTCGCCAGGGCTCCGCCACTTGTTACCAGATCACTCTGGTCAAGAACATTAACTCGACCCATCGCGTTGAAGGCATCCCGACTCAGTTCGGACTGAAAGACGCACTAGATGCTTCAAAGATGCGTGTCACTAGGTAAAAAGGGTACGTTGGAGGAGATATGTTCACCGCAATGATGAATGGTACTGTGTATACTTGGACGCATCTGCGTTTGGAAATGGCTAGAAGAGTATCCCTAGCTATGTATATACTGCATAGATAGAAAGTAGCAATGGACATCTTATATCTACTATAATAATCTCGCCTGGTCTGACACTGATGAACTTAAGGTAATTCATCAGTGATCAAATTCACCCAACCAGCCTACAACCACATTCGTATTACCCAGCATCTTCACACAGACAACGTCCCCAGCCATCTAAACAGCTATGAATTGAAGCTGCCATGCTTTGTCCGTGTAATCATAGGAATTATAATCCAGTCTTCACCCAATATATTCATTTTCAAGCTCCCGCACTTGCGCTCAGAGTTCACTAACCTCCATCCTCTGACACAAGTCAAAAGCATCTACTACCTACAACCTCTCAACTCCACGGACCTCCCAAGGTTCTCAAATTAACAGAAACATCAACTCGTCTAGACTAAGCTAAGCCAGGTCCTTGTTCATTGCTCCTTGGCTCCTTCGGGGAGAACGAAAGGATCGTGATCCGGACAGTCCGATTCACAACCTTGCAGTCTGATCCGCAATAGCTGTGCTCTTTCTATCCTCTACTGTCATTATAGAAGTGAATCTGGCGTCATCGTCTCAAGCATCATAAGCATGCGTTCTGCTGTGAATCTCTCTCTCTCTCTATCTCTCTCTTTACCACTGTATATATTCGTGCTTTCTGCCCCCATTGCTATAATGAATTGAACTTCAATCTATCTCTTATACCCATCACCGCTATTTCCTACATCCTACAAGTACGCCTAGGATCTATATTCCTCTTACCTGAGAGACCAAATGGCCCCGAAATTCCTCTCCGCAACGACCATCCTCCACCCCTCGCCCAAACAAACCCGCAAAGCGCGAAAAGATCATCGCGACCAGGAGGCTCTCCTCGCATCGGAAATGCAAGCCCAGTCTGAGCTCGCGCCGTACGACTTCGACTTCGACGACAACGACTTCGACGACAACGACAAGCACCACGCCGACAGTCCCAATCCGCCCGCCGCCCGAACGACAGCAGCACCAAGCCGGCCCAGGGCCGTCAAGCAAGGCATCAAGAACTGGGTCCGACGCCTAACCCGCCGTCCACGACAGCAGAAGAAAAGCCACCACTCAACACGCAGCACTCCACCCCACCCACCCAGCGCCAACACCACCATCGACGCCCCCTCGCGCACCACGCACCACCTCCCCCTCCTCCCCGGCGAGCTCCAGAACATCATAATCGCCTACCTGCACCCCGCGGCACGCGCCCTCCTGCGCCTCAGCTGCCGGCACTTCCACAACATCATCCCGCCCCCCACCTTCACCACCCCGTCCCCCTCCCCCTTCTCCCCCCCCTCCCCACCGCTCACCCCCCCCTCCTCCCCCCCATTCCCACCCCACCCCACACCCCGCTGCCACCGCTTCGCCTTCCTCACCGCCCTGCACCGCTCCCCGACCCCATCCCCCTACCTGCCCGCGCAATGGAACATCCACGCCGCCGTCTGCGGCGCCCCCTTCTACCCGTGCGCTGGTTGCAAAGCCTTCCACCACATCGACTGGTTCGCGCCCTACGCGAGCACCGTGCAGCGCTACCCCGCGCTGGCGAGCAGGCCGGCGGACTGTCGCGCGTGCGTGCTGCATACGTGGATGCCGGGCGAGGAGGACGGGTTGTTTAGTCCGGAGGTGTGGCCGGGCTTGGCGGAGAGGGTGAGGGGGTGGAGTGTGGGGCGGTGGTGGCGGTGTGAGTGTTGTGGAAGGTTTGCGAGGGAGGGGACGGAGGAGAGGAGGGAGGTGGGGGGGGAGGAGGTGGAGGTGCAGGCGTGGAGGGCGGAGAGGAGGGCGGAGAGGGCGGCGAGGCGGGTGGAGGATTGGGATTGGGGGATGCCGGATGTGGATGTGCAGACGGTGGTGGAGGTGGGCGGGAGGGATCCGGGCAGGTATGTGACGGCGGTGCAGGGGCGGGCGAGGTGGGTGGCGGGTGGGGGGGGGTGGTGTGTTTGTGGGTGCGATGTTTGTGGGATGGTGGGGGTGGATTGTTGGGCGAGGGGGGGGAGGAGGGTGGTGCTTTATTCGAAGTAAGAGGGTTTGGTTGGGGGAGGGGGAGGATGGGTTAGGCGCTTTGGGGTATATGATGATTTTACCTCAGTGATTGATTCCCTTCTAGATTTATTAGAAGATACACAGTTGACTATGAATTCGTCAAATACGCACATCATCCGAAGTCGGTTCGGTGAGGTCTTATAATGGCATGAACAACACGCTATCTGCCTCTGATTCTTCAATATATGTCTCAACCCATGCTCGTGGAAGGATGAAAGGTATGAAAAGCTACCTTAAACCGGCAACAGGGCCTGATGTCAATGGCCCAAACAGACCCACCTGAGTATAGACGAGAGACACTTCCACGCTTCCATGATTAAGCGTCTACTCTCCTCTCCTGAGAGTCCATCCCACCCTACACAGCCACAGTACTCCTGCAATGCACACGATCCAGCCGTTGAGTCGAACATAATCAGGCAAAGCCATGAACAACATACATGCCACAAGCCCCAGTCGAGTAAAAAGCAACAAGGATAACAAATAGGCGTCAAACACAGCGTCCACTCATTTTGGGGACAAAGGCGTCCGTCGGTCCAGCAAAGCAAATCCTTGCCCCCTATTCCACCAGTAAGGGTGCGCTCGTGCCGAACGTGTAGACTTTGCGTATCCATCGATAGAAATGAGTATCTCACTTTCAATGTCATCGGAAGGGAACTGCATCCCATGTCCCTCGTATTGGATTAGATTGTCTACAAACAGTATGGCCTCCAAAAACAGGCCATCAATAATTGGACATGAGGTCCTTGATAGAAGACAGGCCCCCGAGAGCTGTTGCGTATTGCAATCTGCCATAGAATGACTAACGTGTCGTGCTGTGTTGAGCCGGAGACGTCTCCCATCCACACATAAGAGTATGTCGCCATGTCGTTTTCTGGTTGTGCAGTCTCATACAATGAGCCTACTTTACAAGACTTGCCCACTCTCAGCCTCTCCCGCTGGTTGATCGTTCCTGCAATCTCTGCTATGAGCTCTCCCCAGCTCAAGGCCTCAGGACTATCATTTTCGAGGACCCACTCCCACTTTACCCCTCATCAAGCCCAGGGACTGCGCCTGTCGAGCCTGCCACAGTCTCGTAAAATCCCGGTAAGAAGCCAGCAGGAGTTAATTCTGCCCGGATGCTCTGGACCTAACACATGCAGCCGAGTCGAGCTTCTCGACAGTTCTCTTCTGCTTTGTGGAGCTTCCCCTGCCGCCAAAAGATCTTGGCCAGTACCGCCTGACTTCTGAGGTAGCGGGATGGTCGGGACCTCTTATTCTTTCGTGCGCGACGATCCTTTGGACGGCCCGTTCTTCGGCATCCGCGTACTTTCTTGGTTTACCAACGTCATGTGAGACAAAGGACGCTTTTTCAGTGTTCTGGTAGCGTCGAACCCTCTGGCCTTTTCGTTGCCTGCGACCACTTTCCTAAGCTCGAATTCAGCCCCCTCGTACTGGTGCCGCTGCATCAGCATTAGGGCACAGTGTTACGGATAGAGAGACTGTCGGGTGATCCGAGTCCTCAGACTCCTCAAGCATCTTGTGGCTCTACTCTTTCGCCTCCTTGGTCCTTCCTTGTTCTGATAAAATCATGACCAGTGTATTCCAAATAAGCAGATAGGAATTATCATCCTTCTGTAACGTCTCTTGCGCCACAGATAAAGCTAGCCGGCATAGTCCTTCAGCCTCATCGATTTTGTAGAGGTTTTTCAATATCAGTGCTAGTCTATTCAGGGCGCAGATGTAAGCCGCACTGGTGGGTCCTTTAAATCTCTCATACTGCGCAGCAGCCATCCGGGCATGGGTCTCTGCTTCGGAATACCGGCCCTGGTCATATAGCCTGCTCGCTTGGTCACCCAACGCTGTGATACTAACAGGGTGGTCGGCGTCGAAAGCTCGCGGTTCATCAATCTGCCGCCATTCCGGTGGCATTGACATATAACACCACCATGCTGTGAGGGTCATAGGATCGTTGTGGCCAAGGACATCGACGAGCCCTTGCACAGCTCTCTCATGAAATTCCTTGGACAAAGCGAATCTTTCCTGCTTTTGATATATAAACGCGAGATTATTGGCTGCCGCGAGTGTCCTTGAATGCTTCGGCCCTAAGGTTTTCTCCATCTTCTGCATCTTCCTCGTCGATATTGATAATTAGCCAGCTTGGAGAGGAGGTCAGCTCGAGTCAACCGACTGCTATGATCTTGCAAGTCATATTTGGCAACAACCTGCGCATGGGGATAGAGCAATTCACAAGTCTGCCATGATTTAATTCTGCCCGTCGGATAGACTTTCTGCACGCTCTGGAGTGCTTCCCGTTGCGTTGATGTAAGCAAACCCTCGGCCCCAAGCCATTGCTCCATAGCAACTTGAATTAAGTGGTGCATTTTGTAGTTCCTCTTGTCTTTGTCAACGGTTATCAATGAGAATGATTGGAGAGTGCCGATGGCTGCTATAAACTCAGTCCTTCGTTCGTCCATCCGTTCAAGTAAGACCTTCGGAACACCCTGCGGGTCGAGCACCGCCATAAGGGACAGAATCTGCGCTGCTCGTCTATTCTGCCGGCGAATCTGGTCAAAAGAGATTCTCCATGTCTTTATGACCGAGTTGCTGTTTTCAGAATCACGTCTTATGTCTCCAGCGTCTTCGTTCAAAAAATGAGCCAGCTCTAGATCGCCATGCGCTTCTAACACATCCATGTAATCAAAAAGGTCGATATTGTTCTCTGTCATGAATGCAGTGGCTTGCGTTATCGCAAGGGGTAGATATGCCAGTTTTTCTAGAAGAGCAGAACACGCCTCGAGATCGTAATCATCGTCCGGTAGTTTGGAGTTCAGTAGCTTGGCTGCTTCCGTGGCACCAGGAGGAAGGACTTGGATACAGCCTGTTCTCCCTGTGATTCGCTCCCCAACACGCCTGTCCCTTGTGGTGATCAGAATACGTCCATTGGTAGTCTGGGGTAGGTATGCAGAAATAGGTTTGGCTAGACTGTCAGACTTCGAAAAGAACATGGTCAAGTCGTCCACATTGTCTAGAACCCGCAGCCATGGACCGTTGTCACTGAGCCAATCTGAGACGCGTTGAAGATGATCGACTTCAGTGCCATTGGTCTGGGGCAAAGAAAGCCTCCGTGAAACATCTCTGTATGCTTGATCGAACCGATCGACCGAGCTAGCATGTATCCAGTAGACAGAAGCTTGAGGGTCGTATGCCTGGAAACGGTAGCAATATTCAATAGCGGTTTGTGATTTCCTACAACAAGTTAGCCGGATGTATATTTAGTGACCTTTTGAACCACGATTTGATATATGATATATGAAGGGGTTGCAATGCTGTATCAGACAAGACAATATTTCCCAGTTCGGAAGAAGTACGTCGAGTGGATAATTTCAACGACAAATTTAAAGAAAGGAGAACGTGTGAGGCAATGTAAAAGTCTTACCCTACACCACCAATCCCCGACAGAGCAACACGGCGAGACTTCTCGAATGCGTCGTCGGTCTGGGTGATAACGTCTTCGCGACCAACGAAATTGGCATCGCGATCAAACGGAACCAAAAAGGATGGCTTCTTCGGAAGGACAACCGTCGTCGAAAAGCCAGTCGCTTGGTGATACGTCAAAAGCTGCACGTAGTTCCGCAACCCCCTCATTATCTGCTCGATTCTCTTTTCATGCGAGATACTGGACAGCGCTTTCACGCTCCGCTTCCAAGACGAGTCCTCCTTGAGGGGGAGAGACCGGATCAGGATGTCGTGAAGCATATCGACTCGAGACAAACATCCCCTGACAACAGGGAGCAGGGCCTCTTGACTCGCTTGGTCCATGACTCCGGATTCGGCCTGCCCTTTCGTCCGGTTGAGGGTGTTGAGTAGCAGAGGCAGCTCCAACGAGATGTCGGCAAAGACCTTGGGCACCTCATCCAGATTGTTCCGGAAATCATTGAGGCGTTTTATGAGCTTGGCTCCATAGTCTGTGATTTGGAGGATTGCAGCGACGAGGCCGATGGTTGTCACAGGATCAGCCATTGGGAAACGCTATGAGTCGCTACGGGTGCATGACACAGGCACCGCTGAGAATTGTTCAGCCGGAGAACCATCAGGGCAGACGATGTGCCGGAAAAGTCCAAGTCTGTTCCTTAAGACGCTGTATTTGAGAGTGTGTGAAAGATGCGAGCTGCGAGCTGGTCATGAAATGCCCACTTCTGTTGCCAAACAGGACACTTTTCCACTTTTTATCAACGATGAAAACAATGGTGAGAATGGCCCACAGCTGCCTGCGCCGAGAAAGAAGAACAGGAAATGAGGCTGACCGTACACGTACACGTACAGGCGGGGCTTGACTCAGCCGCATGGCGCAGTCTATGCAGGGCAAAGTCGCCTATACTTCCCTTCAACCCACCCTATGATAACAAATATTTACAGCCACATTTCAGACAGCATCAGAGCCTTCCTGACTTAACGGTACAATTCTTCGAGGCTGCCGTTAGGGAGTAATCTACTTTCGCAGACGGCGCCAAGCCCGTCTGCTGATGCAAACCGAGAGATATAGGACGCTACCACCAAGCAACACAACGAACCTTACACCCGTTCCCATAACCTAACATATGCGATATGCATCCGCAGAAATCTTCCAAACGCCCATCATGGTGTGGCAGGTCCAGAAAGAACCCTACTCCAACTGCCGTCTAAGCGACTGATACTTACTCTTCGCCACCGACTCCGGCAAATAGCTCAACACCTCCTTCAACCTGTCCGCATCGAACGCTAGCTTCTCCATCCTGACAGCGTCAAGGATGTAACTCGCCACCGTGGTCACCTGTAAAGGCGGATCACGCAAGAGACTCGCCGTTTCCCGGACACCGAACCCCTGTACATGCCAGATTGCGTAGGCCCGTAGGGAGGCCGGCATGGCTTTGGCCTTGTACGTGACTGGGAGGCTCGTGCGCCAGGCCGCGACCCACGCTTCGGCTGCGGTGATTTCGGGAGCTTTCTCAGGGTTAGGTTTAGATGGGCGCTTGGCCTTGGCGCTTGGCGTGACTTTGTTTTGACGGACGTCCTCGATTGTTATATTAAGGAAGTCGCGGGCCATTTGCTCGACTTCCGGGAGCACGTCATTGTTTGCGATGGGCTCGATTTGTGGAGTTTCGTCTTCGACCTCGTCTGGCTCGTTGTACGTAGCGACAGTCTGACCGTTTGCGAGGCGGATTGGTAGATTCAGTTCTGCGTGCGCCGGACAAGGAGGCGTCGGCTTGAGAGCTTTTCTCTTGGCTTCCATGACATGGTACAGCTGTAGACCAGCGTACGAGTCCGAGGCCGCGTCTAGGGGGAAATCAGTCGTTACAAGAAATTTAACACGAAGCAACTTACACTGAATCTGCTGAAAGTTGAGCTCCTCGCTCCAGTCACTGGACCGCACTTCACCTTTCCACATAGGTAACAGCAGATGCTCCTCAACCTGCTGCGCTAGGGAAACTAACGTCTTGTTGATCTTCTTCACATCGCACATCGAAAACTTGATGAGTTTATAGAGATGGCTGAGCTCTAGTATACCCCTAGACTCGATGCCCATGAACTTTCGGAGCCGAGTGCAATCAGCTTTGACCGCAACCCCAACCTTCGTGATGTCGGGTGTTTCCATGACCTTTTTCAGATTTGGGGGCACCAGGTCGTCGATATTGCCATCCTTGCCGAACCTGGCGATGTGGAAGAGTGCGATGCGCTCTTCGCTCGCCAACTGAATCAAAGACACATTCTTCTTCGTACCTTCCGCCGCCGACGCCTGAGGTTTCCATTCGATGTCGAAGCCAACAACAGACTGATCGAGGAAAAGCTTTGCAATGCGGTCGGAGCTCTCTCTGTTTTTGCAATAATGGACTTTCACTCGCTCTCCGGCCGGACCCTGATAGAGGTTGTATTGCCAATAAATTTCCCCAGAGGTCGATGCGGCAAGATTGTTTTGTCTTGAGGCTTCTGGGATCCGAAACGAACACGAATCAGGAAGTCGCTCTCCGTCCGCCGAAGTACCTGAACCTTGTACTTGCTCAACAGGGTTGAAGAGGCAATCTGGTGAAGACTGCAACAGGCCGGCACCACCAAGGTACGCATCGCTCAACGCCGCAGTTGCATGAAGATTCAGAGTCGGTTGATGTTGGCGAGACGAATATAAAGAGCTCCCTACCCGCGCTTCTGCTTTCTCTGACAACAATGAGTTGGGCTCCACGGCCGACTTTGCTATTCGTCTTAGGATTCTCTTCTCCATAACCACCTCTAGCTCATCACCAATCATCACAAGACGCGTATGGTTGCTCTCCAATCTGCCCATGCAAAAGTAGAGTTGCTGGCGGACATGGAACGATGGGACTTTATAACAAGGTCGATTCCAATCATATAGCAGCAATCTTAACTGACGCAAGATCATCCCAAGAGCTTGGATTACCATTGGGATCCCCCCAAGTTTTCTGCCGAGCTCTTTCTCAGCGTCATTTCTACCTAAAGCATCTCGTTCCTTGACACATTCAAGAAACCCTTTGGTTGCCTTGTCAAAAGCCAAAAGATCAGCTCTTAGTAGGCCTATACCATGAATTAAACCGAGACCTAGTGGACGACGTGTAGTGTTGATATTCCCCAGGGCTTGTATGTTTCGTACAACATGATATCTGTACTCTACGAACGGGTTGCGGAGATAGTAACCTCTCACTATGCGCCGCCAAGAGCTGTTTGACCAGCGCAAACCATTAGCAATGCTGGCAAGTTTCCTGTATTGATGGGCTCCAGCGAGAAACTCGTTTAGCATTTTCATGATCTCGACCGTCAGGTAAGTCCATAACCTTTCCAACCCGGGACAATCTTTTTTAGCGTGCCACAACGTGTTTGACAGGTCGGAGTATCCATCTTTGACATTGTCAAATGGAGCCCGATAGACAACGTACTTCATTGTCTGTAGCTCTGCTCCATGTACCGCAGACTTCGTCCGGTCTAAATTCTTCCCGGCTGCTGACCGCCGCTCAGCTCTTTCCCAAGGGTTGTGCACGGCTGCGTACCTGCTTGGTGGTGGTTTTTTCGGCCAATATCTTTGATGAAGCAATCTACTTGGTAATCGAAGATCTGGTTGATAGTCTGCAGGCGTCATGCTTTTGTGGAAATCGTTGTCTGCTGCCAACCTGTTCCAGGTATCCAGAAATTGGTACTCCTCGAGCTCGTAATTTTCGTTACCAACCGTCTCGTAAGTATCCTCTGAGGCGTGGAGTTGTCCCACCTCTGTGGCCCTCTGCTGTTCTCTTGCCCTTGAAAAGCTTTTCTGGAGGTGGGCAGCTGTCCGTTCCACTTTTCCTTGTGGCCTTGTCTGAACTCTTTGCTGCTCTTCCCCATTTGAAGCAACAATCATCTGCTTTGGCTCCTTTGAGTTGTTGTTTCTTCCGCGAGCGACGTTCCTAGTCACCAGCCGACGTCTCGTGGCCTTAGCAACAGATTGTATTCCATCCGTAGCTTGAGGTTCTGAGAAGACATCGGAGACAGTAGTGCGGACTACTGTGTTGTCGGAAAAGAATGGTTCCGACCTTATAGATCCGTGTTGGGGCTGTTTTACAACTGGAGTCTCACTCAGGGCGGCGCTAGGACCCGAGTTAACGCCAAGCCCGATGCCTGGTCTGGTTGCATCAGTGACCTGATGCTGTTGAGTTGCTGCCTTCAAGGGTCGACGGAAGCGCGGCTTTGGTACGGCCCACATGGGGGGGGCTGAGCTGCCGACCCTTCTAACCTTCGCCGTTGAGTCCACGGCAACAGCTGACGAACTTGACAGACGTATGCGCGATGGAGCTGATCCATTCCGAGGAATGACCTTGGTAGGACGCGAACGAGGTATCGATGGAGTATGGAATTTGATGTCTTGAGATGGTTTCCACGTAAAATCATGCCGAGGATGCGTAGACGGCGTGGTAGTCCAGTAAGGACTTGGTCAGTTAGCCACACTTTCAAAGTATCACGATGATTGTAGATCGACATACGCCAGAGGCTCCACGGCGGACGATGTACCATTGCCATCGGCGTGGAGATGCATGCCTGCACTAGGTGATGGCAATCTGTGCGTGAGAGCACCGCATGAGCCTGATTTCAATGTAATCGATGAACTGGGACGTGGTGGCATGGCCCTTTCACACCATCCATGGCACGAAGCACGAAGTACGTCCAGGACGTAAGATACACATGCCAGGTAAGATACCTCACGGTCGCTACCTTACCTTTACCGGAGCATGGAATTACTAGAAATGAATTAGTGCCCGCTCTGCCAAGAGATCTAATCTTCACTGACAGTGGGGACTTTACCTAGCGTAACTTAGCACTAGCGCTCGAGGATGGATCAAGAGTACCTTACCTGACCTTCCCACCAAAAGCAAACCCTCAAACCGTGGAGATCTCAAGATGGCATCGCAGCTATTGCCTCTCGGTAACGGCATCTCCCCTGAGCACCGCAACAAACTAACCGCCGTCCAGAGCTGATTGACAAATGCGTCGGATCGAAGATATGGGTTGTCATGAAAGGCGACAAAGGTACGTCGGTCCCCCCCCACCACTCTCTGTGCCCTTAAAGATAGACATCAAGAGAATAACACCATTACTGCTACAGAATTCGCCGGAACCTTACTCGGCTTTGACGACTATGTCAGTCAGTACACGCATCACCGGACATTGTGCTGGGCGCCGGGTACTGACGATGGCTGGAAGATATGGTCTTAGAGGACGTCACGGAATTGTGAGCGAAGAAGACTGTTGGAGTTGGGCTGAACCTGGGGGCTGACTTTGGGGCATCAGTGACTACAGTGGATCGCAAACGAAGCTACCGAAGATACTGCTCAATGGGAATAATATCTGCATGGTGCGGTGGATATGAAACTTCTGGGACGTTGGGGGGGCTAATATGAGACGCAGCTGATACCCGGAGGAGAAGGACCTGAGGCTGGGGCGTCGTGACGGAGGCAATATGGCTCTCCGAACCTGGCTGTTGTCCGCCCTCACGGGTGATCCAAATTATCATCCCTCACTCTAAACGTCCATCAACAATCTCCGCGAGACTATCGACTACAAGCACTCTCCGTTCCGTCCAGCGCGGGTGTCAAACTTCGATGGCAAGCAAGGGCTCATATCATCTCGCACGAGAAGTTGTTTGCTGGCCTTCTCAACTAGATGCAAACTGGCAAGCCAGTGCAGTCATGACTGAAGTTTAGGGAAACTCCTTCCAGAAGGGAGACATTGACGCAGCCATGGCTTCAGGACATATAGCAAATATGCTGAATTCATCTCGTGCGGCCCTGCGGACTTTGCTTTGCTAGCGACCAAGTCAATTGCTTGAACACAGCCTAATAGCAAGGCAATGGCTCGAATGCAGCTATGGGCATTTATAACTTGCCGACCTGTCGCAGCAATTCCATAGCCGATCGCCTTACCTCCTCAACAATATCCTTCGCACTTTTGATATCCTTGACCAAGCCTATTCCTGTACCGGCATACGTCGTCAATCTGCCTTTGACACCCCAGCCAGCATCCCCCGTCTTCAGAGCTTCATCGTATAGCCTCTTGTTCTCCTCTCTCGACATCCCAGCCAGGGCATCGTCATAGCTCTGGTTAACGATACCTCGACCATTGTAACGAGCTGGCCAGCCAACAGTCCCACGTAAGTAATCGTAGACTATGGACCGCTTGGCGCTGACTCCGCCATCCTTCGCTCTGACCACCTCCTCTTGATAGCCTCTCGAGATAGTGACTTCATCACTGGCCAGGAATCTCGTCCCCATGGCCACGCCGTGCGCTCCAAGCGTAAGACAGGCCGCAACACCTCTTCCTTCCACGATTCCACCCGTCCCAATCAACGGGATATTGCCGAAGCCCTCTGCTTTCAGCGTATCGGCCACCTCGGGCAGCAGGCTAATAATCCCCGCGCCATGCTCGAGTCCATGACCACCAGCATCCGCACCCTGCACGACCAGGACATCCGGCTTGCAAAGCTTGCACAGCTCCAGCGCATCAGCAACGGTGCCGATCTGGATCCAGATCTTCGTCTTCCCCTGGCTGACCTCCCTCACGCGCTCCGTCCACGGCACAAGGTCCTTCAGCTCCCGTGGGGCAAAGAACCACACCGCGGCTGGCGTATACTTCTTCACAGCCTTCAAGGCCAGGTCGAGATCTGCGCCCCAGTTGATGAATCCGACGCCAACGGGAAGGATACCAGACGGTACGTTGGCGATGGAGGAATGCTTGAGTAGGTCTGTGGCGTGTTGGAGGTCGTCCTCGAGCCCTTCGACCTCGAACCCGGCGGCGATGAAACCTAGGCCGCCGGCTTCGGACACGGCTACGGCGAGAGGGGCGCGGGCTACGGGCCGCATGGGAGCGGAGACGATGAACGGGGCACTGGCCCAGGGGTAGGACTGCTGCAGAGTTGAGTTCATGATGCTGAGCTTGAGGGTAGTGTTGAAGAAGGATGACTGTTTCTTGGCGAATGTCTGGTACAAGATCGTATGTGTAGAACTGGTTCAATGTTTGCCGTGTCGTTCAATAAGTATTGTAGGAAGCTGCAATGGTGAGACTAAGGGGATAAATGATATCAGAGAGATCAATACTTCGTATAGCTGTCAGTGAATAGAAAGAATAGAGGCATGTGGTCTGAGATGACAAGAGTTTTTACTAATAGTCTTTCTCCGGTCTGTTTCACCACTGTCCCCTCGTCGGGCCGTTGCCCTGTCACTTATTCCGGCGGATACCTATTAGGGGTCTTGTTGTATATAGAGACCGTCAGTGGCTATATCGGTCTCCCATGATGATCTGTCTGAAGAAGGTGGATCACATTAGTGCACATGCGCCCTGTCTTTGTCAGTACGTAAAGTCACGTAAGCACAAGGTAGGGTAGTTCGGTTTGCCTCGGCCTCACGATGCATCCCTAACCCCGGCTTATCCCGTGATTCCCGGTCCCGTGATCTTCAAGCCTAACAATTTAAGTTAGCCGAATATCAACTGAAAGCCAGGCCAACGGAACCGATCCTCATCTGTGATGGCAGAGCTCTGTACTTTCACTTTTGGAGCTCGCCACACTGCTTGTCTCGATAGCAAGCAATTCAAGGCGACAGCATATGAAGGAGCATAACGGACATTGACTGGCCACACGCCACAGCATTCTCTGAGAGAAAGGAGTCGAGCCATCTAAGTGACAGGTTCTTAGACAGACACAATGAACGCTCCAGACAGGTGTGTATACCTCAAATACATATATTCTCAGCATGCAATCGTGAAGAAATGTTTCTTTCTCTTTAAATATTCCATCTCTTTTCCAGTCATTCCTTCCAGTCCAGCATGAACAGACAGAGCCAAGTTGCCAAGCATACCAGGGAGAGGTGTTGTGGAAAGGTCACTTTGGGTTTGAGGGTTCTGGCAGAGCACCGCTGCGAGGGTGCAATGATGTCGTCGATTACCTTGTCGCCGAGAGACTAGCGGAGCTGGTGCTATACGCACCCAGGCAAGCTATCTTATTCCATCAAGAACACACACTCACGCACCCTCAACTTCTACCCACAACCTTTCACAACCCAGCCTCAACCACCCCATCACACTTCATTATCACCCCTCAAAATAGAACAAGAAAGACTCGCAATGTCCGAACATACCTTCACCGGATTCCCTGCTGGTGGTCAGCCCCCCAACTTGCCTATCCAGGCGGTTCAGCCCGGCCTCAACACCGACGAAGGGACTACCACCACGGCAACTAGTGAGCTCAGCACTGAAGACGACGACGAATCTAGGTTCGAGCTGTTCCTCCTCGGAGACGGTCAGAAGAAAGTCACGGAGACTCCTGACACGCGTAAGTCTTTTCCTTCTCCTTTCTTATTTCTCGTCGCCCATTGATACTGCGTTGGATTTCACTCACTCCACTCACTCCACTCACTCCACTCACTCCTCCCCACCCCAGCACAACGCGCTTCCTCAAACATCCACATCACGAATCCAACAACCAAAACAACCCAACTAACCTCTCCCTCTCCCCCTCCAACACAGGCATCCCATCCTCCTCCCTCTTCACCTTCCACAAGGAAGACCACACCCTAGGCAACATGCTTCGCTCCCGCCTACTCCAGAGCAGCCACGTCACCTTTGCCGGCTACAAGGTTCCTCACCCGCTCATCTCGTACGTTACTCCCCTTCCCCCTGCCCCCTCCTCCCTCTCTCCTACCTATCCCTTTCCCCTCTCCTCCCCTCTCCTCTCCCTCAACCCCCTCACCAATCCCCTCCACCTAGAAGATTATAATTCAACGCATCAAACAGCGCCTTCGAGCTCCGCGTCCAAACAGACGGCACCATCACCCCGCGCGCCGCCGTCGTCCAGGCCTGCCGCGACCTGGTCACCGACCTCAGCACCCTGAGCCGCGAGTTCACCAAGGAGTGGGAGTTGCGCAAGCTTGTGGGCGACAGCGGCCGTGGTGCGAATGGCCGCGGCGACGGCGACGGGAACGGCAACGGGAACGGTGGCGGGAGTGGTGGCGCCGGTGGGAGTGGTACCGCCGCCCGTTAGTCGGAAGTTGTCGGGTTAACGAAACTGCGCGGTCGGAAAAGGGCGGATTTTCTAGGCAGGCGGAGGTTTTCCCTTTCTCACCACGGTGCTTGTGTGGGGCTGTTGAGTGGAGTGGAGTGGAGTACCCAGAGTAGAGTAGGCGGGAGGTAGCTACTTCACGGGACGGGGAATTGGGATTTGTGTAGAATCTCGATTGTGGTCTTTTCGGTGTGATACAAGGTGCAACTCGCTCTGTACTAACTACCTACCTGCCCATCACGCACAGTCTGGCAGAATTAGCTACCCTTCCCTAAGCTACCTTCACCCTTGCTCGACCTCGGCAATACTGTCTCATATTCACACGCAAAACAGTAGATCAATCTCATTCTTCCCTTCCCTCGAGAGCCCACATCCATCATGCCCGTCCCCCGCCTCGTCCCACATCACCTCCTCACCTCTCCCCCTGTACCCCCAAGCAAACCCTCCACCTACACTCCATCTAACCCAACACCTTCCCCGCACTAACCGCCTGACTCCGATCCTTAGTCTGCACCTTCCTCAACCCCCTCCCAGCCATAATCTCACCCAACAGCGCCCCAACCCCACCACCACCACCCCCACCCGCCGGCATAGGAGGCGGCGGCGGCGGCGGTGCGGCAGGCACACTGCTACCGGGCATGGGCGGAGGCGGCGGAGGCGCGCCGGGCGGAGCACCACCGACACCCACACCCACACCCACATCAAAACTCCCCGGCATGGGCATCGGCATGGGCGGCGGAGGAGGAGGGGCGGACGGCGACGAAGCGCTATCAACGGCAGCTGTAGGCGACGATTCCTTATCCATGGCAGACAAGGGTCTAGGCGGACCCATGGTGCCGAAGAGGATGGAGGCGAGGTGCTTAGCGGAGCCGGCGGCAGGGGCGGCATCGTCGTCGTCGTCGTTTGTTTCGGTGTCGGAGTCGACGACGGACCATTCGTCTTCTTCGGGCCGGACGCGGGAGGGACGGGGGCCGGTGGGGTGGGGTTCGAGTGGTGCGGTGGAGCGGGTGGTGGTAGTGGTGTCGGGTTGGGGTTGAGTGTGGGTTTGGGTGAGGCGGTGGAAGGGGTTGGTGGAGATCTCGTTGTTGGGCGAGGTGAGTGGCGCGGGCGCTGGTGAGGACGATTCGTTGGATTGGCTGAGTTTCTTGAAGAATGGGTTCTTCGTCTCGGTTTCTGCAGCTGGTTGCGCTGGCGTTGCTCGCGGTGGGCTACTGACCGGTGGTGTTGGTTCTGGCGGGGGAAGTGGTGGCATAGATGTTGGAGCTGATGTGGGTGACACTGCATCTCGAGACAAGACAAGACTGTTGGTGGGCGTAGTCTCCTGCGGCGTGGTTTCCTGCGGCCCTTCATCATCCGACGAGTCTTCATCGTCTAGGCTTTCAAGCTGCAATTGGAGCTGCCGCTCCCTCTCTTTTGCTGCTTCCAATTCGGCCCGCTGAGCGGCAAGTCTCGCTTCCTTCTCCTTGGCCTCACGTTCAGCGGCTTGTTTCCGACGCTTCTCTTCTTGCTTCTTCACCTTTCCTTGCTTGACTTGCTCCTCGAGCGCCTTTAGCCGAACTTGCGCTGCCTCACGCTCCTGGGCAAGTTCGTCCTCTTGGCGTTTCGCTTCATCCCTGTGAAGATTATCAGTATATGGATGCTCCTTCGGGACACAATGCTTTGAACGTACTCCATATTACGTGTTTCTGCCTCTTGGACTTCCTGCTGGTCGCGGATGGCTTTCTCTTTACCCTCGTGCTCAAGCTGCGCCTTCCTTGCGTCATCTTCAGCTTTCTTTTTCACTTCGACTTGGTCGGTGCTGCCTGCTCGACTCTTGCGAGTTGGTGGCGGTGGAGGTTTCTTTCCGCTAGACTTGCTAGCTGATGGCGGAGACACTTGCTCATCAGCAAGTCTGCGTTGCCTCTCTTGTTCTCGTTTATTGTCCTCAGCCTCGGCTTGTCGAAGGCGATCTTCTCGTTCTTTCTTCTCTCGCTCTTGTCTCTGTTGCGCCGACTCTCCTGGTTTGGTCGGGGGCTTGAGCCCGAGAGCTGCTAAACGTTCGGCCATGCGCTGCTCGGCTTGTGCCTTGATGAAAGCTGCTCGATCCTCGCCTGTCTTGAATGACGAGTAGGATGACGACCCTGTTGATGTAGGTGTTGCCGCAGGTCGTAAAGTCGTTTCACTCGTCTTCGCCGGACTGTCGTACCGCTTTGGAGTTGGTGACCGTCTCCTGTCAGCATGCCGTGAAGATTCCTCTGTCTCAAGACCTCGTGAACTTCGACCGGTGCTATGAAATGTAAGCATACTTGCATCAAGTCATCGTTAGCAGAACTTACTCCTCGCTCCTGATCCTTGCACTCCTGCTGCTTCTCTGCAAATCGAAAATAAAATCTTTGACCTCGTCCTCGACTCCAAGTCCGTCTTCCCATCGCCTCCTCTCGTGCTCGCTGGCGCTGTCTTCCCCCCCATCCTTCAAGCTATCTTCGAGGCCTCTCGAAAAGTCTCGAACGCTGTCCTCAACATCTTTGACCATCCGCTCGTTGTTCTCTTTCTCAGACCTGATGCGAGAGTTCTCTTCCTCCATGCGTTTCGCCGCTGCGGATGGGTCGTCGCCACCTGTAGAACTCGTCTTACCTGTCAGAGCTGCTGACCGTTGTTGCATCATCGCCTTTGCCCGTGCTTTAAGTTTATCTGACTCTGTTACAGCACCTCCCGGGCCAGTCCCTACTATTGCCGCTGCGCTGTCAGGGTGCGCTTTGGCATCCTTCAGTCGGAAGAGCTCGAGTTTCGCATCAGCAATGCTACGCTCTGTCTTTCGGACCTCAGATGCGATTTCTGGTAGACGATCTGTCAAACCTTGGAGCTGACGCTTAAGTGCCCGTCGCTCAGCGCTGGAGTCCACGTTTCTTAAGGCCGCGCTTGGATGATTATCGATATCTTCTTGCACACGTCGGATGCGGCGGAACAGCTCTTCGGCGTCACGTCTATCTCTTCGGTCAAGCTCATCATCCTCCTCTGCAGCATTTTCGTCTTTGAAGTCCATGGCATCGAGGAGCACCTGCTTCTCTCGAACTTTCTTTTGCAGCTGCTCGATAGACAACTCGTTATTCGATCTCTCCAATGAGGGTGAAGACGATTGCACGGGTGAAGGAGTGCGGCCGCCGTTACCAAGCCGTCGTCGCGCACTCGATTTGTAACCAACATCGTCGTCATTATTTCGGAACACTGTGGCGTCTTTCCTCGTGAACGTTGAAGGACTGGAGTCGGCTCGGAAAGAGTGATTCTTCAGATAGCTAACGCCAGTCCTCTGAGGTTGCAGAAAAGCGCCGGAAGTCTTCCTGGTCTCGGCATCCTGAGAAAGCAGAGACTTGACTGTACCAATGGAATCTGCAATGTTTCTGGTTGATGGTGGCACGAGCTCCGGGGGCAGTCTATTAGGTACCGGGTAACCGTTCAATTTGCGGTAGATCAGATGCATCGCTACAGCAAACTCGTCCATGTTGAGCCTTCCTTTATTGCCAGGGTCGGACAAAGTCCAAATCTTTTCCAGATCTGACTTCTCTAACCCGCTTTGGCCCATGACTTCGATGGCTACGTCGCCCCCAATGAACCCTTTGTTGAAGCCGTCCCAAGCCTTGAAGAGCTGGTCATAAATTTTCTTCTCGTCCTTGGTGACTGCCCATGGCACCGTGGCGCTACCTGACAAGCCGGCGGTTGTATACCCGCCTTCTCGTCCCGGTTGAGGCATCATACGCTGCTGTAAAGCGTCAATGTTGGGCAAACCCGATGCCGGGGCGTTCACTAGACCCCATTGCCCCGGACGCCCCGTTGGCTGCGCATTAAGGGGTAACATTGGAGCACCAGTTTGCATTGGCAGGATGGTGTCACTGTATGGCATCGCTGGCATTGGCGGACGAGGACCAGAATATCCCGTAGCTTGAGGATTTTGTTGGAGACCAGTCTGTTGAGATCCGAAACCGCCTAGTTGTTGAAAGCCAGTGGGTTGCGGTTGAAAGCCAGTGGGTTGAGGCTGGAACCCCGTAGGTTGCGGCTGAAGATTATACGGCGATGCAAAACCTGTTGGCTGCGCATTGATCTGGGACAGCAGTTGACTGTTTGATGCTTGTGGTTGCGGTTGCTGGATGCTGGGCGTCGAGGCCGAGCTCTGTTGAAATGGCGCGTCGAAATTAGGTGCATTACTTCTTGGTACCGCTTGAGGTCGATCGTCTGGTACTCCAAATGAGATGATATCAACCATGCTGAGGACCTCATTCTGGATACGCTCAGGAAGTGATGCTGGCAGGTCTTTGCCAACGAGCTTCAAGTTACAAAGGTACATTGCAAGGGCAAATTCAGGGAAGAGCAGCTGGCCGGATTTTGTTGTGTCGGCGAGCGTCCTATCGAGATTAGCCAACGAAGCTCCGTCCAGTGGTTGCTGATCTTACCATATCTGGGAGAGAGCGCTTCCAGGTAGCTTGGAGCGCAAAAGGAGGTCCTTCGCTTTCTCTCCTTATCGACTATTAGCATTTCCACGAAGGTATCTTAGCAGTTATCGTACCATCCAAAGCTTGTCCATCTCCCACCGCTGATTTGAACAGTTGCTCAAACTTGGCTTGATCTGAGGCCGTGATGAATGATAGTCTTATGCTGGGTATCCTCGCACTCGCTTTCGCTGCCTTCGAAGTGGACTGTTGGGATGCCGGGGCAGACTGGAAAGACTGAGCGATTTGTGAAGATGTCAGACCGGTCTTCTGTGGCTGAGCTTGTCGAAGTGGTAGCTGTCCTGTCGAAAATGACTGCTGAAGCGGCGGGGGATTTTGGTAGGAGCTTTGCGGTTGAGATGTATAGCCGGTGAACTGTGGTTGTTGAGGAGCAACCTGGAAGTTCTGTTGTTGTGATGGTGGAGGATAGCCGGTATACTGAGGTTGTAACGAGTTGCCGCCATATCCTGTAGACTGAGGTGCAAAGCCGGTGGGTTGCTGCTGGCCTTGTGGTATACGGGAGAAAGACTGTTGGCCATACTGGGGCGGGCCTGGACGACCGCTGTTTCCTCCACCTAAGAACGAATTGGAGCCTGAAAACATATTAATTGCTTTCGAGACGCTACTCTCAAGCAGTCCTTTGAGGCAAGGTGGCACAACGATCAGGTTGTTGATGTTTACCTTACCTTACGCTGGCAGGCTGACGACGTTTCTGAGTTGCTGCTTGGCGCTAACGATAAAAGTGAACAGGGGTAGCTTTCCGGATATGCTCCCTGCCAAGACTTGCGTCAACGATGACTTGTACAACATCGCACTACTGTATTACTGCGTGGGTATCGAAGAGACGCATCTATTCGAAATTTGAATGATCGATATCTTCACTGACCCGAGACTACCGCATCAACCTTGCATGGCGGATAGAATTTCAGTCGACGGCCAACAATATACATGATATGACTCAATATGAGAATACACTCAATTCAGGCTTGCACCACGTCTACCCTGAGAGCCATACAAGCCGTCGGGGCTTCTACTACTGATTCCTCTTCGCAGTAAGATCGGCTCTGGACTGGGCGTCGAGACGGTAAGGGTGAAGCTGCAGAGCAGTGGGTGCAAGGTTGGAGCAAATGATGACGACGGCGATCAAGATGGAATTGTCCCGAAGATAGGACGGCTTAGCTTATTCGTTCTCTGTGAGATGCTGAGGCAGTTCCTTTCCGCTTGAAACCAAACTTTGCTATGTGCGTTGATGTAATCTACCCACCTGAGGAAGAGAATCTACTCTTCCTCCCTGTGCCCAGAAACTCCACGCTCGCGTCTTGCTCATCTCACTCCAAAATAAAATCTTCGAGCTCAGCGTCTTTCGGCATTGCTCGTCTCTTCCACTTCAGCCACCCGAGCCAGGCGGCAAGCACCAGCCCGATCAGCGGGACCGTGACGGCAATGTATAGCCACCAGTGTTCGTTGACGGTCAGACGCGGTCCCGGCCCGTCAGTAACGTGGAAGAAGACCATGCTGAAGAATGTCTGTCTTAGGCTTGAATGGCATCGCCTGGTCGAAGAGGTGGGCCTAGACGCCCGTTTCATCTTCTTGCTTGCTAACCGTGACACAGAGTTTGCGGTACTCGAATGCTATGACAGTAGCGTAGTCTGCGGCTATGGTGCTGAGGGTGACGAATGGGTCTCGAGGATATTGCTGCGGCCGGGCGCTGCTGGTGCTGGGTTCTCCGGGGACGAGTTGCTGGAAGCGGTGCTGGAGTTGATCAAGGTGATCTCCAAAGACAAGGCAGGTGGTGCGGCGGGTGGAGAAGTCGTAGCAGAAGTAGATGAATGCGTTGGCGTACTGAGTGTACGGAAGTCTGACCAAAAGCTCTGGTCGTCATGCTGTCAGTAAAATAGTTCAACGCCGACGACAGTTTGCCACGAACGGTATTTGATTAACTTCTCTTGATCTCCGTCCGAGTAGACTGGATATCCTACCAAAGCTCCGCGATCGCTGTCGTAGATCTCAATGATTGCAGGCGGCACACGCGTCTTCTCTAGCATTTGGATGAATGCTTCTCTGGTGAGATGGAGCTCTTTTCTGCCAAGATCGCCCGAAACAAAGCTATTAATGATAATGAGCACCGCTAGACAATTTGGTAGGAGTGATGGGGCAGATTACAAGATCCTGACTTCAGGACATCGTTGCGTATCCTAAACGGACCGTTAGCCCTACCCTTTGCAATAAACACACAGAATCGAACAACTAATCCTTACATAAACAAATTCCGCAACAACATCATCCCCCACATCCAGCTTTTCATAAAGATCTGGCTCACACCTCAACTCTCATCAGCTTGTGTTTCTTTCAGATCCCCTACCCTCCGATCAGTCCAGATTTGGGAGTCCACATACTCCCCTTCCCACCCACGACTTCAAAATAGCTTAATTCGGACCTACTCGACCAAATAATCCTTCTATCCAGAATATCTTGAATCTCAAACCCATTCGACGTCTCCGGCTCGAAATATGCGCTGCTGAACGGATACTTGGACCTATCTATCTCCAAGACGCTCGGGGCGGGAATGCGTGTTGGAGATGGCCCGCTGGTCATCATGGATAGCAGATCAAATTCCTTGTTGTGAGATAAATTTGCAGCCTGAACGGATCATGTCGACTGACATTGTCTTAAGTAACCACAGATGAGGTTCCAGTGGGGCAAAGTCGGGTTCTTCAGCCTCGCGAGGCTGTCGACTGGGCTGGATGCAGTACCCATGCAGAAACAACATCTGTAGTTGTTGTAAGTGACTAGGCTGAAAGACCACTGGACAAGCAATATGCGATTGGTTCCTTCTATTCGGTCTAGGCACCTATAGATCGGGCTGAATGCGGTAACCGCTGTGTTCATACTGGAGCCGAACATATCGAAGAGAGGGATCGAGGGAGGGTGAAATGGAGGACTCCAGGGAATGAGGACATTCTATGCTCAGGATGTTAAGCTGTATACTTCTTCCTCTAGTCGTGGATAACATGCTGGTAGAACCCGTCTCACTGCATGTCAGAGCATTTCCTACCTAAGCCACTGACGTACAGTTCAGGAGGCTGGCACCAAATATCCAAAGAAGCAAGATTCATGGCTTAACCGCCAATGTGAATCAACACAGCAATTGGGCGGTGTTCCTATCAAGGACACGCGACCTTGAGAGTAACACCGAGAGGCTCCAGTGTGTACAGGACAGGTAAAGGATACAACACTTCACTTCAGCCATGGACGGGAGTGAAGGGATTCTGTGTGGTCCGGTCCACATGATCTCCATCCCCTCTTTCAGAATCCTCCGTTCTAATTCTCATCTGATGCGGTGTTTCTGCCTTCAATCTCATCAGATGTAAGTCGTGATGTACTTCCGTGTCCAAGAACACACTGTGCCTACGTGCCATATCCGGGAATATCCAGCAGCTACAGCACACAGTCAGGAAGAGGTCCTCCACCTGCACGTAAAGCAATACACTCCCCTGGACGCTACCGAGTTTGCACCGGATGCTATCACACTTGTCGGTGCACATGCTGTCGGCTGTTCAAAGGCAAGCCATTTGACTCGACTCTTAGGGCATAAGCTGATTGCCGCAGGAGCTCTACGAGCCACTATGGGATGAATTGTACAAGAGGTCAAAGGCTCAAGGCTTCAGCATTCGCGGTGTATGGATAGCCGACGTTGCCAATCTAGGCCAGAGCTCGGTGCTCAACGAAGGGAAGCTGGGTAACGATCGTAAGGAGATCACAACGTACACACTCGAACTGAGCTTACCTGTCAGCCTCATGGATGGACCACGCTCGAGACCTTCTGCTCATGATAAACCACTTCCGGGAGCAAATGCCTCGTCCACTGGTTGGGATCGGCCACAGTTTTGGGGCCTGTCAGCTGTAGGTTTTCCACCGCTGATGCATTCCGAGACCATGTTGATTTTGTACAGTATCGACCTATCCCTCATGCACCCAAGACTTCTCTTCTCAGTTATTCTGCTCGATCCACTCCTTCAACTTTCGCCGAATGAGAACTTCGTGGGCACCAATCCTCCAGGCATGGTGAACGCCGTCGCTTACCGTCGCGATCTCTGGCCATCCCGCGAAGCCGCCGCTAGAAGCTTCGCTAAAAGCCCTATGTTCGCATCATGGGACCAGCGCGTGCTTGAACGGATGGTCACATATGGTCTGAGGGACTTACCTACCGCACTGTACCCGGATACATCCTCGGAGAATGGAAACGCCGATTCCAGCGTGACTTTAACGTCAACCAAGCACCAGGAAGTCTGGACAATGATCCGGCCGAACTACAGCAGCCGCGACGCTTCAGGCCGTATCCAAATCGACCGCTCGACCCACGCGGATCTCGATCCTCTCGCAGCATTCGTCCCGCTCTACCGTCCGGAACCGCGGAGCACGTTCCTTAGACTCGCCGCCGTCCGCCCGTCCGTCCTCTGGCTCATGGGCGGAGCAAGCAATGTGCGACTCGACGAGATCCGAGAAGGCATCAAGGTCACGGGCACCGGGGTCGGCGGCAGCGGTGGAGTGGCCGACGGCCGCGTCAAGGAAGTGACCTTTGCCAAGCGCGGGCATTTCTTCCCCTTTGAGATTGTGGGTGAGACGGCGCAGGAGTGTGCGCTGTGGCTTGGAGCCGAGATGGCACGTTTCCGCGGCGAGGAGGAGGAGTGGCGGAAGGCGAGATTGAGTAGGCCGGCGGTTGATGACTTGATGATGGACGAGGCCTTCAAGAATGTTGTCAAGCCGCCTACTATGGCTAGGACACGAGCGCCCAGGCCTACCAAGCTGTAACCATATCTCGAGTATCACTGTCAGGATTGACTTGCTTGGTACACTCAAATGAGTAAATGGGATCCTTGCTTTCGCAAGGGCGCTTAAAGGCCCACTTGTGCATTTGCGAGCAAGTGAGCCACCTCAGGTACAACTTCATCAGTGAATGCTCCGGATTTTCAGCCCTCCGCTGGGGGTGAGGGAACGATGTTATTGCGATCTCACGTAATAATTTAGTCGTCAACGCCACTTGCAACAGTCCGAACCCTCAGGTAAGGTGAATAACTTAGATACACGATAGCTCTGTTCGCCGAACTTGCGGGTAGCTACTGTACGCTGACCACGGTGTCTTGTTTCAAGCAGACAACTTTTACATGGAACATGCCCCACAAATGGTTGAGATATGGCTAAACTAACATCAATCATCAATGCCACTCCTCTCACCCATGAGGAGCGAATGCGCCGTCGGCGGCGCTGGAACAGATGCTGCTGCAGCCCTTGCGAACAGCTGATCTAGCTCCTCCTCGTACAGCTGCGTAGTAGCCTTTCGCTGCACAGTCCCCTTCGCCGCCCTCGCCATCGGCTTGTGCGGAGCCACCAACAGAATATGCTCCTCTGTAATCTTCGCGTATACTGGACACAGTTGATTGGCATCTTGGATAACCGGCCAGATGCGCGCAATGGCGTCTGCCTGTTGTTGTGGCGTTTCCAGTGGCGTAGTAGCCTTCATCTCAAGCAGGAGCGCCGCCTGGGGCCGCTGGGTCCCCACGAGCAGTGCTTCTTGGACGTCTGGATGACGGCTGATGCGTTGTTCCACGGTGACTGGATGGTATAGCTCGCCGGAGCTGAAGACTTGCATGTCATCGGTGCGGCCACAGTACTGCCAGAGCTGGGGATCCAACGGATGAGGGGAGAAAAGGTCGCCGCTGCTGAATTCTTGAAGGTCTGGGAAGACTTTGAAGACCGGCTGCTCGTCCTCGAAGTCAGGGTTACGTTTGACGAACGCTTCGTGAAGGTTGTCGGATTGGTGGCGGAATTCGATGTTTGTGGCAGGGTGGATGTGCATGAACTTCCAATGCTCCGAAGGCCACTTCCCGCTTCGGCGAAGCGTTGGCCACATGCCCATCTCGGTTGAGCCGCAGGTGGTGAAGAGCTTGATCTTTGAGGAAATGGCGTTGCCCGCAGCGAGGGAAACGTCACCTCCAGCCCAGAAGAGTGTCTCCACGTTACGCGAGAGGAAATCTAGGATTTCAGGGCTTCGCCCAATCTCTTCGACGTATGGGGGGACCAGCGTGACTGCGTCTGCCTTTGTGTGCTTGAGACACTCGACTGCGAGCTCAGCCGAAGGGGGAACAGCAGACAGCGGATAAATGACGGTAGTTCGACAGAAGATAGCAAACAGAACACTAGAAAACAAGTGTGCCGCCTACCAAACCATCAGTCACTGGGTACTGCCTCGCGGGTGTTCGAGCATGAAGTTGGTGCGCACGATGAACAATGCGTGGTACTCACATGAAAAGGGGGCATCATGCTGAGCACACGGTTTCCAAGAAGCAAACTATCCGAGCTTTCGAAGCCTAAAGGCGGAGCCAGTCGGCGCTCCCTTGCGAAGCTAGCTGCCCAGGCATGCGTCCAGATGATGGGTTTGGGCAGGCCAGTCGTGCCTGAGGTATGTAGAACCACCAAAGGCTCACCTCGTGCTTGCTCGAATGTCTTTTCAAAGGGGTAGTGTGGATGGACCTGATCGAACAACTCCTCGAGTTCAGGGATCTGATACACTTGCATCTGATGGGACTCGAGGATGCCATCAGTAACCGGAGGGCGCGCAGCAGGTGCAAGCACGATTTTGCAGTCGACAAGCTTAATCAGATTTACCTGTGCGAGGGTGCTGTAACGAGGCGATGTGAATAGCATCTGTGGAAAGATCCCTGGCATCAGCAGCAGTCTTAAACAAGAGACTTCACCGCATGACTCGCGTTGCTGTGCTCACCTTATACCCCGCTTTGACGGCTCCCAGAAGGAGAATGTTGTGTCGCAGGTCATTCGGGCCTAGATATAACAGTGTCTCGAAAGATTCCCCCGGTCCGAGTGTGCGGTGGAGCCACCAGTAGTTCAGCATAAAGCGCATCCGGGTTTTCCCTGGCCATGTCATCGACAACATGATTCAGAAGCCTCTTAGGCGGTGTTGGTGGAGTAGCATTAGCCGCCATGTTCAAGGCTGTCCTGTCTCTACCGTCAACGAGATTCTGAAGCGTTTTGTACGATAGTAGAGTAAGAACAGAAGAAGGTCATGGAGCTTTGCTTGAGGAGCCTGCCCAGGTAGGTAAGGAGTGGCATCATGATTTATAATATTAACTGAGTAGATCCTTCTTCTGTGCCTTGCCCGCTTCCCGTCCTCTGCAAAGCGGCGGCGTAGCTGATCGAGGCCGAGCACATCAGTTGCAATTCCCGCAAAGAGCATCATCCGTCGACCCCGCATTGAAAGATAATGTGCTTAAATAATGTATGCAGTAAGATATTACAGCTACAGCGGATCCTACAAAGTTGGCTCCAGCACTCACGCAACTTTTTTTTTGAAACTTCTTCAAAATCAAGCTCAAACAACAGCATTTTGATGTTAAAATCACAACTAAACACTTATTTCTAT
>JAABUY010000168.1_pt1 | contig 136015 bp, 212 predicted proteins | sample 5560271 | NCBI WGS metagenome assembly JAABUY01 (sample SAMN10711886, study PRJNA513374) | rock metagenome | isolation source: Antarctica rocks | place: Antarctica: Victoria Land, University Valley
CAATGCATCCAAGTTTGCTTTAGTTGGTTAAAGCTAAGGTCTCATAATCTGCTGTAACTTATGGTGCTCCCACTGAGATGTCTGCTCCCACTGAGATGTAGCACCACTGTTGTGACTTATGATGGATGCATAAAAAAGCACGAGCGAAACGAACGTGTCGCGCGCGAGCTTATCCGAGCCTTCCAACAAGCTCTTGATATCATCATGTCTGCTCTTTCGACGAGGTCACCGAATCGTTACGATTTTGGAGAGGGAATGACGTGTATCAATATTGTTGTATAGGCGACGAGCGTCTGATTGAGGAGGTCGGGAGCGACCGAAAAGACCTCTAACGTGGGCACCAGGCGAAGAAGATTATGTAACCATGTGAAGATGGGAGGCCAAGTTATGGCTTGTACTTGTGCAGCGATTTTACGTATCTGTGCACCTTTACAGGAAGTACGGGAGAATCCCAACAGAAATGATGTATGCATGAAACGCAAGGTCTCGAGCAAGGGATGAACGTATATGCAGGGTATAGTGCTGGGTAGACATTACTTCTGCTCGACAATGACCGCCTCTTCACCATATTAGACCTGATTGAAGCAAGATGATGCAGAAGCTGGACTCACTCTTCCTCTCCGCCTTCGGCTTCTCCTTCCCTGCCCTCGAATGCTTCCGTCTCCTCTCCTCTTTCACGGTCGCAGCTTCCACCATCGCCCTCTTCAGCTTCACCGCATTGTGCACGCTGCTCGGTACATGTCGCCTCTCCTTGACCGCCCGGACATCTTTCGTCGCCGACCACCGATCCACCAGTTTCTGGCGGTACTCGATCGCTTGTCGCTCTTTGGTGGAAACAGGACCAAGCTTGGTGGACGCATGCGATTTCCAGATTCGGACGTTGCCGTCATCCGAGGCGGAGAGGACGAAGTCGGAAGTGGGTGTGTAGGTGACATCGAATACTCTGCCCGGATCAGAGCTGTACAGTCTGGTGAGACGACGCGGACTTACCTCTGCATCCGCTTGGTATGGTACACGTCGCGGGACTTGCCGGCGTCCCGGTCCCAGAGGCGGAGTGTACGGTCGTAAGATCCGGAGACAAATTCCTCTCCAGTTGGACCTGTTACGTCAGCTTTCCTCAAGCGAGCAATCCCGCATGACCCACTCCAGTCGCAGCTCGTGACTCCACCAACGTGACCCTTGTATATCTGAGTAGGTGTGTTGAGGTTGCGTATGTCGAATGTGTATAGATTGTGATCTTCGGATCCAAGAAGGAGGACTGTCGGAAGGGTTGGGCACCATGACAGGCTGTTTGAGCGGAACTATGACGTCCATTGTCAACGTCTCTGCCGTCAAATGGTCGCAGCTGATCTGCTCACCTGCATGACGATCCGTCTCTCTGCCTTTCCCGTCCGTGTGTCGTACAGACACAATGTCCGATCATTCCCTACACTCGCCAACACGCTTGTCTCGCTCTGGTTGAATCGCACCCCCGACACCGTTTCCAACGAGCTCCCGAAAGCCAAGGTGGAAAGCGGGTTCGATCGATTCTCGTCCCATATCTGTACTGTATTGGAGGCCGTAGCGAAGACCGCATCAGTACGGTGGTGATCTATCGAGTTGAACCCATTCTTCGAGGTGTAGGTCATGCTGGGTTCGAGTGACCGGCCGAGGGCATCCCGCTTGCTCGAGTCGATGGCCAATCCGGCCCCTTCCTCCTCATCGACACCTGACTCACCGACCGCTCCAGCGGTATCCAAGATCGCCTGACCTTCCCCCCTGGATCCGGAGCCGAACTCGTTGCCCTCGAACACTGCCTGATCCTTATCAAGCAGGCCAGGCGCAAACGCCTCGCTTCTCCAGACCTTCACCGTCCCATCCAGCTTTCCACACGTCACAAGTCCCCGCTTCCCATCTCGTGCTTCCGCAGTCCAGCAGACACCTCCCACCATCCCCTTATGCGCACTCGGCAATTTCAGCAAGGGCCGCCGTAGTGTCAGGGAGTGAACGATGACTTCCCCATCTCCTCCGCCTGCCGCGACTATCGCCACTCTCCTAGGGTCCTTGCCAAGGCAGTAAACCCCATCTTGATGGCCTCCGAGAGCATCGACATAAGGTTTCGCGAACATCCGGTCGATCTTCGCTGCTGTCAAAGCTCGAGTGTATTCTCGGGGTTTGGCAAAGGGGTGGAGATGGGGTGCGAGATTTCGTTGAAGGGGATGTGGGGCCGTAGAGCTGTTCAGAAAATCAGTCGCAGAAGACTTATTGTGAGAAAATCGAAAGCCGGGAGCATTATATGGGAGACGCTGAAGGGAAAGTAATGTTGGAATGTGAGAGCTCACGACGAAGGGAGATGGTCATCGAGCGACCGGCTGATCATCTTGATCTTCTAAGAGATAGTCAGCGAGCCTCTCGTTGGAAGTTTAGGCTTTGGACACACCATCTTGCCAAAAGTATACAGCGTCAAAGAGAGTTTAAATATAGGAGAGACCCACAAATTGTACTCCAGGGAGGACTGATATCTTCTTCATACGTGTCATTCCAGTCGCTTCCCCTTTCAGCGCTTATCAACCTGTGACAAACTCCGATTCTCAGCCAGATTCTTTCTCATCTCGACCTCTTCCTTCTCCCATCCTCTTTTCTCGAACATCGAAAGAGGACGCTCAGGCTATCGTGAAAGACTCATGTCTCGTTCACCTTCGCCGGCGTCCTCTCTCGACTACCTCGACTCGGATGAATCCTCGGTCGAGGAGTACAACCCCTCGTCCCGTCCTCATGCTGCAAACAAACGGAGGGCAGCCGGTGGCAAGAAGGGTCCACCGCTCAAGATCAATCTTTCGGCGCTTCAACGGGCCAGAGATGTAGCGGCTGCACATCCCACAGAAGGGGTGGTGGAGGATAACGATGGGGAGGATTGGGAGGATACCGAAGGTATAGTGGGGAGTCGAGGAGTGGACCTCTCTAGCCAGCCACTCAAGGACGATCACGCGATCCGACCGTTATGGGTAGATGAGAATGGAAACATGTATGTATCATCATCTCTGCTGGCCTACATGGCGAGCTGTAGATGACACCCCTTGGTCAGTATCCTAGAGGCGTTTGCGACGCTCGCACCGCGTGCACAAGATTTTCTCATCGCTATCTCAGAACCAGTCTCCCGGTGGGTATTTTTCAACAAATCCTTCTTCCAAAACTGGATGCTGTTCCATCTTCGACGTAATCTCCGGCGTCTGTTCACCTTCGTGGAGCCAGTCTCCCGGTGTCTTGAAGCAGAGGGAGCAGACTGACCATGAATTAGTCCGTCTCTGATGCATGAGTATCGGATCACCAAGTCGTCGCTCCATGCGGCAATGTCAGTGGGTCTCGAAACGCAGGATATCATCGACGTACTCCGTCGCTTGTCGAAGATACCCTTGCCACCTCGTCTCGAAGCAAGGATCACAGAGTGGACCGCGACGTATGGAAAGATTAGGCTCGTTTTAAAGCACAATCGTTACTACCTAGAGTCGAGCGACACGGACATGTTGCGAAGACTATTGAATGATCCCATCATCCGACCGTGCCGGGTGATTAGGGAGGACGAGGCGGGTCAGGACGTCTTTGGAGTGGAACGAGTGGAGCAGCCAAGACGAGACTATACGATCCCCGGCACAGAGGAAGCAAGACGGGCTGAAAAGGCAGACGTCCAGCCGGAATCTTACATCAGAAGGCAGGCTAGGGAGAGAGACGATGTCATCGGCGCCGTCATTGGGATTGACGAAACAGACGAGGTCGACGTTGACGACGAAAAAGTCCACTCCTTCGAAGTCGGGGCAGATAAGATGGAGACTGTGCGTCGTCAGTGCAAAGACATCGATCTCCCTGCTTTGGAGGAGTATGACTTCCGGAACGATACCGTCAATGCCAATTTGGACATCCAGCTCAAGCCGATGACCGTCATCCGGCCATACCAGGAGACTTCTTTAGCCAAGATGTTCGGTAATGGTCGAGCGAGATCTGGGATCATCGTCCTGCCTTGTGGTGCGGGGAAGACATTGGTTGGTATCACGGCGGCGTGTACTATCAAGAAGAGTACCTTGGTATTGTGCACATCTGCGTGAGTCGACCTCCATACCTACCATACCTTCTGGCTGGATAAGAAGCTAAAGATCTTGTTCAGTGTATCTGTCGCGCAATGGAAGCAGCAGTTCATCCAATTTTCAAACATCTCTGAGCGTCAAATCTGCGCTTTCACCCAGTCTGAGAAAGAAATGGTAAGAGGCTTCGTCCAAACGCAAGCAATGATACTGATGGAGTTTAGTTTGCCGGACCGGCTGGGGTCGTAGTTTCGACCTACTCGATGATCGCAAAGACCGGCAAGCGCGCTCACGATGCCGAGAAGATGATGCAATTTTTGCGCTCGAGGGAATGGGGGTTCCTCCTCCTTGATGAGGTTCATGTCGTTCCTGCGGAGATGTTCAGGAAGTGCGTGAACGGGTTCAAGGTGCACACAAAGCTCGGCCTGACCGGTCAGTAAACTCATGCATGACCATTCCCCAATGCTGACCGATCAGCGACTCTTGTGCGGGAGGACGACAAGATCGGTGACCTTGGATACCTGATTGGTCCAAAGCTTTACGAAGCCAACTGGATGGACTTGGCCAAGAACGGCCACATCGCTACCGTCCAGGTGAGGACCATTCGTTTGGAACATACTCCGCTGATGAATGCCAGTGTGCCGAGGTCTGGTGTCCGATGACACCTCAGTTTTACCGCGAATACCTGCGAAACCCCTCTCGGAAGCGTATCCTTCTGCACGCGATGAACCCGAACAAGATTCAAGCATGTCAATTCTTAATCAACTATCATGAGAGTCGAGGCGACAAGGTGATCGTTTTCTCGGATAATGTGTATGCTCTGGAGGTGAGTCAAGTATCTAGCGCTTCGAATACCGCTCATCGGTGTCAGGCATACGCGAAGAAGCTGGGCAAGTCGTTCATTCATGGTGCGACTCCCGAGGGCGAGAGACTGCGGATCCTGTCAAGATTCCAGCATGACCCGCAGCTGAATACAATCTTCTTGTCGAAGGTGAGTCTACCTTCCTTGTATCGCGAAGGCTACAATCCTGATCCCTCCACGAAGGTCGGAGACACGTCGATCGATTTGCCAGAAGCGACCTGCCTTATTCAGATTTCCTCCCACTTCGGCTCTCGACGTCAAGAGGCGCAGCGTCTCGGTGAGCTGCTAATGAGCTTTTCTCGTACTCGTTGGCTAAGCGGTCCGATCAGGTCGGATCCTACGTGCCAAGCGACGTAATGACGAAGGTTTCAATGCGTTCTTCTACTCGCTCGTCTCAAAAGATACCCAAGAGATGTTCTATTCCTCCAAACGTCAAGGCTTCCTTATCGATCAGGTAGGTCCAGTTCCTTCACGCGAAAGTAGCCCGTCGCCGATAGCTCCAGGGATATGCATTTAAAGTCATCACCGAGCTGCACGGTCTTGACACCATGCCTAATCTCGTCTTTCCCACCACAGCATCCCAGATCTCCCTCCTCGAGGAAGTGCTCAATACCGGTGAAAACGCTTGGGAAACGCAGGATCACTATATGCGCCTGAACAATGGTAAGCATCAGCGCAAAGCTACCGGTCCTCAGCCCGCCCTGTCGACTGCGCTGGGCGCGGTGCCGACAGCGCAGAGGTTCATGGCTCCATTGGAGCATCTGTCGGGTGGGCAGAACCTGAGTTACAGGGAGCAGAATAAGAGCATCAAGTGAGTCTGACGAGCATGTCTGACAGGAGACAGTTGGCTGATGCGGGATGTTCACAGCAAAGAGCTGAGTAGGGAGGAAAGAGTGAACAAACGTCAGAAGGCGAACGGTGCCGGCAACCAGCCGCAGCATACGTTGTTCAAGAAGCGTAGAATGGAGCTTGAGACGGCGAAGAAGAGGGCTGCTCAGTGAGCGTTACGTCAGACTTGTAAACTTGTCCCATCATCCACTTCACGAGCATACCGCATTGAGATCCATGCATTTGTTGTACTTTTACTGGACAGCAGTTTTGTCAATTCGAATGCTCTAGTCGCGGAGGTCGACCATCACCATCAACCATCGCCCAGAAGTCTTGCACGAGATGACAAGAATGTGTTTCGGAATGTCCAGGATTCAATCAAGCGCCTCAGCCTCACCCCATCAAAGAAACTCCTTCAAGACGCCCGAGGGGCTATGGGATTGATAATCGTCAGTTTGGAACGGAGGCAGCGATGGCCAGATGGATGGCATGAATGGTAGCGATGCTGCAGCCCGTGGAAACCCGCTAGTCGGACAGGAAGCATGTAGCAGTCCGCAGCTGTATTTTCAGCCAAGCGGAGCTGTGGACAGGTCGTGGGAGCTTGCTCCGACTGAACTCGCTGTAAGACTTTCCGTTTTGTCCCGGTCCCTACAATCCCTCCTTGATCGCGTCTCAGGCGGAATGAGCAGCACAAGCAGTCAAACGAGAGGCAACTGGACAGAGTCTGGACCGGTCATGGCGACCATGGTATACATCTCAATCTGCCATCACTCAGAACCTCAACTTCGAGAAGACTGACCCCATCATCAGCAGCGTCCCCTCCCATACAGAGAGGAACTCACACCACCGGTTACTCCCCTTTGCATACCTCTCCTCGAAAGCCTTCTTGATCGCCTTCTTGGCATCCTCACGCTGGGTCGGCTCCTTGAACGTATCGTTACTGACCGAACCCTTGATCGATTCGAGCTCGAGCATGTATCGGGTCGGGAGGAGGTGTGCGTAGTTGACCACTTTGATGAAGGGTTTCACTTTGGATCGTTTCGCGACTTTCTTCTTGCCCATCGATTTGGTCACTTTCAACGGGTATCTGTGAGTGGTACCGAGGGAGCGAGAGTTATGGGTAGCAGCAGGGAGGGGCACAGCTCATCAGCTGTGCTCAGGTGCCGACATGCGAAACCCACCGCTCAATGCCCGCAACGATCGCGTGGGGGTAGGGTCGCTCCTTCGTCCCATCATCTCGCTGTTGGATCACCACCACCTTCTTCCCTGCCTGTCGGCCGGAGAGGACGACGGCGACTTTGCCGGGCTTGTAGACTGGAGGTGATGATTAGCACTTTCTTAACCCAGCAGGTTGGGTGTAACGGGGAAGGGAGGTTGAAGGCGGAGAGGAAGGAGGACTGACTTTTGACCATCTGGAAAACCGAGAACAAGCACGAGACGAAGAGGACAGACACCCGTCAGCTTGTTGTCTGTAACCTGTATTGGCGATGTGGGCTGACCTCGAAAACCTGAGAGCAGTCTATGCAGGAATTGACTGAAAATGCAACAAAGTTAGCACCGGTACAAACGGAGTTTCTCGGCGTTTCGCCCACGGAAGTGGCTCATAATATAGGCACGGGCCCCTCCTGAAATTAGGCGTCTGCGAATTATTTCAGCATCGACGGGATCTCTGTGAAGCAAGTCTGTCTGAGGGTGAGACACGTAAAGGACCTGGCATCGATCTGCTCCTCCGGAATCCTTGTATTGAGGGCCATAGCAAGTGAGTTTTTCTTTGATGATAACCGCGAATGTTCCTGCCAATACCGAAGACGATACACGCACTGGGCACTGACAGCTTCGAGCTTGATTATACGCAACAATCCACCCAAGTCGGGTGGAGCGAGCCTAGAAAACTCGTGACTGACGGCACCCTATGCTCCAAGATTGTGTCAGCAGCATTTGTCTTAGTCGCTGACGCATGTTGTGCAGAACACGATGATTGGCGAGGACTCTGTGGTTCCGACGACCGAAGAGATCACCAAGCTTTTCACTACCCTGCAGACTGCGGTGGAAGCGACTGCCTCTTCGGCACACCCTCTCTTGACCAAGTTCGTCTGCATTGCCAAGCTCGATTGAAGCGAGACTAACAGACGCAGAGCCTGCAATGCCGATCCCTCGCTCGACCTCTCATCCGGCCTATCCCTCCTGCTCGTTCGACCCCACCTATTACTATCCTCCTTGCATCACCTCCTTATCCTCCTTGCGATGAGACTCGCTTCTCCCTCATCTCATGAGATCAACGCTTCGTCCACCGGTTCTTTTGGCGATCCTCGGCGGACCCGGAAGGCGCTAGGCGATGTTGAAGCTGCTGGCGACGAGCTCGCTGGAGAGTTGAGAACGAATCATGAGGTTATGGAGAAGGTCAAAGGGCTCGAGGGGAAGCTAGAGTATCAGATCAAGAAGCTGGTTGGTCTGGCCGAAGCAGAAAGGGGGAAGGGTACGGAGGTTGTGGAGGGGATTGAGGAGGGTAAGAAGACGTCTCTCAATAGCAGTTGTGCCGTATCTGATAGCCTGTTCAGACCCATTGTCATTCCGGCCTAATCCCTCGGCTATCATATCAGAACGCTCATTAGCTCGGTCGGGCCGTACCAAAAATCGAGACGACGGCTCCGACCTGGAAGCCGAGTCGTCCCGGACCGGTGTATACCGGCCACCACGAGTTTCGGCCGTTCCTTACAACGAGAGATCTTCGTCTAAGGGACGTCGGACTGATCGTCGGGCTCCGGCACTTCTGTCAGAGTTCGCGACGACCATGGACGGCGCACCATTGCTGGAATCAACGTCAGGCCTTTCCACTCGCCCTGTACAGGCCGATCGGCATACCAACTCCACCTCCGCCAAGCGAGCAGCTGAGCTCGAGCGGATCGACCGGTTCGAAGAGGAGAACATGACGCGATTGGTGACGACGAAGCGGGAAGCCAAGAGGCGGAAGGAAGATGAGGCCGCTCTTTCGCTGGGGTACGGTGTTGGTGGACCGGCGAGGAGCCGTGGGCGGAAACAGAATGGATTGGAGGCGGAATTGGAGGGCGTGCTTGGGGAAAGAGGCTCGAGAGGTCTGTGGGAGGGAGTAGGGAGTAAGCTGGGTAAGCGAGAGGGAGTGTTGGAAGGTGGTCGGAAGCGAGGTAGCGAAGTGGTCCCGCGGAAGAATCAGAAGGCGCGGTTCGAGAAGGATGTCCGGGGCTTTGGCAAGAAGAGCCGGGCCTAGCGGTTTGGCCTTCGCATGCGATGCATAGTAAAGTCATGTCACGCTTACGCTCGAGCGTCTCTCCATCTAGCTAGACACGTATACACAGACTCTCTACTCGTCGAAGCATCCTTGACGAATCATCCCGGGAAATCGACGCCTCCACCCGCGGGTTGACGATTGAATGACGGGTCCTTTCCACCATCAAACCATAAACGTGATTCCTCCGAGCGGTTCTTCCATCGGACTTGACACTATGGGTCAGCCTCCACCTGCATCATCACTGTAGGCGATCGGGCTATCGCCATGTCGTCCAATCCTCTGCGCCCGACTCGGCAGTCCTCGGGATCGCAACAACCGCTCTTCCCCCCGACCACTGGACCGTCATCAGCCAGCTCGAGCGTGACTGCCGCGTCTCAGCCTAGTCGAGCGGACCAGGTCATCTATCGGGTCTACGTGAAGACTGTGGGAGTACTGGTGGACGGCCGTTTGACGCATTATGGCAATGGATCGAAGGGCGGGGAACGGAAGAAGGATAGATGGGTAGGTGCTCAAAGTCAGCCCAAAGATGACTTCTGATGGGACCAGTTCAACCTCAGTCTCCCTGAAGTCGATCTACATAAATCCGATCTCCACCTCTATCGCTCTGTATCGACCTTCCCTCCATTGCCCCATCAGCCGGGTCTGAACCCCTGCGCCATCCCTCCACTGCTGATCGCGTTTATCCTGGACACGAGCGATCTCCCGAGTGGACAGGCTCTGATGTGGAATAGGAATAGTGGGAGGATGACGATTGATACTGGTTTGATGGGGATTGGGAAGGCGAAGGGGAAAGAGAGGGAGGGGAGGACGGGGATTGTGCTGGAGAGGTGGACGTTACGGGCGAGGTGAGCTCTGCTTCTCTCGCAAAGATCGCATCAGTCGCTCAAACGCCTATCCTTGCAGGACTCCCTCAGCGGGATCGGCGACCAGTTCTGAACTCCCCCCTCATACCGCCTATCGTATGGGTATCATCCACTTCCGCGCCCTCTTCTCCCTCATCCGCCTTTTGCCCGCCTACCGCCTCTTCCGTCGGTTGCGAAGAGCCAACAACGGTCTTCGTATGGGGATCAAGCTCTGGGGCCCTGAAGGCTACCGTAATTCCCCCGACGGACTTGCTGAAGCTTGGGTCGTCATGGAACGGGACCTCATCGGTCTTGATACAGGTCTCGAGGAATTCATTGCCTCTGAGGAAGTCCCCGCGGAAGCTCCTGAGCGATACGACTTTCCGGCATTAGATCTCTTTGGCACGGAGTTTGTCCTAGGCGTCGACTATCGGCCCGAGGTGGACTTTCACGTGGAGGACATGGAGACGGTACTGAGTGAGAAGTTCGTGGATATGGACGAGGATTGGTTCACCCCTACCGTTGCCCGACATCGGATCGAGGATGAACAGCGGGCGACGAGGAGAATCTCGACGCCTACCGCTATCCGGGCGAACTCGCCTATCCCGCCGAGACAGCAGGCTGCGGCACCGGGATCGTTCGGCTCGACTCTGGGAGTTGGATCGTTGACGGGTCCCAGTGGTAGTAGGGTACCTTCCGGAGCTTCGACGCGGAAGGCGAAGGCAGATCCGGGAAGCCTCGGGACCACTCGATGGGGAGCGCTTGCTGAGGGATTATCGTTCGCTGGCGGATCCTCCACTCCGACTGGTGAGGATCCTACCAAGGTAAGCTTTTCATGAATCCGGCCACTTTACCTCATGTTGACTTCGCTTGTAGGAGCCGCCCTCGCCGAGTGCAGGAAATCCCACCAGTCGCGCTTCAGTCGTTGCCCGTCGCTTGTCAAACCAGTCCATTCATCCCTTCACCATGTCGTCATCCCCCTCCACATCCCTTCTTCGATCCACACCACCTCCGAACCAGCTTGTCGGCCCGTCACCACAGATCAACCGGCCATCTTCGATCGGCCGGACGAGCTCGTTCCTTTCCCAGTCAGGCCGGTCCTTCACCCACGCGCAGATCGCGAACATGTATGCGGATGCATCACCGCCGGTCACAGGTGCCATGTCGAGCGAACAGATTCTGGGAGGCTCGTCATCGCCTATCTATGCACCGATATCACCGTCATCGCTCAGCTTCACCAAGCAGCCCATCCTTCGCAGTCTGTCCGGACGACCTCCTTTTGCCGGTCCCTCAAACTCGTCGCCTTTCATCCCTGGTTCTCTCGAGCGGGACACGACTACGCTGTACTCCCCGTCAAATGCGCCACCTCAGATCATCAAGCGGTATTCTTTATCGTTGTCCCAGCGACATGGACGATCAGCGGGTAATGCGGGCGGGATGCAGGCGGTAACGACGGGCTCTCAGAGTAGTGGAGAGGGCACCAGCTTGCCGAGTAGCGTCAATGCTCCAGGTCAAACAATATCGCGGCGAGTAAGCACTAGGATGTCGCAAGAAAGCGGTCTTCGACACAGCCTCGAAGGTCGGGCTCAATTACCGATACCCTGTCCGGACGATGAGGATATCCAAGCGTTCCTGAAGACGCTCGATGCACTTCCGCAACCTCCGTCACTGGCTGCTCCGGCCGTACAAGTCTCGCGATCGCTTCTCCCTTCGACATCATCGTCGCTCTCCGTACCATCTATACCTCAATCACCATCGCCGATGCACGCTTCTGGTGAATCGCCAGGGGGACCTAGCGCGCGGATACCGATGACACGGGCACAAGTCGACGATACCTTGAAGCGGATGGCAGGTAGCTTCAACCTTAATACCGGAAAGCTAGTGGAATCTGCCCCGGTTTCCCGCGATCCCTCTCAACGCGTGCCATCATCCACCGCTTCGTCATCTGGTCCTTTGTCTGTTGGCCTCTTGACAGCAAGTCGGCCAAATTCGGCGCCTCGACGAGTCTCCGCCGCCGAAAGCGATCCATCTGCTCGGCCAGGCTTCCGACGGCAGACCTCGGGCGGCTCACCCCTTGCCACTCGTCCCGTTTCGGCTCAAACTCGCTCCCAGCTCGCGGTTTCGCCTCTCAATCCCCCTCGCAGCGACATTATCAAGCCTGTCGCCGTCCGGAGTCTGCCCGGGAATCCCGCACCTCTTACAGAGGACTCACCTCTCCCCCTTCAGTCAGCTGGTCTCACCGCTCTCTCACCTCAGACGACAGGCGGGACCTCAATAGCTACGAACGAGTCGACCTCAACCCGCACCTCACGACGCGGACCCGTCCTTCTTCGAGGAGGGTTTGGCGAACAACGCCCAAGCTTGAGCCCATCGCATAGTCCGGTCCGGGATTTGAATCGCCAGAGGGGAACGGTGGACAGGCGGGCAGAAGACGATTCAGGTATCTGGCATCGGCCTGGTGCTACAAGAGCTACCAGAGCAGGAGCGCCAATCTTCGCTGGGTATGGAGCGGGACGGAAGTTGGCGGGGCAAAGTACCGCTCCGAGCTCATTAGGCGGGGATGGGGAGTCTGATCAGGACGGGCAGAGCGAAGAGCGGGGTAGGGGTCGAGAAGGAAGAGTGACGAGTGAGGGTGGGAGGGAATCGAAGGCTCGGAAAGGCTCGTTAGGTGGGGATTGGTGATTGGGATTATTCGAGTCTGGGTATGGCGATACCCATACCATCTTTTGTATTCACTCTGTTATAATGAGGTACTTCTCCCCTCGTCATGATTCGGGATTGTAGGCATATTCCCATCTCTCGAACGACATTCTGCATGCATCATCGGATGCCCACACCTTGAAGCACCTTCTTGCGTGTCATGCGTCTGATGTGTGAAGAGACGAAAGCTAGATCGCATACATCGCCGTCACCAAGTCAAACACCCAAGATCGTGATGTATGCAAATCTACACTGCGCACCGCATTCCCCGCCTACACAAAGCGGAATTACCAAGATCGCTACCTCCGCTTCATACTGACTAATGCGGACCGGCATGTAGCACCATGGAGAGAGAAAAGCTAGATCGCATGCATCGCCATTACCGAATCCAACACCAAAGATCGCATGCTTCGCCATAACAAAGTGAAACCCACCAAGATCGCCATCCTCCGCTACCCACATCCCTATGAAAGCGTCCCTCCGCCTACGACGCCCGTTGCTCTCCGTCTCTCGGGTCCGGATTCATAGTCTGCGGCCTCGACCTATTCCCCTCAAGATGAGGCGACCCCGGTCCAGGCGGGGGACTAGGCGATCCCCACGGCATCTGGCCCATCCCCGGCCACCCAAATGGCGGAATCGACATATGTGAGTGTCCTTGGGGAGTGCCATGACCATAAGGTGAGGGGGAGTAGTATCCTGGCATCGGAGGGGGCGAGGAATGTCTCCCCATTGATCCGGAGGGTGAGGATGATCGTTCGGGAGAATGCGAGTGGGAGTGGGAGCCGCCGCCGCCTTGTTGCGACATGGACATCATCGCTTGGTGGTAGGCCATTTGGGCGGCCATCATCGCTTGTTGCTGGGCGTAGGGGTTGTATCCGCCTTGGTATGGCTGAAAACATTTCAGCGGATCGACAGGACCAGATCAAAGGGTAGACTCACGTTGTAGCCCATCGGCATCCGCTGCATCCCAGGCATCCCAGGCATCCCCATCATCGGCATGTTCATCCCGTAAGGGTACTGCCCGCCATACATGTTATTCCCGCCGTACTGGCTCATCTGCTCCATCTGTTGACGCTGAAGCTTTTCCATCTCTTGTTGTCGGTCCTCCTAATTTTCATCAGCGGATTCATGCAAACTCGGTGTCCAACTCACTCCTTGCCGTCGCTCCCTCTCTCGATCAGTCAAAGTCGCGCCAATCCCTCCCGCATTCTTCCGATCCCGCTCATGCGCTGCTACCGCACCCAGTAACCCCGTCTGGGGCGGCGGCGGTTTAGACGGCACATTGATGAGCGAGCTTCCCATCTCCCTCGCCAGCTCCTCCTGCTTCTTCGCAGAGCGGTCCTCCTTATTCTGCATCCCCGCCTGAAGGAGGCCATGAGGTGCGAACGCCTTGGTAAGCTGCTCCGACGGCTGCTCAAGCTCGACAAACTTCCCAGACTTGTTCTCCGCCATCCCGTGATCTGCCGAGAAGTTGGCATTCCACACTGTCTGGCGATTAGGGGCGGAAGGTTGCTGCTGCTGCTGAGCAGGACTGCGGGAGCGCGGTTGTTCGGTCGGAGCCTGGGGCAAGCTGTTTCGGTGGCCGTCACCGTTCGGCATGCGGATCTCAGGTGCACGAGGTATAGCGGGAAGAGCTCGAGTCTGAGATAAGACACGTTGGACAGGTTGTTCAGGAGACGCCTGCCTGGGCTGACGTGGTGGAGGTAGGGTTGATCGTGTGGTGACTACCGGTGATTCCTCCTCATCCTCTTCCTCGTCGCTGCCGCTCCACGTCTCTGCACCTGCTGTCCGCTTCCCTCCACCCGGCATGCTCATCGTTCGTTGCTGATCCGCCGCAGCCTGCTCCGCTTTCGCTCGCCTCTCTGCGGCTGACTTCGACAGCGCAAATGACGATCGCATACCGTCCTCCTGGACCGGCGGAGGGGAAAGAGCCTTGGCTTCAGCCATCGGCTTGGCTGGAGAAGGCTGATCAGCATAAGCGACGTAGGCCGATACATCCTCTCCCAGATCAGGCTGGGTAGTAGCCGAAGATAGACCCCGCCTGTCCTCATCACCGATGGCTTCGAGACTCCGCGATCCGCTCATCTTCGGCGGCGGCGGAGCTCGAGCACCCGAAGGCTTGCGTGCAAGACTGTCACTTGGATACTTCTGGTGGGATGAAGTGTCGAGAGAGGTAACGATCGACGGACGAGCGCGCTCTGGGGTGAGATCCCTTGTCTGCGCTGGTTGAGCGGGGTCTTGCTGAGCTGGAGGTGGAGGATCCCTCTCCACCATGTTCATGAGGTACATGGCGGCAGGCTCATCATGGATCGGACTGCCGACCGGCGATACCTCGCCCATGGAGACTCGGCGAGGGGTGGGCGAGAGGACATGAGGGTCTGATCGAGTAGGCGACGAAATGATCCTGCCCAAGAGAGGGCCATTCGTAGAGGTAGTGGAAGGAAGATCAGGAAGACCATGCTCTGGACCAGGTAGGGGCGAGGTCCTGATAGGCACTGGAACCTGTTGAGGCTGAGCATGAATAGGCTCAGCCCTTTCGACACGTGATTGAGTTGGAGTATCTCCAGTTGATCGTGACCAGGTTGTTGGCGCAGTACCACCAGACTCTGCAGTGGTGGGAGTGACCCCAGGAGGCGTTGGGGTTCCTCTTTCTTCGGGATCCGCGGTGGATTCCTCTATTGGCTCTTCCGGGCTGTGCCCCATTGCCTCCGTACTGTCCTCGATCGGCGCGAGGCGATCTTCCTGGCCGGCGGTGGAGGTGGAAGGATGCTTCATCGAGCCACCACTGTTCTGCTTGGAGGAGCTTTGACTGAGCTGGCGTTCGTTGACGAGGAAGTTCGACTTCGCCGTTCGGGTGCTATTGGTTCGACTGGCGAGGTCGGTGCGCTCGGTAATCGGTGTAAGCGAACGAGGCGCGCTGTGATCTGATGACTGCGGCGACGGATCGTGGAAGGATAGAGGGGGAAGGCGGTAGCTACCTTCGGGTCGCGGAGTCGGATGTTCGTCGTCCTCGCGACCATATTCCGCCGCCGGACCTTGCATCTTTCGCTGGACAATGCTGACGAATTGCGAACGAATGGCAGCGAGGCTGCTGGTGCGGAAGTCGGATGCAAGGGCCTCTTCGATGTCAAGGAAGAGTTGCTGCTCGGATCAGCTCGATGAAGCAGCTCCAAGTGATTTGAAAGCGTGCTCACCTCTCTCTCTTCCCCGTGCGGATAGGCGAAGAACAAGCTCTTCGGATCACTCTGGTCCCAAGCGTATCTCTGCGGCCGTCCGTATAGTCCAAATACGTCGTGGAAGCCTGAGATCAGCCGAGTCTCCGACGACGCGACGTACCGGTAACCCAGCGCATCATGTTCGCGAGCGGTGTTGACGGAGGCGGGCTCGCCGTTCCCTCACCGGGGCTCTCAGGCATCATGAGCGCCCAGCCAGAATCCCGTAGTCGTCCTTCGATGGTGACCAGCTCTCCGCCCACACGACCAATAACCTTCATCAGATTTGACTGGGCCATGACCTCGAGGCGTTCCGGGAAGACGGCATATCTGCGACCATCAGCTACTGTTCGGCTCAAGTTTGAATAGGACATACGCCTGGGTGATATTGGTGATGGTGAGGACCGCAGGCATGGTCTTGTTCTTCGGCGTTCTCGGCTCGAGGTAGAACGAAGCCATACTGACACCCGTATTCGGTTCCTGGATCGGCACCGACTCCTTGTCCACCTTCCCGAAAAAGCTCCTCCGCCGCGCCTTCTTCTCATCCTCTTTGCTCTCCTCCATCCCAGGCTGATGAAGGACCGCCCATAGCCGCTTCCAGTCGGTCCCGCCCATTACTCGGACTCTCACCCAACCCTCCAAACGACCACCGACAAGGTCGGATTTCGGCTCGCGACCACCCGACTGGATCAAGTGACCTGTGTAAATCTCCTCGAGTCTGGCGCGTTCCCACGCAGCCACTCGAAGACCCGTAGCCCAGCGTGCAAGGTCGCGCTCAGAGGGAGAAGAGAAGAGGAGGCGATTCGAGCCGGCGGTATTGAGGGAAAAGACGAAATGATGTGGGTGGGAGGTAGGTCGGTGAGGGGGTGGTGGAAGGGGGGCGAGGAGTTCGAGTGAGGAGTCTGTTATGTTGAAGTATGTCGGAGGGACTTTCTCGCCTTTCGACGCAGCGGCTCGGGTCTCCTTCATCGACCACATCGCTTCGGGGGTCAGCGTGGCTCACAAGTCAGGCTTGAAGCTCACAAAGAGAAATACCGGAAAGCTGGAGCCAGACGCTGTCCCAGTCGTTGCTCGCGCTGCCCGGTTGACCTTGCCTGAGGAAGTATTAGAGCTGTTTCCGACCCGAGAACGAGACTTACTTTGGCTGCCCGCCAGCACTAGTCCTCGCGAGGATCATCTCCAGCTCCGGTGGACTCGCGACGTACGTCTTCTGCGGTTGCGCCCCGATCAGCTCGACAACCGCGTCAAACTCCTTCATCCAAGCCGCCTGGGCCGGTGGACCACCTCGGGGCGACTCGATCTCCTTCACAAGCGGAGGAGCGGCATGACCATTTGCATCGTTGAGAGGCATGGACTGTGATCTCGGCAAAGTACCTTGTTGCTGCTGCTGCTGCGCTTGAGCTTCCGCTTGCATCTGCTTCTCCTGTTGCGCCTTCAAGTACCCTCGATACGGATGTGTCTCGGGGACCGAGGCTGGCCGATTGAATCCCATACTTTGCGATTTGGGCATGGAAGTGCTCGGGGCTAGGTCGGATGGCGCACCGTCAGCTGGAGAAGAGACGTTCCGCATCTGAGGTTGTTGTTGGAGATGTTGAGCGTGTAGGGCATGGGGAGTGGGAGGTGCGTGACCTTTCGGATCGGGATAGCGGTGCATCGCGTGTGGCTGGAAGTCCTGGGAAGGCGGCGGTGCTACGTGAGGTTGGGAAGGGTTGGGACGTTCGACGGTGAATGAGGAGCTTTGTCGGGGAGCCTGATTGATTTGGTGTCTCAGCGCGAGGTAATCAATGGGCGCGACCGGATGTGAGCACAATCTGGGGTCCCGATCCCCGCCAGAGTCAAGAAGCAGAGCGTTGCCTCTCGTGACGAGTGAATGGTTGTGGACGACAACCTGTGATGGCTCTACGCCCCATCTCCAGTCCCAAGAACCGATCGGGACTAATTGCCAACTCACATTCTTCTCCCTCACCACCTCCTTATCCTTATCCTTCTTACCCAACCCAAAGAACCCACTCCGTCGCTTCTCGGTCTTATCCTTCCTGATACTATCCGAATTATAGCTCCCAGCCCTATCCATCGGGTCCCCCGCGTTGTAGGTAGGCAATCGTCCACCGGTACCGTTGACGTGCATGGATTGAGTGACTGCTGGGGAAGGAGCGAGCGGGGAAATCTGGGGTGGTGTGGATTTGCGGGATTTGAACATGTCGATGGAGGTGGGTATATGCTTACACCGAGAGGGTGGGCTTTAGGAACGTGGGTGTACACGGGACGGTCTCGGTGTTCTGCACCGCCTGAGCTCCGAGGAGCACAGCTAAGACGATAAGGAGCGAGTGAGACAAACCCAGGGAACACTTTGAGATCACCGCTTTGGTACGCCGGGAAGCTCTGCCAGATTTCGATCGATGCCGTCATTCCCTTCACGGGGCGGTGCTGTTCATGCTTATACTTTCGCCGAATGACCGCAGATGTCAAGTTTTGGTTTGCGCAGGATCTGCATCATGATAAAAGATAGTGTCCTTCGCTCATTTACGTGGGTTGCAAGGAAAACTAAGAGGTCGTAACGAAAGTCGAAAGCAAGGGGAAGGGAGTGAACATCCGAAGATCATAAACAGATAACTTGTTTGATGCTCAATACGCTCAGAGAAGGAGGACGCCGGCGCCTGCGAGGAGAGCGACGAAGCTGAAGATACCAGCGATGGCGGGTCCGTAGTTGGCACCGGTGAAGCTGGTGAGAGCACCGGCCTTCGAGCTAGTGGACGCTGAGGCTGAGGATCCGGACCCCGAGGGAGAGCTGGACCCGGACGCGCTTGAGCTCGAAGCGGTGCCGGTAGCAGCCGCACCGATCTTGGCGGTAGACGAGCTCATCATCGAGGAAGTCATCGACATCGACGTAGAGTTCATAGCCCTGGTCATGTTGGCCGCCGATCCTGCTGTACCAGCAGCGAGAGCACCTATAAGAGATCAGCGGAGTCCTGGGTCAGAGATGCTTACCCTGTCCGATTGTGGCGTAGGTGATGCAATTGGAGGTCGACGGGATGGAGTAAGGAGTTGAAGGCGTGGCCGTCTCACCAACGGTGAAGGTACCGGTCGAAGTACTGCCAACGGTGTAAGTTCCGGTGTAGCGTTGAGCAAATGTCGAAGTAGAGCCGTTGGTAAGAGGGTAAAGGCCTGGAGGGTAGGCTGAGTCACCGTCGCATTCAGTGAATGAGTTCTCGGTGTAGCTGAGACATATCAGCGATGTCCCACAATCATCAAGAAGCAGATTCGACTGACTCTCCCGGCATGACCCATTCGCAGCCCATCTCATCAAGCGTGTGCTGGCATTGCTCAGCAGCGGACACGGTCGAATTCTCCGCGATGCAGATACGCAGACAGAATTGGTTGGCAGACATGTAACTAGAGCAGCGGATAAGCGATGCCTCTACCGGCGACATAGCGGTGACATACTTCATCCACTCCTCATACGACACGTCTTGGCCGGAAGCGTTGGTCGTGACGTTGCCGCCAACCGGGTTGCCGAGACCGGTAGCGCCGTGAGGGTCGAGCTCACCACCCAGGTCTCCGGCCATAATGTTAATCTTGGTGAAATCGCCAAAGCTCCAAAGCCAGTCAGCGTCGGTCGTCGCGTGACTGCGCATGAGACTGACCCCTGGATTTGCCAGTAAAGCGGGGTCTTGACAAAATGGACAGCGGTGAGTGTACCATCGGGAATTTGTCTGGCGTCATTTCGGGGCTCTGCCGACGCGATCAGCAGTCGCAGGGATATTGACCAATTGCACTCACGGACACAATAAGCCACCTCAATCGCCTCAGAGTCTCCAATGGTTTGGCCAGGTGCGGGAGGGGCAAACAAGCAGCTAGAAATCCTCAACTCGATGAAAGCATCATATGTGGACGACGCACAAGTCGTTAATTGCGTTGAGTGATATGAGGCGGGCCATGGAAGTTGCGTTCACGGCGGTACCCATCGTCGCGGCTGGCGGATTGGTCGAGCCCATAGTACCAGTGGCGGTGACTTGCGCTTGGGCCTATAATGAGCATGTACTTCAGCAAGAGTCCTTCGAGTGGAAGTGTCAACATACCACACCCGCGAGCGCGGCGGCGGCAAGGATAACTTGGGAGATCATCGTAGTGAGCTGCGGCAGGTCAGCGACAATCGAGGTTCACGCAGAGCGGATACACACTCTTTTATTGTGACGGAAAATGGCGGGCGCGCAATATCACGAGGTTGGAAACAAAACATCAGCACCAATGCCAGATCGCAAGGTCCGTCCATCTTTGATACGTCTGTTGGAAGGGAATTACCCACCGTGAAAGGATGAAGTGAAACGTAAGAGGGATCGTGAAAGATGCGAATGCTTTTGCCGTTTAGTGAGGTCGCAGGCGAGGGGTTTGAGTATGAAAGCAAGGAGTGACGGTGGCAAAGGTTTGTCGAGGAAAGGGGGCGGATTTTATCCAAAGCCGCTTTCAGGGTAGTGTTAGATCCGTTCATAACACACGCGTCACCCGCTCCGCAGGCTCGCACGTGGCATGACATTCAGCCCGCCCCAGGCATGGCCAGGCACCGACTGCGAGAAATCCATACTTGCATATGAACGCCTGACAGAGAGAAACAAGTCCAAACTGGACCATATCTCACTGCTTCAACATAACACATCGTCCCTGTCTGGAGCTCCCAAACACCCCCATTGTCAGTGACGCCCGCACAACCAACGCGTGCAGAGACAAACATCTGATATTGCTCTCCGGAAACATCAGGGACGTTGAGTGGACGCGTTTGATGCGGCATCATAGACCTTTCCTTAGCGAAAGAGCCGGGCCCTCACTCGAACTGATCTGTCGAAAGATGGCGATGTCTCACAACAGTACGCCAATGCAGCGATGGAGCAAATTCGAATCGGCAATCTGGTAGCCAGAATCATCTGGTATTTCGCATGTGTCGAGCTGTTGAGTCAGGATCGGGCTCGCCGACGGCGGCGCGAAGCGATGCAACGCCGAACGCCAACCTGGTTTGATCCCAATTGATCCGTCGCAAATCTGTCGTACTGACCCTGCGCTCGGACCCCCTTTCGATCAGCTCGAGCCACCTTACCCCTGACCTAGACATCCTTTGTGATCAGCCTGATTCTTTGATTCCTTTGAACGATGCACACATCTTTTTTCACGCTTCAATATCTTCCTTTCTTTTCCCCATCACCTTCCGTTCTTCTGACGCGCTCTTCTCATCGTCGTCTCTCCCTTTTCGCATCGCTTCGAGACCTATTCGATCCTTTCGAGACCTTCATTGATCGACCAAAATGCCTCGCGCCAACGTGTTACTCAGCTTCTTCGCGCTTACCACCTATGTCTCCGCAAATACCTATGGGTCTGCAAACAGCAATTGGGGAGCACCTTCCTCCATCAAGCAGAGCGCCCCTGGCCAGGTGAAGAACCAGTGCTCTGGCTCGGGCAGCTTCATCACCGAATACTTGGGTATGATCGGTCCTTGTGAAGCATCCCATGCTGATCATCATATAGGCGCCCCTCTTTGCTCGTCTTATCAAACTCGCACTACGTGAGTGATGCCTTTGTCCACACTCTTTGTCCTGATTCGCATCTCCATAGTCCCCCCGAAGGCGTCACTTGCCCTCTCTCATGGGGCTTCCACAAGACCGCCGAATGTTGTGTACCGGAGACCGAAGTCCAGCCATGCGACTGTGGTGAAGGTATGACCCTTTTTCAATATCGTCATCCCGCTGATCGCTGAAGCGTCTTCCTTCGAACCTTCCACCAAGAAGTGCGTCAGGAACCAGCCCCAGAAATGTTCTTCTTCCGAGTGGTGAGTCGACTCCCGCTCCTTTGCCAATGGTAGCTGACTTGGCCCCGCTAAAGGTGGCACGACCGCTCCGGGACATGCTGCGACAATTCATGGTCGTGGAACCCGCCCAAAGGATCCTGCCCACCTGGCAAGTCCTGCCCGCACGGTGAGTCCGAACAACGGTGAACTCGGGTGCTTTCTCACGCGGTCACCGGGGGACAGACTGGTTCTGGCATGACGTGAGCATTGTCATATTGGTGTGCGCGCAACGAGCCTGACGCTGAGACCAGGGTCACAAATGCTGCAAACCCAAACACAAGCGCTCCCCTGCTCCCGGCTGCGACAATTGGAACCAAAACGAGCGTACGTTCAGTCCGTCCAGTACCTGAATAGACTCGTCTGACCATGTTTAATAGAAAGCTGTGGTACCGGTCATGACCCTACGCCTTCGCATGGCTCCAAACCCCCTGGCGGTGCGTAAAGCTCGTTTGAGCATCGTCACGTCTCGGTTTGCTAGGCATCCAGCTCGGTGTCTCCGAGACGGCGAAGGCCGCATTGGAAGGGCGACAGCAGAAGTAGTACTGACCTCGCTTACAGGTGGCGGTTGGTATGGCAAGAAGCGCGACTTCAATGCTCGCCAGCAGGCCGCCGTCGTCTTCCCTCAGTCCGATCTTGATGCCATGTACTGTCCGGGGAAGCTCCATGCGTGGTGAGTGGTCCCAATGTTCTTCTGACATATGGCCTGACGGCCTGAATAGCTCCATCATCACGCCCGGTGGCGGCGAGTGGGCGTGAGTCATCGACCAAGACATTCAGTGCAGCGCTGACGCTAGTAGCTACGAATGCATCGACTTCGCAACTGAGCTCGAATCATGCGGTGGATGCGTGTCGATGGGCCAGGGCGTCGACTGCATGGCCATTCCGCATGCCGCCTCTGTCGGTTGCGAGAGTGGGTCATGCGCAGGTGAGACAATGCCTCGACTGCCTCATACCTTCTGCTTATCCAAGTCTAGTCTACTCGTGCAAGACCGGCTTCTCTGCTAACGGCACGGCTTGCGTATCCAGGTAGATTCCTGTGTCAGCTTGACTCTTCGCCCCATAATGGCATATACCGGACAATTCTGTAGTATTTCTCTCAATCCCCAGCCTCCTCCTCATGACCTTCACTGCTCCTATATACACGGAGATGACTGGACAATGGACTATACGAATCATGCTGCAATAGATGGGACGTCCATGACCTTGACAACGCGACTGGAAAATCAGTGGAAAAATTCTGATGATTCCGGTGGACGCGATGCGCGACTTTTGCCAGGTTTCACCTCCGCCATCCGACATGTCTCACCGACTACTCCCCCCAAATTGGACACTCGCCTCCCTCTCGCTCCGCGATTGATCGCGCTGCCAGAATCTTCGACGCTTGATGGTCCCCCCATCCGACACCGCGCACGATCCCCTCATCCCCGCATGTTCCACCACCCGTGCTCCCACATCATACAACACCGAAGAGAAAGGTGCTCGTTCCCGCTCACCTCCCCACTCTCCAGAAACGCCCACCTCACCTCACTTCTCGGGAGGAACGTCATCGTCGCCTACGAGGCAGTCGCTGCCATTTGGAGAGACGAGCGTGCGGGGGATCGGGAGAGCTGTGGTGGGGAGGGCGGTGAGGATGGCAAAGAGGGGGAATCTCCCGTTCTTGGTGGTGTTTGTCAGGTGAGCGGGATTCCGCTTCAGCTCCAAGTGTATTCCTTGTCACTCGACCGCGCGGTGTATCTCCACAACGTCACCTTTCCTAGAATCTCGAGCTATTCTAGCTTGATCACTACCTCTAATCTCTTGTCACCTTCGCTCTGTTCATGTTCATCAGCTTCTCTTTGAATAAAGCTGATACTCCCCCTTCTTACTCTCCTCCGTCTTTCCCCCATGTCGCCGCCCTCCCCCCCTCTCCTCGCTTCCATCGCCAGCTGCCTCGTCATCTTCTTCTCCGCCCTCGCCGGCGTCGGCTACGTCGACCCCGACGCGACCGCCCTCCCCGCCGCGGAGTTCATCCCTGGCTCACCGGTATTCGACGCCGGAGCGGACCAGTTGGAATTGGCGAGGGTGGCTATGTTGGCGGAGCAGAAGGAGTTGGAGAGGAGTTGGCAGAGGAAGAAGAGACCCAAGGACGTGAGTCGGTCCCTACTCATCCTGGCGAGAGGCTATCCCCTTGTTCTCTTTCCTGGAGGAGGGGTCCGAGCTGATATGGTTGGTGGGTGGTAGGGCGCTTGGATGCAGACTCAGAGAGATGATAAAGCTGTGAGGCGGGTCAAGCCGGTCGAGGAAAAGGCTGTTGAGGTGGTACCGTACGAGGTGCAGGAGGCTTCCGCGGCGATAGGGGGGAACGGCACCATGGCTGAAGAAGCGGGATGAGAGGGAGAAGTTGGATTAGGGTTGGATGGGACATTTCTCATTTGCATAGGCATTCAAGCGGAACATGATAGATACATCGCATATGCACTGATTCTGGGACAAATGGTGGTCGATACAAGCTTGAGCGTTCACTGATGCTCCCGGGTAGTATGAGGAATAATTGATGCGTCATGTCACGATGATCGGAGCTCTCCCAATCGCTGAGGACTCTAGCTTACATGCATATGCGATATGTGATATACCTGGACCTTCGTCAACAATGAAGATGCTAGTTCAATGCTTGACCCACCGTCCCGCCGTCTCGCTCGCCCGCTCAATCTTCATCACCTGGCCCCTCTTCATCCCATAGTACCTCGCCACCGGATCCGAGAACATGATGCGAGGTAATTGTGTCTCTTTTAATCGACTACCCACCCTGGTCAGCGCTGCCTCGGGTTACACTGCTCGACGGAGGGTGAGCCACTGACTATTTCAGGATGAGCGCCGCCTTATCCTTCGGCGTCATGATCTGATGTTTAGGGACGAGGAAATGTCGGGTGATATTGACGAGCAGGTCGGACTCTTTGAACGCTTCGAGGTGGTACTCGCTCGACATCTCCTGCATAGTCTGGAATCCCATCAGCTGCCCAATCAATCCGAGTGAGGTCTCAGACGCCAGACTGACTTTTGCCGCGACACTCGACATCTTCTCGGCGTGGATGATCATTCCTTTCTGAGCGGCCATCCGATCCATCGACCCGATGAACCTGTACGTCCCCGTGAATTCCGAGGATGACGGGAAAGGAATGGGAAAGGACGCACGTCTTCATCCCCGCTTTGCTGACGTTCTTCTCCCCGCAGAAGTAGACGTATATCCGCGTACTCTTCTCATTCTCGTGGTCGGCCGTAAATGACATGGTTGTCCGACTAAATAGGCACACGGCAGTCAGTGGATATCCGTAAGCAGTTGGAGAATGGCGCACTCGACGGCACCGCTACTCCCGTGGGCGGCCTTGAATTCTTCGAACGGGACGTTAATCTCGTAGTCGGCAACGAGGTAGCCCTGATTGAGATCGTGAGTCAAATGTGTAATCTCGACAGCTGAAGCCGCTGTGGTTGAGGTTCGCAGACTCACTCGATCTCGACACATCTCGTGGGCCGTTCTCGAGACTCGCCATAATCGCGCCAGTTCCCGGTCAAGATCCTGCGACATGCCGAATCAATTCAGCTTTGAGTAGGTATCCGTAAGGAGTTCGGATGACCGGTAGCAAAAGTTTAAGAGTTGGTTGGTCTCTTGACTTTCGGTTGACTGCGAATCTTTAGGCACGCGTCATTGTAGTTTTGTGTTGTCGAAGCCTATCTGTACGAAGCGGTCTCGCTCCTACTAATCTATCACGTTGAGCGAACTTCTCGGAGCGATTGAAGCTAAGCGTTGGGCGAGCCAACAAGCAGTCTCATCGCTTCACGCGCCCGACAGTCGACAGTATTGAAGAGCTTGTTGATGATTGCGAGATACGATAATTTATCTTGACTGGAAGGACTCTTATCACAACCGATCAAGGACTGGTCACCGCTTGCTGCAGATCATGGTGACCTTATCACGGGCTGTGAGCTACTCAGCACCTTGAGCCTTCCCAATCCATCTCGATGTACTGATTGCTGGCTAAATAGGAGCCCGTTTCCCAATCATTGCTCGCCTACATACGCACCATCGGATCCCTTTCCATCCTCATCGTACCCCTCCTGGCAACCACTCCGCCGTTGAAACCCGTCCGCCGGTTTCTTTCACATTACATCAGTGATATCGTCCCTCTCCCTTCCCTCGTATCCGCCGAGCCGCCTACAAAGTCGCAGGAGAAGGAGGATCAGCGATATCGAATACGAATATGGCGTCAGATCATGCTTGTCGGCTTGGCGGTGATCGAGGTTGGGATGTGGATGGGGGTGACTGGATCTCAGATTATCCGGGTATCAGCACATGAGGAAAGGCTGAGCACCGTGCTCCTGTCTGCTGGGATGGTGCTCGTTTGGGTAAGTCGAGCTCGACACGATTGAACCGGTAGAAACTCACTCAACCTCGCTCTAGCTGTACCTCTTCCTCTTACCCGTTGTTCACCCACCGTCGACTCCTCCCTGGCCAGCTGCAGCCACCTATCTACTCCTTTGGGTTTCATCGATCGTCACCCTATGCGTGGCATGGTATGATCGCGCTTCGACAGGCCACTTTCCGGCTTGGGCGCATACGACCCGCATCGTCCTTGAATTCGGCAATATTGCGATCACGACGTGCTTGTTCGTCGTTGTCAGCGGACTAAGGCTCGCATCGCCCGAGACTCTCTCTCGCCTGGTAAGCTTCCAGCCCGCTCCCCTAGTCTCTGCTGATACATGCAGCCCTTCGTCGGGCGCGACGATCTCGTCACCTTTTCCTCGTGGATGACCTTTAGCTGGATGGACCCCTTCATCGAATTCGGCACCCACCATGAGCTCAATCCGGAAGACCTCCCACTGCTGTCCATGACACAGCAGAGCGCGATCGTTTTCAATAAGTTCCGTCAGATTGTGGCGAAATCGCTTCTTGCGAGACTCTTGCTCGCCAATAAATACGATCTGGGTCTAGACGCGTCTCTCACCTTGCTCAGCGTCGTGTTCAACTATGCGGGCCCATTCTTCTTGAAGCGCATTCTGTTAGTAAATCTTTCGGTCAGGACAAGTAGGCGCTGAGGCAGACAGCGATGGCCTGTCCATACGGTCCCCTGAGGCAATCTCACGAGCTTACGTGTATGCATTTTTGGCATTGCTTGCGTCAGTCTTGAAAGCGTGTAGTCTTTCCCAAAGGCGATAGCTCTTGCTGACAATATCGAATTGCAGGCCGGGTCTGACCTGCTACATCTCTGGCACGGACGGCGCGCATCGGTCCGGATCAAGGCTGAACTTACGGTTCGCCTCGGGAAAAATTTTCAGGCAAAGCTGATTGAGCTTTTCAGGCGGCGATTTATGACAAAGCCCTTCGCAGAAAAGATGCTTCCGGGGTCCTTGTCGACAAGGAAGAGAAGCCAGATGCATTGAAGAAGGATGGCAAGACCGAGAAGAAGGAAAGGGAGAAGAAGAGCAATGCGGACTCCGGCAAGGTCGTCAATCTCATGCAAGGTGAGATCTGCTGTTCTACCGCAATGAACAGATGGCTGACGATTTACCACTTGTGTAAAGGCGATACGAACCGGTCAGTGTCATGTGATCCGCTGTCAGCGCTGTGAGGCTAAAGCATCGATATTTGCAGCATCGGCAATGTAGTCTCTGGCGCGTACTACATCTATGGCAGTCCGTTCGAGCTCGTTGTGGCCTCGATCTTTCTGTACAAGTGAGCTGTCGGCCTTCGGCATGCGATAAATTCGCTGACTAGGCGATCAACAGCATCCTTGGTTGGTCGGCTTTCGCTGGTGTGATAGTCCTTGCATTTGCGGTCCCGCTCAACTCTCTCGTCTCGAAGCGGAGCATCAGAGTGCTCCATCTCGCCTGAAGATGGACGCAGCTGATAATGAGGGCACAGATCACCCAGGACTTGCTGAAAGCTAGGGACAAACGGATCAGCGTAATGAATGAGTTGATCGGGGCGATCCAGGTCAGTCCCGCTCTCACTTCATGTCGAGTTAACACTGACGGGATTTGTGACAGTTCATCAAGGTCCGTCTTGCCGTGACATCATGATCAAGCTGATCAGTCCAGTTCTTCGCGTGGATCGAGCAATGGAAAGGGCGAGCTGCCGATGCGCGTACCAAAGAGATGAGGCAAATGGTCCGCTGTAGGTGCTTTCTCCTCATCGCTTCCCTCGCTAAGTGAGCATACAGCCATCATCAATGGCCTGTACTTCGGCTTGCTATGGAATCTGGTCCCGATCTCGGTCACTCTGATCTCGTTCTTCTGGCATGTCGACGAGTACCTGTACCATCACCCAGCTGATGTATACGCAGCTACGTCGTCATCGCGAAGCGCGATCTTACCGTTTCAATCGCATTCACGTCGATCTCGCTATTCTCGATGCTGCAGATGCCGTTGAATGTCATTCCCACCTATGCGAGTCTCCCTAGCCAAATGTATCGGCGGTCCCGCTGATATTGGGGACCTTCGGTGGACAGGTAGTGATTCTACTTCAAGCCCATGTTTCCGTTAAGCGTATCGAGGAATTCCTGCTCGAGGATGAAGGTGAGTGGGCGTTACTATGCCCCAGCTCCACTGACATACTCGCAGTCCCGGACTGGGTCTCGTCTCTCAAGAGACTGCCAAATGCTTCGTCATCAGAGCCGACGAGGATTGGCTTCGAGCATGCCACTCTCCGGTGGAACTCTGGTAAACAGAGCACTTCGGACACCAAACCCGAGCAAAAGAAGAATCCTTCACCCTCTGCCTCGGTTACCAGTGCCGGCGACACAGCAGTCGACTCGCCAGACCCAGTCGTCTTCGACCTGTCCAATCTCACCATCGACTTTCCCATAGGCAAGCTCAGCGTCATTACCGGTCCGACTGGAGCAGGCAAGACCGCCATCCTTATCGCGTTGCTGGGCGAGATGGAGCTGCTCGAGGGGAACAGCTGGCTACCAAAGGCAATGACACAGGTAGACCCGAATACAAAGTTGCGCAACTCGATTGCATATGCGGCGCAGACTCCTTGGCTTCAGCAGAGGTCGATCAAGGATAACATCCTTTTTGGTGCCGAATTCGATGAAGCTCGCTATGAAGCTACGTTGGACGCTTGTGCATTGTGAGTATCAGCTACGCTTAAAGGATCGCTCTGAACGACTCAGACTGCCCGATCTTGATATGCTGGAGGACGGCGATTCGACGGAGATCGGGGCGAAGGGAGTGAGTAGCTCTGCATCTGCCCATCGGCGGTCAGCTGATTCTGCTATACCAGGTTTCGCTCAGTGGCGGGCAGAAAGCCCGCGTTGCTCTCGCTCGAGCAGTATATTCCTTCTCTCAGCATCTTCTACTCGATGATCCGCTTGCGGCGGTTGACTCCCACACGGCCAAGCATCTTACCGATAAGTGCTTTAATGGACCGCTTCTCGAGGGCCGCACTATCGTAAGTCACCGCACATCACGGGTGACGCTCTCAATGTCTGATCGTACTCGTCTCGCTAGATCCTCGTCTCCCATCATGTCGAGATGCTCCTCCCCTCGGCCCACTATATCGTCCGGATACTCGACGGGCGGGTCGATTATCAGGGCACACCGGATGACCTGCGGTCAAATGGCGAGCTTGACGGTCTTCTGGCCACTGAGGAGGCGGAACTCAAGAAGGACGAGCCGATCAAGATCAAAGAGGAGGTTGAGGACGAGGTGAAGGCCGTCGAAGGCGGCGATGAGAAGGTCGTAGCCAAAAAGAAGGAGGGGCCGGGAAAGAAGCTCGTCCAGGGTGCATTGATCTCGCTGTAGAGATACGCAGGGATGAGCAGCTGACGATGTCTAGATGAGGAGAGACCTGTTGGCAACGTCAAATTGGAGACCTACAAGTTGTACATCGCGGCGGCTACAAGGATCACCTGGATCTGCTCTCTGGCTGTATTAGGTGAGCTAGACTTCCAAAGTTCAACGACGACTCATGGGTCCATCAGTGATTAGCCAGTTCTTCACAATAGGCGAGAGGTATTGGCTGAAGCTGTGGGGAGAAGGTGAGTTGTCCGTGCGGAGCGCAATGAGTCCGCTTACGATGGGTTTAGCCTACTCTACTCAATTACAGTCGATTTTGGCCTTCGTCCGACCGGCATTTTCAGACCAGACTCAGCATCATTATTATGTCGACGTACATCAGCACATCCTGCATCATGGAAGCGGGAACGCTACCATGGCCGCTGCTCTCGACTTTCACTTGCCGCGCCGGTAGGTTTCTTCCTCATCCCCGGGAGGCCCGCTGAAAACGAGTAGACCGTCTGCTGATGCTCATCCGGGCTTCTATCTCGGGATCTATGCCGCGATCGGTGAGTATCATCTTTATCTTCTTTTGCCGCTGATCGAATGGCGAAAGTTGTCGGTGATGCGCTATTGGGCATTTTGTCCGCAGCTGTTGGTGGATGGGGACAGTATAGGGCAGCTATGTAGAGGTCATCCCAGGGGTCGGTTACGATTCTGACGAGATTTGACCGATCAGTAACCTTCACAATCGCCTACTCGATGTCGTCATGCGAGGTCAGGATATGCCTTCTCTTGTATGACCGCTCGTTTAAGCTTGCTCGTCTAGCCACGGTCCGCTTCTTCAATGTCACTCCGGTTGGTCGGATCATCAACCGCTTCTCTCGAGGTAGGCCAAGTTCTCGTAAGCTTAGTTGGACTGACGGGTCGTACAGATATCGAGACCATCGATACTAGTCTCAGCTCTGGCTTGCGGACGGTCATCGTTTACGTTGCGAACCTCTTCTTTGCAGTCGTAAGCGCTTCGATCAACGACAATCCGCAGTATTGATCGCCTCTCACAGGGTGTCGTTGCCGTCATAGTCCCGTGGTTCTTGGTGCCTGCTGCCATCATCAGCCTCCTCTACTACCGTTACTCTATCCTATACGTAGGTCCACCTCGCTCTGCCATATCATATATCAGCTCATTCGGTATACAGTTGCGCGTGTGCAGAAGTTTGCGTCGACTAGAAGCTACTGTAGGTAACCAATCTCAATATGCGGTGAGCTGACGCCGCTGCAGTCAAAGTCGCCGATCTTGTAGATCGCCCCCTGCCTCATTGATTGAGATACTGACTTTGGCAGTTCCGGCTTTGCCGAGCTTTTGGACGGAGTTGTGTCTGTCCGGGCGTTCTCCGTTGAAGCGAGATTCATGAAGACGCTCTGCGAGCACGTCGACAAGACTCATTCCGCTCATTACTACTACTGGGTATGTCCATCCACGTTCGACCGCATCTTCTTGCTCACGACCAACCACTCTTAGATGATGAACCGATGGGTAGGCATCATGAATCGAGGGACTTGACTGGACTGATTCGTTCAGCTCTTGTTACGTTTTGATGTGCTTGGCGCCTTCTCAGTCGCTTTCACCACCCTTTTCGCCCTGAGCGGTGCCGTTCAACCGGGTTCGGCAGGCATGGCCATCCTCAGCGCCCAAAGCTTCGTGTCCGCCTGCTACTGGGTGTCCCGCTTCTGGGGTCAGCTTGAAATGGATTTCAACGCAGTCGAGCGGGTGCAAGAATACCTCATCCTCCCTCAAGAACCGCCCGCTACCATCACCAATCACAGACCGCCAGCCTATTGGCCCTCCTCCAGTGGCGGGGACAGCTTCCTGAGCATACGGAACCTGGAAATCAGATATGCACCGGATCTGCCAGCGGTTTTCCGGGGATCCTTCGACGTCAAGGCGGGCGAGAAGATCGGGTTGATTGGCAGGACGGGATCGGGGAAGTCGACTTTGGCGATGAGTATGCTTCGGTTCGCGGACCCTGCATCGGGGAGCATATGGCTTGATGGCGTCGATATCACCACCATTGGGGTGGACGATTTGGTGACCCGCTCCTTCTGTGGGTTGCATTCCGCTGATCCTCCATCTCAGCGATCGCGGATCACTTACATCCCTCAAGGTATGACGACCCATGATGGAAGCTATCATGCTGATCCTTTCAGATGCCGTCCTGTTCTCGGGCACCGTCCGAGAGAACCTCGACCCCTTCAACGAGCACTCCGAAGAGGATCTCCTCGATGCACTCGCACGTGTGAATCTTGGCCCTCGAGATACGCCAGACGCCAGTGGGGCGCCAAGCCGCATCGCCTCCTCTCACCGATTGGCAGCTATTGCTGCGGAAGTGACCAATGGCCGACCAGCATCACCAGCAGGATCGACGGGGGGTACCAAGTTGACCATCACGCTGACCAGCGAGGTCTCGGCTGGAGGAAGCAACTTCTCGCAGGGCCAGAGGCAGTTGGTCGCGATGGCGAGGGCGCTATTGAGACGATCAAATCTCATTGTCCGTACATTTTCCGTCAAGCATTTGGGGAATGCTGACGAGCAACGATAGATTATGGACGAGGCGACGGCGTCAGTCGACTTTGCGACCGACGAGGCGATACAAAGGGCTATCCGGACCGAGTTTAAAAGCTCGACGCTGCTGACCATCGCTCACCGTCTCTCCTCGGTCATAGATTACGATAGACTACTCGTGCTTTCGGACGGGAAGGTGAGCTCGTATTCATACTCCAGATCTCGGAACTGACTCTGACTTCCGGTGACAGGTCGCGGAATTTGACACGCCCATCGCAAGTCCATCATCTTCAGCAATACCGCGGCTGACTCTCGTAGACACTTCTTCGGCGGCAAGACTCGCTGCTTCGGAATTTGTGCGAGAAATCTGGGAAGTATCGCGAGCTCTTCAGGGCGGCAGAGCGGAAGGAGAAGGGCGAGATACAATAGAATGCATAATGCATACCGGAATGTACCTAGAGTATTCGATCGGATAACCTCCTGTGGTTCTAGCATCAGCTGGGACGGCCATGATACGCCTCCTCATTGAGAGCTTGTCAACACGGCTTCGCCGGACAATAGGTGGTCACCGATCCTAGCAAATTATCATTATTGAAGCAGGTTTAGAATGTGGAGCCGATGACATCCTCGGTGAGAAAATGTTGTGAAGATATGCAAAAGGTTGATACATAATCACACTGTCAAGTACAGAAACAAATCTACTGGGCTACTTGAGCTCCTGCTGATAACCAGAAATGGATGCGGTGGTGTTGACATTTCCGGGCTCTCGACTCTCCGTCCGAGAGCCCAACGCGTGACTTCTTGATTCGGCAATGATGACATTTGCGTTGGGTTTTGGTTGGCTGCGTTTTGGCAATAGTGCACGCTAGAGAAGATAAGAAACCCGATACCAGGCTCAGCATCTCCGTTCCGTCATATTGGCAAACGAGTTTATCATCTTTCTGGCAATTATCACATCGGTCATCACCTTGACACTTGAGATCCCAGGTACCCTCTGAATCTGAATTTTGCAATGACAGTAGTCACCTCAGTCAGTATTGTCGCTTTGTCCCAATCAGTGTCTGCACTTACACGTAAGAGTGATGTCTGGTGAAGACATAAACACATTCACAGCACGTGCCCATGCTTCCTTACCAACTCGTGCTACGACGCTTGGAGTTGAGTTGGCAATGTCAGAGTATGATGAGTGCTTGAGGTCCTGGAGAGCAGGACCGGCTAGAACAAGCTTTTATTAGATCAGGGGCTTAGGGGGTCAAATAGATACCTACTAGTGCTTCTTGACGGAGGAGCTTGTGATTTGGACTGTTCAGACAACTCACTAGTGCTAGTTGCTGATAGAGGAGATGGTGAATCGCGGAATGGATCAAACCTGCTAGCACGGCGTGTTGATCGAGGTTCTGATCCCCCCTCCACCTGGCCTTCTTGATATGAGTATTGATATGGGTAGTTTGGATGTGCAGTGTCAGTGGTTCCAACAATCAATTTGTCATACCATGGCTCCTGAAACAAAAACATCAAGCAAAAATTGCATTGCGTGACAAGAGACTTACCTTGTTTGGGTCGTAGAAGGGCATATCTTAACAGCAGGTGCTTGCCAAAACTGAGAGAGAATTTGTCAACGACTTGTGCTCTGAGATTAGCAAAAGGGGAAGAAAGCATTCTTAGGATAGGGAGGTCATATATTTCCGGCCTGCGTACAACCCGCTGCAATAGGATGAATGGACGTCCAAAAAGAGCCTTTGAAAGGACTGCTACAATGACATCATTGTTGTTACGGGGGACAGGTGGCAGGTGGTCTGACAGAGCTAAAGCTGCATACAAGTCATGGCGAGACTATATAATAGCGGTTAAGGGGAAGATACGTCTACGAGTTACCTCAAGTACCCAGAGCGAGGCGGCATTTCGACGAATCTCGTTGATTTCGTCGAGTGGCGATTTGTGATGTGGCGTTGTCCATGACGGTGTCAGGAACCCCCCCTCCATAAGACTCAGTTATGTTTGGCTTGTTCTAGTTTGGTCTCCACTCACAGCCATAGCCAATGAGATAAGTCCTCCCTCAATAGTGATGGGAAGTCATATTTTGACAAGGTAAGTGTTAAGGGTAATCCTTGATTGTAATGTACCGTATACCCAGACTTGCAATCAAGGTATAGATTCCGAGCTTCTACTAGACGGTACGAAATGTGACTGATTTTAAATCCATAATCCAGCAGGCCGATCTCGCACGATGACATTCAATGCATTGCTCTTATCAGCCAAATCCGTCACCGATCCGTCACCCGATCATAATACTCCTCATTCCCCTCCGCCCAACCCTCCTCATCCTCCCCAATCCCATCCACCTCCTCCCCCGTCCCCCTCTCTCTCCGAACTCCACCCCTCCCCGCAGACCCAATCACCATCCGATCCCCATCCCCATCGTATTCGCCTTCGCCCTCCCCTCCTCCCCAGTCGTCTCCGTCCTCGTCTAGCAGGTCCTCGTCACCCTTGAAGCTCATGAACGCACGCATTCGAGCGGCAGCTTGAGCACGGGAGATCTCGTCGTTCCCGCCTGGATCGGGATCGGGTGGTAGTCGGCGAGAACGAGGTTTGGTACTGGGAGATTGGGGGACTTGGGAGAGTGACATGTTTGCAAGGGATTGAGCGGTAGCTCGGGATGAGTCCCGCTCGCTGAGGGATAGCGTCTCCGCGATGGGCCTGGTTGTTCAATCCGCTGAGGCTGCGGTATCTATGAAGGTGAACGTACAGTAAGACCCCATTCTTCGCCAACCGCCCTTCTCCAGCTTGGATCCTCTCCAGCGCTCGGACCTTCCCGCTCCGACTCCTCCTCCTCGCACTTGCCGAACTCTCAGCTAGGGAGCCCACTCCCATCTTCTCGATCCCATCATCCATCTGCGCCATCAAGAGTTCCTGTTCTCGGTGAAGGAGCTGTTGGCGCGAGACGAGCAGCTTCTCGCGCACCGGATCGGGAGTGGGCGAGGTGGATGACGATGCGATGTTGGGGAGTGAAGGAGAGCGTGGAGGGGAGAAGATGGAGGAGTTGAGGACTCGCTCGTTTCGCTCGAGGCGGGCTCGGACTTCGGTGAGGGAGAGGGCGGAGATTTCGTCTGGGGGAAGAGCTGTGACGGAGGGTAGGGATGAACGGCGGGTTGAGGGAGGCATGTTGAAGATAGAAGAGGGGTGTCAGACACGGAAGAGAGGAGGGAAAAATCGGGCAGGAGCAGGATTCGAGTGGAAGGAAGCTGTGAAGTGGCCTGATGGAAAGGAGAAGACCGGCGCCAGTGTCTAATTTAGCTTGTGATGCACCTCCACCTTCGCACGTGTCCCATCTAGGCTCGCTGTTGGCTGTGTAGGCGGGATGCATATCCTCTTAGACCTAGCAGGATCCCGCTGTCACCTGATGCAGCCCTTCCACTCCTGTGCGGCAGAAAGTGGTCGGACGTGATCCATGAATACCTTGTCCCGAAAGATGCAAGTTGCGATCGCATGCAAGGGTTGATGGGGAGCAACAAGTGATCCTGCCGGCTGTATATCCTAAACTGAATATATATGTACCGTCTGATTACCGATACGTCAATCTGCAAGATCCCGTCAGCATCGCCCAATCCGCTGATAGAGCACACGTACACAACAACCTCGTCAAAATATTCGTCGAGTGCCCACTGATCCTCTTATAGATAGTCTCCACCTCCTCCTCCCCCACATCACTGATATCCGCCATCAAATACGCGATATCCCCTTTACTATCCGAGAACTGCTTGACGATGTTATGGTGGCTGAGCACGTCGTTGACCCGCCGCAACACACCCGGCTCGTTCTTGTGCACGTGGCAGACTCGGATATGTCGCTCGTCCTCGGTAGTGATAGCTCGGAGGTCGACCTCGGGGAAGTTCACACCGCCGATAGTGGTTCCGTAGTTAAGATATCGGACTAGGGCTGTGCCGACTTCTGATCCGATCGCTCGCTGAGCTTCCTCGGTCGACCCGCCGATATGAGGGGTGAGAATGATGTTTTGGATGTTCCGTAAACGCATGATGAAGTCACCTAGCTCTGAGTTGAAACCGGGTCCATTGGATCCTGGTTCTTTCGGATAGACATCAACGGCAGCGCCAGCCAGATGTCCCGATTCGAGTGCAGAGGCGAGTGCAGGAAGATCGACCACTTGTCCCCTAGCATTGTTGATGAAGAAAGACCCCGTCTTCATCTGCGCAAACTCGACCTCGCCGATCAAACCGATCGTATCCGGAATCTCGGGAATGTGGAGAGTGACGAAATCTGCTTTGGCGAGCAGGTCTTGTAGCGAGTCGACCTGCCGTGCTGAGCCAAGGGGCATGATCGGTACGACATCGTAGTAGATGACACTCATTCCGAAAGCTTCCGACAAGACCGACAATTGCGAGCCGATATGACCGTACCCGACGATACCTAAAATCTTCCCGCGGATCTCCCAGCAGCCTTTCGAGAGCTTATTCCATGTTCCCGCACGCATCTCTCCAGCGCGATCGACAAGTTGACGGGAAAGAGCGATGATCTCGGCAATGACGAGCTCGGCAACGGAACGGGAGTTGGAGAAGGGGGAGTTGAAAACGGCGACACCGTGTTCGGCCGCATGGAGCAGGTCCACCTGATTGGTGCCAATACAGAAGCAACCGATTGCAAGAAGCTGTTCGTTGCATTGTTGAGTAGCAGAAGAAAGGTGGGAACAGATTGATCAGCAATTGTACATCCCATCGCCTTTAGATGCAGAGCTCACCTGAGGACACGCGTCAATGACCTTTGCTGTCATTTTCGTCTTACTCCGGATCCCAACTGCATGGTAATTTGGCAGTCTCTCAATGAGCTCCTCCTCGTTAAATGCTTTCGTGACATGGTCGACCTATTGGCAGCAACAGATCAGCTTTCCAATCCCTCTTCATCTGGAGGCCTTCCGAGTCTCGGTCACCCACCTGGAACCCAAACGACTTCAGGTGATTTGCGGCGTCCACATTTATATTCTCCAACAACAGCACCTTCAATTTCCCCTGCCTCTTCCCGTGCGCTTCGCCATTCGGTTGTTCCTCCGCCAGAGGATAATCAGGCGGTAAGAACGCGGTGAGTTGACGAGCGATGCTATGTATCCCGATAGACGTGCTACGATTCCGACCGGATGCGCCTGACGGAGAAGTCGAGAAGGAGGTGGAGAATGTGTTTCGTGGGGAAGTGCCGGCTGCAGGGGAGGTGGGGACGTAGCTGGATATTGGGATGCTGCGGGTATTGGCAGTTATGGGGATGCTGACGAGGTCAGCAAATGCGGAGATAGTGGAATACTTGGGAAACGCCCGGGATGTGGCGACAACCCGGAACTTACAAGGCTGGTGGATCGGATGCGGAGACAGACGTCCGTCGCCCGTTCTGCAGAGGTGTAGTTGGCGCCATGACGAACAGCAATGGCGAATAGATCCCTCAGAGATGTTGTTTATCGCAGTACAAGGGATTCCAATCCGGCCAGGATCCTTGAGTTAGCACAATATGATACAATTGAGATTGAACGACTCGAAGCAGAAGGCGGAAATTCGGAAATCTCAGAGAGCACGTCAATTCGACAAAGGGATTAGCCTAAGTCGCACGTTTTCTAGTTGTTTTACGGGCATTTCCCTGTTTTATTCCAAACCAGATTTCCGTCGGAGGTTGCATGTGTAGACAATTTCCCAGCGGTGTCCCAGCATGGACATGGGTTGCTGATAGGTATTTGCTGTCGAACTCACTCCGAAAACTCCCTCACCGATCCCTCATCATGGACTTCCTCCCCCTTCCTCCCCTCCCCACCCAGCCCCGACAAACATCCGCCATCTCCCCCCACTCCCGACACTTCCACTCTTTCCGACATCCACTATTCATCAAGCACCCCTCTCCCATCAACCACATCCATTTCTGTCCCGCCAAACCACATCACTATGCCGTCACTTCGTCGTCTCGCGTCTTGGTCTATGCACCCAAGACAGGGAAGGTGGTCAAGACGATCTCGCGGTTCAAGGATACTGCGAGGAGTGGAGCATTCAGGAAGGATGGGAAGCTCATCGTTGCGGGTGGTGAGGATGGGCTGGTCCAGGTTTTCGATGTTGGGAGTAGAGCGGTGTTGAGGAGTATGAAGGAGCATAATCAGTCAGTCACAGCGTTTCTCGGGTGGGCGCAGCCACTGATTTCATACACAGACCTGTCCATGTCACACTCTTCTCCCCGCATCAACCTCGAATCGTCTCCGCCTCTGACGACAATACCGTCAAGCTCTGGGATCTCTCCACCCAGACCTGTCTATCCACCCTATCCTCCCACACCGACTACGTCCGCTCCGCCCTCTTCCATCCCACCTCTCCCCATCTCATCTTTTCCGGATCATACGACTCCACCTTCCGATTACACGATACTCGACTCCCACCCGAATCCGCAAACACCATCACAATGCGCCACGGCGGCGCACCTGTCGAGGATATCCTCGCTTTCCCCAGTGGCGGCGTGGCGGTCACCGTCGGTGGACCGATATTACGAGTCTGGGATCTGACTATGGCAGGGAGATGTGTACGGGCTTTGAGCAATCATCAGAAGACGGTGACGTGTGCTACCTTCGATGGTGCGAAGGGCAGGGTTTTGACGGGTGGTTTGGATATGATGGTCAAGGTGTATGATACGGAGGAGTGGAAGGTGGTGCACACCATGCGGTACCCGGCGCCCGTCCTCAGCCTCGCAGTCTCAGTAAGTGGAAAGGTCCAGAGTAGCGCGACTTGAGGACTGATCTGTACTTAAGCCCGACGACACGCACATAGCCGCCGGAATGACCGACGGTACCCTTTCCGTCCGACGACGGGAACCCAAAACCTCTGAAGCCGCCGCGCGGGACGCCAAGCAGACGGCAATCGCTGGAGGCTCGTATGAATACTTTGCCGATATGGAGACAGTTTTCGGAACCGGCTATGTCAAGGCCAAGGGCAAGGATTTGCCACCAATAGTCGGGCCTGCCGATGAGTTCAGGGTGGAGACGAGACGGATGGCGAGATTACGGGAATTCGATCGATATTTGAAGGCTTTCAAGTACTCCGCGGCGCTCGATGCGGGATTGAAGAGGGTGGGTCTGACTCGTTAGTCGGAAGCTGATTATGATGGCAGGATGTACGGCCGTCAATAACTTTTGCTCTGATCCAAGAGCTCATTTTGCGCGATGCACTGCGGATAGCCCTGTCTGGGCGAGATGATGTGACTTTGGAGCCAATTCTCGCATTCCTGGCGCGACATGTTACCGATACGCGATTTGGCGAGATGGCTTCGGATGTCGCAGGCGTGATCATTGGTACGGAGATAAGATACCAAAGCAGTTTCCCACGCTGATTTGTATCTCGTCGCAGATATCTATACACCTATACTTGGGCAGTCCCCATTGATCGATGAGATGATGGGCAAGCTGCAGAATCGGATAGAAAGGGAGTTGGGGTTCCAAAGGGAGTTGATGAAGTTGCGAGGAGCGCTGGATATGACGCTTTCTCAAGTCAGTTCGCTATTTTCTCTCGCCGTCCGGTCGCTCATGTGAGGTGATAGGCTGCGATGAGTCAGCTGGTCGAAACTTTGTAGCTATATTCTAGCCGACATGGGACTTGAGTGGCTTCTTGCTGTCATGTTTCGAATCTGCTTCCGCGTACACGTGATTTGTTTGAACGCGTCCAGTCCGGTAATGTTCCCGCTCTACCTTTGCTTCACGTTCGTTGCCGTTTCTGCTACTCCAGACACTAGACGCTACTTCGGGGTTCTCGGAGTGTGGAGAGGCTGCAGAAGCTCGCGCGTTCGCTGCTCAATCCTCTCATAGCGCAGACTCCACCTTCCCCCTTCACCATTTGCCTCGTCACCTCAAGAAGACCCAGTCACAATGGTAGGTCTCGGCTGACCCATAGGCACCCTTGCGAGCTTACGATGGGCCTGAAAGGTCCGAATGTCAGCTGATGATTCGTCTCAGCCGATGTACGGGAATGAGACGACTTCGGCGGCCAAGCCGCAGTTCGAAATGGGTCAGTCGCCATATCCCCCGTCTTGACCGATTGCACTCCAGCTCGATGTGGGCTCCGGGTGATGGTGCTGACATTTCAATGTAGACAAGGAGGCGGAGAACCAGTTCTGTCGCTTCGTGGAGAGGATGCCTGCGGTGAGTAGTTCTGCTTGACCGACGCTCGAAGCAGGCGAGCACCCGCGTAGCCTTGCTATTGCAGCGGGCACCGGGTGCCATCGTGTCTGCGAAAGTCAGCCTTGCAGCTGGACAGGCTTACTCATATTTGTTTTGAACAGAGAGCGGACGGTATGGTCCGTCTCTTCGATCGAGGAGTGAGCTACTTCATTTACCTGAGGCTTACCTGACATCGTCAGGACTACTACTCCGCACACGGTCCCGACGCTATCCTAGTCGCCCATCAAGTCTACAAGACCACCAATGTCCTCAAATTTCTCGGACCAGGCTTGAACTCCTCCATACCCTCATCCTCCATCTCCGCACGGGGCCTCCCCTCTGTCACTATCTCCATGAAACTCACCAAAGCCTTCCTACGCGAGTGCCTTACTACCAAGCAGATGCGTGTGGAGATCTACGAACCCGGAGAGGGCGCGGCGGGTCGCAAGAATCATACTCGGTGGGAATTGTATAAGACCGCTAGTCCCGGGAATATCAGCCAGCTCGAGGATCTCCTTTTCAGCCATGAGGATCTGGTGGCGAATGCGGTGTCAATGGCATCGAGGGTGCATGTTAAAGACGGTCAGAGGACAGTGGGGTGCGCGTTTGTCGATGTTCAGGAGAAGTTGATAGGTGTGGCGGAGTATGTGGAGGATGAGAATTTCGGGAACACCGAGGTAGGGCGTCCTTGATTCCTTGACGAGCAGCTTGCCCTGCTTTCTCCGGTGCTATTGTATTTACTGATCAATGTCTTAGTCTCTGCTCATCCAACTCGGCGTAAAAGAATGCTTGCTCCAGGCGGACGACAAGCGGGCAGATCATGAGCTCACCAAACTTCGCACACTGGTCGAGCGTTGCGGCGTTATCGTTACGGAGCGCAAGTCGGGTGTGTCGAGTCTCGGTCTCGTCGCTCCAAGCTCATGACACCGTAGCCGACTTCATTCCTCGTAACGTCGAGCAGGACTTGAACCGCTTACTCGACGAGTCCAACTCTGGCGTCGCCCTTCGTGGGTCCTGTACACCTTCTCCTTCTGTGCTGAAATTTATTTCAAGCCGAATTCGATCTCAAAAACGCCATGTCTGCCCTCTCAGCCCTCCTCATCTATCTCAGCCTACTCTCAGACATAAGCCTACACGGGCAGTTCCGACTTCACCGTCACGACCTGTCGCAATATATGAAGCTCGACGCATCGGCCCTGAAAGCGCTGAACCTCATGCCAAATCCTCAGGAGCTTGGCGGAAGCAAAAACATGAGCTTGTTTGGCCTGCTGAACCGATGCAAGACGAGTCAGGGACAGAGGTTGCTAGGAAGGTGGCTGAAACAGCCTTTGATCAACCTACATGCGATCGGTCAGTGTCTCCGTCCAGTTTTCTGCTGGTCTGATGCGACACAGAGTCGAGGCAGAATATCGTCGAAGCCTTCAACGATGACTCCGTCACTCGTCAAGCTCTGCAGCATGTGGGTAATGATATCAATTTCGGGCGTTGATGGCTTATTTGAATCTCGGTGAGAACGACATCCTCGGAAGATTCCCTGACCTGCATCGAATCTCGAAGCGATTTCACAGGCGTATAGCCGGATTGGAAGATGTCGTTCGAGTCTACCAGGCGATCGGGGTGGTGAGGAGAATGGTAAGCATGAACGTCCGCTGACGTCGTTACAGCTGGACAAGCTCATCCCCCGCTTAAACGATATCGAGGCAACAAACCAAGTCAGCAAGCAACTCATCGAGGAGATTTACCTTACGCCTCTCCGCGTAAGTGAGGCTTGCCTGATCTCATATCGCGCCTGAATGCGAATCCAGGAACATGAGGAGCGTCTTAAGCCGTATTGCCATATGGTAGAGGAGACAGTCGACCTCGACGAGATAAATAGCCATAACTTCGTCCTTTTGCCGACTCTGGATAATGAACTTGGCCGTCGCCGTGATGACCTCATGGGTATTCGCGATCAGCTTGATGTCGAGCATCGTCGCATGGGTGCGGAACTCGGCGTTGACATCGAGAAGAAACTGCATCTGGAGAATCATCAGGTTCACGGATACTCTTTTCGTATCACTAAAGCGGTATGTCGCAATATTTGCCCCAGGAGTGAGACTGATCGCTGCGGTAGGAAGCCGCCTTGATCCGGAACAACAAGAGTTGCATCGATCTCTCGACTCAGAAGTCCGGCTCGATCTTCACGACTGCGCATCTGAGGGGATTGAGTGACGAGTATATCAGGCTCCAGAAGGACTATCAGAGGTACCAAAATCATCTCGTTAAGGAGGTCGTCAACATCGCTGGTATGTCTACTGTGTAACGGATTAATAAGGCGACTGACAGAAGCCGCTAGCATCCTACACGCCTGTACTGGAGATGCTTGACAATCTGATTGCCGCGATCGATGTTACTGTCAGGTGCGCGCAGATGACCGATTTGCTGTCTTCGCTGACCACTGAGAAGCTTTGCGCATATCTCGTCGCAGTCGTATATCCCCTACGTCAAGCCGAAGTTGTCTGAGAAGGGTGACTGTCGCCTCAAGTCGAGCGAGCGGAGCTGATCATACGCAGGTACTGGCGATCTCGTCGTCAAGGGCGCTCGCCACCCCTGCCTCGAGGTTCAGGACGATATGACTTTCATCTCGAACGATCATGAGATGCACAAAGGTAGGTCATAGATACAGGTTGAATGATCCTGATAGATGCACCAGGCTCGAGCGAGTTTATCATAATCACGGGTCCGAATATGGGCGGCAAGTCAACCTATATCCGCCAGATTGGCGTGATCGCCCTCATGGCGCAGGTCGGATGCTTTGTCCCTGCGGACGAAGCCGAGCTGCCGATTTTCGATTGTATTTTGGCGAGGGTCGGGGCCGGAGATAGCCAGCTGAAGGGTGTGTCGACGTTCATGGCGGAGATGCTCGAAACGGCGACCATTCTGAAGGCAAGTCGCTTCACCTGCATGGCAGACAGCTCTAACTGGGAGCGTAGTCCGCGACGAAGGACTCGCTGATCATCATCGACGAGCTGGGGCGGGGGACGTCAACATATGATGGCTTTGGCCTTGCGTGGGCGATCAGCGAGTAGGTCTCCCGGACCCACATGTCTGAAGACCGCTAATACCATCAGACACATCGCCACCCGCATTCGATGTTTCTGCCTCTTTGCGACCCATTTTCACGAGCTCACGACGCTCGACCAAAGCCTCGGGTGGGTCAAGAATATGCATGTCGAAGCAAATGTAGAATCGATAGGAGAAGGGAAGAAGGAGAACAAGATCACATTACTCTATCAGGTGAAGGACGGTACGCGGCGTCGAATTCGGGCGGATTCCGGACTGAAATCTTACTATCAGGGCTGTGTGACCAGAGCTTTGGGATACATGTAGCTGAACTGGCCAACTTCCCGGAAAGCGTCGTCAAGGTGTGATACTACAATCAGAGCGAAAAGTGATGCTTACCCGCTCGTTTCAGTTGGCGAAGCGCAAAGCTGAAGAGCTGGAAGATTTTGGCGGTGAGGCGACCTGCTTGAGTATTGAGAGCGAACTGACATACCAAGATGGCACATCGGACGGTAGCCTTGCCAAATACTCGCGCTCCGAGACGGACGAAGGCGCAGCTGTGATCCGGGATTTCCTGGATACATGGAAAAGCCGGGTCGGCGAGGAGGACGCGGGCTTGAGTGAAGATGATCAAGTGGCCGAGCTCAGGCGAACGGCCGAGGAGTTCAAGGAGAGGTTCGAGGGGAACCCATGGGTCAGAGGGTTGATGGAGAGCTTCTGAGTTATTGTTGCAAATGCGAAGTACTTCGCGTTGCGAGCACGGCTGGATGTCCACCTAGTCTTGCGTATGCCATGTCTCGGACGATCATGTGCGCACATCGCATCATGTACGTGAACGTGTTCTCAATCCCCGGCAAATGGCTCGGATCTCGACTCGAATACGGCGCATTTTGTTCCGCCGGAAAGGGTTTCGTTCCGAGTTCCGGTCTCCGTTTTCCGACGGAAAAGGTGGTCCGTGCTTCATCGTCATGGCGGAAAGTTGGTTCTGCCTCGTCTCTCTATGTCAGATGCGTCTCTGATGACTGAGCAGATATTGATCGAGTGATTTGGCCGTCGGTCTGCATGATGAAATTGGCCTTGGTACCTTCCCCCCCGCGGGACCGATGACGGATTCGAGCGTGTTCAGACATGTTATAAACCTCTTACCCTTGACGGAACCCGTTCTTCCAGGTCCCTTCTTCACCTCAAGATTCCGAGCAGTCGTCAAAAGCAGCGAGGACACTACCAACCGATTTCTGATTGATATGACTATCAACATTGACTCCTCCGACTCTCGAACAGTCGCCCTCTTCACAGGGTGTTCCGAGCCCACCTCCATTGGGCCCGTCCTCGCCCTAGAGCTACATTACCGCGGATGGCGAGTGATAGCCACCGCACGGAAGGTGGATAGGATGAAGGCGCAGAGAGATTGAGGGCTGCGATGTACGTCTGTGATCCTCACTGCTGCTCGGAACTTCAAACTTGCTCGTGGGGAACAGGTTTTGGCGCAGGACGTGGTTGATGAGACCTCGATCTGAACACCGACCCCACCCGTCTCCTCTCGATCTACGCCGTCAACGTCTTCGGCCCGCTCCGTCTCGTTCAAGCCTGCGCCGAATAGCTCGCCCGTACCGCCAACGATCTGCTTGTTGGACCCTGGCGTGGATCGAGCTCCAGTGATGAACCTCGGGAGCGTTACCGCTGGGGGTCCGCCATGGCTCGGCCTTACGGAAGTTCCATAGTCGGTCTACCTCGTCTTCTCTCTCCCTGTTCGTGCATGGCTGAAGGATCTGTCAGGCGGCGATCCAATGGCTCTCGGAGGCGATGGGGTGGAGTTTGCGCCTCTGCGCGTGAGGGTCATCACCGTCGAGCTCGGTGAGTCTCCCCCCACAACGCGTGTGCATGAGTGATAGTAAGTGCGGCGACAGGGCAGGTGGATACGCCCATGGCGAGCTCCCTCAAACCTTTCCCGATCTCCCATTCCGACCAATCGCCCTACTTCTCAGCCTATCCGGCCATCGCCGAACAAAACCAAACCGAGACGAAGGCGCGCCTGATCAACGCGGACCGGCCAGCGAAAGTGGCAAGGGCGTTGGTCGACGTGGCGGAGAGGAGGAACCCAGCGGGAAAGGTTTGGGTCGGGACGGGGGCTCGGATGCTTCGCTGGATTAGGCCAGTGCTCCCTATATGGGCGGTGGATGAAATTCGGAGGAAGATACTACACACGGATAACGTGGAGACGCCCGTGTTTTACTTGATTTGTTCTTAGCTCTCGTCTCATGCGAGGCCTCGTCGCCACGATCTTGATTGTCTTGACCGTTTTCTGAAACGAATCGTAACGTCAATTCAGCTGGTAAGACCAGTCAAATCATTACCGGAATTCAGTCAGATGGTCAATCAGAAACAAGCGCCGCTCTTTGTTACATCATGCATGCCAGTTCACCAGGAGCATCAACAATATGCAGGGCTCTTCCCAAAATCCCAAGTCTAGGTCGTAAGGCATCCCATTAAACATACTTTGCGTGGCGAGTTGAATCTTTTTTGAACGCGACTTCGTGTGTGTGCGTTCGAGTGTAATTAGGAGGTGGACACCAGGTTATGCCTCGAGGGGCTGTAGAGGGGTGATGCCTCGTGCAGCGCGCTTCTCCAGCGCCCCCGCCACCCAGCCGACCATGTCGACTTCGGCCCCTTTGTCAGCGAGAAGGAAGGGATGTTGTAGCAATTGCGCGTAGGTCGGTCGGGCATTCGGATCTTTCAGGAGACTAGTGCAACCCGTGAGCATCAAGCGAATGGACAAGAGATAGACGATTTACCATTTCGCAACAAAGTCATGAGCATCGGCGCTGTATCCCTTGGGTAGAGTCGGCGCCGGACCGTAAACGATCGCCTGAAGCTGCGCAAAGACGTTCACGAAGGTTTCCGGAGGATAAGGGTAACAGCCCTTCGCGAGTTCGATGATAGACAGGCCGACGGACCAGACATCGGAAGAGACGGTATATGTGGCGAGCTGGTTCCGCGATTCGCCCTTGATTCGTTCGGGCTACAGGGTCATGAGTGACTGTAACAGCGGGAGGAGGGAAATGACACACAGCCATGTACGATTGACAACCAATGTTTGTCTTGGCGAGAGACTTTTCCAGCTGGCCAGAAACACCGAAATCGCAGAGCTTGATCTCTCCTTTCTTGTTGATCAATACGTTGGTGGGCTTGACATCTGTTCTTCGTTGAGCGTTGAAGGCGCACACGATGGTCCACTCACCTCGGTGCATGATCTGCAACTCATCCTTCAAGAAGCCCAAGCCCCTCACAACGGCCGCCGTGATCCGCCTCAGTACCGGCTCGGGCACTCTTACCTCGGGGCTCTCCTCATCCGGCTTGACCGCCTTCGCCGGAACCCCTCCTCCAGTCAGGGCATCGAGCGATCCAGCATTCATATACTCCATACAGTAGTACACGCAAGACTCGATGGTGAAGGCACCGAAGAACTCGACGATTTCAGGTGCGACGGCTCGATGTAGGATGTCGAGCTCCATGATGATCCCGCTGAGCTTTGACTCGTCTAGTTCGAGGCGGATTTCCTGACCTTTCGTCAGTGACTGCCTAAGTGATCATAGATGGACACACCTTCATGGCCATCATCACCTCCGTTGGCCGATGGAAGACCTGTTGCACCGCGCCATAGTTTCCTTTTCCGAGCTCGCCCACCACCTCGATCTCGTCCATGTTGATCTTGAAGCTCGCTCCATCCTCAAAATCGACACCTTTCGCAGTCAACACAGCTTTCGAGGAGAATTTCAGTGAGCCGGATGGATCCCTAGTTATAGTCAGCATCAGAAAGCTCCAGAGCAATCAATGACTGAGGTCAACTCACACGATCTTCCCGAAGTCCGTGAACTTATTGCCCCCCTCGGGCTTCCCCGCCGGGCCGCCCATTATCCCACTCAACGTCAATCCTCCAGGCGGCCCCAATCTCCGTCCTCCTATACCCGCACGACCACCAATCCCACCGGGCGCACTCGCGCCCATCCCCATGTTGCCCAATGTAGGTCGAAGACCGCCTGGTGTAGATCTCCGCGCGGCGAGACTGAGCGGGCCGGAAGCTGGCCCAGCGACAGATTGACCGGGCGCGCCGACGCCGGCGCCGAGGGCTTGAGAGCGAAGGAGGGCGGACATGGAGGTCGCGTTCGGATTGGGACCGCCGGGACCGTTGATCTGATTGGGAGGTGGAGCGGAGGAGCGGGATGCGGCGATCTGCGAGACGTAGATTAGCCCAGTCTGGATGAAATCTGCCCAGAGCTGCTCGTCGAGCGGGAAAGCTCTGGACGGAAGCCTAGTCCGAGGTGTTCACCCACCTTGTCCATCTTGGCCTGCAAACTAGGAGGCAAACGTGTCTGCATCTGGGGTGCACCGCCCATCCCCAAATTTCCCCTCATACCCATAGGCATCGGCATCCCCCCTCTACCCATCATCCCCGGAGGAGGTCGCCCAGGTGAAGGGCGAGCCATCGAGACATTCGGTGCGGAAGCCATACTTGTGAGAGTTTGAGGGCGGGCAAGTGATGCGGGAGGGATACCATTGGGTTTTTGTATTGGAGCTGCTTGGGAAGGGACGTCTGCTGCGGGTGTTGATGGAGGGGTGTCCTCGGGGCGTGATATTGGTGGCAGATCTTCAGGCTTCGCTGCACCGTCGACCTGCTGTTCTGAATCGCTATCTGGTGGTGAAGGGGAGGGTGAGAGTGGTCGGGCGGATGTGGGTGTTTTGGTCTTCGGCGAGGTTAAGCCATTGGCATTCGAGATGTCGAGGGAGTCGAGGCTCGGTGGAGATGACATGTTTACCAACAATTGAGGAGGTGGAAGGATATATGAAGGTAGAGCCTGACGGGGTTCGGAGAGCCTCCAAACGTTTTCGAAGACTCCTTATCGATCCGGCTATAGTTGAATGGATGAGTTAAATGCAGCACTCGTCTCGCTGCTTAGTCACGTCTCCCTTCGTGCTGTGACGGATTTCTGGCCTGGTTCTCCCAGCCAAGCTTTGTGATCCTTCGACGACCAGCCCAGAAGAATGCACGAGAGGTAAGGTGACGGGGGGAGCAGTGATGGTCGTCCTGGATTACGGGTATTCCGACTATGACTTGCTTCGCGCTGTCTGGTCTTATGAGCCGAGGAGATCCAGGCTATCGAGGAGATGATGAGCAATTGAGATGATGACGAAAGTAGGTAATTTGAGAGCTGTGCCACCAGAATAAGCTTCCGCAGATCGCCGCTGTAGGATCCGCCTCTCCCTCTTAACCTCCGAGATCATCATCTTTCGTCATTCACTCAAAAGCACATGGACAGGGATGGCAGCCTCAGCGCTCAGACAGCGAATCGATCGCACCTTCAAGCTGCTCAGACAGGGCACTGAGCTAGGTATGCTTTCCTCCTCTCCACCGAACTCCAGCTGATTCCCTCCGAGTGATGAAGATGGACCCGATGGGCAATCATGATACAATGTCAATATTCTCCTTCGACTCCTCTCATCCAAAGGTCGATCCTCCATCCGAGTTCGCGACGGGCTCCGACATTGACATCGGTGGTCTGTCCACCTGCCAACTCACAGCTGTACCCTCGTCATCTACCCTCCCCAACCCTCCCCCAAGTCCCGGCGCCGAATCCTCTTCCGCATCATCTTCATCCTCGCACATAGCCTTCCACGGTCACATGTCTCTCCAGGTACCACCTCAATACGCAGGCCGGATACGAACGGGATACGCCTCGTTCCGAAATCGTTCCCGGCCGACGCTGTTTGGAGAGGAGGTCTGGGATCTCAGTATGCACTCGCATATCAAGGTCGTGGTGGGATATAGGGGATGGGAAGGGTGGAGGAATCGTTGGATGTGTAATATACAGACGGACGGACCGATCAGGTGGGCAAAGCTTCCTCAATCGATGCCAGATGCCAATCGCTTGTTTCCATTCGTGTGATGCATCTGAGGAGGCAAGCTGATTCCCGGGATTCAGGACCGACCTGTACCAACACCGCCTCGACCTTCCCCCATCCCCCGCATCCACATCTTCCCGTCGTCCTCTCGACCTCAGCCTCGCCCCTCTACCCACCTTCACGACACTTCACCTCCCCATATTCTCCTTCGTACTGACCAATTCCGGCCAAACAATGCCCGTTCAGATGCAAATGATGGACCAACGTATCCGAACCATCGGATTTTCCCTCCTAGGCGGAGGTCGAGGCAGCGATGGCATGCCTTTCGCCAACACCAGTACTAGTCCCGGCACGAGGGTCAGTGAAGGGACGAAGCGCGTCGGTTCGGCCGGTTTCGGAAGGAGTGACGGCGAGGTAGGGATGGATCCCGAGTTGGAGGAATTGATCGCCGCCGAGGAATTGAGGTATGAACCTGCACCGGTGCAAGAAGGGGGATATCATCGAGTCGGAGGGATGCAGGAGGGAGGTGTACAAGTGACGCCTGGGTGCGAAGGGTATTTTGAGCTTTGCGTGAAGAGTGTGGAGGCGATCTTGTGGGATCCGGAGGCGGAGGTACAGACGGATGACTCGGCAGCGAAACGGCTAGTGTCACGATGAAGTCATCCAATATGCAGCTGCTTGGATTCATGTCGGTTCCGTCCGGCTGCATAGCAACCATGGAATCAAACATAGTGCCACATTTGTCCGCCACCAAGCCTTCTTCAAGCGGGACCTAAAATGGACCCTCACTATTCACGACAAGAAATTGGTTCACAATTTGCATTCACTACATCCCTAGCCGTCGGTCGTCCATATGCCCAGCCGTGCGCTATCCAACTCACCTCCTCGCCGTCGTGAGCGTGACGAAAGAGCTCGGCACGATGACCGCGACGAGGATGCGGAACGACCTAGGAGACGCGAGCGGTCACGATCACGGGAACGACCTTCCGACCGAGATCGTGATGGGGACAGAGACCGAGTGGGAGTAAAAGAGCGCGACCGTGACCGTGATCGCGACACGCACCGTGCCGAAATTTCACGACACCATCACCGAAGGTGGGTCCCGCCCCATTTCCTTCAGGACATATCCCACATGAAGAATCAAGTCCTGGACAGCGCTCACGTTGATAGCCGGTCCCGAACCCGATCTCGATCACCCCATCGCCGCACCCATCGTCATCGCACCCCTCCTCCAGACTCAGGGTCTGAAAGCGAAACCGAAAGCGAGAGCTCGGACCAGCTGAGACGGAGACGTCGAAAGGAGAGGTCGAGGGAGGAGAAGGAGGTGAGTTCTCTTGATTGAGATTATATTGGATTGAGCTGATTGAGTAGGAGCGGAGGAGGAGGAAGGAGAAGAAGAGGGAGAAGAGGGCGAAGCGGGATAAGGTGGGTCATTGGTTCGCATTTGTGGGAGTGGAGATGCTGATGGGCGGGTAGAAGAAGGGAACGGCGGCTGTTACGGCTCAGTGGGGGAAACATGGGATTATCTCCGAGACCGAGTACGTGGGGACCTTCCTAGATGATTGATCTGCGACGCTGACGAGAATGCCTGCAGTGTGGCGAAGAAGGATTCTGTGCGGTCGGCGCCACGCCATGAGGTTCATAGTTGATGCTTGGAATCGTGACAGGAGTTCCGCACTTGGCTTGTCGAGGAGAGGAAGATCAACCCTGAGACTATGACCAAGGAGCGGACGAAGAAGGAGTTCGCGGTCTACGTGGAGGACTACAATACAGGTTTGTTCGCAACCCCGTGTTTACCCGTCAAGCTGATGCATGCATACTTCCAGCGACCCTTCCCCACGAGAAGGTCTGTTTCCCTTAAATATATGTAGGAAGGACGAAGCTGACCCGCCGCAGTACTACGACATGGCCAAGTACGAGTTCCGGATGAACCTCATCCGCTCTGGCCAGACGGTCCCGCTCGAGGGTCTCGCTTACGACCCGATGGCCGACATCAAAGCGCATTCCTCCTTCCTCAAGGTGGGTCTTTTTACGCACCAACTAGTCGCATGGAGCTGATGGCGACCTCAGTCTCAGGAGAAGGAGAAGAAGACCTTCCTCAGCCGTGAGGAGATCGAGGAGCTCCGGCGTATCGAGAGGGAACGCATGGAGATTGGCAAGAGGAGGATCTTGGGGCTTGACGTTCCGCGCAGTATGGGTGTGCGGACGGAAGAGGTCAGCTCGATGTCGTTCGATTAGGCTGCAGACCGGGATTTCGGGGCATGCAGTACATCACTTTTACCATTCCTGACGACACCTGATCAACGAATGCTTTCCCTCGTTCACGGTATTCTCCACCGGATAACGGGTATCTCTACATTGCAAGCTCACCAAGAACCGCTTGGTTCAAGACACAACTCTTTATTCCCCGTATCTCGCCCAAACATTCTGGTCTAAACACTGGCCCCGCTCCTCCGCACACACGTGTACCGAACCATGTCTGTGGCGGACCCGACTTGCCACCACCCGGCATCTCTGCTGAGGCTTGCCGTCCTCTACCCAATCTATGGCTCGCCGATCTGCTGTCGATCAATTCAGGGTGTGCTCGATCACACCTTACATATAAATCTATCCCAGATCTGACATCCCTCCATCATCCATTCCCGAATATAATTTCGTTGTATAAGTAAAAAGAAGTATAATTCATAATCGAACGACTTTGAATCGCGACTCGAAACAAGCCATCACGACTTGACGATGATATTATCCAATCCGCAAACTACCATGTCTCACTACCGAGCCTCCGCACTATCCCCCTTTCCTCGAATGACTCTACGATCCGCCACGGCACAGCAATTCTTGTACACCTGCAACGCCTCTCCGACTCGACAATGTCCAGAACGCTCAGCAGAGGATTCGCATGGACGAGTCCCATAGTTGTCGCCTACTACTTCCAGCCGACCTACCACAAGCTCGTCCGATGCTTCGCTCGCCTCACCGCCCCTACATTTGCGACCAGCGAAGATGCCACGGATCAGGGGTGGGAACTTATCGATGAATCTGGTCATCGTCCTCAGGTAAGTGTTCGTGCCTTATGAGAGAGGGCTGCTGATGAACGGTAGTCCGAGTCGAGCCAGATGGATGGCATCACCAGATGACCTCCCTCCTTCTGTCCCTCTCCATCCCACAGTCCTCATCACATCGATTCTCCGCGCCAGACAATGGCGACCAATTTTCCTACTGGCGAGATCCGCCTTCAATGGGAGAAGATCGCTCGAGTCCAGCACTCCCGTACGACACCTCGCCTCCGCCCCGACTCACGCCAGAATGGAGTCCCACATTCGACGATCAGCTTCACATACCCGAGCTGGATGATGAGATGGAGATGGGAGACCTTGAGGAGGTGTTTGATTTCGTACCGAGAAAGCCGAGTTTTGGCGATGTTGGTTGAGGGAGAAAGGACGGTCTCGAGGTCTGTTACGAGGGGAGTAGGGAGAAGGGAGATGGAGGTTGTGGAGATAAGCGGTATGGTTGGATTGGGAATCGGTGGGTTCTGGCTGAGAGTCCACGGATGGCGGGCGGCAGAGGATAAGGTCAGAAGGAAAAAGTCAGAAGTTACGAGCAAGTCCGCTGGGGAGCGATGAGATGAGAGTGTCACAAATACACAACTGCACTGTCATCCCTTGGGGCACCCATGGTGACGACCTCTTCGGACTGTCTTCCAGCTCGGGACATGCACTGCCGCCCTCAGATTTGATGAATGGATGGCTCGGAAAGATGAGCAATATGGGTGCCACACTGCTGCCTCTGAGCCTGAAACACGCTAATCCGACGCAACCGGGCCCAAAGAGGGTCTTGGAACGTGATCAGCAATATTGTGACATGAATGCTTGGCATCAATCCATTTCCCTCTCCATCATCAGACCATCATTTACCTCCCGATATGAGAGCTTCTCACCCGCGGTCATGTACACGTCATGAAGGAGCTTTGACGATTCAGTCTGAATCAATACCTGTCGGTGGCCAGATCCGTGACCCGATCTTCAGCTAGCCCTCGACATAGAGAAGGCCGGCAGGATGACGAACGATACCCCCAGTATGCTGGATGACGGGTGGTGGTCGAGATTTACAGCCGAATTTGCGGATTACGACCTCGGAACGCCGATAGGTACGTCATTCTTCAATACACATCCTACCGTCAGCTGAGCTACATTTCAGGCTTCGGAGCTTTCTCGACAGTCTATTCGGCGGTGTTCAGACCTCCCGCCCTTGATGATCGCGATGACCATATTGTGCGGCCCGAAACGCGAGAGTGTGCGATCAAGGTATCGAGCTCGCATCCGGATATCGACCAGCTGTTCAAAGAAGCGAAGATGCTGGGCTTGAGCCGGCACCCCAACATTCTTCGGTAGGCGTCTTGCAATCGCTGATTACAATACTGAAAGTTGGGATACGCAGGATTCTAGCCACCTTCACACTGCCACCTGACCACCGGCGCATCGCTATCGTGACACCCTTGATCGCTGGCGGCTCACTTGCCGGAATTCTCGATTGGCGATCTCGACTTACCCCCTCCCTAGAACGTCAGCGCTTCCCTCGCTTCCACCTAGGTGCACGAAGAGTCGACGCTGTGCAGGACAACGGAAAGCTAGGCGAGGAGGAGATCAAGGCGGTAGTGAAGCAGGCGCTGGAAGGCCTGGTTTACCTTCACGGTCGGGGTTTCCTACACGTGAGTATGGCGAGACCTTGGAAAGCTGTTCCAGCTATTGCACGGTTGAATTTATGCTGACTTGTCGCAGAGGGATCTCAAGGCTGGGAATCTTTTGATTGCGCCAGACGGGACTGTCCTCCTCGCCGACTTCGGCGTGGGAGGAGATCTCAATGAGCCAAGTACAACTGCCGTCGAGGGCCGGTCACTTCCGGCGGCAGACGAAGTACGTTTCGGACCCGAGACGCCACGGCCTGGTAAGACTCCAGGAAGTGCTATCAAAAAGCCAACAGCTGGCTATGTCGGTAAACGGAATAGCTTTGTCGGGACCGTAGAGCACCTCTCCTGTCACAGGGATATGCTGGACTAATGAGAGACGCAGCCGAGCTGGATGGCTCCAGAAGTGGTGCTCGGGCAGCAGTACGATGCGAAGGCCGACATCTGGTCTCTAGGAATCACTATTCTAGGTCAGTCACTTGCCGTGCCACTGTTCTCCTCGAGTAACGCCGCACAGAGCTCGTATATGGCTCAGTCCCCGGCATCGAACAAACACCCAGCGCAATCCTCTCGCACACGGTCAATGATGCTCAGCCCTCACTTGATCGGGGATCCGGCGGGTTCAGCAAGCATATGAAGGAGTTCGTGGATGGGTGTTTATGCAAGGATGCCAAGCAAAGGTGGGGTCTTTGAAGTCATCAAGGTATGCACGCTGACTTCAGACCAGATCGACAGCGGCTCAGGCGTTAGAGCATGTCTGGATGAAGGGTGCGAAGCGAAAAGCATTTCTCGCCGAGTCTCTGCTTGGTACGTCTACCCTTCAGATTTTCCGGTCTGTTCTGACCAAAGCAGGGGATGTCCCGCCACTTGAGCATCGACAAGAGATCCGTGAGTCTTTTCTTCCCAACCTTTAAAGCGTGTTGAAGGTCCAGGCCGAATCCCTACGAAGTCCTCCCTCAACAGCTTTGCCTCCACCTGGGACTTGTCTGCGACTCCTTCTATTTCCAACTCTCCAGTCCGCTCGTTCCCACTCCGGTCTGCCGGCCTGCGAACCCCGTCTATCGCATCACAACTTCACGATTACTTCCCTAGCGCTCCCAGTCGGACCCATTCGCGCACTTCGTCACGCCTGCCTTCAATGCCACCTTCTCCGCGGACACCGCTGCGACAATGGGCCGAGAGCACGCATGAGGAGTCATCGCCGTCCAGACGGAGAACGGGGAGCGAAACGGGCGGACTGAAATCGCCGAGCAAGATGCGCCTGAGAAGAGGGCAGAGCGCTTCATTCGATGAAAGGAGGTCTGCCGACGATGTGGTGATTCTTGCTAGACGAACTCAAGCAAGACGAGTACCGAGCACCGAGGACGGCTTTGGCTCAGACGAGGCGAGAGGATTTCCGATGAGCCCGCTCATCGAGGTTCACGGGACCTCGTCAATGGAGAAGCGAAATATTCCTGCAGTGGACCTGAGAGCCGACCGAACGAACTCAGATGTCGGCACATCCATTCAGGCCATGAAATCCATTACGCCTGAGGGGACCGATCTGTTTTTAACCTCTCCTGCCAATATCGCCGCGGAAATACCAGCGGACCCATCCACGCCATTTCAGCGCTCTTCAGACCTGCCTGTCTCTCCAGTTTCGACCCAAGTCCCGGACTCTGAATCCCGGCAGCACGATCGACACGGTTCCCACATCTCACGTTCCTCGTCGCACACTGTCTCGAAGGACCTCCAGGCGATCCAGAAGGACAAAGCGGACCCGGTTGCAGGGAAAAAGAGCACAGAGAAGGGTGGCAAGGGGTGGGGTGCTGGCTTGATTGGCTCTCTCATTGGAAAGAAGCATCGTGCGTCCCGCATGAATCCGATAATTGATTCCCGCTGATGGCGAATTCTCAGACAAGAACTAGAGCGTCTAGAGGAAAAGAGGATGGGTGTCAATCACATTTAGCATCTTTGTAGCTTAACATCAATCTGCACGTAATCGTTAGCGAACCGGCCTTCGACACTCATCAGCTCGAGCCCCGTGAGAGCTAGGCCATAAAGTGGCAAAAAACCCTTTTCGATGCCTTCAGGGCTCGTGATGCATGCTGAGTATTATTGTTGTGCCGGTGATATCTGCTATCATTTAGCTCGTGGCTCGGTCAGATAAAGGAGACGAACCAGTATCACCCCGTCTCCTCTCACGAACAACATCTCCAAATTCCGTCTTTCCACCTGCACGTGAGCATCATCAGCCACGCAACCTCTTTGTCAGCCAGCTACCCATAGATAGCTGGTGTATCATGAAAAACGAGAGCTGAAACTCACCCTCGTAGGTAAGGCCTCCCCCTCATCCGTAACCTCGACGATATGTATCGACTCCTCAACCTGGGACAGCACCAAGTTCATATGCGCGTCATATGCCTAGCCACGGCACATGCCTTCAATACCTCCCGTGTCTTTTGCGACAGTTGAAGTGTGAAAGGCGTACATGTAGAACACCAGTAATCGTCCTATCCCCTCGAAGCTTTATGAAGACCCGCCTGATCATATCAGCTTGACGACCAAGAAGAAAAGGGAGGAGATAAAGACATACTCGCCTAAAGCGAGCTTGACGAGGTCGAGTGGCTCAGAGAGGTGGACGGAGGCTACCTCGTCCATCTTGAGCCGTCTAGAGGGTTGTGAAACGAGGATGATAGGAGAAGTGATTGTAGGCGGAATGAAAATCACGTGATCAAGCCGGAAATTATTAACTTACCTGAACGACGAGATCGCGAAGTCAGATGGTCACCGAAAAGCGATAGCGATAGCCCCTTGTCCCTCCTCTTGTCGCGAGAGAGGCGGTGGAGATGGTCACAACTCGCTCGGCTAGACCCCATGTCCCTGCGGACCCGAATCGGATCATCGCTGTGGTGACTGGCGCCAACAGGTAACTCTGTCTAGCTTTGACTCCGCATTCGCTGAATGGGAGTCGAGTAGTGGCTACGGTCTCGGCATCTGTCACCAGCTCCTCCGCAACCTCTCCCTACCGCCCGGTACACCCCTCCCCGCCTCCACTCTACAACCCTTAGCTCTCGCACCATCGCAGAAGCACCTCTTGGACGAGATCGAGACGAGCGAACCAGACAAGGAGATCCCGCTTGATGATTCTACTACGTTGACCCTCATCCTAGCATGTCGCTCTCCAACGACCGCGGCCGCGGCGAAGGAGGCGATCATGAAGCGGCATGGGGAGGAGATGGCGAAGCGGGAAAAGCAGGGGTTGCCGGTGAGGAAGGGATGGCGTGAGGGATTGAGGGTGGTCGTGGAGCAGGTGGACCTGGATGCCGTCGGAGGGAAACGTGGGGTCCTGGCTTTCTGCGAGAGATTGAAGGAAACGTATGCCATCTGGAGAAGCAAGGGGCTGATCATGGCAGATATCCCCATGTTACGAGTCTCTATCTCAATGCGGGGCTGGGAGCGTATATCGGCAACAACTATTTCCTCTTTATAAAACAGGTCTTTACCGACGGGTTGGTGATGACGCTCTCGATGCCGAAATACAATTTTGAGCAGGAGGGCGCGATGAGCGCGGATGGCGAGAGGGGCATGGTTTGGGGCATCAATGTGTTGGCGCCGTACATCTTGGCGAGTTATCCATCCGACCTGCGTGGAGGAATCTGACTTGCTTCGTCTCAGGCCAAAGAGCTGTTCCCGCTTCTTCAGCGATGCCCACCATCCCTCCCCTTTCCACCCCGAATCATCTACACCAGTTCCAGCACCGCCACATTAGACCGCCTAAAACCGGATCCTCTCAGCGACTACCAGCTCCTCTCCTACTCCTCGCCCTACGACAAGGGCAGTTACTCCGCTAGCAAGTATATGGGGGACCTCGTCATGATCCAGATCGACAAGGAAATCTCGGACCGCTCCGATCGAGATAGCCCACCTGTGAGATGTCTCGTCGTCGATCCTGGTAACGTGGCGACGAATATCTTCAATCATGGTCTCGGACCATGGAAGTGGTTCCAGAATATCATGTGGTGTGGTTACTGGCTCGCATTTTACATGGTCAGTCGTCCTATCCCCTGAACCCGCCTCTCTTGGCTGATTTGGATCGTGGTAGTGCCGACTACTAGGCTCGCCCAAACATCCGGTATACACCAATGAAGGCGCCCTCCCCTTGGTGTACGCCGCACTGGTCGACGAGAAGCACCTCCTCCCTCCCGAAACGGTGCCCGCGCAGAAGTTTGAGACGGTCTCGACGAGATGGGGGAAGACGTATGTCGGGTACGGGGAGGTGGATCATTGCGAGGATACGTTGGAGATTGGGGAGGGTTTGGTGAGGGCTTGTGAGGCTATACGGGTGGAGTGGAGGAGGAGAGAGGGGTTGGAATAGTCTCTTTGGGATATACCCGATTCAATCTAGCATGCACAAGTTCAGCTCCGGATGGTCATCGGTAAATTGTCCTGACAAGTTTAGGCTGGTCGACGAAATCCTACACCTGACTATATAGACCCACGCGCTAGAAATCAGGTGGACGCGTGAATCAGTGTTGCCAAGGTCCTTGTTGTCTCATCATTTTGATTTGGATATACATCGCCCTTTTCGTTTGAACTTGCATGTAGGACCGTACGCTCGGGTGGCCCAGATGGTGAGTCAAGAGAGATCCAGGGGTGATGTAGCTTATATGACCTAGGACCACAACCTCCTCATCTCGGAACTTCAATCTTTGATCGTCGAGTCCAAACGGCGCAACCCAGAGGTCAAGGATGTAAGTCCTCGATGACTTTCCCAAGCTGACACGTCAGGCTAGCGAGCATGCTCTGGAGATCTTGAAGCTTGGACCGCAATCCAAGGATTTCCTCCTCAGTCAGCCAACCTTTAGCTGCTGGATGCTTGCTGATGGTCGTACAGAACATGCGAAGGAGCTTCTGGCGCCCATCACACTGGGATGCAAGACGAAGGTGGCGAAGATCATCGGGATCAGTATCGCGGCCCTTCAGCGGCTCGTAGCGTTAGGAGGAGTTCCGACGGTGAGCCCGACGCTCAATCTAGAGTGCATAGCCGATTGGATAAAATAGAGCTCGCTACCGGCCATTTTAACGACTCTCTACTCGGTTGTGAACCAGGCTGTCGACATCCAGCTCAGGCTCCTCCAGACGCTCCTCTCCATCTTGACATACAACACAGACGTTCATGATGAAGTTCTGGGAAATGTACGTCAAGGTTCTCGTTGCTGAGCTGATTTCAGGCTTTACTCCTATGCTTCAAGCTCCAGGACTCGAGGGTAACAGTAGTGTCATCGACGGCGGCGGCGACGTTGCGACAAGCGGTCATGACGGTCTTCGACCGAGTGTCAGCGGATTACGCGGAAGCTATCATCCCCCTTACCCTGCCAAGTGATCCGGTGACCGAGCTAGTCGTCACACCGTATGCCATGGACGCCTTCAGCGTCTTCTCAGACCTTTGTCTCCTCACAGCCGGGGGAAGTAGTGGATCCGGCCTGTCGTTGTGGGGATCTGGGGAGAAGGAGAAGCCGAGATTGTTGAAGCTCTCATCGCTGCAGAGGACTTTTGGCTTGGAGCTGGTCGAGAGCATCCTGAGCGGCTACGAAGAAGCGGTCAAGAAGGTGAGACGAGCTGACTCTCCATCGCTCACGAGAAGCGGCCTGAGCTCCTCTTTCTCCTTCGACGTTCGCTGGACCCTCTGCTCCTGAAACTCCTATCCGAGAGGCCTACATTCCCCATCGCGCTTAGGGTATGCCGACTTATCTTCCTCCTCATCCGGTCCTTCCCGGAGCATCTCCAAGACGAGGTTGAGGTGTACCTCACCTCTCTCATCAGGATGGGCATGGGCGAGGCGGAAGGAGAAGAAGGCGGAAAGAAGGAGGCTGTCGTTCCATGGCTCAGAGTCTTAGCTCTGGAGATTTTGAGAGGGTGAGCCATCTTCCAAGCTCGTTACTGACATCTAGAATCTGTGGTGATTCGACACTGTTGCAAAGCATATGGAATCATTATGACCACCCCAACGGGCCGAAACTGTTCTCCAAGATCGTCTCATCTCTCGGTCGTCTCGTCAATGAAAAGCCTGTCCTGCTCGGAGTCGGTTCGCAGATGCACGGTCTCGGTATTCCCAGCACGGAGGGTGCGCATGCCCATGCAGGATACCTGGATATGGGTATCGGCATGGTAGCATCTGCGGCAAATGCGGGTATGTCAACGGTCAACTCGATGATCGGAGCGACTGGCGGCGGTCTCGGTCCCCACTCGGGAATGAAGCTAGGATTGTGAGTGTAATAGTAGGGTTCATGCTGACGTGTAGGATTGAGCAGCTGGACAAGGCAGAAGCTCCCATCATCCCAGAGACCTACTTGTACCTGCTTGCTGTGCAATCGCTCGATGCTGTCGCCGAGGGTATTCATGCGAAAGTCGCGCAGTCTTTCAACTCTTCTTCGGATACTCAAAGCGTCCCGCGCGGTATGACAGAGTCCGCCTGGCCGGCCCTGCTCGCCGCTTTATCATACTGCGTTGGCACCAACCTCTCTGACGCTCTGTTCGCCGAAGTTCTCAACGCGCTGAAGGATTTTACAATCGCTTGCGGCCTGCTGGCTTTAAATACCCCTCGAGACGCTTTCTTCAGCACTCTCCGCAAGTATGCGGTCCCTCCGCCCGTCGTGTCCGCCTTGCAGACGTATGTGGAAGTTCCGACGACACCGCGGACTAACAGCGTGATCAATGTTGACCCGTTCGGCCTGGGTGCTGGTGTGCCAACCGGACCGCCCAGTCTGTCAGAGAGGAATCTGGCATGTCTCCGGAGCGCCGTGATGACCGCACGAATCCTTGCGCCTACTTTGGGGGAGGCTTGGCACGACGTGCTCGAGGTATTGCAGAACGCAAGTTTCATGTTGGCTATGCGGAAACCTGATATGGCCCGCCGGTCCATCGCCGGGTCGGCCATGACAAGTTCACCTTGGAAGGCTGTACCGCCATCGCCTGATTCCAGCGAGTCGAAACCGCATATCTTTGAGGATCTTGACGTCGAGGCAATCCAAATCGCCATGAATGGCCTCTTCGATTCCTCAAAAGAGCTTGATAACGCTGCCTTCGCCACTTTTATCTTGGCCCTTTGCCGCCTGAGCTCCGAAATGATCGGTATGGACGCCAACAATACCATCATCGTTGATCTCAGCGAAATTCCAATGTCTTCTTCCTTGCCCGTTTCACCAGGAGGAGGAAATCGTCGCAGGACAAGCGGTATTAATATCTCCCGTACGATCAAATCTGGCGAGCGGTCGTTTAGCCTCACCAAGCTGCGTATGGTATCGACGCTCAACCTCTCACGACTAGTCACAAGGGACGCGGACCTCGGCTGGAGAATGATCACGCAGCATCTGCTTGCCGTCTCCCGCCACCTCACAGCTCCTACTACCATCCGCATCCAAGCATCTGATACCCTTAGCGAGCTGCTCCTTGGCGCTGTCCGGGTCGGCACAGATTCCCGTATCCAACATCAGGTCTTCGACGTGATATTACGTCAAGTGGACACATATCCGATCAGTAACACGGTCGCAACAGACTATGATGTCCGTTCATCGGGGTATCAAACCCTTAATCAGATACTAGAATCCTCTGGCCATTCTCTCGAGGTCGGGTGGAAGACGATCTTCGGCATGCTCAACAATGTTTGCAAGGAGCCTGTCACACTCACGCGTACCGACTCAGAGGCGTCCATGTCTTCAAGTAATCGCCCTTCGGTGCTATTCAGTAAAGGTGATGCCAATCTAGTCCGGATCGCTTTCCCCTCTCTTACTCTCATCTGCACCGACTTCCTCACTTCACTTGACGCCGACGCCATGCGGCAGTGTATTGCATGCTTAGGGTGCTTCGGTCGACAACGCGAGGATGTCAATATTGCGCTCGCGGCGATCGGCCTGCTTTGGAACGTCTCGGATGCAGTCCAAGCGGATTCGAAGGATCTCTGGCTCTATCTTCTCACCGAGCTGCTCGATCTCGCAAGTGATACACGGCTCGACGTCCGAAGCAGCGCGATGCAGACGCTTTTCCGCTGCGTCGAGCTTTACGGAAGCGGTCTTTCTGAGGACATGTGGGAGGACGTCTTCTGGAAAGTAGTCCTCCCTCTCCTTGACGCCGGACAAGGGGACGAATCGCATGTCCTCGCGCTCACATCCGTCGGTACTATTTTGAACACATTTCTCCTATCGATCACAACTCTTCCCTCATTCGATCGTATATACCGACGCCTGCTCGAGCGGTTCAAGCACGCTTTCGTCGGAGAGCCGAGACCGTGCAGTACCGCGGCCTTAAAGGCGCTCGAGCGCATCCTCTTGGCGGTCGACATTTATCGCGACGCATTACTTGAGTCCAGCTCGACTGTACTTGGCGCGACATGGCGGACATTCATCGAGCTAGGGGATGCACTGCCGTCAGCCGACCCATACACCCAGGAGAACCTCATCGCCCTGGTGCGGGTCGCCTCGCTACTGCATGAACAACATTCCTGGAACAACGAGAGTCTCCGACAGCTATCCACCATCCTCTGCTCCATCATGACCTACACCCGATCACCCGAGTACCGTCCCGACGTGGACGTGATGTCACCCCTTCAATCTGCCGTTTCCGACCTGATTACTACGTCAAAAGCGCTCAGCCCGTCTGTCGTCCTATCCGATCTCGCTGAATTTGCATCCCTCGCATACATGGCCGACACCTCGACAAAGCTGACTTTCGTGGCGCTATCGAAACTTGCGATGCCCAAGATGGCGGAAGTGTTTGGACGATATTCGTCAGACCCGACTCTATATGAAGATGGAACGGTGGAAAGCATGATAGGGGTCAGCTACAATCAGGTGCAATTCACCAGTACTAACCGAGGAGTAGGCATACTCGATACCGATCAAGCTGAAATACGATTGTCCTGCGTCTTTCAAGTACGGCGATGACCCACCTCTATGGAAGACTGTGAGTTCGTGATCTTTTTAGGCCCGGCTGATCTAGTCAAGGCAATGACGACCTTCGCGCCCGTCCTTGAGTCTGTCATGGCGACTTTTGCCATGTCCAGTACGTCTACGATACGCTTAGACCGTAGATGACTGATGGGTTCAGCCATCGCACCAGAACGATTCGAGGGCATTTGGGCCCAGGCGATGGATGCACTCGGCGGCGTACTGCTCGCGGACAGGTGGGTAAGCGTCACATTCCGCCGCTCACCTCGTTCAGCCCTGCAGACGGCCCAGAAGAAGACGAGGATTTCGTGCTCCCCATCCTCGATCGGATGGAAGCCGCCATCACACCCCGCTTGAATGACTCTCGCGTACCTGAGAGAATCATCGAGCAATTCGCCGATATCTTGCGGAAGGCCAGCACTCTTTACCACTATGATACGAGGCCGAACGGAGGGACTACTGCGCCTGCGGTGCCAGAGTCGCTGGAGCAGATGCGATATCGGGCTTTGGACTTGCTTATCGGCTGTGCAAGCTGGTCTGAGCGCGATGGAGCAAGGGTTGCGGGACTAGTTGTGCCGAGCTTAGTCACCAGATTCGAGACTGCCCTGCGGCAATTCGTGGACGATGCGAAGCTGAGGGGTCGGATGCCTTTCCCTCGGTCAGCGCAGTCCTTTCGAGTTTGCCGCTATCTGACGGTAAGTTCAGGGTACGAGAAGAGGAGCTCTTGTACGTGCTTCGGCACCTGGCTACGCTGCAGATCTGGAAAGGGTCTATGCCGATCCGAGAGAAAGGTGAGAATGGCAGTTCGGTGTAGACAGCACTGATTTTATCAGGCTCTCGAATTCTGGACGCAGCCAACAAGACCTCCCGCCGAGCACATCTCTTCCACTTTCACCCAAATCTTCTTGAACTGAGCTTCCTCCGCACCAATCTCCCGTCGATGTGGATCTTCCCAGCAGAGCATGCCCGGCTCTTCGGCCTGCCGCGGCCTGAGGACGAGTCAAACGCGGTGGTGGATGCGGGGGATGGAGGAGATCTGATTGAGGTGAATGCGAAGGATCTGTCGAGGCGATGTTTAGAGCTCATCGGGGAGGAGCTCGGGCTCTCATGAGGATTTTACGTATCATCCCTTTACACGGACATTTGGGAACAGATGACATCCGGAGAAAGATGCGGGGATGAGGGCGGAAGGCAGGGCATGTGGGGATATCTGCATATGTGCAATCGGAGTCTCGGTACCACCCTGCAGATGCTACTCCATTGTCATGGTCGTCGAATATGCATCATCGCATGGCACACCTAGTCATCCAATCATCTAATCATCATCGAGAGCTTAGTGACTTGTCGGCGTCTAGTCCATACGTGAGCTTCACCATCCCCTACCTTTCCGAGATGATAGACTCGTTACGGAAATGATGTCGAAGGGAAACGGAAACCAACCCGGAGAGAGCCATTTTCCCTTCTCAACTCGCTAACCTCTCGACTGAGCTCGTTCCGCGTCCCCTCGAGATCGATGATCTGTCGCTGAACATCGTTCACATGCTGTTTCCGCTGCGCGCGGAATTTAGCGGCTTTCCTCGATCTCCATCAGCTCAAGATCTCCTACGAAACCGAAACGTTGCGGTGATAGACACAAACGAGCGAAATTCGCGATCACTTTTCCTCCGTATCAGGCGTATCTGGAGTGGGCGCCATCGCCTGTTGAGGGGTATTCGGGACGCTCGGACCAGCACCGCCTGGGGTGTCTGGCCAACCTGACCAGCCATCAGTGGAGATCCGTATAGGGGTGTGGGTGGGGGAGTGTGACAGCCTACAAGTCCCATACGGCTGAGACCCACGGCGACCCCGACCGGCCCGAGCGCGGGCAGCTAGTTCGCGCGCTGCCTCGGTCGGTCTTGGTGAAGGATGGGATCTGGAGGGGGCCAGCTTCTGCATTTGTGTCTGGGTAACGTGGGGGAAGCAGAGCATGGTCGAGAGTTTGAGGGGAAGGGTGGGGTTGCTAAAGGGCGTGATTGAGATTCGGGAATGACGAGGGAGATCATTCGGAATTTATGAGAGGATTCCAGATTGGATCGCTGGCGATGATGGACGATGAGGATTTGTACAAGGAAATCACAATTTGTCATGGCCAAAAAGCAGTCGCGTGAATTTGGCAAAACATCCCTGCCGTCGGTGTCTCGTAGAGAACGGCACTTTGCCTGCAGCCAAGCAAAGAGATGCTCTCGACTGGCTCGCATCGCGACCGTAAGCGCTTGACGCGAAGTTTTCAAAGTAACAACCCGGGCCGCTTTACAAGCACAGAGGACGTCACATGGTTGTCCTCACTCCGCCTCAATCTTCCACCATGAACCACTCCATCCCCCTGCCGTTCTCCCTTTTCCCGACCTTCCTCACCCCTCCCTCCCCATCACTCTCCTCTTCGGCCTCCCCTTCTTCCTCCTCATCCTCATCGCTGTCCCCCTTCTTCTTCCTCACCGGTTTCAGCGGGACAGGCGGTAATGCTTTCGCAGGTGGACCGATCTTCATGTGAAGCGGAGCTATCCGGAGACGCTTTGACATGCCTGTAGATTTGGCGCTGGGGAAGTTGGAGAGGACGGAAGTGAGGTCGCTCCGTGCTATGTTGGAGCTGGATCAGCCGTGTTCGAGATACCAGCGTTGTAGATACATACCGGTCTTCCACTTGATCCCGCCGGGTCGATTGCTTGGTCCAGGAGAAGGGCGATGAGGGGCGGATGTAAGATTGCTTGGCGTCGCTTTGAGAGGCGGTCGGAGTGGTGATGGCTGCTTGAGTGGCGAAACAGCTTGAATGGGCGAGACCGACGGATCCTTCTGCAAGCGATCAATGTGAGCTGGTGAGTCCACCACAGCATACGAGACTCACCTGCTTGTCCGGTGACCTGGACATGTCTTCTGCATTCTCCTGGACGTCAAAGGTGCTCGTTTCGACAGTCACGGCCGCTTCTTCGGGAACCACCTCCTTTGCAGGATTCTTCTGGAGAGGCGGTTTCCTTCCACCCTTCGCCTTCCCAGCATCTCCCTCTCGTTTCCCAGCCGACTTCTTTTCCTGGATTTCCCCGTCCCAGCTTGCCCCATCGTCATCGTCATGATCGTGCTCGAGAGCATCGGCCTTCCTCTTTTTACTTCGATCTGCCGCCCTAGCAGTAGATCGTGAGACTGTCTGCGCGTTGCCAGGTCGAACCGGCAAGACTGGGTTCAAAGGCGACTCGATGACGCTACTCCGTGAATCGTGATCATCCTTCTCGTGAGTCTCTTCCGCTCGAGGATTTTCTTTGATGTACCTCTCCGATTCGACCCCCTTTCCCGTCAGCCGCTTGATTGGCGATTGCCGTGTCTCCCTCCCGATCCGTCTCGGTGCGTCGCCCGCTGCACTCTGCTTGTTCGCCGCTTCCCCGTCCCGTTCTGTAGCCTTCTTCGCCTCCTTCTTCGCCTCCTCCTCCTCCTTCTCTAGCGCTTGCTTTCTCCTTCGCTCCGCCTTTTCGAATGCTCTCTTCGCCTCCTTGTCCTGAACTCTCGAAGACCCGCGCCGCGTAGAGCCGGAAGCTTTCTCCTCGATACCGCGGCCAGCAGTGGTCGTGCTCGCTGAGGCGATCTGTCTGTTTTCAGACGTTGGAGCTAGTGGAGAGCTAGCAGTAACCCTGGGTGGCGCGTCTGTCGCTGCTGCCATGGCAGTCCAATTCGGCAGGCTATCCAGCGGATCTGGAGAATGCGCTCTCGATCTGCTCTTCTCCTTCGCTGGCATTAGCACCTCGAGGTTCGACCGGCTCTTGCCCCGCGCCTCCTCGATCTGCTCTTCGATCTCATGATCGGATGACCAAGCTACGACCTTCCGTTCCACCGTTGCAGGACGGACTGGAGCAGACTCAGATGTGGGCGAGGAGGAGACGTAAGGTGGATCGAACAACGGTTGAGCTGATTTCGTCTTCGAGGGGGAATCGGTTCGGGAACTGTAAGTTGTGACTGTCGTTGGCTGGAGGGAAGGTGCGACCTTAATGGCGGAGGTTTTTGTTGGGGAGAAGAGCGGCCGGTGAGATGACCCGCTGCTACTAACGCTCTTCTCGGTAGCGGAGAGACGGGATTGAGGGGGAAGCATGGGGGATGAGATATGGTTGTCTTTGCTATTGTGTGAGCTTGAGGCTGGGACGGCGACATTTCGGTCGACTGAGTGAGATGGAGTGAAGGAGTGGATAGCACTCGTTTGTACACCTATGTAATAGCAATGTCAGGGGAACTCTCTGAATCGAGTAGCCAAGTAGAGCTGAAGGAAGAGCAGACCACTGACTATTGGAATGACTCCACCTGATCGAATCCGATCGACTCCCCTGTCCCTCTGCACTCGTACGAGGACTCATCAGACTCCCCGGAGGCCGCTTTACATCCATCGGCCTGACCATCGGTAGCATCCCCACCGCGACCCCGCCTCCGATTTCGAACGCCCTCAACTCCATTTCCTTTGAGTCCTGCGTTCCTGACTTGCTCGAGGAGAGGCGGTGAGGTGATAGGTGGGTGACGAGCGTCGCTTCTTGGGTTGAGAGCCGGAGTGCTCGAGCGAGTTCAGCGGCTTCGCGGCGTCTTGGGAGAAGAGGGAATTAGCGAATGAGTGAATGAGAGGGAGAGCGATCGTACCTGGACATGAACCGGTTCAAGGCGACTTCTCGATGTCAACACTGTGCCAATGCTGGTCGTGTACGGGTCGTCGAGGATACTGCCAATCAAGGAGTCCGAACGGGGAGCAAGAAGAGGATGCAAATATGACCAAGGTGGATGAGCGAGAAATCAAAATCGAACTTGATCCCGACATGTTGCCGCACGCGTCTTCTCTGCCGCTTACGTAATAACAATTTCGGACGTTCCGATCTTTCGAGACCGATTAGATCTCGTCAGTATTGCCAGCGAAGTATCACCAAAACAATTTCGGTACCGACTGATAGATTCCAACATGGGCGGCGCTAACCGTACGTGCTCGCTGAACCCCTCGGTTGTGACGCCGTTGGACGGATGCAAGAGCTGATACTGGTCCATAGTCGAGGTCTTCAAATTCGGCTTCTACATGTTCTTCCCCATTCTCGTCATGTTCAAATTCGGTGATCCAGAGTGGTGAGTTCACATTCATCTCCTTGCGTATATCCCCATTCCTCAGCTTAATGACTCGCTATCAGGTACGAGTCGAATGTCAAACCCGTGAGCTTTCACCAACCGCCACTGCGAAATTATCGCTGAAATGGCAAACAGTACAAAGAGCTCCTCTTCCCCGCATACGAATCTACGTATGTGCGTCGTCCTCTCTCACATTTCATATCAACACGTTGCTGATGGTATCCCAGCGACCACCGAGGACGTCAGAAGAGCTGCATTCCGAGTTGGCGCGTTTGAAAGCGGAACGACTTGCACGGAGAGCGAAGGATCGGCCACTTGAGGGGCCTGGGCCAGATACGCAGGGAGCAGGATCGGGTGTTCAGGTTGAGTTGGCACGACCCGGACGGCCAAACTGGGATGGGACGCAGTAACAGCCGCAGCCCCGACCCCGGATAGTATGAAATCATGCCACAGATCGAACCAATTCAGCGTGCCTGTCAAGACTGACGAGCCTGAATTGAAGGACCATCAGAAGCTGTCCAAGGCGTATGGAATCATGCTATGCCATCGTCGCCCCCATCTAGCTGATGATCCGGAACTGGAGTCTATGAACAGGGTAACCCGACCTCCACACAAACGCTTCGGCCGCCGGCCCCGCCGACGAAACTCCCACGAGGATGATAAACACATTATGAAAAGGTGTCGCACAAGATGATAGTATTAGAGGTGAGGGTATATTTTAGATGAGGTCGGCGACGTTGAGGGGCATCTCGTCCACCTGTGTGTTGCTGAAGCGAAATCAGCATATGTTTCGGCACGAGCATAGGATACTCACTAGAAAGTCTCAATCTCACGAAGCATCTTCACGTCCTCGGTAGTAACAAAGTTGATAGCAACGCTGAGAGACTTATTAATACCTCGCACAATCATCGAGATGGGACTACTGACCCCTTGCGGCCGAACCGCCCCCCACGACCGATGCGGTGGATGTAGTTCTCCCTGGAGGCGGGAAGGTCGTACTGCATGATCCGTTAGCGTTGAACAAGATCATTGCTGTAGACCCCTCACGTTGATGACAAGCGAGACCTGCTGCACGTCGATACCACGAGCCAACAAGTCGGTGGCGATGAGGACACGAGATGAGCCGCTTCGGAACTCCTTCATAATGACCTCGCGCTGCCCCTGGTCCATGTCCCCGTGCATGGCGGAAACGGTAAACTCGCGCTCGTGCAGCTTCTGGGTGAGCCAGTCGACCTTGCGGCGGGTCGAACAGAAGATGACGGCTTGGGTGATGGTGACTGCCTCGTAGAGATCGCAAAGAGTGTCAAGCTTCCAGTCCTCCTTCTCGACGGCAATGTCTGGAAGACGTTAGTTATCACTCCGCAATACCGAAAGCTGACTCACAAAATTGGCGGATACCCTCGAGCGTAAGCTCGTCCCTCTTGACGAGAATCCTGATGGGGTCACGCATGAACTTCTTGGTCACTTCGAGCACGTCTGGAGGCATTGTTGCGGAAAGGAGAACCACCTGGGTCTCGGCGGGAAGGAGTTGGAAGATGTCATAGATGGAGTCCTTGAATCCGGTTGAGAGCATCTCATCCGCCTCGTCCAAGCAGAACATCTTGACCGAGTCGGTCTTGAGAGCACCACGGTTGATCATGTCGAAGACTCGTCCTGGAGTGCCAACGACGACGTGAGGTCCATCACCGAGCTTGGCGATATCCTCGCGGACTGCAGTGCCACCGACACAAGCGTGGCAGTCGACATTGACGAAGTCTCCGAGGGCGATGACGACCTTCTGGATCTGCTGAGCCAGCTCGCGAGTAGGAGCAAGGATGAGTGCCTGGGTCTTCTTGACCGTGGTGTCAATCTGCTCTCATCAGCGAGGTCCAGCTTAGACATCCTGAATTGCTCACCCTCTGGAGGATGGAAACGGAGAAAGTGGCGGTCTTGCCCGTACCGGATTGAGCCTGTGCGATACAGTCTCGCCCAGAAATGATGGGCATGATCGCTCGCTGCTGGATAGCCGAGGGTCGCTCGAAACCGTATGCGAAAACGCCATGAAGGAGGTCAGGCTTCAACTCCATGTTGTCGAACCTAGGTGTGAAATAAGCAGCCACCCATGCGTTCTTCCCCGAGCTAAGCAGCGACTTACTTGTCGACGACCTGGTTCCAGTTGGACTCGATGGCCTCTCCTTCCAGGTCGAGACCGGCTTCAGCCGGAGCATTGGTGCTGAAGCAGTCGTCAGCAATACGACCGACGGGCGGGTTGCAATGTCTCGGAGCAGGAGCTGGGGATCGGACAGAACACTCGTCGAGCTCAGTATGTAGGCGCTCGATCCACGTTGCACTGCAGAGCTCGGACAAGTCTCATGTCTGGGTCCTGACCCCTTCCTCGCCACCCTTTCCCACCAATTTTTTGTCCCAATCCGTAGCTCAAACTCACTCAGCCATGATTTGTTGTTTGTTTTAATGATTTGCTTCGTCCTCTGCGAGACAAAGCGAATCAGCTGCGTGTCTTTTGGTGGTTTGTGGTTGATTTGATGTTTTGGTGTTATCGAAGAAGTGTCTAAGCGGAAAATTTCAACGCGGTCTCCGGGCACGCGAATCGGAATTCTCGGAATTCAGAGGGGAAACCCCGAGTGGCGCTCTATTGTTCCTCTATCTAATGTCCGCCGTTCATTGTTGTTGTCTTTTACGACATTTGCGGTATGGAAGCGGGAGGGACGCATGCCGACCGGACTACCTCTGACACCGCATCATGATCATCGACCATTGGGTGTCAGAAGGATATATATCCAGAACCTCACGGATCTGCTTCATGTATGTCTCTTACGAGGGGAGGTCGAGCGAGCTAGGCGGGCGTGGGGTATCCTGGTGAGTCCTGTTGCTTTCGCGGCTTTCAAAGACACGAATCAATCCTTGATCTCTCCTCTTCCGCCAGATCCGATGCCGTGAGGTCGATTGGCGAACTCGATGGTACTGGGGCCTCGAGCTGCTCTCGGCTTCGAAATCAAGTGATCAACCACAGCCAAGGAATGCTGAGGGTCGGGATGTTGAGCGGTGGCTCAAGAGCCTTCGTGTATCCTCTCGGGAAGCCGACGTGAGTCCTGTCATTCTCAATACGAGGAGCCTTCAGAGCTAAATGTCGGGGCAGAAACCCTCACTGCTGCACGCCCTGGTCCTCCACCTGATCAAGCACGACCACTACCGCGCCGCCCTGGACGAGCTCGAGACGTACATTCGCCATCCTCCTTCTTTCCTGCATCTCGTTCTGACATCGAATAGCTACCTCTCGTCGTACCCCTACCTCCTCTCAGGCCCACTACACACCTACGCCGGGATGCTCGCATTCTACCTCGCTCAGCCGCCTTCAGCTCAGGCTCAGCGCGGACGGGCTCGTCGATCTAGCAGCTCGTCCTCCTCGTCCCACGAGCAGAGGGAAGCTCCGAATCCGGGCATGATAAGGCAGGCTAGAGGATGGTTCAGCAAGGCGCTGGAGTTCGATAAGGAGGATGAGGTGGCTTTGGAGCTCATCCGGATTGTCAGTATCTACAATGGGAATCAGGGCAGAGGGGAGCTGATGGGAGATAGATTGAAGAACCGGAATCGAGCGTGGATGAGGGGTCCGAGGATGGGTTTGATGATGAGGAAAAGGACGACCAGGAGGGCGAGGTAGGGGATATGGAGGACAGCGATAAGGGGGAGAACGAAGAGATGGTGGACGATCTTAGCGAGAGTGAGGAGGACGAGACTGACGAGGGAGAAGATGCGGACGAGAAAGATTACAGCGATGAATATTCTGGAGGATGATCGATGATGCAAGCACACATCGAGGTTATCAAAGCCGCTCGCTCTCATTGTGAGGCTGAACACATGTGACACCTTCCGCTCCTCTTGCCGAAGAGATAATCAATTTCCAGCGTATTCTCTTACCTGAAACCCGGTAACGCCCATACGCTCACCCCCAATCACCCGGTGTGCGACAAAAATCTATAGTCCTGAAACAGCGCCGTCCATGAATACGTGGTTCAAATACATGATTTGTCGTTTCGAAATCCATATATCTATTCACAGCTCGACTAGTGCGGTACCATCATGGTTGGTCCTCCTCTCCTGCCTCGAAAAGGAAGTTCGCGGCCAGCTCCTCATTCTTGTCACACAGCATGTATGCCTGTAACACCATCTGTCTGTCGAATCCAAGCGCCTCGAGCTGTTCTCAAAATCTCAGCCAGAATTTGTGGCAGAGGTGACACCCGACTGACCCTCTCGACAGCCGCAGCCTCCTCTTGCGTCAAGTTTACTTGCATTACCTGCTGTCCTCCAAACTCCTCGTCGTCTTCTCCCTCGCCACCGGCGCCCAGCAACTCGTACAATGCTTGAGGATGTTGGTTGATGAGCTGGGCAAGTTGAGGATTTTGGGTGGCGATCTGCTGGAGGAGGGGCTGGATGACGGCAGGGTTCTGCTGCACCATCTGAGCGGCCATCAGCTCGCAGCAACATGATCTGGCGGAGACTTGCCTCTCGAAGACGCTGGAGTTGCGGGGAGTTGGCGAGAGCGCCTAATCCTCCATCGCCTCCGGCTCCAGGCATACCCATTCCCGCTCCCATACCACCCATTCCAGCGCCCATCCCTGCTCCCGCCCTACCTGCCGGAACGCCTCGATCACGGTTCACTGAGAAAATCAAGTCAGCACCGGGACAACGTGACATACGACAGCGCATACTAGCTGCTTCAGCCGCCTGTATACGCAATCCGGAGTCAGCCTTGCTCCATATACCAGCCAGCAATACGTACGGCGAACAGGTTCTCGGCACTTCCCGCAGATGCTGAAGGCTGGGCGGGAGCCTGAGCTGGAGGAGCTGCAGGTTGCGCAGGAGCAGCAGCAGCAGGCTGAAGCATATTCAGCTTTTCTCACGGACACAATAAGCGGGACATACAGCAGGAGCAGTAGCAGGAATGGCAGCGGAAGCCTGGTGCCAATCAGCCGCGGCATCGCATGTATGAAATTAGACTGACAGCGGCAGGCGGCGCAGCAGGGGCAGCTCCAGCTCCAGCGCCTGGTCCCTCTACATTGGGGATATCTCCCTGACGGACCCACGCATTAGCTAATCTCAGATAACGGACACTCTGCGCAAGATTTCAGCTCGTACTCACACTCATGAGGTATTCGACCGCTCTGTCCGGGTTGTTAAAGCTCGCCCGCAATGCACGGACCACCTGATCCCGCTCGAACCCCATCTCCACCATACCGTTGATCGCTTGCTGAAGCGCAGGACCGGTCACTGTGCCTGGTTCAGGCTGATGTCGTCTGACGAAAGGCAAAAGAACTAACACATTGAGCCACCGCCGAGTCCTGTTCCAGCAGCTTGGAGAGAAGTCTCAGTCGTTGCAGCAGTCTCAGCATGTGCTTCTGTTACAGCAGGAGCGGGTGAAGCAGCGGTCTCAGCGGGAGCCGAGGTGGATGGGGCGTCGGTAGCTGGAGGAGCGGGAGTGGGTACCGCAGCTGTAGCAGGAGCAGGCGCAGGTTTAGGCTAACGATTCAATAAGCGGGAGTTGGCGGTGAGAGTTTTACTGAGCCCAAACCTACCTTTGAGACCATCACCACAAGGAAGTCCTTCTCCTTCACCTTCAGGGAAGAGACAGTCGCCAAGTCATTAAGGATTTTGCCTGGATCCATGTAAGCGTTTTCATCTAGTTGGCATCCTTCACGGACTCAACCCGGATGCAAAGCAACTTACCTGAATAGATGAGCTTCTGGTTCTCGGCGGGGAAGGTCTGAGTCTCCTGGATCTTCTTCTTCAGATCGCCGACCTGAAGGTCAACGGTCAGTCTCGGTGATACCGGCTCACAAGGAACAGGTCGCACAGTCTCAGAATCATCGGCATCAATAGTGAACAGCTACAGCCTATGTCAGATATTTGATCAAAGCGAAACCCTCGCTCGAATTGGGACAGATAGGAAAAACGCACCTTGTTCTGAACGGTCTTGAAGTTGATCTTGACCATCTTTGCGGGATCAGGCTCTATTGACAGCTGTGGAAAAGATTGTGAGGAGGAAATCGACGACACGACTCACAATTCGTAACGACCGGTAGGCGTAACATCTTCCTTCAAGAATTCCGTCGGGAAATAGGCGCATGCTCCCATAATGATTGAGCGGTGTCATCGGACACCCTTAACTCCGAAGCGGAATAGGATGCCACACACTTCTCACGAGGGTCATGCTCTCATTGGTGAAGTTCGTAACCCTAACAACCTCTAGCATACCGACGGGTGCGTCTTTGCGTCTGAAGCTCTCTAGGCTGTGCTAGCTCTGGGGAAGACTGAGTCAAGCTGAAAGATTCGACAGCACCATGTCGTCCTCTTCGAACAAGATCCGGGCTTTCGAGCTCCAGGCCAAGTGCGTTTCTCATTTCGCTTCATTCACGGAGGACTAATCTGAGCGGTCACAGGGGAAAGGCCGACCTTCTTCAACAGCTTACCGAGTTGAAGACGGAGCTTGCGTCGATGCGGGTGCAGAAAATTGCGGGAGGAAACGCGAGCAAGTTGACCAAGATGTAAGTGTTCGTCTCGCTGCATCGTTGTGTTCGTCTCGCTACATCGCTACGGTAATGAGGATGGATCGGATAGTCAAGCAGCCCTGTGTGGGTTTGAGTCGGCGAGAGACGGGGATTGTGTGCGAGATATGGCGAAGAAGGAAGGTATCCGCCATGTCATGTACTTGGCACGAAGCGGAGAGATGGACTGTCAGCTGCAGCAAAGGAGGAAGGGAGGATGTGTGGGGATGTGGAAGAATCGATGATGGTATGTACCGGTTCTGACACCCTGCTTTGTACAGCAATACCGTCCGCAAATCCATCGCACGAGTCCTTACCGTCATCAACCAGAAGCAGAGGCAAAACCTACGGGAATACTACAAGAAGTCGAAATGTGCGTGACACCGCTGTCTATTCAAAGTGGCTGACGAGATTCTTGCCTCCATCCCGCCTCATCCAAAACTCATCCTCACTCACATGCCCAACGTTGTTGTGCGCTCGCTCCCCCATCTGCCGAATTCTTCAATATCGCCAATAGACCTCCCCCTTGACCTCCGCCACAAAAAGACCCGTGCCATCCGCCGACGCCTTACTCACAAGGAGTCTCACGCCATCACCGAGAAGCAGCATAAGAGGCAGATCCACTTCCCTGTCAGGAGTGAGTTGAGGTCTTCCCTTCTGATGAGCTTGAAAGACTGATCATGTGCGCGCTGCAGAGTATGCGCTCAAAGCATGAGATGCGTTTTTAGGCCTGAGCTGGGATGCATGAGTTTATGATGCGCATGTTTGGGCAACCTGCAGCGATGGGCGAGTGCCTCAGACTGGTCGCGGTCGCGGCTTTTCGTCCCGTGCGATCGCATGGTCAAAGCGAGGGGGAAATAGGCACGCAGTCCAAATCTGGTCGCGCCTCTGAGATGATCAGGGCCATTTGTCAAAAGAACTCGTTGCATCTCTTGCATCCTTCATCTCACTTAGATCTAATCCCTCTGGATTACCGCTATGCCAGCCAAGCACGACATCAACGTAAGTTATCGATCCAATAGCCCTCTGTAGCTGGATCCTTTCAACTGAAATGGTGATGACCTTCAGAAAGTCGGGGTTGAGACTTCGGACTTCCCAATCTTGTAAGTCGACCCACTCCATCTTTTGGCCAACTGTCAGACGAATGCTGACGACTGATGTACTAGGTGCGAGACATGTGCGCGCTTTCTGAATATATCAACCTGATGTTCCGTGCTGACTAGACCTCAGGTTTGGGGGACAATCCTTACGTCCGCATGGTATGCTTCGTCTACATCCTCCCACAAATGCTACACTGAGCTCGGTCTGATAGAGCAAGCAAGAGTTCGGCAACGAATGCAAGGTCTGTCTCGCCACCTTTCAAATTGTCCGGCTGCTGATTATTGCCATCAGATCTGTAATCGCCCCTTCACGGTCTTCCGGTGGAACCCCGGAGCTGGCGCACGGTTCAAGAAGACCGAGGTGTGCACGACTTGCGCGAAGATTAAGGGGGTTTGCCAGACCTGCCTGCTTGACCTGTACGTGCGAATTCGAGGCTGTAAGGGATGTTGATGGATGGGGGCTTTGCAGCGAGTTTGGACTGCCGGTGCAGGTGCGAGATGCGGCTCTGGGACGAAAGAATCAGGCGCCTGGATCGGATATCAACAAACGCAAGTCTCCTTCTTGAAAACCCCGACAAAGGCTCATGGTCCACGTGTAGAGTACTATATCCAGAATCTAGAAGCCCAGGTGAACACCGCTGAATTCGAGGAAAAGGTTGCTGCTGACTCAGCTCGCCTCCTCAGATGGCAGATTCCCCCGACGGCATGGCATACGATTCTGAAGGTGCCAATCGCGCCGGACGAGAGATGCTCAAGTCGATCGCCCGGACAGACCCATATTATAAGCGCAATCGACCGCATATCTGCTCGTTCTTCGTGAAGGGGGATTGTAAGCGAGGTGCTGAGTGCCCTTTCCGGTATGTAGACCTCGTTTAGGGCGCTCGTTTGACCAGGACTGATGTGTGAGCAGGCACGAAATACCTGAAGAGAACGGATTGCAGAAGCAGAGCCTCGCGGACCGGTATTATGGGAAGAATGATCCTGTTGCGAAGAAGATTCTGAGGCAATCGGCTGAGGGGAAGGGGATGAAGGCGCCGGAAGATCAATCGGTGGTGAGTAGTCGTCCTCTCCAGCATGCCATCAGCCCCGTCTGGGCAGGTATGTGTAGTATCGTTCGTCCGCTGATATGGGCAGGCTACACTACTGTTCCTTGGATTACCACAGTGCACCGATACCGATGTCCGGACTGCTTTGATCACTACTTGCCCCTTCGTGAAACCCACCGACCTCCGATCACTTACCGTAGTCGACGCTAGTCGTAGGCTCCGACTTCTCGTTTTGCCATGCAGCTGATGAACCGGTTACAGACTGTGCTTTTGTGAACTTCATAACCCGAGCGTTAGCAGAACGAGCTGCCGAAGCCCTATCCGCTCAGGACGGGATCGAAGTGCAGGGAAAGCGAGCAAGGGCGGTATGGGGACGATCGAGACCGAACAAGCGGAAGAACGCGGAGGACGGGCCGAGTACGGTAGCGGAGGCTAGGCCTGCATGATGGCGTGTCTCTAGTATACAGTAATGATATGCTGTATGCGATGTACACTAGATTTTCCAGCACAAATGCAGGTGGTTCGCGACTACGCGCCTAAGCTTTTCCAGTCGACACCTCCTCCTTGACCGTACCGCTCCTCTAACCACTCATTAGCCTTCCTGAAATGTCCATTTCCGAAGAGCCCCTTGTTGGCGGCTAACGGACTGGGATGCACCGACTTCAGGATGAGGTGTTTGTTCTGCAATGCGTCAGAATCGGGTCTACGTCTCACCGCCCTCCGATAATTTTTTTCTCGAATCTACTGAGGAGAAGCACCTACCTTATCGACCCCCGCGCACATCTTTTGCGCATGGGCCCCCCATGCCATGAAAACGACTCCATTCGCACCTTTCGCTGCTTCGCCAGGACTCGGAGCTAGCCGACTCGTGACGACTCGAAGGACGGCAGCTGTGAATTGTTCCCATCCTCGGTTTGTGTGAGATGCAGCCTAGCTCCGGTCAACCGAATCACTCACACATAGAGCGAGAGCAAACCTCATGGGCCCGGACTGTGAGGGAGGTATTGAGCAACAGGACACCGTGCTTTGCCCATTCCGTAAGATCGCTGCGGTTTGTCAGTCAAGGAGATACTTCAGATCATGGAGGGGGGCACCCGTGTGAAGGGATTTTGAATCCCGGAACGTCATCGGACATCTGCTTGTAAATGTTTCGAAGTGAAGGAGGTATCCGCATGGCTTTGCGGACTGAGAAACAGAGGCCCTTGGGATCAAATTCAATGAGTACTCGAGAGGAGAGGAACTGAGCAAGCATACGTGTGCTTGACCAGCGTCCTGTCCCTCGTGTCAGCCATCGCACAGTCAAAATGCAGCTGACGCGTACATGATAGGGATCCTGCCCTAGATGCAGACAGCCACGATCAGCGGTCATCAGGGAACAGAGGCTATCGAAGGTGGACTGACCGATGATGACCACCCGTACGTCTTTCAGCGGACAGAGGCGGGACCAGGAGTATATGTCCTGAGCTGCTTCACCTTCAGCTAATCCTGCCAAGTTCGCAGAAGCGATGCGAAGCTTCCGCGTTGCGAGTAGACGGCTAGCTAACCTGGAGGAAACACCTTCTTCGCCTTCTGCTCCGCCTTAACAAATTCCTTCAACTGGACCATATCAGCTTCACCCATCATTTGGAGATCCGCATACCGATAGGAAGTAAGGCTTCGTCAACTCGTCTTGTAATGCCAAGAGCCAGTCTTCACCGAGCGTGTCGAGCTCGAGCTCCAGCAGGTTCAGGGGTCGAGGATGTGAAAAGAGTGAAGTTCGGAGGTCAGAGCGGGACGTAGCGTGTGGGACGGTGAGAGAAGGTGTCGGAGCCGCAGCTTGAAGAAAGACGTCGGCGACCTCTGAATGACCGTAAGCACGACTGCTACCCTGCCAGCCGGCGGGCTACGCTGTAGTGAGAACGCTCACTGGGTTTGGCAGACCCGTCGCTCAGCTTAGCCTTCTTCGTCGGCTGGACCTCCGCAGCTCCCTCTTCGATAGCCTTCCGAGCGGCATCAGAGAGGAATCCGGTCCGGTTCAGCGGAGGCTGGACAGGGGAGGACGAGGTAGTGGTCTCCGCTATTGTCGTCTTGACATCATCGGTCGCGGCTGAGACGGTCGAGGTGCCCGTCGAGGTAGAGGCTGCAGCGGCGGCGGCGACCGACTTGGCTGGCGATTTGTTAAAGTATGATGAGATCGACCGAGCGGCGGGCGGGGAAGGCATCTTTTGGGTATGCTGATGATAGCCAAGAAGTGGACGTCGCGCCTGTCTTTGTGAATCAATGTACGAGCGTGGGAAGGTAGGAAGTGTGTAAAGAGTTCTCGTTTCGATACATTGGCCGTACACCTGCGAGTACTCACAATCAGTCTCTTGGACCCTGACGAGACTTGCCACAACGATTCTCGGATCAACATCAACACAAATCAGCTGTGCTCGTCATGCCTCCTTCTCCCACTCCGAACGCTCCAGCCAATTTGGAACAGTTGAAAGAGCTGCTCAAGGATGACACGAAAGTCAAGGTAGCGGGTAAGTCGTCGATGGCTGAGCCTCTTCCTATCCATCATTCATTGACATCAATTCTTCGCTAGGTATCGACGTCGACGGTATCCTGAGAGGAAAGATAATGTCGAAGTCCAAATTCCTTAGCGCCGTCAAATCCGACGGATTCGGCTTCTGCTCCGTCGTTTTCGGCTGGGATCGTGCGTACGGCTTCGTCATCTTGCACAACTCTCCATGCTGATGATATTGGACAGTGCACGACCAAGCCTATACCCAGGAACTACTTGTAGCGAATCGGGCAAATGGCTTCCGAGATATTCTTGCCACGATTGATTTGAGCACCTACCGCCGACTGCCATGGGAGAAGGCCATCCCGTTCTTCCTCTGCTCTTTCGTCCTCCCGGAGACCGGTGAAGCGTTAGAGGCAGATCCTCGAAGTGTGCTGGAGAAGGTAGTGAGCCGAGCTACCGAGCGCGGTTGGAAGTGTATGAGCGGGGCGGAGTTTGAGGTGGGTTATTTTGGATTTAGGAACGCCGACCGATGAAGATGCTTGTTTCGGTTTGCTAGTACTTCCAATTCTCCGAGACGCCACAATCACTCGTTGAAAAGCGATATACGAACCTGACAGCCTTGACACCCGGCAGTACGTGGCGAACACCGAAGAGGGATTGAGCGTTGATCCCCGTTCCAGTGCATGGCTACTCCCTTCTCCGACCATCGCTCAACGTAGACTACTTCCATGACCTATATGACGTGGCCGCAGACTTCGGGATAGAGGTCGAGGGCCACCGTGAGTGGGCGTTGTCATCACTATCAAGCTCATGCCCACCCTAGACACGGAGACGGGGCCCGGTGTCTTCGAGACAGCCCTCGCATATACGGACGCATCACGAATGGCGGACAACGGGGTACTGTTCAAGCTGGTCGCGAAGAGTGTGGGGATAAAGTACGGGATCATGCCATCATTTATGGCGAAGCCGTGGGGAGATGTGGGTCCGCTACTACTCTCGGCCACCTGGTTGATCCTTGTTTTCAGCTGCCTGGATGTTCTGGGTATGTCAAGCATTTGACGTGAGCGGTACTGATGTGCTCAAAGACATATACATGTGTCACTGCAAGATGAGAATGGCCGGAACATCTTCGCCGTTTCCGACGAGGAGCTCAAATCTGGCGGACGGAAAGGAGCGGCGTATGAGGATATTAAATACCTGTCGCAAGAAGCGGAGTGGTTCTTGGCAGGTCTCTTGGAGGGTCTGCCCGATGGTCAGTACCTTCAACACGACATGAGTAGACCTGCTCAAACGGTCCATGCACAGTCGTCCCGATGATGTGCCCAACGATCAATTCATACAAGCGATTGCTAGGAGGCGAGGTACGTATGTGATTCTTTACTTCTGCGCCTTCGGCTCACGGATGTGTTCAGGCGATGTGGGCACCGGATACCGCGTCCTATGGGTACGAGTCCCGCGCTGCTTCTGTACGGATCATTGGTCCTCCCGGCGCTTCCGTATCAGCCACTCGCTTCGAAGTCCGGATACCCGGCGCCGATGTCAGCCTCGCTCCTGTTTATCACTGAGTGTCATTGATGATGTTCAGATGAATATCTACTTCGCCCTCTCCGCCATCTACGCTCTCGGTCTCCGCGGTATTGCCAATAAGACGGCATTACCTTATGGTCCTATCGGATCGCTCGGCGTCACTCGAGATACCCTTGTCAAGCTGCCAATATCGCTCGAAGCGGCAGTATTGACTTTCAAGCGGGAAGGGAGCGTTGCAAGAGAGGTCTTTGGTGATTACCTAGTGGATCATTTCGCGGGGACGAGGGAGCATGAGCTGGAGCTGCACCGCCGAGCAGTGACGACCTGGGAGGGTAAGCTGTGTTCTGCTAATACCGAAGGTATGGCTGATACTATCTGGGAATACAGTGGAACGGTATATGGAGTTAGCATAGATTCGCAAACAGCTGTTGTCTCCTCCAGACAACGGGTTATATCGGGTGTTTTCCCTGAGGTTGAGCGTCTCGGAGATTGCAGACGCGGACCGTTGGTCGGGATTCTGTGTCGAGTATCACCACTTCGGTTTGCATCATGATGCGACGCGTTACATGATCTGTATACCCGTGAAGACCGCGATTCGACCTTCCAGACCCCGTTTTGAGAACAAGAGGGCTGCGCGGAATCCGCCGGATCGATAGATGGAGGATTGATCAACGCGCTAGACCGAGTCAAACTGTAATCAGGCCTTTTGACCATCCTTTCATACCCTCGGCAATGGCTTGAGAACGATTGAGGGCCATAGTCAAGATGGCAGGAATGCTAGGGGCGTATCAATCGCTTCTGGCCCGTCGACCAATGTTCGGCAATATGGCTACGTCGGCCGAGAGTTTTCCTCATCCTCGCCATGCGGCTTAGCTAAGGCTCGGAATGCAGGTCCTCTTCGCGACCGGAGATGGTGGGCCGTGTGATCCCCGCAGAGGATGTCGAAGCTAATCAGAGCGACACAGTGGTAGCCCAACAGCTCATTGAGAAGAAAGGCTCAAAGCATGACGTCGCCCGAACCGCGTAAGCCCGCCTTGAACACCACCCATCACCTTCCATCCTTTATCAAGCTGATCTAGTATACCCAGTCGTATAGTGACATGGGGCGGGGGGATCTTCGCGCCCTGCGTGACAGTATGGTTCCGCGCCCTCGAGCGAATCCCAATCAAGTCGAAATGGCCCGCCGCGCTCGTCCGGACGGGTCTGGACCAATTCGCGTTCACACCGTGCATCCTTACCGGTCAGTCCCGTGCCCTCATTTGGCGGGTCTGGTGGGGCATGCTGATGGGTGGGGATAGGGTTCTTTACGGTGATGACGCTTTTGGAGGGGAAGGATATGGGTGCTGTCAGGCGGAAATGGCGGGAGGTGAGTTGTGCTCGTTCATTGAGGAAGGAGGGAAAGGAGAGTGCTGATGAGGGGGTTAGGCATTCGTCCCGACGTTGCAGGCGAACTGGAGCGTGTGAGTCGTGCTCTCCGGTGATGATATCATGGCTGATGAAATGGCAGATTCATCCCGGTACAAATTCTCAACATGGTACGACCCATCTCCAATCATCCGGGCGAGCTGACGTTATCACCTTTGATCCGCTTTCATAAACAGGGTGTAAGTTGTCGTATTCATGACCGACGACCCAGGTTGACATATTCTCCTTCCATCATCTACAGCTTGTTCCCCTGCAATATCGCCTCCTTGTCATCAACGGAGTCAACATCCCTTGGAATGCTTTCTTGTCGTTGCAGAACGCCAAATCGAAGAAGACCTAGATGAGCGAGCGTGTCGAGCATGCATCGAGCGACTACATCTCCACGCTCTCGCTGGTCGCATCACAGAAATGGATCTCGGTTGTGTGAGGTGACTGATGCGGATTTCGCTAGATGGGAACTGGCCAGGACGAGTATTGTAAGAAGTGATTGCGCTCCTTCGGCCCCGATCAGCAGGTGTCTGTCTGCGGACATGGCAATCCCGAGGGCAGCATGCTTCGAAAAGTTTGCAAGACGATGGGCGCATTGATCCCGACGAACTTCGCTCCATCAAATCCCACGCATCATCTCGCAACGGTGGCTTCTGGAGGGAGGCATGCAGTGACCCTGAAGATTATCTCATAGGGTAACCCCAAGCATTTGTTCCGCTTGGTCAAACTGCTGGAGCAACTCACGCTCCCAGATTGAGGAACATGATAAAGGCCCGCTTTGGTCGGGGTAGGTCCGGTAATTCAGTGCCACTGCGCAGGGGTTCCCGCCTTTACGGCGCTAGCCGCGTGACACCCCTCAGGCGTATCTTATACACCCGCCATTGTGTGGCTGCTCGAAATGTGGCCTCTGGCCAGGGGGACTATGGAAGTTGGCGGTAATGACGCGGTCAAGGTTTCAGCTTTACCCGCGTCCCCGTTCGAGAAGGCGCAGAAGTGGCTTATTTGTGTGACCTAGCGCCTTCTTTTTCGTGAGTAGGTCGTGAAGGATTCGGGTGATGACCAGGCTAGGGGTGTCGGCGTCAAGTGAGTGGTGGGTGTCTAGGTCGGTAGTGTCAATATGCATACGAAGACCTGAAGCGTAGCGTTCGGATGGAAGCCACCTTGGTCGTTTCAGATTTGATAAGTGTCGTGATTCTCGCGTCCTAGACGTGGAAGGGAGGGTAGATGTATACAGTGTTACCAAAGGGGGTGGACAGGTCGCGGTCTCTGGGACTAGCGCCTGCTGCGGCTCGCGTCCGTGAAGGAAAGCGGCACGACAGGTATTGAAGGTGTGGTTCGGAGCGAGACGGAGGGGAAATTCCCTATGGGTATGATTTGTGGGACCCAGAAATTTTCCGACCGTCTGCTGTAGGAGCTGCACAGTGGGTAGATTCGTCCGCCGGCCCGTCTGGGTGTGATTTTGGTGGCCCCGGGTTATCTCGGCGGCTACGTCTCTGGTGTACCATGGCAGGAGGAGGAGGAGAATGAATCCGAAGACGACAGGTATTGTGACGGCGTGCATTTCGGTGGTCCGGTTCCGCGAAGAGATGCTTGTCGTCAAGGTCGCTTGCTGATACTACTGCCGATGCTGATGTGTTTGCGCTACCGCTACCGCTATAGATAGATAGATAGATAGATAGACAGATAGAAGAGGCGGAAGACAGCCACATTGCAACGAACATTCAATGCATAATCCGTACATGACTCCCTTCCTTATCGCGCTCCTTTATCTCCCCTGGCTGCTCGGGGATGCGAGAAAGTCCTTATCTTGTCCCTGAATGGACACGCGCTGGAACATGGAAAGAATCACATTCTCTAATCCGCCCTGACGTGAAACGATCAGCAGTTCAGCCTCAACACCTGCTACCCAAGTATAAGAGGCAAACATGTCGGTATCGGACAAGAATGAGTATGATATGGAGAAGGGCGACGCCCTCGAGGGACCGCCGGCTGTGGATGGGGGCGTCTATACTGGCGTGCACGAATCCGCGGTGCCCGGCGATGGGATCTATGCGAAGTTCGATTACTACAACCGGAAGCTCGAGAGGAAGTTGGGCATCGAGACGGTGAGGCTTTCCATGACGAGAGAGTCAGGGCGTTTTGCTGATTAGGATCAGAGGGGTATCGAGCGGGTGCCAGAGACGATGAGGACCGATAAGAGACTGGTGAGTCGTGTGATTTAGCTCCTGGCAATCTGCTGATCACGACTCGAAGTACGGCAACACCTTCATATGGCTCGCTGCGAACTGTGTGCTCCCGACATTCGGCGTCGGTATCCTCGGCCCCCTGCTCTTCTTCATGGGACTCGGTGACTCGATGTACGTCCACTAGCCGAGTCTGAGAACCCGTCGCTCACCAAGCCAGGCTCACCATCTTCTTCTTCAACACCATCACCGCCCTCATCCCCGCATTCATGTCGACCTTTGGGCCCAAGCTCGGTCTCCGCCAGATGACCTCGGCTCGTTTCAGTTGGGGGTGTTACGGTGCTAAGCTGGTCGCGACGTTGAATTGCATCGCCTGTGTCGGATGGTCGATCATCAACACCATCGCCGGTGCTCAGACCTTGGAGACCGTCGCCGACTACAAGATCTCGGCCGCTGTCGGTGTCGTCATCATCGCGCTCGTCACGCTTAGCATCGGACTTTTCGGGTACAAGTTTGTTCACAAATTCGAGCAATGGGCGTGGGTGCCCACTGCGATCTCATTCCTCGTTCTCCTCGGCGTCTCCGCCAAACACCTTGTCAACCTTCCCATGCCGGTCGGACAGGCGGAAGCTGCATCGGTCTTGAGTTTCGGCGGGATCATCTTTGGCTTTACCATCGGTTGGTCGAGCTTGTCGAGCGATTACAACGTGTATATGCCTCACGATGCCAAACCATGGAAGGTATTCATGTGGACCTACATTGGTCTCATCGTCCCGCTCCTCCTTGTCATGTGGCTCGGTGCCGCTGTTGGCGCCGCTGCACTTGTCATCCCCGAATGGTCTGATGCGTACACCGACCACGAGCTTGGGGGTCTCATCGGTGCTGTCTTTAGTGAGTCGATAGACAACTTTCACCTTCTCCTAGCCGCATGCTGATGACATCCTCCTAGTTCCAGCGATGGGCGGCGGCGGCAAATTCTTCATGGTCCTCCTCGTCCTCTCCGTCGTTGCCAACAACATCATCAACGTCTACTCGTATGTCAAACAAGCCTCAAACTCGGTGCAACCAGTGCTGACCCGCCTTCAGCATGGGCATGTCCATCTCCGTCATCGCCGCCTTCCTTGCCGCGATCCCGCGTCTCGTCTGGCCCTGCGTCATCACCGCGATCTATATCCCCCTCGCCATCGTTGGTGCCAATGACTTTGCCAGGACGCTCGAGGACTTCCTCAACGTCCTCGGCTACTGGCTCGCCATTTACGTCACCGTCGTTCTCGAGGAACATTTCTTCTTCCGCAAGGCAAACTATGACAATTACAATGCTGCCGAGAGCTGGAACCGGTCAGACATGTTGCCGTGGGGGATCGCGGCTGTTGGCGCTGGGCTGTGCGGTGTGGCAGGGGCAGTCATCGGTATGGCTCAGATCTGGTACATCGGTCCTCGTAAGTATGCCTTCATTTCTTCGCGGTTTGCGCCGATCAGGATGTAGTTGGAGCCAAGGTTGGTGGCGCAGCGGACAAATTTGGCGGTGACATCGGCTTCGAATTGGCAGGGGCGTTCACGGCTGTCGCGTATCCCGGCTTGCGATATCTTGAGAAGCGCTACCTACGCCGTTAAGCGCATGTAGCGAAGCGTAATGTACATCTGCGTGGACTGGTCAATCAGGTATGCTCTTTGCTTCGAGTTTTTTTTTAGGTTGCATAATGCGATGCATGATCCTCGGAAAGCCTTATATACGACGGCTTGCGATAAACCGGGACCTGAACCGGGTTAACGAGTACTCCAGAATTCCTACATTTTCTAGTTCAAGCTTCCGCTATCAGCTCGTGTTTTTGCAGCTGTATTCAACGCTTCCACGCTTCCCTCTGACCCACGATGGATTCGCAGCAGCTTGGCATGTCCTCGCAATCCTCAGCACCCCACCCCGGACAATCACCTTCCTACTTCCCACCTTACCACTCCTCCGACCCCACAGCCGGTCCCTCCAGCGTGACCCCCCATCACCCCACCGCCAATGATGCGGTTTACGGGGACACCATCACCGCCGCCGCTCGCCCCACGTCGATCCCGACTCCGCGCGGTCGAGGTCGAGGTCGAGGCCAAGCTCGTGCCCGCGGAACCCGGACTCGAGGTCGCGGACGAAGTTCCACCCGTCTCTTAACCCGCGCCGAGCAGTCCTCCAACGTCCAGAAACTCAAACTCAGCTTCAAACCCGGCAGTGGTGGGCCAGGCGATGGTGGGGGTGGGAGGAAGAGCAGTTTTCTTGGGGAGTATGATCGGGAATTGGATGAGAATCTGGATGAACCGCTTGTCTTTGAGGAGCAGTTCATACTCCGTGTCCCCAGGGAGGTTGCGGAGGGGAAGGAGGGGTTGAGGGAGATGGTCAGGGGGAAGGGGAGGGGGTTGGACGGGGTGGAGTTCAAGTTCTTAGGTGGGTGTTTTGGATGGGTTTTGGTCCTTTCGTGGTGTTTTAGGATGGGGGCGCTGATGGACATGGGGTTCAGATTCGAGACGAGCGGCATTCAGGATCAACGGGATGACCTACTCGAGCAAGCTTGTGGATTTACCCTGTATCGTCGAGAGCCAGAAGACATATGATAGTCGGCACCTGTTCAAGGTGGCCGATATCTCACAGGTGTGTCTCTCCTACGTGGGAAAGCTGTCGGAGCTGATGAGAATGGTCTAGATGCTAGTGGTCGATCAACAGGTCAAGGACGAAGCATCCATCACAGCCGCCGCGCTCAAAGTCGACGACTATATCTGGCCACACGGGCTCACTCCTCCTCTCCGGCATGTCCGCAAACGACGATTTCGAAAGAGGCTTTCTCGCCGGACTATCGAGGTTGTGGAGGAGCAGGTCGAGGAGCTGCTCAAGAAAGATAACGAAGCTGAGGAGACCACTTTTGGTTCGTCTCGCCCTCGTCCGCCCGTTCCCGGGCTCCATCCACTTCTTCCCCCACGGCCCTCCTTCCAGACTGACAGAAAGTAGACATGATCGACGCGCACCCGGATCCGGAGATACCGGACTCGTATTATGCGGAGTATGATCCGAATGCGGGATGGCAGGGTAATGGTGGTTCCGAGTTTGGCGGGTCCGAGGCGTATGAGGATCCGGGGAGCGTGGCACCGTCTGGTGTGGAGGAGTGGGGGGAGGAAGGGATGGATGTTGGGGATGACGAGGGGGAGGGAGGAGAGGAGGAAGAAGAAGAGGATGACGGCGAGGGAGATGGTGGGCTCGACGAGTACGTCTCTCCGTTCTATGCTGAATATCAAGCTAATGAGGCTGCAGGGAGCTGGCAGCAGCGCTCATGGAGCAGATGGAGGGGGTAAGCTATTCATCTTCTAGGAGATCCGTAGCTGAAGGGTTACAGCGCTCGGATGGGTCGGGTCACTCTGGCTCAGAAGAGGCAGACGAGGCTTCGGAGGACGATGATGCCTCGGAGAAGTCGGAGGACGACGACGCGACCATCGAGAAGAAGGCGAAGATACGGCAATTTACGAGCGAGATCAAGGCGCTCGAGCTGGCTGTGGAGAAGAAGCGTGCTGGCTTTACCGGTGGAAACCCCATCATGATGGTAAACTCAGATTTCGCCTTCTCGGACGAAGTAGTGTTGATTAGCGGCAGAAACGATTCGAGGAAACGACTGCAAGACTGCAAGGGGATATTTCGACGAAGGTCGCCGCGAGACAAACACTTATTGACGAGATGGAGGCTGTCGAGGAGACGGTAGCGAGGCCGCAGGAGGCGTCTGCGCAAGCTGCAAGCAGGGACAAGCAGAAGGGCCTCGCTGCGACTGGACCATCTACGCCGATTGAGGTTGAGGACGGGGCGGACGTGCAGATGGAGGATGCCGACGCAGACGCGGAGGGCGAGGAGGTCCTGTCGACGGCCGCTGGCCAGGCGCCTGGAGAGGGCGAACCTCCTGCACAGGTCACCGAGGAGGAAGAAGAGGAGGAGGAGGAGGAGGAGGAGGAGGAGGAGGAGGACCTCTTTGGGGACGAGCAGTCCGAGAACAACGGTCCTGAGGAAGAAGCAGAAGACGCCGAGGGAGAAGAAGAAGATGGTGAGGAACCCAGCGACCCTCCCGGAGGAGACGGAGGAGACGATATGGCTTCGATGCTCCGTGCGGAACTCGGATCATCTCCAAACACACCCGACGAGCAAGCTCAGGCCAGCGCCACTGCCGCACTCAACGAGTTTGCGATGGCCGGTGGACTTGCGCAGGACCAGGCGGAATCGCCGGATCAAGGGGACACGATGCGGGATTACAGGCTGGGGGTGGGAGGCGTGGAAGGTGGAGTTGGGATGAGGAGGTTGGCTAGTGGTTTGGGGGTGGCAGACGATGATGACGAGAGTAGTGATGATAGTGATGACTAGGGCATGTGACGCACTGCGCTCACGCCAGTCACATCCAGTCCGATCCAGTCACATCTCCAGTCACGTCGCCGAAAGCTACATACTGTAGGCGGGAAATGTGCTACCATCCGCCTACACCTAGACCGGTGTTCTCGCCCTCGATGACTGGAGGTTTGGCGAATAGTTCTCGCGGGTCTACACCACCTGATCTCGCGGAATCCTCCACCTTCCCCTTCTTCCTCTTCTTGCCCTTCTCGCTCGCTCGCTTGGAGATCTCGATCACCTGAACGACCGAAGTCTGGGTCTTCGATGGCTTGGGGATGACCGGCGGTTCAGCCACAGTCTTTGCTGTGATTTCGGGTATGGATTTGAGATAGCCCGTATCGGGATTGATGATGGCTGGAGGTTGCGCTGGCGGGGGATCGGGCTTCTGCCGGGAAGGTCCACCTCGACGATCTTCATTCGACGTTGATGGGATCTGTGATGTGAGGTAGGGACGCGACTTCTGGGAAGCCTGATTGGCTGAGACCTTAGAGCGTCCCTCCATTCCGCCATCAATGACTGGATTGCGTTTCCTCTTCCTCTCGCCTCCCTTCTCTGCCTCGACCTTCTCCTCAATGGCCGCTGTCGGAGCCTCAGCTTTGATAACTTCTTGTTCCTGACCCCAAGCTCTCATCATCCCACCCCTGGCCACATTCGTCCCACTAGGCTTCATCCTCTCCTCCCTCTTCTCCCTTCTCCTCCTATCAATCTTGCTCTCCTGAACCTCGCCTTTCCTCTTCCGCTCTCTCACCCGCTTGGCGTCGATGATCTGCAAGTTCGGTAATGCTGGACTGGCTTGGAGGCGCTCGACGTAATCTGGATGAGTCGTTGCTAGTGGGTTGGAGTGAAGTGACAGGGATCGCAAGTGCGACCATTGCGTTTTGGCGGAACTCTTCGACACCTCAAAGATCGGCGAGATGGCGTCGAAGGAGAGCGAGCAGTTTCCGAGATCAAGAACCTCAAGACCGTCGCCCCGTCTAGGTGTCCATGGGCCCGCCTCAAAATTGCTTGAGGAGGGCATCTCGCCTGTCCCCCAATGCGGAAGATGGGAAGGCAGTGAAGTGAGAAGGGGCAGGTTGTTCATCTTGACGTCACGGAGGAGTGGTAGGTCCGACAAGTCCGGCAGAGAGCCCGCAGTGAGCTTCGGGCAGTGGGAGAAGGTGAGTTTCGAGAGTTGATAGAGCTGATTCAGAGTCGAGAGAAGAGAGGTGAGGTTTGGGGAGTGTGATACGACTGGCTACGCTTAGTTTGTAGGCGGCTGCAAGAGAGAGAAGGTACTAAGTGAATTGAGCTCGGTCCATGCGGCAACAACGGACGAATCGAGCTTGGTCCAGTCATTGTGCATCGCGACGATAGCTTTAAGCTTCTTCAGACCTTGCAAACCCGTAGGAAGGCTCGTCAAGCCGCAATTACTGATATTCAGCACTAAGAGCTCGTCAGTCAGGTGTCACCGTCAAGGTGAAGGAGTCGCACCGCTGAGCTCGCTTAGCCCTCCGACCGCGTCCCAGCCTTTCTCCACCCTACATCCCGCCAAACTCAACCAAGTCGCCCCAGAACCCTCAAGCCATGAAACATCGGTACACCCGCTGCCTGCAAGGTCCACTCGACGGACTTTCGCCAACAAGTCGCTGCTTGGAGGGATGGAAAATGGTGCCTCGTTGTATATGAGGGCTACGGAGGTGCGAATCGCCTTTGGCTTGTACTGATCTGGATCCACCGGTGATGTTTCATTTTGGAGTCGGGCTCGAGCTTGAGGTAAGGGTTTCCATCGTCTGGGTGATGATGGCAATCTGGATGGTCCAGGTTCTGGCCGAGTGACTGTTCGGCCTTGAGACTGCCTTTCTATCTGAGCTGCGCGCTTGCGGCTACGAGCGGCTCCTCGGTCCATTCTTGCGACAAGGTGGGATTTCGCAATTTGTTGCTTTCCGGAAGCTCGAACTAGAATGAATCACGTGACCTCAGTGATCGAACTGTCTGTAGCAAGTCTCTGAGATTGTCCAGCTGCAGAAGCTCTTTTCAGATGTTTGCCTCGACCTCCAGAGTCATCCTGGAGCCATCATCACGCTTGTTGCCGTCTTCGAGATCCTCTGGCTTCTCTGTAAGTGCTTCCCCATGACATAAGGAGCCAGAAATGATAGCTAACGTCTCGCTTTCAGAGCAGTGCAGCATCATCGTCATCCAGACGACAAGCTATCGTCGAGCTGCTGAAAGACGTGGAAGGACTTGGAAAAGCTTGTACGTACATTTCCCCGACAAATCGTTTTACCACATCTTATACACCTGTAGTCGACCGAGTGAAAGTCGCTCCCGGACGAGCAAGAAACTCGCTCGTCCCCAACCGATTTGCTAGATTCATCCCCGTCGCCCGAGGCGTGGACCAAACCCTCTCCAGACAACCCACCTTCGCCGCGAGTCTTTCACATCTCGATCATCCGCCCACGCTAACGCTGAGGTAGGACGAACCCTCCTTAACCCCTGAATTTCGGATCGAAGGACCCGGACGACCCATCCTCAGGCGGACCGTCTTCACCCCCAAAGAAACACCTCAATCACTACTCAACGCGCTCTTCTCCCTCCCACCCAAACTGACCTTCCCACTACGTACCATCGATGCTCAGACTCCGACTTTATACGGGGCGCTTACGTTGGATGATATACATAATCGGCTGGAGAGGGAATTTGGGTTGTTGAGGTCGATGGTCACTGTTTCTTGGGAGGAGGGAAAGGATGCGGAGAGGTTAAAGGAGCTGCAGACGAAGAAGGCGTTTGTTGAGGTGATTGGGGAGGGGAAGGAGGTGGCGCCGGTGGATATTGAGGTGGTCAGGCTCGAGGAGGGGGAACATGCAACCTCATGATGACTCGTCAAGCGTACGGAAAGGCCATATACCCGTAGGCTACACCATCCTCCGCCTCCTTGTGGTCACGACCCTCACTTGAGGCGCACCCTCGCTTCTCGCCAGCTGCGGCATCGCAGCGCATCTGTTTATACGGAAGTCACACGTGTCATTCTTGATGTGTATCAATGTGGAATGGCGGCTCTGGCTCTCAACCCACTCTTTCCGTACCGCTCTACTCGACGTCCGATTCATATATTTGACCCACATCGTCATCATGCACACCTTCCGCGCCATCCGAGTTGCTCGTCTCGCTGTCCATACCCCTGCCGTAAGTACTCCGTCTTCGACTCCGCTTCCAACTTCCGGTGAGAACCCATACTCGGCTGCTATCGAGGGCTTGCTTCATCGAAATGGGACCCATCATCCGAAGCTTGAAGAGCTGGCGATGCGCTTCTTATACACGCACTCACTTCATCGTCTTTGTCGTCGCCTCTTGCCCGCACAATGAGAAGACTGGATCCTCTAAATTGCGATACATAGCCAATCCTCACCCGCCATTACGCTCCCGATGTGAGACCGGAAGGCACTACCGGCTCATCGAAAGGCTTCGGGTGCGTCTGCTTCTGATTGTTCTCGATAGCGACGTCTCGGGACTGATCGTAATTCTTGGCATGTACAGGCAGCGCGAACAAGCCGAGGAGGGACAGTATATCAAGAAGATGGAGGCGGAAAAGCTGAAGACGGCTCAGGAGAAGCTGGAGGCTGCGAAAGCCGAGTTGGTGAGTACTCCGAATCCGAAGCCTCATTTGGCTTCTATGCTGATGGCGCACCGCAGGAAGAGCTTGAGAAGAAGAAGTCGATTGAGTCGAAATGATGCTTTGGCGAGGACGATATGGCAGATTTGCTGTTGAATCGTTCATGAGGTTGATGTGATGCGTGCATGATCCATGATGTTGACTCCGGGTACGACAGGCGCTTGAGGCGCGTGTGGAGTCCAACAGATCTTCATGATACTTGAGGCTGGATCATCCCCGGCGAATTGCTCAGAGACGAGCGTTTCTCTGCTCATGCCGTTCTATAGCGGAAGATGGGGTACATGACATACTCCCGACACGGTCCTTGCTAACCTTGCGAATTCGTTGGTTCTACACATAGTCTTCCAATGTAAGAAGGAAAGAGGTGACGCATCATTCCCACTGTACGGTTGTGGCGGTGGCGGCGGTACCAAAAGCGACTGCCAAGACCCGTACCCGGAAGCTATTCGATCACTTTTTACATCAACGCTCTCTGTTTCTTGCTACTGCTTTTCACTTCACTTCCTTTCGCCTAGTATTTCGTTTTGGTCGCTTTGGTTCGCTGTCCCCGTCGAGCTTGGATCTCATTCCCATCACTTGCATGCGGCCCGCCAGAACCGGTAGGAGTTTGAGTTCATTAACCCTGGACCATTCTTGAAGATGGAGTCTCGGCGAGGTAGGACTGGGGCAGAAGCGTCGGATTCGCGAGGAGGAGTAAGCATCACATTCAAAACCTTTCCATCAATGCGATACTGATCGTCGCCTTCTCGTCACAGGCGGCGGGAGCTGGTATGACTCTCCCATCCGTCACGAAACCCTAAAATGACAGATCCCTTAGCACCCCGGCGAGCCCGAAAGAATCCCAAAACCACTCCAGCAGCACCCGGTCCCACCTCGAAAGTCCACGGTCCCATCCCTCAGCCCTACTTAGCTCTCGCCCCATCCTCCGTCACGGCCATCTCCGCACCAACACCATACTCCTTCCCTTCGCCTTCCCAATCATCCCTAATCCTCCCTTCCAACTACAAGCGCGGCAACCAATCTTCTGTATCTCTCGCGAAATCCGTCCCATCTAATGCTGGCCCATCCATTTCTCGGACGGGATATGGTGCTGGACTGCTGGCGCCGCCAACTATTATGCCGGGGGGTCAGTCTGCTCCGCCCCGCGTCCAAGGGGGACTGGAACCACCTCAGAATCCGCGGAGACGGGCAGCGGACAGGGTCGGTGTCGGAGGTGGGAGGAGAGAAGAGAGATTGAGGAATCTGCAGATGGCCAATGCTAGCATGACCTCATTAGGGCAATTGGGGCAGATAATGGAATCGGACCGAATGCCGGAGGAGCAGAGTGCGCCGGTACCGCAGAGACGGCGGAGAAGGATAGTGAGAGGGGAAGCGGAGGGATTGTCGAGAAGACTCACTGTGACCACGAGGGAGGAGGGGAGGGCTCTGGGATTGGCGAGAGGAGCGAGTATGAGAAGAGTAAACGTTTGGGACGGTCAGTTGCTCTATTCAAGGCTATCACATAATACTCATCTGGTCGCAGATCTACCCGAGTCTTCGGATGCCCCACCCGCATTCCCATTTCCTACGTCCGCGACCAATCGCTTGCCACCGACATTCGAAGCGGTCGAAGCTAGTGCAACATCGCCACCGACCCTCGACGAATCGGACCTCACCACACCCACCGGCTCGCCCTTGCCCCAAATAACGACAGTTCCGCCTTCACCTCCCCGCTCGCCTCCCCCAACATGGGAACAAGCTACAGGCCTCGTACCGCTATCTGAAGTACCCGACCACTCAGCAGCAGTCGCCTCCACCCATCCTGCAAGACCGCTCCAGACACTGGCAACATCCTCCCCATCCATCCTGATCTCACATGACCCGTCTGGTCCCTCCTCCCCTGGATCGACACACTATGCCTCTGCTCCAAATTCGCCAACCGGGACGGTGATCAGCATCGATGAAGAGATGATCGAAGAAGAGAGAGCGGATAGGAGGATGTGGAATGCCGATCTGTTGGCGGGATACAGCCTCGAGGAAAGAGTCAGGAGAGAGGTTTTGCGACGAACGAGGGCTGAGGGAGTTATGAGGAGGGGGAGTGCGGTCGAGGAGACAATGTTGGCGAAGGCGAAGGCGGAACCACCGGATCGCATCACTTCAAGGACCGCTGTAAAGGAAGCTCAAACAGCTGTGGAGGACGACTCGACTCGGGAGGAAATGCCGGCCACGGAAGGAGAGCCAGCTACGCCTACATTAGCAATGTCTCCGCCAACTCCTGCACCCGAGGTTCGAGATCGGATATCGGAGACGCTCGACGACATCCGCATTCCGACTCCGACGTTGCAGCCAGAGGAGACTCAGGATGCATTCATGACGCCAACACTGGATCCGACGTCAGCGGTGGGGGATCCGGCTGTGATCGAAGTCATCGATTTGTCGACCTCGCCGACCCCTCCGAAAACACCGCCCGTGTCACCGCCAAAAGCAGTGCTCCTCGCCGGTCCGGATCCTGCTCCTGATGCCGAAGCTCCGTCTGATGCTCTCGCAGCGCACCCGCCTGTCGACGATATCCCTGCAGCCCCGGATCTTATGGAGGCTGTGACGATCGCAGAGAGCACTCAAGAAGCGCTCACTCCCTCAACTGCATCACCTGTTGAGGATGCTGCTGGTTTCGAGACTACTTGTCGCGTTGAAACCGCTGAACCACCGGAGACCACTACGGGTGCTGGGCCCGTCGAGCAGCTTGGGCAAGCGGCATCGACAGGAGAGGCTATGCCGAGGAATGGAACCCTGACGTCGGCCCGACTTTCATCATTGGAGGGCGTGCGCGAGACACCAATTCTTGGCGCCTCGACCGCTACGACCAAATTTTCCATCGAGAGCTCTTCAGATCAGCTCGTGGCCGGACCTCCTACTGAATCGCTAGCCTCGGTCGCCATGGACGAAGTGTCGGGCGAAATCAACCCGACTCAGGCTGCAGTAGAGAAGTCTCCCGCCCCCTCAAGCACAGCGGGATTTGCCGCCAAATCTGTCGCTGGACCTTCACTGAATGAGGTCTCTGACATGTCCCCTAGCGTAAGATCTCGACTCCCGTCTGTCGAGGAGCAGCCCGTCAACGCCTCATCCGAAGCAGCCGAAGATGTCGTCCTTGGAATCCCTCCGCCGACCCGCAAGCTGACTCGTGGCAAGGCAATCCGGCGGTCCTCTTCCGGACTCAAGTCCTCCCCGTCTTCGGCCAGCCGAAGATCGTCAAAGCGCGACTCTGATCCGCCGCCTCCGCTTTTTGCTTCTCCGAACTATGCTTTCCCATCCTCTTCGCCTCAGCCGGCACTGGCCGAACTGCAGCGCTCACCCGAGCCCGTCAGAGTGGGCTTCGTCCATCGCGTTTCCGCCCCGACCATACAGGAGGAACACGTCTTCGCGGCTCGCTCGAGAGCAAGCAGACTATCGGCGGATCAGACCGCGCAGGAGAAAGCTGATCGTCTACTGCCGATCGAGGACTCCCGACCTGGCTTTGCGCACGTTTCTGAAGCATCGCCGTCGACACCCGAGCCTGTCCTGCTACCTCATAGGGAAGCAGCGATGAAAAGACGGGAGCTGGCACTGGCGGCGTCTCGCTCCAAGTCCGAACCCGTGTTTACTCGAAGCAAATCCGGCCCTGTCATGCCGTCGGGACCTCTCATTGATTTGAGCGACTGGTCGCACCGCGTTCACCCTGAGCATTGGCGCGAGCTGCTGGTTCTGGCGCCATCCACAGCTGAGCTGCTGCTGCTGCAGCTGCTCGAGGAGGAGCTAACGCCAGTCGCGGAGACATCTGCTCAGGCGGCAGCAAGGGCTGCAGCGATGGGAACCCCGCCTCCTTCACCTCCCAAAGCAGGCGATACCTCCCGGCCAGCGTCCATCATCTCTTTGGCTTCCGAAAGGCGGACACCACCACCACCTCCACCTCCATTGCGCGTTCGATCTCCGCGTGTAGGTCAAGAAGGGCTGTCGCGCAAACCATCCATCCTGTCTACAGCTTCCTCACCGATCACTCCCATGCCGATCCATCCTCCTACTTGTACAAAAGGTTCGCCTACGCCTCGTGCGCTTCGCCCTAGCTTTCCCACCCGCCGTCCACCCCCCCCTCCTCCTTTATTCCTTGACAAAGCGGCTTCTGCGGAAGAGGAAACGCCGATCGATAGTCCGCCACCTGTGCCTCTGCGACCCCCTCCTCCAGCATTCGAGTCTCGCCCTACTCACGATCGTAAAGACTCCTCATTCACTAGCTCAACATCGTCATCGATATCAGAGAAAGCGTCTGTTCTCGCCGCCCCTACGCTTTCAGCCTGGAGAGCGAAACCGCGAAGTGTTATGCTATCACGACCACGTGGTCCGAGACCTCCTCCACCACCGCCGCGGCCATGGGCCAGAGTCGTGATTGATACCCTCGACCTCGAGCCTGCTCCCCGCCCCGTCGGAGATCGAACCTCGTCGGAAATTCCGCTCGTTATCGATACCAGCGAGCCCGGGTCCCCTCTATCCGCTCGATCCCCCATTCGATCTGCTTCAGCTCAGACTTTGCGTTCGCGAATATCCACACCGCGGCGTCCGGAGTATACCGATCTGGACGTGCTTGTTTCCCGTCTCGAAGGCTCCGGGCGGGAGTACGAGGTGGGTTAAATCTTCTCCTTGTCTTCCTTAGCTAACAGAGTCCCAGGGTTTCTCTCAGATCGCATCCTTCCTCGGTCCAGCCAAGGATCCAGCTGCATCACAAGCGGCGCTCTCGACTCTTCTACCCGGACCAATCCTCGTCGATTCACGTCGCACCACTCCTCAGGGCAAGGTCAAGCTGAAACTTTCACTCCTCGGGGTACGAGTCACAAAGTGCCCGATCTGCCTGGTGCAGTTCAAGGAGAAGGATCAGGCTGTTATGTTGCCGGAATGCAGCCATGTGGCGCATGAGGGTTGTGCGAGGAGATGGTTTAGGGAGGAGGGGAGGTGTTTTGTCTGTAGAGTCGCGTTGAAGGAGGGGGAGGGAGTGGTTTGAGGGAAGTTGTGGGCTGGAGATCTGGGTATTCGCACATTTGGACATTCCGCATGATTTGCAACGTGTAGCCATTACGACGATGTAGCTCTTCGACGGAGATGCGTGAAGGTGACGAATCGATTGAGACCGCCAGCTACCGTATATCTAGATTCACTGCGCGGCGTTTTCAGGTAAGGCCCCAGGCGTACTCAGCCATTCGATCTCTCGAGAATGAAGCGAAGCATTTGCGCCTTCTCCGTCCGGCGTCGTAGCACCGGTCTGCTAATTGACTCGGCCAGCCAATCAGTCCAAAAAGAGCAATAGCATCGTAAGGTCATCAAATCCTCCCCATCTCCCTCCATCCTATCCCGCTCATTGCGCCAAGATCGATCTCACAAACGAATGATAATTGATCTGTCCGTCCCTGTCCAACCCGCCGTCAGCACAAAGAAGAAATGGAGGGTGGGCCGACTCACTGAACCGGAAAACCCTTGAGCAGCTCATCCACCTCATCATCCGACATCTTCTCGCCGAGTTGGGTGAGGACGTAGCGTAGTTCGCCAGCGCCGATGAAGCCGTTCCCGGCTTTGTCGAAGACCTGGAAGCCTTTGATGAACTCGTCTGGTGGAGGACGGGGTAAGGGTGGGATCGGAGTAGGGGGGGCGAGGGTAGGCGGGAGGCGGGAGAGGGAGGGAAGGCATACGGAGGTAGGCGGAGGGAGGAGGGGGGAAGGAGAAGTATCATCATTACTATCGCAATTATGGGAAATATCGCAGTCATGGGCAGGTGGGGATAGGCCGCTTTGTCTTCCAGCTGACATCAAGGCTAGGTCTAGCGCGACTCACCGGCTGTCCCGGCAGGCTTCCAACCATCTGGCCGATTCAAGACCTGCAGGAATTGGTCATAGCTGACTACTCCTGCCATCAGCATACACCCCACACCGTTCATTCTCTCCCGAGAGTGGCGACTTGAAAGTGCACTTACAGGTCGTCCCTATGCTCTGCTCGAGCTGCGATACCTCCGCTTGAGTGGGATTCTGCCCTAGCGATCGAAGGAGCTCGCCGAGCGATTCTCGGGGAACCTGCCCTGTACCTCGTTTGTCGAAAAGGGCGAAGGCTTCACGGTATTCTGGAAAAGAGCCCCATCAGGACATATGGATGCGAACACGTTGGGTGGTAAGGATAGACAAGTGATCAACGGTCGAGGGGTTGAAGAGGGTTGGAGACGAACCTGCGTTGTTGCCAGACTAACTTCAGTTGTCAGCTTGGGACGTTTTGACACTTGGTCCGTGAATGGCTCACCATGACCGGAAGGTGGAGATTAGCAGACGGTGAGACTGTAAAGTGATGGAGAGAGACTTGATGTCCTCGGGCTGTTGTATTTTGATACAGCCACCAAAGCTGAAACGTCTCGCGCGAGGCCCATGACTTTGGACGCGTCCTGCGGAAGCTTTTCAATCAGAAATTTCGCTATTTCCGTCATTTATCCCGTTTCGCTTTCCGCTGCAATGTCGCCACATTCAAACTTTTTTGACTCCTTCTCTTCGTCTTCGATGACCCCTGGTCTATTTTCCTCAGCCAAAGCACAATCAACCCATCCTACACCGTTCCGTTTAGATAATCACCCTGTCCTCTCTGCATAGACGAAACAAAAAAACGCTAGCCGTTCCTTTTACCACAATCCTTTCCCAGCCTTATCAAGGACCGTACACCCTCTCGCCACCGGCGTTTACCTCTCAAACACAGCATGACGACTAGCGATGTCCTCACCAATGGCACCACCAACGGTACTCATGGTCTAGAGAAGAGCTTCAGTATGTCCGCCATTGACTGGTTCTTCAAGACCGCTGATTCAGTATGGCAGAGTCAATCACCCTGAACCCTGAGCGTCCAGCCTATGTTCCGCCGCACTTGCGGAACCGTCCTCAAGCCGCTGCACCTCCTCCTCAGGCTTTCCACAGCCCGCCTGCTACAGCACACGCTCCCATCCCGGCGACCAACGGTACGAATGGGTACCACCCGCAGACTGGCCTTCCAACCCCAGCGCCAACCCCAACTCCGCCTCGCGGCCCTTACGTTCCGCCAACCGCTCGTCTCGGCGCGACCGCCTCCACTCTTGACGCTGGCGGCTGGGGAGCGACGGGGAAGCCTTCGAGTGATGTAAGGAGCTATGGAGGTGGTGGTGGCGGCGCGCCGCCGGGCTATGGCCTCTGGAAGAACGGGCATGTAATTGGTCAGAGGAACCAGACGATGGAGAAAGAGCTATATGGCGATGTGGGAGATGGCGCGCATGTGGTGAGCAGATGCTGCACGGCTCTTTCAACCTCGACTGACTTGGTATAGGTTACCGGGATCAACTTTGACAAATACGCGGACATCCCTGTCGAAGCTAGTGGGACTGGCGTTCCCGAGCCCGTTCTCGAGTTCACCAATCCGCCGATCGACCCTGTCCTACTCGAGAACATTGAGTTCGCTCGCTACACCACGCCGACTCCCGTTCAGAAATACTCCATCCCGATCGTGGCTGGTGGTCGGGACCTCATGGCGTGTGCCCAGACTGGTTCCGGCAAAACCGGCGGATTTCTCTTCCCCATCCTTTCGTCTGCCTTCACCTGTGGACCATCCGCGCCACCTCCGGACACATCATATGGCTACGGCAGGAGGAAGTCCTACCCCACCGCCCTTATCCTCGCCCCGACCCGCGAGCTTGTGTCTCAGATTCACGAGGAAGCGAGGAAGTTCGCCTACCGCTCTTGGGTCCGCCCAGCAGTCGTGTACGGTGGTGCCGATATCGGCCAGCAGATCCGCGCTCTCGACCGCGGCTGCGATCTCCTCTCCGCTACTCCGGGTCGCCTTGTCGACCTCATCGAGCGCGGCAGGATTAGCCTCTCTAACATCAAGTACCTTGTGCTCGACGAAGCCGACCGCATGCTCGACATGGGTTTCGAGCCGCAGATCAGGAGGATCGTGGAGGGCGAGGACATGCCGGGTGTCGAGTTCAGGCAGACCCTCATGTTCTCCGCGACCTTCCCGAAGGAGATCCAAATGCTCGCGAGGGCGTTCCTCAAGGACTACGTCTTCCTATCGGTCGGCCGCGTCGGTTCGACTTCCGAAAACATCACTCAGCGCATCGAGTACGTCGATGACCAAGACAAGAAATCTCTGCTCCTCGATCTGCTTCTCGCCGAACCGGCTGGTGGGCTCATTCTGGTCTTCGTTGAGACCAAGCGCATGGCGGATGCGCTTTGCGACTTCCTTTGTGCTCAGCGCCACAATGCGACTTCCATTCACGGTGATCGCACCCAACGTGAGCGTGAAGCAGCACTGCTTGCCTTCCGCACCGGTCGTGCTCCCATTCTCGTCGCTACAGCCGTCGCTGCCCGCGGTCTCGACATCCCGAACGTCACCCACGTCATCCTATACGATCTCCCGACCGACGTAGCAGAGTATACCCATCGCATCGGTCGTACGGGTCGAGCGGGAAACACTGGAAACTCGACTGCCTTCTTTAATCGCAACAATCTCTCCATCGGTCGTGATCTCATCGACCTACTCAAGGAGGCTCACCAGGATGTGCCACAGTGGCTTATGGACGTCTCGTCCGAGCGCTCTTTCGGGGGCTTCGGCAGCAAGCCAAGTGGACGAGGACGAGGAGGAGGTGGATATGGGGCCCGTGCAGCTGGGGGGCGGGATGCGCGAGTCAGCGGTGGAGGCGGGTTCGGGGGTGCTCCGCGCGGCGGGTCTGGCTATAGTAGCGGCGGCTTCGGCGGCGCTGGATATGGGGGAGGAGGCGGTGGGGGCGGATTCCCGCCGCCCTCGGCGTCCTCTGGCGCCAGCTGGTGGTAGGCGATGCCTGCTGTTCGATGTGAATTATACCCGGCTTCCGACTCGTTCTCGATTTCGCATTCCGACTCGCTCCGACTCGTCCCCTGTACAGTATTTCGCCATCGCCTCGGCATCGCAAGTATTCGTTTAACGACTCCCTTTCCACCGTCATGCGACATCAATGACGTCCTCTTCATTTCAACTGCTTCCCACACACACCCAATCCCGCGCTGGACGCAGCTAGAAATCATGGACGTTACGACCAGCATCATACATGGGAGACACCAAAACGCAGGCTTGTATCAAAAATTCGCCGAAGGCGCTGGGCGCTTCGATATCCTTTCCGACGCTATGTTTTTCTCGGTTTCTCGAAACCGTTCAATTGTCACGGCACACGATAACACGACATCACGACAATGACTTCCGCTCCTCCGCCCATCAAATATAGAAGGGTGATGTAAAATTCTGGGAGTCTGGTCGTGGACATTTCTTGCCACTATCATGTGCTTTGGGATCTGCGCTTAGAAGGGGCTAGAAGAGGCCCTCGCAGCGCGATGTGGTCCTATGCATAGATTGAACACACTGTGTCCGTGACTCAGCGCTGATTCATCCAATCACGTGAGCGAGATCCGGGATGTTGCATTCTCGATTGCATCCGCACTTCAAGCTCTTGTCCCGTCAACTCCGTCCCAAGCATCTCAGTGTATAAAAACACCAGCAGGCAAATCTTCCTCGCACATTCACAGCGCACTTGATCCATTCAAGGGCCTTCATCATGGCCACTTCCCAGACCGCAGTCTTCCTCGAGGACAAGATGCTCGCCAAAGCGATGACCACTAACCTCGAGAAGGTGGAGGGAAAGTACGTCCTCCTTCGCCCCCCTCGTTCCTCTTTCCCAAAGGACTAGACTGATCGACGGTGCAGCTGGTACTTCAAGGAGGCTGCCCTTCTTGATCGGGGGAAGTATACCGAGTCCAAGACGCACACTCATTGCCCATGGAAGGGTTAGTCATCCTCCCTCTGACCATCAGACTGCGATCTCCCGTCCAAGGCGGGGAAGTACCTGTACGATCCGATTAGGGTGATGAAGAGCTGATCGGTGTCCAGGAGATGCGAGCTACTTCAACTATGAGGCTGAGGGAGGGAAGGTGATCAAAGACATCGCTTGGTCTGTCATACCCCTGCTTCGGGATCAAAAGCTGACCACTTTCTTCCCCCTAATCCGTTGCCTAAAATGCACTCCGATCGCCGTATCTTCCCGCTGGCCGAACCCCCTTTTCCACCCGGTCTCATATATTCGTTCGATGAGACAGGTTCTATCCCAAACCGAAGGCTGGCGCGGAACAGGTTGCTGGCCGAGTGGCGTTCTACCTGGGCAAGGTCCCGGGGTTGAAGGTCGGGGTCCCACCTGTAGACTGAGGGAGTCGCTCGACAGTCAAGAAGCGAGGGCAGATTTCACTGACTGAATATAGTTTTATCATGCAGGCAGTAGTCTGTTCACATAGTACAGCGACAAGCCTAACATCCGAATCTGTCAAGAACACCGTCAAAAGGCTCGGCCCGCCTATCTGCTGACCTTGAACCTGACTGCATACCCAAGCCACTTCAGTGATCAGCATAGAGGTAATAGTCCCATGTACGCAGTGGACTGCCGATCGCGTAGATCGGTGTCATTACGGTAACCTCGCTACGCAATACAGTGTCGAGAATACAGGATCCAAGCTGATTCTAATCTTGCTGACCCTCATGCTAAGTGGCTTTCGCGGTCTCTGCGAGGAGGTCAAGTCCTCTCAAAGATCAACCAAAACAGGATAATGAACCGGTACGATTTGAACTGCTCAACCTCCGTCTGTGCTTAACCCAAATTAGACCCATCATCCAAATCCTGAATATCTAAATAGATCGCTTGGACCCTCATTTCGGACTGTCCGATCAGTCCTCGGGCCGTCTCACCCGCAGGTGTAAGACGTCGTCTGACCGGATCATCACAAGTCAGCGGTCCGTCCCGCATCTCCTCCCAATGGCTCAAGGGCAGGACCGTGCTCTCTATGACGTGCTCGATCTTCGTATCTGCATACACGTTGTGGTCCTCCAGCTTGAACCTGCGCTCGACTGGATCCAAAGGGGGGACCTTCGAATCAATGAATCCGTTGAGACGCATGTAACATGATTTCCAATCGGCGTATCCCTGGTGCATCTGGGTGTACGCCTCCTCGTCGTTCCTCGTGCTACTGCATACCCATTCCTGGTCGGGGTCTTCGGTCTTGTCGATGATGCTGAACCAGATGTCGGTAGCTCTATCCCATGCAAGCTCCTCCTCTTGTTTGAGCCGGTTATATCTATCCTGCTGATTGTCTGAAGCTCGGCCGCGTCGAATTGACTCCGATCCACGGGTCGGGCTTGCCTCATACTGCTCTTCCACGCTACTCGCAGGCAACACAGTATCATCGTCAGTCATTGTAATTGCTTGAGTGGGCTTGTCCCCACTCATGACGGTGTCGTCCGCGAATCGATGGAGCATGAGTGGATCGATTGTGGGAGGATGGACGCTAGCGTCTGGATGTTGGTACATTGGGAAGTACAGTCGACCGGCGGTTAGGTTGGGAATTGAAGGAATGGCTATCGTTGTTCTCGAGAATGGCCACATCTCATCCCTCTTTGCATACCCTGCAAAGGAGAGTCCAAAGGGTGAAACATGAATCCTTCTCGTTCTGCTTGAAGCGAGCTCGCAGCCGCATTTAGTCACCGAAGCATCCATCGCATACGCCATATACACATAGTAGTCTCGCCGCATCTAATCAGCCTCGCCAAACCCAGCAGAACATTACGAGATCAAGCGCAGATGTTGGGTGGAGGCGCCGAGATCGTATCTTTCAAAAGGATCGAGCGCATCATAATCGAAGATATCTGCTTCATCGACGGGAATCTCATCAAGCTGGAGGATCGAATCATCGGTCATTTCCAGGAGATCACCGATCGTTCTGGTATCCTTGCCGTCGGGAGCAAAGTTGAGTCTCGTCAACTGGAGGAGACCAAACATGCTGACCATTTCTTTGGACTGGTTGCACTGGCTGTCGAGTGGATCATGCGACACCGGGCGGTTTCGGATTTGTTCAGCCAAGGGCAGAAAACACGAGAGCATGCTTGATTCCATACTCCCCATCGATGGAAGAGCCCACGCGAGTCATCGTGACCTTGCGCCAATCGGTGCGGTGTTGCGAGCGGCGCGACGTGTGATCCAATCGTCATCGGGATGGTCTAATGTCAAGGCGCGTACCGTCCTTCTAGTAGAGATTATTCTCCAACTCGCGAGTTTTCATGTTCCAACCCGACTCGAGATGAGCTACGATGGAGCCGATCCGAGTCTCCGTCGAGGCTTGTTGCAGCTTGCGTCGGGGCAGCGTAAGATGATGGAGTCGACTTGACGTCATAACGATTTCGTGGGTGGAGATTTCCTGTGTGGGGATTGTTGATAGGTGACGTGGTGAGATAGATTCCACGGGGGAATCACAAGGGATTGGTCTGCGAATTTGCCTCGTGTGACCGTCACAAAGCGCACGCTTGCTCTGTAAGATCAGCAGATCACACGCAACGTGCATTTCTCACCGTTTTGCACGACATTCTTGGCTCCTTTGGCGTAGACTGTGGGCATGTAAGCAATCACATCTTCGATGGAAGGTTTCAAAGAAGGTAAGTGCCACGAATTTATCAATAATGTTATGAGATTCCCGATCGAGACCTCCAAGACCGTCAACTGCGCAGCTACGATTGTCTTCTTGCTTCATACCCTTGAGCAAGCATGATCTTGGTGGGCTCTGTCATCGCCTTGTCAATGTACCATGAGATAAACCCTAGCTCATTCGCGGATCATGTCGACGGTCCGTCGCCCATCAATTGCTCCCGATCATGATCGGCCTCCCAATTTACGACGATTCTCGAGCAAACCGGCACCACCGCTAGCCCTTCCGCTAGCCGCGTCCTCAAGTCCTCGCCGGCACGATGATAAGGATGGTACTAGCGTGCCCCAGTCACGTCGACGGACTTTTGGGCCAGGATGGTTTGCGAAGGGGATGAGGAATGATATACGAGCTAGAGTGCCTTGGTACTGGTCGGATTGGGCGGATGCTTGGAACTACCGGGTCATCCCGGCTACATGGGTGAGCAGTCTAGCTAGAGCTGGGAGGTGGAAGCTGAAATCGCATTCAGTTCATCTTCTTCGCGAATGTCTTCCCAGGGATCGCTTTCTCGCTCGACCTCATTGTAATCGGTCTCGCATCAGAGAGACGGACCATTATTGATGAATTGTGCAGGAAACGACGGGCCAGTATGGTGTACAGGAGGTTCTACTTGCATCGGTAGGCTTTCTTGAACTGTTTTAGGCGGGGAAGCTGATTGAGCACAGTTCATGGCGGCATTCGTGGCATCTTTTCTCGGTGGACAGCCGCTGCTCATCTCAGGTGTCACTGGTGAGCAATACGCACATCAGAGTTTCAAAGCGCTAAATCCTGTCCAAGGCCCGATCACCGTCTTCAACAAGACGATCTACGATATCTTCGAGAAGCAGGCGAACGCGCCCAACTACCTACACTTTATGGGATGGACCTACCTATGGGCGGCTATCTTTCATTGGGTCGCGTCGGTCTGCAACGGTAGGCGCGTCGCTCACCACCTCATAAGACGCCGAATTATCCTCAGCTGTGCGGGGTTTGAAGTATGTCACGAGGTTTTCGTGCGATACCTTTGGATTCTACGTCGCTTCCGTATACGTCCAATACGGGATCCAGACGGTTACCAGGCAGTTTCAACAGTCCTCCACCACAGCCGCTTTTTTGGGAATCATGTAGGTACTTCTCATCAGTGCAAGCTGTTCTGATCACGTCTGGTATAGTCTTGCCCTGATCACGCTCGTTACTCCGCACTATTTCACCGCGGTCTCAAAATCGGGCTACATCGGCCGTCAGTTCCGACGCTTCTGCTCGGACTACGGCATGCCGATTACGATCATCGCGGCCACCGGTCTGGCCTATTGGGGTCGATTTGACGGGTAAGGGCATCGCTCTCTTCCCCTAATAATGCTGATTGCGAGGTCAGGTATGTACTGGAGTCTTCAATGACGCTCCCGACGACGGATGTGTCCTTCCAGGCCGCCAACGGCAGGCCGTGGCTCGTCTATTTCTGGCAACTCGAAGGGAAGTACGTCGGCATAGCTCTGCCCTTCGGCTTTGTCCTCTTCGTTCTCTTTTACTTCGACGCGAACGTCTCGGTACGTCCCCGTTTGTCGACACATGGGGGCCCCTGATAATAGATCTGGGCAGTCTCTCATCGCTCAAGGATCTGAATTTCCACTCCTAAAACCGCCAGGATTTCACTGGGACTTCTTCCTGCTCGGAATCACCACCTTCATTGCTGGTCTTCTCGGAGTCCCCGCACCTAACGGTCCGTACCAGCCTAAGCGCGCCGTCGATCAGCTGTTGACATCAGCTCAGGTCTCATCCCGCAAGCACCATTACATACCGCTTCTCTTGTCGTCTTGGGCTATGAAGACACCTCTTCAGCTTCTTCCGGTACGGCTGTTTCTACGCCCGTTCAGCCCGGCATCCAAGCAGATGGTGGCGATGGCACCGTCATCCAGTTGTCAGATATGGAGGACGGCATCTCTTCTACCCTGCCGAAGAGCAGTAAGAGGAACGGCTTAAGGTGGCGTTCAAGCGTGAAGAGGCAGCGGAGCGAGATCGGAGCGAATGCTGGAAAGAAAGAGGTGCCGGTTGCAGTCGTAGAGCAAAGGGTATCAAATCTGGCTCAGGGCTGCTTGTGTGGGTCTTCCTCCTCGTAGTGGGAGACCACTAATGCGGATCCAGGTCTCGTATTAATGACAAAGCCGTTCGAGCATGTACTAGGCCTCATTCCCAAGGGAGTCTTGGCTGGCCTCTTCGTTTGTCTCGCACCGCTTGAAGAACCGCACGCTGATCTCCGGGCCTTATCAGTGGTACATGGGTACAGACGCGCTTTTGTCGTCCGGCGTGACGAGCAAGATGTTGTATCTGATCCAAGAACGGCGGACGACCTCACCTGATCATCCTCTCAATAAGGTCCGCAGGTCACGGATCATTCTGTTTACCGTCGTGGAACTCCTTGGGTTTGGCGCGACCTTTGCTATCACTCAGGTCAATCAAGTTTCGTGCTCTGGAAGTACGCAAGCTTATTGATGTGACGCAGACCATCGCCGCGATCGGGTTTCCGATCATAATCACCTTACTTGTACCCGTACGGGTGTTCATTCTTCCACGATTAGGTTTTTCGCAAGAGGAGTTGGACATCTTGGACGGACCGGTTGCGAGTCCCTTTGTTAGTGCCACTCGCTTCGATTCGGTCGAGACTGACGCAGTTGCTCTTGCAGACTATGGAGTCTGTTGGTGGATCACTTTAATCTTGTATCAATCAGAAACATCTAGACGCATAGCATACGGCCAGATATCGAGGGTGAAACACCACGTGGATTTGTTCGCGTCGTCAAGAGCGCGCGAAGCAATTTCTCCTGAAAGCCTCGAATCATTAAATTCATTCTGACGGTCGACAAGAGAGTGCTGTATGAAGCACAGAGTACACCCTGATCCCTTCGATAGCATCACAGACTCTCACTGATCATCATCGAGTTCATTGTCAGCCAAAGCAAAAGTTGCATTCGCTCTGTGGCATTCCCTCACCATCCCCGCCCATCATTTCAATCACCGGCAGAAGCAGTATTCACGATCCAACTGGCGCTTTCTGAGCTACCTTGGTAGCTCCAGATCTCCGCCAAGATTCAACCTGCCTGTTAGTCTCTTCTGCTCCAGGCTACGCATCGTTCATGAGTCATAGCTCCGTCACTCGGCCCCAACAAGGGGTTCAAGGAATCCCGTCGTCGTCTGAACCGAACCTCTCTTGTACCCAACCTACCTACCATGCCTCCAGCCACTGCCGCTTCCTCCATCTTCCTCACGCCCACCACTCAACGCCTCGCGATCCGTGCCGCTTTAGCCGTCCTCAGCATCCTCATCTTTCGCGCCATCTTTTTCCCCAGCAATACCCCATCCGCCGAGATCCAGTCGCATGGCGTACTCGAACGCGTCCTCATGACGGACAAGTACCTCGATGTCAGCAGATATCCGTTCCTTCAGTCACGGCAGGGACGGGATCTTCGGCCAGACCTGTTTGATATGGAGGTGACGAATGGGATTTTGGACTTTTGGACGAGGTTCCAGAAACCGTTCATCATGGCGAAGGATACCGCGCATCTCGACACTCAGATCATGAGGAGTGTCGTCGATGATCTACTCCAATTCAACGGTTGGGTCGCGGCGGCGTGTCCGACTCTCGTCCGACCATTTGGGCAGAACAGTCGGGACGATCATTATGAGGATCTCGCCAGTCAGGATAACCTATACTACATCGCGATCGTCATCCACTCCGCCGACCACTTCCTCGTCGACCAGCTCGCCATCATCGTCCAACTCGCCCGACGGCTCGGGACTCGTAATTTATTCGTATCGATGCTCGACCAGGCCTCGATAGACTCGACACCGACATTAAGCGATTTATGCGAGGCGGTCATGACCATCCTCGGAATAGCATTCCGGATCAGAAGAGTACCACCGATGACAGTCGATCCGGCCGCGACATACTACCCACTCGAAGAAGCCGAAGCACGCAACCTCGCGCTCGAGCCGATGCATGAGCTCTGGCATAGGAGGAGCATCAAGTTTCACCGTGTCATTTGGCTGAAAGGATTCACTTGCCCCAATGATGTGCTGGAAAGTCTCCGGGTCAGTGAGGTGAATAATGCGGCTATGGTTTGCGGGATGGACTGGGCGGAGCATAATGGTTTCTTCATCTTTTCCGATCGGTCAGTCTTTTGGGTCTTACAAGCACAGTTGAGCTGATTGTGTGGCGTGACAGGTGGCGTACACGAGACATCGAGGGCAATTTGTTCCGTCAAGCCAAATCGAACTCCAAGCCCGAAGCTGGACCACCCCGTGATCAAATGGGTACCGAGCGATTCAAATCCCATCTCCCCCTCCAAGTCTTCTGCTGCGAATCTGGCACCCATGTCGTCGATCCCGAACAGAGCTATTACCGTGACATCGCATATCGCGCTTCCCCGCTTGGCCACAATCTCTCGACAACGCAGCAACAGCCCTACTGGGATCCGGAGACGCAATGCATGGACTCGACGCAGATGTGGTTCTGTCGTGATCTGTGGACTGATGCAGCGCGAGGTGGGCTGAAAGAAGGGAGAAGGTCGGGACACCAGAAGCTGTCGAGTGGACATAAGCGAGATCTCAGCCAACACATGCCGCGAGAAGTGGTAGAAGATCGAGCGGTGGAGATAGAGATTGCTCAACGGAAAGTCCAGACGGAAAACGCCGAGCGGGAGGCAGCGTTGGAGAGACGGCAAGGACCTGGACAGCCACCACCGAAGCCCGCAGATGCCGCGAGGAAAGGGGATGAAGATCAGGGAACCGACGTGGACGCGATCGACGAAGACGCCGCGAACCCCCCTCCGGAACCTCTCAAACCGCAGGACCTGCCAGCCTCGGCTTTCCTCATTCCCAACTCCGCATTCACCCCAGCTCGCATCCTTGTCAACCCGAGATGCGTGACGACCTATGGAGGGGTGTCCCATACTCAGCTCGCGCTCGACTTGTTTGGCGGACCGCACGAGCAGCCGGAGAACACGGATGGAGCGTACGTGCTCGGTGATTGGGCGGGACCACCGGATAGCTTTGTGTGTCAGGAGATGAGGACGACGGGTGGGAGGACGGCTCCGAAAAGTCAGCGCAGAGTTGGGTTCTTGCTGCAGAATGAGGTGAGTTTAGCAGGTAAAGCAGAGGGTACCCAAGAATGACGATCGTGATAGGTGGGCATCTAGACGAGCGGGCATCACGATACACCAGTCATGACGGCATACCATAGGATTAGATGATTATGAAGCTCTGGATATCAACGCGGGTGGTTTCGTGGGCTTGTGATCGGTTGCTTTAAGAAACCGGTGATCCACCAGAGGACTAACGGGCAGGCATGTTCGCCAAGAACCCCTCGACTGCAATATCGTACGTGCGTCGCGGTCTCAGGTAGAGTGGCCGAATTGACCGCCAGCTCGGGTGCATAAGGGCTACGGATTTCCGCCCATAGGGGAAATCGCCACGGGTCCCCGAGGCCGGAGATCGCTTCTGGTAGGGCGCCGAGGAACATGGGCGATATCCCATTACGAGATCGACGATCGGCAACACCAAACTGTCCAACGGAACATATCGTTTCGCAGATCACGAAACCCAAACATGCCGACAAACCTCATTGCACAACTGATGGACCACTCGGGTATGCATCGGAACGATGCTTCTTACGGATCCCCACATTAGGCGCATATCATGTTCCACGGAAGGATCATGTGTCCTGAGTGATCCTGGGAATTCGTTCCATCAGAAAATGCTGATGCAGGGTATGCTCTTGCAACGAGCAGGCTCTATTGATAGCTACCGAACGTGTTACGAAGTGGAGCTCAAACGACCCATACGATGGGATGCCCGAGGTGGCGTTTTCGGCCACACGGCTGGGTCGAGTATCAACAAGGCGAATGAGCATATGAGGGAGGCCTCAACGTGACATGTTTGGTCAGTCTCCGACACCAATCGGCTCGCCTCACCGTCATTCATGCCAACCATCGCTCTCCGGCTGTTCGCCGGACTCACCGCTCTCGCTGGGCTGACCTCTGCGTTAAGTTTCGCACCGGTCCTCGCAGGATGTTTGTCTACGAGCTATGATATTTCCCCGGTCACAGAAATGAACCCTGGGGAGGTCACCATCACGGATTGCGCGGTACATGTCTGCGGATATCACGAATCACATCAGTTGAATGTCGTCTCTCTAGAACTACTGCTAAATAATAACAATGAAGATACCATCTACTCGTACTGGGTCTCACAGGGTCCCCTAAATTTAGGCATCTGCATCGGTTCCTCGGGTTCGCCTGGCGAAGTTGATTGGGCTGCTTCGACTGTCAGCTTCAACGCATGTGGAAACGATCAGATCACTGGGAGTGGATCCGTGGCAGCGGGCGATAGAGAGCTGATGACGATACGGTTGACGGTCACTCGGTTGACTTTGACTTCGGTGGCAGATACGGGGGATACTCGGCCCCATCGGACAGTCTTCATGGCAACGGGTATTACACTCCCGATGCTTGCTTTCAGCTCTGCGAAAACTACCACCAGGCCGCTTACGGCCCGGGCAGTGGTATGTGCATTTGCTCCGGCGGGTGCAGCTTTGGCACCTGCAATGGCAACGGCACGAGTACTGCGGTCGAGTGTGTGAAACGAATGATGGCACTTAAGTGCGACTTGGTGACCCTACGTTTGCTAGCTGTACGACCCTACCTGGTGCCGCTCTTGGCGGTGTCACTTGTACTAGCGGACAGTGCATGGCCTTCAGCTGCAAGCCGGGATACCGACTCCATGACCACGCCTGCATTCTTGCATGAGCGCCCCGGATCCGACGCTGAGGACGGATGATCATCCCGCGGCGATCTGACCAAGACTGACCCCCTTTCCTCCCTCTCCCATCACTCGATCTTATCTATCTTCCCGGTTCTCTCCGATTTCTATTTCCTTCTCTTCATCAAGCCGAGCCTTCACGCTCATTTCGACCTCTTTCGTTGTTTTGGGCTTCTGGTATGCTTTCTTGAGAGCAGATAAGGCCGGTAGTATCAACATGGACGATTCGCTTTCTCTGGTGTACCCCTGCAATCATTCCCAAACATGAAGCCGAGCACAGGGGTTGTCACAGCGTGGATCAGCCAGTCAATCGGTTCGACTCATGGTGATAATCAGCTCGGGTAACAGGGTGACCCAGAGCCGTTTGGGATCGTTCGGCCCCCTCTGCTGTCGGATGTCATTATGCCCTACGACTCTGACAGAGCCATGAGAAGGGACCGAGCGCCACCGGAAGTCTCCCGTCGAGCGTCTCGCGGCGGCTGCCACTCCGACAGTGAAATTTCGAATAGAACCGGTCTCCCGGGCCGAGTTCTGTTCCTGAGGAGCGGCTCTCGCCATCAATCCCTTCAGGAACCACCCTACGGCCGTGCATAGGAAGTTGCACAGACCCCATTTGTCACTCGCAACAATCTTCCCGATCCAGGTCCAACGTCCCTGTCAGGTCTGTTCGGATGAAATCCGGGACGCGGATTACCTTTTTAGACACCGGGAGATCATCACCTCATTACCACTGCGTCAGCGAGGGAATGCATGGGTGCCTGCGCGTTCCTCTCGTGCGCTTGGATCTTCGGATGTCAAGCTAAAAGCTCAGCGCTGGTGCCAGGCTGATATGGGGATCTGACCCCTGCATGCGACATCGATGGGCCACTGCCCTTCCGCCGATGTTCAGATCCCACTATTGGTCGATCCTGTATATGGAGACAGCAGAAGTATGCGACTTAGCCGAAGACGCCGAAAGTGTGTGTTTCCATCTTTCGTGCTGGGACAAAAATTCCGTTGGTAAGGCAGTCTCCGCGGCGTACGACCATACAACCGCCGGAACTCAGTAGAGCCGAAACCGCGATTTCCCATCTGGGCATTGATCACTACCCGCGATTATCCGATAATGTCATCCGCCCCTGTACATGTGGTCGTGCACGTTCCCCTTCGTTTCAAAGCAGCGGCCGCAGACCAAACCAGGCACACGGCTCCCGGAATTTAAGGGCGAAATCAATTAGCGGTAGCATAAATCCGAAAGAGTCAGTTTCGGGCCGGAGTTGAGAGTTTTGGTAGTCGTCATGTCAACCCGTCACCTAACGTGCCATTCACATCATCAGAGAGGAAAAGTAATGCTTCGTGAGACAGAAATTTTTGGGTTGGTTTGGCTTCTCAGTCGTACACGGACCATCGAGGTCGGACATATAGGAGGTCATCGGCGAAGAAGCTGGATGACGATAGCGTGGTCGTTGGCCAAAGGAAACTAGCGATACTCAATACACAGACCGCTCAAACTTGGTCTAGCCTACAGTAATAGGGAGGGATCAGCGCGACACCCTAGATACGGTCTCACCGAGGAAAGCGGATCAAGAACAGGGTGTTTTATCGAAGCACAGACACCGGCGGCACGAGGTGACTTTCCGGCGGGAGAACCATCCAAGAGAACACCCTTTTCTTCGAGCGAGAAAATCCACCTCACGACAGCAGGGAGGCCTCCGGGCGCGTCGGAAGTCTTGATACATCAGCCTGGGAGAGCGAGTACGACTGGACAGAGTTTCAGCGGCACGGACCCTACTTCGGACATTTCGGTTGTGATCTCCAATCAGCGGATCTGACCCGCTGTTCTTCGATAAGAAGGCGGGGATGACCTCCCTGCAACCTAGATCGTCTCGATCCAACGCGCCCGATCGCCCTGTCGCTTCCTCATCGTCAACTTCGCCGCGCGTATTCCCCAGCACGGCGTCTGTCGCTTCCATCCCCATCCCACACGCCAATCGCGAACCCAGTCCATACCCATCCCAGTCCCTCCGCTCGCCATCATCCTCGTCCTTCCCCTATCGCCCCCACCTGTACTCTCGTCAGCCGTCCAATCCTCAACAACCGCCGCCCGTACCTCCACCGCCACCCAGCGAGCCGATAAATCTCCCCCGAATACACCTCCCCCGCCCGAATTCAGCTGCACGACTTACCGTCGGAGTCGGTGGCGATACTCCGCCGCTATCGTCTCGCGCCCTAGACAGTCCCTCTTGGTGCGGCGAGTCATCACGCAACGCACCACCGCCGGGCGTATATCGGACTCTAAGCGATTCAGCACGGGGCTTGAACCTCCCGCCTCTCCAATTCACCTCATCATCCGGTGCAGCCCCGTCTCAGCCCAGAAACCCTCCTGCAAGAATGCCTCCTCCGCCTCTCTCCCCCGGACGCGGAACATCGAGCCAAGTTAGCCCTCGGATTTACAACCCTCCGCCTCCCTCCGCCCTTCGACCAACTTACGCAGGCTACGAACCCCCTCAGACCGGACGATGGAAAGACGACCCTTACGAACTCCGATCGCCACCGCTCCGTGGTCTCCCTCGATCGTACTCGCCAGAGAGGTACGCCCCACCGCATTACTATGCGCCACCGCAAGCTTCGAGCTCCCGCGCGAGGACTGGACGGTCTCGGAGCCAATCGACCGCTTCGAGGAGGAGTGAAGAGGCCGTCGAGAGTGTCTCGAGGGAAGTTGGCGCAGGCCCGAATAGACGGATGGCCCATCTCATGTCTGAGCAGAAACGCCGCGAGTACGTTATCACCCCCCAACAATGTCTGCATCTAAGCTGAACACGATTTAAAGGTCGATCAACTCTGGCTTTGCGGCCTTGAGAACCGCGTTGCCCTCATCGATACCTACGGATAGCAAAGCGATCATCCTGCGCAAGGCGGTCTTACACATCAATCATCTCGAAGGACTGCTGCGGGACGCTGGGATCGGGTATGCTGGTCCGCCAACTCCAACGCGGGGCGACTGGGGCGAGGAGGATGTGAAGGAGGACGTGGAGATGGCGGAGGGTGGCGAAGGATCCTGTCGGGACCGAGAGCGGGAGCGGGAGCGTGGGGAGGATGTGAGACCGAGAAGGGGTTCGTAACCGTGAGTTTCGCACTAATTAGCTCGCGGCGACGAATTGGGAAGCGGGACACATAGTCGGCGTGGGGACACACTCCCAGATGACAGGGTCATGTTCTGCCCCGATTTCCTTCTTTACGGTACATGAAACCAGGTCTGCGTGTGCAATTTTCAGGTAAGTAGACGATGTTGTGGATCGATCTGCTACTGCTTCTTTCGATGACATGCCGACTTGAATATGCGTCATGCGGTTCTCAGGAAACCAATTGTTCTTTTGCATCGAAACGATTCTCTACGGTACGGTGACTCAGGTCTCCGACGTGCGCCAAGCGACTTCCTCCTCACTAGCCCGCGGCTGTGCTTCTTCCTCCGACAGAAGCCGGACACGGTGATTCCGTCCAGACTCCACATCCCCGTCCTCCCGATCGTCGCCATCGTTATCCTCATCGGGGGAACGAGGCGCCAACGGAAGGTGGCAATGACGGTGGGTGAGCGGAGCTATGAGCCATCAGCTACCTCGTCACCGAATCAAGGAGGATAAATACGGTAGTAGGTCCGGTATGACACCCAAGCTGTACATCTTGTCGTCAGCCACTTGAAAACACCTGAGATGATATGCACTGACCGATGAAGAGACCTAGAATTGACCCAACAAGCACATCCTGCCAGTGATCTATTCTTCTCAGCCTTGCTCGTTTCGGCCGGAAATCCGCTCACGTCGATTATCCTCCGTCCGACTGATCGCGACCATCGCCCCGCCCAATAACGGCGCAAGGGCAAACCAAGCCCGCGTCTATGCGAGACACGTCAGCATTCTCTTGCGAAATGGTGAGTGTGACTTACACGATGGCCTCGCCTGTCCCAAAGGTGCATCTTTCCCGCCAAATAGCAGCTCAGGAACCCCAGTCCGGCGAAAGACACTGCTTGATCAGCTTGCCGCTTTATGTTTCTATAAGAAACTTACAGGAAGAATGACCGCTAGGGAAGCTCTGCGCGCAGGACGTCAATCTGACTTTGCCCATGATAAGGTGGATAGCCCACCTTGAACCCGTCGTCCAATTTGAGCTTATTAGTCGTCGTGCAAATCTCGTAGGTCGATAAGCCGAAGACAGGGTGGTCGCTCGCTCCGGGAGGCGGGAGACAGCGGGATATCAGGTCGGGTCGGGGTCGTCCAACCGTCATCTGAGAATCGATGTCAGCTTCGACTGTGAGGTTTGAAGATTAGATAGGACGGGCTTTGACAGCTTGGGTTACGACGCCGGCCATGGTATATGACATGAACAGTCCTATTCTCTTCATCAGCCAGAACTTTTACACTGGGATGGCTGCATACCAAGAACAGAATTGTGCACGTCCCATCTGTTTCGCGAGACTAGCGCGCTTATCGGGACTAGGACGGCAAAGGGGAGACCGACGGAAATGACGGCGAGCAGCCTGAAGCCATCTCAGCAGCTTTCGAGTGATCAATATAAGACTCGCGAAGGCGGCACGCGCTCGTATTCCGCGAAACTATGTTGTATCGTGGTATCGGTCAGGGAGAATTCCCGTTTATGCCCCGGCGACCCATTCAGCAGAGCCAGTACACCCCTTAGCATCACATCAGCATACAGGTCACACGACTGCTCAGTCTCCCGGATTGGTCTCACCAGAGAACGACAGCCAACGCCCAATCCGGTGCATAGCTCCGCAAGACCGTCCACGCCGTCATCTTCGCGACCCCCTTGGACAGGTCATCTTGCCCACCTCGACCTGATCCAGGCTGCGATTGGAGCGGTAGTTCTGGCGCTGGATGAGAGGAAGCAGGGAAACAAAAGTGGACCGCATCGGCGAAGGAGGTCATGCTGGGTATGAAAAGGCTAGCTATTTGCAAAGAGTTTGGCTTAGCACGAAGAGGAGTTTCGGGTGGAAATCATAATCTGGTTTCGCCGCAGTGGTCCTCGACAGATTCACTCAATGCATAGCTCCAGCTCCTGACATCCATGCATCAGAGCCGCTATCACCGTCTTTCAACGGGGTTCAGAAATCCCACGTCATGGACTATCACAGCTGATCCCGACTGAGCCATCAGCGGCGGGGACTTTAGGTGTCACCTCATCATCAAACCAGTCTTGGAAAACGCGTCAAAAGGGCAGCAAAGCGAGATTCCCTTCCCCTTGAGCTACAAGTTCTCATCCAGAGCTTTCGCCCCTGCAACAGTTCTCGCTCCGGACGTGCTTAGTTCAGCTGTGATTGTCTCATCAACAGGCTATCCGCACGATGGCTTTCCGTCAACTAGGTAAGCGGACAGCCTTCCAATGCCAGGTTGACCTTCCTGTTGCTTGTCTTGATAGGCACCGCTCGCTCCTTACTGCAGTATTCCACCCTCATCGCTCGCACAGCGCCTCGATATCCCCGGTCAAGCTTGCCGTTACTCCTTTCTTCCGCGTCTTTCTCCTCTTCCGCTCGACGGAGATATGCCTCTGAGCCCGGCATTTCCCCTCAAGAGCCCTTGCCGAAAGGTGCTAAGATGATAATAATGCCCAAGGTCAATTTGGCTCAGATACTACAAGACTCGAGCTAATATCTTTCTCGCAGCCTTACATCCTCACCCGCTGGCGGCGGTTCTTGCAAAACTTCGGACGCGTGACCTTGGTCGTACTCGCCACAGCTACTGGGACATTCATCTACAGTACGTCCTTGCAGCTCCCCATCTCGCTCCAGAAGCCTCCTAATTCCCTTCCTCTTGTAAGTTCACAGCTGATATCTGCCCAGTAACCCAGAAGGACGCTTATCCCGGCGAGCAACTCCCCAACGACCCTTCCAAACCCACGCTCGTCGTCCTTGGTTCTGGCTGGGGAGCCACCTCCTTCCTCAAGAACCTCGATACAGAAGAATTCAACGTCGTTGTCATCTCCCCTCGAAACTACTTCCTCTTTTCACCACTCCTTCCATCCGTGACTGTCGGAACTCTCGAGCCACGCAGTATCATTCAGCCAACGAGATACATCACGCGGCACAAGAAGAGGAGGGTTGCGGTATATGAGGCTGAAGCGCAAGCGGTGGATCCAGTGAAGAAGACAGTCACGTGTTCAGGTGAGCAATCCTTCGGTGGAGGGGGATGCCGCGCTGACTTGCACGCCATGCTAGACTTATCGGATATCAAAGCTGACGCCGGATCTGTCACGATCCCCTACGACTACCTCGTTTACGCGGTCGGATGCGAGAATCAAACGTTTGGGATCCAGGGCGTGAATGATTACGCTTGCTTTCTCAAGGAGCTCAGCGATGCGGATAAGATCAGGACGAGGCTGCTCGACTGTGCGTGTTGAGATCTGCCTGTCATAAATCGAGCACTATTGATTAGCTCGTAGGCGTCGAGACCGCCTCATTCAAGGATCAGCCCGACGAGGAGGTGGATCGATTGATGCATATGGTCGTTGTTGGCGGTGGACCGACTGGTGTCGAATACGCCGGAGAACTGCACGACTTCTTGATTGTGGGTTTCCGCTTTGGGCTTTTATTCCTCATCGAGCTCACATCTCGCAGGACGACCTGAAAAAGTGGTATCCCGAGATCGCCGACCGACTGCGAATCACGCTCATTGAAGCTCTCCCCAACGTCCTACCCGCCTTCTCCAAGCAGCTCATCCAATACACCGAGTCCACCTTCAAGCAGAACAAGATCGACGTCCTCACCCGCACTATGGTCAAGGACGTCAAGCAGAAGTCAGTCATCGTCCAAGACGCCAACAAGGAGGTCAAAGAAATCCCATATGGCCTCCTCGTCTGGGCAACAGGCAACACATCCCGCTCCATCACCCGAGATCTGATGGCCAAACTCTCGTCAACGCAGACGCAACGACGAGGGCTCATTGTCGACGACTACCTCTCCCTCCTTGGCGCGGACGGCGTCTACGCGATTGGTGACTGCACCGCTACACAGTACGCGCCGACAGCACAGGTCGCCAGTCAGCAGGGTATCTATCTCGCTCAGATGTTTGGGAAGCTGGGACAGAAGGCGAAGCTGGAGTCACATCTCGGTGAGCTTCGGGCGATGCCATCCGGATCGATCGATGCAGCGACAATCGAGGGAACCGTGAAGAAGCTCAATAGAGTATCGAAGGTCACCCCTTTCCACTATTCTCACCAGGTGAGTATTGGTCTTCCCACATGGATTTTGCTGACACTGAGGTCACAGGGTTCTTTGGCGTGAGATCTCCTCCTGAGTCCCCAGAGTGTATCACTAATTGCAGCAGATATATCGGTTCTGAGAAAGCCATCGCCGACCTCCCCTTCTTCAACGGAAACGTCGCATCCGGAGGCGGCGCGGCCATGCTGTTCTGGCGCTCAGCATACATCGTATGTCATATTCTATCTGTGACTGCTTACTCACGATGCCCCGCAGTCTACGTTATACTCGGTTCGCAACCGGACGCTAGTACTGGCAGATTGGATGAAGGTCAAGCTCTTTGGACGGTGTGTTGTGTTGAGTGTCTCTCGTCTCAGCTGACATGGGATGCAGAGATGTTTCGCGAGAGTAGGCGGGAGAGGTGGGATACACTAGATGCGTTTGCAAGCAACCTATTCGGGTGCCACGAGATACCCAGCGATGTCATACATTCATGTAGAGCTCGCTCGAAGCCCGCTCCTGGATCCTCTGACAGTTTTTCCGACCCGACCGGCCAGACTGCGAACCCAAACGTCAAGCCGGAACTTCACAACATGAAGACAGCGAACCAACGCCTGCCTCACCCGTGAAAGCGCGCATGGTAGCAAAGGGAAGTGCTGATATCTCTCGTCCGCAGCTCCCGCCTATACCATTCCCCCTTTCTCTATACGAAGGTGGAAGAACCGCTTCCCCCACTCCCTCGCATTCGTCTGGGATCCCTTGTTCAACCTGTGAAAGCCACTTTATGCCACGTATGCTCTCTGCTTGACTCGCGATAGTGAAGAGGAGGTATTGACGCCTTCGATCCTCGCTTCGCCTTGGACATTTAATGCTGTCTCTCGGCCAAAGTGGACGAATCGCTTCGTCTTGCTTTCGTGAAGCGGCCTTCCCCGGAAGGCCTCGTCGATCAGGTCATCGTGATGTTTTGGCGCCATTTCTGCATTTCCCCCACCTCACATTCCCGTACTTTCCGTACTCCGTTATTGGATATCTGACTAACAGCATGGTAAGTGATCGGCATGATCAGAGAGCTCACTCTGATCTGCAGAACGATGCAGGTTTGCAGAAACTTACGAGTCTTAACAAATCACCGCCAAATCACCGCAATGCAAGCCAGCCTTCACCTTCTGGGTCCTTCCCTGCAACTACTGGCTCATACCAGCCTCAAAGCACCAATTCAGCCACCACCTCCTACCTGCTACCAGGTATGCAGTATGCCCATCTGGCTGACATTGAGCAATCGGCACATCATCTTGACATTGATAACAGTACGGTAAGTCCACCATGTGTAGTCCTTCAGCACCTTGGTGTGATCCTTCCACTACATCCCAGGAGGCGCTTGAAGAAGTAAACAAGGGGCCAGCCGAGACTTGACGCCAGGCACAAACTTCAAGGTCAGCTTTGCCTTCTGAAAGTCCTGTGCCGCCTTCAATCGCTGAACACTTCAAGAGGCAAATTGGGGGACTCGACTGGACCATACTCAGTCAGAGCGAATTTACCCTGCTGCGTATGTTACACAGACAGAGGAGTCAACCGGACGCACCACCAGCAAAGGATCGGTCTCCAAGCCCAAAACTGGGCGCCACCAGTCTCACAAGAAAATATATCACGAGCCGACATGTGATCAGTGTTATCGTCGCAAGATACGGTGCCTACGTGTTCCTCCAGACTCAGAGGACTGCTCAACATGCATGACATCTAACCGAAAATGTACATGGGATAGATGGGTAAATTCGGGAGGAATCTCTGGGATGCAAACACGCAGCAACAGTTTGGGGAAATGAAGGGTCCGTGACATATCAGAGTCGGACTTGTGGATTCAAGGTGTTCTCTGTAAACTAGGAAGGGGATATGCTTCATGATGAGTATGAAGCATGTCTGATGCAGCAGCCCGTCGCTGAGACTAGCGGTCAGAGTGTCAGGACCGTCTGTCAGGGTGCTACGCCAAACACTGAATTGTCATGAACCCAACGGCGCCTGATTTGAGAAACCGCCACCACTGGAGATAACGCCGGATATTACGTTATGTATCAGCTACGAACGTTGTGAAGGGTAAAAAACGAAACTCCCTACATGTCTACGACCAGCGTAAACGTTCTCCCACGCGCCCTCAACAATGCCACCGACATCCGCCCCATCATACGCCGAAGGCGCCCGGAGAGAAACTCGCCTTCCACCCTTTTATGGTGTCCCATGTCGCGTCGCCGATTGACCCGCCCGTAGTACCGATCGTTCATTCCGTCCAAATTCGACTCTACCGTGTTGCCGAAGGCTTCCGCACTTTGGACTACAAAGGGTAACCTCTAGCAAATTCCGCTAACAAGGAACGAACAGCACACCGAAGCAGCCCCAAGTAATTCGAAATTCACCGATGTATAAGTAGAGGGTCCCGCTCACAGTATTTACCTAGGCTCCGAGTATCATTATTGTCATCCCATAGTCCTTACCCACACTGGGCCATTATCCATGTCTGTGTTGAGCCATCCACAGACAACTCTTGTCAACGCGCTACGCCCACCGACGATCGATCAAGCTACGGATATCCAGACCGTCCTTTGATCGATTCGAGTCATTTCGCACAACCTCGAGCTACCTCGAGTTACCTAGATCAGTTTCGAGATATCTCCTCTTAATAAGCGTAAGTGAAAACCACGTCATATAGCCGTCGCGTGCAAGCCCTGGACGGTCCGTGCTTCGGCCTATCGGTCAGACTCTGATCCAAATCCCTAGTATTCGAGGGGCTCCTTTTTCGCACCGCTTCCAGAACTTCGCGGATCTTTCACTGACACACAACGTTGTCGTCGGCCTTTATCCTCTTTGAGCTGTTTGTACTGTTATTGATGATCCGAGGTACCGCTAATTTCGAGACATCGAGGAATTGGGTATCCTTTGTCCTCGGTCCAACGATGACGTGGCCGAAGGTCCGGTGTTAGACTCGGATCACTGACCCAGATATAACAACGCGGGTTGATTGATATCCCCTTACCTTTTTCGTTATCGCTCATTCAGATCATGACGCCTTAACCGTCCAAAAAGGGAAAGGGTAAACGTCCTCGCGAGTCCTCGACCTCTCCCTTGCCTTCTGCTCCTGCTTCACCGGTTTCGCCTTCCCGCCTTCCACCGTCATCCTTCGTGACGAACCCGATCGGACCCGGGAGCGGTCCGAATCTCCCTTCCTCGTCTTCTCTCCCTCTCGCGAGTATTCCCGCTTACCTCAAATAACTTCGGCTGATTCTGTCACGGATCCTGTCGCGGATGACGGATCGGATCGGGGGTGCCACATAGTAAGACTGGACACGGAGTGTCTCTGACTTGTCACTGGAGGTATTGGGGCTGTGACCCAATGAGGTGGACTTGATACTAGGTGTCATGGACGGATTCGGGGAAGTTTAGCGCGCACTGCGTCGGCGTTTTCCGATGTTCGGAAACGGAGTTTCCGCGTGGCGCAAAACGGGCCGGAGCCCGCGGTCTCGGCGCCTTAGCCGAGGCGTGCCTGAGTTTTCAGCCGCGGAAGTGAATGATCGGTAATATCCGGCGTTATCTCTGATGGTGGCGGTTCGTTTAACAACTTTGAGGTCAGATTTCAAAGGTCATCTGTCTTGAGGTCTCATTATACAAGCTTCATATGGAGTAAAAAGATAGCCAGTCCGGGCAGCGGAACGTTCGTCCTTTGATATTACTATCCTCAGTAATGTTATTCACTGCACCTGCAGTATATAGGCAGAGTATGTTTCATTTCAAAGTCTCCGCAAATCACGTGGTTCAACGATCTTTCGACTGAAATTGATGGATTGCACTACTTCACCTGGAACCTCTCCTCATAGATCTTGAAAATGCATCTCACCGACCTCATCGCCACTCGATCCACCCCCTTCCACTCCTTCGAATTTTTCCCACCTCGGACCGAAGCCGGCTTCGTCAACCTGCTTGACCGGATCCAACGGCTCGCTGCCTCGCCTCTCCCATCCCCTCTGGCCGTATCTATAACATGGGGTGCCGGCGGAGGTACGGCCGATCGTACCATGGATCTTGCTGAGCAGGTCGTAAAGCTGGGACTGGAGGTGATACTGCATCTTACATGTACGAACATGCCGAAGGAGAAAGTCGAGCAGACACTAGCGGTAGGTCAAAGTCGATGATACTAGCTGATTGTTCGTAGAAAGCTCGAGCTCTGAAGATTCAGAATGTTCTGGCACTTCGAGGAGATGCTCCGAGGAGTGAGGAATATGCTATTTCCCCTCCGACCACTCCCGACTACTTCCAGCATGCCGATGACCTTGTTCGACATATCCGGGAAGAGCACGGCGATTGGTTCTGCATCGGCGTCGCTGGATATCCTACGCCACACCAGGATTCGGAGAGCGCTGAGACGGATCTACATTGGCTGAAGGTCAAGTGTGATGCTGGAGCGGATTTCATCTTGACTCAACTGTTCTACGATGTGGACGGATTCGCTGAATGGGTTGGGGCATGTCGCCGGAAAGGTGAGCGGTGACCAGGAAACTGATCTGACCAATACAGGCATCAATGTACCTATCATCCCGGGCGTCATGCCGATCCAAAACTTCGCATCGTTCCGACGTCTCGTCAATCTTACCAAATGCCCCGTGCCCGACTCCATCCTCCTCGATCTTGAACCGATAAAAGTACGCCAGATTCTTCGTTTAGACTCTTGCTGATCGTCGCAGTCCGATGACGCTGCCGTCAAGCAGTATGGAGCGAAGCTTGCCACCGAGTTGGTCGGGAAACTCATCGCCTCCACCCTCGTCCCCGGCGTCCACTTCTGCACCCTCAATCTGGAGAAATCCGTGCGAACCATCCTCGAGAATCTCGGTTGGACGTCTGAGCGCAAGAAGATCAAATCTTCACCCCTGCCACGACATAACCAACTCATCGAGGACGATACCGAAATCAAGAATGGGTTGAGCACGGTCAATGGCCATAGCTCACCGGCAAAGCAGATGAACGGGCTACCCATATCGCCTAGCAAGGCTAGTCAGCTCGCAGAGTGGGGTTTGACGAATAACGCACTTCCGCCTGCACCGAAGAAGGGTTTAGGTAATTCGGGGATGAATGGGAATGGCCCACAGGGACCGTCGGGAGAGGATAGCTGGGATGAGTACCCGAATGGACGGTTTACGGATGTGCGGAGTCCAGCATACGGCGAGATTGACGGCTGGGGAAGCGGGCTCAAGCTCACAGTGAGCATTGTCATTGATGGCGACTTTCGCTGATCTTCTACTAGGCACCACAAGCGTTGCGGAACTGGGGCACACCCACCGATGCCGCCCAATTATCCGCCCTATTCACCTCATACCTGCATTCCAACCCTTCCGCTCCCACCACACCATTCTGCGATCTCCCCTTGTCCCCCGAGTCCTCCGCCATCCTGCAACATCTGGTCGACCTCAACTCACCCCAACTGCAACATTGGACAGTGGGATCGCAACCTGCTGTCGATGCTGCCCGGAGCGAGGACGCGGTGCATGGTTGGGGACCACCGGGAGGATATGTGTTTCAAAAGTCTTTTGTCGAGTTCTTTGTCCGGGAAGAGGTGGTGGGGCGGTTGGAGGAGCGGTTGTCGGGACGGGTGGATGGGCAGCAGATCAGCATGTATGCGGCAAACAGGAAGGTGAGCTCCTTCCGTAGTCCAGATTGAAATGACGTTCTGATAACGTAAATACAGGGCGACTTCAAGACGAACACTATGAAGGAGGCCGTCAACGCCGTCACGTGGGGTGTCTTCCCTGGCCAGGAGATCGTGCAATCCACCATTATCGAGGAGACGTCATTCCTCGCTTGGAAGGTTTGTCCAGTCATGGTTTTAGATTATGTATACTGATGCGCCGCAGGAGGAAGCTTTTGACATCTGGACCGAGTGGTCCCTCCTCTACCCCCGACATACGCCCGCTCGCAAACTCCTCGACGGAATAGCGAGCGACTGGTGGTTGGTCAGTCTCATACATCACGACTACAAAGACGACGGCGCTCTCTGGCGTTTCCTGCTGGAAGAGCGATCATGACAATTCGATTTTGGGCGGCAAGCATATAGTAAATGCATACACCTAATCCTCATCACTCTCCTCGCCGTTGGCCGCTTCGTCGCGCTCGTGTTCCGCCGCGTTCATACTAGCAAAAAGATCCACCTGCGCATCCGGGTTCTCCTCCTTCCTCATAGCCTGTATCCGTTGTCCTGCTCGCCATCAGCGACTCACCTTCCATGAGAATCAAGGAGACGTGCGGAAGATCGTAGCGATAGCCTCATTCGTTCTCCGTTCCACCTTGGCCATCCGATTCGTCATGTCCCTCTTCAAATCCCAATTCGCCCGTCTCGGTTGGATATTGAACAGGTCCTACCCCATCCACCTATATCAGCCCTGTACCTGATATCGCAGGCCGGGAGACGAAAGGACTGACCAACTCCTCCTTCCGCTTCTCTTCGTCCTCGCGGATGATCTGCTCCGCCAACCCCTCCACAGCTTTCTCGACCGTATCGTCTCCGCCCTCGCCCGCTTCTCGCCGACGCAGTTGACGGGTCTCGGGGTCGAAGTTTCGTTGTTTGAACGCGAAGTGGGATCTGTGATGTCTCTCTCAGTACGACCTCTTCCGCAGTATAGGTAATGCTTAGATGGGCTGGAAGATGATGGAAAGGAGTTGATTGTTCAGGAAAGGGGACGTACGGTCCGGATCCATTCGCGCCATTCCCTTGCTCGGCTGCTTGCTTCCGTTTCCGGAGTGCGATGAGGCGCTCTTTTCGAGCGGCGGTGGTCGCGGCGAGGTTGGTCTCCATATCAGCGGGTGTCGTAGTTAAAGGGTTAGAGAGCTGGGACCGAAAACAGCTTGATTTCGGAGGGTGGGACCGTGGGAAAGTTGCCACCCTCAACTGTTCTGAGCTTGGCTCTCACACAAAGGGTCACTAAACGACATGGAGGCGACAGAAGGTATTGAGACTCTTCCACCACCCAAAAGTCCTGTGAAGCCTCGCAAACGCTTCGTCGGAACCACGACCAGCTCTCGAGCATCCTCGTCAAAGACCAGCGCACCTCGGCGGGTCGCCAACCAGATCCCTGATGATATCTTACACGATCCCGAGCTCAACGAAGCCATCAGAGGCGAGTGACGTCAACGCATCTGGGAGCTACATGGAAGCTGAAGGATGGAGCAGGTCTTCCGGGTAACTACAACTTCGAGATCCACAAGACTGTCTGGCATATCCGTCGAGATGGGGTCAAGACTGTAGCCCTTCAGATGCCGGAGGGGTTGATGATGTATGGCTGCGCTATCGCTGATATCATCGAGCGGTGAGTGGCCTTAGGTCCCAGTCCGAACTCGCTGAGCTCGACCAGGTTTACGGGAGCTCTGCCGCTGTTATTGGCCGACGTGACTTACGGAGCTTGCTGTACGTCCTAAAGACTGGGGTCGGACGCAAACTGAGGATCGCAGGTATCGATGACTTTACCGCCCGAGAGATGGGAGCGGAGATGATCGTGCACTACGGCCATTCTTGCTTGAGTCCGTTCCCCGTCTACCACCAAGTCCTCATCTTACAAGGGTCCCAGTCCCGGTCTCCCAGACGAGCCTCAAGACGCTCTACGTCTTCGTCGAGATCGCCATCGACATCCCTCACCTCTCCCTCTCCGTCCGTCGAAACTTCCCGTCCTCCCGAGCCGCCTTTCACCGGGCCGTACTTGGCGATGAGGAGGTCGAGCCAGGAGGGAAGGTCGAGATTGCCATCGATCCCGACGAGCAAAACCAAGAGGAAGTGGTAGCGAGTGACGAAGCACCGACTAGATTGGCTTTGGTCTCGACGATACAGTTTGTAGCTGCCGTCCAAGCTCTGCGGACGGATCTGGAGGTGGCCATACCGCCGTTGGAGAAAGATCCGGTCGAGGAGGAAGGTGAAGGGATGTTAGCGAGGATGAGACGAGCGGATATCGGGGTTTGGCGGGGTCGATATGAGGTCACTGTGCCGCAGTCGAAACCGCTTAGTCCCGGCGAGGTACTGGGATGCACCGCTCCCAAGCTGAACCATATCGATGCGCTCATGTAAGTCGCGCCCAAACTCCACGTGCTCTGTACGAGAGCTGATTCCTTGGGCAGATACGTTGGAGACGGTCGATTCCACCTCGAATCAATCATGATCGCCAACCCTTCAGTCCCGGCGTTCCGATACGATCCGTACTCCAAGAAATTCACGCGGGAGACATACGAGCATAAGGAGATGCGAAGAGTCCGAGGTGATGCTGTTCGGACGGCGAAGCAGGGACTGGTGGAGAAGGGGAGTGGGAGTTGGGCGGTGGTTTTGGGAACGCTTGGACGACAGGGGAGTTTGAGCGTGATGCGAGTGAGTCTAGCCATCGCCGTACTGCTTGAAATTGATCCTGGGGCAGTCGATCACCTCCTCACTCCCCGCTGACTCGGACCCGCCATTACTGCTCCTGCTATCCGAATTGTCACCCGCCAAGCTCGCCCTCCTCTCGCCTGACGACATCTCAACTTTCGTCCAGACTTCCTGCCCTCGTCTATCAATTGACTGGGGATACGCGTTCACTCGCCCACTTCTCAGCCCGTATGAGGCAAGCGTCGCTTGTGGGCGGGTGAGAGGATGGGGTGGGCTCGAATTAGCTGGGCGGGAGAAGGGTGCGGGGGATTATCCGATGGATTTCTATGCGGTGAGTTGAGCTGTAGGAAAAGGTTGAAAGAAGCTGATGGGAGTAGGACGCATCGCTGGGAGATTGGACGCCCCGTCATCGGCCCGTCAAGGTAGCGTGATGCATATTGCAACGAGACGTCCAGAAAACTCGAAGATCCAAGACGCCAAGAAATTTGCTTGTTAATGTTGCGCGCCTTCATTCGCCATTACCATCGCCTCCCTCTGCGGGAAGTGCGATGAAGTCATTCAGCCTGTTCCCATCAATGCCGAGTCTCGTCGGGGTAAAATACACACATGTGCACGAAAGGCGCCATCACCGCCACCACCTCTCCCACCTTATCCCCAAAGTCCACGGACAAGACCTCCTCATCTTCGAACCTAGCAACATCAGCCACGTCCGCCTCATCGACTCACTGATGAACCACAGCCACACTCCTCAACTTCAAAATATCGATATCCTTATGCCCCTTCTCCACTCCCTTTGGCGCGACCTTCAACGCGTCCTCATGACCATAAACATTCTGCCTCTTCCCCTTGGCATGCGGTTTCGCCGGTCCAAACAATCTCACGAAATCCGGATGCCCAATCGTCCCCCGAAATCGATCAGGTTCGGTCAACAAGTGATGTCGGATCGTCTGTAGTTCGTTTTTACCCGGTTGCCATACACCGGACGCGAGCATTGTCTTTTGGTTGGGCGAGATGGAGAGGTGATACCCCGCCCAAACACCTTTTCGGCCGCCGCGAGAGGTGGAGAGGGAGAAGGATCGCTTGTAGGGGGTCTTATCGGAGGAGAAACGGACGTCGCGGTAGATCCGGTGCTACGGTCGATCACACTGGATCAGTCAAGCTAAGGAGAGGAATGAAGGGGTACGATGACGTCTTTGGGAGGTAGAATTGGGATATCTTCGTCGGCATCATGGAATCTATGTTGTACGACGCCGACGAATGCCTGCCATTCCTTGTTGACGGGTGAGCGATTTTGCGTCAAATGGTCGAAGAGAGACAAACCTTCTCGGCTTGGCGGAATGCAGGCTCATGGGCACGGAACCAATCTCGGTCGTTCCGCTCGGGTATCTGGAGGTTCTTGAGGAAGTTGAAGGTGTTATGTGAGATCCGGCCGGGCGGGACTACGCCATGTCAGTAACTCCTCAAAACTTCCAAGTAAGAGGTAATATTCACCCAGCCCCGTCTTTGGAGCGGGATATATCCGACCCGCAATCTCCTGTCCCTCCTCCAGCTCCGGCTCCTCCCCATCATCCTCATCCTCATCTTCGTAGCCCTCGACCCTCACCTTCCCACCTCCACTCCCATTCCCACTCCTACCGCTCTTACTCTTCTCAGTCACAGGTGTAGTCTTCACCTTCTTCCCCGACCGCCCTCCCCCGCCTGGAGACTTCCGTTTCCTCCCCTTCCCCGAAGCCCCATAATCATCATCCTCCTCATCCAACGCATCACTATCCAACTCCGACTCCACTTCGTCATCCATCTCATCTTCGACCCGCTCATCCTCGTCGGAGATAGGCGGGTCAAAGGCGTCCTCGGTATCAGCGTCGGACGAAGATGGTTCTGGTGTCGGAGTCAGGCCTGTGGCCGAGAGCGTCTCCACTCGCCGTCTTACGGTCTTTGTGCCATTGGTTTTGGGGGTCGACTTCGGTGCGGGCGCTGGTTTCTGTTTTCGGGAGGCGGTGGCTGGGTCGGTGGATTGACGGAGAGATGAGGAGCGTTTGGTCGCTCGGGTGGATTTACCGGATTTCAGAGTGGATCGGGGTGAAGATCGGGCGGAGGAGGGAGAGGTACGTGCCCCGATCATGTTCGAGAAGCGTAGTCAGGTAGATATGCTTTCGCTGGTGAGGTCGGTACCTCCCCGGGGGCTCAGCAGCCGGGGGGAGATAAGCTTACATCATATCCGGTCACGTGAAAATCAGATCGATGGTGTCTTCCGTCTCGTGCAGCGGGTTTCGAGAAAGTTGTCAGTCAGCCTGCAAATAAGTTGAGATCAGGGCAGCCGAGGACCGAGTGGGTGTGTCGGAGGGTCATGTCGACAACGGCGAGGAAGAAGGTGATTGGTGACGATGTGCTCGACAGCTGACTTTTCTGAACAGGTGCTGTTGATGGGGAAGTCGGGTATATCGGGGCTCTTCGCTCTAAAGCCGGGGAGTCAAGCGCTGACTGAATGAATGACAGGGAGCGGGAAGACGTCAATGCGTTCCGTCATCTTGTGAGTGCTCTGCTCAACGTGTCATTCGGCTCTCCCCAACCTGTCATTCGGCTCTCCCCAACCTGTCATTCGGCTCTCCCCAACCTGTCATTCGGCTCTCCCCAACCTGTCCCTCAGCTCTCCCCAACCTGTCCCTCGGCTCTCCCTGCCTCTATTTCCCGCTCACCTCGAGCAGCTCCAACTATAGCGCTAGAGATACCAAGCGCCTCGGCGCAACGATAGACGTCGAGCAATCCGCCGTCCGCTTCCTCGGCTCCCTCGTCCTCGTGCGCTCTCCCTGAATCCACTCCTTCCACGTCCAATTGACTCTTCAGAACTTGTGGGACTGCGGTGGCCAAAACGCTTTTGTCGACAATTACCTCGACGCCCAAAAAGACACCATCTTCGCCAACGTCGCCGTCCTAATCTACGTCTTCGACATCACCTCCACCGAATGGGAGACCGATCGGTCATACTTTGATGATATACTCAAGGCATTGAGGGAGAATAGCGCGGAGGCCGGGGTTTGGGTGTTGGTGAACAAGATGGATTTGATGGATAAGGAGGATCCGAAGAGACGGAGGTACGAGGAGAGGAGGGCGGAGGTGGTGGGAGTGGATGAGAGTTTGAGTGGGGAGGAAGGGAGGAAAGGGAGGTTGAGGTGTTTCCCGACGAGTATATGGGATCAGTCGCTCTATAAGGTGGGCCTCGCATACCCCGATACCACACCCTCATACCCTCACACCCTCATACCCTCACTTTGTCATCATCTCGCATCCATTCTTCCTCAGACTTTTCATTAGGCTAAGACTGAATACGCCCAGGCATGGTCATCCGTCATCCATACTCTCATACCCAATATCAACCTCATAACCTCCCACCTCACATTCCTCCGAAACCTCTGCCTGGGTGTTGAAGCCGTCCTATTCGAAGCAGAGACATTCCTCGTCATCGCCAAATCCGGTTCTCCTCTCGACTCACACGCTTCCGAGCTGGACGAGCGGGAACTTGACGGGGGGGCGAGGGCGTTGGACCTGCAGCGGTTCGAGAAGATCTCGGAGATCGTGAAGGGGTTTCGTAAGACCTGCCAGTGAGTCGAGGATCTCCCCTGTCCAGCTTGCAGTGTGACTGACAGGGATGCAGGCGGACGGGAGAACAGTTCATGGGGTTTGAGAGCAAGTTTGATGCATGTACGGTCGTTCTGGAACCTATGACGAGGAATACTTTCCTCCTCCTCATCTCGGTCGACCCGCGGATAGGTGAGTCCACCGTGACTCATCCGGTGGTAACGAGCTGAAGCCGAGCTCCACAGAGACCGCGGTGCTGCAGTATAATATGCAACAATCCCAAGTCCACCTATCAGAATTCGCCAATCAGTCGGTGCTGGACCGGAAGTGCGGGTGAGCCATCTAGAATGAATGAACCTGACGTCCAGCTTGTGCCGACATAACTCCGAGTTGAAGTACGACGTGAAGGGGGATGATGACCCGGATATCCCAGCTTGGGACGATGCGGGGCAGAACATCGATGCATCATGACATACAACAAGGCATCCCGTCCACAATGGGCCAAGACTAGAAACTCTCACTGATAGTGAAGCCATCCGAAGCACATTGGAACCAAAGACACATTGTACCACATCACTTGAACTCCGCAAACAGCTCCTCAAACTCATCCCCCTCGACATTGGGTATCGACCCATCCCCAAAATTGAAGTCATCCAAATCGATCCCGCCCAGATCATACGTCTCCTCCCCATACACGCCCTCCTGTCCCGCGTCCGCAAGAAGGGCATCTAGATTCTGCTGAGGCACGGGGTCGAGGGAGACTGGAGCGGGTACGGATTGTCCGGGGCCGCTGGAGGTCGTAGGGTCCGAGAAGAGACCGACGAGCTCGCTTAGGTCCACTTCGCCCCCGGCCCCATCTCCGCCATCGCCAACGGCGGGATCCGGATTCTGGAAGTCGAAATTGAATTCGCCGTTTTGATCGGGGTTGCCAATAGCTGGAGGTTGGGTGGATTGGAGCGACGCAAGTAGGGTATCGACGTTCTCCTCTGCTATAGCCTGCGTAATCTGCGGTCCATCCCCTGCAACCCCTCCCTGATCTTGTTGTTGTTGTTGTTGGGTGAGATCATTCATACTCGCCAAAAGCTTCTCCGTCGCCGCTTGCGTCCCCCGAGTCTGAGTCTGGTCCATCCCCCCGAACCCTCCAGCACCACCTTCACCACCACCGATATCAGGTTTCGCATCAACGAACGAATAGTCTTCCCCATTGATGATCGCGGTCAACTCCGATATCCCCAGACTAGAGAGGTCCATCGCCTGATCACTCTGAAACATCATCTCGTCCGGGAGGAACTCCTGGGCATCGGGTTGGCGGAAGGGTTCGAGTTGGAGTGCGGGCGGGGGCTTGTCGTATGAGAGAAAGGAGGCTGTGGAGAGCGGGATGGGGGAGGCGACTTGTGCTGAGGCGAGGGGGGTCGGTTCGGGGTTGACGAGAGCGGGGGCGGTGGTGGTGGCAGGTTGGGGAAGGGGTTTGGAGGGTGAGGAAGCATAGGCTGCATTTTGAGCCTGACGAGGGATCAACTAAGATCAGGGCGGGAAAGGTGACTTCAGGACGCACCATGTACCACTCGACATGTCGGCGGGTGGTATCGTACGCTGACCAGGAGTTGTTGAGTCTGCTCCGTAATTGCATGGGTATACGCTTGTCCCGCAAAGCTCTGTCCTGTGTCAGCTCCTTGACCTCAGCAGGAGAGGCGACTCACATCCGCTTTGAGTAGGCTTGATACCGTACAATCACAGTAGCTGCCATCACCGCTTCCTACTCTCATCAGTCCACTCCTCCATGGTGATCCCGAGCCGGACTCACCTGGTATTGCTCCAGCATCCGCTCGAGCATCTCCACCATCCATCGAGCACCCGCCGAGAGCTTCCGTTCCCCGAGTGAGTCGAGGCGGGCTCGTTTGCTCGACCTTTCGGGCGAGGAGGCGGCAGGGGAGGCACGGTCTCGAGGGGAGGTCTTCATTTTGAGGGCGAGTTGGACGGGAGAGGGAAAGACTGTAGTCTCAGACAAGCAGAGAAGAGGAGCTCGAAGCCGTAGTGATGAAGCGAGAAGGAGGTACCGCCGGTATCTACGATATCGCGTAGCAAATTCTACCCGGATCGGTATCTGGTAAGTACTCTTAAGATTTTTGTATCCATTTGTTCCTGCTCAAACTTCTTGGGCGCGAAAAGATGAAGACGAACGAAACTTCGCAGCAGCAGGTCGAGAGTCGAGAGATTATTCTATCCATCTCAAAGACAATAAACAAATAAATAACCTCTAAGCCGCAGGTACAGGTCCCTGACTGGCTGGCATCTTCGCCTGCTTAAAAAGGAAAGGGAAGACGAGACCGGTGAAGAGAACGTATCCTCCAGTGAAGTAGTAGGAGTTTTGCGAGCCTGTCCAGTCCGTGAGCGTGCCGTCACCAGTCGAGATGAGACCGGCTTGGACAGAGATTCCGATGACAGCACCAATCTGGAAGATGATGTTTGCGAAACTGCCACCGACACCGGCAAATTCGAGGGGGAACGCTTGGATGATGTTGGTGTTCATGCCGATAAAGATGATCATTCCGCCGGCGGTACCGATGACCTGACCGGTGAACATGTACTTCCAGTAGTCGTCGCCCTTGCCACCGTTGCTGAAGGCGAACAGCATACTTCCGGTGAAGCAGAGGACCGAGGCGACGGGTTGGACGAAACGGGGCTTGGTGACGAGCCATGGTAGAGCCTGGGTGGCGGCGCCGACGAAGAGAGCAGTGATACCCATGGGGAGAAGCTTGACGGCGGCAAGGATGGCAGAGTCACCGAGGGCGTCCTGGAAGTAGGTAGCGATTCGAAGCTGAGCGCAGGCGAACCACATGAAGATGGCCGAAGCTTGCAGGATAAGCGGGAAGATATTGGGGAAATGCCAGACGTCGTGAGGTAAGAGCGAGTATCCACGAGGCATGAAGTGCTCCCAGACGAGGAAGCCGCCCATGAGGACGATCGAGATGACGAGGGGCGCGATGAAGATGGCGGATTTCCAACCTTGGCTCGGAGCCTGGGTGAAGCCGAGGATGAAGAGGACAAGACCAGCAAGGAGGATGAAGACACCGCCGAGATCCATTCGCTTCCACTTTTCTGCGCCGGGAAGGTCTTCTGCGACTGCCGAGGTGTTGGGCATGAGGAACCAAGCGAGAGCGGCGAAGGGACCGATGATGATCGTGGTGAATCGGAAGTACCATCTCCAGCTGGCGAGGAGGAAGACACCGGCGAGAACGAGAGCGAGCGTGTTTGCAAGGGCACCGGCCATGCCGAAAAGCGCGAGCTTCTTGGCCTGTTCAGACGGATCGGGGTACATTTGGACGATCATGTTGATGGAGCTCGGAATAGTGAGGACCGCGAGGATCGCCGAGACGGCGCGGAGGACGAAGAAGGCGTATTCATTCGTCATGAAAGAGATGATGAGGTAGAACACGGCGATGCCGATGAAGCCGACGGTGTAGACTCGGTGCGGTGCATAGAGATCGGCCATACGTCCAGCGAAGAGCACTGCCGTCAGCCGGTGTTTCCCTTCATGCACTCACGAGTTGCGGCGAAGATCATTGAATAGGTACCAAGGATCCATGCTTCGTTGCCGACTCCAATGTTAAGGTCGGAGGCGATGGGAGCGGTCATGAGGAAAGTGGCCGAAACACCGGCGGAGTCGACTAAATCGTTAGCAATGGTCTAGCATGTTGTGACTCACTGAACATGGCAAGGCAGAAACAAAGGAGAAGGACATTTTTCCGTGAAGGCGGTAAGTCCTTCAATATGTTCTTTGCAGGCGCGATCGGCTCTCCTGCCGCCGCCCTTTTGGCCTCCACCTGGCCCAGAGTGCTCTCGGCTGGAATAAAATCGCCTCCAGAGTTCTCGGTCTTTGCTTTGTCATTGCCGTTGAGATCGGTGAGGGTGCGGGAGGGATCGGCGAGGGTGGATGCATCCTCGCTTGGGGAAGTCGCGGTTCTCGATAAGGAGCGAGAATCGGACATGTCGTGGGGTACTGTGAGGGGTGCGCCAGTTGCGAGACCAGCAGGAGCCTCAGCCTGTGCGAGAGTGTCGCCGAGACGCGAACCGAGACTATAATCGTCAAGAGGCATGATAGATATCTATGAATGGTGGTTTCCCATGGTGTGAAAGAGAAAGGTGAGGAAGAAATGGTTTTCGGTGGAATTTAAAGGCATGTATGACCTTCGGCCTAAAATGAAGACCGAGTCTGTGATGTGTCAGCCCGAACCCCCGATTGCTGGGGGTCAAAGGATTATGGCCGCCGGCCATGGATCCTGATCGGGATTTATGCCGTGACAGGCGCGTCCAAAACAAAGCTCCCGGTGCTATGAGTCTCCCGTGTGAGAGAGATGTCGGGCCCAAAAATCTGATAGGCTTGAGATTTGCGAGGGCTCTCCCCCGACAACAACCTATCGATCTATCGACTGGTCCGCCCAGAATCTGCGAAATGGGGATCTAGGATCCCCCGCGAACCCCTATGGACTCGATTCGGCAGATTTCCGCAGAGATCTCGGTGACTACCGGAACCGATTTCTCCTAGTATAGGTTCATTTACCGTTATTAATTGGCTATTCGCCGATTAATCCCGCATGTGGCATTTTACTCTTCTCTTTCTCGCACCCACCCTCTTGCGGTCTTAGTCCCATTACTTGTCTTAGAGTAACTCCTGATGCTTCATATCATCACGGACGCATTTCAACTACCTAGCAAACAATATTCAGTACTTAGTCTCCCCTCCGTGTGCAGCCCGAACCGCCTCCAATCGCCTCGGCATGGAATCCACTAGGGTGTTGATATAACTCATCGGGATGGCCTCCCAAGCACTGTCTGCCTGTCCCCATAGGACGTCCCCGTTTCTGGCATGAACTGGGAAATCCGCAAGCCTTCCCTGGAGCTCGGACCATGCGTTCTCGATGGGATTGAGGTCAGGAGAGTAAGGTGGGTGAAAGAGCCGCCGGTACCCCAAGTCCCTTCGAGTCAAGTCGCAATATCCGTTATGGACGCGCGCGTGTGACCGAATGACGTCTTGGATCCTTTCCAATCGTCAATGGTACCTCGTCCGTCCAAACAACCGTTCTCCAGTCTCTCTGCATGTTATCCTCGACCCACTGGAGCCGTTTGACGCGTGTACAATCGGTAATGGGAGGCGCGTGTCGCATTATATGAAGCTGTAGCCCATCCTCAGCGGCAATCTTCCGTATCGTGCTTCGAGAGCACCCCTCTTGGCTTGCCAGGGACTCAAACGAAGTAAGACAGTTCGTTCCAATTGTGGCTAGGATCCCTCTACGGCGTTTGGGCTCATGCATGAAGGGCCGACCAGAGGGCAGGGTATAGGTGGACTTGCCGAGTTCAAGCCACTCGTCCCAAAGCCTCCGACTTGTAGTCTGCTTTACAGCCGTCTTCTCCTCTATTTCTCGGTATGTAAG